>Ga0180222_1000015_pt1 | contig 423603 bp, 350 predicted proteins | sample eDN5th37CKraftOP_FD_151336 | JGI IMG/M metagenome (GOLD analysis project Ga0180222, IMG submission 151336) | Enriched Organic Plus compost microbial communities from Emeryville, California, USA - eDNA 5th pass 37_C Kraft OP (version 2) (version 2) ... | reverse complement strand
TCTGCCTGCTTCAAGATCGCAACGATCTGTGTTTCGCTGAATCGTGACTTCTTCATCCGAACCTCCTGGTCTCAATGTGCCAGAAAGTTCTACTTTCGACCTGTCTGACTAGCGGGGGAGCTTACGATCTGAAGCCGGAACGTTCTCCCGTGGATGAGGAGCGGGGCTCTGCGAGCCCCTCATCCACGGGGGAACGCAAATGAAGACCGTAGAGCTCCACATCACCCTCACCGAGGTCCAGGCTTGGGAACTGGCGCAGTTCCTGAAGCGTGTGTCCTTCCGCGAGTACCGCAACAATGCCATCGATGATGCCGAGGCGTATCACATGCGCGATGCCGGCGAGGTGATCCGTCGCGCGCTCGCCGAGCAAGGCTGCGCCCCGCGGTAGTCAGGAGAAGAGCAGCACCCGCGCCAATCGCGCAAAGCCGCGCTTGTCACGAGTGCTGCAGATCCGATGAGCGCCGCAGGTGTCTGATGCCGGACGCCTCGCGCGCGCGCCGGCGATCGCAGGCGAACGCGGCCAGGCCGAGCAGCAGCACCGCGTGGAACGTGGCCAGCCGCCAGACGAGCAGCGCCGGGCCGATCGCGGCGAGCGGGGCCCAGGGCGACAGGGCGGCGGCAAGGGCGACGTCGCCGCCGCCAATGCCGGCGGGGACGCCGGTCCATTGCGCGGCGTGCAGCGCGACCGATTGCGCGACGAATACCAGACCGAACGGCAGCGCATGGCCGAATGCGGCCAGCGCCAGCCAGAGCACGCCGTAGCGGGCGAGCCATTGCACGGCGACGGCGGCGGCGAGCGCCAGCGTGACCGCGGGCGGGCCGCTGCGCAGGCGTGCCAGGTCGGCGAGCACGCGATCGCGGAACGCGCGCAGCCGCGCGCGGCGGCGGCGCAGTCCGCGCAGGCGCAGCAGCTGCCGGCGCAGCGGCGGCCACCAGCGCGCGCGCAGGCGCCAGGTGCCGAGGCCGGCGGCCAGCGCGGCGGCGGCGAAGGCGGCCGGCAGCCAGGCCAGCGGGCGCCAGCTGGCCGGCAGCGCCTCGCCCAGGTCGAACGCGCAGACCAGCGGCAGCGCCAGCGCGAAGAACGCGGTGTCCAGCGCCTGGTCGGCGGCGGACAGCGCCACGCCGGCGGGGGCGGGCACGCCGCCGCGGCGCAGCAGCAGCACGGTGGCCGGGTAGCCGCCGGCGCCGGCCGGCGTGATCTGGAACGCGGCGTCGCTGGCCAGCGCGGCAATCAGCGCGCGTCCGGCGCCGATGCGATGGCCGAGGCGCGTCGCCATCAGGCGCAGCTTGAACGCGCGTGCCGCGCCGCTGGCCACCACCAGCATGAACAGCGCGGCGACGTGGCCGTGGCTCACCGCGGCGACGGCCGCGAGCGCCGTGCCGCCGCCGAGCGCGAGCGGCACGGCGACGCCGGCGGCGATCGCGGCGACGGCGGCGAGGCCGATCAGGCGGCGCCTCACGCGAGCCCCAGCGCGGCGGACTTGGTCAGCGCGGTGCGCCGCGCGAGCAGCCGGTGCAGCGTCGCGCGCCAGGCGTCGAGCAGGTCCGCATGCCGCGCGTCGGCCGGATGCAGCGCCAGCCGCAGCAGCGGCGCGGCGCTGCCGAGCCGCGCGGCGGCGGCCAGCCAGCGCCGGCTGCTCCAGCGCCGCCAGGCGCTGCGCGCCGAGGCCGAGATCGCCGGTGCGGCGACGCGGCCGCCGTCGATGATTTCCAGCGCGGCATGCGTGCTGGTGTAGCGCAGCGGCGTGGCGCGCAGCGCGGCGCGCGCGCCGGGGCCGAGCAGCCAGGCCGGCGCGACGAAGCCGTTCGCCTGCCAGCCGAGCCGCGCGAACAGGTCCAGCCCGGCGTCGAGGCGCCGCTTCGCCTCGTCCTGCGCCAGCGCGGCGAACTCGCCTTCGCCGGCGGTGAGCAGGCGGCGGCGCAGGCGGTCCAGGCCGCCGCCCGGCGGGGCCTCGTCCAGGTGCACGTAGCCGTGCAGCGCGAGCTCGTCGCCGCGCGCCACGCGCGCGTCCAGCGCGCGGCGGAACGCGGCGTCGGCATCGATGCGGCCGCGGCGGTGATAGTCGGGCACGACCAGCAGCGTCAGCGGCGGCGCGCCGCAGGCGTCCAGCAGCGCGAGCAGCCGCTCGCACTGCGGCCAGGTGGCCGGCGCGACGTCGTGGATCGCGATGCACAGGCGCGGCATCACGACGCGCCCGCGATCTCGCCGGCGCCCGCGCGGGCGCACGCATGGCGCAGGTCGGCGTAGCGCTGCAGCAGCGCCGGCAGCGTGTGCTCCCACAGGTAGGCGTGCTGCACGCGCGCGCGGGCACGGGCGCCCATCGCCGCGCGGTCCTGCGCATACAGCGTGCGCACCGCCTCGGCCAGCGACGCGGCGTCGTCCGGCTCGGCGACGACGCCGACGTCCGGCCCGACCAGCTCGGTGACCGCGCCGGCGCGCACGGCGACTACCGGGCGCGCGCAGGCCATCGCCTCGACCACGACCATGCCGAACGTCTCGTGGCGGCCGGCGTGCACCAGCGCGTCGCAGCTCGCCAGCAGGCGTGCCAGGCCCGCGCCGTCCTGCTGGTACGGCAGCATCGTCGCCGTGGCGGCGAGGCGCTCGCGGCGCTCGCCGCCGACCAGCAGCAGGTGGTACGGCGCGCCCAGCCGCGCGAACGTGCGCAGCAGCAGCGGGATGTCCTTCTCGCGCGCCATGCGGCCGGCGAACACCAGCAGGCGCGTGTCGTCCGCCAGGCCCAGCTCGCGGCGCAGGCCGGGATCGGCGCGGCGCGGATGGAAGACCTCGCCGTCGACGCCGAGCGGCTGCACGGCGACGTTGCCGATGCCAAGGTCGCCGAGCCGTTCGGCGACCAGCCGGCTCGGCGCCAGCACGCAGTCGTAGCGGCGATAGAGATGGCGCAGGTAGCGCCCCGCGGCGCGGCCGATCGCCGGCGCGAAGCGGTCGCCGAGCAGGCGCGCCAGGTCCGAATGCGCGAACGCGACCGCCGGCACGCCGAGCCGCTCGGCCGCGCCCAGCACCAGCCAGGCCAGGTGGTACGGATCGGCGGCTTCGATCAGGTCCGGCTCGAGCTCGCGCAGCATCGCCGACCATTCGCGCAGGCGCAGCGGCAGGCGGTAGCCGCCGCCGAACGGGATGCGCGGGCTGGCCAGCTCGATCAGGCCGGGCTCGGCGGCGCGCGTGCACGGGCCGGGCACCAGCAGCGTGTGGCGCACGTCGGCGCGGCCGGCGAAATGGCGCCGCTTGGCCAGCAGATAGCGCTTCACGCCGCCGCTGTGCGGGGCGAAGAACAAGGTCGTGTCCAGGACGTGCATCATCGGGCGGCCGCGGCGGAGGCGTGCGCCCGGCCGCGCCGGCGCACGGCCGCGCCGGGCCGCACGGCGCGAGCCGCAAGGCGGTCCGTGGCGTCGCGAACGGCGGGCTCCCGGGCGCTCATCCGCACCACTTAGCCGGTCCCGCGTTACCGGCGTATGACGGCGCGGCGCTCACGCCTGGATGCCCGGGCGCCCGCGCTCCACGTGCAGGCTGGCCAGCGTGCGCGCGGCCGAGCGCGGATCGGTGGCGTCGTCGACGACGCGCAGGTCGCAGCGCCACAGCGCCGGCGTCACCTCGCAGCGCAGGTAGCCGCGCCAGCGGCTGTCGAAATAGCGGATGTGCGGGTTCAGCGGCAGGTCGCGCAGGCGCGCGGCGTAGTCGTCGTTGCGCGTGCTGATCGAGGTGCCGACGAACTCGCTGGCGACCACCGGGCTGCGCTCGTCGGCGAAGTCGGCCTTGAGGTCGGCGGCGTAGAACGCGTGCATGTCGCCGCCGAGCGTGACCACGTCCGGCACGCGGCGTTCGGCGACGAAGCCGAGCAACTCGGCGCGCGCGCCGGCATAGCCGTCCCAGCCGTCGCTCCAGACGGTCTCGCGGCCGTCGCGGCCGCGCGCGACGAACGGCGCGATCAGGGTCTGCTGCGCGATCACGTTCCAGCATGCGTCGCTGCCGGCCAGGCGGTCCTGCAGCCAGCGCTGCTGCGCGGCGCCCAGCATCGTCTGCGCCGGCGCCCAGCGCTGCGGGCAGTCGGCGACGTCCTCGCCCTGCTCGGGGCAGGCCTGCGCGGCGCGGTACTGGCGGTCGTCCAGCACGCCGATCGAGGCCAGCGCGCCGAAGCGGAAGCCGCGGTACAGCGGCATGCCGTCCGCGCCGGGGCGGTGGCGCGCGCGCAGCGGCATGTGCTCGTAGTACGCGCGGTAGGCGGCGGCACGGCGCGCGGCGAAGCGCGCCGCGGGCTCGCCGTAGTGCGAGACCAGGCCGGCGTAGTCGTTGGAGACGTCGTGGTCGTCCCAGGTCGCCAGCCATGGCGCGGCCGCGTGCGCGCGCTGCAGGTCCGGATCGGACTTGTAGCAGGCGTGGCGGTTGCGGTAGTCGGCCAGCGTCTCGACGCCGCGCGCGGACTCGTGCCGGCGCAGCTGCGGTCCCCACGAGCCTTCGTAGATGTAGTCGCCGACGTGCACGACGAGGTCCGGCGCGTCGGCGGCCAGATGGCGGTAGGCGGCGAACCAGCCGTGCTCGTAGTGCTGGCACGAGGCGACGGCGAGGCGCAGCCGCGCGGCGGCGGCGCCGGCGGCCGGCAGCGTGCGCGTGCGTCCGACCGGGCTCGCCTCGCCGCCGCAGACGAACCGGTACCAGTACCAGCGGTCCGGCACGAGGCCGTCGACCTCGACGTGCACGGCGTGCGCCCAGTCGGCGCGGGCGAACGTGCTGCCGCGGCGCACGACGCGCGTCAGCGCCTCGTCCTCGGCCACGATCCAGTCCACGGCGAAGTCCTCCGGCGGCAGGAACGCGGCATCGGCGCCGGCCTCGACGATGCGCGTCCACAGCACGAAGCCGTCGGCCGACGGGTCGCCCGAGGCGACGCCGAGCGCGAACGGGTAGCCGCCCAGGCGCGGCCTCGGGCCGCCGCCGAGCGCGAGCCCGGCCATGCCGAGCGCGGCCGCGCCGCCGAGCAGGAAGGTTCGCCGCGACCAGCCGCGGCGGTCGCGTGGAGGGGTGCGCATGCGCCGGCGCTTTGCAGGAAGCCGGTGCGAGCATCGGCATGCTGCGTGGCAGCATGATGGCCGTGCGGTTGCGGAACGAAGTCGGCGCGCGCCCGCGGCTATTGTCGGCTCCGGCGCCGTCGTGCAAAGTGCCCCGCGCAGGCCCGGCCGCGCGCATCCGCGCACGCGCGCAGCCTGCGGACCCGAAGATTCCATGGCCGCCACTCCGCTCCCGCTCCAACCGCCGCAGCGCCGCCGGCGCGCCGCGGCCGATGCCGCGCTGCCCGCCGCGGAGGCGGCGGCGGTGCATGCCGCGCTCGAGGCGCATCGCCACCGCCCCGGCGCGCTGCTGCCGGTGCTGCACGCCGTGCAGGACGCGCTCGGCTACGTGCCGCCCGAGGCGCAGCCGCTGATCGCCGAGTCGCTGAACCTGTCGCGCGCCGAGGTGCACGGCGTGGTCAGCTTCTATCACCATTTCCGCAGCACGCCGCCGGGACGGCACGTGCTGCGCCTGTGCCGCGCCGAAGCCTGCCAGGCGCTGGGCGCGCGCGCGCTCGAGGCGCACGCCCTGCGCACGCTCGGCATCGATTTCCACCAGACCACGGCCGATGGCGCGATCACGCTGGAGCCGGTGTACTGCCTGGGCAACTGCGGCTGCGGCCCGAGCGTGCTGGTCGACGCCGACGAGCTGCACGCGCGCGTGACGCCGGAGGCGTTCGACGCGTTGGTGCGCCGTGCGCGCGAGGCCGCGCCGTGAGGCTGTTCGTCTCGCGTGACGCCACCTCGCGCGCGCTCGGCGCCGAGGCGGTCGCGCGCGCGCTCGCCGACGAAGCGGCGCGGCGCGGCCTCGCGCTGGCGCTCGTGCGCACCGGCTCGCGCGGCCTGTTCTGGCTCGAGCCGCTGGTCGAGGTCGACACGCCCGCCGGGCGCATCGCCTACGGCCCGGTCGCGCCGGCCGACGCGCCGGCCCTGCTCGACGCCGCCGCCGCGGGCGGCGGCGCGCACGCGCGCCGGCTCGGCCGCCTCGAGGACGTGGCCTACTTCCGCGACCAGGATCGCCTGGTGTTCGCGCGTGCCGGCGTCGTCGATCCGTGCAGCGCCGCCGACTACGCTGCCCACGGCGGCTTCCGCGGCCTGCGCGCCGCGCTGGCGACGAGCGGCGCGGCCATCGTGCAGATGGTGACGGATGCGGGCCTGCGCGGCCGCGGCGGCGCCGCGTTCCCCACCGGCCTCAAGTGGAAAACCGTGCTCGACGCCGTTGCGGGCGGCTGTTCCGATTCCCGGCTCCCCATTCCCGAATCCCCCGCCTACGTCGTCTGCAACGCCGACGAAGGCGACTCCGGCACGTTCGCCGATCGCCTGCTGATCGAGGGCGATCCGTTCGCGCTGATCGAGGGCATGACGATCGCCGGCCTCGCCGTCGGCGCGGCGCAAGGCTACGTCTACGTGCGCAGCGAATACCCGCAGGCCTGCCGCACGCTGGCCGCGGCGATCGCCGACGCGTACGCCGCCGGCTGGCTCGGCGCGGACGTCGCCGGCAGCGGCCGGCGCTTCGACCTGGAGCTGCGCGTCGGCGCCGGCGCCTACGTCTGCGGCGAGGAGACCGCGCTGCTCGAGAGCCTGGAAGGCCGGCGCGGGCAGGTGCGCGTCAAGCCGCCGCTGCCGGCGATCCGCGGCCTGTTCGGCCGCCCGACCGTGGTCAACAACGTGATCACGTTCGCCTCGGTGCCGGCGATCCTCGAGCACGGCGCGGCGTACTACCGCGACTACGGCGTCGGCCGCTCGCGCGGCACGCTGCCGATCCAGCTCGCCGGCAACATCCGCCGCCCGGGCCTGGTCGAGAAGGCGTTCGGCGTGACCCTGCGCGAGCTGCTCCACGACTACGGCGGCGGCTCGCTGTCGGGCCGGCCGATCCGTGCGGTGCAGGTCGGCGGACCGCTCGGCGCGTACCTGCCCGAGGCGCAGTTCGACACGCCGCTCGACTACGAGGCGTTCGCCGCGATCGGCGCGATGCTCGGCCACGGCGGCATCGTCGCGTTCGACGACACGGTCGACCTGCTCGAGCAGGCGCGCTACGCGATGGCGTTCTGCGCGGCCGAATCCTGCGGCAAGTGCACGCCGTGCCGCATCGGCTCGACGCGCGGCGTCGAGGTCGTCGACCGCCTGCGCGCGGCGCGCGAGGCCGGCGCCGCCGCCGAGCACGCGCGCCAGCGCGCGCTGCTGGACGACCTGTGCGAGACGATGCGCCACGGCTCGCTGTGCGCGCTCGGCGGCCTGACGCCGGACCCGGTGCGGAGCGCGCTCGAGCATTTCCCCGAAGACTTCGCGCTGCGCGCCTAGCGCGGCGCCGGACAGGCGGAGGCTGCCATGCTGTCCATCGACGAAACCGATCTCGGCACGCCGGCGTCCGCGTCCGCGCAGCGCGTCGCGCTGACGATCGACGGCCGCGAGATCGAGGTGCCGGCCGGCACCTCGGTGCTGCGCGCCGCGGCCGAGGCCGGCATCCGCATCCCGAAGCTGTGCGCGACCGAGCTGCTCGACGCGTTCGGCTCGTGCCGGCTGTGCCTGGTCGAGATCGAGGGCAGGAAGGGCTTTCCGGCCTCGTGCACGACCGAGGTCGCGCCGGGCATGCGCGTGACCACGCAAAGCGAGCGCCTGGCGCGGCTGCGCCGCGGCGTCATGGAGCTCTACGTCTCCGACCATCCGCTCGACTGCCTGACCTGCCCGGCGAACGGCCACTGCGAGCTGCAGGACATGGCCGGCGCGGTCGGCCTGCGCGAGGTGCGCTACGGCGAGGGCGGGGCGAACCACGTGCGGCCTGCGCTCGTTTCCGAGCGCGCGGATGCGGAAGCGGCCGTCCCCGGCCGCGCTTCCCGACCCGCGCGCCCGAACCCGCTGTTCGCCGCCAAGGACGAGAGCAATCCGTACTTCGCGTTCGATCCGTCCAAGTGCATCGTCTGCTCGCGCTGCGTGCGCGCCTGCGACGAGCGGCAGGGCACGCTGGCGCTGACGATCGAGGGCCGTGGCTTCGCCTCGAAGGTCTCGGTGAGCCCGGGCGACGCGTTCCTCGATTCGGAATGCGTGTCCTGCGGCGCCTGCGTGCAGGCCTGCCCGACGGCGACCCTGATCGAGACCTCGGTGATCGCCCTCGGCCAGCCCGAGCGCAGCGTGGTCACCACCTGCGCCTACTGCGGCGTGGGCTGCTCGTTCCGCGCCGAGGTCAAGGGCGAGACGGTCGTGCGCATGGTGCCGGACAAGGACGGTCGCGCGAACCACGGCCATTCCTGCGTGAAGGGCCGCTTCGCGATCGGCTACGCCACGCATCCGGACCGCATCACGCGGCCGATGATCCGCGCGCGGATCTCCGATCCGTGGCGCGAGGTGTCCTGGGACGAGGCGATCGCGCATGCCGCGTCCGAGTTCAGGCGCATCCAGGCCGCCTACGGGCGCGACGCGATCGGCGGCATCACCTCCTCGCGCTGCACGAACGAGGAGGCCTACCTGGTGCAGAAGCTCGTGCGCGCGGCGTTCGGCAACAACAACGTCGACACCTGCGCGCGCGTGTGCCACTCGCCGACCGGCTACGGGCTCAAGCACACGCTCGGTGAGTCGGCCGGCACGCAGAGCTTCGATTCGGTGATGCAGGCCGACGTGATCTTCGTGATCGGCGCGAACCCGACCGACGGCCATCCGGTGTTCGCCTCGCAGATCAAGCGGCGCCTGCGCCAGGGCGCGAAGCTGATCGTGGCCGATCCGCGCCGCATCGATCTGGTGCGCGCGCCGCGCGTGGCCGCCGCGCATCACCTCAAGCTGCGGCCCGGCACGAACGTCGCGCTGATCAACGCGCTGGCGCACGTGATCGTCGCCGAGGGCCTGGTCGACGAAGCCTTCGTGCGTGCGCGCTGCGAGGCCGATTCGTTCGAGAAGTGGCGCGCGTTCGTCGCCGACGCGCGCCATGCGCCGGAGGCGCTGGAGCCGGTGACCGGCGTGCCGGCGGCCGAGGTGCGCGCGGCCGCGCGCCTGTACGCCACCGGCGGCAACGCCGCGATCTACTACGGCCTCGGCGTGACCGAGCACGCGCAGGGCTCGACGGCCGTCATCGGCATCGCCAACCTGGCGATGGCCACCGGCAACCTCGGCCGCGAAGGCGTCGGCGTGAACCCGCTGCGCGGCCAGAACAACGTGCAGGGTTCGTGCGACATGGGCTCGTTCCCGCACGAGTTCCCGGCCTACCGCCACGTTTCCGACGACGCCGTGCGCGCCCGCTTCGAGCACGCCTGGGGCGTGCCGCTGCAGGCCGAGCCCGGCCTGCGCATCCCGAACATGTTCGAGGCCGCGCTCGACGGCGAGTTCAAGGGGCTGTACATCCAGGGCGAGGACCTCGCGCAGTCCGATCCGAACACGCAGCACGTGACCGCGGCGCTGTCGGCGATGGAGTGCATCGTCGTGCAGGACCTGTTCCTCAACGAGACGGCGAAGTTCGCCCACGTGTTCCTGCCCGGCTCCACGTTCCTGGAGAAGGACGGCACGTTCACCAACGCCGAGCGCCGCGTCTCGCGCGTGCGCCGCGTGATGCAGCCCAGGAATTCCGACGGCACGCGGGGCTACGCCGACTGGGAGATCACCCAGCGGCTGGCGAACGCGATGGGCTATCCGATGCGCTACCGGCACGCCTCGGAGATCCTCGACGAGATCGCGCGCCTGACGCCGACGTTCGCCGGCATCAGCTTCGCCCGCCTCGACGCGCTCGGCGGCGTGCAGTGGCCGTGCGACGAGGCGCATCCGCAGGGCACGCCGACGATGCACGTCGGCGAGTTCGTGCGCGGCAAGGGCCGCTTCCTGCTCACCGAGTACGTGCCGACCTCGGAGAAGGTCGGCGCGCGCTATCCGCTGATCCTGACCACCGGGCGCATCCTCAGCCAGTACAACGTCGGCGCGCAGACGCGGCGCACCGCCAACGTCGCCTGGCACGACGAGGACCGCCTGGAGATCCATCCGCAGGACGCCGAGGACCGCGGCATCGCCGAGGGCGACCGGGTCGGCGTCGAGAGCCGCGCCGGGCAGACCGTGCTGCGCGCCACGCTCAGCGACCGCATGCAGCCGGGCGTGGTCTACACGACGTTTCACTTCCCCGGTTCCGGCGCCAACGTGATCACCACCGAGAACTCGGACTGGGCGACGAACTGCCCGGAGTACAAGGTGACCGCGGTGCAGGTCGCGCGCGTCGCGCAGCCGTCGCAGTGGCAGCAGCGCTTCCGCACGCTCGACGAACGCCAGCAGGCGCTGCTGGCGCAGGCGCGCTCCGCCGATGCGGCGCAGGCCTGACGTGGCGGCGGGCGTGCCCGCCGTGCTGCCGCCCGGCAGCGTGCGCCGGCCGGTGCGCCGCCGCCGCGGCGGCGAGCGCGCCGAATGCATGGACGCGGTGGCCGAGGAGGTGCCGGTCGCGCTGGTCTACAACGAGCGCCCGCACGTGGTCATGATGGCCACGCCGTGCGACCTGGAGGATTTCGCGCTCGGCTTCTCGCTGAGCGAGGCGGTGGTCACCACGCCGCGCGAGCTCGAGGCGGTGGAGGTGCAGCCGCGGCTGGAAGGCATCGAGCTGCACCTGCGCGTGCCCGCCGCGCGCGCCGAGGCGCTGGAAGCGCGCCGGCGCAACCTGACCGGGCGCACGAGCTGCGGCCTGTGCGGCGCGCAGGCGCTGGAGGATGCGCTGCGCCAGCCGCCGCCGGTCGCCGCCGGCGCGCGCGTCGCCGCCCCCGCGCTGGAGCGCGCGCTCGCCGAGCTCGCGGCGCGCCAGCCGCTGAACGCCGCCACCGGCGCGACGCACGCCGCGGCCTGGGCGCAGGCGGACGGCGCGGTGGCGCTGCTGCGCGAGGACGTCGGCCGGCACAACGCGTTGGACAAGCTCATCGGCGCGCTGGCGCGCGCCGACCTCGACGTGCGCGAGGGCTTCCTCGTCGTCACCAGCCGCGCGAGCTACGAGATGGTGCAGAAGGCGGCGACGTTCGGCATCGCGCGGCTCGCCGCGATCTCGGCGCCGACCGCGCTCGCGATCCAGCTCGCCGAGAGCACCGGCGTGACGCTGATCGGCTTCGCCCGGCCCGAGGGCCACGTCGTCTATGCGCCGTCCGGCGCGCGCGCGGCCGCGGAGGACGCATGAACGTCGAGCGCCTGGTGCAGATGGCCAACGACATAGGCGCGTTCTTCGCCGCCGAGCCCGATCGCGAGGCCGCGATCGAGGGCATCGCCCAGCATCTGCGCCGCTACTGGGCGCCGCGCATGCGCCAGCGCCTGTGCGCGCACGCCGAGGCGGGCGGCGCCGGCCTCGGCGAGCTGCCGCTGGCGGCGGTGCGCCGCCTCGCCGGACGCGAGCGCGCGTACTGAGGCCACGGCGCCGGCGTCACGGACGCAGCGCGAACGGGCACAGGTGGTTCCAGATCTCGCCCAGCTGGGCGACGGTGTAGGTGTGCCCGCCGGCGAACAGCGTGTAGCGCAGCGTGCGGTTGTCGGCCCAGCCGCCGGCGCGCAGGCGCGCCGGGTCGTCGCCGGCGCCGTACTGCGTGTAGAGGGGATCGGTATTGCCCAGATGGATGTCGACCGGGATCTTCGGCTGCGTGCCGGCGAGCAGCGCCGCGCAGGTCGGCTGGAACGCGCCGTCGGCCGAGCAGGCGTACTGCGTCAGCCCGCCGGCGCTGACGCCGTAGGCGGCGAAATAGTCGGTGTTGGCGAGCGCCAGCGCGTGGGCGAAGTGCGCGCCGGCGGAAAAACCCCAGAGATAAATGCGGCTGCGCTCGACGTTGTAGGCGGCGGCGACGTCGTCCAGCACCGCGCCGAGCTCGGCGCCGTCGCCGCTCGCGCCCCAGCCGCCCTGCGTCGAGTTGCCGGCCGGCGCGGCGACGATGAAGCCCTGGCTGTCGGCCCAGCCGGCCCAGTCGTCGCGCACCTGCTGCGCCGCGGTCGAGGTCGGCAGGCTCTGGCCGCGCAGCGCGAGCAGCAGCGGCCAGGCGCGCGAGGACGCATAGCCCTGCGGCAGGTGCAGGTAGTAGCTGCGCGTGCCGAGCCCGGACACGGCGACCGTGCGCGTGACGTTGCCGGGAAACGCGCCGCCGCTGCCGCTGGACGGATCGTGCGGCGGCGCTTCGCCGGCCTCGAAGCCGGAACGGAACGCGAGATCGGCGCCGGGGCAGGCCGTGCCGGGCAGGCGCACCGTGGTGGCCGCGTCGGCGGCGGCGGTGATCGCGAGCGTGCAGAAGGCGAGGGCGAGGCGGGTCGCAGTCATCCGCCCATCGTCGCCGGCGCGGCGTTAGCGGCCGGTTAGCGCGGCGTGAACCGCCTCGGCCATACGCCGGCGCATGCGCAAGCCGTTCTGCGGCGTGGGGTTTCCGCACCGCGCCGGCGCAGGCGGCGCGAAATGCGGCAGCGCACGATGGTCACATCGCGGAACTTGAGGCTAAGATCGCCGCAGATTTTGTTATAAACCCGCAAAAAAGCCGTTCAGCAAGAAGGAGTGTCACATGCAGCGCATTACCCGTCGGACCTGGCTCGCCCCGTCGCTTGCCGCGCTGCCTCTGGCGCTGGCGGCCGCGCTGGCCGGCCAGGAGGCGCAGGCCAGCGGCTTCCAGCTCAAGGAAAACAGCGTGCAGGGCCTGGGCCGCGCCTACGCCGGCGGCGCCGCGGCGCCGGGCGACTGCTCGGTCGTCGTCAACAACCCAGCGGCGATCGGCGAGCTGGGCAGCGGCAGCTGCGCGCAGGTCGACATCAACGTGATCAACTTCGAGACGCGCTTCCACGGCAGCGGCCGCGACGCGCTCGGCTATCCGCTGACCGGCGGCAACGGCGGCGACGGCGGCACGACCAAGCCGGTGCCGGCGATGTACTTCACGCGCGCGCTCAACGACCAGTGGGCGATCGGCGCCGCGGTCGGCGCGCCGTTCGGCTTCCAGACCGAATACGACGACCGCTCGATGCTGCGCTACGAGGCGGTCAAGTCCAAGCTCGAATCGATCGACCTCACGTTCTCCGCCTCGTACAAGATCAACGACCAGTTCTCGATCGGCGCCAGCATCATCGCGCAGCGCACCAGCGCGCACCTGACCCAGGTGGTCGACTTCGGCACGATCCTGCTGCAGGCCGCGCCGCAGCTCGGCGGCTCGATCCTGCCGCAGGAGGCCGACGGCTTCGGCGGCCTCAAGGGCGACGACTGGGGCTACGGCTTCGGCCTCGGCGCGCTGTGGAAGCCGACCGACAGCGACCGCATCGGCTTCAACTTCCATTCGCAGATCGACCACACGCTCGAGGGCGACGCGAAGTTCCAGGTGCCGTCCAACGTGCTGCCGCTGCTCGGCGGCGCGTTCGTCAACGGCAAGGGCAAGGCCGACTTCGACACGCCGTGGTTCGCCAGCGTGAGCTGGTGGCACACCGTCAACGAGCGTTTCAGCTTCGGCGCCGACGTGAGCTACACGCACTGGTCGAGCTTCAAGGACCTCGACATCGTCTACGCCAATCCGAAGCAGGCGCCGTTCGCGAGGGCGCAGCTGTTCGACTGGGACAACACCTGGTTCTTCTCCGTCGGCGGCGACTACCGCCTGGACGACCGCTGGACGCTGCGCGCCGGCGTCGCCTTCGACAAGACGCCGACGATCGACGAGACGCGCACGCCGCGCGTGCCGGACGGCGACCGCACCTGGCTCGCGCTCGGCGTCGGCTACAAGGCCAGCGACCGTCTGAAGTTCGACGCCGGCTTCGTCCACCTGTGGGTCGACGACGGCAAGATCGACCATCAGACCAGCACGCTGAGCTCGCTCAAGGGCGCGTTCGAGAGCAAGGGCAACGTGTTCGGCATCTCGGGCCAGTACCTGTTCTGATCCGTCACCGGTTTGGGGAGACGTGGCGGGCGCCTTCGGGCGCCCGCTGCCTTTTGGGGCGTCCGCTGCGGCTGCTGCGGGCCGCGGCGGCCTCTGTGGCGGCGTGAGTCCGCGTCCGCCCGCCGGCCTGCCGGCGGCGCGGGCGTTCGGCCGGAAGCGCCGAGCTCTAGCCTGCGGCGCGCCGCAGGCGGTAGCCGGAAGCGGCGAACCGTGCGTTGCCGGCCAGCCGGCCGTCGATTCTCCCGTCGATCGCGAAGCCTTCCGAGAGATACAGCTGCAGCGCCGGAGCGTTGCCGACCAGCACCTCCGCCGTCAGGGCTCCGGCGTCGATCGCGCGGCGCAGCAGCGCGCGGCCGATGCCGCGGCGCTGCGCGGCCGGATGCACGTAGAGCCAGGTCAGCTCGCCGTCGCACACGGCGGCGAACCCCTGCACCTCGCCGTCCAGCACGGCGACGGTGACGGTGCCGTCGAACAGGCCTTCGTTCTCGGCGGTCTGCGCGAGCGTCAGGTAGGCCGCTTCGAGCCCGGCCGCGCGCAGCTCGCCGAGGCGTGCGAGATCGTGGATCGCGCACAGCCGGGGCCAGTCGTCCGGCGCGTACGGACGCAGCAGCACGGCGGTCGGCGCGACGTCCGCGGGCACGGGCCGTGCGGCCGTCCGTCCGGGCCTATTCGCCCAGCGTCAGCAGCGAGGCGTTGCCGCCGGCGGCGGTGGTGTTGATCGTCAGCGTGCGCTCGGTGGCGAAGCGCAGCAGGTAGTGCGGACCGCCCGCCTTCGGCCCGGTGCCGGACAGGTTCTCGCCGCCGAACGGCTGCACGCCGACGACCGCGCCGATCTGGTTGCGGTTGACGTAGCAGTTACCGACCTTGGCGCGCCGCGTGATGTGCTCGATCGTCGCGTCGATGCGGCTGTGCACGCCGAGCGTGAGGCCGAAGCCGGTGGCGTTGATCGCGTCGATGACCTGGTCGAGCTCGCTGGCCTTCCAGCGCACGACGTGCAGCGCCGGGCCGAACACCTCGCGCGTGAGCAGCGAGATCGACGGGATCTCGTACGCGCGCGGCGCGAAGAACGTGCCGTGCTCGGTGCCGGGCGCGAGCTTGACCTGGTTGATCAGCTTCGCCTCGCGCTGCATGCGCTCGGCGTGCTCGCCGAGCGAGGCACACGAGGGCTGATCGATGACCGGGCCGACGTCGGTGGACAGAAGCGCCGGGTCGCCGACGACGAGCTCATCCATCGCGCCCTTGAGCATCGCGATGACCTTGTCGGCGATGTCCTCCTGCACGAACAGCACGCGCGCGGCCGAGCAGCGCTGGCCGGCCGAGTCGAACGCGGAGGTGACCACGTCCTTGACGAGCTGCTCGGGCAGCGCCGAGGAGTCGGCGATCAGCGCGTTCTGCCCGCCGGTCTCGGCGATCAGCGCGGCGATCGGCGCGTTGCGCGCCGCCAGCGTGCGGTTGATCGTCCAGGCGGTCTCGGTCGAGCCGGTGAAGCACACCCCGGCGACCTCCGGCCGCGTCAGCAGCACGTTGCCGATCACCGAGCCTTTGGCCGGGACGAACTGCAGCACGCGCTCGGGCACGCCGGCCTCGTGCAGCAGCTTGACCGCGGCGTGGCCCACCAGCGTGGTCTGGTCGGCCGGCTTGGCGATGACCGCGTTGCCGGCGGCGAGGCCGGCCGCGACCTGGCCCATGAAGATCGCCAGCGGGAAGTTCCACGGCGAGATGCAGACGAACACGCCGCGGCCGCGCAGGAACAGCTGATTGGACTCGCCGGTGGGGCCGGGCAGGTTCTCCGGCTGGCCGAACAGCTTGCGCGCCACCGCCGCGTAGTAGCGGCACATGTCGGCGGCCTCGCGCACTTCCGAGATCGCCGCCGGGATCGTCTTGCCGGCTTCGCGCACGCACAGCGCGATGAACTCGCCGCGGCGCTGCTCGAGCAGGTCGGCGGCGTGCTCGAGGATCGCCGCGCGGCTCGCCGCCGGCAGCAGGTCCCAGCCTTCCTGCGCCGCGACCGCGTTCGCCAGCGCCTTCTCGATCGTGGCGGCGTCCGCGTTGCGCGTCGTCCCGACGACCTGGCGGCGGTCGGCCGGGTTGGTCACGTCGCGCGCCGGCTCGGCCGTGGCGGCGCCCGGCACCAGCGGCTCGGCGGTCCACGGCGCGCGCGGCGCGTTGACCGCCTCGGCCAGCGCGCGCAGTTCGTTGTCGTTGGCGAGGTTCACGCCCATGGAGTTCTTCCTGGATACCGAACTTGAATGCTGCGCGCGCACGGCGTCATCCCCGTACAGGCCGATCGGCAGCGGGATGCGCGGGTGCGGCCTGGAAGGGAACGCGCGCACCGTCTCGCACGGGTCGGCGACGAGGTCGCGGATCGACACGTCCTCGTCGACGACGCGATTGACGAACGAGGTGTTCGCGCCGTTCTCGAGCAGGCGGCGCACGAGGTACGGCAGCAGGTCCTCGTGGCTGCCGACCGGCGCGTAGACGCGGCACGGCACGTCGAGGTTGCGCGCGCCGACGACCTCGCCGTAGAGGTCCGCGCCCATGCCGTGCAGGCGCTGGAACTCGAACGGGCGGCCCTGGGCGAAATGATGGATCGCGGCGATCGTGTGCGCGTTGTGCGTGGCGAACTGCGGATAGATCGCATCGCCGCCGGCGGCGAACAGGCGCCGCGCGCAGGCGAGATAGGACACGTCGGTGTTCGGCTTGCGCGTGTAGACCGGGTAGCCGGACAGCCCCATCTCCTGCGCGCGCTTGATCTCCGAGTCCCAGTAGGCGCCCTTGACCAGGCGCACGCACCAGCGGCGGCCGGCCTTGCGCGCGGTCTCGGCGAGCCAGTCGATGACGAACGGCGCGCGCTTCTGGTAGGCCTGCACGGCCAGGCCGAAGCCGTTCCAGCCGGCCAGCGACGGATCGGCGAACACCGCGCCGATGACGTCGAGCGAGAGCTCGAGGCGGTCGGCCTCCTCGGCGTCGACGGTCATGCCGATGCCGTTCCTCATCGCCAGCTGCGCGAGCTCGAGCAGCTTGGGCGTGAGCTCGGCGTGCACGCGCGCGCGCTTGGCCACCTCGTAGCGCGGGTGCAGCGCCGACAGCTTCACCGAGATCGACGGCGCGTCGAGCACGTCGCGGAACGGCCCGCGCCTGCCGAGCGCGGCGATCGCGTCCTTGTAGGCGCGGTGGTAGCGCTCGGCGTCCGGCTGGGTCAGCGCGGCCTCGCCGAGCATGTCGTAGGAATAGCGGTAGGCGGCGTTGCCCTTCTCGGCGGAGCGGTCCAGCGCCTCGTCGATCGTGCGGCCCATGACGAACTGGTGGCCCATGATGCGCATCGCCTGGCGCACCGCGAGGCGGATCACCGGCTCGCCGGCGCGGCCGACCAGGCGCTTGAGCGCGCCGGTGAAGTCGCGCCGCGTCTCCTCGGCCAGGCTGACCAGGTGCCCGGTCAGCATCAGGCCCCAGGTCGAGGCGTTGACGAACACCGAGTCGCTGCTGCCGAGGTGCTTCTTCCAGTCGGCCTCGCCGAGCTTGTCGCGGATCAGCTTGTCGGCGGTGGCCTTGTCCGGGATGCGCAGCAGCGCCTCGGCCACGCACATCAGCAGCACGCCTTCCTCGCTGGAGAGGTCGTACTGGCGCATGAAGGACTCGACCGCGCTCTGGTCGGAGGCCTTGCTGCGCACGCGCGCGACGAGCTCGGCGGCGCGCGCGAGCACCAGCTCGCGCTCGGCCGGCGGCAGGCTGGCCTGGGCCAGCAGCTCGTCGACGGCTTCGGTTTCGTCGCGCGACCAGGCGGCCGTGATGCGCGCCCGCGTGGGTTCCGCGGCCGGCGGCAGTTCGGGAATCAGCAGTTCGCTCAAGGCGGGTCTCGGTGGGCATGGGCGCGCCGGGACGGGCGGTGGGCGCGCAGGCGCGTAGTGTAGTGAGGCCGCCTGCGGGGGCCAAGGCGGCGCCGGCGGCCGCGGACGCGCGCGAACGGCGGCGCTTGCGGCAGTTTGTCGCATGCCGGGCCCGCGTTCCGGCGCCGCCGTTGTTGCCGCTGCCGCGCGCGGTCCACTATCATCTTCGGCTTATGCACCCGACGATTCCCGCGGCATCGGCCGCGGGGCGGGCTCCGCGTCTCCGCCGGGCGGCGGCCGACGGCGAATCCGAACACTCGAAGACTTAGGTGATGGCGATGATTTCATCCGGGGTCCTGCGCGCCAGCCGCGCCCTTGCGTTGCCCGCATTGCTCGCGAGCGGCGTCGCGTCGGCGAATCCGACGCCGTGGCAGCTCAACATGACGCCGGGCGTGACCTCGATCGCGCAGCGCATCCACGGCGTGCACATGCTCGCGTTCTGGGTCTGCGTGGCGATCGGCGTCGTCGTGTTCAGCGCGATGATCTACGCGATGGTGCGCTTCCGTAAGTCCAAGGGCGCGGTCGCGCAGACCTGGAGCCACAACACGGCGATGGAAGCGGTGTGGACGGTCGTGCCGATCCTGATCCTGATCGTCATGGCGTGGCCGGCGACCAAGCTGCTGGTGGACATGTCCAACGTCGAGAACTCGGACCTGACGATCAAGGTCACCGGCTACCAGTGGAAGTGGCGCTACGAGTACGTCGACTACTTCAAGAAGCGCCCGAACGTCCAGTTCGTCTCCAGCCTCGACGCCGAGTCCAACCGCGTGCGCCAGCTCGGCTCCGGCCTCGACCCGCATTCGGTCAAGGACGGCGACTACGCCAGCTACCTGCTCAACGTCGACAAGCCGCTGATCGTGCCGGTCGGCGTGAAGATCCGCTTCGTCCTCACCGCCGACGACGTGATCCACTCCTGGTGGGTGCCGATGCTCGGCTGGAAGCAGGACGCGATCCCCGGAATCATCAACGACAACTGGACGCAGATCGACCAGCCGGGCGTCTACCGCGGCCAGTGCGCGGAGCTGTGCGGCAAGGACCACGCGTTCATGCCGATCGTCGTCAAGGCCGTGCCGAAGGCGGAGTTCGAGCAGTGGCTGGCGAGCCAGGAAGCCGCCGCCGCGGCCGACAAGGCCGCCGCGACGGCGCAGGTGGCGCCGGCGTCCACGCCGCAGGGCTGACGGATCGCCGCGGATACAACGAAGCAGAGGCTTCAGGGCCGTCATTCCCGCGCAGGCGGGAGTCCATCGCCAGGAACGTGGAGGCCCGCGCCGCGGGCATGACGAAAGCAATCGGTTCAGACGTTAGAACGAACGTCGCAGAGGTCCCAAGCACATGGCCGCAGTCAATCCCGCCATCCACCACGACGTCCACGACGACCACGATCACAAGCCGAAGGGCTTCCTGAACCGCTGGCTGTTCACGACGAACCACAAGGACATCGGTACGCTGTACCTGATCTTCTCGCTGGTGATGTTCTTCATCGGCGGCACGATGGCGATGATCATTCGTGCGGAGCTCTTCAAGCCGGGCCTGCAGCTCGTGCAGCCGGAGTTCTTCAACGAGATGACCACGATGCACGCGCTGATCATGATCTTCGGCGCGGTCATGCCGGCGTTCGTCGGCCTCGGCAACTGGATGATCCCGCTGATGATCGGCGCGCCGGACATGGCGCTGCCGCGCATGAACAACTGGTCGTTCTGGATCCTGCCGTTCGCGTTCTTCCTGCTGCTGGCCGAGATCTTCATGCCGGGCGGCGGCCCGCAGGGCGGCTGGACGATGTACCCGCCGCTGATCCTCGAGGGCGGCAGCAACGTCGCCTTCATGATCTTCGCGATCCACCTGATGGGCATCAGCTCGATCATGGGCGCGATCAACATCATCGCGACGATCCTGAACATGCGCGCGCCGGGCATGGACCTCCTGAAGATGCCGGTGTTCGTGTGGAGCTGGCTGATCACCGCGTTCCTGCTGATCGCGGTCATGCCGGTGCTCGCCGGCGCGGTCACGATGCTGCTGACCGACAAGTTCTTCGGCACCAGCTTCTTCAACGCCGCCGGCGGCGGCGACCCGGTGATGTACCAGCACATCTTCTGGTTCTTCGGCCATCCCGAGGTCTACATCATGATCCTGCCGGCGTTCGGCATCATCTCGGAGATCGTGCCGACGTTCTCGCGCAAGCCGCTGTTCGGCTACCAGGCGATGATCTACGCGATCGCGTCGATCGCGTTCCTGTCGTTCATCGTCTGGGCGCACCACATGTTCTCGGTCGGCATGCCGCTCGGCGGCGAGCTGTTCTTCATGTACGCCACGATGCTGATCGCGATCCCGACCGGCGTGAAGGTGTTCAACTGGGTGACCACGATGTGGGGCGGCTCGCTGACGTTCGAGACGCCGATGCTGTTCGCCGTGGCGTTCGTCATCCTGTTCACGATCGGCGGCTTCTCCGGCGTCATGTGCGCGATCGTGCCGGCCGACTTCCAGTACCAGGACACCTACTTCGTCGTCGCGCACTTCCACTACGTGCTGGTGACCGGCGCGGTGTTCGCGATCATGGCCTCGGTGTACTACTGGCTGCCGAAGTGGTCCGGCAACATGTACTCGGAGACCTGGGGCAAGGTGCACTTCTGGTCGAGCGTGATCTCGGTCAACGTGCTGTTCTTCCCGCAGCACTTCCTCGGCCTCGCCGGCATGCCGCGCCGCATTCCGGACTACAACGTCGCGTTCGCCGACTTCAACATGATCAGCTCGATCGGCGGCTTCTGGTTCGGCGCCAGCCAGCTGATCTTCGTCGGCGTGATCGTGCACGCGGTCTACTTCTCCAAGCAGCGCGCCACCGCGCAGGTCTGGGAAGGCGCGCGCGGACTGGAGTGGACCGTGCCCTCGCCGGCGCCGCACCACACGTTCTCGACGCCGCCGGTCATCACGCCGAGCATGCTCGCGCACGGCGACGTGAGCCACTGAGGCGCGATCGTCCGCGGTCGCGAACGGGCGGAGGCGGCCGCGAAGGCCGCTCCCGCCGAGAGGAACCGATGAGCCAGCAGCACGCCAGCCACGACCCGTACGCCCGCCGCCTCGCGCGCGCGGCGTGGGCCGGCGTCGCGCGCGGCGCGCGGCGCGCGGGCGCCGGGACCGGGCCGCAGCGATGAGCGAGCAGGCGAACCGCAACCTCGGCGTGCTCAGGATCGGCGCGATCGTGTGCGCCTGCGCGTTCCTGTTCGGCTTCGCGATGGTGCCGATCTACCGCGTCGTCTGCGAGCACGTGCTCGGCATCAAGCTGGCCGAGGGCGCCGCCGACCAGAGCGCCGCGGCCGGGCTCGTCGAGGACACCAGCCGCACGATCACGGTGCAGTTCGTCGCCAACGTCAACAGCAAGCTGCCGTGGACGTTCGTCCCGGAGAAGACCAGCATCGAGGTGCATCCGGGCAAGCTGACCGAGGCCTGGTTCGACGCGACCAACACCAGCGGCGAGGCGATCGTCGGCAACGCGGTGCCGAGCATCGCGCCGAGCAGCGCGTCGCTGTACTTCAACAAGACCGAATGCTTCTGCTTCACCGAGCAGGTGCTGAAGGCGGGCGAATCGCGCCGCATGCCGGTGCAGTTCTACGTCGACGCGCGCCTGCCCAAGGACGTGCGCGAACTCACGCTGTCGTACACTTTCTACGCGAACGACGTCGCCACGCGACGCCTTTCCGAAACCGGCTCGCCGCTGCCCGCGGCCGGCTGACGCTTCGTATTCGACGAAACTGACGGGACCTGCCGCCATGGCGCAAACACAAGGTGCTTACTACGTTCCACACGGCAGCCACTGGCCGATCGTCGGCTCGTTCGGGCTGCTCGGCACGGTCAGCGGCGCCGCGCTCTGGCTGAACGAGGCCGACGCCTACGGCAAGCCGATCATGGCGATCGGCATCGCGCTCCTGCTGGTCATGATGTTCGGCTGGTTCGGCACGGTCGTCCGCGAATCGGTCGGCGGCCTGTACAACAAGCAGGTGGACACCTCGTTCCGCATGGGGATGATGTGGTTCATCTTCTCCGAGATCATGTTCTTCGGCGCGTTCTTCGGCGCGCTGTTCTACGCGCGCATGTACATCGTGCCGTGGCTCGGCGGCGCGGGGCACGGCGCGTCGACGAACTACTACCTGTGGCCGCAGTACTCGGCCGCGTGGCCGACGAACGGCCCGGCCGACATCGGCGGCCCGTTCTCGACGATGTCGCCGTGGGGCATCCCGCTGCTGAACACGCTGCTGCTGCTGTCCTCGGGCGTCACGATCACGATCGCGCACCACGCGCTGCGCGCCGGCCACCGCGCGCGCCTGCTGGTGTTCCTCGCGCTGACCGTGCTGCTCGGCGCGGTGTTCCTGGGCTTCCAGATCCACGAGTACGCCGAGGCGTACGGCCATCTGAACCTGACGCTCGGCAGCGGCATCTACGGCAGCACGTTCTTCATGCTGACCGGCTTCCACGGCCTGCACGTCACGCTCGGCGCGATCATGCTGGCGGTGATCTGGTTCCGCTGCGCCAAGGGCCACTTCACGAAGGACAACCACTTCGGCTTCGAAGCCGTGGCGTGGTACTGGCACTTCGTCGACGTGGTCTGGCTCGGCCTGTTCCTGTTCGTCTACGTGCTCTGATTCCCCGCGCGGCGGCGCACGCGCTGCGCCGCCGCGCAATTGAAGCCGCCGCGTCCGCGCGTGCGGAGCGCGCGTCGCGATCGACGCACGGAAGCGGCCGAACCGACTTGCGTACCGCGCCAGGCGCCGCGCCGCAGGCCGGCGGCCCGGACGGCCGCACGAAGACGCCGTTCGCGCCGACGGAGCCGGCGCCGGCACGGGACATGCCTGGCGCAAGTGCGCTCCGCGGCGGAGCGCAGGCGCGGCCCGTCGCGTCAGCCGCCGATGCCGTGCGGCTGGATCAGCCCGGTCGCGATCGCGATGATGACCAGCACGATCAGCAGCACGGACAGGCCGATGCGGCGCGTCAGCGCCTTCAAGGTGCGGTCGGTGCCGCCCTTGTCGACCATCATGAAATAGAGCCCGGCGCCGAGGTTGTAGATGATCGCCGCCAGGAAAAGCAGGATCAGGACCTTGCTCAGCATGTCGAATCGTCCCGTGCGGCCGTGCCTGGAGTGCGCCGCGTGAGTATACGCCGCCATGGCCGCTAGGCGCTGGCGGCGTCCGCGCGCGTTCGCGGTCGTGCTGGCCGCGGCCGGCGTCGCGCTGTTCCTCGCGCTCGGCAGCTGGCAGTGGCGGCGCGCGCACGAGAAGGAAGCGCTGTTCGCGGCGTTCGACCGCGGCGCGGCGCAGGCGCCGGTGTCGTTGGAACAGGCGCGGCGCGACGCCGCGGCGGGCGCGACGATCCATCCGCACGTGACCGTGCGCGGCCGCTACGCGCAGCCGGCACGCGAGTACGAGCTCGAGAACCAGGTGCGCGGCGGCCGCGCCGGCGTCATGGCATATGCGCTGTTCGAGCCGGCCGACGGCAGCCCGCCGCTGCTGGCGAACCGCGGCTTCTTGCCGTACGGCAGCGGCGCGACGCGCTATCCGGCGCTGCCCGCGCTGCCCGCGGGCGAGGTCACGCTGTCGGCGCTGTACGCGCCGCCGCCGGGCGCGGGCCTGCGCCTGGGCGGCAACGCGCTGGCGGCGCAGGCGTACCCGAAGACGCTGGTCTATCTCGACCCGGCCGAGATCGCCGCCGACCTCGGCCGCTCGATCGATCCGCGCGTGCTGCTGCTGCTCCCGGCGCCGGACGACGCGGCCGCGCGCGCGTTCGTGCGCGAATGGCGGCCGGACGTGTTTCCGCCCGAGCGCCACTACGGCTACGCTTTCACCTGGTTCACGTTCGCCGCCGTCGTCGTCGCGACGTTCGCGATCCTGCACTGGCGCAAGAACGAGGCTCGCCCATGACACCGAAGACGCGCAAGCGCATCGGCCTGATCCTGATCATGCTGCTGTTCGCCGCGCCGCTGATCGCGGCCTACGTGCTGAACGCGATCGGCTGGCGCCCGGCCGGCACGCGCAACTACGGCGAGATGATCCAGCCGCCGCTGGATCTCGGCGGCGCGCGCTTCGTGCTCGCCGACGGCAAGGCGCTGCAGTGGAAGGACGAGGACTGGTCGTGGACGATCTTCGCGCTGACCGGCCCCGGCTGCGCGCAGCGATGCCTCGAGCGCCTCGACGAGCTCCGGCGCGTGCGCCTGACGCTGAACCAGAACGCCTACCGCGTGCGCGTGGTCGTGCTCGACGACGCGCTGCCGGCGGAAAAGCTGGCCGCGCTGAGCCCGGTCGTGGCCGCGCGCGACGCCGACGCCAGGCTGGCGTCGCTGCGCCCGGCCGCGGCCGACGAGGTCGCCGCCGCCTTCGCCGATCCGCACGGCTTCCTGGTGCTGAGCTACCCGGCCGGCTACGACGCCAACAAGCTGCGCAAGGATCTCGCGCGCCTGGTGAAGAGGTAGACGATGCGCTCGATCACGCCCGTTCGGCTGGCCGCCTTCGCCACCGTCTTCGCGTTCCTCGTCATCGTGTTCGGCGCGTTCGTGCGCCTGTCGAACGCCGGCCTGTCGTGCCCGGACTGGCCCACCTGCTACGGCAAGGCCACCTGGCCCGGGCACGAGCACGAGATCGCGCGCGCGAACGAGGCGTTCCCCGACCGGCCGTTCGAGACGCACAAGGCCTGGCGCGAGCAGGTGCACCGCATGATCGCGGGCACGCTGGGCCTGCTCGTGTTCGCGCTCGGGCTGGCCGCGGCCTGGCGGCAGCGGCCGCTGCCGGCGATGCTGCTCGGCGCGGCGGCGGCCGCCGCGCTCGGCGTGTTCCTCTACATCAAGACGGCCTATGCGGCCTCGGCCGCGCTGTCGCTGGTGGCGATCGCGCTGCCGCTGGTCGCGGCGTTCCGCCTCGAGCGCGCGCTGCCCTGGCGCATCGCGGTGGCCACGTTCGCGGTGGTGATCTTCCAGGCGATGCTCGGCATGTGGACGGTGACGCTGCTGCTCAAGCCCATCGTCGTCATGGGGCACCTGCTCGGCGGCCTGCTCACGTTCGCGCTGCTCGGCTACGTCGCGCTGCGCCTGTGCGGCGTGCGCGAGCCGACGCCGGCGCAGCTCGGCCTGCGGCCGGTCGTCGTCGCCGCGCTGGCGCTGCTCGCCGCGCAGATCGCGCTCGGCGGCTGGACCAGCGCCAACTACGCCGCGCTCGCCTGCGGCATCGACTTCCCGAAGTGCGCGGGATCGTGGTGGCCGGCGACGGACTTCCGCGAGGCCTTCGTGCTCTGGCGCGGCATCGGCGTCAACTACGAAGGCGGCGTGCTCGACGCGGCCGCGCGCGCGGCGATCCAGATCGCACATCGCATCGGCGCGGCCGTGGTGTTCGGCTACGTGCTCGTCACGGCGGTGCTGGCCTGGCGGCGCGGCCTGCGCGCGCACGCCGCATTGGTCGCGCTGCTGCTGTGCGTTCAGGTGGCGCTCGGCATCCTCAACGTCAAGCTGCTGCTGCCGCTGCCGGTCGCCACCGCGCACAATGGCGTCGCCGCGCTGCTGCTGCTCTCGCTGATCGCGCTGTTGGTGCGCACGCAGCCGCCGCCTCGCGCCGGCATCGGATGAAGCCGTGAAACCGCGCTCCCTCGCCAGCCAGTACCTCGAGCTCACCAAGCCGCGCGTGGTGGCGCTGATCGTGTTCACGGCGGTCATCGGCATGTTCCTCGCGGTGCCCGGCCTGCCGCCGCTGCGCCCGTCGATCGCCGGCTTCGTCGGCATCTGGCTCGCCGCCGCCTCGGCCGCGGCGCTCAACCACCTGATCGACCAGCGCATCGACAAGGTCATGGCGCGCACCGCGCAGCGGCCGCTCGCCACCGGCGCGCTGACGCCGACGCAGGTGCTGGCGTTCGCGCTGATCCTGGGCACGCTGTCGATGGCGATCCTGATCGCGCTGGTCAATCCGCTGACCGCGGCGCTGACGTTCGCCTCGCTGATCGGCTACGCGGTGGTCTACACGGCCTACCTCAAGCGCGCCACGCCGCAGAACATCGTCATCGGCGGCGCCGCCGGCGCCGCGCCGCCGGTGCTCGGCTGGGCCGCGGTGACCGGCCAGGTGCACCCGTACGCGCTGCTGCTGTTCCTGATCATCTTCATCTGGACGCCGCCGCATTTCTGGGCGCTGGCGATCTTCCGCCGCGACGACTACTCGCGCGCGCAGGTGCCGATGCTGCCGGTCACGCACGGCGTGGTCTACACGCGCTGGCACGTGCTGTTCTATACCGTGCTGCTCGTCGTCGTCACGGTGCTGCCGTGGCTGACCGGCATGAGCGGGCCGTTCTATCTCGGCGGCGCGCTCGTGCTCGGCGGCGCGTTCCTGTACTACGCGATCCGCCTGCTCGATCCGCCGGACGATTTCTTCGCGATGCGCGTGTTCAACTACTCGATCGTCTACCTGATGGCGCTGTTCGCGTTCCTGCTCGTCGACCATTATCTCGGCGTGCCCGCGATGCAGGCCGCCGGCCCGCAGTGGCAGCGCGTCGGCTAGGCAGGCCGCATGCGCAGGCGGCGCGCGCGGCGACCGCCCAGGCCCCGCACGTAATGCGCCGGCGCCGAACACGCGCCGACGACCGAAACGCTCAGCTGCCGGCCGCGCGCCGCGCGTAGGCCTGCGCGAGCACGGCGCAGACCATCAGCTGGATCTGGTGGAACAGCATCACCGGCAGCACGATCATGCCCAGCGCCGGATGCCCGGCGAACAGGATCTTGGCCATCGGCACGCCGGTCGCCAGGCTCTTCTTCGAGCCGCAGAACACGATCGCGATCTCGTCGGCGCGCGCGAAGCCGAGCCGGCGGCTGGCGAACGTCGTCGCGGCGAGCACCGCGGCGAGCAGCAGCACGACGACGAGCAACGTGCCGAACAGCGCCTCGACCGGCACGTGCCGCCAGAGGCCCTCGACCACCGACTCGCTGAAGGCGACGTAGACGATCAGCAGCACCGTGCCGCGGTCGGTATAGGCCAGCACGCCGCGCCAGCGCTCCATCGTCGCGCCGATCCACGGCCGCAGCAGGTGGCCGGCGACGAACGGCACCAGGAGCTGCAGCACGATGTCGGCGATCGCGTGCAGCGGCGAGGCGGCGCCGGCCCCGCGCGTGGCGAGCAGCGCGGCGACGAGCAGCGGCGTGACGAACACGCCGATCAGGTTCGACGCCGACGCGCTGCACACCGCCGCCGGCACGTTGCCGTGCGCGATCGAGGTGAACGCGATCGACGACTGCACCGTGGACGGCAGCGTGCACAGGAACAGCACGCCCAGGTACAGCGTCGGCGTCAGCACGAACGCGGCCAGCGGCTTCAGCGCCAAGCCGAGCAGCGGGAACAGCACGAACGTCGACAGCAGCACCAGCACGTGCAGCTTCCAGTTCGTCATGCCGGCCAGGATCGCCTCGCGCGACAGGCGCGCGCCGTGCAGGAAGAACAGCAGCGCGATGCCCGCGACCGTGAGGTGGTCGAGCCAGCGCGCCGCCTGGCCTTCGCACGGCAGGAGCGCGGCGAGCGCGACCGTCGCGATCAGCGCGACGGTGAAGCCGTCGAACAACGTGCGCAGGTACTTCATCGTCGGTTCGTGATTCCGAGCAGGAAGATCGTGGCCGGCCCCGCCGCCTGCGGGAGAGGCCGGCGCGCCGGATGAGGGCATGGCCGTGGCGCCGTTTCAGACGCCCTCATCCGCCTGCGCCACCTCTCCCGCGAGCGGGAGAAGGAAAGCGCCATCGCCGCCGCGGAGCCCTTCATCCGCCGATCAGGTTCTTCCGCCAGAACAGCATCGTCGAGGCGCGGAAGTAGTCCACGTTCGGCTTCTTGCGGAAGCCGTGGCCCTCGTCCTTGAACTCGACGAACCAGACGTCGCCGCCGTTGCCGCGCACGGTGCGCACGATCTGCGCCGCCTCGCTGGCCGGCACGCGCGGGTCGTTGGCGCCCTGCGCGACGAACAGCGGGATGGTGATGTTCTTCGCGTTCGCGGTGGGCGAGATCTTCTCGAGGAACGCGCGCATCTGCGCATCGCGCTCGTCGCCGTATTCGGCGCGGCGCAGGTCGCGGCGATAGCTCTCGGTGTTGGTCAGGAACGTCACGAAGTTGGAGATGCCGACGATGTCGACGCCCGCGCGCAGGCGGTCGTTGTAGTGCGTCATCGAGGCCAGCACCATGTAGCCGCCGTACGAGCCGCCGTAGACGCCGACGCGGCTCGCGTCGAGCTCGGGCTGGCGCGCGATCCAGTCGAGCAGCGCGCCGATGTCCTTGACCGAGTCCTCGCGCCGGGTGCCGTCGTCGAGCTGCAGGTAGCGCTTGCCGTAGCCGGCCGAGCCGCGCACGTTGGGCACGAGCACGGCGACGCCGAGCCGGTCGACGAGGTACTGGATCTCGGCGCTGAACACCGGCCGCGCCTGCGACTCGGGGCCGCCGTGGATCTGGATCACGACCGGCGCCTTGGCACCGTCCTTCGCCTTGGGCCGGTAGTAGAACGCCGGAATCGTGCGCGGCTTGCCGTCCGCCTTGTCGAACGTGGGAAAGCGCACCAGCTCGGGCGCGCTGAACGCCGCGGCGTCGAGCCCGCCGACCTCGCTCTCGGTCCAGCGCTCGACGGCCGCGGCGGAGGATGCGCCGGCGCCGAGGTCGATCGCGTAGACGTCGCTCGGCGAGGTGGCCGAGTTGAGCGAGAACGCCAGGCGCCTGCCGTCCGGGCTGAAGTCCAGGCCGCCGATCACGCCCTTCGGCAGCGCCGGCAGCGGCAGTTCCTTGCGCGTGGCGGCGTCGAGCAGGTGCAGCACGCCGAAGCCGTCCTCGTTGCTGACGAAGGCGACGCGGCGGCCGTCCGCCGACAGCGCGAAATCCTCGACGTCCCATGCGATGCCCGCGCTCAGCGGCACGACCTTGCCGGTCTTGAAGTCGTGGAAGCGCAGCGTCCTGAACTCGCTCTTCTCGTCGGAGACGAAGTACGCGCCGCTGCCGTCCGGGGCGAAGCGGAACGCGCCGAACGCCGCCTTGCCGCCGTCGACCGGGAACAGCGTGAGCTTGCCGCTGTCGAGATCGACCACGCCGGGATGGGACTCGTTGATCGAGACGAACTTCTGCACCAGCAGCTTGCGGCCGTCCGGCGAGAAGTCGGTCGCGGCCCAGCTGCCGCCTTCGGTCACGACCGCCTTCTTCGCGCCGCCGTCGAGATCGAGCACCCACACGTCGGTGTCCTTGCCGTTGCGCTCGGTGCTGCTGTAGGCCAGGCGCCGGCCGTCGTGCGACCACAGCGGGTTGTCGTTGCGCGACTTGCCGTCGGTCAGCAGGCGGATGTCGCGCGTGGCGAGGTCGAACCAGTACAGCTGCCAGAACTCCGAGCCGCCGACGTCCTTGCCGAACACGAAGCCGGCGCGCCTGGGGTTCGCGGCGAGGCTGGCGATCGGCTCGTCGTAGAACGTCAGCTGCTCGCGCGCGCCGCCCGGCGCCTTCACGCGGTGCACCTGCGTCGTGCTCGCGAAGCGCGTCGTGATCAGCAGGCCCGAGCCGTCCGCGGTCCAGCCGCCGAGCGCGGCGCCGCGCGTGTTCGCATAGCGCTGCAGCGATTCGGCGAGCTCCGCCGGGATCGGCGGGACGTTCTCGCTGATCCGGCTGCCGCTCTCGACGCGCTGCACGTCGAGCGCGAACGCCGGCGCCGCGGCCAGCACGCCGGCCAGCGCGAGCGTCGTCAGGGCAGGGGGGCGATGGGTCAGGCGCATCGTCGTCTCCGAAAAAAAGCCGCAAAGGCGCAGCGTAGCGCCTTCGCGCGCGCGGCATAAGTTACGAAAGGCATGCCCGGGGTTGCCTCGCGGCGCACGGCTGGCGATGCTTGCGCCATGGTCACCTCGACGACGCGGGCGTTCGAGACGGACGTGCCGGCCCGGTTGGATCGCCTGGCCTGGTCGCGCTTCCACACGCTGGTGCTGGTCGCGCTCGGCGTCACCTGGATCCTGGACGGGCTCGAGGTCACGCTGGCCGGCGCGCTCGCCGGCGCATTGCAGGCCAGCCCGGCGCTGCGCCTGGACGAGGCCGAGGTCGGGCTGGCCGCCAGCGCCTATCTGGGCGGCGCGGTCGTCGGCGCGTTCTTCTTCGGCTGGCTGACCGACCGCCTCGGGCGCAAGCGCCTGTTCGGCGTGACGCTCGGCGTCTACCTCGTGGCGACCGCGCTGTCGGCATTCGCGTTCGACTTCTCCAGCTTCGCCGTGCTGCGCTTCCTGACCGGCGCCGGCATCGGCGGCGAATACGTGGCCATCAACTCGGCGATCCAGGAGCTGATCCCGGCGCGCTACCGCGGCCGCACCGACCTCGTCGTCAACGGCAGCTACTGGATCGGCGCCGCGCTCGGCGCGCTCGGCGCGGTCGTGCTGCTCGCGCCGGGCCGGCTGCCGCTCGACGTCGGCTGGCGCGTCGCGTTCGGGCTCGGCGCCGCGCTGGGGCTGGTGATCCTCTACCTGCGCCGCTTCCTGCCGGAGAGCCCGCGCTGGCTGATCGTGCACGGCCGCGTCGCCGAGGCCGAGCGCATCGTCGCCGAGATCGAGCGCCGCACGCGGCAGGACGCGCCGGGGCCCGCCGCGCGCATCCGCCTGAACGCGCGCGGCGGCGGCGGCCCGGTCGACGCGGTGCGCACGTTGTTCCGCCTGTATCCGCGCCGCGCCGCGCTCGGCGTCGTGCTGATGGCCTCGCAGGCGTTCTTCTACAACGCGATCTTCTTCACCTACGCGCTCGTGCTCGGGCGCTTCTACGGCGTGCCGGCCGACCGCGTCGGCCTGTACATCCTGCCGTTCGCGGCCGGCAACTTCCTCGGCACGCTGCTGCTCGGCCGCCTGTTCGACACGCTCGGCCGCCGGCCGATGATCGCCGGCACGTACGCCGCGGCCGGCCTGCTGCTGGCGGCCAGCGCCTGGCTGTTCGCCGCCGGCCGCCTCGACGCGACGACGATGACGCTGGCCTGGACGGTGGTGTTCTTCTTCGCCTCGGCGGCGGCCAGCTCGGCGTACCTGACCGTCGGCGAGAGCTTTCCGCTGGAAGTGCGCGCACTGGCCATCGCGCTGTTCTTCGCGCTCGGCACCGGCGTCGGCGGCGTCGCCGGGCCGTGGCTGTTCGGGCGCCTGATCGGCGGCGGCGATCCGGCGTCGATCGCCTGGGGCTACGCGTTCGGCGCCGCGCTGATGCTGTGCGCGGCGCTGGCGGAGCTGTGGCTCGGCGTGGCCGCGGAGCGGCGCCCGCTCGAGGACGTGGCCGCGCCGCTGTCGCGCGCGGACGCCTGACGCGCCGCGCGCCCGGCCGCATCGGGACATTTTATACAAAGCTATCGTACGAACGCTTTCATACGATTCCAATCGGATGTAGCATGCCGCGAGGGGAGCGGCCGACCGCGGCCGCCCGGCATCGCCGACTCGTCCGGGAGCCAGCCATGGGGAAGATGGGGGCGGGACTCGTATTCGTCGCGCTGGCGCTGGCCGGCGCGCGCGCCGGCGCGCAGGAATCGGCCGGCGCCGCGCCGCGTCCGGGCACGCCGGCGACCACGCTGCAGCCGGTCGAGGTGGTCGGTTCGCACATCCGCCGCGTCGACGTCGAGACGCAGCATCCGGTGCTGACGATCGAGCGGGCCGAGCTGCTGCGCACGGGCCTGACCGACGTCGCGGACATCCTGCAGACGATCGCCGCGAACGGGCAGACGCAGAACCGCAACATCAACAACGGCGGCGACGGCGAGCTGCGCGTGAACCTGCGCAGCCTCGGCAGCCACCGCACGCTGGTACTGGTCAACGGCCAGCGCTGGGCTGCCGCGCTCGACGGCGGCGTCGACCTGAGCGCGATTCCGCTCGCGCTGGTCGAGCGCGTCGAGGTGCTCAAGGACGGCGCCTCGGCCATCTACGGCTCGGACGCGATCGCCGGCGTGGTCAACATCGTCACGCGGCGCGACTTCGACGGCGCCGAGCTCGGCGCGTATCGCGGCCAGTACGACCGCGGCGACGGCCTGCGCCGAGCCTACGACCTCGCCTTCGGGCGCGGCGGCGACGGCTGGAACGCGGCGATCGGCCTGGAGTACGAGCGCTACGATCCGGTCATGACCCGCGATCGGGCGATTTCCGGCACGCCGCTGCCCGGCCTGCCGGCCGCGGCGACCGGATCGTCGACGACGCCGTACACGAGCCTGCTGCTGCCCGACGGCGAGGCGATGCTGCGCCTGATCGCCGGGCGCCCCGGCACCTCGCCGGAGGACTTCCGTCCCTACGATCCGCTGCACGACACCTACAACTACCAGGCCACCAGCTACCTGCAGACGCCGGCGGGGCGCAAGGCCGCGTTCGCGCAGGCCCGCTACGAGATCGCGCCGGACCTCGCGCTGGTCGGCGACCTGCTGTTCAACCGGCGCACGTCGTCGCAGCAGCTGGCGCCGCCGGTCGTGCTGTTCTCGCCGTACTCGGGCGGTCCCGAATCGCTGCTCTCGATCACGCCGGACAACCTCTACAACCCGTTCGGCCAGCCGATCGTCGCCGTGCAGCGGCGCCTCGTCGAGGCGGGACCGCGGCGCTTCGAGCAGTCCGTCGACACGCGGCGCGTGCACGTCGGCCTCGACGGCCTGCTGCCGGTCGCCGGCCGCCAGATCGCCTGGGGCGCGGACCTGACCTTCATCCGCGCCGACGAGCGCTCGCTGACCGACCCGTATTTCGACAACCGCAGCCTCGCGCTGGCGATCGGGCCGTCGTTCCGCGACGCCGCCGGCGTCGCGCGCTGCGGCACGCCGGCCGCGCCGGTCGACGGCTGCGTGCCGCTGGACCTCTTCGGGCCGCCCGGCTCGATCACGCCGGACATGCTCGCCTACGTGAGGCGCGCGACGCACGGGCGCCGCCGCGCGGACCTGACCGACTTCAACCTGCACGCCAGCGGCACGCTGCTGGACCTGCCGGCCGGCGCGCTCGGCGTCGCCGCCGGCGTCGAGCACCGCGGCAACCGCGGCCACGAGCGCATCGATCCGCTGATCCGCAGCGGCAACGCCAACGGCAGCGGCGGCGGCTCGACCGCGCCGACCCGCGGCAGCGACCGCGTCGACGAGGCCTACGTCGAGCTCGACGCGCCGCTGCTGCGCGACCTGCCGCTGGCGCGCAGCCTGGACCTTTCGCTGGCCTCGCGCCATTCGCGCTACCGCGAATTCGGCAGCACGACCAACTCGCAGCTCGGCCTGCGCTGGAAGCCGGCCGACGACCTGCTCGTGCGCGGCAACTACTCGGAAGGCTTCCGCGCGCCGAGCCTGTTCGAGCTGTTCGGCGGCGAGCAGGTCAACACCGGCACGCTGTACGATCCCTGCGCGGCCGCCAATGCGCCGCCTGCGGCGGTCCTCGCGCGCTGCCGGGCGCTGGGCGTTCCGCCCGACGTGGCCGATCCGGAGCTGGCCGAGATCGTCACCAGCGGCAATCCGGACCTCGGGCCGGAAACGGCGACGACGCGCACGCTCGGCCTGGTCTATTCGCCGCGCTGGCTGGAAGGCCTGGAGGCGAGCCTGGACTGGTACCGCATCCAGCTGCGCGACTCGATCGGCCAGGTCGACGCCGAGTCGGTGCTGGAAAGCTGCTACCTGCAGGCCGATCCGGTCGGCTGCGGCCTGATTCGGCGCGCGGCCGACGGCACGCTGGCGCGCGTGCGCCAGGTACCGCGCAATCTCGCCGGCGGGCTGGAGACGGAAGGCTTCGACGTCGGCGCGCTCTACCGCAAGCCGACCGCGGCCGGCGACTTCGCGCTGCGCTGGGAGGCGTCCTACGTCACCTACTTCGGCGAGGTCGGCCAGCCGAAGCGGCTGACGCCGCTGCCGGACGGCTCGCTCGCGCAAGGCAACGTCGCCGGCCGGAACGCCTATCCCCACGGCGTGATCTGGCGCCTGCGCTCGGTGCTCGCGCTCGACTGGCGGCGCGGCGACTGGAGCGCGACGGTCGCGGCGCGCCATTTCTCGCCGATCAGGGAAGACTGCAGCGCGGTCGTGCGCCAGGCGCGACGCCTCGGCGACCCGGCGCTCAGGCGCCTGTGCTCCGATCCGGACCGCATGGCCGACCTCGACGGCAGCGCAATCCTGCAGCCGGCGCCGGAGGATCGCGTCGGCCGCGTGGTGTTCTTCGATCTCGACGTCGGCTGGACGGCGCCGTGGGGCGGCCGCATCGGGCTCGGCGTGCGCAACGCGCTCGATCGCGGGCCGCCGGTCTCCCGCTCGGACGGCCTGCGCGGCTTCTTCGCCGACTACGACCTGCCGGGCCGGTTCTGGTACGCGAGCTATCGCCAACGCTTCTGAACCAAGGCGGCGACGGCCTTCGTCGCGAACCGCCGGCAGCGCCGGCCGACCACGAGGAGATGCGATGATCACGCGACGCGACGTCCTGGGAATGGCGGCGGCCTCCGCCGCGAGCCTTCTCGTCCCGGCCGGGCAGGGGCGCGCCGAGGCGCCGGCGCCGGCCTGGCGGCCGTTCCGCGAAACGCTCGCGATCGACGGCGAGGCGGGCGTCTTCCAGCTGATCGAGGACGGCGACGCCTCGCGCGAGGCGGCCGAGCGCGACGCCGTGCGCGCCAGCGGCCTGGCCGGCGCGCTGTTCACCGTCGCGCCCAATTCGCGCTTCCGCTACGCCGACGCGGCGTTCGACAAGACGCGCGAGATCCTGGCGCACTGCCGGCGGAAGATCGCGGCCCATCCGGACGTGTTCCTGCTCGTGGACAAGGCGTCGGACCTCGAGCGCGCGCGGCGCGAGCGCCGGCTCGGCGTGATTCCGCGCTTCCAGGGCTGCGAGCCGCTCGGCGAGCAGCTCGACCGCGTCGGGCTGTTCCGCGATCTGGGCGTGCGCGTGATCCAGCTGACGCATGCGCGGCGCAACCTGGCCGCGGACGACTGCATGGAAGCCAACGACGGCGGACTCAGCCGCTTCGGGCATGCGGTGGTCGAGGCGCTCAACGAGCGCAAGGTCGTCGTCGACCTCGCGCACGGCTCGCCGCGCACGATCGCCGAGGCCGTCCGCGCGTCGAAGGCGCCGGTGCTGATCAGCCACACCGGCTGCCGCGCGCTCGCCGACGTGCCGCGCAACACCGGCGACGACAACCTGCGCGCGATGGCCGATCGCGGCGGCGTCGCCGGCATCGTCCTGTGGCCGTACCTGCGCACGGACCGGCAGCCGACGGCGGCCGACGTGGTCGCCCACATCGAGCACGTGATCCGGGTCTGCGGCGAGGACCACGTCGGCATCGGCACCGACTGCGGCGTCGCGCCGATCGAGCGCACGGCCGAGTTCGAGCAGGGCAACCGCGAGAACGTGCGCGGGATGATCGAAAGCGGCTGGCTGAAGCAGAAGAGTCCCGACGGCGTGTACCTGTTCATCACCGACCTGAACGTCGCCAACCGCTTCGAGGTGCTGGCCGGCCTGCTGTCGGCGCGCGGCCATTCCGACGCGCGCATCGCCAAGATCCTGGGCGGCAACTTCGCCCGCGTGTTCCGCGAGGTCTGGGGGGAGTAGACTCGATCGCCTTCATCGAGCGGCGGCGGAACGGTGCCATGACCATGGTCTACGACTTCAGCGCGAAGACGATCGACGGCGAGGAGCAGCCGCTGGAGGCGTACCGCGGCCGGCCGCTGCTGATCGTCAACGTCGCCTCCCAGTGCGGGTTCACCCCGCAGTACGCCGGCCTCGAGGCGCTGTACCGCAAGCATCGCGAGCGTGGCTTCGTCGTGCTCGGCTTCCCCTGCGACCAGTTCGGCCACCAGGAGCCGGGCGACGAGGCCGAGATCCGGCAGTTCTGCTCGCTGAACTACGACGTGACGTTTCCGCTGTTCGCCAAGATCGACGTCAACGGCGCCGGCGCCCACCCGCTGTACGCGTTCCTCAAGCGCGAGGCCAAGGGCCTGCTCGGCAGCGAGTCGATCAAGTGGAACTTCACCAAGTTCCTCGTCGGCAGGGACGGCCGCGTCGTGCGCCGCTACGCGCCGACCGACACGCCCGAGTCGATCGACGCCGACGTCGCCGGCCTGCTCTAGCCCGCGCCCGCGGCGCGGCGGCATAGGCGCCGGCGCGCGCCGGTGATATATCTGCGCCTTTCGCCGCCGCCTCCCACGCCATGAACGCACCGGCTCGCACCGCCCTGGCCCGCAGCGACCTGCGCACGCTCGTCCTGGCCGCGCTCGGCGGCGCGCTCGAGTTCTACGACTTCATCATCTTCGTGTTCTTCACCGCCACGATCGGGCAGCTGTTCTTTCCGCCCGACACGCCGGACTGGCTGCGCCAACTGCAGGCCTTCGGCCTGTTCGCCGCCGGCTATCTCGCGCGGCCGCTCGGCGGCATCCTGATGGCGCATTTCGGCGACCGCAGCGGCCGCAAGCGCATGTTCACGCTGAGCGTGTTCCTGATGGCGGTGCCGACGCTGCTGATCGGCCTGCTGCCGACCTACGCGACGATCGGCCATGCCGCGCCGCTGGCGTTGCTGCTGCTGCGCATCCTGCAGGGAGCGGCGGTCGGCGGCGAGGTGCCCGGCGCGTGGACGTTCGTCGCCGAGCACGTGCCGGAGCGCCACGTCGGCTTCGCCTGCGGCACGCTGACCGCCGGCCTCACCGTCGGCATCCTGCTCGGCTCGCTGATCGCCACCGCGGTCAACACGCATTTCGCCCCGGCGGACGTGCTCGCGTTCGGCTGGCGCATCCCGTTCCTGGTCGGCGGCGCGTTCGGCCTGCTCGCGGTGTTCCTGCGCCGGCTGCTCGCCGAGACGCCGGTGTTCGAGGAGCTGCGCCGGCGCGAGGCGCTGGTGCGCGGGCTGCCGCTCAAGGTCGTGCTGGCCGGGCACGGCCGCGCGGTGGTCGTCTCGATGCTCCTGACCTGGCTGCTGACCGCGGCGATCGTCGTCGTGATCCTGATGACGCCGACGCTGATCCAGAAGCTGTTCGCGATCGCGGCGCCGCGCGCGCTCGCCGCCAACAGCCTGGCGACGCTGTGCCTGTCGATCGGCTGCGTCGCGCTCGGCGCGCTGGGCGACCGCATCGGCGCCGCGCGCACGCTGCTCGGCGGCAGCGTCGCGCTGCTGCTGGCGACCTACGCGCTGTACTTCGGCCTGCAGCAGGCGCCGGAGCGGCTGTTCGCGCTGTACGCGCTGGCCGGCTTCTCGGTCGGCGTCGTCGGCGTGATCCCGGCCCTGCTCGTGCGCGCGTTCCCGGCGCCGGTGCGCTTCTCCGGCATCTCCTTCGCCTACAACGTGGCCTATGCGGTCTTCGGCGGCTTCACGCCGCTGCTCGTCACCGTGCTGATGCAGCGCCAGCCGTTCGCGCCGGCGCACTACGTGGCGGCGCTGTGCGTGCTCGGCGTGCTGCTCGGGCTGGTGCCGGCCGCGCGCCGCGACGCGGCGATCACGGGCGAGCGCCGGCTCGCCTGAGCGGTGCGCGATGACGGCGCCCGCCTACCGCTTCGGCGCATACGTCCTCGATCCGGCGCGGCGCAGCCTGCTGCGCGACGGCGCGCCGGTCACGCTGCCGCCCAAGGCGCTCGACTTGATCGTCTACCTGATCGAGCAGCGCGAGCGCGCGGTCGGCCGCGACGAGCTGATCGCGGCGGTCTGGGGCAAGGTCGACATCACCGACAACGCGCTCGGCCAGGTCGTGCTGCAGGCGCGGCGCGCGCTCGGCGACAGCGGCGAGGGCGGGCAGCGCGTCGTGCGCACGGTGCCGCGCTTCGGCTACCGCTGGGGCGTGCCGGTGCAGGAGCACGCCGCCGGCGCGCGGCCGGACATGCCGACGACCGCGCCGCCGGCGCCGCGCGCCTCGCCGGCGGGCCGCCGGCGCCCGGGCCTGCGGCTGGCGCTCGCTGCCGTCGTGCTGCTGGCCGGCGCGGCGGTGCTGTGGCGCGCGGCCGTGTGGCGCGGCGCCGGCCCGGCGGCCCCGGACGTGCAGGCGGCCGTCGTGCTGCCGGTCGACGTCGAAGCGCCGGCGGCGTTCGGCTGGGTGCGCCTCGGCGTCATGGATCTCGTCGCGCAGCGCCTGCGCGCAGCCGGACAGGCGGTGATGCCGAGCGACAGCGTGGTCGGGCTGGCGCGCCGGTACGCGCAGGCGGACGGCAGGCTCGACGCCGCGGCGCTCGGCCGCGCCAGCGGCGCGGCGATCGTCGTGCAGGCGCACGCGGCGCTGCACGGCGAGCGCTGGCAGGTGAGCCTGCGCACGCCCGGCGGCGCCCGCGGCGAGGGCGAGAGCGCCGACGTGATCGCCGCGGCGCGCAGCGCGGCCGACCGCCTGGCGCAGGCGCTCGGCCACGCCCCGGCCGCCGCCGCGGACGCCGACGACCTGGTCGGCCTGCTGCAGCAGGCGCGCGCGGCGATCCTCTCCGAGCAGCTCGACGCCGCGCGCCGGCTGCTGCTCGCCGCCGGCGACGACGCGCGCGCGCGGCCACAGGTGCGCTACCACCTGGCCGAGATCGATTTCCGCGCGGGACGGCTCGACGAGGCCGAGCAGGCCTTCGCGGCGCTGCTCGCCGGCAACCCCGCCGACGCGCCGGCGCTGCGCCCGCGCGTGCTCAATGCGCTGGCCAACATCGCCTACCAGCGCAACGCGCCGGACGAGGTCGAGGCGTATTCCGGCCAGGCCCTGGACTGGCTGGCGACGCACGAGGACGCGGCCGAAACCGGCCGCGCGCTGATCGGCCGCGCCAGCGCCCGCTCGGCGCAGCACCGCTACGACGCGGCGCTGGCCGACTTCGCGCAGGCGCGCATCGCGCTCGAGGCGGCCGGCGACCGTCTCGCGCTGGCGCGCGTGGACGCCTACCAGGGCCTGCTCGAGGTCAATCGCGACCGGCCCGCCGAGGCGCTGCCGGTCCTGCGCGACGCGGTCGAGCGCCTGCGCGGCTTCGACGCCGTGGTCGAGGAGCTGCACGCCCGCGTCGGCATCGTCATGGCCGAGCTGGCGATGCTCGATCCGGCCGCGGCCGCGGCGCAGTGCGCGCGGCTGGACGAGCTGGCCGCGCGCGTGTCCGACCTGCGGCGGCGGCATTACGCCGGCCTGGTCTGCGCGGACGCGGCGCTGGCGACCGGTGCGCTCGGCGAGGCCGCGCAGCGCCTGCGCCGCATCCGCGAGCAGGCGCGGCCGCCCGAGCGCACCTTGCTGCATCCCTCGCGGGTGCAGCTGCACCGGCTCGCGGCGGAGCTCGCGCTGGCCGTGGGCGACGCGGACCAGGCCGCCGCCGAGGCCGATGCCGCGCTGGCCCTGCCGGCGCATTTCGATTCGGCCGGCGCGTGGGCGCGCATCGCCTTGCTGCGGCTTCGCGCCGGGCTGGCGCGCGGCGATGCGGCCGCGGCCGCGACCGCGGCCGCCGCGGAACCGGCGGACGCGGCGGCGGGCGCCGACGTGCGCGTCTACCGCTCGCTGGCGCTCGCCGCGCAGGCGGATGCGCGCGGCGACGCGCGTTCGGCGCAGGCCGCATTCGCCGACGCGCTGGCCGCCGCGGACGCCAGCCGCATTCCGGCGGACCTGCTCGCTGCCGCGCAGGCGTACGCCGACCATCTGCTCCGCGCCGGCGACCTGGAACGCGCCGCGGTCGTCGTCGGCCGCGTCGCGCCGTGGTCGGCGAAGAGCTACGAAGCGGCTCTGCTGCAGGTGCGCCTGCACCGCGCGCTCGACCAGGCCGCGCCCTGGCAGGAGGCGCTGCGCCGCGCTGCCGCGCTGGCCGGCGAGCGCACGATCCCGGCGCCGTGGCGCGCGCCACGGCCGGTTCTCGAGCTCGGCGACGCCGCAGCAAACGGCGAGCAAATGGCGCACTAACGAAAACGGCATGCCCGAAAGCGGCGTCCGGGGCGATCGTCGCCGGCGGGCCGATGCGCCCGCCGTCGTTCCGGGAGACCTCGAGACATGCATCCAGTCGCAAGCCGAATCCTCGCGCGCGGGCGTTCCGCGCTGATCCTCGCCGTGCTCGCCTGCGCCTCGCCGGCGCAGGCCGGCGGGCAATTCGCCGCCGTCGGCGACATGAGCACGCCGCGGGCGCTGCACGGCGCCGCGCCGCTGCCGGACGGCCGCGTGCTCGTCGTCGGCGGCATCGCCGACTTCGGCATCGTGCTCGGCAGCGCCGAGCTGTTCGATCCGGCCAGCGGCACGTTCGCGCTCACCGGGCCGCTGCACGACGCGCGCAGCCGGCCGACCACCGTCGCCCTGGCCGACGGCCGCGTGCTGGTGTTCGGCGGCCGCGGCGGCGAGGGCGGCGGCACGTATTTCTCCGATGCGGAGATCTACGACCCGGCCAGCGGCCAGTTCAGCCCCGGCGGCGACTCGGGCACGCCGCGCTACGTGGCCACCGCGGCGCTGCTGGCCGACGGCCGGGTGCTGATCGCCGGCGGCTTCAACCGCAACGACGGCGCGCTGGCGAGCGCCGACCTGTACGACCCGGCGACCGGCACGTTCACGCCGACCGGCAGCATGAGCCGGCCGCGCATCCAGACCTCCGCCGTCGTGCGCCTGCCGGACGGCCGCGTGCTGATCGTCGGCGGCGGCAACGACGACGGGCCGCTCGCCAGCGCGGAGCTCTACGACCCGGCGACTGGCACGTTCTCCGAGACGGGCAGCCTGCCCGAGCCGCGCGCCGGGCATTCGCTGGCGCTGCTCCGCGACGGCCGCGTGCTCGTCGTCGGCGGCAGCGACGACGGTGCCAGTGGCGGCAATCTCGTCTACTACCCGGTCGCGCAGCTCTACGACCCGGCCAGCGGCACGTTCACGCCGACCGGCAGCCTGGCGTTCGCGCGCTCGATGCAGACCGCGACCGTGCTGCCGGACGGCCGCGTGCTGGTCGCCGGCGGATCCTACGTCGCCGGCCAGCCCGGCTCGGTGACCGTGCCCACCGCGGAGATCTACGACCCGGCCACGGGCACGTTCAGCAGCGTCGGCGACACCGTGGTCTCGCGCGACGAGCCGGTCGCGGTCACGCTGCCCGGCGGCCGCGTGCTGCTCGCCGGCGGCTGGGCCTTCGCCGGCGACACCGTCGGCGACCTGCCGACCGAGCACGCCGAGGTGTTCACGCCCGCGCTGCAGGACGCGATTTTCGCCGACGGCTTCGAGGCGGTGCCGCTGCACTGAGAAACCGAAAGCCGGTGGCTGCACGCCACCGGCTCATCCCACCCCTGTCGAGCTGCCAGGTGCGCTGAAGCCATGGTCGTCGTCGCGGACCTGCGCCGGGCCGCCCAGACCGTCGCGCGCCGACCGGAAAAATCGTGCGGCCGCTCGGCGAGCGGCTGTACCATGCGCGGCCGGCGGCCGTATGGCGGAACCGGTGGCAAATTTCGCGCGCAATGCGGCTCCAGGCGGCCTCGTTGCGCAGGACGACAGGGGAAAGGACGTAATGAAGCGAAACAGGGCTCTGATCGGAGCGGTCCTGCTGGCAGGGCTGCATGCATCCTCGGCGAAGGCATGGGACGACTACCCCGGGCCGCAGCTTCCCGGCATCGACGGCATCGTCGTCGGCGACTTCGACGGAAACGGAACGCGCGAGGCGGCCGTCGGCGCGCAGTCGCAGCCGTACTATTATTTCTCCGGCAGCGCGCTGCTCGCCGTGCTGGGCGCAGGTTCGGGCGGGACGCTCGGCTTGCGCGCAATGTCCATGCTGCCGACGCCGATGAAAGGTCCGCTGGTCCTCGCCCGCCGCGAAGGCGCAGCCGACCGGCTGGCCGCGGTGGTCGGCAGCGATGCTTCGTCGCAGATCCTGGTGCTCGGCGGCGTGCCGCTTCGCATCCTGAAAACGATCGAAGCGCCGCTGCTGCAGCGCGTCGCGGCGGTCGCCGACGTCGATGCCGACGGGCGTGCCGAGATCGTCGGCCTGGCGGGGACCAGTCCCTGGAGCGACCTCCACCCCGTCGTACTGGACTACGAGACCGGTGCCTTGGAATGGACCGGCGCCGACGTCGCGAGCGGCATCGGCGTAGCCCAGCTCGATGCGGATGCCGCGCTCGAGTTGATCGTCGCGGGCACGCCCGGTCGGATCGTCGACGGGGCGACCCATGCGGCCGAATGGACCTATCCGAGCGGGTTCGAAGGCAAGATCGTCGCCGGCCGGTTCGACGCGAATCCTTCCGTCGCGGGATTCGCCGTGGCCAATTCGGGCGGTCGCGTGCAGATATTCCGTTCGCAGCCGTATTCGCCCGTTTCGGAATTCCGCGCGGACGACTCGATGTTGACGGCCGCCGAGGTCGTGCACGTCACTCCCGGCGGGCCGGACCTGATCGCGGTCGGCGGCTGGAGAGCCTCGATCCACGATCCCCGCTCCGGGCAGCGCATCGCGCAGATCCCGGTGGCCGATGGAAACGTCAGGGCATTGAGCTCGGGCGACATCGACGCGGATGGCCATGAGGAGCTCGTCGTCGGAGCAGACTCCCGGCTTCAGGCAACGGATCTCGTCACGATGGCCAGTGACTACGCGCAGGCGAGCGAGTCCGGGCCTCATGTCGCCGTGGCGGTCGGAGACGTGTCGGGCACGGGCTCGGAGCAGGTGGTCTACCTGACCGGAGGAGGATCTCCTTCGGACAAATCGACCTTGCGAGTGCTCGATGCCGCGAGCGGGACGCGTCTGCGCGCCCGCGCGGACGCGCTGAATCCATGGACGCACGAGCCGCCGCAGATTGCGCTCGCGCAGTTCGACGGCGATCCCCAGAAGGAAATCGTCGTCGCCGGAGCCGATATGTACCAGGGCGAAGTCGCAGTGCTCGACGGCATGACCCTGGCGGACCAGTGGCGCGTCGGCGGCTACGGCTCGATATTCGACGGCACCTCGATTCGCGCGGTGTCCGTCGTCGACGCGAACGCAGATGGCGTGCCGGAGGTGGTCGTCGCCACGTTCGCGGGGCGCCTGGTCGTGCTGGACGGCCGCACGGGCGCGCTGATCTGGCAATCGGTGACGCTGGACGGCGCGACGCCGCCGAGCCTCGCCGTCTTCACGAGCTCGGGACACCCGCGCGCGGCGATCGCACGGGGAACCGGCCTGTACCTGTTCGACATCGGCAGCCGCCTTCTCGTCGCGAGCGCGAAGGCGGCCGCGCCGCTGATCGGGATATGGCGCTGGGGCGACGCAGCCGCCTGCCGCATCGCAGCCGTGGACGAAGACGCGGTCCTGACGATCCACCGCTGCGACACGCTGGACGCGCTGGGCCAGCACCTGCTGCCCGAGGGGACGGTCTTCTTCCGCCCGCTCGATCCGCAGGGAATGCGCTTCATCGCGGCGAGCGGACCTTACCTCTACGAAATCACCCCCGACGACCAGGCGATCGCGCTGTCGGATGCGCTGGGCGGGCTGCTTGGTGCGGCCAACAGCGGCATCGTGCGCAACGGCTCCGACGCGCAGCACTTCGACGTCATCATCGGCTCCGACTACATGGTCACGCGCCGGCAGGTCGGCCTGGATGCGCTGTTCGCGAACGGGTTCGACTGAGCGAGGCCGGGTAGCGAGATGAGCGAGGCGATCGACGCGATCCTGATCGGCGGCGGCCACAACGGCCTGGTCTGCGCGGCGTACCTGGCCAGGGCCGGCTACCGCGTCATGGTGCTCGAGCGGCGCGACGTCGTCGGCGGCGCCGCGGTCACCGAGGAATTCCATCCGGGGTTTCGCAACTCGGTCGCCTCGTACACGGTGTCGCTGCTGCAGCCGAAGGTCATCGCCGATCTCGATCTGGCGAAACACGGTCTCGCCGTCGTGCAGCGCAGGCTCAACAACTTCCTGCCGCTGCCGGACGACCGCTACCTGCTCAGCGGCGCCGGACGCACGCGCGCGGAGGTCGCCAAGTTCTCGCCGCGCGACGCCGAGCGCCTGGCCGACTACGAGCGCCGCCTGGAGGCGATCGCCGACGTGCTGCGCACGCTGGCGCTGGAGCCGCCGCCGAACGTGACCGACGGCGGCTGGCTCGAGGCGCTGCCCGAGCTGCTGCGCGCCGGCCGGCTCGGCCGGCGCGTGAAGGCGCTGGACGCGGCGCTGCGCACGGACCTGCTCGACCTGTTCGCGGTTTCCGCGGCCGACTATCTCGAGCGCTTCTTCGAGAGCGAGCCGATCAAGGCGCTGTTCGGCTTCGACGGCGTGGTCGGCAACTACGCGAGCCCGTACGCGCCGGGCAGCGCCTACGTGCTGCTGCACCACGTGTTCGGCGAGGTCGACGGCGTCAAGGGCGCCTGGGGGCACGCGCTCGGCGGCATGGGCGCGATCACGCAGGCGATGGCGAAATCCGCCGCGGCGGCGGGCGCGAAGATCCGCACCGGCTGCGGCGTGCGCGAGGTGATCGTCGAGCGCGGCCGCGCGGTCGGCGTCGTCACCGAGCAGGGCGAGACCCTGCGCGCGCGCGCCGTGGTCGCCAACGTGAACCCGAAGCTGCTCTACGAGCGCCTGCTGGACCCGGCCGCGGTGCCGGCGCCCACGCGCGAGCGCATGGCGAACTGGCGCTGCGGCTCGGGCACGTTCCGCATGAACGTCGCGCTGGCGGAGCTGCCGCGCTTCCGCGCGCTGCCCGAGCCCGGCGACCACCTGACCGCGGGCATCATCCTGGCGCCGAGCCTGGACTACATGGACCGCGCCTACCTGGACGCGCGCGCGCACGGCTGGTCGCGCGAGCCGATCGTGGAGCTGCTGATCCCCTCGACGCTGGACGACTCGCTGGCGCCCCCGGGGCGCCACGTGGCCAGCCTGTTCTGCCAGCACGTCGCGCCGGCGCTGCCGGGCGGCGCTTCCTGGGACGCGCATCGCGAGACCGTCGCCGACCTGATGATCGACACCGTCGAGCGCTGGGCGCCGGGTTTCAAGGCGTCCGTGCTCGGCCGACAGATCAAGAGCCCGCTCGACCTCGAGCGCGACTTCGGCCTGGTCGGCGGCGACATCTTCCACGGCGCGCTGTCGCTGAACCAGCTCTTCAGCGCGCGACCGATGCTCGGCCAGGCGCACTATCGCGGCGCGCTGCCGGGGCTCTACCTGTGCGGCGCCGGCACGCATCCCGGCGGCGGCGTGACCGGCGCGCCGGGGCACAACGCGGCGCAGGTGATCATCAAGGATCTGCGCCGCCGCGCGTCCTGATTCCTCAGGACGGCGTCTGCGCGACCGGAGCGACGGCACCGGCGCTCGCCGCCGGCGCCGCAGCGCGCGGGCGCGCCACGGCGCGCGCCGGCGCCGGTCCCTGCGGCGCGCCGGGCAGCAGCGGAAACGAGACCGTGATGCCGAAGCCGCGCCCGTCGAGGCCGGCGCCGGTGGCGATCGCGGCGCCGTGCGCGGCGGCGATGCGCGCGACCAGCGAAAGCCCCAGCCCGCTGCCGCGCTGCTGGCTGCCGGCGACGCGGAAGAAGCGGTCGAAGATGCGTTCGCGATCGGCCGCGGCGACGCCGGGCCCGTCGTCGAGCACCTGCAGCTGCGCGGCCGCGCCGGCGGCCAGGCAGCGCACGGCGATGCGCCCGCCGCACGGCGTATAGCGCACCGCGTTGTCGACCAGGTTGGCGATCAGGATGCCGAGGTCGTCGACGTTGCCGAGGATCGCGCACGGCTCGGCGTCGAGCGCGATCGACTGGCGCTTGTGCGCGGCGATCGCGTCGAGCTCGTGGGTGACGACGGCGACGATGTCGGCGAGCTCGATCGTCGTCCGCTCGGCGCTGCGTTCGGCGTCGAGGCGTGCCGAGTCGAGCAGCTGCTGCGACAGGCGCGCACTGCGCTCGGCGCTCTGCACGAGCTGCCGCAGCGGTGCCTCGGCCTCTTCCGGCGTCTTCGACCGCTGCGCCACCTGCGCGTGGGTCAGCAGCGCCGCCAGCGGCGTGCGCAGCTCGTGCGCCGCTTCGGACAGGAACTGGCGCTCGTTGCGCACCGCGCGATCGAGCCGGGCGAGCAACTGGTTGAACGAGTCGATCAGCGGGCGGATCTCGTCGGGCAGCTCGCCGCCGTGCAGCGGCGCGAGGTCGAGCGGGTCGCGTGCGGCGATCGTCCGCCGCATCGCCACCACCGGCCGCAGCGACGCGTGGATCACCCATCGCATGGCGAAGCCGAGCACGAGCAGCATCAGCAGCGAGACGCCGAGGCCGAACAGCACCCACTCCCTGAACCCCTTGGCCAGCTCGCCGAGCGGCTTGGCCACCTGCACCTGCACGTCGCCCTCCGCGTTCGACAGCGCGTAGACGCGCCATTCCTCGCCCCCGATGGTCTGCTGCGCATAGCCGTCGACGAGGTCGGGCTTCAGCGGCGCCGCCGGCGCGCTGGGCGAGCGCACCACCAGGTCGCGGCGCGGCTTGATCCAGAGCTGGAAGATGAAGCGGCCCTTGAGGGCGTGGCTGTGGCCGTCGGCGCGCGACGGCAGGCTTTCGCGGGGACGCAGGTTGGCCGCGCCGGACAGTCCGCGCACGTCGCCCGGCATCGACTGCAGGACTTCGCTGCCCATTTCGGCGAGCAGCTGGTCGCGCAGCCCCGACTGGTCGCGCTTGAAGGCGAAGCCGAGGCAGGCCAGCGCGACCGCCCAGGCGGCGACGAAGGCCGCGAGCAGCATGACGAACAGGCGTGAGCGCAGCGATCGCATCACGATTCCTCCCCGAGGCGGTAGCCGTAGCCGTGCACGGTGGCGATCAGGTCGTCGCCGAGCTTGCGGCGCAGCTGGTGGACGTAGACCGCGATCGTGTTGCTCTCGATCGCGCCCGAGCCGCCGTACACCAGGTCCTCCAGGCGGTCGCGCGCGATCGCCTGGCCCTGGCGCTCGATCAGGGCGAGCAGGGTACGGTATTCGTGCGCGCCCAGGCGCACCGGTTCGCCGTCGCGCGTGACGCGGCGGCGCGCCGGATCGACCACGACGTCCTTGTAGCGCAGCAGCGGCGCGACGCGTCCCTGGCTGCGCCGCAGCACCGCGCGCAGGCGCGCCAGCAGCTCGTCGATCGGGAACGGCTTGACCAGGTAGTCGTCGGCGCCGGCGTCCAGGCCGCGGATGCGGTCGCCGAGCTGGTCGCGCGCGGTGATGATCAGCACCGGTGTCGCGTCGTAGCGCTCGCGCATCGCCGCCAGCAGGCCGAGCCCGGAGCCGTGCGGCAGCCCGAGGTCGAGCAGCACCGCGCCGTAGGCGTGGTCGACCGCGGCAATGCGCGCGGCAGCCGCGTCGGCGGCATGGTCGACGTGCCAGCCGTCCTGGCGCAGCGTCGCCGCGATCGCGTCGGCGAGCAGGGGATCGTCTTCGACCAGCAGGATGTTCTGCACGGGACCTCGGTGGAGCGACGCAGCCGGACCGGGCGCAATCTGCTCGAACGCGTTTAAAGAATTCTTAAATCCGCCTCGACAGACTCGCCATCGAACCATGCTTCGGAGCGGCCGGAAAGTCCGCCCGCACCGCGCGCCGGAGCAGGACGGCCGGCGGCTTCGCCGCCGCTCCGGCACGTCGCTGCATCCGCCTGGAGGCCGCGTGCCTCCGTCGTGCCGAACCCTTTCGAGCGAGGAAACGCGAATGAACGCATGCACGCGGCATCGCCGCCGCCGGAATGCCGGCGGTCGCGCCGGCACGCTGGCGCTGCTGCTGTCCGCCGCCGCGCCGCTGCCGGCGGTCCCGGCGTTCGGCGCCGAGGCCGCGCCCGGCGCCTGGAGCTGGAGCCTGTCGGCCGGCGGCCTGTTCCAGCCGGAGGCCGATCTCGACGACGGCGGCAGGGTCGGGCGCTCGTCCGCCGCGCTGGGCCTCTCCGCGCAGCGGCAATTCGGCGCGGACGTCGGCATCGGCGGCGGCCTGCGCTACGAATACGAGCGCTGGGACTTCGACCGCCCCGCCGCATTCGGCGGCGCCGCGCCGTGGAAGGACATCCGGCGCCTGGGCTTCGGCCTGCAGGTGCGCACGCGCGTGAACGAGCGCTGGGATCTGATCGTCGCGCCGACGGTCCGGTACGCGGGCGAGCAGGGCGCCGAGGCGTCCGACGCGCTGCGCTACGGCAGCGCGTTCGCGCTGGCGCGCCAGTTCGGTGCGGACCTGCGCCTGGGCCTGGGCGTGGTCGCCTTGCACGACATCGAGAAGAACCGCGTGCTGCCGTACGTGGACGTCTCCTGGAAGATCGACGAACGCTGGCGGCTGGGCAGCGCGAACGCCGCCCCGGTCGGCCTCGGTGCGCTCGAGCTGGTCCGCCAGGGCGGTCCGCGCTGGAGCCTCGGTTTCGGCATCGGCTTCGGCGACGACCGCTTCCGCCTCGACCGGCACGGGCCGACGGCCGGCGCGGTGGCCGAACGGAAATCCACGCCGGTGTACGCGCGCCTGTCGCTGCGTCCGAATCCGGCCTTGAGCATCGAGGCCTATCTCGGCGCGACGCTGCGCAACGAGCTGCGCATCGAGCGCGCGGGCCTGCGCGACGTTGCGGCAAGGTACGACGCCGCGCCGATCGTCGGCTTCTCGGCCCGCGTTTCGCCCTGAGGTCCGCTGCCGATGCATGCGTGGCTGAAGACGCACGGCGAAATGGCGCGCCGCGACCGCTCGATGTTCCTGCGCTCGTGGTGGCGCGATCCGCTGCGCACCGGCAGCGCGCTGCCGTCCGGCCGCGCGCTGGCGCAGAAAATCGCGCAGCACGTCGCCGCCGCCGACGCGCCGATCGTCGAGCTCGGCGCCGGCACCGGCGCGATCACGCGCGCCTTGCTGCAGCGTGGCGTGCCGGAGCACCGCCTGGTCCTGATCGAATCCGATGCGCAGTTCGCGCGCACGCTGCTGTTCCGTTTTCCGCAGGCGCGCGTGCTGCACATGGACGCCGCCGGGATCGGCCAGGTCGGTTCGTTCTTCGGCGGCCCGCGTGCCGGCGCCTTCGTCAGCGCACTGCCGCCGACGTCGATGTCGACGCAGCGCCTGTATCGCCTGCTCGCCAGCGCCTTCCGCCATCACCTGCGTGGCGACGGCGTGTTCTACCAGCTCACCTACCTGCCGCGCTGCCCGCTGCCGCGGCGCCTGCTGGGGCGGCTCGGCCTGTGCGCCGAGCGCGTCGGCTGGGTCGGCGCGAACCTGCCGCCCGCGGCGGTCTACCGCGTGCGGCGCAGCGCGAAGCCGCCGGGCCGGGTCGCCTCGCAGCGGCGCGGCAAGCCCGAAGGAGGCCAACGATGATCCGTTTGAGCGTGAACGGCTTCGACCATGCGGTCGAGGCGGACCCGCGCATGCCGCTGCTGAGCGTCTTGCGCGAGCGCCTGGGCCTGAATGGCGCGAAGCGGCGCTGCGCCGATGCGAGCTGCAGCGCCTGCGTGGTGCAGGTGGACGGACGCGCGCGGCGCGCCTGCGCGGTCGCGGTCGGCGCGGTGGCCGGTTCGGTCGTCGTCACCATCGAGGGACTGGCCGCCAGCGAAGGACTGGCTGCCGGCGAGCTGCATGCGGTGCAGAAGACCTGGATCGACGAGCGCGTGCCGTCGTGTCCGTGCCAGCCGGGCCTGATCATGGCGGCGGCGGCGCTGTTGCAGCACAACCCCTGCCCCAGCGAGGAGGAGGTCGACGCCGCGCTCGTCGGCGCGTGCCGCTGCGCCGCCTGTCCGTGCGCCCGCGACGCGGTCCTGTCGCTGGCGGAGCGGGTCAAGGCCTGGTGAGCGGCCGGGCACGCGGCGCCGGGTCGCTCTTCGCGCGGCCCGGGGTTCGTTGCGGCGATCGCGTCGAAGAAGGCGAGCCAGGCGGGGGCGCGGCGGCGCTCGCGTATTCCGGCGAGCGGACGTCAGGCGCCGGCATCGGCGACGGCCGCTTCGGCAGCCTCCGGCGCGGCATCCTCGGTCTTCTCCTCGCTCTTCGCGTGCTTCTTCAGCCGCTTCTCGTCCTGCCGCTTCTTGCGGGCCAGGTCGCGCTGGCGCTTGTCGAGCTTGTAGTTGGGCTTGATCGGCATCGGGTGTCCCGTGGCGGATGCGAAAAAAAACCCCGGGCGTGACGCCCGGGGTTCGTTCGTTGCTCGACGCGTGCCGGCCGTTCAGGCCATCTGCACTTCGTCGGCCTGCATGCCCTTCTGGCCCTGTACGGCGACGAAGCTCACGCGCTGGCCCTCGGCCAGGGTCTTGAACCCCGAGCCCTGGATCGAGCGGAAATGCACGAAGAGATCCGGGCCGCTTTCCGGCGTGATGAAGCCGAAACCCTTCGCTTCGTTGAACCACTTGACCGTACCGTTCTGGCGATTCGCCATGACTTTGACTCCTGCTGACTCGAAAAAAAGGAAATTCACGGCCGAGGAACGTCCGGGGCCGAGACTGAGGTTGGCAAGGAGAAAGCGAGGTGAACGATGAAGTGAATCGGATGATCGACCGCATCGGGTCACGGTTCACGGTGACCCTGGCAAACACAGTGGGGCCACTATACGCGCAAATCGCGCGCAATGCGAATCGGACGCGCGGCACCGGAGTGCCCTGCGCTCGACGAGGCGATCGGCGATCCCGCGTGGACACGTGGCGACGCGGGACGTACGGACCGCAGCCGGCTCAGGCGCCGACCGCCTTCTGCGTGAGCAGGGCGCGCAGCTCGTTCTTCTCGTCGTCCGACAGCAGGCCTTCGGCCTGGCGGCGGCGCAGGTCGTCGAGCCGCTGCAGGCGCGTCTGCCGGTCGAGCTGGCGCGCGGCGTCGAGGAACTCGGCACGCGCCTCGCTCTCGCCGCCGGGAAAATCCATCGCCGCGAGCTTCTGCAGCGCCTTGGCTTCGGCGCGCTCGGCGAAGTGCTCGAGCAGCGCGCCGGTGGTCAGGCCCGGGCGCTCGCGGCACAGGCCGATCAGCTCGATCAGCAGCGGAACGCCGGGCTGGCGCAGCTCGGCGAACGTCCACGGCGGCTCCAGCGCCGACGCCAGCGACGGACGCTGCACCAGCAGCATGATCGCCGAGCGCACCAGCGAGCGCTGCTGCGGGCGCTCGGCGCGCGCCTTCGGCGCCGCATCGGCCGGCGCCGCGACCTGCACGCGCACGCCGGTGGACTCGTCCAGCTCGGCCAGCATCAGGTCGCGGAACGCGCCGTCGGGAATCTGCGCGAGCAGCGGCCGGGCGCGCTCGGCGAGCCGCGCGCGGCCGTCGAGGCTGGCGAGGTTCACGTCCTTGCCGAGCTCGGCGAAGAAGAATTCGCTGAGCGGCGTGGCCTGCGCGAGGCGCGCCTCGAAGCCGCCGAGGCCTTCCTTGCGCACCAGCGTGTCGGGGTCCTCGCCGTCGGGCAGGAACAGGAAGAACGCCTGGCGGCCGTCGCGCATGCGCGGCAGCACGGATTCGACCGCGCGCCAGGCGGCCTGGCGGCCGGCGCGGTCGCCGTCGAAGCAGAAATACACGTCGGCGCACTGGCGGAACAGGATCTCGGCGTGGTCGCGCGTGGTCGCGGTGCCGAGCGTGGCGACGGCCTGCGTGATGCCGGCCTGGTGCAGGCTGATCACGTCCATGTAGCCTTCGACGACGAGGATGCGCGGGATCTTCGCGTGCATCGCGCGCACCTGCCACAAGCCGAACAGCTCGCGGCCCTTGTGGAACAGCGGCGTCTCCGGCGAGTTCAGGTACTTCGGCCCGTCGGAACGGTCCTTCGCCGGCGCGGCCGGATCGCCCGCCTCCGCCGCGCGCGCGGCGGGCGAGGGCGGGATGATCCTTCCGCCGAACGCGATCGTGCGGCCGCGCCGGTCGAGGATCGGGAACATCACGCGGTCGCGGAAGCGGTCGTAGCGGCTGCCGCGCTCGCCGCCGGTCAGCATCCCGGCCTTGTCGAGCAGGGCGAGGCGCTGCGCGCTGGTGCCGAGCGCGTTCTTCAGCGCGTCCCAGGCGTCCGGCGCGTAGCCGAGCCCGAAGCGCTCGATGGTCGCCTCGTCCAGCCCGCGCCGGGCGAAGTAGTCGCGCGCGCGCGCGTTCGCGGCGAGCTGGCGCCGGTAGAACTGCGCGGCCGCGTCGAGCAGCTTGTAGAGGTCGCCGGCGTCCTCGCGCGGCGCCTCGCGCCCGCCTTCGTAGGGCACCTTGAGGCCGGCGCGCTGGGCGAGCTCCTCGACCGCGTCGGGAAACTCCAGGCGGTCGTAGTTCATCAGGAAGCCGATCGCGCTGCCGTGCGCGCCGCAGCCGAAGCAGTGGTAGAACTGCTTGGCCTGGCTCACGGTGAACGAGGGCGAGCGTTCGTCGTGGAACGGGCAGCGCGCCGACCAGTCGCGGCCGGCCTTCTTCAGCGGCACGCGCTCGCCGACCACGTCGACGATGTCGATGCGGGCGAGCAGGTCGTCGATGAATTTTTCGGGGATGCGGCCGGGCATGGCATCGGCAGCATGCCATGCGGCGGCCCGGAATGGCGGCCGCCGCGGCGTGCTGTCAGTCCCTAAAAGTAGTGGTCGCGGCGGCTGCCGTCGAAGCGGCCCTCAGGCAGGCAGCAGCGGCTGAAATCTGCGCGCCGAGCCGCAGGGGCAGGGATCGGCGCGGCCGAGCTTCTCGACCAGCAGCTTGTCGCCGTGCACGACGCGGACGCCGCGCTTGACGCGGGTTTCGGAGGGGAATCCGCGCCGGCGCTTACGCGTGATCTCGAAAGCAGGGCGGATCGACGTCGGGACGAACGTGTCGCATGGTGCACCTCCGGGTTGGCCCGCCGCCGCGGCGGCGGGACGTGGCGAAGGGCGGCGCTCAGCCGCCCAGCTTCTGCTTGACCTGCGCCGAGATCCGGCCCATGTCGGCGCGGCCGGCGACCTGCGGCTTGACCAGGCCGACGACCTTGCCCATGTCCTTGGCGCTGGTCGCGCCGGCGTCGGCGATCGCCTTGGCGATGATCGCCTCGATCTCGGCCTCCGACAGCGGCGCCGGCAGGTACTGCTGGATCACGCCGATCTCGGCGCGCTCGACCGCGGCCAGGTCCTCGCGCCCGGCGCTCTCGTACTGCGCGACCGAGTCCTTGCGCTGCTTGACCATCTTCTCGAGCACGGCCAGCACCTGGGCGTCGTCGAGCGTGATGCGCTCGTCCACCTCGCGCTGCTTGATCGCCGCGTTGATCAGGCGGATCACGCCGAGGCGCTCCTTCTCGCCGCCTTTCATCGCGGCCTTCATGTCGTCGTTGAGGCGTTCTTTGAGGGACACGGGAAAACTCCTCGAGGTGCGTGCAGGCGGGCCAGGGCGCGGCATCGCGGCGGCGCCTGCGGTTTCCAAACGCAAAAAGCCGGCATCGCTTGCGCAATGCCGGCCGATGAACAGCCCTCATCTGCCCGGTCGAGCCGGGCGATCCGGCCGGCCACCCGCCGCGAGGCGGATCCGGCGGAGCGAATCGGCGCTCAGTACAGGCGCTGGCGCTTGGTCACGTCGCGCGAAACGCGGCGGAGGTGACGCTTGACCGCGGCGGCGCGCTTGCGCTTGCGCTCCTGGGTCGGCTTTTCGTAGAACTCGCGCTTGCGCACTTCGGCCAGCACGCCGGCCTTCTCGCAGGTGCGCTTGAAGCGGCGCAGGGCAAACTCGAACGGTTCGTTCTCGCGAACTTTGACGCTGGGCATACGTTCTCCAATGAAAACCGCCCGGGGCTGTCGGGCGAGCCGTGTATTCTATCGCGATGAATCAGTCCTTTGCAAAGGCCGGCCCTGCCGGCCCGGTGCTCGGCATCGAGACCTCCTGCGACGAGACCGGCGTCGCCGTGTTCGACCCCGCCCGCGGGCTGCTCGCGCACACGCTGTACAGCCAGATCCGCATGCACGCCGACTACGGCGGCGTGGTGCCGGAGCTGGCCTCGCGCGACCACGTGCGCAAGCTGCTGCCGCTGGTGCGCGAGACGCTGGGCCGGGCCGGCCTGGGCGTGGCGGACCTCGGCGGCGTGGCCTACACCGCCGGCCCCGGCCTGGTCGGGGCCCTGCTGGTCGGCGCCACCGCGGCGCGCGCGCTGGCCTGGGCGCTGGAGCGCCCGGCGATCGGCGTGCACCACATGGAGGGCCATCTGCTCGCGCCGCTGCTCGAGGCCGAGCCGCCGGCGCCGCCGTTCGTCGCCCTGCTGGTCTCCGGCGGGCATTCGATGCTGATCCAGGTGGACGCGATCGGCCGCTACGCGCTGCTCGGCGACACGCTGGACGACGCCGCCGGCGAGGCCTTCGACAAGACCGCCAAGCTCATGGGGTTGCCGTACCCCGGCGGCCCGGCCCTGGCGCGCCTGGCCGAGCAGGGCCGGCCGGAGCGCTTCCGCTTCGCCCGGCCGATGACCGACCGGCCCGGCCTGGACTTCAGCTTCTCGGGCCTGAAGACGCAGGTGCTGCTGGCCTGGCAGGCCAGCGACCGGTCCGAGCAGACCCGCGCCGACGTCGCGCGCGCGTTCGAGGAGGCCATCGTCGAGACGCTGGTGGTCAAGTGCCGCCGCGCGCTGGCGCAGACCGGCGTGCGCACGCTGATCGTCGCCGGCGGCGTCGGCGCGAACCGCCGGCTGCGCGAGCAGCTCGCCGCCGCCGGTGCGCAGGAGGGCTTCCGCACGTACTTCCCGCGCCTGGAGTTCTGCACCGACAACGGCGCGATGATCGCGCTGGCCGGCGCGCTGCGCCTGCAGGCCGGGCAGGTCGAGAGCGCCCAGATCCGCGTGCGGCCGCGCTGGGACCTGGCGAGCCTGCCGCCCCTGGAGCCGGCCGCGGCGACCGCCTGACCGCCGCCGCCCGCGGCGGCGGTTGGCGATCCGGCGCGCGAGCGTGGATCATTGCCGTCCCTTCCGCCGACCCGCCCGCCATGGACCGCGTTTTCATCGAAGACCTGCGCATCGAGACGATCATCGGCATCTACGACTGGGAGCGCACGACGCGCCAGATCGTCGCGCTGGACGTGGAGATGGCGTTCGACAACACGCGCCCGGCGGCGACCGACCGCATCGAGGACACGCTGAACTACAAGGCCGTGTCCAAGCGCCTGATCGCCTACGTGGAAAGCGCGCATTTCGAGCTGGTCGAGACGCTCGCCGAACGCTGCGCCGAGCTGATCCGCGAGGAGTTCGGCGTGTCCTGGCTGCGCCTGAAGCTTTCCAAGCCCGGCGCGGTGACCGGCGCGCGCGCGGTCGGCGTGATCATCGAGCGCGGCGAGGCCGCCGGCCGTGCCTGAGCCGTCCGCCGCCGCGGCGCCGCTGCACCGCGCCTGGCTCAGCCTCGGTTCCAACCTCGACCCGGAGCGCCACCTGCGCGCGGCGCTGGCCGAGCTGCGCGCGCGCTTCGGCAGGCTGGTCGTCTCGCCGGCCTACCGCTTCCCGGCGGTGGGCTTCGAGGGGCCGGATTTCGTCAATCTCGCCGCCGGCCTCGACAGCGACCTGGACGCGTTCGCCCTGAACGACTGGCTGCACGCGCTGGAGGACCGCCACGGCCGCCGGCGCGACGTGCCGCGCTTCTCGAGCCGCACGCTGGACGTGGACATCGTGCTGTTCGACGCGCTCGTGCTGGACGGCCCGGGCCACCTGCAGGTGCCGCGCAAGGAGCTCGCCGAGGCGTTCGTGCTCAAGCCGCTGGCCGACATCGCCCCGCACGTGCGCGAGCCCCTGTCCGGCCGCACGCTGGCGGAGCTGCTCGCCGCCTCGCCGGCGGCGTCGGCCGAGTACGCGCGCGTCGATCTCGGCGCCTGACGGCTAGATCGCCAGCGAGCGCCCGCCGTCGACGCGCAGGATCTGCCCGGTCACGAACGGCGCGTCGCGCAGCAGCCAGAGCACCGCGCCGGCGACGTCCTCGGGTGAGCCGCTGCGCGCCAGCGGCGTGCGCTCGATCAGCGCCTGGCGCTCGGCCTCGGCCTTGCCTTCCGGCCACAGTACCGCGCCGGGCGCGACGCCGTTGACGCGCACCGCCGGCGCCAGCTCCTGCGCCAGCGCCTGCGTCGCCATCGCCAGCGCGGCCTTGGCCATGCAGTAGACGCTGTAGTGCGGCAGCGGCCGCTCGGCGTAGATGTCCACGAGGTTGACGATCGCGCCGCGGCGCGCGGCGAGCGCGCCGGCGGCGGCCTGGGCGAGGAACAGCGGCGCGCGCGCGTTGGCGGCGAACAGCTCGTCCCACTGCGCCGCGGTGATCGTGCCGAGCGGCGTCGGATGGAACGCCGAGGCGTTGTTGACCAGCGCGTCCAGGCGCCCGAAGCGCGCCAGCGCGGCCTCGACCAGCGCCGGCAGGCGCGCGACGTCGGCCAGGTCCGCCTGCAGCGCCAGCGTGCTGCGCGGCCGCGCCGCCTCCAGCGCGGCGATCAGCGCGTCGAGCTCGGCGCGCGAGCGCCGGCAGTGCAGCGCGAGGTCGTAGCCGGCCGCGTGCAGCGTGCGCGCGATCGTCGCGCCGACGCGGCGCGCGGCGCCGGTGACCAGCGCGACCGGCCGGCCGTCGGTATGCGCCATCGGGGTTCCTCCCTTGCGTTATGCTGCGGCTCGTCCGTCCCGAGAGTGCCGCAGAAGCCTGCGGCAGGCCAGCGTTGAATCCTTCCCTGCCCGAACCCGGCGCCGACGAGCGCGCCCATTCCGACGAGCTCGCCGCGCTGATCCGCAACGAGATCGCCGCCGCCGGCGCGATGCCGTTCTCGCGCTACATGGAGCTCGCGCTGTACGCGCCCGGGCTCGGCTACTACAGCGCCGGCCGCACGAAGTTCGGCGCCGCCGGCGACTTCGTCACCGCGCCGGAGCTCGGCGACCTGTTCGCGCGCTGCATGGCGCGCGCATGGGCGCCGGCATTGCGCGCGCTCGGCGCCGGCGCCGACGTGGTCGAGCTCGGCGGCGGCAGCGGCGCGTTCGTCGTCGCCGCGCTGCGCGAGCTCGCCGCGCAGGACGCGCTGCCGCGCCGCTACCGCCTGCTCGAGCCCAGCGCGGACCTGCGCGAGCGCCAGCTGGCGCGCGTGCAGGCCGAGCTGCCGGCGGCGCTCGCCGCGCGCGTGGAATGGATCGCGCGTCCGCCCGAGCACGCCTGGCGCGGCGTGCTGTTCGCCAACGAGGTGGTCGACGCGCTGCCGACGACGCGCTTCACGCTGCAGGACGGCGAGGTGCTGGAGGAATGCGTGGGCCTGGCCGGCGAGCGCCTCGTGCGCGTCGACCGTCCGGCCGACGCGCTCGTCGCCGGCGCGGTGCGCCACGTCGAGCGCAGCCTCGAAGCGCCGTTCGCCGACGGCTACCGCTCGGAGGTGCTGCCGCAGCTGCCGTACTGGATGCAGGCGGTCACCGCCTCGCTCGCGGCCGGCGTCGTGCTGTTCGTCGACTACGGCTATCCGCGCGGCGAGTTCTACCTGCCGGAGCGCCGCGACGGCACGCTGGTGTGCCATTACCGCCACCGCGCGCACGCCGATCCGCTGCACTGGCCGGGCCTGGCCGACATCACCGCGTTCGTCGACTTCACCGCGCTGGCCGAGGCCGGCGTCGGCGCCGGCTTCGAGTTCGTCGGCTACGCGCCGCAGGGCCAGTTCCTGCTCGCCAGCGGGCTCGGCGAGCTGGTCGGCGCCGCCGAGCAGGGGCTGGCGGACGTGGAGCGCCTGCGCCTCGTCGCCGAGATGAAGCGCCTGGTGCTGCCGGGGGACATGGGCGAGCGCTTCCAGGCGATCGCGTTCGCCCGCGGCCTGACCGATCCGCTGCCGGGCCTGCGCGCGTTCGACCTGTCGCGGCGGCTGTAGCCCGGCTCAGGCGGCCGGCTTGGGCACCGCCGCGATCGCCTCGATGCGCGCCTTGCGCATCGCCTCGCCGACCGCGGTGCCGGTCAGGCCCTGGCGCAGCAGCGGCTCGGCGGTGACGGCGCGCGCCGCCGCGTGCGCGGCGCGCAGGAAGTCCGCCTGCGGATAGACGTCCTCGGCGTGGCCGAGCCGGCCGCGCTTGTCGGCCTCGCAGGCGAGCAGGAACGGCCGCAGGCGCTCGGGACGGCGGAACGCGTCCAACCGCTCGAGGCGCTCGAGCACGGTCGCGGGCCTGAGCTCGAACGCGCGGTGCACGTCCAGGTGATGGCGGCAGACCAGCTCGGCCAGCGCCGCGTGCTCGGCCGGCACCTTCAGGCGCGCGGCGAGCTGGCGCAGCGGCGCGACGCCGCGCTGCTCGTGGGCGACGTGGCGCGGCAGCTCGTCGGCCGGCGTCAGCGCCTTGCCGAGGTCGTGGGTCAGCGCGCACCAGGCGACCAGGTCGTCGCCGGGCGCGAGCCGCGCGGCCATGTCGAGCACGAGCTCGACGTGCGTGCCGGTGTCGATCTCCGGATGGAACTCGGCGCGCTGCGGCACGCCGTACAGCGCGTCGACCTCGGGGAACACGACGCCGAGCGCGCCGCAGCCGCGCAGCGCCCCGAGGAACGCCGACGGCGCCGGCTCGGCGAGCGCGCGGCGCGTCTCCGCCCAGACGCGCTCGGGGACGAGATGGCCGACCTCGCCGGCCTCGACCATGCGCCGCATCAGTTCGCGCGTCTCCGCGGCGATGCGGAAACCCAGCGGCGCGTAGCGCGCGGCGAAGCGCGCCACGCGCAGCACGCGCACCGGGTCCTCGACGAACGCCGGCGAGACGTGGCGCAGCACGCGGTCGTCGAGGTCGCGCCGGCCGCCGAACGGATCGACGATCGCGCCGTCCTCGTCCTCGGCCATCGCGTTGATCGTGAGGTCGCGGCGCTCGAGGTCCTGCTCCAGCGTCACCGACGGATCGGCGTGGAACGCGAAGCCGTGGTAGCCGCGGCCGGTCTTGCGCTCGGTGCGCGCCAGCGCGTATTCCTCCTGCGTCTGCGGGTGCAGGAACACCGGGAAGTCCTTGCCGACCGGGCGGAAGCCGCGCGCGCGCATCTCCTCCGGCGTGGCGCCGACGACGACGTAGTCGCGGTCGACGCCGCCGAGGCCGAGCAGCTTGTCGCGGACCGCGCCGCCGACGAGATAGATGCGCATCGTGCGATTGTGCCAGAGCGCCTCGTGCCGGCTCGCGCGGGGCCTGCGCTCAGCCCGAGCGCAGGCGGTCCAGGCGCCGCTGCCGGCCGTCGCCGCCGAGCAGCGCCGGCATCACCGCCTCCATCGGCGTGGCGACGATGCCGAGCGCGGCGAGCCCGTCCTCCTGCGCGACCGAGTCGAGCCGGAGCGAGCGGAAGTTGTCGCGCGAGATCGGCTTGCCGGGCAGCCACTCGCCGACGCAGGCCTGCACGAAGCCGAGCGCGTCCGGCAGCGGCACGACCCAGCGGCGCAGCCCGGCCATGCGCGCGGTCCAGCGCACCAGCTCGCCCAGCGCGATCGTGCGCGGCCCGGCCAGCTCGTAGACGCGTCCTGCGCTGTGCGGATGGGCGACCGCACGCGCGAACGCCTCGGCGACGTCGCCGACGTAGACCGGCGCGAAGCGCGCCTCGGCGCGCGCGAGCGGCAGCACCGGCGTCAGGCGCAGCAGCTGCGCGAAGCGGAAGAACAGGCCGTCGCCCGGGCCGAAGATCACCGACGGGCGGAAGATCGTCCAGGCCAGGGGCGAGGCCTTCACGCGCGCCTCGGCCTCGCCGCGCGTCCTGAGATAGAAGCTCTCGCCCTCGCCGGCGCGCAGCGCGCTCATCTGCACCAGGCGCGGCACGCCGGCCGCGGTGCAGGCCGCGATCAGCCGTTCGGTGAACTCGACGTGCGCCTTGCGGAAGCCGCGGCCGTCGCTGCCGCGCTCGTTGAGGATGCCGATCAGGTTGATCGCGCAGTCCGCGCCGGCGACGCAGGCGGCGAGCGCGCGGTCGTCGTACACGTCGGCGCTGACCACGCGCACGCCGGGCAGCACGCCGAGCTCGCGGTGCCGCTCGCGGTTGCGCGAGGCCAGCGTGAGCCGGTGGCCGTCGCGCGCCAGCCGCGGCACCAGGTGCCGGCCGACGAAGCCGGTGCCACCGAATACGGCGATCGTCTGCGGCTTCATCGGCAGCGCTCCGGCGAGGCGGGCCGGGGATTATCGGCCGGTCCGCGCCGGGCTTGAAAGCCCCGCGCTGTCGCATCGCGCCGTGCGGCGCGGCAGCGGCGACGTCACGGCCGGTCCGGTTCCGCGGCGGCCGGCGCCGCGGATGCCGCCGCGGCCGCGGGCGCGGCGGCGGGCGGCGCCTCGACGCAGGCCACGGCCTTGCGCGGCGCGTCCGGCCCCGGCGCGCGGTAGGGCTGGCCGATCTTCGGCATGCGCGCGGACAGGGGCTGCGCCTTGCCGTTCATGCGCCAGTCGTAGATCACGCTGAAGGCGAGCACGCGCGCGACGTACTCGCGCGTCTCCTTGTACGGGATCGTCTCGACGAAGAAGTCCGGATCGAGGCGCGCGCGCGCATCGAGCCAGCGCCCGACCGGCGCCTCGCCGGCGTTGTACGCGGCGCTGGCCAGCCACGGGCTGCCCTGGTAGCGCGCCGCCATGCGCGCGAGGTAGCGCACGCCGAGCGGCACGTTGACGTCGGGATCGAACAGGTCCTGCGCGCTGCCGTACGGCAGGCGCTCGGCCTTGGCGAGCTGCCGGGCCACGCCGGGCAGGAGCTGCATCAGGCCGTAGGCGTCGGCGTGCGAGCGCGCGTCGGCGGTCCATGCGCTCTCGGCGCGGATGATCGCGTAGGCCCAGGCCGGGTCGACGCCGGCGTCCTGCGCCTCGCGCTTGACCAGCTTCTCCAGCGCCAGCGGGAAGCGCTGCTCGTAGAGCCGCTGCGTCTCGGGATCGGCCGAGAACGCGTATACCGCGCGGTCGTACCAGCCGCGCCGGTAGGCGAGGTCGGCGGCCAGGCGGCGCTCGTCGGCATCGAGCCGTCCCATCGCGAAGTTCCATTCGCGGCGCGCCTCCGGCAGCATGCCGAGCTCGCGGAACTCGAACGCGCGCTCCAGGTCCGGCTGCCGGGCCAGCGCCGCCTCGGCCTTGGGATCGCGCGCCAGCGTGCGCGGGCAGATCGCGTACGGCCGCTCGGTCCAGTCGGCGGCGAGGAAGCCGTGGAAGCTCGCTTCGCGCGCGACCTCGGCGAACAGCGGCGCCGCCTCGGCGCCGCGGCCGAGCTTGGCGAGCACGCGCGCGCGCAGGTAGCGCCAGCGCGCATCGGCCTGCTGCGCCGGCGACAGGCGGTCGAGCGCGGCGAGCGTCTCGGCCCAGTCGGCGCCGGCCAGCGCGACGCGCACGCGCCATTCGCGCGAGGCGTCGTCCTCGGCCTCGTCGGGCAGCGCCTTCAGCCGCGCCATCGCGTCCGGCGAGTAGCTCGTCGAGCGGTACACCGCGAGCGCGTTCAGCACGCGGTTCTTCTGCGCGGCGTCCCAGCGGAAGCGGTCCTGCAGGTCGGCCCAGAGCGTCTCCGCGGCGGCGCTGTTGCGGCGCGCGTAGCGCATCAGCCCGTAGGCGACGGCGTCGCGCGTGCGCGGCGCGTCCGGCCAGGTTTTGGCCTTGGCCAGCGTGGCGGCCGGATCGCGCACGGCGGCGACGATGCGTTCGGCGGCGGCGCGCTCGGCGCCGCCGTCGAGCAGCGCCGCGGCATCGGCGGCGGCGGCCGCGTTGCCGGCCTCGGCGGTGCGCCCGAGCCGCTCCCAGAGCCGCGCGTCGGTCAGCAGGCCTTGCGCGCGCGCGGCGCGCAGCACCGGCGCGCAGGCGTCCGGCAGCGTGCGCGAGCCTTGCCAGAGCGGTTCCAGGTCGCGCGCCCAGTCGAGCCGCGCGCCGGCGGCGAGGCGCGCCTGCAGCTCGTCGCAGACCAGGTCGCGGTCGGGGCTGCCCGGCCAGAGCGCGCGGAACGCCGTCCAGTCGCCGCGGCGCGCCAGCTCGCGCAGGTAGGCGTCGCGCAGGTCGGCGGCCGGCAGCGTGCCGGGCCACCGCTTCAGGAAGCGCTCGACCTCGGTGCGCTCGAGCCGGGCGACGCGCGGCCTGAGCGCGGCCAGCTCGACGTAGGGCGCGAGCGGGTAGCCGCTTTCCTCCAGGCTCGCCGCATAGCGCTTCCAGGCGCCTTCGGGCGGCTTCGTCGCGGCCTCCAGGCCGGCGCGGAATTGCTGGCGCTGCGCCGCACGGTCGGCGGCGGCGAGCGGCGCGGCCGCCGCCAGCGAGCAGAGGGCCAGGACGAGAAAACTGCGGAACGGACGAAAGCGCATGGCACGAGCGGAAGCGAGCGGATGGCCGAGTGTAGCTTCGCCGCCGCGTCCGGCCGACCGCCGCGGCGCCGCAGGCCGCGAAACGAGTACGCGTGCGCATCCGGCGACATCCGCGGTAGCCAAGCCGCGCGCGCTTGTTTTACATTTTCTTGACATCGCCAGGAGCCCGTGCCCGCCACCGACCGCCGCATCGCTTCCGTTCGACACGCTGCATTTCGCTCATCTGCCCCAGGAGAGAGTTTCATGCGCATCCGTCGTTACGTCACACTCCCCGCCGCAGGCGCGCTGGCCGGCGCCGTCCTCTGCGCGCTGTACGCGGGTCCGGCATCGGCCCAGGACAAGGTCGGCGAGGACATCCAGAAGCTGCAGGCGGTCGAGGTGACCGGATCGCGCATCAAGCGCGCCGAGGTCGAAGGGCAGACGCCGATCCTCACGATCACCTCGCGCGACATCGAGGCGACCGGCCTGGGTTCGATCGGCGACGTGATCCAGCGGCTCTCGGTCAGCGGCTCGTCGCTGAACACCAAGTTCAACTCGGCCGGCAACTTCGGCTTTCCGCCGGACGGCGGCGGCGTGGGCTCGGGCTCGACGACGATCAGCCTGCGCAACCTCGGCTCCAAGCGCACGCTGATCCTGGTCGACGGCCTGCGCTGGGTCAACGAATCGTCGGCCTCGGGCGTGTCCGCCGCGGTCGACCTCAACACGATCCCGGCCAGCGTCGTCGATCGCATCGAGATCCTCAAGGACGGCGCCTCGTCGCTGTACGGCTCCGACGCGATCGCCGGCGTCATCAACATCATCACGAAGAAGAAGCAGGACGGCCTGGGCCTGCACGTGTACGCCGGCGACTACTCGGTCGGCGACGGCAAGACCTATTCCGGCAACGTCTCGCTCGGCGGCAGCACCGACAAGTTCGACTTCTTCATGGACATCAGCCGGTTCAAGCAGAACGCGATCGCGTCCTCGGCCTGGACGCAGTCGCGCTACCCGGTGGCCGGCGTCGGCAGCGCGCCGAACGGCGGCTGGAGCTCGTACACGCCGACCGGCCGCATCGACTTCTCGACGCCGGGCGGCGTCGACTACGGCGGCCTGTGCCCGGGCGGCGTGTGCGACATCACGCCGAACGGCGTCGCGCCGCCCGGCGGCGTGCAGCGCTTCCCCGACGGCTTCCACGCGTTCGGCACGGCCGACCGCTTCAACTACGCGCCGTACAACCTGCTGCTGACGCCGCAGGACCGCACCGGCATCTTCGCGCAGGGCACGTACCACATCACCGAGCACGTGAACTTCTACCTGAAGGGCCTGTACAACTCGCGCGACTCGAAGAACCAGGCCGCGCCGGAGCCGATCGGCCTCGGCCAGGGCTTCTGCCAGGCGATCGACCTGTGCTACCGCGTCGGCGTCGACGCGACCAACCCGTACAACCCGTTCGGCTTCACGCTGAGCGCCGACGATCCGAACTTCGGCATCGGCCGGCGCCCGATCGAGGGCGGCCCGCGCGTCTACGAGCAGAGCGTGGACACGAAGTACTACGCCGCCGGCCTCAACGGCGACCTGAACTTCGCCGACCGGCAGTTCTTCTGGGACGTGAACTACGTCAACAGCACGAACGACGCCACGCAGACCGTCGACGGCACGTACAACATCCGCCACATCATGAACGCGCTCGGCCCGGTCGGCGAATGCACCGCGCCGTGCGTGCCGCTGAACATCTTCGGCGGGCCCGGCTCGATCACGCCGGAGATGCTCAGGTACATCCAGTTCACCGAGAACGACCGCAGCAAGCAGAAGCTCGAGATGTGGACGGCGAACATCTCCGGCAACCTGTTCCAGCTGCCGGCCGGCTCGCTCGACATCGCCGCCGGCTACGAGCACCGCAAGCTCAAGGGCTCGTACACGCCCGACGCGGTGGTGACCGCGGGCGATTCCAACGGCGTGCCGTCCGGCCCGACCAGCGGCAGCTACTCGGTCAACGAGTACTACGTGGAGCTCAACGCGCCGCTGCTCGCCGACATGGCCTTCGCGCGCCACCTCGACCTCAGCCTCGCCACGCGCTACTCGGACTATTCGAACTTCGGCAACACGACCAACAGCAAGTTCGGCCTGCGCTGGCAGGTCGTCGACGACCTGACGCTGCGCGGCACCTGGGCCGAGGGCTTCCGCGCGCCGTCAATCGGCGAGCTGTTCAGCACGTTCTCGCGCTTCGACGCGCAGCTCGTCGACCCGTGCACCGGCGCGACCGGGCAGATCGCGGCGAACTGCCAGGCGCTCGGCGTGCCGCCCGGCTTCCAGCAGGCCAACCCGCAGATCTCGATCATCACCGGCGGCAACCCGAACCTGAAGCCGGAGACGTCGAAGGGCGCGACGCTCGGCGCGATCTACAGCCCGACCTGGGCCGAGAACACCGCCTGGTCGCAGCGCATCGACGTGGAAGCGACCTACTACCGCATCAAGGTGGAGAACGCGATCCAGGCGCCGAACGCGCAGTTCCAGCTCAACCGCTGCGTCGAGACGCTCGATCCGCTGTTCTGCAACGGCATCTCGCGCGCCTCGGCCGGCGCGATCGACGGCTTCAACAACACGCTGCGCAACCTCGGGCGCATCGACACCAGCGGCGTCGACCTCGGCCTGAACTGGCTGAGCCCGGAGACCTCGGTCGGCCATTTCGGCGTGAACTGGCAGGTCACCTACACCAAGCAGTACAAGGCCGTGGCCAGCGACACCGGCGCGGCGGAGCCCTCGCGCGTCGGCGTCGAGGTGGCCGACAGCGCGATCCCGCGCATCCGCTCGACGTTCACCGCCAGCTGGGGCATCGCCGACTGGACCGTCGACTGGACGCTGCGCTACGTCTCGCGGCTGATCGAGGACTGCGCCAACGGCGCCTCGTTCCCGATCTGCACCGATCCGGGCAACGTGTTCGGCGGCCGCGTCAACGGTACGCACTACCTCGGCGCCACGACGTACCACGACGCGCGCGTGAGCTGGAAGGTGCCGATGCGCTACGACGTGCGCGTCGCCGCGGGCATCAACAACCTGTTCGACAAGGACCCGCCGGTGTGCCTGAGCTGCTCGCTGAACGGCTACGACGCGTCCACCTACGATCTGCCGGGCCGCTTCGCCTACGTCGAGGCGAGCGTGCGCTTCTGACCGGCGCCGGATGGGAAGGGGGGAAGGGCCGCCGTCGCGCGGCCCTTCTTTTTGCGCCCGCGCTCAGTCCGGAGCCATCACCGTGTCCGGCAGGCGCACGCGTGCGGCGATCGGCAGGTGGTCGGACACCGGGTGCTGCAGCGCCCAGCGGCGCTCGACCTCGATCGAGGCCGAGACCAGGATGTGGTCGATCGCGCGGCGCGGCCGCCAGCTCGGGAACGTCGGCGGCGATTCGTCCGGCGGCTGCAGCGAGGTGCGCGCGTAGAGCAGGTCGAGCTCGCTGCTGTGCGCGATCGTGTTGAGGTCGCCCATCAGCACGACGTGCGGGTGGCGGCCGAGCAGCTCGGCGATGAACGCGATCTGGCGCGCGCGCGCGACCTGGCCGAGTGACAGGTGCGCGACGACGACGACGAGCGCCGCCTCGCCGCTGCCGAAGCGCGCCCACAGCGCGCCGCGTCCGGGAATCCGGCCGGGCAGCGGATAGTCGAGCACCTCGTCGGGCTGGCGGCGCGCGAGCAGGCCGTTGCTCGACGTGGCCAGGCGCGACACGCGCCGGTTCGGCTGGTGGCTCCAGTACGGGAACGCCGCCGCCTCGGCGAGATACTGCGTCTGGTTGAGAAAGCCCGAGCGCAGCGAGCCGGCGTCGGCCTCCTGCAGGCCGACGAGGTCGAACTCGCCGATGACGCGCGCCAGCCCGTCGAGGTTGGCCCGCTTGCCGGTCGGCAGCACGTGCTTCCAGCTGTGCGTGACGTAGTCGCGGTAGCGCCGCACGCTGCCGCCGGCGAGGATGTTGCAGCTCAGGAGATCCAGGCGGCGCGCGCCGCCGCGGTCGGGCGCAGCCTTGGGCTCGATGGACGTCATGCGCGGCCGGGACTTTCGCCGTCGGGCGGCGCCGGCTCGCGTCCCGGCCGGCGCCGCCTGCGGGCGCTACTGCTTGCCTTTCTTCTTGGCGCCCGCGGCCTTGGCCGGATGCGCGTCGTGTTCCTTCTTCACCAGCCAGTCGACCAGCTCGATCTCCTGCGGGTAGCCGCCGGCGGACGCCGCGGTCACGCGGTACTTGCCGTTGACGATGATGCTCGGCGTGCCGTCGACGCCGGACGCCTTGACGATTTCCGCGGCGCGCGAGAGCTTGCTCTCGACCTCGAACGAGCCGGCCGTGGCGAGGAACTTCGCGCGGTCCACGCCGTGCTCGGCGTAGAACCCGGCGAGGTCCTCGATCGTGCGCAGCGGCTGGTGGTCGCGGTGCAGCGCGTCGAACAGCGCCTGGTGCGTCTGGTCCAGCACGCCGAGCGACTGGGCGGTGTAGAACGCGCGCGCGAACGGCTCCCAGGCCGGCTGGAACACGGCCGGCATGTAGGCGAACGTCGCGTAGTCCGGCAGCGACTGCTTGATCTGCTCGGCGTACGGCTGGAAATGCGCGCAGTGCGGGCAGGCATAGGAGAACACTTCCAGCACCTCGATCTTGTCGCCGCTGGCGGTCTGCTGCGGCGGGTCGATCGGGAAGTAGTGCTTGCCGGCCTCCCAGGCCGTCGCCGTCGCCGCGGCGGGTTCCGCCGCGCCACAGGTCGAGACCAGCAGCAGGCCGGCGACGAGAAGGCCAAGACGCTTCAGCATGATCGGATCCTCTTGGGATGGGTTGGGACGAAGCATACGCGACGGAGCGTTCCGCCCGGCGCAGCCTCGCGTGGGACATGCGGCGCGGGATCGCCCGCCGTTGCGCGAAAGATAGCAGGTGCCGCGGCGCGCTTCCTGCGACGGCAACGGCAGACCGCGGCGCCGGGCGAATGTTCCGGGGGCGGAGCGGGGCGCGCCGGTCAGCGCTTCGCGGCGCGGGCTTCCTCGGCCACGAGGTGCAGCGCGATCTCGACCATCTCGTCGTAGCCGATGCCGCGGTCGGGATCGGCGGCGATGCGGTACTTGCCGGCAACGATCAGCGTCGGCGTGGAGTCGACGCCATAGGCGATCTCGCGCGCGCTCATCTTCGCCAGGTCGCCGTCGACGACGAACGAGCGCGCGGTGGACAGGAATGCCGCCTCGTCGGCACCGTGCTCGGCGTAGAACGCGGCGATCTGCTCGAGCGTGTCGAGCGGGCGGCGGTCGCGGTAGATCGCGTCGAACATCGCCTGGTGCGTCGCCTCGACGAGGCCGAGCGCCTTGGCCGTGTAGAACCCGCGCGCGAACAGCACCCAGCGCGGCTGGAAGTCCGCCGGCATCAGCTCGAACCGCGCGTTCGCCGGCAGGCGCGCCTCGAGCTGCTCGGCATACGGCTGGAAGTGCGCGCAGTGCGGGCAGGCGTAGGAGAACACCTCCAGCACCTCGATCCTGCCGCCCGTGGCGGTCGGCTGCGGCGGATCGATCAGCGCGTAGCTCGTGCCCGCCTGCCACTTCGCGCCCTCGGCGGCGGGTGCCGGCACCGCGGTCGGCAGCGCCAGCAGCAGCGGAAGCAGGAAACGCGCGAACGCCTTCATGCAGCCTCCCCGGACGGATGCGCGGGCGGGCCCCGCGCCTACTTGCCGGCGCTTTCCTTCTCGACGAGGAACTTCACCAGCGGAATCACCTTGTCGACGCCGCCGGCGGAGGCGGCCGTCAGGCGGTACTTGCCGTTGACGACCAGCGTCGGCGTCGAGTCGACGCCGTAGGCCTTCAGCTGCGCGTCGGCGCGCTTCATCTTGGTGTTGACCGCGAACGAGTTGGCGACGCCGACGAAATCCGCCTCGCTGACGCCGAACTTCGAGTAGAACGCGCCGACGTTCTCGATCGTCGGCATCGGCTTGACCGGGCGGTGCGTCTTGGCGTCGCTGATGCGCAGCGGGCCGTCGTCCTTCCACACCGCGTCGAACGTGGCCTCGTGCGTCTTGTCGACGATGCCGAGCGCCTGCGCCGCGTAGAACGCGCGCTGGAACACCGGCCAGTCCTCGTCGGGGCGGAACGAGGCCGGCAGATAGACCAGCTCGGCGTTCGCCGGCAGCTCGGCCTTCAGCTTGCGCATCGTCGGCTCGAACGCGTTGCACGCCGGGCAGGCGTAGGAAAAGATCTCGACCACCTCGATCTTGTCGCCGGTGCTGGTCGGCTGCGGCGGCTCGACCGGGAACCAGTGCTTGCCGGCCTCGAAGGTGTCGCCCGCGGCCTGCGCGGACGCCGCGAACACGAGGCCGAACAGCAGGGCGGAAACGGACTTCAGCATGGGCATCTCCGAATGAGGGGCGGCCTGGGCGGCCGCGGCGCGCGGGTCCGGATCGCCGGCCCGGGCGCGTGCGCAGCCGCCGGGGATTCGATCACTTCGAGGCGGTCGCGGTTCCCGCGCCGGCGGTGTGCAGGCCCTCGATGTACGAGGCCAGCGCGTTGATGTCGCTCTCGCTCAGCTTCTGCGCGATCGCCGGCATGATCTTCGCGTTCGCGTCCTCGCCCCAGCTGGTGCCGTTCTTCCAGTCCTTGAGCTTGGCGGCGACGTAGTCGGTCCACTGGCTCGACAGCTGCGGGAAGCCGGTGCCGGCCATGCCGCGGCCGTCCGGGCCGTGGCAGGCCATGCAGGCCGGCACGCCGAGCTGGGCGTCGCCGCCGCGATAGAGCGCCTGGCCGCGCTCGACGAGCTTCTCGTCGGCGACGCCGGGCAGCGGCGACTTCGTGGCGAAGTAGGCGCCGAGGTCGTGCATGTCCTGCGTCGACAGCGGCGCGGCGAAGCCGAGCATGATCGGGTTCTGGCGCTTCTGCGTCTTGAACAGCTCGAGCTGGCGCGCGATGTAGGCCTCGTTCTGGCCGGCCAGCTTGGGGTACTGCTTGTCGGAGGAATTGCCGTCGGTGCCGTGGCAGGCGCCGCAGACCGCGGCCTTGGCCTCGCCCGCCTTCGCGTCGCCGAGCACCGGCCCGCCGTGCTCGGCCGGCGCCGGCGCCTGGGTCGCGGCGCCCGGCGCCGTCTGCTCGGGCGCCTGCGCGAGCGCGGAGCCTGCGGCCAGCGCCGTCATGGCGAGCATGTGTTGAACAAAGACGCGCCGAAAGCTCATACACTCACTCCGCAAACTCGTGGGGACCGTCGGGAACTCGCCGCAGCAGGACGCCGGAGGCGGCGCGGACGATAACCGCGGAATTATCCCTGCGACTCCGGAGACGGTCAAACCGCCGCCGGGTCGCCGACGCCGCGACGGCGGTGCACGGCCGTCCGAATCCAAGCCGAGGACCCAGCGTGCGTCCCGCCCACCGGCGGCGCACGTCCGCCGATGAGATCCAATCCGTTCCGCCAGGCGCGCTTCCTGATCAGCGCGCATCGCATCGACCAGCTGCCGCGCGACGAAGGCGCCGAGGTCGCGTTCGCCGGGCGCTCCAACGCCGGCAAGTCGAGCGCGCTGAACGCGATCTGCGACCAGCAGGGCCTGGCGCGCACGTCCAAGACGCCCGGCCGCACGCAGCAGATGAACGTGTTTCCGCTGGACGACGCGCACCGGCTGGTGGACCTGCCCGGCTACGGCTACGCGAAGGTGCCCGAGCCGCTGCGCGCGCACTGGCGCGGCGAGATCGACCGCTACCTGCGCACGCGCGCGTCGCTCAGGGGCCTGGTGCTGGTCATGGACGCGCGCCATCCGCTGAAGGACTTCGACCGCGACATGCTCGCGTTCGGCGCGGCGACCGGCCGGCCCTGCCACTGCCTGCTGACCAAGGCGGACAAGCTGTCGCGCAGCGAGGGCCTGCGCACGCTCGCCGCGGTGCGCAAGACGCTCGCCGCCGACCACCCGCAAGGCACGGCGCAGCTGTTCTCCTCCACGGCCGGGACCGGGCTCGACGAGGCGCGCGGCGTGCTCGCGGACTGGCTGTTCGGCGCGCCGGACGACGCTTCGGCCGGCACGCCGCTCTAGCCGCGCGTCGGCTACGGCGAGCAGCCGGTCAGGCGCACGTCGTCGATCGCCCAGTTCGCGCCGGCGCGGTGCACGAAGCGGTCGTGGCCCAGGCGGAAGCGGAAGCGCACCGTGCGGCCGGCATAACGCTGCACGTCGACGACCGAGGCCGCATAGGCGCGCGGATCGCCGCACCAGGCCGGCTTGCCGGCGAGCGGATTGCCGAAGCCGGCGCTGACGCTGCCGTCGTACGGCAGGGCGGGCAGGTCCGTCAGCTGCGTCCAGGCGACGCCGTCCGTCGACGCCTCGACCAGCGCGCCGTCGCCGCACGTGCCGGCGCCGCCGGACTTGAGGTCCTGCCGGTGCCAGAACTTGAGGCTCAGCGTGGACAGATCCGCCGGCACGGCGATCGCCGGCGAAACCAGCCACTGGTCGTTGGGCGAGCCGGCGGGCGGCGCGTCCGCCTGCCAGGCGTGCGTGCCGCTGTTCGCGGCGGCGCCGAGCGTCCAGGTATCGCTGCGGCCGGCGGCGGCCGCGTGCGTCCAGCCCGGCGCGCCGCTCTCCAGGTCGTCGCCGAAGACGACCGTCGGCGCGGCGTCGACCGCGCAGTCGCCGGGCAGCGCCAACGTGGTGAATTCCTGCGCCGGCGGCGGCGCCTCGAAGCCGTCGGCGAAGACCGCATCGCCGTCCGCGGCGCCGGGGCTGCTGTCGCCGCACGGATTGCGCGCGATCACGCGCCACCAGTAGCGCGCGCTGGAATCGAGCGCCTCGCCCGTGCCGACGGTCCAGGCGGTGGCCGTCGTCTCGTGCGAGCGCACGACGTGCGCGAACGCAGGATCGGCGGCGACCTGCACGAGATAGCGGTGCGCGCCTGCGGCGGGCGCCCACGAGAACGTCGGCGTGATCGGCACCGCGTCGCTGCCGTCGGCCGGGAGCATGGCCGACGGCGCCGCGGGCGGCCGGTCGAAGACGCCCAGGGCGACGTCGAGCGTCCGCGTCAGCGCGCCCGAGCTGCCCCTGACCGTCAGCGCGTGGTCGCCGCGCGCCGCGCCGGCCGCGGCGCCGAGGGTCAGCACGGCGTCGTCCGGCGGCGTCGCCGGGTTCGGCGCGAACGCCGCGCTCGTCCCGGCGGGAACGCCGTCCACCGCGAGCAGCACCGGCTGGGCGAAGCCGAGCGTGGGCACCAGCCGCACCGGAAGGCTCGCCTCGCCGCCGGCGCACACCTGCACCGCGGCGGAGCCGGCGTCGAGCGTGAAGGAGGGCTGCCGCGAACAGTTGCTGCAGACCAGCGCGAAATCCTGGTCGGTCGCATCGCCGGTTCCGGGCACGCCGTCGCCTGCGACGTTGGCCGCGGTGACGGTGATCGCGACGTCGCCGCTCGCGCCGGCGGGCAGGAACACGGCTTCCAGGTTGTTCGCGCGGTCCGGGTCGCCGCCGGGCACGCTCCACTGATGGTCGAAGTGATTGCCGGCGTAGGCGCGGCCGCCGGCTTCGACGGCCAGGTCGAGGTCGTTGACCTGCGGGCTCGCGCCCAGCGCGCCGGGCGCGTCGGTGTAGGCGAGCGTGACGCGCACCGGCCGCGTCGGATCGGCGATGCCGAAGGTGAAGACGCGCGTCTCGCCGCTCTCGTCGAGCAGCTCGCTCTGGTCGAGCAGCACCTTCGGCGTCGCGTCGAACATGCCGGCGAGATCGGGCATGCCGTAGCCCTGGCCGTTGCTCGGCAGGTCGTCGTTCGCGCCCGTGCCAGTGAGGTAGCTCGGATGCGCGGTCAGCCAGGCCTTCATCAGCGCCGGGCTCGGCGCGCGCGCTCCGCCGATCTCGTCGACCGTTCCGGCGGCCGCGCCGGCGCCGCCCTGCTCGATCCACCAGTAGGCCAGCGAGGCGAGGCCGGATACCGCGGGCGTCGAATGGCTGGTGCCGCTCGAGGCGGCGAACTCGGTCTGCGCCGGCACGTCGGGGTAGTACTTGAGGCAGGCGCCGCCGCCCTGGTAGCCGGAATAGACGCTGGCGCCGGCCTGGATGTGCGTGCCGGGCGCGACGACGTCGGGCTTCACGCGCCGCCCCGACGCCGGCCCGCGGCCGGAGAAGTCCGCGATCGACTGCGGATCGTCCGCGGCGTCCGCGCCGTCGTCCGGGCAGATGTCGTCCGCGCTGTCGAACGGGCGCAGGTTCTCCGAGGCGCCGACCGTGATCGTGTTCTTGGCCGAGCCCGGCGCGCCGACCGTGCCGATGCCCGGGCCGTCGTTCGACGCGGCGAACACGTAGATCATCGGCTGGCTGCCCGGCGTGAAGCGGTCGACGTCGCGCACCGCGGCGTCGTAGGTCTGGTCGGGGCCGGTATAGGTCGGCGCCGCCGAATAGCCCCACGAGTTGCTGCTGATCTTCGCGCCGTTCGCCGCGTTGGCGTCGACGACGCCCTGGTCGTCGCCGCCGCAGCCGTAGATGTTGCTCTGCGGCGGCGCGCCGACGAAGATCGCCGTCGAGCCGATGCGCGCCCACGGATTGATCCCCAGGCCGAGATGCTGGCCGTCGGCGTCCTGGAACGGATACCCCGAGCGCTGGTCGTAGCCGCCGATGATGCCGGCGTTGAGCGAGCCGTGCCCGTCGGCCGCGCCGACCTGGCCGTCCGGCAGGTCCGAGCAGTTCCTGAAATAGACCACGCGCGACGGCTGCGCGAGGTCGCCTCGCACGTGCAGCATCTCGTCGGCCGTGTGCAGCACGGTCGCGCCGGTGCCGCCCTCGTCGATCGTGCTGTCGGTGAGGTCGATCAGCGGGTAGTCGTCCGGGTTCGTGCTGAAGCCGTGCTCCTCGAGAAACGCGAGATAGCTCGGCGAGGCGATGCCCGGCGCGAAGTCGCCGCTCATGATCAGCGCCTGCTTCTCGTCCATCAGCCTGCGCTCGCGGCGCAGCCCGACGAACGTGACGTCGGTGCGCTCGGCGATCGCGGGCACGTCGGCGAGGCGCACGCGCAGGTCGAGGTTCTCGAACCTCATGATCGGCGTCCAGCGCAGGCGCGGCGCGCCCGGGCCGAGTGGCGCACGCTGCGCGGGCGGCGGCACGGCCTTCGATTCGACGAATCGCTTCGTCGCCGCGGCGGCGCCGTGCGCGTAGACCTGCACCGTCACGTCGACTTCGTCGTCCGGCGCGGGCACCTGCGCCAGACGCCCGCCGAGGTCCGGGTCGACCTTGAGGAAAGCATGGAACGGCGCGGCGTACTGCAGCCAGGACGCCGATGCGCGCAAGGCCGCCAGGCGCGCCTGGGCGGCTTCGTCGGCCCATACGACGTAGCCGTGGCGGGCGACGTACTGCACCGGCACCACGCCCTCTGCGGCGAGCGCGTCGAGCCACGAGGTGCGGACCGGGCCCACGAACTGCACGACCTGCAGGCCCGGCCCTGGCGCCGCCTGCAGCGAGAACGGCGCCGGTGCGGTGAGCACGTCGCGCTGCGTGTCGAACGGGCGTGCGCTGAACTCGAGCACGTCGGCGTCCGCGTCGACATGGGCGCCCTTCGCGCGCGCCGCGGCGGCGGCGGCCGCATCCAGCCGATACAGCGAGAAGGCGCCGTAGTCCTCGAGCCGCTCGGCGCCGGCGCCGAGCGCACCGCTGCGCGCCAGCGCCTTGACCGTCGCGGGCGCCGCGGATGCGGGTGCGGCGGCCGGAGCGACGAAGCCGCCGGTCGCGGCCAGGGCGGCCAGCACGGCCGCCGGAATCGGTTTGCGCATGAGCATCCCCGGGTTCACGGTGAAAGGTCTTCGGATGGCGGCGGACCGAGGTCCAGGGCGAGCACGCGATCGGTCTGACGCTCGGCTCCGAGGAAGAAGTCGGCGGTGCCGACGTCGACCAGGCCCTGCTTCGCGTAGAACGCGATCGCGCGCGCGTTGCGTTCCCACACCTTGAGCCAGAGCGTCCGTCCTCCGAACGCGTGCGCCGCCGCCCGCGCCTCGGCGAGCAGCGTCCGGGCGACACCGAGGCCGTGCCAGCGGCGCTGCACGTAGAAGCGGTGCAGCTCGACCGGCGCGGCGCCGGCCACGCAGCCGGGCGCCGCGCTGCGGCGCACCTGTGCATAGCCGGCGAGGGCGGGGCCGACGTGGGCGAGCAACGTGGCGACGTGCGGATCGGACAGCTCGGCGGCCTGCTGGCGCGGTCCGAATGCGGCGTGCAGATGCCGGCGCAGGTTCTCCGGCTCGTTGTAGCGGCCGTAGGTGTCGACGAAGGTCTCGGCGGCGAAGGCGGCCAGCGCGCCGGCGTCGGAGGGCCGGCCGGGCCTGACGAGGCAGGCCGGTGCGGCGAGCGTGCTCGCATCCATGATGTCGTTCGCGTGCAGTCCCAAGGGGGACCGGCGGGCAGGATCTGCCCGCCGGGAAGCGTTCCGTGCGCGTCAGTCGCGCCGGCCGGCACGGCCGGCCGTGCACGCGCCGCCGCCGTCGAAGCCGTCGGCGAAGACCGTGTCGGTGCAGTCGCCGCCGGACCGGCCGAACACGGTGAAGCCGAAATCCTTCGCGGTGCCGTCCGGGAACTGGTCCGGGCACTGGTCGAAGGTCGACCAGCTCGTGCAGCCGGGGCTCAGCATGCCGCCCGGATTGCGCCACACCGCCGGCTGGTTGTGCTGCGCGGTGACCTGGCCCCAGAAGCCGAGCACCGGCGAGGCGATGTTGACGTCGGCGAACGACCAGACGACCCAGTACGTGCCGGGCGGCAGCGCGCAGGCCGACGGCAGCCAGACGCCGATCTGGCCGGTCGCGTCGCCGAGCGCGATCGCCGGGACCTTCGCCGCCTCGCACAGCGCCGCGCCCGGGCGGCCGCCGTCGTCGGCGTGGACGGCCACGTTCACGGTCGGCGGCATCGCATTCGCCGCGTTGCCGTAGGCGCTGAAGCTGAAGCTGGTGACGCTCCAGCCCGGGCCTTCGACGACGAAGTCGTCGGCGCCTTCGGCCGAGAGCCCGGCCGTGCCCTCGGGCGCGACGACCGTGTTGTTGAACGCGCGCAGCGGCGTGCCGGTCGTGTTCTGGTCGTACAGCACCGCGTCGCTGACCGCCAGCGCCACCGGCACCGCGACGGTCGGACGGCGCGGGTCGTCGCTCTGCACGCAGATCGTCGCCTGGTGCAGCCCGGGCGCCAGGCCGCTCGAATCGAACGAGACCGTCACGTTCCGCTCGGGGGCGCCAGCGGCGATCGTGCCGCTGGTCGAATCGAACGACAGCCACGGCACGCTCCCCGGCGCGGCGCAGCCGACCGCAGGCGTCGCGATGGCCAGCGCGCTGAGCTCGTCGATCGGGTACTCGCCGGCCGCCGGCAGCGGCCCGATCGGCTGGGAGGCCGCGGTGAGCGGATCGATCACGCGGATCTCGCTGACCGGATTGCCCGACCCGTCGTCGTAGAGCGCCGCCCAGTACAGCGAGCCGCTCCGCTGGTCGAACGCGATGCTCTGCACGTACTGCACGTCGAGGCCGAGCGACTCGATCACGCTCGCCGCGCCGCTGGTCTTGTCGATGGCGAGCAGCTGCTGGCCGTACAGGTCGAGGCCGTACATCAGGCCGTTGGGGCCGATCGCGATCGTCGATATGAAATGCATCGGGCTGACGCCGGGGCCGTCGATCGCGCCGATGCGCACGGCGTGGCCGCTGGCGAGGTCGATCGTGTAGAGCGTGGCGGCGGCGTCGGAGAAGCCGCCGTCGTCGTAGTTGACGCCGTACACCGTGCCGGTCAGCGGATCCTGCACGAGGCCGGACCACCAGACGTGGTCGGCGCCGTCGATGCGGCCGAGCTCGGTGAATGCGCCCGTCGCGGTGTCGATCGTGCCGTAGGTGCCGGGCGGCAGCTCCCAGCTGTCGTTGACGATGACGTAGAGCTTGCCGAAGTCGTTGCCGACGAAGGCGGCGGCGTAGATCCAGTCGCTGCTGTCGTTGAGCCGCGTGTAGGTCGTCAGCGGATCGAGCGCGTCGAACCCGACCAGGCCCGGAAGCAGCGAGCTGATGCCGTAGGCCGGCACGGCGGCCGAGCCGGCGGGCGCGCGCGGCGCCGGCGAAAGAGGCGGGTGGTCGGCGTGCGCGACGCCGGAGAGCGGACGCGCGCGCGCGGGCAGCGAATGCGCGACCGGCGTCTTCACGTGGCGCACGGTCTTGGGGAAATGCGCGCGCGCGCCGCCCGGCGCCTGGGCGAGATCCCAGTGCAGGTCGCGGTTGCCGGTGTTGCGGATCGTCAGCGTGCCGGTCGCGCTGCCGCCGGGCGCGACGACGGCGTCGACCGCGGCGGTCGGTATCGCGATCGCGGGCAGGCCGGCGCTGATGTCGGCCGGCGCGCTCTCGGCGCCGTAGCTCACCGGCGCGGTGTAGTTCCACTGGATCGCCGAATGTGGCGCCAGCGACGGCTGGTAATAGGAGTACTTCGTGTAGAGACCGGCGGGGTCGCCCTGCAGGCCGACCGTCGCCCAGGCGCCGTCGTCGGCTTCGTTGCCGAACGCGGTCGCGGCGTATTCGAAGCGGATCGCGTCGCTGTCTTCGCTGAAGACCACTTCGAACGTGGCGCCGCTCGTCGCGATCGCGTAGCTCCAGACGTCGTTCCATTGCAGGACGAACTTGCGGTTCGGCGCCGTGCCGATCGTCGCCGCGTAGAGGCGGCCCGGGCCGTTGTCGAGGTTCATCCACATCGGCGCGAGATAGCTCGGCACCTCGAGGCCGAACGTCGTCGGGATGTCCTGGTTGAACGAGTAGCCCGGCGGCGGCTGCGCGCCCGGAAACGGCACTGCGCACGTGGCGTCGTCGAACAGGATCAGGCCGTCGGCGCTGACGCACAGGGCGGTCGACGTGCGGCCGTAGAAGCGCAGCGGGAATCCGGCCGTCACCTCGCCGACGTTGTTCGGATCGGCGCCGCCGCCGGCGCCGTCGAGGATGCCGGTGTCGCTGCCGATGGCGGAGATGTCGATGAAGTTCGGCGCGACCGAGGCGTCGGCGGCGTAGCTGGCGAGGCCGACGTAGCCGGTCCAGCTCGCGGTGCGCTCGCTGTCGCCCGTGGCGACGATCGTGCGCACGTAGGGATGGCTCTGTCCGGGCGCGATCGTGATCGGCTCGTAGGTCAGCACCGCGCCGTCGACGCTGTCGGTGAGCGACTGGTAGTGCAGCGTCTCGGTGCCGTGGTTGATCAGCGTGTAGCAGACGTTGACCTGGTCGCCGATGTTGGCCTCCAGCGACGTGGCGCTTCCGCATTCGTTCGCGTCGCCGGAGAACTCGGCGAGCGTGACGACGACTTCGAGCCCGCCACCTTGCGTGGCGTCGGCGCCGCGCACCTGCGCGGCGCGCTGCGGCGGGGCGGCGGAGGACAGCGGGCGTGCAGGCGCCAGCAGCGCCTGTCCCGCCGTCACGGCGGCGATGCCGGCGATCAAAAAGGACTTGTTCATGGCAGTCGTACTCTCGTGGTGGGCGGGCGGCGCAGGCCGCCGGCGGCGATGAAGGCGCGAGCGGCGCCGCGGCGGCTTCGCAGCCGCCGGCCGGTGATTCAGTCGCTCCCGCTCGTCTCCCGTTTCGTGAGCCGTCCAAGGCGCCGGCGCGGGCCATGCCGCCCGGCCGTCCCTGCCGGCCGCGTGCCCGGCGCGCGACGCCGGGCGGGCCTCTGGATAGACATCTATCTGCCTATCCGTCCCTTGCTCCCTCGGCTCGAGTGTGCAACCGCATTGACGGTCATTGGAAATATTAAATACATTGAAGGCTCATCAGGAAATCCAATGAGCCTCACCCTCCGGCAACTCCGCTACGCGCTGGCGGCTGCTCGTCACGGCAACCTGACCGAGGCTTCGAAGGCGCTGCACGTCTCGCAGCCGTCGATTTCGATGGCGATCACGCAGCTGGAGGAGCGCTTCGGGCGCCAGGTGTTCGTGCGCCAGCGCGGCGCCGGCGTCTCGCTGACCGCGTTCGGCGAAACGGTGATGCTCAAGGCGAAGGAAGTGCTGGCGCAGGTCGACGCGCTCGAGGCGCTGGCCGACGCCGCGGCCACGCTGAGCGGCGAATTCGTGCTCGGCTGCTTCGAGGATCTCGCGCCCTACTGCGTGCCCTCGATCCTGGCGCGGCTGCGCGCGAAGCATCCGGCGGTCCACGTCATCGTGCGCGAGGAAGGCTTCGACACGATCGGCCGCCGCCTCGACGAGGGCGCGATCGACGTCGCGCTCAGCTACGACCTCGGCCTGCCGGCCACGGTGACGACGACGGTCCTGTGCGAGCTCGCGCCGCAGGCCGTGCTGCCGGCCGACCATGCGCTCGCCGGCCGGGAGTCGGTGAGCCTGGCCGAGCTCGCCGGCGAGCCGCTGATCATGACCGACCAGGCGCAGAGCTGGCAGCACGTGCTCGAGCTGTTCCGGCTGTGCGGCGTGCGGCCGACGCGCGCGCTGCGCACCGGATCGTTCGAGCTCCAGCGCAGCATGGTCGCCAACCACTTCGGCATCGCCGTCGCCTACTCGCGCCCGTACGGCGACTTCAGCTACGACGGCCGCAGGCTCGTCCGCAAGACCATTTCAGACGCGCTTCCGCTGCAGCGCATCCTGCTCGCCTATCCGCAGAAGGTCGCGCTGTCCGCGGCGCAGCTGGCCTTCGTCGAGGAAGCGAAGATCTGGTTCGCCGAGATGTGGCCGCCGGAGGCGCGTGCCGCCTGACGGCGCGCCCTCGAGACACGCGCCGTGCGGCCGGCCGGGCGTTCGCGCGCGGCGCCGCCGCCGCACCGCGTGCGGCCGCAGAAGCGCATCGCGCGGCCCGGCCGGCCGGGTTCCGCCACGGGCGCGGCGCCATTTGCAATCCGCATCCGCCGTCCCCACGTGGCGGGGCCTGCTCGTGGGAGAATGGCTGCATGTCCGGACCTAGCGCTGTCAAAGACGAACCGATCGCCCGCCGCGAGCAACTGGTGGAGTTCATCGCCGCCGGCGAGAAGCCCGCCGCCGACTGGCGCATCGGCACCGAGCACGAGAAGTTCGGCTTCCGCCTCGACGACCTGCGCCCACCGACCTGGGAAGGCGAACGCGGCATCGGCGCGCTGCTCGAGGGCATGACGCGCTTCGGCTGGCAGCGCGTCCTCGAGCACGGCAAGCTGATCGCGCTCGTGCGCGACAACGCCTCGGTGACGCTGGAGCCGGCCGGGCAGCTCGAGCTTTCCGGGGCGCCGCTCGAGAACATCCACGAGACCTGCGCCGAGGTCACCGCGCACCTCAACGAGGTCAAGAGCGTCGCCGACGAGATCGGCCTCGGCTTCCTCGGCATGGGCTTCCAGCCGAAGTGGGCGCGCGCGGACATGCCGTGGATGCCCAAGGGCCGCTACCGCATCATGCGCGACTACATGCCGAAGGTCGGGCACCTCGGCCTGGACATGATGACGCGCACCTGCACCGTGCAGGTGAACCTGGATTTCGCCGACGAAGCGGACATGGTCAAGAAGTTCCGCGTCGGCCTGGCGCTGCAGCCGATCGCCACCGCGCTGTTCGCCGACTCGCCGTTCACCGAAGGGCGGCCGAACGGCTACCTGAGCTACCGCTCGCACATCTGGACCGACACCGATCCGCACCGCACCGGCATGCTCGACTTCGTCTTCGAGGACGGATTCGGCTACGAGCGCTACGTCGACTACCTGCTCGACGTGCCGATGTACTTCACCTACCGCGGCGGCGAGTACGTCGATCTCGCCGGCCGCTCGTTCCGCCGCTTCCTCGCCGGCGAGCTCGACGAGCTGCCCGGCGCGCGGCCCACGCTGCGCGACTGGGCCGACCACATGACGACGGCGTTTCCCGAGGTGCGGCTGAAGAAGTACCTGGAGATGCGCGGCGCCGACGGCGGTCCCTGGGGCCGGCTGTGCGCGCTGCCGGCGTTCTGGGTCGGCCTGCTCTACGACGCGACCGCGCTCGACGCCGCCTGGGACCTGGTCAAGGACTTCACGCGCGAGGAGCGCCACGCGTTGCGCGACGGCGTGCCCAGGCACGCGCTGAAGCTGCCGTTCCGCGGCGGCCGCGTGCGCGACCTCGCCGCCGAGGCGGTGAAGATCGCCGCGCACGGCCTGCGCCGGCGCGCGCGCGCCAACGGCCACGGCGCCGACGAGAGCGTGTTCCTGGATGCGCTGGTGCAGATCGTCGAGGCGAACCAGACGCCGGCCGAGCGCAAGCTCGAGCTGTTCCACGGCGAGTGGCACGGCGACATCGACCGCGTGTTCCGCGAGTTCGCCTACTAGCTCGGCATGGCGGCCGCCGCGCTGGTTTAGCCCGCGCTGCCGCCTGTCGAGCGAAGCGCGCGCGGCGCTTCGCAGCCGGCCCGCTCGCGGCCGCGCCGCCAGGCCGAGCCGAGATGGCGGCGGAGGGTGGCTCGACCCCGGCACGGGGAAACGCCGATCGGGCCGGGGCATGACTTCCGGCGCAGGCACCGCCGCCCGGCTCGTGCATGATCGAGGCTCCCGCCTTGCCGAATCGGAGCCAGCATGTCCGCGCGTCGTCCGCTTTCGCTCGCCATCCTCGCCGGCCTGCTGGCCTCGCCCGCCGCGTTCGCCGGCACCAAGCTGCTGCGCTTCCCCGACGTCTGCGGCGACAAGGTCGTGTTCACCTACGCCGGCGACCTCTGGACCGCCTCGACCCAGGGCGGCACGGCGACCCGGCTGACCGCCGGCCCGGGCCTGGAGCAGTCCGCGCGCTTCTCGCCGGACTGCTCGCAGATCGCGTTCACCGGCGAGTACGGCGGCGACGACCAGGTCTACGTGGTCGCCGCGACCGGCGGCGAGCCGCGGCAGCTCACGTTCTACCCGGCGCAGGGGCCGCTGCCGCAGCGCTGGGGCTTCGACAACCAGGTCTACGGCTGGACGCCCGACGGCAAGCAGGTGCTGTTCCGCTCCTGGCGCGAGTCGATCAGCGAGACCAATCCGCGCCTGTTCACCGTCGCCGCCGAAGGCGGCCTGCCGACGGCGCTGCCGATGCCGGTCGCCGGCGTCGGCCGCTATTCGCCGGACGGCAAGCAGATCGTCTATTCGCCGAAGTACCGCGACTTCCGCACCTGGAACCGCTACGTCGGTGGCTGGGCGCAGGACCTGTACATCTACGACTTCGAGGCGAAGTCGGCCAAGAACATCACCAACGACCCCAACACCGACCGCGATCCGGTCTGGATCGGCAACGGCGTCTACTTCCTCGCCGACCGCGACGAGCACCTGAACCTCTACCGCTACGACACCGCCAGCGGCGAGACCAAGCAGCTGACCTCGTACAAGGGCGCCGACGCGCGCTGGGCCAGCGGCGACGGCAAGAGCCAGATCGTGTTCGAGGTGGACGGCGTGCTGCACGTCTACGACACCAACGCGAACGCCGACCGCGCGCTCGACATCACCGTGCCCAGCGACCTGGTGCGCACGCGCGCCGAGGAGCGCAGCGTCAAGGACAGGATCGAGGATTTCGCGCTCAGCGCGAACGGCAAGCGCGCGCTGTTCACCGCGCGCGGCGAGGTGTTCAGCCTGCCGCTCAAGGACGGCATCACGCTCGACCTCACGCACACGCCCGGCGCGCACGAGCGCGAGGCGAGCTGGTCGCCGGACGGCCGCCGCGTCGCCTACGTCTCCGACGAGAGCGGCGAGGAGGCGATCTGGGTGCGCGACGCCGACGGCACCAACGCGCGCCAGCTGACGCAGGAGACGTTCGGCCGCCTGTACCAGCCGCGCTGGTCGCCGGACGGCGCGCGCATCGCCTTCGTCGACAGCGAGAGCCGCCTGCACATCGTCGCCACCGCCGGCGGCGGGCCGGCGCCGGTCGTCGCCGACGACCCGGGCATCTCGCGGCGCGACTACGCCTGGTCGCCCGGCGGGCACTACCTGGCCTACACGCTGAGCGACAAGGACAGCCAGCAGGCGCAGCTCTACGTGCACGACCTGGCCGCCGGCAAGAGCCGGCGCATCGGCGAAGGCCCGTTCGACGCGTTCTCGCCGGCGTTCTCGCCGGACGGCAAGTACCTGTACTTCCTCGGCAACCGCGAATGGGCGCCGCAGCTGTCCAACGTCGAATGGAACTTCGCGGCCAACCGCGACACCGCGGTGTTCGCCGTCGCGCTGCGCAAGGGCCTCGACAACCCGTTCGCGCCGCGCAACGACAGCGCCGTGGGCGAGGACAAGAAGGGCGGCGAGGACAAGGCCGACAAGGACGCCGACAAGCGCGGCGCGGCCAAGCCCGCCGACGTCGACGACCGCATCGACTTCGACGGCATCGACCAGCGCGTCGCGCGCGCGCCGATCGATCCGGACAACATCGACGGCATCGCCGTGTCGAAGAAGGCGATCCTCTACCTCGTCAGCGACGGCCAGTACTACGGTCGCGGCGGCGCGTTCAAGACCAAGCTCAAGGCCTGGTCGTTCGAGGAGCGCAAGAGCGCGGACGTCTTCGAAGGCGTCGACGGGCTGGCGCTGTCGGACGACGGCAGCACGGCGCTGGTCAAGAGCGGCGGCGCGTACAAGTCCATCGACCTCAACGCCGCCAAGCACGAGGCGAAGGACGTCAAGACCGACGGCCTGTTCGCCCGCGTCGATCCCAAGGCCGAGTACGCCGAGGTCTTCCGCGAGACCTGGCGGCGCTACCGCGACCATTTCTACGTGTCCAACATGCACGGCTACGACTGGGCGGCGCTGCGCGCGAAATACGAGCCGATGCTGGCCTGGGTCGGCGACCGCAGCGACCTCAACTACCTGCTCGGGCAGATGGTGGCAGAGCTCAACGTCGGCCACGCCTACGTCAGCGGCGGCGACCTCGGCCTGCCGCCCAAGCCGCACGTCGGCCTGCTCGGCGCGCGCTTCGGGCTCGACGCGGCCAGCGGACGCTACCGCATCGCCAAGATCCTCGCGGGCCAGAACGACGAGGAGCGCTACCGCTCGCCGCTGACCGAGCTCGGCGTCGACGTGCACGAAGGCGACTACGTGCTGGCGATCAACGGCCAGCCGCTCGGCGCGAACGACAATCCGTACCGTCTGCTGCGCATCGCGCCGGGGCAGCTCGTGCAGCTCACCGTGTCGAAGACGCCGTCGGCCGAGGGCGCGCGCAGCGTGCTGGTGCGGCCGATCGACAGCGAGCAGCCGCTCTACTACTACGCCTGGACGCAGCACAACCGCGACTACGTCGCCAAGGCCAGCAACGGCGAGATCGGCTACCTGCACATCCCGGACATGGGCGCGGACGGCATCCGCGAGTTCGTCAAGTGGTTCTATCCGCAGCTGCGCAAGAAGGGCCTGGTCGTCGACGTGCGCGACAACGGCGGCGGCAACGTCTCGGCGATGGTCATGGAGCGCCTGACGCGCAAGCTCAGCGGCCTCTGGTACGCGCGTGGGCAGGAGATCACCGGCACCTATCCGCAGCAGACCTTCCTGGGCCACCTGGCCGCGCTGTGCAACGGCACGACCGCCTCGGACGGCGACATCTTTTCGTACATGTTCAAGCAGGCCAAGCTCGGCCCGCTGATCGGCACGCGCACCTGGGGCGGCACGGTCGGCATCAGCGGCTGGGGCCCGGCGATCGACGGCGGCGAGATCTACGTGCCGCAGTTCGCGCTGGCCAGCAGCAGCGGCCAGTTCGTCGTCGAAGGCCACGGCGTGGATCCGGACATCGTCGTCGAGCAGGACGTCTCCGCCCAGCTCGCCGGCAAGGACCCGCAGCTCGACCGCGCGATCGAGGAGATCGGCAAGGCGATCCAGGCCGCTCCGGTGGCACTGCCGCCGCGTCCGGCCGATCCGGTGAAGGCGCCGGCCGACATGCGCGCGAAGGGCGTCGGCGGCGCGTGACGGCGGAAGCGCCGGCCGCAGCCGCGGCCGGCGCGAGGACTGCCGGGCGCCGCGGCCTTCAGGCCGTGCTGACGTCGCGCAGCGTCCAGTGCTTGCCGATCAGCAGCGTCATGCGGTGCTTGATGATCGCGTGCGGCAGCGAGGTGCGCACGTCGACGCTGACATGCACGTCAGACTGGTGCGCCTCGACCGTCGCGTTCGGATCGCTCGCGCCGAGCATCGGATCGACCGCGTCGGGGTCGGGCTGCATCGCCCGCCAGCGCTCCCACAGTCCCGGTTCGCGCAAGGCCTGCTGCAGCAGGGCGGCGAAGCTCTCGGCCGAGCCGCCCTGGAACGAGAGCTCGTGCGATTCTCCGCGCGCCTTCGGCAGGTCGTCGATCGTGAACATGAAGCGCTGTACGGTGGTCATGGCGATCCCGGAAAGGAAGATGCGGCCAGTCTAGCGCGAGGCGCCGCCCGCGGCGCAAGCAGGCAGGCGAGCGCGAGCAGGCTCGCCACGCACGGCCAGCCGAGGTAGCGCAGCTCCGCCGCCGGCGCGAGCGCGCACAGCGGCAGCGCGTACAGCCAGGCGCTGGCGAGCAGCGCGCAGGCGGCCGCGCCGGCCGTCTCGCCGCGCCGGCGCCAGGCGCGCGGCGCGGCGAGCAGGCCGGCCAGCAGGTACGGCCAGGCGGCCAGCACGTGCGTCGAGGAAAGCGCCGCGGCGGCGGCCATCAGCGCGGCGTGCAGCGCCGAGGCGTTGCGCGCCACCGGCGGGTTGTCGCGGTAGCGCACCTCGTCGTCGACGTAGACGAGCTCGCGCGGCCAGTTCGCCTCGTGGCGCCCGAACAGCGCGCGCGCCAGCCGCCAGCGATGCGCCAGCCAGTCGCCGGGATAGGCGAGGATCGCGCCGGTCCAGGCGGCGCGCAGCGTGGCAAGCTCGGCGGGCGCGAAGTCCTGCGCGAACGGATCGCGCAGGCCGTGGCGCGTGCCCGAAAGCATCGGCGTGTTGCTCCACGGGCGGAACGCGGCAGCGAGCTCGGCCACCTCGAGGCCGGGGCCGATCATGAAATCCGGCAGCAGCATGCGTCCGCGCGCGACCGAGAGCGCGGCGAGGTCCCATTGCGCGAGCGACGGCCACAGCGGCACGCGGCGCTGCACGCCGGCGTCGATCGCCTGCGTCGCCGCCGCCAGCGCGGCGAGCAGCGCCAGGGCGGCGGCCACCGGCGCCCCGCGCGGCGGCCGCGCCGGCGCGAGATCGCGCAGCGCCAGCACGGCCGTCCAGGCGGCGAACGGCAGCAGCGCCGGCAGCGCGTTGTGGCGCAGCGCGGCCGCATAGGCCAAGGCCGGCAGCGCGAGCAGCCAGACGCCGCGCCGCGCGCTGCGGTGCGCGCAGACCAGCACGCCGGCGGCGAGCGCAAGCGCGCCGGACAGGCCGACGTCGGTCCACACGTGCCCGCGCAGCAGCCACGGCACCGGCGCGAAGCCGACCACCAGCAGCGCCGCCGCGCCCCGCGCCGCGCCGAGGCCGAGCCCCCGCGCGAGCAGCGCCAGGCCGCCCCAGAACAGCGCCAGGTGCAGGGCGAACGGCAGGCCGGGACCGGGCAGCAGCGCGTCGCACAGCCGCCACAGCCGCACCAGCGCCGGCGAGGTGATGTCGGTGCTCTCGCCGCCGCGCGCCTGCCACCAGGCATAGGCCGAATCGAACGACATCTGCCCGGGCCAGAACGCGGCCAGGTCGAACGCGAAGCCGGCCAGCGCGAGCAGCCACGGCAGCGCGGCGGATGCGCCGCCGCGCCGGGTCGCCTTCACGTCAGAGCGCGGCCGCATCGAGCCGGCGCGCGGCCGCGTGCGGCGCCGCGCCGGGCGCATGGTCGAGCACGCCGAGCAGCGGCGCCGGCAGGCGCTCGCGCAGGGTGGCGACGTTCTCGTCCGCGTACGGCATCGCCGGATCGATGCGGTTGGCGATCCAGCCGGCCAGGCGGCAGCCGTCGGCGGCCACGGCGCGCGCGGTCAGCAGCGCATGGTTGAGGCAGCCCAGGCGCAGCCCGATGACGAGGACCACGTCGAGCCCGAGCGCCTGCACCAGGTCGGCCTGCATCAGCGTGGCCGACAGCGGCGCCGCCCAGCCGCCGACGCCTTCGACCACCAGGCGCTCGCTGGTACGGGCCAGGCGCGCGTAGGCGCCGCGGATCGGCTCCAGCATGACTTCGCTGCCGGTGAGCGCGGCGGCGATGTGCGGCGCGATCGGCTCGGCGAACGCGAACGGGTTGCAGTCGGCGTAGGCGGGCACCGGGTCGCTGACGGCGATCAGCGCCTCGGCGTCCTCGTTGCGCAGCCCGTCCGGCGTCGCGCGGCAGCCGCTGGCGACCGGCTTCATGCCGGCCGTGCGCAGGCCGCGCGCGCGCAGCGCGGCGATCAGCGCGGCGCTCGCATGCGTCTTGCCGACGCCGGTGTCGGTGCCGGTGACGAACAGGCCGCGCAGGCTCATGCCGCAGGCGCGCCGGCGTCCCGGCCGCGTGCGCGCCCGGCCGGCGTGGGGTCCAGGGAGGGATCGTGGTGCATGCCGGGGTCCCGAAATCGCGGGCGGCAGTATGCCAGCGGCGCGGGCATATACAATGGCGTTCCCGCTGCAGGAACGCCGATGTTCGCCACCACGCCGATCCGATCCGCCAGCAAGCCGGAGTTCTACGCCGAGCTCGTCGCGCAGGCGCGCGGCCTGCTGCACGGCGAGCGCGACCGCATCGCCAACGCGGCCAATCTCGCCGCGCTGGCCTGGCACGCGCTGCCGGACGTCAACTGGTGCGGCTTCTACTTCTTCGACGGCGCCGAGCTCGTGGTCGGCCCGTTCCAGGGCAAGCCGGCCTGCGTGCGCATCGCGCTCGGCAAGGGCGTGTGCGGCACCGCGGCCGAGCGGCGCGAGACCCAGCTCGTGCGCGACGTGGACGCGTTTCCCGGCCACATCGCCTGCGACGCCGCGTCGCGCTCGGAGATCGTCGTGCCGCTGGTCGACGGCGACCGCCTGATCGGCGTGTGGGACGTCGACAGCCCGCGCGTCGCGCGGTTCGACGAGGACGACCGCGCCGGCATGGAGCGGCTGTGCGCCGCATACGTCGAATCGCTGCGCTGAACGCCCGCGCAGGCACGCAGAACGAACGAGGTCTGGCATGAACGCTCGCGACACCAAGATCCGCAACGTCGGGCCGAAATCGGCGGCATGGCTGCGCCAGGTCGGCGTGCGCACCACCGAGGACCTGGCCCGCATCGGCCCGGTCGAGGCGTTCCTGAAGGTCAAGCGCGCCGGCTTCCGGCCGAGCCTGAACCTGCTCTACTCGATGGCCGGCGCGCTCGCCGACTGCCACTGGGCGGAGCTGCCCGAGGAGCGCAAGCAGGAACTGCTGATCACGCTCGACGCGGCCGAATCGGCCAACCCGATCCGCACGCGCTGGGAGAAGCAGAAGGCCGCCAGCGACTCGGCCGTGCCCGCCGGCGCGCACGCCGACGAGGGCGAGGCGGTCGTCGACACGCTGTTCGACTCGCCCGACGGCGAGGGCGCCGGGGGCCTTGGCGGCGCCGACCGCGACCTCAGCCGCTTCGAGTGAGCTTCAGCCGCGCACCGCGGCGTAGCTGAGCGCGTCGGCGCTCCAGGCCGGCGCGCTGCGGATCGCCGGCAGCACGTCCTCGACGCGCCCGACCAACTGCCACATGTCCAGGTGCCGGCGATTCATGAAGCGCTGCTCGACGATCCGTTCCATGAAGCGCTGCAGCGGCGCGTAGAAGCCGTTCACGTCGAGCAGCACGATCGGATTCAGGTACAGCGCCAGGCGCTTGAGCGTCAGCGCCTCGAACAGCTCCTCCAGCGTCCCCGAGCCGCCCGGCAGCGCGACCACCGCGTCAGAGCCGGTCAGCAGCCGGTGCTTGCGCTCGCGCATGTCCTCGACCACCTGGAGGTTGGCCACGCCCGGGTGCTGCCATTCCACGTCGATCATGAAGCGCGGAATGATGCCGATGACCTCGCCGCCGGCGTCGAGCGCCGCCGTGGCCAGCGCGCCCATCAGCCCGGCCGCCCCGCCGCCGTAGACGATCGTGCAGCCGGCCTCGGCCAGCGTGCGGCCGAGCGCCGTCGCCGCGTCGCGGTAGACGCGGTCGACGTGCTCGCTGGATGCGCAGTAGACGCAGACGCGCATGGTCGACCTCTCCTTCATGTCGTGCGGAGCGCCGCCGATCCGCGGCGCGAAGGTGGAGATCGTAGCTTCTGCGGCCCATCGATGGCGCAGGCGTCGGAAACGTGCGCCGTTCCGCTGCAGCAACGGGCAAGTCGGGCGTCGGCATCGACGACGCGCTCACGGCATGAAATGAATCAGTCGTCAACGAAAATTTTCGTTTCTTGCGGCTTGCTTATCATTTTGAGGTGATGTTAAGTGAGGGGGTCTGGGACAGGGACGCTGGAAGGGGCTGGACGATTGCGTAGATGGGGAAAGTTGTAGGGAAGGGGTTTTTTCTTCGGTGACGGGTCATTGCCGCACCGGGTGATCGGGCTGAAAGTCCGTCATCGCATTTCCGTCGAGGCGAACCCCGCACGCGTGGTCCAGGGCTGCCGAAGGCGGATCTCCATTCACTTGTCCGCATGGCGTCGCATGTCGACGCCGCGATGTATCTGCGCCGCCGAAGCCTGATTCCAGTCGTTCCAGAGCCGACGCGTTCGAGCGCTCGGCTGCCCTGCGCCATCGGAGCTTCAACAGGGGGAGCTGGAACGTGAACAAGTTCTTTGGGGCATGGAAGGCGCTGGCGCTTGCGTCGGCAGCGATCGGTGCGGCGGCCTTGCAGTTCGTCGATGGATCCGCGCCGAAGACGGCCGAGATCCTTGCGCCGTATGCCGCACCCCCGGCGTCCGCCGATCCCGGCGAGACCGTTCATGCCGCCGATCTGCGTGGCGGCGCTGCCGCCTCGGCCGTTTCCGCAACGGCCATCGCGGCGGCGGCCGCCACGAACGTGCCAGGCGACGATGACGGCAACCCGACGCTGCAAAGCGACCCGCAGAGCGTGGACGACTGCACGTCCTCGAACCCGACGCCGACGCCGGGCGATCCGGTAGCCGGACTGTGGGGAGATGCCACGCGCCCCGACACCGGATGGACCTTCTCCAATATCTGGCCCGAGGGCCAGGCCGGTGAACGGACGATGCAGGTGGTCTGGCATACGTTCTATCCGCAGATAGGCGGCAGCTGGACTTGGCTGATTTCCGATCCGAGTCCGCCGAGGAAGCAGCCCGACGGCAAATGGTACTGGGAAAGCACGCTGAAGCAGACAAAGCTGGGCGATGCAGGCGGTGTGACGGTCGGAACCGTCTCACTGGTCTTTCCCAACGACAGCGCCACGCGCGCATTCGTCAGCTGGCGCTGGGAGCGCGGGCATGGCGGCGGGAATGTGGTGTACAGCGCCAAGCAGTGCGTGTACGCGTATCAGCAGGACGCGCCGGCGTCGGCGTCGGCGCCGATGGCTGTCGGTCCGTCGCTGTCGGACGCGCCGCCGTCGGAGACGCAGCCCACATCGGGGGCGCCGCAGGGGCCTTACTACAAGGGTATCTGGATCGATCCTTCCGTTCCCGGGTACGAGGTGGAGACGGACGAATTCATCTCCAATGCGCTGGACAAGTGCCCGGATCCGAATGCCAATCCGCTGCCCCCGAACTGCGTTCCCTCGCCGCCGTTTCCGGGAACTCCGAACGACCCGGCGCATGCCATGGGGTACACGCAGTTCCACACGCTCAGCATCTACGACCGTGCGGGCAAACCCGCCTGGCTAGTCGCACAGATGGGGCCGGATCCGCAATGGCCCGTGCCGGACTGGAACACCGGCGCCTATCCCACCGTGGTCGAGCTGCACGAAGCCACGGCCCAGTACGTCATCACCCAGCCTTGTGCCGGTTATGGCTGCACGACACGGGAGATATACACGGTGGACGCCGGACACAAGTTCGGCCGCGCTTATCAAGCGTCCGATGCAGGCGTGATCGGCCTCAAGGTCTCCACGCCGACGATCCAGTGGCCACCCGCGGCGCAATGGCCACCGTTGCCGCCGAATGCCTCGGCGGCCGGTTGCCCAATGGACGGCGATTATCACGTCCCCTCAGGCACTTATTGCCGCCCTGTCAAGAAGAGGAGCGACAATCACAGCGTGCAGGTCTTCCCGCCGGTATGCGACGTAGTCGCGTCAGGCGGCACCTGCCCCGTCACCGTGAAATGGAATTCCAGCTTAATGACGCAGGTGCTGCGCATCGACGCCGATACGGGACAGCTGCGTGCGCACGGCAACGACGGAGGCGTCGTCGCCAGGACGCCCTGGGGGACGCTGGAGGACAGACTGGGCGCGGACGAACGGGTCTACTATCGCCTGATGGTGGGCGATCGCAAGATCATGGACGCTTCCGCGCGCGGCTTCGCCAGCCGGATTTCGGCGCCCGCCACCTGCGTGATTCCGCTGGGTGAGACGACTTGCAAGATCAAGGTCGCCTGGGAGACGCCGGACGTGAACTCCGGCTCGATCAAGATCTACCGGTCGGTCAGCCGCAACGGCGCAGCTTCCGTGGAGGATCCGCAGCCGTTCGCCGAGAACGTCTCCAGCGGAAACAAGGACGACACGGTGACGTTCGGCGATACCGTCTACTACACCGTCTATCGCGTCGTCGGAACCGTCAGGACCTGGCTCGCATCCACGTCGTCGAATCCCACGGTGCCCAGGCGTGCGGTCGTCACCATCGGCCGGTCATCGTGCTCGGTGCCGCTCGACCAGACGACCTGCCCGATCGGCCTCACCTGGGACGCAGGCGACGCCGTCGGCATCAACGTGTTTCGCGTCGTCGTGGGGCACGACGAGACCTGCCCGGCGAGCGACCCCTGCGTGCGCGTCATGGGTGGGGCGAGCGGTACGGCGACGGACAACCTGCCGCTGGGCCAGAACGCGTTCTACGTGGTGAAGCAGGTCGGCCGCGCGCAACCGATGGCGAAATCGGACGTGGCGGGGGCGTTCGCCAGTGAATTGACGACCGATCGCAGCGTGTGCTCGGTGACCGAACCCCAGACGACCTGCTCGATCACGTTGAGCTGGAGAACCCTGGCGGAAGCGCGCATCTATCGCGTGGACGAGGTCGGCAGCGGCAGCACCGACATCGGCTGCGTCCCGAGCGGCTGTGGTGCAGTTGCGACCAGGGTGGAGACGCTGGCACCGGGCGCTCGCGTGCACTACGAGCTGAAGATCGACGGCGTGCTGCACGCCAAGACGAACACCGTGACCGCCATCACCGACAGCGAAGGCGGCGACGACGGCAGCGACGGCACGGTCGACGATCCTGGTTCTCCCGCATCGTTCACGGAGCCGACGCTGGACGTCGAGTCCGACAAGGTCGGCGCCGTGGCCGGCGAGTTCCGCGTGGACGAAGGCGGTGGCGCGACATACCGCATTCCGCTGGCTACGCCCCGCGGCGCCGGCGGACTGACGCCGTCGCTGGCGCTGGCCTACAACAGCGCCGGCGCGGACGGGCCGCTCGGCACGGGTTTCTCCCTGGAAGGCGCATCGGCGATCACGGCCTGCCGGCCGAGCGCCGAGGCCGGCGACAACGGCGAGCCGACCGCCAACCCCAGCGAATTCTGCCTCGACGGCCAGCGCCTGCTGCTGGTCAAGAACACGCATCGCCAGATCGGCGCCGAATATCGAACCGAGCTCGAGAGCTTTCAGCGCATCAAGCTGGTCGCCGTCGAAAACATCGGCCTCAGCAATCACGATGCAACCGGCTATGTCTTCACCGTCGAAGCCAAGGACGGCAGCGTGCGGACCTTCGGCGGCGTGGGGGGCACCGTCTCCAGCCGGATCGCGGTCGGCTCCGCCTCCACGACTTCGCAATCGGGAGGTTCCGTGGAACCGGCCCCCGACGGCCAGGCCCGGTACACGGCCCAAGCCTGGCTGCAGACGCAGCTCAAGGACGCTGTCGGCAACACCGTTTCCTTCCAGTACGGCTCCGCGGCGGGCGAAGGCCAGCGCCATCTCGAAAGAATCGACTACTCCGGCGGCAGCGTCGTCTTCGGCTACGTCGATTCGCCGCGCACCGATCTGGCGTACTCCGCGCTGGGCTCGCGTTGGCAGTCCAAGCTGGTCAGCGGCATCGAGGTCAAGGCGGCGAACGGCAATACGCTGCGCTACTACGAGCCGATCTACAACGTCACGCCGGGCACCATCTACGGGCCTGCCTGGGCCCGCAGCCGGCCCGTGCTGACGTCGTTCAAGGAATGCTCGCGTCAGAACGGCGTGTGCTACCCAGCGACGACGCTGGCATGGAGCTTCGCTTCCCCCGCCACCGACGAATTCAGCGGCCTGCTGCCGGCCAAGCCGGGTGGCTACTACCAGTTGGGCGATTTCAACGGCGACGGCCGCACGGATCTCTGGTGGACGAGTAGCCCCAACGGCCAAGCCAACCAGCAGCTTCACATCGCCACGTATACCGCCGATGCGCCGTCCGGGCAGCCGACCGTACGGTCGACGGATACCGGCATGCTGTTCCCGAACGGCTACGTGAACGGTGGGCTCTGGGAGGTGCTCGACTTCGACGGCGACGGCCGGGACGATTTGCTGTACGCGTTCAATACGCAGGATGGAGCGGACAACTCCCCCCGCAACCGCATGGACTGGTACCTGCGGCGTTCCACCGGAACCGGACTCGCTTCCAAGGAGCTGGTGGCCAGTACGACGATCGACTGGAACCTGTGCCTGCAATACGGCCTGACCTTCACGGCCGAGCTGCAGGCCTCCGGTCAATTGCAGGGGGCCGACCAGACCAATGGGACAATGAAGTTCCTGGGCAGCAGCCTGCGTGCCGACATCGACGGAGACGGCATCGGCGATCTGGTGTTCCGCGCCTGTGACGGCCGGTTCTGGGTCGCTCTGATGAAGCGAACCGGCACCGCGGACAAACCCTACGAATTCAAGGTAGCCGAGGCAAAGTTCCAGGACGAAAACGGCGCGCCGCTGAGCGGCAGCCGCTGCGGCTACACCACTGCGAGTCTGTGGCGCAAGGAAGAGAACTTCACGCAGGCCACGGATTTCGACGGCGATGGACGTGCGGATCTCAAGTTCCTGGTCGACGCACGCACGTGCTTCGGCCTTCCGGGCGATCCGCCTTTCCGTCTCGACGTATTCCTGGCGAAGGGGAAAGCCTCGGATGGAAGCCTGATCTTCCGGGCCGCGCGCCCGCTAGGGCCGACGCCCGTCATCTCGGCTCAAGGCATCACCGAAGCCGGGCAGAAGCTGCGCACGCTCGACGTCAACGGCGACGGCCTGGCCGACCTCGTCTACCGCGCGACCGACGGCAGGTGGCGCTATCGCCTGGGGGGTCCCTACAGCGCAGCGACGGATTCCCCGGCAGCCGACGCACTCGTCCCGAGCGGCGTGCAAGCCGACCACCGGACGATGCAGCTGCTCGATTTCGATGGCGACGGCAAGCTCGATCTGTGGGAGGAGAGGAGCGGCACCTATTCCATGGTCTGGCTGTGGCGCGGAAACAACTGGTCGTCGACCGCCATCGTGAACACGGACTACCGCAGGGAGGACAGCAACTGGTTGCATGCCTTCGGCGACTTCGACGGCGACGGCGTTCTCGACAGCTTCACGGCGAAGATCGAGGATCCGAACGGCAACCATGCGGACGACAGGGCGTGGAAGCTGCGGCGCTCGAAGGCGCACCATCAGCCGCGCGGTCTGTTGACGAAGATCACCAACGGTTTCGGTGCGGTGACGGACATCGAGTACGCGCCGCTGACGTTCTCGTCCGTCTACCGGCGCGACTACAACGCTCCCTTCGTGTATTCGGGACGCGGTTCCGCGGTCTTCGACGTGGCCACGCCGAGCTACGTGGTTCGTCGCGTCAGCAGCAGCGCGCCGGTGGCGAACGATGCGAACGCCAAGTCCAAGGTGTCCTACCGCTATGCGGGCCTCAAGGTGCAGGCCGGCGGGCGAGGCTCGCTCGGCTTCCGCCGCGTTTCGTCCTACGACTCGTCCTATGCGCAGGGCACGACGACGGTCAATACGGATTACCAGCAGCGCTTTCCCTATACCGGCTTGGCTGAATTCACCGAGACGCTGAACAGCTCGTCGGCACAGGACGGAGATGCGTGCGGGAGCGGCGCGCTCGCGACGCCCGACTCGCCTCTCTGCATGAAATACGTGCCGCCTTGCGCCGACGGGCTGAATACCGTGTGCGAAGGCGCGGTGTTCCTCGGATCGAGCGTCGTCGTCAAGGAATCCACCGACGAATGGCAGTTCCGCAAGGGCGGCGTCGGCGGCGCCGTGGGCGCCCTGCAGCCCAGATGCGTTCCCCTGCCGGGCGGCGGTCCCGACCCCACGTCGGAAGTTCCGCCGCTTCAGGAAGGCGAGCCTGCCGCGGCGCCGTCGTGCCCGAGCGGCTGGCGGATGGCGCAGCCCGACGAGCTCGACCAGCAGACGCTGTCGTCCGGCAGCGCCGCGCCGATTTTCCTGGCGCGCGTCCATTCGCTCAGCAACAGCTACGATCTGCGGACCGGCATTCCGGGCGGCACCTTGAGCTCGGAATCGGTGGATTTCTCGATCGCCGACTACGACGACTACGGCAATCCGGGGGCGGGCAGTACCACGAAGAGCGGCGGAAACACGACGGTAAGCACGTCGAGCAAGTTCGACTACGGCAACGACGAACTCGACCGGCGGTTCGGCCGCCTACGAACCGCGTCCGTCTTGACCACGCGTACGACGGAAGGCGTGACTCGCACCAACGTGCGCCGGTCCAGCTTCAAGTACGACGCAAAGGGCCTGCTCGCCATGGAGAAGGTCGAGGGCGTCGGCGGGGCGTCCATTGACGGGCCGGTCGACGCCACAGCGCCCACGGTGGCCACGTACTACGTCTATGACGCCTACGGCAACCGGACGAAAACCTCGACCTGCAGCACGAACATCTCCGAATCGGCTTGCCGCACGCAGGATGCCTCCGGCACCGCAGGCTATTCGTTCCACCCCGCCAATCCGACGGATGTGATGCGGCATTCCACTGCGACGTATGCGCTTTCCGGTGGCCGCTTCGTGGATGCCAGAACGGAGTTGTTCTCGAAAGGGATGGGCGTGGCGCAGGCGAGTGAGTTCAGCGCTTTCGCATTCTCGCGCAACGACGGCGGCGATCCGCTGGAGACGGATGACTTCAAGGGAATACGAACCAAGGACCGTTACGGCGCGCTGGGCCGCAAGCGCTTCACCTGGACGCCGGACGGTGCGTCGACCCGCTGGGACGCGCGCTTCTGCACCGGCGTGGCGGTGCCTGCCGGCACGCCGACGGCGCCGTGCCCGGCCGGCATGGGACTGGTCTATCAGGCCACCACGACGAAATCCGGCGCGCCGACCGGCATCGCCTTCTACGACGTGCTCGGCCGCCCGACGGTCAAGCTGACGCAGGGCTTCGCACCCAACAGCTGGAGCGCGACGCTGGTGCTGTACGACGCGCACGGCAACGTGAAGCGCCAGTCCGATCCGTTCTACGTGCTCGATGCCGGCGCGAATGCGGCGACGAAAGTACCCGGCGAGACGATCTACTGGACGGAGACCGACTACGACGCATTGAATCGGCCCAGGCGGATCCAGTACACCGCCACCGGCGCGACGACGACCATCGACTACGACGGCCTGCGGACGGTCACGACGTTGCCGGTCAACGGGTCGGGCTACACGCAGACGCTCACCGAGATCAGGAACGGTCTGGGCGAGGTCGTGCGCACGATCGACGCGAACGGCAGCGAAGTGGCGATGCAGTACGACGCCGGCGGCAACGTGGTGGAGATCCGCCGCGGCGGCGTGGTCACGACGATGCGCTACGACACGCTGGGCCGCAAGATTGGCATGAGCGACCCGGATGCCGGCTCGTGGACCTATGCGGTCAACGGCGCCGGCGAGACCATCCGCCAGGTGAGCCCGCGCGGCACCTGCACGACGAGCGAGTACGACGGCCGCGGCCGGATCTGGCGCCGGCGCGACTACGGCAACGCCGCCTGCACGGCGCTGGAAGCCGAATCCACGTGGACGTACGACATGGCCGGTCTCGGAGAATTGGCGCAGGAATCCAACGGACAGGTCCTGCGCTACTACGACTACGACCGGTTTGGCCGCTTGGCGCGGCTGGACACGAGCATCGAAGGCAAGAGCTACGGCGAGGAATGGACGTTCGATTCGTATGGGCGTCCGTTCCAGCACTTCTTCCAGCCGCCCGGCCTGCCGAAGACGGGTGAACAGAACGCGTATACGGCCACCGGCTACCTCGCGCGCACCGAATCGGCCTATGCCACGGCGGAAGGGCGGGTGCCGATGTACCGCCAGATCGAAGCGGTCAACGCGCGCGGCCAGGTGGTGAAGGAACGCAGCGCGCCGGGCGCGGAGTACACGCAGGACCGCGTCTACGACGGGGCCGGCCGGCTGAGGGTGCTGCTGGCGCAGTCGCAGACCGGCGGGCTGCTGCAGTCGCTCAGCTACGACTACGACCAGGTCGGCAACCTGATGAACCGGTCGAGCAGCGATCGCCTGCCGCTGCCTTACGAGAAATTCGACTACGACGCGCTGCAGCGGCTGGTGAGCGGCTCGGTGACGGTCGGCGGCACGACGTTCTACGGCCGTTCGCAGAGCTACTACGCGGACGGCAACCTGAACTACAAGAACGACGCCGGTCAGTACACGTATGGCACGAAGCCGGCCGGCTGCACGGCGCCGGGCGAAGTGCCGCCAGGCCCGCACGCGGTGAGCGACGTCGGCGCGACGTGGCGCTGCTACGACGCGAACGGCAACGTGGTTCGCCAGCTCGACAACCAGACGGGCCAGCGCGTGCTGGGCATCCAATACGACGCGGCGGACCAGGCGGTGGACCTGGTGCACGATGTGAACTACACGCGAGTCGGCTTCCGCTACGGGCCGAACCGCGAGCGGGTGAGGCGTCTGGACTACGCCAATGCGGTCGCGCCGACGGCGAGCACGATCGTGCACTACGTGGGCGGCGCGGAGATCCGCTACGCGGCGCGGGCGGACGGCGGCGCTGGCGTGCTGCAGGAGGTGCGCCGCTACGCCGGCAACGTGATGGTGGTGCAGAGCGGCGGCGGCGCGAGCTACCGGCTGAAGCGTCTGGTGCGGCTGGCCGAGCGGCAGGGCAGCACGTACCAGGTGCTGGGCGCGATGACGCTGCGCCCGGCGAACGCGGCGAGCCCGATGGACTTCGACGCGTGGGGCAAGCGGCGCGAAGCGGAGCGCTGGAGCGAGGCGGTGCCGTGGACGGCCAACCTGGAGAGCCAGCTGCGGACGAGCACGACGCACGGCTACACCGGGCACGAGATGGCCGAAGCGGTAGGCGTGATCCACATGAACGGGCGCCTGTACGACCCGCACTTCGGGCGGTTCCTGCAGGCCGATCCGCTGGTGCAGAGCCCGCAGAACCTGCAGAGCTGGAACCGCTACAGCTATGCGTTCAACAACCCGCTGGCGTACACCGATCCGAGCGGGCACATGTCGGTCGGCGATGCGCTGCGGACGGTGGCGGCGATCGCAATCGTGTACTACGCCCCTTATCTGGCGCCCTATCTAGGGGAAAGTACGGCGGCGGCGTACGTCGTGGGCGGATTCGCGGCGGGTGCGGTGCAGACCGGGTCGCTGCGCGGCGCCGTGACGGGGGCGGTGTCGGCAGGCGTGTTCTATGGCATCGGCGGGGCGCTGCCGGTCCGGGGCGATGAGGGCACGTTCTACAACGCGAGCGGCGGCTTGACGACGGCAGGCTACGCTGTGAGGACGCTGGCCTACGGCGCCGCCGGCGGCGTCATGGAGACGCTGCAGGGAGGCCGGTTCGGCCATGGCTTTGTCAGTGCAGGCGTGAGCGCGGCCCTCGGCCCGACGATCGGTCAGATTGGAAATGATGCGGCTGGAACGCTGGCGAGCGCCGTCGCGGGTGGCACGGCCTCGCAGCTCGCGGGTGGAAAGTTCGCGAATGGGGCGGTGACTGCGGCGTTTAGTTATGCGTTTGGAAGGATGGCGGCTGGGGGTGGCTCATCTTCCGGCTCCAACCCGATAGGTGAAGATGGTTTAGGGTTCTCCGGCAGTCCGTATTACATTCCAGACTTTGGCGCCCCATTGGTAAGGGTGGCGTTTTCTGGTTCAGCGATGTATGGGTATATTCCAGAAATGCTTTCCGCTACTTCGGACTATTACGCTTCCATTGGGCTTCCTGTGCAATTTTCAGAGGTGCCGGCCGGTACCTCTGGGGTATTAACGGTGAATTCTGGTGCGGGCGCTCCGCTATTGGATCCATCGGGAATGAAATCGTTAACCAATATCTCGGTTGGATTCTGGGGCGGCTACACTGCTGAATCCATTTGGATGAATACATCATCAAGAAACCTGGGGTACGTGTTCTCACACGAATTTGCCCATGCCTCAGGATTGATTGATAGATATACCAATACCACGATTCATCCGGGCTATGAAGGGAACTTGATGGGTTCGTATGGTGGTGTGTTTCTGTATCAGAGCCAGATAAGCACGGTTAGGGCGAATCTAAAAGATGGATGGCATCCGAAATTAAAGACGACTGACGGTAAATTCTAACCATGAAAACTATACTTCTATTTGCGCTGGTGTTTTTTCCAATAAATGTGTCCATTGCGAATTCCGATTGGAGCAATCCAATTACTATGAAAGGGCGCGGCAGCGGAATTTCCCAAGATATACCGCCGACAGAATTCATAGAAGTTCCGGCGTCCAAGAGAGACATTGCAGAACGCTGGTTGAGTTCTGTTCAATATAAAATTTTGGATAAAAGTAAGATAAATTACATTGGTATTTCTTCTCTGCAGTGCGATGCGCCGAATAACGTCTATCTTGTTAGAGCGCTATTTGTTAATGGGGAGACTGGTAGTTTCTTTGTGAGTAGATTTGATTCTAATTTGCTTGTGTCGTTTGAGTCTCTCGGTGCCAATGCATCGGGGGAAAAAAAAACTGCGATTGCCGTATGTTTGAGTTTCCAGCCCGAAGAGGTTTTCGTTCAGGCAGGAGGAGGGGCGCTATAGTAGAGATGAATTTTCAGCTATGGCGGCGAACTCATTGCAGTGTGCGGTCTCGTACGGCTACGCGAGCTATCGTCTGAAGCAGCTGTCAAGGCGCCGGGCGGCGCGTATCAGGTGCTGGGCGCAATGGCGCTGCGCCCGATGAACGCTGCGGTCCGATGGGCTTCGACGCGTCGGCGAACGGCACGGGGCGCCAGATGGAAGGAAGTACGGTGGCATGCGTCGTGAGCAGGGCGGCAAGGCTGTGCCGTGCGGACGCCGGCCATGGCGCAGCAAGAAGCGCAGTGACGGCGTCGCCGCGGCGGTCGCCAGTCGCCGGGAGACCGCCAACCGGCGAACCGGCTTATTCCACCGTCACCGACTTGGCCAGGTTGCGCGGCTGGTCGACGTCGGTGCCGCGCAGCACGGCGACGTGGTAGGCCAGCATCTGCAGCGGCACGGTGAACACCGCCGGCGCGATCAGGTTGCCCCCGGAGGCGACCTTGACCACCGCGCCGCGCGTGCCGGCCTGCACGACCGGTGCGTCGGTGTCGGCGAACACGAACAGCTCGCCGCCGCGCGCGCGCACCTCCTCGAGATTCGACTTCAGCTTCTCCAGGAGCTGATTGTTCGGCGCGACCGCGATCACCGGCATGTCCTCGTCGACGAGCGCGAGCGGGCCGTGCTTGAGCTCGCCGGCCGGATACGCCTCGGCGTGGATGTAGGAGATCTCCTTGAGCTTGAGCGCGCCTTCCAGCGCGACCGGATAGTGCACGCCGCGGCCGAGGAACAGCGCATGGTGGCGCGGCACGAAGCGCTCGGCCAGGCGCGCGATCTCCGGCTCCAGCTCGAGCACCTCGCCGATCACGCGCGGCAGGCTGGCGAGCTCGGCGACCAGGCGCGCGTACTTCGCCGGCGCCATGCCGTTCAGGCGGCCGAGCTCCAGCGTCAGCAGCGCCAGCGCGGCGAGCTGCGTGGTGAACGCCTTCGTCGAGGCCACGCCGATCTCCGGACCGGCGCGCGTCATCAGCACGAGGTCGCACTCGCGCACCAGGCTCGATTCGGGCACGTTGCAGATCGCCAGCGAGCCGAGATAGCCGTGCTGCTTGCCCTCGCGCAGCGCGGCGAGCGTGTCGGCGGTCTCGCCGGACTGCGACACGGCCAGGAACAGCGTGCCTTCCGGCACGACGACGCGCCGGTAGCGGTACTCGCTGGCCACCTCGACGCTGCACGGCAGCCCGGTCAGCCCCTCGATCCAGTAGCGGGCGACGAGGCCGGCGTGATAGCTCGTGCCGCAGGCGACGATCTGCACGTGGCGCACCTTCGCCAGCAGCGCGTCGGCGTCCACGCCGAAGATGTTCGGCAGGATGTGGTCCTGGCTGATGCGGCCCTCGAGCGTGTCGGCGATCGCGCGCGGCTGCTCGAAGATCTCCTTGAGCATGTAGTGGCGGTACTCGCCGCGCTCGACCGCGTCGGCGGACAGCTCGCTGCGCCGTACCGGCCGCTCGACCGGCCGGCCCTGGGCGTCGAACACCGCGACGCCGCCGCGGCCGATCTCGACCACGTCGCCTTCCTCGAGGTAGATGAAGCGGTTCGTCTCGCGGATCAGCGCCTGCACGTCGGAGCCGAGGAAGTGCTCGCCTTCGCCGAGCCCGGCGACCAGCGGGCTGCCGCGGCGCGCGCCGACGATGCGGCCGGGCTCGTCGCGGTTCATCACCGCGATCGCGTAGGCGCCGTGCAGGCGCTGCGTCGCGGCGAGCACGGCCTGGCGCAGGTCGGCGCCCTGGGCCAGCGCGTGGTCGACCAGGTGCGCGATCACCTCGGTGTCGGTCTCCGAGTCGAAGCGGTAGCCCAGCGCTTCGAGCTCCCGGCGCAGCTCGGCGTGGTTCTCGATGATGCCGTTGTGCACGACGGCGACGCGCTCGCTGGACACGTGCGGATGCGCGTTGACCGTGTTCGGCGCGCCGTGCGTGGCCCAGCGCGTGTGCGCGATGCCGCTGGCGCCGGCGACCGGAGCCTCGCGGTAGAGCGCCTCGAGGTCGCGCACCTTGCCGGCGGCGCGCACGCGCGCCAGGCGGCCGTCCTCGAGCACCGAGATGCCGGCGGAGTCGTAGCCGCGGTATTCGAGCGCCTTGAGGCCGGCGATCAGGATCGGCACCACGTCGCGATCGGCGGTGGCGGCTACGATTCCACACATGGGAAGGTTCCTTGGCTGCGGGCTGAACGGAAGCGCCGCGCCGCGCTTGCTGGCGGCGGGCGGCGCTGCGAAGATGATAAATTGCCTGCGCGCACGGGAAGCGACCGGGTCGCAGGCCGGGCGCCGCGAACGTCGCACGGCGGCGTGCGGCCCGGTCCGGAAGCCGTCCGGAGCGGGTGCGCGGCGGTCGCCGGCGCGGACACGTCAAGGGAGGAGTCATGCTGCAGCTGCTGCGCCTGCGTTCGACGCGCTGGCTGTTGCTCCAGGCGTCGCTCGAAGTCGTGCTGCTGGCCGGCTGCGTGAAGCTCGCGTCGCATGTTCGCTATTTCGCCGATGCGGCGTCCCTGGCCGGCTTCTCCGAGTATCTCTGGCCGCGCGCGCTGCTGTTCGCGGTCGTGCTCGTCGCCGGCATGGCCGCGCTCGGCCTGTACCAGCCGCACATGCGCGAGACCTGGTTCGGCCTGATCGCGCGCCAGGCGGTCGGCTTCGTGCTCGGCGTCGTCGCGCTGATTGTCGTCTACTACATCTTTCCGCTGGCTTACATCGGGCGCAGCGTGTTCGGCTTGGCGCTGGCGTTCGGCTTCGTCGCCGTGGCGCTGTTTCGCGTGGCGTTCTCGCGCCTGATCGACGTCGAGTCGCTCAAGCGCCGCGTGCTCGTGCTCGGCGCCGGCAAGCGCGCCGCGCTGATCCCGCAGCGCATGCGCCGCCGCGCCGACCGGCGCGGCTTCCACATCGTCGGCTTCGTGCGCATGGGCGAGGAGACGGTCGCGGTGCCGGCCGACCGCGTGATCGCGCTGGACGGGCCGCTCGGCGTGTGGACGCAGCGCCTGCGCATCAACGAGGTCGTCGTCGGGCCGGACGACCGCCGCGGCGGCCTGCCGATGGAAGAACTGCTCGAGTGCAAGCAGGCCGGCATCACGATCACGGACCTGGCCACGTTCTTCGAGCGCGAATCGGGCAAGGTCAAGCTGTCGCTGATCGAGCCGTCGTGGCTGGTGTTCTCCAACGGCTTCGACACCTCGCCGCTGCGCCTGTTCGTCAAGCGCGTGTTCGACGTGACCGCGGCACTCGCCGTGCTCGCGCTGACCTGGCCGTTCATGCTGCTGGTCGCGCTGGCGATCCGCCTCGAATCGGGCCCCGGCCAACCGATCCTGTACCGGCAGGAGCGCGTCGGCGAGCGCGGCAGGGTGTTCGCGCTGACGAAGTTCCGCAGCATGCGCACCGACGCCGAAATGGACGGCGTGGCGCGCTGGGCGACGCGCAACGACGACCGCGTCACCCGCGTCGGCCGCTTCATCCGCAAGACCCGGCTCGACGAGCTGCCGCAGCTGGTGAACGTGCTGCGCGGGGACATGAGCCTGGTCGGCCCGCGGCCCGAGCGGCCGCAGTTCGTCACCGAGCTCTCGGCGAAGATCCGCTACTACAACCTGCGCCATTGCGTGAAGCCGGGCCTGGCCGGCTGGGCGCAGCTGCGCTATCCCTACGGCGCGTCCGAGGAGGACGCCGCCGAGAAGCTCAAGTACGACCTCTTCTACGTCAAGAACCACAATCTGCTGCTCGATCTGCTGATCCTGATCCAGACGGTCGAAGTCGTGCTGTTCGGCCGCGGCGCGCGCTGAGCGGCCGCTAGCGCGCCGCATCGCCCGCGGGCCTGGCGCGGGCCGCCTTCAGCGGGCGCAGCTTCGAGCTGTACCAATCGCTGACGCGGCCGTTCTCGAACGCGATCCACGACGGACCGTAGTCCCAGCGCAGGGCGCTCTCCATGACCGGCCGCCCTTCGATGCGCCGCACCTCGGCCGCCTCCATGCCGAGCTCGAGTTCCAGGCGCGGCGCCGCGGCGTCGCGCGCGCCGTCCATCGGCAGGGCGGCGGGACGCGCGGCCGCGGGCGGGGCCTGCGGCACCGGGCCGGCGGGCTCGTCCGCGCCGCGCAGGCCGTTCAGCACGAAGCCGCCCAGCACGGCCAGCGCCAGCGCGCCGAAGACCGCCAGGCGCAGGCCGCCGCGCGGCGGCTCGATCGCCTCGTCGTGCCGCCGCGGAACGGCGGCCGCGGCGCGCAGGCGCGCCGGCGCGGCGCCGGGCAGGCGCCCATGCCGCCGGTGGAACCGCATCGCCGCGTTGTAGGCGGCGGTCAGCTCCTGCAGGCGCTCGGCCGCGGCCGGATCCCCGCCGCGCCGGTCCGGATGCAGCTCGGCGACGCGGCGCCGGTAGGCGCCCTTGAGCTCGTCCGCGCGGCAGCCCGGGCCGACCCCGAGCTGCTGGTAGAGCGCCAGGAAATCCGTGCTGCCGCTCATCGTCGCCCCCCTGCGCGGATCGTGCCCGGAGCCGGGCTCGCCGCGGCATTCGCCATATCGCCCCGGCTCAGGTTAAAATGTGAACTGTGTCTCAGTTTGATCGGCCGGCCATGTGAAAACAAGCGTTTCCGCACGGCGCGATCCGGCCGGGACGCGCGCCCCGGCGACGTAGACTGGCCGGGCCGGCGCCGGGTACGGCTCGAGCGGCATGAGCCAAGACGGATACGGAGCGAGCAGGGGCAGGAAATGGCGGACGTGCATGCGCCAGTGCCGGCAGAGGACGCGGACCGCGACGCGGGCGCCTCGCCCTGGGTCGAGCGCGTCGCCGGCATCGGCGTCGCCGAGTTCGTCGCGCGCTACCGCGTGCCGCGCCGCCCGGTGATCCTCACCGACGCGTTGCGCGACTGGCCGGCGCTGCGGCGCTTCACGCCGGATTTCTTCCGCCGCCAGTTCGCCGACGCGCCGGTGCGCATCCGCGGGCGCAACTACCGCCTCGGCGACGTCATCGCCCAGCAGCAGGCCTCGAGCGCGGACGCGCCGGCGCCGTATCCGTGCACGTTCGCCGACTGCGCCGGCCTGATGGGCGACGTGAGCCCGCGCTTCGCCTGCAGCCTGCCGGACCGCCACGCGAGCGCCTGGATTCCCAGGCACGTGTTCGACCTGGTCAACCACGTGGAGATCTTCTTCGGCGGTCCCGGCGGCGAGTTCCCGTACCTGCACTACGACATGCTGCGCATGCACGCCTGGATCGCGCAGGTGTACGGCGAGAAGGTGTTCACGCTGTACGAGCGCGGGCAGGAAGCCTTGCTCTACGTCAATCCCGAGATGCCGTGGGTGTCGACGGTCGACGACCTGCACGACGCCGAGCGCTTCCCGCTGCTGCAGCAGGCGCGCCGCCACGAGGTGCGCGTGCGCGCCGGCGAGGCGCTGTTCATTCCCTGCGGCACCTGGCACACCGCGCGCTGCGCGACGATGAACGTCACCGTGGCCTTCGACCAGCTCGAGTCGACGAACTGGCGCGAGTTCACCGGCGAGGTCGTCGCCGAGGAGCGCCGCAGCGGCCATCCCTGGCGCGCGCTGGCGCTGCGCGCCTACCTCGGCCTGCTCGGTCCGGCATTCGACCTCGCGGAACGGTTCGGCGCGAACCGGCGCGCCGACTGGGGCGCGGCCGGACCCGCGCATGGCTAGCCGGCCTCGCCGCGCCGCGGCGAACGGAGAAGCACGATGATGCTGCAACCGTCCCTCGCTTCCGCATCCGCCGCCGCTGCCGCGACGGAGACGTCCTGGGTCGCGCGCCGGCAGGGACTCGCCTACGACGAGTTCGTCGCCGAGTACCGCGATCCGCGCCGGCCGGTCGTGCTCGCCGACGCCGCCGCGGCGTGGCCGCTGTACGGCCGCGCGACGCCGGACTACTTCCGCTCGGCCTACGGCGACCACGTCGTGCGCGTGCGCGGCCGCGACTACCGCCTGCGCGAACTGATCGACCTGCTCGAGGCCTCGACCGCCGAGCGGCCCGGCCCGTATCCGTGCAAGTTCGAGATCGCCCGGAGCTTTCGCGAGCTGCTGCCCGAGGTCACGCCGCGGTTCGACTTCAGCCTGCCCGACCGGCAGGCCCACCCGCTGATCCCGCAGCGGCTGTTCGACGCGGTGAACAACCTCGAGATCTTCTTCGGCGGCCCGGGCGGCGAGTTCCCGTACCTGCACTACGACGTGATGCGCCTGCACGCGTGGATCACGCAGCTTCACGGCGACAAGGAGTTCACGCTGTACGCGCCGGGGCAGGAGCACCTGCTCTACGTGAACCCGGACATGCCGTGGCAGTCCTCGATCCGCGACCACCACCATCCGGACTACGAGCGTTACCCGCTGTTCCGCGAGGCGAAATGCCAGAAGGTGGTCGTGCGCGCCGGCGAGACGCTGTTCCTGCCGTGCGGCTGGTGGCATACCGCGCGCAGCCTGAACATGACGATCTCGGTCGCGTTCGACCAGCTCGGCCCGGACAACTGGCGCGCGTTCGTCGGCGACGTCGCCGGCGAGCATCGCCGCGCCGGCCGCCCGCTGAAGGCGCTGGCGTATTCGGCCTGGCTCGGCCTGGCAGGGCCGCTGCTGTCGCTCGCCGAGGCGTTCGGCGCGAACCGGCCGCGCGGCTGGGGCCGGCGGTGACGACGCGCGACTCCGCCGATGCCGGCGCGGTTCCGGCGCTGGTCGCGCCGGTGCTCGCGCACGCCGCGGCGACGCCGCACGCGCCGGCGCTGCGCGCCGGCGCCGTCACGCTCGACTACGCCGCGCTCGCCGAGGCGGTCGGCCGCGCCGCGGCCGCGCTGCAGCAGGCCGGCCTGCGCCCGGGCGAGATCGTCGCCGTGCCGGCGCTGCGCTCGCCGCAGACGATCGCCGCGCTGCTCGCGATCGTCGCCTGCGGCGGCGCCTACCTGCCGCTGGATCCGGATTTCCCCGCCTCGCGCCTCGCCGCGATGCTCGAGGACGCGCGCCCGCGCCTCGCGCTCGGCGACGCCGCGCAGGCGCATCTCGCGCCCGGCCTGGCCTGGATCGACCCCGCCGCCGCGCCGGCCGTGGCGCCGCCGGCGGACGCCGAGGGGCCGCTCGCCTACGTGCTGTTCACGTCCGGCTCGACCGGCCGGCCGAAGGGCGTGGCGATGCGCCGCGCCGCGGTGGCGCGCCTGATCGGCTGGCACCGCGTGCATGCGCGCCTCGGCCAGGCCGCGCGCACGCTGCAGTTCGCGCCGCTCGGCTTCGACGTCTCGTTCCAGGAGATCTTCTCGACGCTGGCCGCGGGCGGCTGCCTGGTGCTGCCGGACGAGGCCGAGCGGCGCGACCCGTACGCGCTGCTCGCGCTGCTCGCGCGCGAGCGCATCGAGCGCCTGTTCGTGCCGTACGTCGCGCTGCAGGCGCTGGCCGAGGCCGTCGCCGCCGGCGGCGACGCGCCCGCGTCGCTGCGCGACGTGGTCACCGCCGGCGAGCAGCTGCGCGTGACGCCGGCGATCCGCGCGCTGTTCGCCGCGCTGCCGGGCGCGGCGCTGCACAACCACTACGGCCCGACCGAGACCCACGTGGTCACCGCGCACGAGCTCGACGGCGACGCGGCCGCCTGGCCGGAGCTGCCGCCGATCGGCCTGCCGCTGCCGTGGGTCGACGTGCGCATCGTCGACGGCGAAGGCGGCGAGGCCGGCGCCGAAGGCGAGCTCTGGCTCGGCGGCGACTGCCTCGCGGCCGGCTACGTGAATCGCCCGGAGCTGACCGCGGAGCGCTTCGTCGAGGCCGACGGCGCGCGCTGGTACCGCAGCGGCGACGGCGTGCGCCGGCGCGCGGACGGCCGCCTCGACTATCTCGGCCGGCTCGACGACCAGATCAAGCTCGACGGCTTCCGCATCGAGCCGGCCGAGATCGAGGCCGTGCTCTGCCGCCATCCGGCGGTCGCCGAGGCCGCGGTCGTGGCCGAGGCGCACGCCGGCGCGCGCCGCCTCGTCGCCCACGTCGTGCCGCGCGGCGCGCACGGCGACGAGCGCGCGCTCGCCGCGGCGCTGGCCGCGCACTGCGCCACGGCGCTGGCCGGCTATCTGCGCCCGCAGGCCTACGTCGTGCACGCGCTGCTGCCGCAGACGCCGAGCGGCAAGATCGACCGCCGCGCGCTGGCGCGCCGCGACGCGCAGCCGGCGCTGCGCTGGCGCGACGACGCGCCGCTCGCCGAGCAGCTGCTCGACCTGTGGCGCCAGCTGCTCGACGCCGACGACCTCGACGCCGAGGCGAACCTGTTCGACCACGGCGCACGCTCGCTGATCGTGGTGCGCGCGCTGACCGAGCTGCGCCGCCGCGGCATCGTGCTGACGGCCGCGCAGGTCTACGAGCATCCCAGCGCCGCCGCGCAGGCGGCGCTGCTCTCCGCGGCGGACGCGCCGGCGCGTGCCGCCGCCGCGCGCCGCCGCGCGCCGCTGCGCGGCGCCGGCGGCGGCGCCGACGGCATCGCCATCGTCGGCATGGCCGGTCGCTTCCCCGGCGCCGATTCGGTCGACGCGCTGTGGGCGAACCTGCTGGCCGGCCGCGACGGCATCACGCGCTTCGCGCCGGAGGAGCTGTCGCCCGCGATTCCCGCCGAGCTGCGCGACCATCCGCGCTACGTGCGCGCGCGCGGCGTCATGGCCGACGCCGACCGCTTCGACGCGGCGTTCTTCGGCATCGCCGCGCGCGAGGCGCAGCTGATCGATCCGCAGCAGCGCGTGTTCCTGGAGCTGTGCTGGAACGCGCTGGAGCACGCCGGCATCGACCCGTCGCGGCACGACGGCCGCATCGGCGTCTACGCCGGCACCTCGAACAACGGCTATCGCGCGCTGGTCGACGCGCGCCCGGACGTCCTCGCCGCCAGCGGCGAGTTCGCCGCGATGCTCGCCAACGAGAAGGACTACGTCGCCACGCGCGTCGCGCACCGCATCGGCCTGAACGGGCCGGCGATCAGCCTGTACACCGCCTGCTCGACCTCGCTGGTCGCCGTCGCGCAGGCATGGCACGCGCTGGCGAGCGGACAGTGCGACGTCGCGCTCGCCGGCGGCGTCAACGTCGCCGTGCCGCAGAACGCGGGCTACCTGGCCGCCGAAGGCGCGATCGAATCGGCCGACGGCACCTGCCGGCCGTTCGACGCCGAGGCCAGCGGCACGGTGTTCTCCTCCGGCGCCGGCGTGGTCGTGCTCAAGCGGCTCGCCGACGCGCTGGAGCAGGGCGACACGGTCTGGGCGGTGGTGCGCGGCGTCGGCGTCAACAACGACGGCGCCGAGCGCGCGAGCTTCAGCGCGCCGAGCGTGCGCGGGCAGGCCGACGCGATCCGCCTCGCGCTCGACTGCGCGAACGTCGACGCGGGCTCGATTGGCTACGTCGAGGCGCACGGCACCGGCACGCCGCTCGGCGATCCGATCGAGATCGAGGCGCTGACGCGCGCCTACCGCGTCGACACCGACGCGAAGCAGACCTGCTGGCTCGGCTCGGTCAAGGGCAACCTCGGCCATCTCGTCGCCGCCTCCGGCGTCACCGGCCTGATCAAGGCGGCGCTGGCGCTGCACCACGGCCGGATCCCGCCGAGCATCCACTGGCGCGCGCCCAATCCCGAGATCGACTTCGCCGCGACGCCGTTCCGCATCGCCGACCGCGTGATCGACTGGCCGCGCGGCGCCGCGCCGCGCCGCGCCGCGGTCAGCTCGTTCGGCGTCGGCGGCACGAATGCGCACGTGGTGCTCGAGGAAGCGCCGCCGGCGCCGCCGCCGGCGCCCGGGCGCGCCGCCACGCTGCTGGTGCTGTCGGCGCGCGACGAGGCGGCGCTGCGGCGCCGCGCGAACGAGCTGGCGCAGCACCTGGCCGGGTGCGGCGACGCCGAGCTGCCGGACGTCGCCGCCACGCTCGCGTTCGGGCGCAAGCCGATGGCGCTGCGCGGCGCCGTGGTGGCGCGCAGCGCGGTCGAGGCGCGCGAGCGCCTCGCGCAGCTCGAGGTGCGCGCCGCCGGCCGGCCGAAGCTCGCGTTCCTGTTCCCCGGCCAGGGCTCGCAGCACGCCGGCATGGCGCGCGAGCTCGCCGCGACCGAAGCGGCGTTCCGCGCGCCGTTCGAGCGCTGCTGCGCGCTCGCCTCGGCGCGGCTCGGCGTCGACCTGCACGCGCTGATCCTGCCGCCGCCCGGCGAGGAGGCGGCGGCGAACGCGGCGCTCGCCGAGACGCGCCACGCGCAGCCGGCGCTGTTCGCCGTGGAGTACGCGCTGGCGCGGCTGTGGGAAAGCTGGGGCGTCGTCGCCGACGCGATGATCGGCCACAGCATCGGCGAGTACGTCGCCGCGACGCTGGCCGGCGTGTTCACGCTGGAGGACGCGGTCGCGCTGGTCTGCGCGCGCGGCGCGGCGATGCAGGCGCAGCCGCCCGGCGCGATGCTGGCGGTGCGCGCCGCGGCCGACGCGCTGGCCGCGCGGCTGCCGAACGGCGTGACGCTCGCCGCCGACAACGCGCCGGGGCTGTGCGTCGTCGCCGGCGCGGCGGGCGCGATCGAGGCGTTCGCCGCGCGCCTGGAGGACGACGGCATCGCCGCGACGCGGCTCAAGGTCAGCCACGCGTTCCATTCGCCGCTGATGGACGGCGCGCTGGCGCCGTTCGCGCGCGCGTTCGCCGGCGTGCGCCTGGCCGTGCCGCAGCGGCCGTTCCACTCCTGCGTCAGCGGCCGGCCGATCGACGCCGCCGAGGCGACCGACCCGGCCTACTGGCTGCGCCAGCTGCGCGAGCCGGTGCGCTTCGCCGCCGCGCTCGCCGACGCCGCGGCCGACGGGGCCGCGCTGTTCGTCGAAGCCGGCCCGTCGCAGGCGCTGACGACGTTCGCGCGCGCCGCGCTCGGGCCGTCCGCGCAGGCGGTCGCATCGCTCGGCCCGGCCGCCCGCCCCGGCAGCGACGCCGAGCACCTCGCCGCCGCGCTGGGCGCCTGCTGGTGCGCCGGCCGCGAGCCGGACTGGACGCGCTACTTCGCCGGGCAGACGCGCCGGCGCGTGGCGCTGCCGACCTATCCCTTCCGCGGCGAACGCCACTGGATCGAGGCGCCGGCTGCGGCCGCCGCCTCCGGAGATGCCCTCATGACACCCGTCGCTTCCCCGCCTGCCGCCGCGCCGGCTGCGCCCGCGCGCGACGAGCGCCTGCGCGCCGAGCTGCGCGAGCTCGCCGGCAACCTGACCGGCGAGCCGGTCGGCGCCGCCGACGACGAGACCAGCTTCGTCGCGCTCGGCCTCGATTCGCTGGCGCTGACCCAGGCCGCGCTCGAACTCGAGCGCCGCTACGGCCTGAAGCTGAAGTTCCGCCGCCTGATGGAGGACCTGGACACGATCGCCAAGCTGGCCGGCCTGCTCGACGCCAGCCTGCCGCCGGAACCGGCCGCCGCGCCCGCGGCGCCGGCCGCGGCCCGTGCCGGCACCGCGCCGTCCGCCGATCCGGCGCTGCTCGCGCTGGTGCAGGGGCAGATGGCGATGCTCGAGCAGCAGGCGAAGCTGCTCGCGGCGATCGCCGGCGGCGCCGCGCCTGCGCCGGCTGCACCTGCGCCCGCGCCCGCCGCGGCGCCGGCGCGCATCGAAGCCGCGCCGGCCGAGGACGCCGCGCCGGCGAACCTCGTCGAGCGGCCGTTCGGCGCCTCGGCGCGCATCACGGTGCGCGGCGACGCGGCGATGACGCCGGCGCAGCGCGCGTTCGTCGACGACTTCACGCGCCGCTACAACGCGCGCACGGCCGGCTCCAAGGCGTTCTCGCAGCGCCATCGCGCGCGCATGGCCGACCCGCGCGTGGTCACCGGCTTCCATCCGCTGTGGAAGGAGCTGGTCTACCCGATCGTCGTCGAACGGTCCAAGGGCGCGCACCTGACCGACGTGGACGGCAACGACTACGTCGACTGCCTGAACGCGTTCGGCGCGAACTTCCTCGGCTACCAGCCCGACTTCGTCGCCGACGCGCTCAAGGCGCAGATCGACGCCGGCTGCGAGATCGGCCCGCAGCATCCGCTGGCCGCCGAGGTCGCCGAGCTGATCGCCGGCATGACCGGCATGCAGCGCGTGGCGTTCTGCAACACCGGCTCGGAAGCGGTCATGGGCGCGATGCGCATCGCGCGCACGGTGACCGGGCGCAAGACGATCGCGATCTTCGCCAATTCCTACCACGGCATCTTCGACGAGGTCATCGTGCGCGGCACGCGCACGCTGCGCTCGATCGCGGCCGCGCCGGGCATCCTCGCCAGCGCGGTCGAGAACGTGCTGGTGCTCGACTACGGCAGCGACGAGGCGCTGCGCATCCTGCGCGAGCGCGCGCACGAGCTGGCCGCGATCCTGATCGAGCCGGTGCAGGGCAAGAATCCCTCGCTGCAGCCGCGCGAGTTCGTGCGCGCGCTGCGCCCGATCTGCGACGAGGCCGGCTGCGCGCTGATCTTCGACGAGGTGATCACCGGCTTCCGCGTCGCCCAGGGCGGCGCGCAGGCGTTCTACGGCGTGCGCGCGGACATCGCCACCTACGGCAAGATCATCGGCGGCGGCCTGCCGCTCGCCGCGATCGCCGGCAGCGCCAAATGGATGGACGCGCTCGACGGCGGCGACTGGCGCTTCGGCGACGATTCCCATCCGGAAGCGGGCGTCACCTACTTCGCCGGCACGTTCGTGCGCCATCCGCTCGCGCTGGCCGCGGCGAAGGCGGCGCTGACGCACCTGAAGGCGCGCGGGCCCTCGCTGCAGGAGTCGCTGAACGCGCGCACGCAGGCGCTGGTCGAGCGCCTCAACGCGATCTTCGCCGCGCACGCGGCGCCACTCGCCGCGGTCGGCTTCAGCTCGCTGTGGCGCATCGTCGCCGACGAAGGCCAGCCGTTCGCCAGCCTGTTCTGGTACGCGCTGCGCGCGAACGGCCTGCACGTCTACGAGCAGTTCAACTGCTTCCTGACCGAGGCGCACGACGACGCCGACGTGGAGCGCATCGTCGCCGGCGTGCGCGACGCGGTGGAAAGCCTGGTCGGCGCCGGCCTGCTGCGGCCGCGCGCGCAGCCGCCCGCGCGGCCGCTCGCCGCCGACGCGGCCAACGACGCCGCGCCGCCCGAGGCGGTGCCGCTCACCGACGGCCAGCTCGAGAAGTGGCTGGGCGCGCAGTACGGGCCGACCGCGGCGCTGGCGCTCAACGAGGCGGTGCTGCTGCGCTTCGACGGTGCGCTGGACGCGGCGGCGCTGAAGCATGCGCTGGACACCGTCTGGCGCCGCCACGAGGCGTTCCGCTTCGGCTTCGCCGCGGACGGCCGCCGGCTGTCGCTGCACGAGCTGCCGCCACTGCCGCTCGCCGAGCCCGATCTCGGCGCCGGCGGCGAGGCGGCGCTCGAGGCCTGGTGCGAGCGCGAGATGCACGTTCCGTTCGACCTCGCCCGGCCGCCGCTGGTGCGCTTCGCGCTGATCGCGCTCGGCGAGCGCCGGCACGCGCTGCACGTGATCATGCACCACCTGGTCATGGACGGCTGGTCGCTCGCGGTGTTCGTCGCCGAGCTCGAGGCGGTCTACAACGCACGCGTCGCCGGCCGCGAGCCGGCGCTGCCGCCGGCGGAGAGCTTCCGCGCCTATGCGGCGGCCGAGCGGCGCCGGCGCGAGGGCGCGGCGGCGGACCTGGACTACTGGCGCCGGCTGTACGCCGATCCGCCGGCGCCGCTGGCGCTGCCGACCGACCGCGCGCGCACCGACGTGCCGGACTTCGCCGCCAGCAGCGAGCGCCACGTGTTCGCGCCGGAGCTCGCCGCGGTGCTGCGCGCCGAGGCGCAGCGCCGCGGCGTCACGGCCTACGGCCTGCTGCTGGCCGGCTTCGCCCGGTTCCTGGCGCGCCTGACCGGGCAGCGCGACTTCGCCGTCGCCATTCCGTTCGCCGGCCAGGCGGTGGCCGGCAGCGGCGCGCTGATCGGCGACGGCGTGAACACGCTGCCGCTGCGCCTGCGCGTCGACCCGGACGGCGACGCCGGCGCGGCGATCGCCGCGGCGCAAGCCGCGCTGCTCGACGCCGCCGAGCACCAGGACACCACGCTGCTGAACATCGTGCGCGCGCTCGGCCCGCGCCGGCGCGGCGCGCGCAACCCGCTCGGCGAGGTGGTGTTCAACCTCAACCCGCGCGTGCGCGAGCCGGCGTTCGCCGGGCTCGCCACGCGCTGGCAGGACTGCCGCCACGCCGCGCTGCTGTGGGAGCTGTTCTTCAACCTCAACGACAGCGGCCGCACGCTGTCGCTGGACGTGCACTACCGCACCGCGCTGTTCGACGCGGCGACGATCCGCCGCTGGATCGGCGAGTTCGAACGCACGCTCGCGGCGCTGGCCGGCCTGCCCGCGCCGGCTGCGCTGCCCGCGCACGCCGCGCCGGCGCCGACGCTGCTCGACCTGGTCGAGGCCACGGTGCGGCGCGCGCCGGAGCGCATCGCCGTCGAAGGCGCCGGCGGCATGCTGAGCTATGCCGCGCTGTGGCGGCGCAGCGGCGCGGTCGCCGCGACGCTGCACGCGCACGGCGTCGGCCGCGGCGACCTCGTCGGCGTCTGCCTGCCGCGAAGGATCGAGATGCTCGTCGGCCTGCTCGGCGTCCTGCGCGCCGGCGCGGCCTACGTGCCGCTCGACGCGGGCTTTCCGGACGCGCGCCTCGACGCGATGATCGAGGCGGCGCGCCCGCGCTGCACGCTGGTGTTCGACGGCGAGGACCTGCCGGCGGCGGTGCGCGAGCGGGGCGGCCGGCTGATCGCGCTGGCCGCCATGGCGGACGGCGAGGCGCCGCCGGTCGCGCTGCCGGCCGTGCAGGGCGACGACACGGCCTACGTGCTGTTCACCTCCGGCTCGACCGGCGCGCCGAAGGGCGTGCGCGTGCTGCACCGGAACCTGGCCAACTTCCTCGTCTCGATGCGCGAGTCGCCGGGCCTGGCCGAGGACGAGGTGCTCTGCGCGGTGACGACGCTGTCGTTCGACATCGCCGGGCTCGAGCTCTACCTGCCGCTGGTCGCCGGCGCGCGCGTGCTGCTCGCCAGCGAGGAGCAGGTGCACGATCCGCAGGGGCTGGCCGCGCTGATCGCGCGCGGGCGCGCCGGCGTGCTGCAGACCACGCCGACGCTGCTGCGCCTGCTCGTCGACGGCGCCGGCGCCGAGAGCGTGCGCGGGCTCGTCCTGCTCGTCGGCGGCGAGGCGCTGCCGCGCGACCTCGCCGACGCGGTGCTGCCGCATTGCCGCGCGCTGTGGAACCTGTACGGCCCGACCGAGACGACGATCTGGTCGACGCTCGCGCGCGTCGAGCCGGGCCCGGGCCCGGTGCCGCTCGGGCGGCCGATCGCGAACACGCGCATCTACGTGCTCGACGAACGCCTCGATCCGGTCGCGCCCGGCGCGCAGGGCGAGATCTGGATCGGCGGCGCCGGCGTCGCCGACGGCTATCTCGGCCGGCCGGACCTCACCGCCGAGCGCTTCCGCGTCGATCCGTTCGCCGGCGACGGCAGCCGCATGTACCGCACCGGCGACGTCGGCAGCCTGCAGGGCGGCATGCTGCATTTCCACGGGCGCAGCGACGACCAGGTCAAGCTGCGCGGCTTCCGCATCGAGCTCGGCGACGTCGAGGCCGCCGCGCGCGCCGTCGCCGGCGTGCGCGAGGCCGCCGCCGCCGTGCGCCGCTTCGGCGAGCACGACGCGCGCCTGGTGCTGTACGTGACCGCGCGGCACGCCGACGACGCGCTCGCCGCGCGCCTGCGCCAGTCGCTGCGCGAATCCCTGCCGCCGTACATGCGGCCGCAACACGTCGAGGTGATCGCCGCCATGCCGAGGACGCCGAACGGAAAGCTGGACCGCAACGCGCTGCCGATGCCGGCCGCCACCGAGGCGGCGAGCGCGGCTGCGCCCGCCGCCGCGGACGAGCCGCGCGCCGCCTATCTCGCCGCGCTGTGGCGCGAGATGATCGGCGCGGCCGAGGTGCGGCCGGAGGACAACTTCTTCGAGCTCGGCGGCGACTCGCTGCTCGCCGTCGACATGATGGCGCGCGTCGAGCGCGACACCGGCGTGCGCCTGAGCGTGATCGCGATCGCCACCGGCACGCTGGAGACGCTGGCGCAGACGCTCGCGCACGGCGCGCCGGCCGCCGCCGGCGGCGGCTGGCTGTCGCGGCTGCGCGGTGCGATCGGCGGAGCGCGCGGACGATGAGCGCAGGCCCCTGGCAGCCGCTGTGGATCGGCGACGCCTCGCGGCCGCTCTATGCGGCGCTGCATCCGGCACCGGGCGCGCGCGTCGGCGTGGCGATGGCGCCGCCGCTGCTGCACGAGCAGCCGCGCAGCCGGCGCGTGCTGGTCGAGATCGCCGGCCGGCTCGCCGCGTCCGGACTGGCCTGCCTGCGCTTCGACTACTTCGGCACCGGCGACTCGGCCGGCGCCGGCGAGCAGCACGATTTCGCCGCGATGCAGGCCGACCTCGACGCCGCGGTCGCGGCGCTGCGCGACCGCGCCGGCGTGCGCCGCGTCGCCGTGCTGGCCTGGCGCGCCGCCGCGCTGCCGGCGTGGCGCTGGGCCGGCGGGCGCGACGACCTCGCCGCACTCGCGCTGTGGGAGCCGGTCGCCGACGGCGCCGCCTGGCTGGCGGCGCTGCAGGCGGCCGATCGCGCCGAGCGCGAGGGCCGCTACGGCCGCGCCGGCCGCGACGTCGAGGACGCGCACCTGATGGGCTTTCCCGTCTCGCGGCGCTGGCGCGACGACGTCGCGGCCGCGCGCCTCGACGCGCCGCCGCGCGCCGAGACCTGGACGATCGCGCGCGCCGCGGCGCCGGCCGAGCCGGCCGCGCAGCGCCGCTTCGAGCTGCCGGCCGACGCGCCGCGCTTCGACGACGGCGTCGGCATCGAGAACGCGATGTTCCTTTCCCGCAAGCTGCTCGGCGTCATCGACGAGCTCGGCCGCGCGTTCGCGGCACTGGACGCATGAGCATGCAGACGCTCGAACGCTTCGGTCCGGACAACCGCCTGGTCGGCGTGCTGAGCGGCGGCGCCTCGTCGCGGCCGCTGCTGGTGCTGCCGAACGCCGGCCTCGTGCCGCGCGCCGGCCCGTTCCGCCTGCACGTGGAGATCGCGCAGCGCCTCGAGGCGAGCGGCATCGCCACGTTCCGCTTCGACCTGCCCGGCGTCGGCGAGTCGCCGCATCTGGCCGGCCTCGACGCGCGCGCCGCCACGCGCGTCGCGCTGGACCATCTCGCCGCGCACGGCATCGCCGAGCGCTTCGTCGTCGGCGGCATCTGCAGCGCGGCCGACCGCGGCTGGCTGGCCGCGGTCGACGACGCGCGCGTCGCCGGCGCGGTGCTGCTCGACGGCGTGTGCTTCACCGGCCCGTGGTTCCAGTGGGCGCGGATCGCCGGCGTGCTCGCGCGTCCGCCGCGCGAATGGCCGGGCGTGCTGCGCCGCCACGCCGGGCCCGCCGCGGCCGGCGGCGCGCCGGCGGCGCCGGCCGCGGCGGACTACCGCGACTGGCCGAGCCGCGCCGAGGCGCGCGCGCAGCTGCGCGCGCTGCTCGCGCGCGACGTGCGCCTGCTGTTCGTCTACACGCGCGGCGTGGAGGAGTACTTCCGCGATCCGCGCCAGTTCGCCTGGAGCTTCGGCGCGGCGGCGCGCGACCCGCGCGTGAGCTTCCACTACTGGCGCGACTGCGACCACACGTTCTACGCGCAGATGCCGCGCCGCCGCCTGCTCGACGCGCTCGAGCGCTGGTTCGACGAGGCGTTCGGCGGCGCCGGGAGCGCGCGATGACGCAGGAATGCCGCGCGCACCGCCTGCAGGCGTCGCCGCCGGCGCGGCCTTCGCACTCGCGCCTGTACGGCAGCGACGCCGCCGGCCGCGCGCCGCTGCGCGTCGCGCTGGTGACGCCGCTGGAGGCGCCGGCGTGGATCGCGGCGTTCCTGGCCGGCGCGGCGAGCCGCGAATGGCTGGAGGTCAGCGTCGTGCTGGCCGGCTTCGAGGCGCCGGCCGCCGCCGTGCACGTCGCCGCGGACGTGCGCGCGTTCCTCGCCGTCGAGCGCCTGCGCCGCCGGCGCAGCGGCGACGGCATGCTCAAGCGCATCGACGTCTCCGAATCGGCGCGCCGCCACGGCGCGCCGCTGATCGCCGGCGGCGGCGACTTCGCCCGGCTGCGCGCCGACCTCGGGCGCATCGCGCCGGACGTGGTGCTGCTCCACGGCGAGCGCGCCGCCGCCGAGGCGCTGGCCGATTGCGCGCCCTGGGGCTGCTGGCGCATCGATGCGAGCCTGAGCGATCCGCGCTTCGCCGGCCTCGGCCTGCTCGCGCCGCTGCTGGACGGCGAGCTGGCGACGCCGATCGAGCTGGAGCTCGCGTTCGACGACGGCGAACGCCGCATCGCGCTCGCCGGCGGCAACGGCGCCACGCACGCCGGCTCGTTCGGCCTGCAGCGCGAGCAGGCGCTGCGGCGGCTGCCGTCGCTGCTGCTGCGCGGCCTGCGCGACCTGCGCGCCGGCGCCGTGAGCCTGCCGCCGCGGCGGGCGGCGGACCTGCGCCTGGGCGACGCCGGCCGCCGCTTCGCGTTCGGCGCCGGCCTGCGCGCGGCCGGGATCTCGCTGCGCAACACGCTGGCCTGGTGGCGCCGCGTCTGGCGCGGCGAGGACGCCTGGTTCCTCGCCGTGCGCCGCGCCGCCGCGCCGCTCGACCCGGCCCGGCCCGAGGTCGACGCGCCGGTCGCGCTGGCCGCGCCGGCCGGGCGCTACTGGGCCGATCCGTGCATCGTCGTGCACGAGGGGCGGCGCCTGCTGTTCGTCGAGGAGTACGGCTACCAGGAGAGCCGCGGCGTCATCGCCTGCCTGGAGCTGCAGGGCGACGGCCGCGCGCGCCGCCTCGGCATCGCGCTCGAGGAAGCCTGGCACCTGTCCTATCCGCAGGTGTTCGAGCACGAGGGCCAGTGGTACATGACCGCCGAGTCCGGCGCCGCGCGCCGCGCAACGCTGTACCGCGCGGCCGGCTTCCCGCTCGGCTGGGAGCGCGTCGGCGACCTCCTCAGCGGGCGCCTCTGCGTCGACCCCACGCTGTTCCACCACGAGGGGCGCTGGTACCTGTTCGCCAACGTGTCGGAGAGCGGCGCAGGCAGCACCTGCGAAGAATTGTTCCTGTTCGTTTCCGACGCGCTGGAAGGCCCCTATGCTCCGCACCCGGCCAACCCGATCGTGCGCGACGTGCGCCGCTCGCGTCCGGCCGGGCGCCTGTACCGCCACGACGGCCGCCTGATCCGGCCGTCCCAGGACTGCGCGCCCGACTACGGCGCGGCCATCGTCTTCAACGAGGTGCTGGAATTGAGTCCGACCCGCTATCGCGAACGCGAGCTCGCCCGCCTCGCGCCGTCGTGGATGCAGGGCCTGTGGGGCTGCCACACGTACTCGTCGGTGGCCGGCACCGAGGTCGTCGACGGGCGCGGCCATCCGGCGCCCGGCGCGCCGCGCATGGACGTGGAGGAAGCCTCGCTGCTCGCCGAGGGGCTGCGCACCGGCCAGCCGATGGTCACCGCGCTGGTGCCGGTCTACAACACCGAGCGCTATCTCGCCGAAGCCATCGAGAGCGCGCTCGCGCAGACCCTGCCGAACGTCGAGATCGTCGTCGTCGACGACGGCTCCACCGACGCGAGCGGCGCGATCGCCGACCGCTACGCGGCGGCGCACCCCGATCGCGTGCGCGTGATCCACCAGGCCAACCAGGGCCTGCCGCTGGCGCGCAACGCGGCGATCGCCGCCGCGCGCGGGCGCTATCTCGCGCTGCTGGACGCCGACGACGTCTGGCTGCCCGGGCACCTGGCCGCCTGCGTCGCGGTGCTCGAGCGCGATCCGACGGTCGGCCTGGTGCACGCCGACGCCGAGGACATCGACGCCGACGGCCGCCCGCTGCCGGTCGTGGAGCAGGCGCCGCGCTGGACGCGCGACGCGGCCGATCCGTACGCCGCGGTGCTGCTGCGCCGCCAGCACATCGTCTGCCCGACCGCGGTGTTCCGGCGCAGCGTCGTCGACAACGTCGGCCCGTTCGACCCGGCGTTCAACCGGCTCGGCTGCGAGGACCGCGACCTGTGGCTGCGCATCGCCGAGGTGTCCAACGTCGTCTACATCGAAGGCGTGCACGCGCGCTACCGCATCCACGGCGCGAACATGAGCGCGAACAGCGAGCGCATGTGGCGCGCGCGCAAGCTGCTGGTCGACAAGTACGCCGAGCGCCCGCGCGGCCGGCCGCTGCGCCGGCGCGCGCGCGCCGCGATCGAGGCCGACCGCGGGCACGAGCTCGCCGTCGCGCCGGACGCGATGCCGGCGCTGCGCGCGTTCGCGAGCGCGCTGCTGCGCGATCCGCTGCGCATCGACGCCTGGAAGGGGCTGCTGCGGCGCATCCTGGTCGGCCGCCGCCCCGCGCCCGCGGCGCGGCGCTGAAGAATTCTCCCGAGAGGAAACCCGCATGAAGTCAGGAACGATCCTGGTCACCGGCGGAGCCGGCTACATCGGCAGCCACGTGGTGCTGAAGCTGGTCGCCGCAGGCCACCGCGTCGTCGTGCTGGACGATCTCAGCACCGGCTTTCGCGAGGCGGTGATCGGCGCGCCGCTGGTGGTCGGCGACTGCGGCGACGGCGCGCTCGTCGGCGCGCTGCTGCGCGAGCACGGCGTCGACACGCTGATGCACTTCGCCGCGCGCACGATCGTGCCCGAGTCGGTGGCCGATCCGCTGCGCTACTACGGCAACAACACCTGCGCCACGCGCAGCCTGCTCGCCGAATGCGCGAAGGCCGGCGTCAAGCGCGTCGTGTTCTCCTCCACCGCCGCCGTGTACGGCATCCCGCCGGACGGACGCGCCGCGGAGGACTCGCCCACCGCGCCGATCAATCCGTACGGCAGCTCCAAGCTGATGAGCGAATGGATGCTGCGCGACCTCGCCGCCGCCGGCGGGCCGAGCTACGTGGCGCTGCGCTATTTCAACGTCGCCGGCTGCGACCCGGAAGGCCGCATCGGCCAGTCGACCAGGAACGCCACCTTGCTGGTCAAGGTCGCCTGCGAGGCCGCGCTCGGCAAGCGCCCGCACGTGGCCGTGTTCGGCACCGACTACCCGACGCCCGACGGCACCGGCGTGCGCGACTACATCCACGTCGACGATCTCGCCCAGGCACATCTCGACGCGCTCGCCTACCTGCAGGACGGCGGCGCGAGCACGGCGTTCAACGTCGGCTACGGCCACGGCTACTCGGTGCGCGAGGTGCTCGACGCCGTCGCGCGCGCGCACGGCGCCCCGGTGCCGGCCGTCGAGCAGCCGCGCCGCGCCGGCGATCCGCCCGTGCTCGTCGCCGAGGCCGGCCGCATCGCCGCCGTGCTCGGCTGGAAGCCGCGCTATGACGACCTCGACACGATCGCGCGCACGTCGCTGGCGTGGGAGCGCAGGCTGGCGCGGGCCTGAGCTCCTTCTGGACGATCAGCAGGCCGTCCCTATGGTACGTAGCTACATCAGTACGATATCGACGTCCGACAAATCGATGCTTTTCACAGAAACGATCGTGTCTGTGGCGGCATCGACCTTGCACCCATCACATCCATAGATCCATGACGCAGCATCTGAAGTGATTGGCTGGATGGCTTTGCCTGCCTGCGATACCGTGATCTGTGGGTCCGGGGAGAAATAGGCGAAGTTGGATATCACAAGATATTGCCCTGCGTGCATTGAGATTTCGAATGTCTTGCTCTCCAAATTGTTCGTCAATACAGGGGAGTATGGGGGATAGACGGGGGTGGTGGGTATTGCGATCGCATTGTGCGTTACAGGGATCGCCGGTACTACTGCGAGAGGGCCGAATCGCTTGGCCGGGTGAATACCTAAGATATCGATTGTAGATCGCGAAAGGCCAAGCCAGTGGCTTCGCGCGGGATCTGAACCTCCGACCATTGTCTCGCTTAGACCACAGGCGAAACGCGTATCCATTCCGTAGTCGTACAGCAAATGTCTCCCGTATATGCCATGCACTGTTGGCTTTTCTTGTTCGCACAGAAAGCGACCACTTCGAGCAATCGCATAGGCTGGTAGAAACATTGTTGCCTTGCTAGGTTGCGCGAGGCCCGTTACGTCGAACATCGGGTAGAAAGCGAATGGCCAGTTGCCTCTCGCAGCATATGATGCTGTTGCAAACGTACACAGTGCCGTCAGGGAAACGGTGGCCAAAAGAACAAATGTGCGTCCTTTGGCGACAACGTATCCATCTTCAATTTCTGCCAGTCCGAAAGCAATAAGCCCGGTGAGCACCACATAGAGAACGGTGGTCATGTAGTAGGGTGTGAATCCACGAATAAGTGCCGTGGTCAGCAGAATCGCTAGAGCAGTGAGCAACCCTGACACCAGAACAGCTCGTGAATTTCTCGCAAGAATTGATTTCCAAAGACCGAATAGAACCAATAAGCCTAAGGCAAAAGCGATGAGCTCGAGAGGGCGTACTGCCCATGCCTGCCAATTGAGCATAGTTCCGAGCCAATATTCTGGGCCTCCCGATAACGTGGCCCATAGAATAGGGGCGGCCAATGCCAAATGACCGACCTTCCCGTCGTCGCCGAGATAGGCTGCGCCTGCTCGAAAATCGGCAAATCCATTGAGCCCATCCCACACGAAGTAAGGGAGCAGGGGGAGCAATCCGATAACTGATGCGGAAAACAGTTGTCTTAGGATTAGACGGCGCCGAAAAACTGTCCAAATTATGACGCCGATCCCAGTCCACAGTAGGCCAATCATGGTGGGATGTGCGTGGAGGCCCAACACGAAGGCCAGTACAATTCCGCAGAGATAACGAAAGCGGGGTTTACGAACGAACCGAAGGATACATAGCAGATATGCGAGCGCAAATGTTGGCGTTAGGAGATTGTGTCCGGGAAATACCCATTCGAGCGAAGTCCAGGACGGCGCCAATATGAGGACTGCCCATATGAGGCCGGCTCTTCGGCTATGAGCTTCTTTTCCGACTAAATATGCAAGCGGCACTTGTGTCGCTGCCAGAGCACCCAGTAACAGGCTGGTCCCCAGCCAGCTGCCGCCTGAAAGAAATATCAGTGCCCCAAGAAGCCAATAGTAGAAGGGGCCGAGATGAATGGTTCCCGCCAAGGGGCGGCCGGACCAGGGAATGGCTATGCCGTGGTCGAGTTGCCAGGCGACGAACAAGTCATGGGCTAAATCAGTATGAGCTGCCGAGAATGGAATTCTAATCAGCAAGAGCATCGCAAGGCCGACAAGTCCAAGCAAACGAAGATGAGCAGGCTTGATGCTGAAATAGCGCATGCGATAGTCCGGAATTATGGTTTAAAAAAAGTTTTTTAAAGAAAGTATCTAAAGTGCAATTGTATATGAAATAAAGTAGTTGTTTGCATATGGAAGGACAACTAACAGCTGGGAGATGCATTCCGCGAGCCCGTGGGGAAATTTTCTATCCAAGGAGATTTTCAGATGAGATCTTGGTTGCTTTCTCTGCTTATCGTGCCGATGTCAAGTGGAGCTACAGGTTTTTGGGATCAGGGTATGCTCCAGTTAGGGACAAGAACGGAATATCCGAGCGGTGTTGGGGCGACGTCGAATTTGGAGCTTTCCTACACGGGGCCGGGGGCGGAAGGATGCCTTTTTGATGCCAATAATAACTATTTTGGCTGTCCTGGTGTTTCGCCGGACGGCAGGCCACCTCGAGCAGATGGGCTCCCATTATGGTATGGAGGTCTGGAGGTTGAGCCGGCATGCCGCGGCGATGTGACACGTATAGGTGATTCCTGGATGGGATGTTTGCGTTATTCCTCTAGCTCTCCATATTTATTGAATAATCCTGGGGCTAATTATTGGGTCATATCAGCGAATAGCGATCCTTCTTTCGATCAGTGCAATTCCGGTCCTCCGAATTACTCCTTTCCAGTCGTTCCGGTCAGCGGAAGCGGGCTTTTCAAGGTTTCGGCTTCGCCATCTCTTCATCGGTTCGATATGATAATAGATGCGGGGGCTCATGATTTTTTCTGCGCAAAGAGCGGCGCGAATCACTACACCATTCCCTTTCTTTCGGTCGGGGCGCATGTCGGACGCGGCCAATCCCTTCCTATCGGCCAAATGAACAAGGCGAATCCGCATAGCTTTAAAGTTCAATTTGTAAGTTGGCGATGGCCGGGTACGACGTTCGGCTGTAAAGCAGGCACTGCAGATATTTGCTCTGCTTCAGGATCGGGGGTTCATGCTGGATTCTTCATGGAAACCGTGTGGGGCGGAGTGCCAAGGCAGATTCAAGTCGACTTGTACGGCGAGGGGGTTCACGGCGGAACGGCTCCTTCGATTCAGCATTCAAAGTGGAATTGGCCTGTCAAAAGCAGCTTCTTCTTTCCCGGCGCGGATATAGCGTTTTTCAATTTGCCTGGTTTGGCGAGTGCTTGCGGAATAAGTATCCCGCCTCTAACCACGAGCTCGACTAGTTATACGGTGTATGCGACCGATATATTTAAGTGCGCGAGCGACCAGGGATTGTTCACTCAGCCTATGCCGGCCGGTGATGTTCCGCTCAATGGGTTTCATTGGTTCCAGGAGTCCTCTGGAACGGCAGGGAGATTCTACTGGGTGGTCCAGGACGCCACGGCGTCATAGCGAAAAGCGTCTAAATTAGTTGAAAGGCGACGCTCTGTGAGTTTGACGTCGTAGGACGTTCACAGGGCGTTTCCGAGGCTAAGACGAAGGTGCTACGCGCCACCGATACGCCAGATACCCCACTATCTCATGGATCGCGGCGTCGGCCTTGCGCAGCGCCGAGGTGCGCGGCAGGAAATAGGCAAGGTCGCCGGGCGGCAGATAGCTGCGGTCGCTGACCACCGTGCACGGCTCGAAGCCGGCGGCGCGGAACGCGAAGTCGGCGCGGGCGGCGTGCAGGGCCGAGGTGACCAGCCAGATGCGCGGCGGCGGCGGGAGCGGCAAGGCCTTCAGGTTGCGCGCGTTCTCCCAGGTCGTCGTCGAGGCGCGCTCGAGCGTGATCGCCTCGGCCGGCACGCCGAGCCGCACGGCGAGGCGCTCGTACAGCGCGCTTTCGGGCGTGTCGAACAGGCTGGCGCCGGCGAGGTAGACGCGCGCCTGCGGATGCCGGCGGTACAGGTCGACGCCGGCGAGCAGGCGGCGCACGCTGGTGGCCGAGAGCGCGCCGACGTCGTCGGCGTCGCGCGGCGCGTGATCGAGCCCGGCGCCGAGCACGACGATGGCGGAGGGCTCGGGCGCGGCGCAGCCGCTCGCATCGGGCGCGCGCGATTCGACCAGCCCGACCAGCGCGTTCGCGCCGAGCGGCGTCATCGCCGTCAGGCCGGCCAGCGCGAGCGCCGCGGCGAGCCGGCGCGCCAGGCTGCGGCGGCGCAGCCAGAGGACGCCGGCGAGGCCGGCGAGCAGCCAGGTCAGCGGCGAGAGCACGAAGTCGATCATGGCCGCCTCAGGCGCCGCGGCGGCGCAGCCGGCCGAGCAGATGGCCGCGCAGCACCGGATCGAGCAGGATCGCCGGGATCACGAACAGCCCCAGCGCGAGCGGCGCCATGACGAAGAAGCGCGCCGCCGGGCGCGTCAGGCCGAACAGGTCGCTGCCCCAGGCCACGGCGACCAGCAGCGCGCCGAGCAGGGCGGCGGTCAGCGTCGGCCGCAGCGCCGGCCAGGCGCGCAGCTCGCGCGGGCAGAACAGGAACTGGCCGCCGCCGAGCACGGCGTAGCCGGCGAACGTCGCGTAGATCGCGCCAGTGACGCCGTAGCGCGGGATCAGCACGAGGTTCACCAGCGTCGTGACCAGGGTCGCGACGAGGTTCAGCGCCAGCATCGTCTTCGAGCGCTTGAGCAGCAGCAGGCCCGAGCCCATCAGGTCGGCGATGCCGTAGAGCAGATAGCAGCAGCCGAGCGCGACGAACACCGGCGCCGAGGCGGCCTTGCCGCTGCCCGACAGCATCAGCAGGAAGTCGCGGCCGGCGCAGATCAGGCCGGCCACCAGCAGCGCGCAGGCGTAGACCATGAAGTGCAGCGTGTCGCGCTTGGTCTTGACCACGACGGCGGCGCCTTCGAGCGCGTACTGGCGCATGCTCACCTGCGTGAACGCGACCGCCATCGCCTGATTGATGACCACGTTCAGCGTGGCGGCGAGGCCGGCGCCGACGGCGAAGATGCCCACCGGGACGAAGTCGTCGAGCACGTGCTTGAGCATCACGCGGTCGAGCAGGCCGAGCAGCGAGCCGGAGATCTCGTTGGCGATCAGCGGCACGCTGTAGGGCAGCGTCGCCGCCCAGGCGCCGGGCGCCGCCTCGTCCAGGCGCGGCGCGAAGTGCCGGCGCAGCCAGCCGGCCAGCCACAGGGCGAGCAGCACGGCGACGCCGACGCGCGCGGCGTAGGCGCCGATCGCGCTGCGCTGGAGGAAGTACACCGTGCCGACGATGGCGAGCATCTCCGCCCAGCGCTGCGCGACCTGCAGGCGCATGTACAGCGCCGAGCGCTCCTCGATGCCGATCAGCGCGTTCACGTAGCTGGTCCACACCTGCGGCAGGAGCAGCAGCATCATGCACCAGCCGACCGCGCGCACCTCCGGCTCCATCGGCCGGCTGACGACGAAATAGCCGGCCAGGAGCGCCAGCCACAGCACGACCGCGAGGCGGAACGGCGCCAGCAGAAAGCCGGCGACGAACGAGCGCACCGCGGCCGGGCCTTGGCCGTGCGGGTAGAAGCGGATGATAGAATGCTGCGCACCGAGCTTGACGATCGCGAGCAGCACCAGCAGCCAGGTGTCGAAATAGCCGAAGATGCCGTACTGGCGGTTGTCGAGCAGCCGCGTCAGCACGGGAAACGAGATGAAGCTGGCGATCAGGACGAGGACGTTGCCGGCCAGGTAGCGCGAGTAGTGGGTGCCGAGGCTCGGTCTGGCGGTCGTCGACATCGGAATGGAAGTCGGGTCGGATGATGCGCGGACACGCGATCATGCAGGATGGCGGCGGACGCCGGGCGGATTCTACAGGCCGGCCGGAGCTTAGCCGAGAACGGCGCGCGCCGGCCGACACGATTCGTGACGAAGCCCGGAGGCGGCGATGAACATCGCGTACCTGATCCTCGCCTACCACCAGCCCGGGCACGTGGCGCGCATGATCCGCCGCCTCGACGACGGCGCGGCGCGCTTCTTCGTGCACGTCGACCGCAAGGTGGACCTCGAGCCGTTCCGGCGCGCGATCGACTCGCCGCGCGTCGCGTTCGCCGAGCGGCGCGTCGAGGTCAACTGGGGCGGCTGGAACATGGTGCAGGCGACCTTGGACCTGCTCGCCCAGGCCACCGCCGCGGACGTCGCGTTCGACTACTTCCAGCTGCTCAGCGACAGCTGCTACCCGATCCGCTCGAACGCGCAGATCCGCGCCAAGCTCGCCGACCGCACGAAGAACTACATCACGATCAACCACGCGGTGGACGCCTCCTCGCCGTTCCTGTGGTGGATCCGCGAATACCACTTCCCCGATTTCCTGAAGCTGCGCACGTTCGAGCGCCATGCGGCCTACCACCGCCTGCGCAAGCTCGTCGGCCGCGTGGCGCCGCGCCGGCCGCCGCAGGGCCTGCGCGTCTACAAGGGCTGGCAGTGGTGGTGCCTGAACGCCGAGGCGGTGCGCTACGTGCTCGAGTTCGTGCGCACGCAGCCGGCGTTCGTGCGCTATTTCCGCCACGTGCGCATCCCGGACGAGATGTTCTTCCACACGATCCTGGCGCATTCGCCGTTCGCCGCCAGCCTCGAGCCCGGCTTCGGCGACAGCGACCTGACCGGCAACCACTACATCCGCTGGTCGTCGGGACGGCCGGCGACGCTGGACGAGGACGCGCTGCCGGCGCTGGCGGCGACGCCGGCCTGCTTCGCGCGCAAGTTTTCCGAAACGGCGTCCGCGCGGCTGATCGCGCGGCTCTCGGACGATCCGGCCATCGAGGAGGCGAAACCGGCCGCGGCCCGCGGCTGAGGCGCCGCACGCGAGGTCGCGCGCGGCGCCGGCGCGGCACGGCCGGTGCGACCACGACCATGAGCTCACCGCCACGCAACCGCCTTCCGCCCCGGCCCGCCGGCCTCTGGCTGCTCGCGCTGCTGCCCGCCGCGGCGGCGACGGCCGCGACCTACTACGTGCGGCCCGACGGCGGCAGCGCCGAGCAGTGCACGGGCCTGGCCGACGCGCCCTACCCGGGCAGTGGCCGCGCGCGCGCCTGTGCCTGGTCGCATCCGTTCGTCGCATTGCCGCCGAGCGCGCCGGAGCGGCCGGTCGCCGCGCGCATCCGCGGCGGCGACACGCTGATCGTCGGCAGCGGCAGCTACATGATGGGCTACGGCGCCGCGGAGATGGCGGCCTGCTACGCGAGCTTCACGCCCGACTGCCGCATGCAGCCGGTGCCGGCCGGCCCCGATCCGGCGCACAGGACGCGCGTGCTCGGCCAGGGCTGGGACGCCGGCTGCGCCAGGCCGCCGCAGCTGTGGGGCACGCGCGCGGTGCACCGCGTGCTGGATCTGACCCGCAGCTCGAACGTCGAGGTCGGCTGCCTGGAGATCACCGACCATTCCTCGTGCATCGTCAACCACTGCATCGGCGGCCACTGCGCCGGCGAGGTCGACCGCTGCACGGACGGCGCCGACGCGCGCCACGCGCAGAACGGCCTGTGGTCGACGGACGCGGCCGACGTGTACCTGCACGACCTGGACATCCACGGCATAGCGGGCGCCGGCGTGCACGCCGGGCGCATGACCGACTGGCGCGTGGAGCGCGTGCGCATCCGCGCCAACGGCTTCGCCGGCTGGGACGCCGACGTCAGCAACGGCGGCGTGGAGTCGGCCTCGAACGCGGGCACGCTGCGCTTCTCGCATCTGGAGATCGCCTGGAACGGCTGCGGCGAGCGCTACCCGGGCGGCGAAGTCTTCGGCTGCTGGGGCCAGGAGGAAGGCGGATACGGCGACGGCTTCGGCACCGGCAAGTCGGCCGGCCACTGGGTGTTCGAGGACAGCCACGTGCACCACAACACGCAGGACGGCCTCGACCTGCTGCACGCCGGCGAAGGCACCGTGGAGCTGCGCCGCGTGCGCGCCGAGGCCAACGCGGGCAACCAGCTCAAGGCCGCAGGCGCCGTGCGGATCGAGGACGCGCAGGTGGTCGGCAGCTGCGCGGCGCTGCGCGGCGTCGGGAACCTCGGCGAAGGAGACCTTTGCCGCGCCGACGGCGCCGCGATCGCGCTGGCGCTGGAGGACGGCAAGCGCAGCGTCGTCGAACGCAGCACGATCAGCGGCCAGGGCGGCTGCCTGGTGGTCGGCAGCGGCGGCGGCGAGAGCGCCGTGCTGGCGCTGCGCGGCAACACGCTGACCGGCGGGCCGCGCTGGGACGATCCGGGCCGCCTGACCTGCGGCTACTACCTCTACGAGAGCCGCGGCCGCGTTGAGGCGAGCGGCAACCGCATCAGCAACGTGAAGATCTCGACCGAGGCCGATCCGTGCGCCGGACGCGACGCCGCGTCGCTGGTGGGCCGCGCCTGCGAGAAGCTCAAGTCCGCCTACCGCGCGCTGCAGGGCGCCGAGGGCCGCCCCTGAAACGGCGAACGGCGGCGGGCCTGCGCCCGCCGCCGTCCGTCGGCGTCACCCGTTTCGCTGCGGTCAGTCGAAGCCGTTCCTCATCATGATGTTGTCGGGCGAATCGACGCCGCGGTACTGGATCGCGCCGAGGTCGTAGTGGCCCAGCTGCGGGCGCTCGACGCTGCGGTTGTCCAGCGACGGCTGGCGCTGGTTCGAGGCGTCGATGACCGGGCTCTCCGGCGTCGGCAGCGCGCTGAAGCTCGCCAGCGCCTGGCTGTTGAGCTTCGGGTCGGTGCACAGGCTGCCCGGCGGGCACTGGTCGTTGCGCACGGCCCAGACCAGGTTGTTGTCGGTGACCAGCTGCGCGCCGGACTGGTAGCCGTAGATGCCGCAGGTCGGGCGCACGCCGCCGCCGGTGGCGAACGTCAGCCAGTCGTTGTTGCCGCCGTAGAGCACGTTGTTGCTGAGCTGGATCGTCGACGACGCGTCGCCCTGCGTGTACATGACCAGGCAGCCGCCCTGGCCGGTCACCGTGTTCTGGCGCAGCGTGCTCGTCGCGCCGGGCGAAAGGCTGACCGCGATCGCGTCGCCGCTGGCGCGGCAGGTGCCGCTGAGCTCCATGTTGTACTTGCCGCGGAACTGCGACGACTCGTACGCGCCGGTGTAGTTGTTCGGCGGGAACGTCGACCACGGCAGCGCGCACGAGCCGATCACGACCGAATCCTCGACCAGCGAGGGACCGGCCACCTTGAGCTGGTTGCCGGCGTTGCCTTCCGCCTTGACGCGCCGGTACGTCACGCTGCCGCTGCCGTTCGCGTAGAGCAGGTCGATGCCGTCGGACACGTTGTGGTGGATGTAGCTGTCCTCGATGACCCAGTCGCCGCCGGTCGGGCCGGTGCCCAGGCCGTCGCCGTAGCCGCCTTCGTTCTGGTCCCAGCAGCCGAAGATCTCGCCGGTCGGATAGCGCTCGCCGCAGCCGCTCCAGGCGATCTCCAGGCGCGAGAAGCGGATCGTGCCGTGGTTGGAGGTGTCGGCGGACGGGACGCCGTTGCGGATGTCGCCGTCCCAGCCGGCGAAGCCGTTCGCCCACAGGCGCAGGTTGACCACGTCCCAGTCGGTCAGCCGGCCGGAGCGCACGCCCTCGCCGCCGATGCCGTGGATGTCGATGTCCTGCAGCGAGACGTTGGCGGCGTCGCTGGCGATCAGGCCGTTGCCCGCGTACGGATCGCCGGTCTTGCAGCGGTCGATCTGCGTCGGGCCGCCGGTGCAGTTGCCGGCCGAGCAGTGGTTGACGATGCACGAGGAATGGTCGGTGACCTCGAGGCAGGCGACCTCGGTGTTCGAGCTGCGCGTCATGTCCAGCACGGTGTACGCGCCGGCCGAGCCCCAGAGCTCCGGCGGCGCGCTGCAACCCTGGTCCCAGCCCTGGCCGAGGATGCGCGTCTTGTGCGCAGGATCGGGACCGGCCGGAATCGGCTGCATGTGGCAGTCGGCGGTGTAGTTCGCGTAGCAGGTCGAGGTGTCGGGCGCTCCGTAGCCCATCATGTAGCTGCCGCGTCCGATGATCAGCGTGTCGCCGCCGGCGATGCGCGCCGGGACGCGATGCTCGTTGTTGACCGGCGGCAGGGCGACGAACGGGTGCGACCAGGCGCACGGCTGCGCGCTGCCGCTGCCCGGGTACGGCGCGTCGGCCAGGCCCGTGCATTGCTCGGCCGTGCCGCCGTCGGTACGCACGTAGTACGTGGCGGCGAACCCGGGACGGGCGAAAAGCGTGGCGGAAAATGCCAACAAAATGGCAATGGCGAAACGGACTAAAATCCCCCCATTCGCCGGCGCTGCGTAAGTTGTATACAACATATAATAATTGACCTTTTCGTGAGGCGTGCAGCAACCCGCTGACAGGAAACGAATTCCTATCAATTCCGGTGGTTGCAGCAAATGAGATTAAAACGATGCTAAAGGGTGACGCGCTGAGGATTCAATCACACAACGCGTTAGACATCCGCTAGTTACGGCTTGCGCATGGATAATAAAATGCGAAGGCGATCACATTTCGGCGCCGCCGCGGAAGGCGGCCCGGCCGTGCGCAATCAATTCGCCGGGCCGCGCAGCCGGCGCCGGGGTTCGGGCAGGCGGTGGCCCGCCGCGCGCGCGGCGAGCGGAAAGCGCTCGATCATGGCCAGGCGCGGATCGTCCTCCGCCTGCGCCCCCGCGGCATCGGCGCGGCCGGCGTTCTTCAGCGCCATGTAGCGCTCGAGCAGGCCGCACAGCATCCAGAAATTGCCCATGACCGCGCCTTCGGAGAACGGGCTGCCGTAGAGGTTGCCGAGCGCCATGCAGACGACGAACACGCCGTAGCCGAGCGCGAGTCCCTGCGCCTCGGCGTCGTCCGGCGGCGCGGCCTGGCGCAGGCGCCGGGCGAAGCGCAGCAACGCGAACAGCAGCCACAGCAGCGCGGCGATGCCGAACACGCCGCCTTCGGCGAGCGTCAGCACGTAGTAGTTGTGCGCGTCGTAGCCCTCGAACTTGGGCGCGTAGCGGCCGATCGTGTCCTTGAAGCGGTTCAGGCCCACGCCGAGCGGATGGTCGGACCACATGTCCATCGCGCCGGCCCAGATCTCCCAGCGGCTGGCCGTGCTCGGATCGACCTCCACGCCGCCGCTGGCGGTGCGCTGCTGGGTCTCCTGCACGCGCTCGGTCACGCTGCTCGGCAGGTAGCCGATCAGCCCGACCACGGCCACGGCCATCAGGATCGACAGCACCAGGCTGCGGCGCAGGAACACCAGTGCGATGCCGACCAGCGCGATGCCGTAGGACTGGCGCGAGTAGGTGAACATGATCGCCAGCGCCATCAGCACGACGCCGGCGATGCCGGCCGCGCGCCACAGCTTCTGGCGGCGGAACGTCAGCGCGATCGCGGTGAACATCGGCACGTACATCGCGTAGTAGACGCCGGCGCGGTTCGCCATCGCGAACGTGGTGCCGAACGGCCCGGACGCGCGGTGCGTCTCGACGAACGAGCCGAGGCCGTAGTCGAGCCCCTGGCGGATCGCCTGCACCGCGGCCAGCGCGGCCACGGCGAAGACCAGGATGATCATCTGCCGCGTCTGCTTGAGGTCGAGCCGGCAGCGCAGGGCGAGGAAATAGAACAGCGGGTAGAACAGGCCGTTCTTGAGATAGGTGACGTCGGTCATCAGGTCGTCGCCGCCGCCGCTCGCGCGGGCGAGCAGGAATGCGTAGACCAGCGAGGCGAAGAACAGCAGCAGCGCCCCTTTCAGCGTCGCCGGCGGCGCCGGCGCGAGCGCGTCGCGGCGCGCGAGGATCGCGACGACGATCGCGCCGAACAGCAGGTTCGACACGTTGACGCCCGGGATGCCGGTTTCCAGCGGGTAGTGCAGCGAGTACACCACGTAGACGATCAGCACCGCGAGCAGCGCGCGCAGCATGATCAGGCCACCGGCTCGGGCGCCGCGTCCAGGTAGCGGCGCGCCCACAGCTCCAGCGAAAGGATCAGCCACAGCGTCTCGCCGAAATCGGCGCGGCCGGCCAGGTGCGCCGCCAGGTAGCGTTCGGCGGCCTCGGCGCGCATCAGGCCGCGCTCGCGGAACGCGCGGCTGGCGATCAGGTCGGCGGCGAGCTCGCGCAGCGGACCGCGGAACCAGGCGGCCAGCGGGATCGCGAAGCCCTGCTTGGGCTTGTCGAGCACCTCGGCGGGCAGCCAGCGGCGCGCGACCTGGCGCAGCAGGTGCTTGCCGCGTCCGCCGCGGATGCGCAGCGAGGCGGGCAGCTGCACGGCGAACTCGACCAGGCGGTGGTCGAGCAGCGGCGCGCGGCCTTCCAGCGAGTTGGCCATCGCCATGCGGTCGAGCTTGACCAGGATGTCGTCGGGCAGGTAGCCGTCGACGTCGATGGCGACGATGCGGTCGAGCACGTCGCGGCCGCCGTCGGTCAGCATCGGCGCGGCGCCGTAATAGGCGCCGCCGACGCCGTCGCCGAGCAGGTCGCGCGCGACGTCCTCGCGCGTCAGCGCCACGCCGCTGAGGTAGCTGTCCGGGAAGCGCTGGCCGAGGCGCTCGCCGATGCGGCGCAGCCGGTAGCCGCGCGCGCCGGGCAGCAGGCGGCCGGCCAGGCCGGCGACGGCGGCGGCCGCCGGCTTGAGCGCGCCGAGCCGCTGCAGCTTGAGGTAGCGCAGGTAGCGGTCGTAGCCGGCGAAGGCCTCGTCGCCGCCGTCGCCGGTCAGCACCATCGTGACCTGCTCGCGCGCGAGCTTGGACACCAGGTAGGTCGGGATCGCCGAGGAATCGGCGAACGGCTCGTCCAGGTACCAGACCAGCTGCTGCAGCAGGTCGACCGCGTCCGGCTCGGCGACCAGCTCGTGATGCTCGGTGCCCAGGTGCCGGGCGACGCGGCGCGCGTCGGACAGCTCGTTGAACGCGTCCTCGCGAAAGCCGATCGAGAACGTGCGCACCGGTCGGTCGAGATGCCGCGCCATCAGCGCCACGACGACGCTGGAGTCGAGCCCGCCGCTCAGGAACGCGCCGAACGGCACGTCGGCGACGAGCCGGCTGGACACCGCCGCGTCCAGGCGCCGCGCCAGCTCCTCCTCGGCGTCCGCCTCGCTGCCGGCGTATTTCGGCGCGAACGGCAGCGCGTAGTAGCGGTGCGTGCTGCGGCGGCCTTCGGCGTAGCGCAGGTAGTGGCCCGGCTCGAGCTTGGCCACGCCGTCGAAGATGCTGCGCGGCGTCGGCACGTAGCCGAAGCAGACGTAGGCGCGCACCGCCTGCGCGTCGAGCGTGCGGCGGAAGCCCGGCAGCGCCAGCAGCGACTTGAGCTCGCTGGCGAACGCGATGCGCGTGCCGTCGTCGGCGTAGAACAGCGGCTTCTCGCCGAAGCGGTCGCGCGCCAGCAGCAGCGTGCGCGTGCGCGCGTCCCACAGCGCGATCGCGAACATGCCGTGCAGGCGCTCGAAGCAGCCCTCGCCCCAGGCCTCGTAGGCTTGCACGATGACTTCCGAATCGGAATGCGAGTAGAACGCGTGGCCGCGCGCGGCGAGCTCGGCGCGCAGCTCGCGGTAGTTGTAGATCTCGCCGTTGAAGACCAGCTGCACGCTGCCGTCGGCGTTGTGCATAGGCTGGTGGCCGCCGGCGATGTCGATGATCGAGAGCCGGCGCATGCCGAGCAGCGCGTGCTCGTCGCGGAAGAAGCCGTCGTCGTCCGGGCCGCGATGCCGGATGCGCGCGTTCATCGCGCGGCCGACCGCCTCGGAAGGGGCCGCATGGCCGGGCGCGGCGACGGCGCCGATGATGCCGCACATGCTCAGGCGCCTCCCTGCCATTGCGCCGCCGCCGGCCGCGCGTGCGCCAGCGCGGCCGGATCGGCGCCGCGGTACAGCGCGACCAGGCGGTCGACCACCGAATCGAGGCCGGCGAACGCCTCGATGTCCGCGCGCGCGTTGCGCCCGAGCGCCGCGAGCGCCGGGCGCGGCAGCGCGGCGGCGGCCTCGAGCGCCGCGGTCAGCCCGGCGACGTCGCCGGGCTCGACCAGCCAGCCGTTGCGGCCGCCGGCGACCACGTCCTCACTGCCGCTGACGCGGCTGGCGACCACCGGCAGGCCGCCGGCCATGAACTCGAGCAGCGTGTTCGACAGGCCTTCGGTGATCGACGGCAGCACGCCGAGGTCGGCCGTGCCGATCAGCGCCTCGACGTCGTCGCGATGGCCGAGGAATTCGACGTCGGCCGCGATGCCGAGCTCGGCCGCCTGCGCGCGCAGCGCCGCCTCCAGCACGCCGCCGCCGACCAGGCGCAGCCGCGCGCGGCCGCGCGCGGGAAACGCGCGTGCCCAGGCGGCGAGCAGCGTCGGCAGGTCCTTCTCGCGCGCCAGGCGGCCGACGAACAGCACGTCGAGCGGCGCAGCTTCGTCGCGCGGCGCGGCGCGCATGCCGAAGCGGCCGGTGTCGACCGCGTTGGGCAGCGCGACGATGCGCTCGCGCGGGAAGCCGGCCTGCGCCAGCGTGGCGGCGATGCGCTGGCTGATCGCCTGCAGCGCGCCGGCCTGCTGCAGCCAGCGGCGGCCGATGCGCGCGAACGGGCCCGTCTGCGGCGCGAGCAGGCCGCGCTCGAGCTCCCACCAGCCGGAGATCTTGACGATCGTCGGCTTGCGCAGGCGCAGCGCGACGCGGCAGGCGATCGCGCCCAGATGGTGGGCGATGTGCACGTGCCAGGCGTCGTAGCGCCGCCCGTGCCCGTACAGGAACGCCAGCAGGCGCAGCCAGAGCGCGAAGCGGCCCAGCCCGCGCACGCGCGGATAGGCCAGCCGGCACACCGGAATGCCCCAGCAGCGCTCCACGCGCGCCTGCGGCGCGTTGGGCACGCGCGGCGTCAGCACGGTCACGCGGTGGCCGCGCCGCTTGAGCTCCAGCGCGAGCGTGCGCACCTGCGACTCGGCGCCGCCGCCGCCGCGCACGGGAAAGCCGCTTTCCAGAATCATCAGCACGCGCAACGGGCGCCGCTCAGGCCGCATCCAGGTGCCTCCTGAGCCAGAGCTCCAGCACCACCAGCGACCAGATCGCCGCGGAATGGTCCCAGCTGCCGCGCAGGTGCTCGGCCAGCAGCTGGTCGATGAAATCCGCCTCGAACCAGCCGCGCGCGCGCGTGCGCGGGTCGAACAGCACGGCGCGCACGTGCGCCTGGAACGCGGCGTCGCGGCGCAGCCACACGGCGATCGGCAGGCCGAAGCCCTGCTTCTTCTTCTTCAGCACCGCCTCCGGCAGCACGCCGGCCATCGCGCGCTTGAACAGATAGCGCTTGGTCAGGCCGCGCACCTTGCAGCGCTGCGGCAGGCGGCCGGTGTAGGCGACCAGCGCCGGGTCGATGTACGGGAAGCGCGCGCTGATGCCGGCGGACTTGCAGGCGCCGTGCACCTTGACGATGTCGTTCTGCGCGATCGCCATCAGGAGGTCCAGGCGCATGATCCGGTGCAGCGGGCTGGCCGGCTCGCCGAGCGCGTAGACGCGGCGCATGAGCTCGAGCGAGGCGCCGGCCGGCACCCGGGCGCGGAACGCCGGCGTCAGCAGCTGGGCGTAGTAGTCCGAGGCGAACGAGTCGTCGGTGTAGAAGCGGTCCGGGTTCGGCAGCGAGCCGCGCTCGACGAAGTTCTCCACGCGCTTGAGCAGGTGCGCCGAGCCGCGCCCGGCCAGCCGGCCCAGCGCGCGGCCGAGCGCCTTGAGCGGCCCCGGCAGGCGGTGGAACGCCTCCATGACCTGGTCCTTCGCGTAGCGCTGGTTGCCGCCGAAGATCTCGTCGCCGCCGTCGCCGCCGAGCAGCACGCGCGTGCCGGCCGCCGCGGCGAGGTCGGCGCAGGCCAGCGTCGGCACGGCCGAGGCGTTGCCGAACGGCTGGTCGTAGCCGTCGACGACGCGTTCGATCAGCGCGATCGCCTGCGCGCGGTCGACGCTGCCGGTCTCGGGCGCGGCGCCGCAGGACTCGGCGGCGAGCCGCGCGTAGTCGAGCTCGTCGTAGCCGGGCTCGGCGAAGCCGATCGAGAACGTGCGCACGCGCACGTCCGGGCGCTCGCGCGCGAGCAGCGTGACGATGCTCGAGCTGTCGGTGCCCCCGGAGAGGAAGCAGCCCCAGTCCGCGCCCTCGGGGCGGTAGGCGTGCACGCTGGCCGTGATGCGCTCGCGCAGCTGCGCGGCCAGCGCGTCGTCGCCGCCGCGCAGGTCCTCCGGATAGCGCGGCACGAAGTAGCGCTCGCTGCGCAGCACGCGGTTCTCCCAGACCAGGCGCGTGCCGGGCTCGACGCGGCGCACGTCGGCGCAGATCGTCGCCGGCGCCGGGATGCAGCCGAAATTGAGGTAGTGGTACACCGCCTCGAGGTCGACCTCGCGCCGCGAGGCGCCGCAGGCGAGCACCAGGCGCAGGTCGCTGGCGAGCAGCAGCGTGTCGTCGCGCACCAGCGCGTACAGCGGCAACGTGGCGAAGTGGTCGGTGAACGCGACGACGCGCTCGGCGCCGGCCTGCCAGAGTACCTGCACGAAGCGGCCGCGCCAGGCGGCCTGCGCCGGCGGCTCGGCGTGCGTGGCCACGCCCTCGCCGAACGCGCCGGACACCAGGTCGCCGACGGCGAGCCAGCGCACCGGGTCGTCGCCGGTGGCCGAGGCCTCGCCGCGGCGCACGCTGCCGCGCGTGGCCAGCGCGAACGGCGCCGGCGCATCCGCCGGCGCCAGCGCCGCGCAGCGCCGCACCCATTCGCCGGCGCGCGGGCCGCAGGCGAACGCGAAGTCGCCGAGCACGTCGATCGGAAACGTCTCAGGCACGGTCCGCTCTCGTCGCAGTCATCATGGGCTCCTGGTGGGAACGGCCGTCGAGCACGCGCGCGTACAGCGCCTGCGTCGCCTCGACCAGCGTGCCGATGCCGTGCTCCGCGGCCGCGTGCGCGCGCGCGGCGGCGCCGAGCCGCGCGCGTGCGGCGTCGTCGCCGGCCACGGTTTCGAGCGCGCGCGCGAGCGCGGCGGCATTATCGGACGGAAACAGCAGGCCGGTCACATCGTGGCGCACGAGCTCGGGATTGCCGCCGGCGTCCGAGGCGATCGCCGCGCAGCCGGCGGCCATCGCCTCGAGCAGCACGTTCGACAGGCCTTCCTCGCGCGACGGCAGCACGAGGAAGTCGGCCAGCTGCATCAGCTGCGTCGCGTCGCGCCGCTCGCCGAGCAGGCGCACGTCGGCGTCGAGCCCGAGCGCGCCGATGCGCGCCGCGAGCTCGGCGCGCAGCGGGCCCTCGCCGGCCAGCAGCAGCAGCGGACGTGCCGGAGGCGCGAGCTGCGCGAGCGCCTCGAGCAGCAGCGGCAGGTTCTTCTCGACGACGAGCCGGCCGACGAACAGGCCGAACACGCGGCCGGGCGGCACGGCGAGCTGCGCGCGCCCGCGCGCGCGCGCGTCGGCCTCCAGCGGCGCCGGCATCTCCACGCCGTTGGGGATGACCGTGATGCGCTCGAGCGGCACGTGCGTGCGCTGCGCGGTCATGCGCGCGCCGGCGTGCGCGTTGGACACGATCGCATCGGCACGCTGCACGATCCAGCGCTTGAGCGCCCACTGCCAGGCCGGATAGCCCAGGCACAGGCCGCGCACCGAGGCGACGAAGCGCAGCGGCGGCAGCAGCGGCAGCAGCGCGCGCACCCACAGCTCCGCGGTCAGCGAGAACGCGTGCACCAGGTCGTAGCGCCCGTCGCGCAGCCGCGCGTGCAGGCGGCGCACGAAGCCGGCGTCGATGCGCCCGTGCTTGGGCAGATGGTGCGTGACGACGCCGGCCGCCTCGATCTCGTCGACCAGGAACGAGCGACGGCGAAAATACAGGAGCTCGGGCTGCCAGGCCGAGCGGTCCAGCCCGGCCAGCAGGTGCGCGATCTGGCGCTGGCTGCCGCCGACCTCCATCTCGTCGCTGACGACGAGCAGGCGCCGCGGGCGGCTCGCCGGGCTCATGCGCGCGCTCCTTCGGCGGCGGCCTGCGGCACGGCCTCGACGGCGGCCTCGCGGAACATCGCCAGCAGGCGCAGCGCCTCGGCGCGCGCGTCGAACTCGCGCTCGATCTTCGCGCGCGCGGCCGCGGCGAGCCGGTCGCGCAGCGCCGCGTCGCCGAGCAGGCGCTCGAGCGCGTCGGCGAGCGCCGCCGGATCGCGCTCGTCGACGAGCACGCCTTCGTCCGCGCCGACCAGCTCGGGCACGCCCGACACGCGCGTGCTGACCACCGGCGCGCCGGCGGCCATCGCCTCCATCAGCGCCACCGGGATGCCGTCGCGGTTGCCGTCCGCGGCGACCGCGCACGGCAGCACGAACAGCGCCGCCTCGCGCAGCGCCGCCTGCACCTCGGCCTGGCCGCGCGCGCCGGCGAGCTCGATGCGGTCGCCGAGCCCGTGCCGTGCGATCGCCGCCTCCAGCGCGCCGCGCTCGGGGCCCTCGCCGACGATGCGGCAGCGGAACGCGCGACCGCGCGCGTGCAGCCGCGCGAGCGCCTCGACGAGCACGTCGAAGCCCTTGATCGGGTCGAGGCGGCCGACCGCGACCAGGAGCTCGCCGCTGCGCCCCTCGCGCACGAAGCGCGTCGCGGCGAGGTCGACGCCGCAGTGCACGACGCGCAGGCGCGCGCGCGCGTCCGGGGCGAGGCGGGAAAGATGCTCGACGTTGTAGCGCGAGATCGTCACCGGCAGGCGCGCGGCGCCGAGCTTGTCGGCGAGCAGGTGGTCGTCGACGTAGATGTCGTGCGCGTGCGCGGTGAAGCCGAACGGCCGGCCGAGCGCGCGCGCGAGCGCCATCGCCACGGTCGACGGATAGGTGGCCCAGTGCGCGTGCAGCAGATGCGGATCGAACGCCTGGATGCGGCCGAGCAGCGCCGCGCCGCGGCCGAGCGCGACCAGCGACTTGGCCGCGGCGAGCGGCTGCCGGCGCAGCCGCCAGACGACGCGCGCGGCGGCGCCGGCGAAGGCGCGCGGACGGCGCAGCCATGCGGCGAGCCCGGCGAGCAGCGCGCGCTTCGGCGGCAGCGGATGCCAGACGCGCTCGAGCAGCGCGGCGGCTTCCGGCTGCACCAGCGTCTCGCTGGGCGGCTTGAGCGAAAGGATGCGCACGTCGACGCCGGCCGCGACCAGCGTGGCGATCTCGCGCGCGATGAACGTTTCCGACCAGCACGGAAACAGCGAGACGACGTAGAGCACGCGCAGCGGCGCGGCGTTCCGGGCATTCACGAGGTGGCGTCTCCCGAGCGCGTGACCGCCCACAGGTGCCCGGCGCGGCCGCGCAGGAAATCCGCCAGTGCGAGCGCCGCGTAGCCGTTCATGCGCACGAACGTGGCGGCGAGGCGCACCGGCAGGAGGCGCTGCAGCGCCGGGCGGCGCAGGCCGGCGAACGCGGCCGCGTAGAACGCGAGCTGCGCCAGCAGCAGGAATTGCCAGCGCGGCGAGCCGGAGCCGGCGGCGACGGCGAGATTGGTGGCGAACGCCGTGGCCATCAGCCACGGCGCGAGCAGGCGCAGCCACTTGTGCCCCCACAGGCGCCAGCCGAGCGGGTGCGCCCAGGGCAGCAGCAGCGCCGGATCGCGCGCGATCAGCTGGAAGTTGCCGGCCAGCGTGCGGCGCTTGCGCCGCGCTTCCAGCGCGGCGTCGGTCGAGGGCCGGTCCCAGGCGCGCGCATCGGCGGCGAACACGACGCGCGCGCCGCGGCGCGCGATCTGCAGCGGGATCCACAGGTCGTCCAGGATCAGGCCCGGCGGGATCGGCGGCAGCAATGCGCGCCGCGCGGCATACAGCGCGCCGGTCACGCCGACCACCGAGCCGCTTTCGGCCTCGCTGCGGCGGATCAGCTTCTCGTAGCGCCAGTAGGCATCGACGCTGCCGGCGACGTCGCCCTCGGCGCGCTCGAACATCAGTTCGCCGCTGACCGCGCCGACGGACGGGTCGGCCAGCGGGCGCAGCAGCGCGCGCACCGCGCCCGGCTCCAGGCGCTGGCGCACGTCGGCGAAGACGACGATCTCGCCATCGAGCTGCGCGAGCACGTCGCCGAGGCAGGCCGACTTGCCGCGCCGCCGCGGGAACAGATGCACGCGCAGGCGCGCGTCGGCGCGCTCGCGCAGGATCGCCGCGGTGAGGTCCTCCGAGCCGTCCGAGGCGACGTGGATGCGCAGCCGTGCGGGCGGGTAGTCCAGCGCGAGCAGGTTGTCGAGCTTGGCGCCGAGCTCGGCGGCGGCGTTGTGGGCGACCACGACGAGGTCCACCTGCGGCTCCCAGTCGCCGGCGCGCACCGGCCGCGGCGCGAGGCGCGCGCGCAGATGCATCGCGGCGGCGTAGCCGACGAACGTCCAGCCGAGCGTCAGCGCGCTCGCGGCGAACAGCAGGCGCATCATCGGACGGAGTCTCCCGGCTGGCCGAGCAGGCGCGCGCGCAGGCGCTCGTAGCCGCGGTCGCCGAACGCGCGCTTGGCGAGCGCGAGCGTGGCGTAGCGCAGGCGCGCGCGGGCGACGCCGCGGCCGTCCAGCCAACCCTCGAGCGTGGCCTCGTCGAGCGCGGCGGTGACCGCCATGCGCGGCAGCAGGCGCGGCCACGCGCCGCGCACGCGTCCGGGATGCGAGGCGAGCACGTGGCTGTAGCCGCATTCGCGCGCGACCTCGACCAGGCCCGGCGGCATGCGTCCGCCCGGCGGGGCGAGCAGCGTGACCGGCCGGCCGAGGCGGTCCTCGATCGTCTCGCGCGAGCGCACCAGGTCGGCGCGCAGCTGCGCCGGCGCGAGCTCGGTGAAGTAGCGGTGGTTCCAGCCGTGCGACTGGATCGACAGGCCCGCCGCGGCCATCTCGGCGAGCTGCGTCCAGTCGGCGAAGCCCGGCTGGCCGACGCGGCCGGGATTGACGAAGAAGTCGGCGCCGGCGCCGTGGCGCACCAGCAGCGGGAACGCCAGCGTGTAGTTGCTGAGATGGCCGTCGTCGAACGTCAGCACCGTGGCGGCCTGCGCGCGCCCGTCGAGGCGGTCGCGCGCGCTGCAGGCGCCGCCGCGGCGCGCGAGCAGCGCCAGGTGCGCCTCGAAGCGCTCGGCGGACACGCTGTAGTGCGGATCCTGGCCGAGCGCGGGGCTGCCGGGCCCGGCCACCGCATGGTACATCAGGACGAGGGCGGAGGAGCCGGCCGCCGGCGGGGACGTGGGCGCGTGCATGCCTCAGCGCTTCCAGGTCAGCGTCAGCATGATCGAGTTCTCCGAATAGCCGGCGCCGGGCACGTCGCTGTCGCGGCGCTGGTGCTCGAAGAGCAGGCTCCACAGCCAGTGCCGCGTGCGCTGCAGGTTCAGCGACAGGCCGTAGCGCAGGTCGTCGTCGGTGCGCGCCAGCGTCTCGTAGCGGCGGCGCTCCTGGCCGGCGTAGGCGGCGAGCCACAGCGTCGGGCGGACGTAGTACTGCGCGTCCGCGTAGTAGCCGCTGGTGCGCTGGTTCGAGGCCGGGTCGCCGACGTAGTCGAGCTTGCGCCAGAACGGCGAGAAGCCGACGCGGTAGGTGGTCTCGACGTGGCTGAAGTCCAGGCCGACGCGGTCCTCGCGGTAGACCTGCGGCGTGAGCACGGTGCTGCCCAGGCCGCTGCCGATGCCGACGTGGCCGAGCTGGTCGGGCGTGGCCACCAGGTCCTGCGAGGCGTCGGCGTATTCGTGCGCGGCGCTGACGCCCAGGCTCGTCGCCGGGCTCAGGTTCCAGCGCAGGCTGCCGCGCAGCAGCGAGCCGGACGGGCCGTCGCCGCTGCGGATGTCCAGCCAGCTGTAGCCGGCGGCGAGGTCGAGCGCGAGCACGCGCGTGCTGCGCTGGAACGCGGCGTACACGTCGTGGCGGTCGTAGTCGAATGGTTCGGAGACGGTCTCGACGTAGCGCGTGCGCGCGGTCGCGGCGCTGGCGCTCAGCGTGTCGGCCGGGTCCAGGCGGTAGAGCAGGCTGCCGACCGCGCTCAGCCGGTTGCTGTTGAATTCCTTGCTGGTGTCGGCGTAGCTGTTGGTGTAGCGCACGTCCAGACGGCCGCGCAGCGCGTCGCTGAACTTCGCGCGCAGCGTCGGCCCGGTGGTGAACACGTTGGTCTGCTGCTGGTTGCTCGGCGCGTCGCTCTGCAGCACGTTGATCGGCTGCTGGCTGGCGTTGTCGGCGAAGTACCAGTCCAGCCGGTCCGGGCTGATGTGCCAGTTGGCGATGCCCGACAGCAGCGCGCGGAATTCGTTGCCGAACGCGCCGCCGAGGTAGTCGCGGTACTCGAACGAGCCGGCGGCGCTGGCGCTGAGCGCCGCGCCTTCCTGGTCGACGCGGAAGTCCAGGCGCGGGATCAGCACGTCCTCGCTGACCGGGTCGGTGCTGCTGTAGTTGATGTTGTCGCTGTGCTCGAGGGAGACGCCGACGGCGTAGTCGATCGCCGGCTCCGCGTGGGCCGGCGCGGCGAGCGCGGCCAGCGCGAGCGTGAGAGCGGTGCGGTGCGGCATGTCTGGTCTCCCCCGTGGCCCGCGGACGTCTCCGGCGCCGGCGTTCGCGCGCCGGCGCTACGGCAGCTGGTTGAACACGACGCCGGCGAAGCGGTTCGGATCGAACGCCGCGGCGGCCTGGGCGATCGCCGCCGGGGTGTCGCGCCCGTAGCCGGCGACGAGCACGACGAAGTCGGCGAGCTCGGACAGGATGCGCGCGTCCGGCGAGCCGCGCGTGGCCGGTCCGTCGAGGAACAGGTAGCGGTCCGGATAGCGGCAGCGCAGCGAGTCGAGCACGGCGCGCATGCGGAACGAGGAGAAGTACTCGCCGCTGACCTCGCGCGACTTGCCGGCCGGGATCAGCCGCAGGCGCGGGATGCCGGTGCGGTGGATGATCGGCTCGATGCCGAGCGAGGGACGGTCGAGATAGTCGATCAGGCCCGGGCCGGCCTCGGTGCCGAGCGCCTTGTGCTGGGCCGCGTGGCGCGGATTGCAGTCGATCAGCAGCGCGGTCTTGGCCTCGTCGAACGCGAACGCGGCGGCGAGGTTGCGCGCCACGAAGCTGCCGCCCGAGCCGGGGCTGACCGGCGCCACCATCGTCACGAAGTTCTGGTCGCCGCCCAGCGCGAGCAGGCGCGTGCGGATCTCGCGGAACGCGTCGGCCTGCGGGCGGGCCGAGTCGTCGCGGTGGATCAGGCGCCGCTCGTCGAGCTGGCGCGGCGCCAGCGCGTGCGGCTCGGCCATGCGCGCGATCGAGCGGCTGGCCGAGGACGGATGGGCGAGCTCGCCGGCGGCGGCTTCGAGCGCGCTGCCGACGCGGTCGAGCGGCTTGCTGCGGTCGTCGGCGTTCATCGCAGGACCTCCATGCGGATCCAGTACATCGCCGCGTAGGCGAGCAGTACGCAGCCGATGATGACCAGCAGCACGGTGCCGTGGACGGCGTTGCGGCGGCGGTCCGCCGGCGTCGGGAACGGCGGGATCGTGGCCAGCACCGGCACGCCGGCGAGGCGCTCGATCTGCGCCGCCGAGCGCACGCGCGGGTCGAAGCGCGCATAGCCGAACAGCAGGCCGAGCGGCAGCACCAGGCCGAGGCCGAGGCCGGCGATGGCGAAGTGCATCATGCGCAAGCCCGACGGTCGCAGCGGCATGACCGCCGGTTCCTGGATGCGGAACGTCAGGCCCTGCTGCTTCTCGTCGAGGTCCATCGACACGCGCGCGTTCTCGCGCCGCTTGAGCAGGTCCTGGTAGACGTCGCGGTTGACCTCGTAGTCGCGCGTGAGCTCCGACAGCGCGTTCTCGGAATTGGCGATGCGCTTGCTGCGCTCGAGCTCGGCCTGCAGCATGCTCTCGCTCGCGCTCATGCGCGAGGCGGTGGCGGCGGCGTTGCGCCGCGCCTCGTTGAGCTTGCTGCGCAGCTCCTGGTAGAGCGGGTTGTACTGCACGTTGTCGTCGATCGCGCTGGCCCCGCCGCTCGCCTTGGCGAGCGACTTCTGCGCCTCCTCGCGCTTGAGCGCCTCGCGCAGGTCCTGCATCTGGTGGCGGATGCGCACGACGTCCGGGTAGTCGTCGGTGTAGGTCAGCAGCAGCTTGTCGAGCTGGCCCTGCAGCTCGGCGAGCTGCGCGCGGTACTGGCCGGCGCGCGTCTGCACCGCGGTCACCTCGGACTCGCCGGAGAGCTGCGCGACCAGCGCGCTCTCGCGCGAGCGCTGCTCCATGAGCTCCATGCGCGCCTGCTCGACCTGGCTGCGCAGCTGGCTGATGCGCGCGTTGCTGTCGGTCTCGCCGCCGGGGCGCGCGTCGACGTTCGCCTCGCGGTACGCCTTGAGCTTGTCCTCGGCGTCGGTGAGCTTCTTGTGGTAGGCCTCGACCTGGCTGTCGATGAACTCGAACGCGTTGCGGCTCTCGCGCTCCTTCGCCGCCAGGCTCTCCTGGATGAACAGCTCGGCCAGGCGCTGCGTGATGCGGTACGAACGCGCGGCGTCGCTGTCGGAATAGCTGATCTGGATCAGGTTGTCGCGCGGGCTGGCGATCTTCGTGCGGTTGGTGATCGACTCGATGATGCGGTCCTGCTCGACCGGCGAGGGCGGCGGCTGGCGCGCCATCCAGCCGCCGGCGACGAGAATCTCGTTCATGACCTTGCGGCTGAAGATCACCTCGCGCGCGATCGCGGCGCGGTCGGCGACGCCGGTGGCGACCGCGCGGCCTTCCATCAGGCCGGTGACGATGTTGCTTTCCTGCACCAGGATCGTCGTCGAGGACTCGTACTTCTTCGGCCAGGTGGCGCCGACGACCAGCGCGGCCAGCGCGATCAGCGCGAACAGCGTGCCCAGCGCGAGCATGCGCCGGCGCGCCTCGGTCGCGAGGATCGGCACGAGCTCGCCGAGCGGTACCATCGACGTGGCCATGGGCGCTGCCTCCGGAAGGTCCTAGAACGCGCGTTCGGGCACGGTGATGACGTCGCCGGGCTGGGCCGGGTAGTTCGTCGCGAGGTCGCCCTTCTTGAGGATCTGGTCCAGGTGCACCGCGTAGGCGCGCGTCGCCTCGCCCTCCCTGCGGTAGAGCTCGGTGCGGTCGGCGGCGGCGAAGTCGGTCGTGCCGCCGGCGGCGAGCACGGCGTCCAGCACGGTCATGCCCTGGCGGTAGGGCACCGAGATCGGCTGGCGCACGGCGCCGGTCACGCGCACGCGCGAAAGATACTCGTGGCTGCGCAGCTCGGTCAGGATGACCGCCACCTGCGGGTCGCGCACGTAGGCCTTGAGCTTCTCGGCGATCGCCGCCGACACCTCCTCGGGCGTGCGGCCGCCGGCCTGCACGTCGCCGATCAGCGGCACCGAGATCATGCCGTCGGGGCGCACCGGCACCTTCACGTCCAGGTCCGGGTTGTGCCAGACCGAGACCTGCAGGATGTCGTCGACGCCGATGCGGTAGACGCTGACCGCCTGCGCCGTGGGGTCGATCTTCGGGGGGGCGTTCGTGCCTGCGGTGGTGGCGCAGGCCGCCAGGAGCGACAACAGGAAGCCGATGACGAGGAGCCGGAATGCGCGATTCATGAGCGGGTACCCCCTCCTGCTGAAAACGCGAAACCTATCACATTTGTCTATTCAGGATTGTGATACGTCGAAACGCCTTTGGCTACCCTTCCGGCCACGGCGGCCAGCATATTCCACATTTGACCCGCGCGAGCGGCGTCCGGAGCCGGTTTTCCGCCCGGGCCGGCGCCGGACGCGGGACAGCCCGGGCCGCGGCCGGCGCAAGGTCGGCCGGCCGTTGCCGCGGCGCGCCGGCCTAGACGCGGTAGAACGCCCGGTACCAGTCGACGAAGCGGCCGATGCCGACCTCGACCGGCGTCGACGGCGAATAGCCGGTGTCGCGCGACAGCTCCTCGACGTCGGCGCAGGTGTCCGGCACGTCGCCGGGCTGCAGCGGCAGCAGGATCTTCTCGGCCTTGCGCCCGAGCTTGGCCTCGAGCACCTCGATGTAGTCGGCCAGCTCGACGGGCCGGTGGTTGCCGATGTTGTAGACGCGGTACGGCGCGGCCGAGCTGGCCGGGCTCGGGTTCAGCGGATCGAACGCCGGGTCGCCGGCCGGCACGCGGTCGAGCGTGCGGATGACGCCCTCGACGATGTCGTCGACGTAGGTGAAGTCGCGCGTGTGCCGGCCGTGGTTGAACACCTCGATCGGCTCGCCGGCGAGGATCTTGCGCGTGAAAAGGAACAGCGCCATGTCCGGCCGGCCCCACGGACCGTAGACGGTGAAGAAGCGCAGGCCCGTGGTCGGCAGCGCGTACAGGTGGCTGTAGGTGTGCGCCATCAGCTCGTTGGCCTTCTTCGTCGCCGCGTACAGGCTGACCGGGTGGTCGACCGCGTCGCGCACCGAGAACGGCAGCTTGCGGTTGGCGCCGTAGACCGAGCTGGACGAAGCGTAGACCAGGTGCTCGACGCCGCCGTGCCGGCAGGCCTCCAGGACGTTGATGAAGCCGACCAGGTTGCTCTCGACGTAGGCGTGCGGGTTCTCGATCGAATAGCGCACGCCGGCCTGCGCGGCCAGGTTGACCACGCGCTGCGGGCGGAAGTCGGCGAACGCCTTCTCCAGCGCGGCGCGGTCCTCCAGCGCGGCGCGCACGAGGCCGAAGTTCGCGTGCGGGGCCAGCCGGGCCAGGCGCGCTTCCTTCAGCGCGGGGTCGTAGTAGTCGTTGACGTTGTCGTAGCCGAGCACGCTGTCGCCGCGCGCGAGCAGGCGTTCGCTCAAGGCCGAGCCGATGAAGCCGGCGGCGCCGGTGACCAGGACGCGCATGGGGCAATCTCCGTCGTGTCAGGAAAGCGTTCGCGGCCGGACCGCCGGCCGCCGGTTCACAGCCGGTCGTCGACCTTGTCGCGCGGCAGCTTCTGCTTGACGTCGAACACGACGCAGCCGGGCTTGCCGAGCGCGCGGATGCCGTCGGCGCCGAGCTCGACGAACTGGTCGTGCGCGACCGCGAGGATCACCGCGTCGTACTTGCCGGGCGTGAGCTCGGTGACCAGGTCCAGGCCGTATTCGTGCCGCGCCTCCTCGGCGCTGACCCACGGGTCGTACACGTCGACGTTCGCATGGTAGCTCCTGAACTCGCCGACCACGTCGACGACGCGCGTGTTGCGCAGGTCCGGGCAGTTCTCCTTGAACGCGAGGCCGAGCACGAGGATGTTCGCGCCGACCGCGTGGATGCGCCGCTGCGTCATCAGCTTGATCACGCGCTGGGCGACGTGGCTGCCCATGCCGTCGTTGATGCGCCGGCCGGACAGGATCACTTCCGGGTGGTAGCCGATCTGCTGCGCCTTGTGCGTCAGGTAGTACGGATCGACGCCGATGCAGTGGCCGCCGACCAGGCCCGGCCGGAACGGCAGGAAGTTCCACTTCGTGCCGGCCGCGGCGAGCACCTCGCTGGTGTCGATGCCGAGGCGGTGGAAGATCAGCGCCAGCTCGTTGATCAGCGCGATGTTGAGGTCGCGCTGCGTGTTCTCGATGACCTTGGCCGCCTCCGCGACGCGGATGCTGGACGCCTTGTGCGTGCCGGCCGCGACCACCTGGCGGTACAGCGCGTCGACGAAGTCGGCCGCCTCCGGCGTGGAGCCGGAGGTGACCTTCATGATCGTCTCCAGGCGGTGCTGCTTGTCGCCCGGGTTGATGCGCTCGGGGCTGTAGCCGGCGTAGAAGTCGACGTTGTACCTGAGGCCGGACTCGCGCTCGATGATCGGCACGCAGACCTCCTCGGTCGCGCCGGGGTAGACGGTCGACTCGAACACGACGACGCCGCCGCGGCGGATCGCCTTGCCGACCGCGCGGCTGGCCGACTCCAGCGGCGCGAGATCGGGGCGCTTGGCGTCGTCGATCGGCGTCGGCACGGTCACGATGAACACGTTGCAGGCAGCCAGGTCCGCGGGCGAGGCGCTGAACGCGAGCTTGCCGGCCGCGGCGAGCTCCTCGGGCGAAACCTCGAGCGTGTGGTCGCGGCCCTCGCGCAGCTCGGCGATGCGCGCGGCGTTGATGTCGAAGCCGAGCGTCGGCAGCTTGCGGCCGAAGCCGACCGCGAGCGGCAGGCCGACGTAGCCCAGGCCGATCACCGCGATGCGCGTTTCCTCCGGGCGGGGCAGGGCGGCAGCGTCCATTCGAGACTCCGGTTCGAGGGGCGGCAAGTCTAGCAAGACCGTTTCGCGCGGGGACGCGCGAAACGCGCCGCGGCCGCACGCGTTACGGAGATTTGCAGGCGGCCGGCCGCGCGGCCGCGCATCAGGGCTTCTTCGCCGGTCGCCGCCAGCCCGGGATCGTCGTCTGGCGCGCGCGGGCGACGGTCAGCTCGCCGGCCGGCGCCTCGCGGCTGATCACCGAGCCGGCGCCGACGGTCGCGCCCTTGCCGACCTTGACCGGCGCGACCAGCGCCGTGTTCGAGCCGATGAACGCGTCGTCCTCGATCGTCGTCACGTGCTTGTTCACGCCGTCGTAGTTGCAGGTGATCGTGCCGGCGCCGATGTTCACGCCGGCGCCGATCTCGGCGTCGCCCAGGTAGCTCAGGTGGTTGGCCTTGGCGTGCTCGCCCAGGCGCGCCTTCTTGATCTCGACGAAGTTGCCGACCCGCGCGTGCGCGCCGAGCTCGGTGCCGGGGCGCAGGCGCGCGAACGGGCCGATGTCGCAGGGGCCGTGCGTGACCACGCCGTCGAGGTTGCAGTGCGAGTGCACGACGGTGCCGGCGGCCAGCGTCGAGTTGCGGATGCGGCAGTACGGCCCGATGCGCACCTCGTCGCCGAGCTCGACCAGGCCTTCGAGGATCACGTCGATGTCGATCTCGACGTCGCGTCCGACGCGCACGTCGCCGCGCACGTCGAAGCGCACCGGGTCGGCGAAGCGCACGCCGGCCGCGGCCAGATGCGTCGCGCGCATGCGCTGGTAGAGGCGCTCCAGCGCGGCCAGCTGCCAGGGGTCGTTGGCGCCGAACACCTCCTGCGGGTTGCCGCAGACGCTCGCCTCGGCGGGCTGGCCCTCGTCGTTGGCCTGGGCGAACACGTCGGTCAGGTAGTACTCGCGCTGCGCGTTCGCGTCGGTCAGGTTGCCGATCCACGCGCGCAGGCGGCGCGCGTCGGCGGCGAGGATGCCGCTGTTGATCCAGGTGATCGCGCGCTGCTCGGGCGTGCAGTCCTTCTCCTCGACGATCGCGCGCACGCGGCCGATGCCGTCGCGCACGACGCGGCCGTAGCCGTAGGGGTTGTCGAGCTGCGTGACCAGCGCGGCGAGCGGCGCGTCCAGCTCGAGCAGGCTGCGCAGCGTGGCGGTGCGGATCAGCGGCACGTCGCCGTAGAGCACGAGCACGCGCGCGCCGTCCGGCACGTTCGGCATCGCCAGCTTGACCGCATGCCCGGTGCCGCGCTGCTCGGCCTGGTGCACCCAGCCCAGGTCGCCGAGGTCGGTGAGCGCGGCGCGCACCTGGTCGCCGAGGTGGCCGTAGACGACGTGGATGCGCTCGGGCTGCAGCGCGCGCGCGGTGTCGAGCACGTGCGCCAGCATCGGCCGTCCGGCCAGGGGCATCAGCACCTTGGGACGGGCCGATTTCATCCGCTTGCCCTCGCCGGCGGCGAGGACGATCACATGCAGGGGCGTGCCGCTCACGGAAGGATCCCGGAACCTGAGGAAGCGCGCATTCTAGACGCCCGCGCCGGCCGCCGTGGGCCGGCGGCGGCGCGGCCGGCGCCGCTCCGGGGCGCGCGACAAGATTCTTTTCAGCCGGCATCGCGCCCGGCCTGCGCCGCTGCGGCCGGGCGGCAGCGGCGGCGACGCGGGATAATCGCCGTTCGTGCCGCGCAGCCGGCCCATGGGCGATCCGATGACCGAACAGCATTCCGCGAATCCTCCGCCGGCCGGCGACCGCGCACCGGCGCTCGACGCCGCCGCGCGGCAGGCCTGGCTGCGCGGCGAGCACGGGCTCGATCGCGGCGACTACGCGCAGGCCGAGCGCTGCCTGGCCGAGGCGCTGCGCCTCGCCCCGGAGCATCCGGACGTGCTGCGCTCCTGGGCCATCGCGCTGCACCAGCTGGGCCGGCACGGCGAGGCGGCCGCGGCGCTGCGCCGCGTGATCGCGCAGCGGCCCGGCGACGGGCTGGCCTACAACGCGCTCGGCACCGCGCTCGGCGCGAGCGGGGACGCGGACGGCGCGGTCGAGGCGCTGCGCCGCGCCTGCGCGCTCGAGCCCGGCCTGGCGGCGGCCTGGTTTAATCTCGGCAAGGCGCTCGGCGAGCTCGCGCGCGCGGCCGAGGCGGCCGAGGCGCTGCGTCGCGCGCTCGCGATCGATCCGGGCTTCGAGCCGGCGCGCTTCCTGCTCGCCGAGGCGCTGATGATGGACGGCCGCGTCGCCGATTCCGCCGCCGAGTACCGCGAGCTGCTGCGCCGCTCGCCGCGCTCGGGCCTGGCCTGGTGGGGGCTGGCGAACCTGAAGACCACGCGCCTGGACGAGGAGGACGCGCAGCGCCTCGCCGAGCTGGTGCGCCGCGCGGACGTCGGCCCCGACGACCGCCTCGCCGCCGCGTTCGCGCTCGGCAAGGCGCTGGACGACGTCGGCCGTCCCGAGCAGGCGTTCGCCGCCTACGTCGAGGCGAACGCGCTGGCCCGGCGCCGGATCGCGTGGAATGCGGCGGCCTTCGACGCCTGGCTCGAGCGCGTGCTCGCCGCGTGCGACGCGCTGCCGCCCGCGCCCGCCGGCGAGGCGTTCGGCCGCGAGGCGATCTTCGTCGTGGGCCTGCCGCGTTCCGGCTCGACCTTGACCGAGCAGATCCTCGCCGCGCATCCCCAGGTCGAGGGCGCGAGCGAGCTGGGCGACCTCGGCGCCGTGATCGGCGAGGAATCGCAGCGGCGCCGGCGGCCGTTCCCGGACTGGGTCGGCGAGGCCACGCCCGAGGACTGGCGCCGCCTCGGCGGCCGCTACCTCGAGCGCACCGCGCGCTGGCGCGAGCGCCGCCCGCGCTTCACCGACAAGGCGCCCGGCAACTGGGTGCTGATCGGCGCGATCCGCGCGATGCTGCCCGGCGCGCGCATCGTCGACTGCCGGCGCGACGCGGTGGAGACCTGCTGGTCGTGCTTCCGGCAGATCTTCTGGCAGGCGCACGAGTACAGCTACGACCTGGGCGATCTCGCCGCGTACTGGCACGCCCACGACCGCGCGCTGCGCCACTGGCTCGGGCGGCACGCCGGCGCCGTGCGCGAGCAGGTCTACGAGGACCTGCTGGCCGAGCCGGAGGCGCAGACGCGCGCGCTGCTGGCGTTCTGCGGCCTGCCGTTCGACCCCGCCTGCCTGCGCCCGCACGAGGCCGCGCGCAGCGTGCGCACCGCCAGTGCCGCGCAGGTGCGCGAGCCGCTGCGGCGCGACACGGCGCGCACGTCGCGCTACGGCGCGCTGCTCGACCCGCTGCGGCGCGCATTGGCGCGCTAGGGCGTGGCGTCCCGGTCCGGCTCCGCTGGCGCGTCAGTCGAAGCCGTTCGCGAACACGGCTTCGTCGCGCTCGACGGCGCCGATGTCGGGTGCCGCGCCGGCGTAGTCGTCGTCGATGCCGGGCAGCGCCACGCCGCGGTCGATCAGCGCGCTGCCGGCGGCCGGCGTGAAGTCGCCCGCGGCCGGGTCGGCCAGCGCCGGCGGCACGGCCAGGCCGTGCGGCTCCTGGCCGGTGCCGGCGCTGAAGTCGGCCAGCGTGGCGTAGTTCGCGTCGTACCAGCGCACCAGGGTCGCGCCCGGCGCGTGCAGCGCGTCGTAGTCGAAGTCCGCGGCGATCGCGTTGAGCTTGGTCAGCGCGCGCCCCGGCGCCGCGTACACGTTGTTGCGGCTGACCAGGCCGGCGCCGCTGCCGGGCTGCATCAGCACCAGCGCGTCGGCGCCGTCCACCGTGGTCAGGAACGTGTTGTGGTAGACGCGCAGCGGGCCGACCGGCGTCGGGTAGCCGCTGTTGATCTTGATCGCGCTCGGCACCTGCCCGTCGAGCGTGGTCGAGCGCGTGCGGCCGAGGTCGTAGGCGACGTTGCGCACGATCCAGACCGGCCCGGGCGCGGCCGGCGCGACGGCGAAGCCCATCAGGCTGTCGCGGATGCGGTTGCCCCACAGGCGCAGGTTCGCGCAGTGCCCCTCGGCCTCGATCGCGTCGTCGCCGTGGCGCTCGAGCGTGTTCTCGTAGACGTCGGTCTCGTTGCCGAAGCCGCCGGCCGGCGGCAGCGAACCGCAGGGCCGCAGGCCGTCGTAGGTGCCGTATACGTGGTTGCGGCGGATCACGTTGCCGCGACCGACGTCGTCGGTGAAGCCGATCGCCGCGTTGTCCGCGCCGCTGCCGTGCACCAGGCCCCACGGCCAGCCGTAGACCGCGCTGTCGCCCACCGCATTGCGCTCGATCAGGTTGCGCTCGCCGCCCTTCATCCAGACGCCGAGCGAGCCGACGTCGTGGATCGCGTTGCCGCCGACCGTGCAGTCGCTGGCGTAGCGCAGGTAGACGCCCTTGCCGTAGGCGTCGCTGCCGTAGTGGCGAATCTCCAGGCCCTCGACGCGCACGAACGCGGCGCCGGCGAGCACGACGCCTTCGTTGAGCCGGGCGACGTGCAGCGTGCGCCGGGACGGCGCCGAGCCGTCGGCGAACTTCACCGACAGCGTGGTGCCGTCGAAATGGAAGCCGCCCGGGGCGCCGGCGGCGAGCGCGCGCAGCTCGGCGAGGCTGGCGTAGCGGAACAGCCGGCCCTGGTCGCTGACCACGTGCGCGGTGGCAAAGCCGGTCGGGCGCGACCAGACGCCGCCGCCGGCATCGCTCCAGGCGACGCCGGCGGCGATCGCCGCGTCGGCACCGTCCAGGATCGCGCCGGGCTCGCCGCTGAACACGATCGGCTGCGCCGCGGTGCCCGAGGCCTGCACGCGCACGCTCTCGCGGTAGAGGCCGGCCGCGATCGACACGCGGTCGCCGGCGCGGGCGAGATCGGCGGCGTGCTGGATCGTGCGCAACGCGCGCGAGGGCGCGAGGCCGTCGTTCGCGTCCGATCCGCCGGGCGCCACGTACAGCGTGCGCGCCGGCACGAACGCGGCGTCTTCCGCGCGCGTGGCGAGCGTGGCGGTGCGCACGGCCGCGCCGTCGGCGCCGTCCGCATCCTGCAACGTGACGCGCACGTCGTAGCGGCGCCCGGCCTCGAGCCGGAACAGGCTGCCGGCGAAATGCGCGGCGTCGACGCGGACCAGCGGATGGCCGGGGCGCCAGGCGGCGTCGCCCTCGGCGCGCCATTCCAGGCGCGCGGCCGCGTCGAGGTTCGCGTCGCCGCCGACCGTGGCGACGACCCCGCCGGCCTGCAGCGTGCCGTAGGCCTCGAGCGCATCGAAACGGACGGCGTTCTGCGCCTGGGCGGCGCCGGTGACCGCGGCCAGCGCGGCGAGCAGGAAGCGGACGGGCATCGAGCGTGAAGCGAAGCGGGAAAACCGCCCGATACTGCCACGGCGTCCGTCGGCGGATGTGAGCGCGGCGTTAGGCTCGCGCAAACGAAAAACGCCGGCTCGCGCCGGCGTTCGTCGGTCCGCGTCCGGCGGGCGCCGGAACGGCTCAGTGCTTGAGCGAGCGGCGCAGCCGCTCGAGCGCCTGCAGCTGCGCGACGGCCTGCGCCAGCTGCGCCTGGGCCTGTGCGACCTCGAGCGCGTCGGAGCGGTTCGCCAGCGCGCGCTCGGCCTCCTCCTTGGCGCCGCGCGCGGCGGCCTCGTCGAGGTCCTTGGCGCGGATCGCCGTGTCGGCGAGCACGGTCACGACGTTCGGCTGCACCTCGAGGATGCCGCCGGAGACGTAGAAGAACTGCTCCTCGCCGCCTTCGAGCTGCACGCGCACCTGGCCGGGCTTGAGCCGCGTGATCAGCGGAGCGTGGCGCGGCGCGATGCCGAGCTCGCCCATCTCGCCGGTGGCGATGATCATCTGCGCCTCGCCGTGAAAGATCTCTTCCTCGGCGCTGACGATGTCGCAACGGATGGTGGTCATGTGGTTCTCGCTTCGCTCGTTCGACGGGAATCGGGAATGGGGAATCGGGAATGGTTGAGGTGGTTTTCGTCGGCTTCGATGCTTCCGACGATTCCCGATTCTCGATTCCCGAGAAGAAAGCCGCTCAGGCGGCTTTCTTCTCCATCGCCTTGGCCTTCTCGAAGGCCTCGTCGATGCCGCCGACCATGTAGAACGCCTGCTCGGGCAGGTGGTCGCATTCGCCGTCGACGATCATCTTGAAGCCGCGGATCGTCTCCTTGAGCGTCACGTACTTGCCCGGCGCGCCGGTGAACACCTGCGCGACCGTGAACGGCTGCGAGAAGAAGCGCTCGATCTTGCGCGCGCGGTAGACCGTGTTGCGGTCGTCCTCGCTGAGCTCGTCCATGCCGAGGATCGCGATGATGTCCTTGAGCTCCTTGTAGCGCTGCAGCGTGCCCTGCACGCGGCGCGCCACTTCGTAGTGCTCCTGGCCGATGATCAGCGGGTCGAGCTGGCGGCTGGTCGAGGCCAGCGGGTCCACGGCCGGATAGATGCCGAGCGAGGCGATGTCGCGCGACAGCGCCACGGTCGAGTCGAGGTGCGCGAACGTCGTCGCCGGCGACGGGTCGGTGTAGTCGTCCGCCGGCACGTACACGGCCTGGATCGAGGTGATCGAGCCGGTCTTGGTCGAGGTGATGCGCTCCTGCAGCACGCCCATCTCCTCGGCCAGCGTCGGCTGGTAGCCCACCGCGGACGGCATGCGGCCGAGCAGCGCGGACACCTCGGTGCCGGCCAGCGTGTAGCGGTAGATGTTGTCGACGAAGAACAGCACGTCCTTGCCCTTGCCGGTCTCGTCCTTCTCGTCGCGGAAGTACTCGGCCATGGTCAGGCCCGTCAGCGCGACGCGCAGGCGGTTGCCCGGCGGCTCGTTCATCTGGCCGTACACCATCGCCACCTTCGACTGCGTCTTGTCGTCGAGCTTGACGACGCCCGCGTCGATCATCTCGTGGTAGAAGTCGTTGCCCTCGCGGGTGCGCTCGCCGACGCCGGCGAACACCGACAGGCCCGAGTGCTGGGTCGCGATGTTGTTGATCAGCTCGAGCATGTTGACGGTCTTGCCGACGCCGGCGCCGCCGAACAGGCCGACCTTGCCGCCCTTGGCGAACGGGCAGACCAGGTCGATGACCTTGATGCCGGTCTCGAGCAGCTCGCTCGCCGCGGCCTGCTCGTCGTAGGACGGGGCGGGACGGTGGATGACCCACTGCTCCTTCTCGCCGATCGGGCCGGCTTCGTCGATCGGGTTGCCGAGCACGTCCATGATGCGGCCGAGCGTCGCCTTGCCGACCGGCACCTTGATCGCGTCGCCGGTGTTGGTGACGACGAGGCCGCGCTTGAGGCCGTCGGTCGAGCCGAGCGCGATCGTGCGCACGACGCCGTCGCCGAGCTGCTGCTGCACTTCCAGCGTGATCGCCATGCCGTCGATCTTCAGCGCGTCGTACACCTTGGGCACGGACTCGCGCGGGAATTCGACGTCGACGACGGCGCCGATGATTTGTACGACTTTGCCCTGGCTCATTTGAGTGGCTCCGCTAAATTGCTTGAATGCTTCGTATCGGGATTGGGGAATCGGGAATCGGGAATCGGAAGAACGGAGCGGCAGCCGCTTCTACGATTCCCGATTCCCGATTCTCCAATCCCTGGGTTCAGACCGCCGCCGCGCCGCCGACGATCTCGGAGATTTCCTGCGTGATCGCGGCCTGGCGGGCCTTGTTGTAGACCAGCGTCAGCGAGCCGATCGCCTTGGTCGCGTTGTCCGACGCGGCCTTCATCGCGACCATGCGCGCGGCGTGCTCGCTGGCGAGGTTCTCGAGCACGGCCTGGTAGACCAGCGACTCGATGTAGCGCGTCAGCACGTGCTCCAGCACGGTTTCGGCGTCGGGCTCGTAGATGTAGTCCCACGCGTGCGCGGCGACGACGTCCTCGGACGGCGGCAGCGGCAGCAGCGGCTGCACGGTCGCGCGCTGCGTCATCGTGTTGACGAAATCGTTGTAGACGAGGTTCAGGCGGTCGATGCGGCCTTCGGTGTAGCGGTCGAGCATGACCTTGATCACGCCGATCAGCTGGGCGACCTGCGGCCGCTCGCCGAGGTGCGTGACGCTGCCGACCATGTCGACCTTGAGGCGGCGGAAGAACTGCACGGCCTTCTGGCCGATGCAGACGACGTCGACCTCGACGCCCTTGTCCTGCCACGCGCGGATCTCGCCGAGCATCTTCCTGAACAGGTTCGAGTTCAGGCCGCCGCACAAGCCGCGGTCGGTCGACACGATCACGTAGCCGACGCGCTTGACGGTCTGGCGCTCGACCAGGAACGGATGCTTGTACTCGGCGTTCGCCAGCGCGATGTGGCCGATGACCTGGCGCATCAGGCGCGCGTACGGACGCGACGCCTTCATCAGGTCCTGCGCCTTGCGGATCTTCGACGCCGAGACCATCTCGAGCGCACGCGTCACCTTGCGCGTGTTCGCGACGCTCTTGATCTTGGTGCGGATTTCTCTTGCGCCTGCCATTGTTCTCGCTCGCTACGCTTGCTGCGACGGGAATCGGGAATGGGGAATCGTGAGAAGCGAAAGCGCTTCGACGAACCCGATGCCTGCTTCAACAATTCCCGATTCTCGATTCCCAATTCCCGGTTCTTACCAGGAGCCCGTCTTCTTGAACTCTTCCAGGCCCTTCTTGAACGCGGCCTCGATGTCGCCGTTCCAGTCGCCCGTCTCGACGATCTTCTTCATCAGGTCGCCGTAGTTGTTGTGGAAGTGCGCGTGCAGCGCGGCTTCGAACGGCAGCACCTTGTTCAGCGGCAGGTCGTCGAGGTAGCCCTTCTCGGCCGCGTAGACCGACAGCGCGAGCTCGGCGATCGACAGCGGCGCGTACTGCTTCTGCTTCATCAGCTCGGTCACGCGCTGGCCGCGCTCGAGCTGCGCGCGCGTGGCGGCGTCGAGGTCGGAGGCGAACTGCGCGAACGCGGCAAGCTCGCGGTACTGCGCCAGCGCCAGCTTCACGCCGCCGGAGAGCTTCTTGACGATCTTGGTCTGCGCCGCGCCGCCGACGCGCGACACCGAGATGCCGGCGTTCACCGCCGGGCGGATGCCGGCGTTGAACAGGTCGGTCTCGAGGAAGATCTGGCCGTCGGTGATCGAGATCACGTTGGTCGGCACGAACGCGGACACGTCGCCGGCCTGCGTCTCGATGATCGGCAGCGCGGTCAGCGAGCCGGTCCTGCCCTTGACGGCGCCGTTCGTGTGCCGCTCGACGTATTCCTCGTTGACGCGCGCGGCGCGCTCGAGCAGGCGGCTGTGCAGGTAGAACACGTCGCCCGGGTACGCCTCGCGGCCCGGCGGGCGCTTGAGCAGCAGCGAGATCTGGCGGTAGGCCCAGGCCTGCTTGGTCAGGTCGTCGTAGATGATCAGCGCGTCTTCGCCGTTGTCGCGGAAGTACTCGCCCATCGCGCAGCCGGCGTACGGGGCGATGTACTGCATCGCCGCCGATTCGGACGCCGACGCGGCGACGATGATCGTGTGCGCCAGCGCGTCGTTCTCCTCGAGCTTGCGCACGACGTTGGCGATCGAGCTCTGCTTCTGGCCGATCGCCACGTAGATGCATTTGATGCCGGAGTTCTTCTGGTTGATGATCGTGTCGACGGCCAGCGCGGTCTTGCCGGTCTGGCGGTCGCCGATGATCAGCTCGCGCTGGCCGCGGCCGATCGGGATCATCGAGTCGACCGACTTGTAGCCGGTCTGCACCGGCTGGTCGACGGACTTGCGCCAGATCACGCCCGGGGCGACCTTCTCGACCGGCGAGGTCTGCTTGGCGTTCAGCGGACCCTTGCCGTCGATCGGGTTGCCGAGCGCGTCGACGACGCGGCCGAGCAGCTCCGGGCCGACCGGCACTTCGAGGATGCGGCCGGTGGTCTTGGCCGTGTCGCCCTCGCGCAGGTGCTCGTAGTCGCCGAGCACGACCGCGCCGACCGAGTCGCGCTCGAGGTTCAGCGCCAGCGCGTAGGTGTTGCCCGGCAGCTCGACCATTTCGCCGGACATCACGTCGTTGAGTCCGTGGATGCGCACGATGCCGTCCGACACGCTGGTCAGCGTGCCCTCGTTGCGCGCCTCGGCGGACAGCTTGAACTTCTCGATGCGGCTCTTGATGAGCTCGCTGATTTCGGACGGATTGATAGTCGTGGCCATGGTCGTGGTTCCTGGTCCGTGCGCCGGTGGGACGCGACGTGGGTCCAATGGTTCTCAGGTCAAAGGTCAAAGGTCGGCGGTTTCGCGAGCGGCCCGCCGTGCGAGCCTTCGAAAACCCCTGACGTCTGACCTCTGAATCGGGTCGAAAGGCGACCGGCGCGTCCCGCGCCGGCCGGCCTCAATGCATCAGCGCGCTTTCCAGCCGCGCCAGCCGTCCGCGCACCGAGCCGTCGATGACGACGTCGCCGGCGTCGATGATCGCGCCGCCGAGCACGCCGGCGTCGATCGACTGCTCGATCTCGATGTCGCGGCCGAAGCGGCGCTTGAGCGCGTCCTTCAGCTTGGCGGCCTCGGTGGCGTCGATCGGCGTCGCCGAGCGCACGTTCACCTTGAGCACGCGCTCGGCTTCCTGCTTGAGCTCCTCGAACAGCGCGCCGATCTCCGGCAGCACCGGCAGGCGGCGGTTCTCGGCGAGCACGCGCACGAAGCCGGCGAACGGCGTGTCGGCGCCTTCGCCTTCCGGCAGCACCAGCGCGGCCAGGTCGGCCTGGGAAACCCGCGGGTCGCCGAACAGCGCCGACACGCGCGGGTCCGCGGCGACCTGCGCCGCGAACGCGAGCTTGCCGGCCCATTCGCCGAGGGCGTTGTGCGCGCGCGCCAGCTCGAACGCGGCGCGCGCATACGGACGGGCGAAGGTCAGGGCGTTGGACATGTCAGATCTCGGCGACGAGCTGGTCGATCAGCGCCTTGTGCGCGTTCGCGTCGATTTCGCGGTGCAGGATCTTCTCGGCGCCGGCGATCGCCAGCGAGGCGACCTTGGCGCGCAGCTCCTCGCGCGCCTTGTGCGCCTGCGCCTCGATGTCGGCGGCGGCGATCGCCTTCTGCTTGGTCGCCTCGACGATCGCGTCCTGACGCGCCTTGTCGACGATCTGCGCGGCCTGCGCGTGCGCGCGGTCGATGATCGCGGCGGCTTCGGCGCGCGCCTTCTTGATCTCCTCGGCCACGCGCGCGTCGGCGTCGGCGAGCTCCTTGCGCGCCTTCTCCGCCTGCGACAGCCCTTCGGCGATCTTGTTCTGGCGCTCTTCGATGGCCGCGATGATGTGCGGCCAGCCGTACTTCATGACCAGCAGGGCCACGGCGAAGAACGCCAGGCCCTGGATCACCAGGGTGAGATTCGGAATCATCGTCTGCTCCTGCGCAGCGGCGGCCCCTCGGGGCCGCCGCGGTGCCTTGCGGGGTTCTTACTTGACGCCGACGTAGCCGAGCAGCGGGTTGGCGAACAGCAGCAGCAGCGCGATGGCGACGCCGATGATCGGCACCGCGTCGAGCAGGCCGGCGACGATGAACATCTTGGTCTGCAGCATCGGGGTCAGTTCCGGCTGGCGCGAGGAGCCTTCGAGGAACTTGCCGCCGAGCAGCGCGAAGCCGATCGCGGTGCCGAGGGCGCCGAGGCCGATCAGCAGGCCGGCGGCGATGACCGTCATGCTCAGCACATCGGCGACCTGAGCGACGTTAGCGATGGTTTCCATGGGATGTCTCCGTGGTTCTCTAGGTGAAGTGAAAAGGCTTGCTGGCGACGTACTGCATCGAAGCCGGCTGTGGGTCGAACGGTGCAGGCACGGATGCCTGCGTTCTGATCCTCGCGGTCACGCGTGGCCGCAGAGGCTAGTGGCTCTCCGCGGCCATGCTGAGGTACACGATGGTCAGCGTCATGAAGATGAACGCCTGCAGCGTGATGATCAGGATGTGGAACGCGGTCCAGGCGAAGCCGGCGACGAGCTGGCCGGCGCCGAGCAGATAGGTCGAGAAGTGCGCCAGCGACGCGCCGAGCGTCATCACGGCGATCAGGATGAAGATCAGCTCGCCGGCGTACATGTTGCCGAACAGTCGCAGGCTCAGGCTGACCGGGCGCACGGCTTCCTCGATCAGGCGCAGCAGGAGGTTCGGGAACGCGACCAGCACCTTGCCGATCGGGCCGTTGGCGTGGAACGGCGCGCTCAGGAACTCGCCGAAGAACTTCGCCGGGCCCTTGTGCTTGAGGCCGACGTACTGGATCAGCAGGAACACGGTCAGCGCCATGCCCAGCGTCGTGCTGAGGTCGGCCGTCGGCACGACGCGCAGGTAGGCGTGCGCCGGGTCGTGGCCGGCCATCGCGTGGCCGCTGGCCCAGGCCCACGGCAGCAGGTCGACCGGCAGCATGTCCATGAAGTTCATCAGGAACACGAGGCAGAAGATCGTGATCGACAGCGGCGCGATCAGCTTGCTCTTGCCGTGGAACGTCTCCTTGACGAGACCGTCGACGAACAGCACGATCATCTCGATCGCGCACTGCAGCTTGCCGGGCACGCCGGCGGTCGCGCGGCGCGCGACGCGCAGGAACAGCACCAGGAAGATCAGGGAGGTGACCAGCGTGAAGAACAGCGTGTCGAGATTGAGCGTCATGAACGCGCCGTCGCCGACGCTCAGCTGCAGGTGATGCAGGTGATGCTTGATGTACTCGGTCATGTTCACCGAGCCGGCTTCTTCAGTGGCCATCCGTTCTTACCTGGTTGCGATGAGGGCGATCCAAAACGCGAACTGCGCCGCCAGGATCCCGGCGATCAGGCCGGAAAACGGCAGCTTCCACACGGCTATCGCGACGTACAGCGCCGCGCACAGCCAGATCCACTTCAGCAGCTCCGCCGCGTACGCGGAGCGCAGCGCGCTGCGCGCCGGAACCACGCCCCGGCCGTACATGCGCAGTGCGAACAACACGTTGCCAGCGGAGACGATGAGCCCGCCCGCCAGCGCCGCCAAGCCGATCCGCCAGCCGAAGACCGCCGCGGCCGATGCGACGAGCACGGCTGCGCCGGACTGCAGGGCCGCGGTGCGTGCCGCCACGGACCAGCCGTGGGCGATGGAATTACGCACTCGGAACTCCCGGTCAAGGGAGGCTGGGCGGTGGAGCGCATCTCCCGGCGCGGCCCACCTCTCCAAAAGGCTTAAGATTGTATCAACCCGCTCGCCGTGGCCGCAATCCGGCCGGGCCTTGCCGGGGCGCTCCCGCCGAGTCCGGCTCGCGGCATATTGACGCAGGCCCCTGGCGCCGCCGCCGCGCCGCCCGGGCGAAAAAAAAGCCGGACCCGAAGGTCCGGCTCGCAAGTGAACGCCGGCGCAGAAGGGGAGATGCGGCGGCGTCTTTCTCTGGGGAGAAAACGGAACGTCGGCGCGCGTCTCAGCGCGTGCCGGCAGCCTTCTTGGCCGCGTTGACCTGCTTGGTGATCGTCTCGCTGGCCGTGTCGAACGAGCCCTTGGCGATCGAGCCGATCGCCTCGGTCGTCTTCAGCGAGATGCCGAGGACTTCCTGGCCGTTCGCGTAGAGCTTCTCGGCGCTTTCCTTGGCCAGCTGCACGCCCTTCGGCCAGATCGCCTTGGCGCCCTCGAAGTCGCGCACTTCGGCCGCTTCGGTCCAGAACTCGACCGAGGCCTTCACGCGGTCCTCGAACGTCTTGAGGTTCAGCTCGGTGATGCGCTCGAAGCCGGCCAGCGCCAGGCCCTGCGCCTTGACGAAGGCGTCGGCGTAGCTCTTGCCCAGCGCCAGCGACTGGTTGTTGATCTGCTCGAACATGGTCGATCCCTCTGGGGGTATGAGGAGTGATGTGGAGCCATCCTAGCAGCGTTTTTGTTGCGACGCAACATCCGGTGGCCGAAAACGGCCGGCCGCGCCGGAGGCGCATCTTTCATTCACTTTGATTTCAGCATGTTGACCGCCGCGAGACGTCTTGCCGCGGCGCGCCATAGCGACGCTCAGCCGGTGGCGTCCGGCCCGTCGTAGTAGCAAGCCGAGGTGCAGGTCTCGTGCACGACGACGCGCGCCAGCAGCGGCAGGCGCGGCGCGAGGCGCGTCCAGATCCAGCGCGCCAGGTTCTCGCTGGTCGGGTTCTCCAGGCCCGGCACCTCGTTGAGGTAGCGGTGGTCGAGCTGCTCGAACAGCGGCTCGAACGCCGCCTTCAGGTCGGCGAAGTCCATGACCCAGCCGAGCTGCGGATCGAGCGGCCCGCGCACGTGCACCTCGATGCGGAACGAATGCCCGTGCAGGCGCGCGCACTTGTGCCCGGCGGGCACGTGCGGCAGGCGGTGCGCCGCCTCGATGCGGAATGTCTTGGCGATGTCCATCGGGCCGCGCATGGTAGCGCATCGCCTGCGCACCTGTGCCGTTCGTCACGTGGCGCGGCGCACCGGCTTCCGACAAGATCGCACGACGTTCAGCTTTGCAGCCGCTCAACTTCGATTCGGAGCCGACGATGGACAGACGAGATTTCCTCAAGATCACCGGCGCGAGCCTCGGCGGCCTGGTGATTCCCTCGATCTACGGCCGGGCGGTCGCGGCCGAGGCGCTGCTGACGAAGGTCGACGCCGCGACCAAGAAGCGCCTCGCCGACGTCGCGCTGCAGGCCGCCCGCTCCGGCGGGGCCAGCTACTGCGACGTGCGCATCGGGCGCTACCTGCGCCAGTTCGTCATCACGCGCGAGGACAAGGTGCAGAACGTCGTCAACACCGAGTCGAGCGGCGTCGGCATCCGCGTGATCGCCAACGGCACCTGGGGCTTCGCCGCGACCAGCGACATGAGCGACGACGGCATCGCCAAGGCGGCGCGCCAGGCGATCGCGATCGCCAAGGCCAACTCGCGCCTGCAGGCCAAGCCGGTCGAGCTCGCCCCGGTCAAGGGCGTCGGCGAGGTGAGCTGGGCGACGCCGATCGTCAAGAACGCGATGGAAGTGCCGATCAAGGACAAGGTCGACCTGCTGCTCGGCGTCAACGCCGCGGCGATGCAGGCCGGCGCCAGCTTCGTCAATTCGATCCTGTTCCTGGTCAACGAGCAGAAGTACTTCGCCTCCACGGACGGCTCGTACATCGACCAGGACGTGCACCGCATCTGGGCGCCGCTGACCGTGACCGCGGTCGACCAGAAGAGCGGCAAGTTCCGCACGCGCCACGGCCTGTCCGCGCCGCGCGGCATGGGCTTCGAGTACCTGGACGCCAAGCCCGCCGACAAGGTCGAGCTGCCCGGCGGCGCGGTCGTCTACCGCGATTCCTACGACATGAAAGCCGACGCGATCGCGGCGGCGAAGCAGGCCCGGGAGAAGCTGACCGCGCAGTCGGTCAAGCCCGGCAAGTACGACCTGGTGCTCGATCCCTCGCACCTGTGGCTGACGATCCACGAGTCGGTCGGCCACCCGCTCGAGCTCGACCGCGTGCTCGGCTACGAGGCGAACTACGCCGGCACCAGCTTCGCCACGCTGGACAAGTGGAAGTCGAAGAACTTCAAGTACGGCAGCGACAAGGTCACGATCTTCGCCGACAAGGTGCAGAAGGGCACGCTCGGCGCCGTGGGCTACGACGACGAAGGCGTCAAGACGCAGCGCTGGGACCTGATCAAGGACGGCGTCCTGGTCAACTACCAGGTCATCCGCGACCAGGCGCACATCCTCGGCCTCGACGCGTCGCAGGGCTGCTGCTACGCCGACTCCTGGTCGAACGTGCAGTTCCAGCGCATGGCCAACGTCTCGCTGGCGCCGGGCAAGGACAAGCTCTCGCCGCAGGACATGATCAAGAACGTCGAGAACGGCATCTACATCATCGGCGACGGCTCGTTCTCGATCGACCAGCAGCGCTACAACGCCCAGTTCGGCGGGCAGCTCTTCTACGAGATCAAGAACGGCGAGGTGACCCGCCCGCTCGAGGACGTGGCCTACCAGATGCGCACGCCGGAGTTCTGGAACTCCTGCGTCGCCGTCTGCGACGAGAGCGACTACCGCTTCGGCGGCTCGTTCTTCGACGGCAAGGGCCAGCCCGGTCAGGTCTCGGCGGTCTCGCACGGGTCGGCCACCGCGCGCTTCAACGGCGCCAACGTCATCAACACGGCGCGCAGCCTGGGGTGAGGCGCGGCCGGGGCGCGGCCCCGGCGCGCGAGCCTTCCCGCAGGAACCCCAGCAGATTCCGGAGCAGCCCATCATGAGCATCTACACCGAAGACCAGGCCAAGGCCATCCTCGACAAGGTCGTCAAGCTGTCGAAGGCCGACCAGTGCAGCGCGACGCTGAGCGGATCGAACGGCGGCAACATCCGCTACGCGCTCAACAGCGTGTCCACCAGCGGCAACGTCAGCGACGCCGACCTCGCCGTCGAGGTCGCGTTCGGCAAGCGCGTCGGCACGGCCACGATCAACACGTTCGACGACGCCTCGCTGGAAGCCGTGGTGCGCCGTGCCGAGGAGCTCGCGCGGCTGGCGCCGGAGAACCCCGAGTTCGTCCCGGCGATCGACAAGCAGGCCTACAAGCCGAGCGGCACCTTCGTGGAGAAGACCGCGGCGATCACGCCGGAATACCGCGCGCAGGTCGCCGCCGCGTGCATCGAGCCCTGCCGCAAGGACAAGCTCGTCGCGGCCGGCTTCTTCTCCGACTCGCAGAGCTTCTCGGCGGTGGCCAACAGCAAGGGCAACTTCGGCTACCAGAAGTCGACCGGCATGGACTTCACCTGCACCGTGCGCACCGACGACGGGCACGGCTCGGGCTGGGTCGCGCGCAACCTCGCCGACGTGTCGAAGTTCGACGCCAAGAGCGACATCCGCACGGCGATCGAGAAGGCCCGAGGCTCGGTGGGCGCGAAGGCGCTGGAGCCGGGCAAGTACACGGTCATCATGGAACCGGCGGCCACCGCCGGGCTGATCTCGTTCATGATGTTCGGCTTCGACGCGCGCAGCGCGGACGAGGGGCGCAGCTTCCTGTCGAAGAAGGGCGGCGGCAACAAGCTCGGCGAGAAGCTGTTCGACGAGCGCGTGTCGATCCACGCCGATCCCTGGGACGCGGAAGCCGCGGTGCTGCCGTGGGACAACGACGGCCTGGCGCGCGAGCGCACGCCGATCATCACCAAGGGCCGCGTCGACTACCTGCACTATTCGCGCTACTGGGCGCAGAAGCAGGGCAAGCGCGCGGTCGGCCAGCCCGGCAACCTGATCATGGCCGGCGGCGACAAGTCGACGATGGACCTGGTCAAGGGCACCAAGAAGGGCGTACTGGTCACGCGCACCTGGTACATCCGCATGGTCGATCCGCAGACCGTGCTGCTGACCGGCCTGACCCGCGACGGCACGTTCTACATCGAGAACGGCGAGATCAAGTACCCGATCAAGAACTTCCGCTTCAACGAGTCGCCCGCGATCATGCTGAACAACCTCGAGGAGCTGGGCAAGCCGGTGCGCGTCGGCGACGACGAGTCGCCGTTCGTCATGATGATCCCGCCGATGAAGATCCGCGACTTCACGTTCACGTCGCTGTCGGACGCGGTGTAAGGGCTAGATTCGGGATTGGGGATTGAGGATTCGGAAAAGCCGCGCGTGCATCGCCATGGCGCGGCAGGTCCACTCCCCGATCCCGATTCAGAAAGCCCCATGACGGTCGAAGGCTGGTCACCGAGCGCTTCTCCATGACCCGCGCCGAGTTCCTCCGCTTGCTTCTCGCCGCCGGCACGGGCTTGGTGCTCGCGCCGCCCTCGCGCGCAGCGGATGGTTCACCGAATCCCCGATCCCCCATCCCCAATCCCGGCCCGTACGACTTCTGGTTCACGCGCCTGATGTACGAGTCCGGCGACTGGGACGTCGACCAGCGCATGCCGTCGAACCTGCTCGACGCGCTGATCCAGTACACGACCTTGCGCGTCGACGCCAAGGAACGCGTGCTGCCGCTGTCCGACCCGCGCGTGCTCGCGCAGCCGTTCTGCTACCTCGCCGGCCACAAGCTGGTGGAATTCAATCCCGACGAGCGGCGCAACTTCGAGCGCTACGTGCGCGGCGGCGGCTTCGTGCTCGTCGACGACTGCAACCACGACATCGACGGGCTGTTCGCCAAGTCGTTCGAGCGGGAGATGGCGTCGATCTTCGGCGCCGACGCGCTGCGCAAGCTGCCCAAGGACCATCCGCTGTTCTCCAGCTTCTTCGCGTTCGACGGCCCGCCGAACACCGCGTTCGAGCTCAACGGCTGGGGCGACGACCTCGTGCACGACTACCTCAAGGGCATCGAGATCGACGGCCGCCTCGGCGTGCTCTACAGCAACAAGGACTACGGCTGCGAATGGGACTACGACTGGCGCAACAAGCGCTTCCTCGCCGAGGACAACACGAAGTTCGCGGTCAACGTCGTCATCTACGCGCTCACCGCGTGACGCCGAGCGCCCGAACCACGAAGGACACGAAGAACACGAAGGAGACCATTCGAGCCATGAAGCACCGGCAGCGCCGGCGGCCGACGGCGTCGACATTCGACGCTGTGCACGTTTGCGGCGCTTCTTCGTGCTCCTCGTGTCCTTCGTGTTTCGATCTTGAGTTTTTTTCTCATCGGGGTTTCCAGCGCAATGGATGAAGCATCGATCCAACGCCAACTCGCCAAGCTCGCCGCGCTGCGCGAGGCGGTCGGCCGCGCCGTCGTCGGCCAGCGCGAGGTCGTCGAGCAGCTGCTGATCGGGCTGCTCGCCGGCGGCCACTGCCTGCTCGAAGGCGTGCCGGGCCTCGGCAAGACGCTGCTCGTGCGCTCGCTCGGGCAGGCGCTCGCGCTCGACTTCCGCCGCATCCAGTTCACGCCGGACCTGATGCCGAGCGACATCGTCGGCACCGAGCTCCTCGAGGAGGACCACGGCACCGGCCGGCGCTACTTCAAGTTCCAGCAGGGCCCGGTGTTCACGAACCTGCTGCTCGCCGACGAGCTCAACCGCACGCCGCCGAAGACGCAGTCGGCGCTGCTCGAGGCGATGCAGGAGCGCACGATCAGCTATGCCGGCACCACGCACGCGCTGCCCCGGCCGTTCTTCGTGCTGGCGACGCAGAACCCGCTCGAGCAGGCCGGCACCTATCCGCTGCCGGAGGCGCAGCTCGACCGCTTCCTGCTGCACGTGCGCGTGGACTATCCCGACGAGGCCGAGGAGCGCGCGATCCTCGTGCAGACCACCGGCGCCGCCGAGGCGCGCGTCGAGCCCGTCATGGACGGCGCGGACGTGCTCGCGCTGCAGGCGCTGACGCGCGAGGTGCACGTCGGCGACGACCTGCTCGCCTGGATCACGCGCCTGGTGCGCGCCACGCGGCCGCAGGCGAGCGCGCTGGCCGAGGTGCGCGACTGGGTGCGCTGGGGCGCGGGGCCGCGCGCCGGCCAGTCGCTGGTGCTCGCGGCCAAGGCGCGCGCGCTGCTGCACGGCCGGCTCGCGGCGACGCGCGATGACGTCAGGGCGCTCGCCGCGCCGGTGCTGCGCCACCGCCTGCTGCTGTCGTTCGCCGCCGAAGCCGAGCAGCGCGGCAGCGACGACGTCGTCGCCGCGCTGCTGCAGGCGCTGCCGGCGCCGTGACCGGGGGCGGATTGAAAGCGGAGCGATCGAAGCGCGAAGGACACGGAGGAGGGCCGAGGCGTTGTCGCGCCTTTCCCGCGTGCTTCGTGTTCCTGGCTTCGGGCCCGCGCCGGCCATGATCGCACCGTCGATTCCGCCGGACGTGCGCGCGCGCCTGCGCCGGCTGCGCCTGCACGCGCGCGGCGGCATCGGCGCCGACGGGCTCGGCCAGCACGCCAGCCGCAGCCGCGGCGCGGGCCTCGAATTCGTGCAGTACCGCGCCTACGAGCCGGGCGACGAGCCGCGCCGCATCGACTGGAAGCTCTACGCGCGCTCGGATCGCTACTTCGTGCGCGAGGCCGAGCGCGACAGCCCGCTGGCGGTGTGGCTGCTGCTCGACGCGACCGCGTCGATGGGCTATCGCGACGGCGCCGACGCGGCGCGCCCGAGCAAGCTCGAGGCGGCCTGCCTGCTCGCCGCCTGCACGATCGAGCTCGCGCTGCGCCAGGGCGACCGCTTCGGCGTCGTCGCGCTCGGCGGCAGCGCGCCGCTAGCGATCCCCGCCGCGCCGGGCGCGCGCCAGCGCGACCGCTGCCTGCTCGAGCTCGCGCGCCTGCACGCCGCCGGCGGCTGGCCGGGCGAGGACGCGCTGCGGCCGCTGTGGGAGCGCGTCGCGGCGCATGCGCTGGTCGTGTTCGTCTCCGACTTCTTCGACGAGGCGTCGTTGCGGCTCGCCGAGCGCCTCGCCGCCGCGCGCCGCGAGGTCGTCGCCGTGCAGATGCTGGCCGCGGACGAGCGCGACTTTCCGTTCGCCGGCGCGCACCGCTTCGTCGACCCGGAATCGGCCGTCGAGCGCCGCGTCGACGCCGCGGCCGCGCGCGCCGACTTCCTGCGCCGCTTCGCCGCCGCGCGCGCCGATCTGGCGCGCCGTTTCGACGCGTGCGGCATCCGCCATGCCGGCCACGTGCTGGACGAGCCGATCGACGCGCCGCTGCAGCGCTTGTTCGGCGAGCGCGGCGCGCCGCGGACGGGCGCGGCATGAGCGCCGTGCTGCTCGCGCCGCTCGGCCTGGCCGCGCTGGCGGCGCTGGCGCTGCCGCTCGCGATCCATCTGGTGCGGCGCTTGGAGCTCAGTCGCACCGAATTTCCGGCGCTGCGCTGGATCGCCGAGCGCGCGCGGCCGCGCCGGCGCCTGCGCTTCGAGCGGCCATGGCTGCTCGCGCTGCGCTTGGCGCTGCTGGCCCTGCTCGCGCTCCTGCTGGCGCGGCCGGTGCTGGTCGAGGCGCCGCAGGCGGGCGGACCCTGGCTGTTCGTCGTTCCGGGCGTCGACCGCGCCGCCGCGCGCGCGGCCGTGCCCGACCTGGAGGCGCACGCGCGCTGGCTGGCGCCGGGCTTCGCGCCCCTGGACGTGCCGCCTGCGCAGCCGGCGCCGCTCGCCAGCCTGCTGCGCGAGCTCGATGCGACGCTGCCGCCGGACGCGACGCTCACGGTGGTCGTGCCCGCCGAGCTCGCCGGGCTCGACGGCGAGCGGCCGCGGCTCGCGCACGCGGTCGCCTGGCGCGTCGTGCCCGGCCGCATGCCCGAGGCGGCGCCGGCGCCGGCCGAGCCGGTGCGCATCGCCGTGCGCTATGCGCCCGAGGCGGCGGCGTCGCTGGCGTATCTGCAGGCCGCGGTGGCGGCGTGGAACGTGCGCGAGCCGGGGCGCTACCGCCTCGACGCGCAGCCGCTCGGCGCGCCGCTTCCCGAGGACGCGCGCTGGCTCGCCTGGCTGGCGCCGCCGGCGCCCGAAGCGCAGGCCTGGATCGAGCGCGGCGGCACGGCCTTGGCAATCCATCAGGCCGGCACGGACGGCGAGCCGCTCTGGCGCGATGCGGCCGGGCGCGTGCTCGCGCGCACGCAGCCGGTCGGCCGCGGCCGCGTGCTGGCGCTGCCGGGCGCGCTCGCGCCGGCGGACCTGCCGCTGCTGCTCGACGCCGACTTTCCCGAGCGCCTGCTCGCCGCATTCGCGCCGGCCGCGCCGCCGACGCACGCGCCGGCCGAGTCGATGGCGCCGCGACGGGCCGAACGCGCAGCGGCGCCGGCGTCGTCCGCGCCCGCATCCGGCCGGCCGCTGGACGGCTGGCTGGCGCTGCTGGCCGCGCTGTTGTTCCTGGCCGAACGCATCCTCGCCACGCGGCGGCCGATGGAGCCGGCGGCATGAGCGCCACGGCGCGCCTGGCGACGCTGCGCCGCGCGGCGTCGCGCCGCCGCTGCGCGATCGCGCTGGCGGTGGCGCTGCCGCCGGCCGCGGCGCTGGTCGTCCTGGCCGCGCGCTGGAGCGGCGGCGCGGCGGCCTGGGCGGTCGCGCTGGCGGCCGCGGCGGCGATCGCGGCGGCGGCCTGGCGCGCCGCGCGCGTCGACGACCGCTGGCTCGCGCGGCGCCTCGACGCGGCGCTGCCGGCGATGGACGACAGCGCAGCCCTGCTGTTCGACGGCGCGCCCGCGCTGTCCGCCGTGCAGCGCCTGCAGCAGGCGCGCCTGCAGGCGCGCCTGGCCGATGCCGACGTCGACCTGCGGCCGGCCTGGCCGCGGCAGGCATTCGCCGCGAGCGTCTCGGCCGCCGTGCTGCTGCTCGCACTCGCGCTGGCCGGGCCGCGCGCGCCGGCCGGCGGCGGCGCGGCCGGCGCGCCGCCGCGCAGCGCCGCCGCGGCGCCGGCGACCGCCGTCGCGGAGGTCCGGCTCGCGATCGAGCCGCCGGCGTATACGCGTCTGCCGCCGCGCAGCGAGCCCGCGCTGGATGCCAAGGCGCCGGAAGGCGCGCGCCTGCGCTGGCGGCTGCGCTTCGATCCGCAGCCCAGGGCCGCGGCGCTGGCGTTCCACGACGGCAGCCGCGTCGAGCTCGCGCGCGACGGCGACGCCTGGACCGGCGAGCGCCGTCTCGGCGCCTCGGCGCTCTACCGCATCGCGCTCGACGGCGCGCCGCCGGTGGCGGACGACCGCCTGCATCGCCTCGACGCGATCGCCGATCGCGCGCCGGAGGTGCGCGTGATCCGTCCCGACCGCACGCTGACGCTGCTCGAGGACGGGCAGGCGCACTGGGAGCTCGCGTTCGAGGCCGAGGACGACTACGGCCTCGGCAAGGCGGAGCTGCAGGTCACGCTCGCGCAGGGCGGCGGCGAGAACGTCACGTTCAAGGAGCAGACGATCGCGCTGGCGCCGACGTCCCTCGCCCCGTCGGCGGCGCCGTCCGCTCCCGCTTCGCAGGCAAAGGGCGAAGGCGGGCCGCCCGTCGCGGCGCGCTACGACCACCGCCTGGACCTGGCGGCCCTCGGCCTTTCGGCGGGCGACGACGTGATCGTGCGCATCGCCGTCGCCGACAACCGCGAGCCTGCGCCCAACGTCACGCGCAGCGCGAGCTTCATCCTGCGCTGGCCGCCGCCGGCGTCGAGCGAGAGCGCCGGCCTCGAAGGCATCGCGCAGAAGACCCTGCCGGCGTACTTCCGCAGCCAGCGCCAGATCATCATCGACACCGAAGCCCTGCTCGCCGAGCGGGCGCAGCTCGACGAGGCGCGCTTCCTGGCGCGCTCCGACGCGATCGGCGTCGACCAGAAGATCCTGCGACTGCGCTACGGCCAGTTCCTCGGCGAGGAGGCGGAGACGCCGGCGCAACATGCGCCCGGCGGGGACGATCACGACCACGACGCGGACGGACGCGAGGCGGCGCAAACGCAGGCCGACGCGCTGCACGCGATGCACGAGGCGCGCGAAGCGCCGGCGCGCGGCCCGGCGAAGTTCGGCGACGCCGGCGACGTGGCGGCCGAGTACGGCCACGTGCACGACATCGCCGAAGCGGCGACCCTGCTCGATCCGGACACCAAGGCGACGCTGAAGTCCGCGCTCGCCGAGATGTGGCAGGCCGAGCTGCATCTGCGCCAGGGCGACCCGGACCAGGCGCTGCCGTACGAGCGGCGCGCGCTCGAGTTCGTCAAGCAGGTGCAGCAGGCCACGCGCATCTACCTCGCCCGCGTCGGCCTCGAGCTGCCGGCGCCGGACGAGGCGCGGCGCCTGTCCGGCGAACGCAAGGACCTGACCGACCGCCGCGGCGCGCTCGCCGCCGCGGCCAGCGATGCGGCGCCGATCGCGCGATTGCACCAGGCCCTGGCCGGCGCGGCGGCGCCCGACTGGGCGGCGGCGGAGGACTGGGTGCGCGCGCGAGAGAGCCGCCTGCCGGATGCGCTCGGCCTGCTCGCCGCGATCGATGCGGCGCGTCGCGATCCGGCCTGCGCCGCCTGCCGCGCGCGTCTGCGCGACCTGCTCTGGCCGCTGCTGCCGGCGCCGGCGGCGCAGGCCGTGCCGCGCGCCGAGCCGGACGCGGGCGGCCGCGCCTATCTCGACGCGCTGCCTGGCGCGGCCGCGGAGCCGCCGCGATGACCGGCGCGCCGGCGGTCGCGATCCTGCTCGCAGCGGCGGCGGCGCTCGCCGCCGTGCGCATCGCGCGCCGTGGCGCGCCGCATCGCGGCGCGCGCATCGCGCTGTCCTGCGCCGCGGCCGCGCTGCTGTACGTGCTCCTGTTTCCGCCGGCGACGCGCGAGACGTTCGCCGCCGGCGAGCTCGTCGTGCTGACGCCGGGCGTGACCGACGCGCAGCTCGGCGCGCTCGGCGCCGCCGCCGCCGTGGTCGCGCTGCCGGGCGCCGCCGAACGCGGCCGCTACGAGCGCGCGCCCGACCTCGGCACCGCGCTGCGCCGGCATGCGGACCTGCGCCGCCTGCGCATCGTCGGCGGCGGCCTGCCGGCGCGCGACCGCGACGCGGCGCGCGGGCTGGTCGCGCAGTTCGACGCCGCGCCGGCGCCGCGCGGCGTGACCGAGCTCGACGCGCCGGCCTGGGTGCGCGCCGGCCGCGCCTGGACGCTTGCCGGCCGGGTCGAGGCGGTCGCCGGCGGCCGCGTCGAGCTGGCCGATCCGTCCGGCGCCGTCGTCGCCGGCGCGGCGCTCGGCGACGACGGCCGCTTCACGCTGTCCGCGCAGGCCAAGGGGCCGGGCACGGCGGCGTTCGCGCTGCGCGTGCTCGATCCGGACGGCGCCCGCATCGAGGAGACGCGCGTGCCGCTGGCCGTGCGCGAAGGCGAGCCGCTGCGCCTGCAGGTGCTGGCCGGCGCGCCGGATCCCGATCTGAAGTACCTGCGCCGCTGGGCGGTCGACGCCGGCGCGCGCCTGGCGAGCCGCATCGGCCTCAGCGAGGGCGTCGCGCTGAGCGAAGGCGCGGTCGCGCTCGACGCCGGCAGCTTGCGCGACAGCGACGTCGTCGTCGTCGACGAGCGCGCCTGGGCCGCATTGGACGCGTCCGCGCGCGCGGCGCTGCATGCGGCGGTGCGCGACGGGCTGGGCCTGCTGCTGCGCGTCACCGGGCCGGTGCCGGCGCCGGTCGCCGAGGACTGGGCCGCGCTGGGCTTTCGCCTGCGCGCCGCCGACGTGCCGACCGGCGTCGCGTTGCCGCCGGCGTCCGGCGAGGCGGCCGCGGCGCTCACGCGCCGGCCGATCGAGGTCGCCGCTGCCGACGCCGCCGCGCTGCTGCGCGCCGCCGACGGCGCGCCGCTCGCGCTGTGGCGCGCCGAAGGCCGTGGCCGCATCGGCCTGTGGTGGCTCGCCGACAGCTGGCGGCTGGCGCTCGGCGGCGACGGCGCGCGCCATGCGAGCCTGTGGAGCGAGGCGCTCGGCGCGCTGGCGCGGCCGCGCGGCACGCAGGCGCCGCAGCTGCCGCAGGCGGCCTGGGTCGACCAGCGCGCGGTGCTCTGCGGGCTTTCCGACGGCGCCGCGGTCGAGCCGCCGCAGGGCGGGCGCGTGGCGCTGCGCGTCGAAACCGATCCGGCCGGCCGCGCCTGCGCGGCGTACTGGCCGCAGGACGCCGGCTGGCACGCGCTCGTCGTCGCCGGCGCGCGCTGGCCGTTCTACGTGCGCGCGGACGGCGAAGCGCCCTCGCTGGCCGCCGCGGCCGACCGGCGCGCGACGCGCGCGCTGGTCGGCGCGGCCGCCGGCGCGCTCGCCACGCGGCCGCGGCCGCTGCCGCGCTGGCCTTTGTTCCTGGGCTTCGTCCTCGTCGCGGGCGCGCTCTGGCTGCTCGAGCGGCGCCGCCCCGCCTGACGCGGCGAGCGCGCGCTCGGCGCTGCGCACCGGCTCGGCTGCGCGGCGGAGCGCAAGGCGCGGTGCGCGGAATGACGACGTGCACAGGGTCGCCCTTGGCCGCCGGTGCTAGGGTCGCAGGCTCGTCACGCGCGGGCGCGGCGAGCCGCCGCCGTTCGCGGGAGCGCACCGCGTGCGACGTCGTCCATGTCTTCGATACGAAAGGGAGAGTACCGATGCGTCGTCTGCTGCTGGCCAGCGCGTGTGCGCTGGCATGTATGTCGATCGCCGCGCCCGCGGCCTTCGCGCGCGAGGCCGCTCCGGCGGCGCAATCCGCCGCCGGCGTCCGGCCGACGCCCGGCTGGGTCAAGCGCAGCAACGCGCTCGCGCAGCCGCTGCTCGAGGCGCAGGCCGAGTTCGCGCCGGAGTTCACCTCGTTCTTCGGCCTGTCCGGCTACGACGACCGCGTCGCCGACCTGGGACCGCGGCACGGCGAGCGCCTGCGCGCGGCGCTGCGCGGCGCGAAGGAAAAGCTCGAAAAGGCGCTCGGCAGCGAGGAAGACCCGAACGTGCGGCAGGACCTCGCCATCCTGATCGGCGCGGCGGACCGCCGGATCGAGGGCAGCGCGCTCGACGAACGCCTGCTGCTGCCGTTCACCGACGCCGCCCAGCTGGTGTTCGACGGCGAGCAGGCGCTGCTGCAGGACCAGGTCGAGCCCGCGCGCCGCGCCAAGGCGCTGGAGCGCCTCCGGCGCTACGTCGGCCTCGCGCCGGGCAGCACGGCGCTGACGACGCTGGCGCGCCAGCGCTACGAGGAGAAGCTCGCCAATCCGGCGCTGCTGAAGCCGACCCGGCTCGAGGTCGAGCAGGCGCTGCGCAACGTCGACACGTACGCGAGCGGCATCCGCCAGCTGTTCGCCAAGTACCGCATCGAGGGCGCCGAGGCGGCGCTCGACGCGCTGGACGCGCAGCTGCGCGAGTACGCCGACTGGATGCGCAAGGACGTGCTGCCGTCCGCGCGTGGCGACACGCGCCTGCCGCCGGAGATCTACGCGTTCAAGATGAAGGAGGTCGGCATCGACGTCGCCCCGCAGCTGCTGATCCAGCGCGCGCAGCTCGAGTTCATGGAGACGCGCAGCGCGATGGAGCGGCTCGCGCCGCTGGTGGCCAGGGCCAAGGGCATCCAGGCCGACGACTACCGCGACGTGATCCGCGCGCTGAAGAAGCAGCAGCTCGGCAAGGATTCGATCGAGGGCTACTTCCGCGACACGGTGATGCCGGAGCTGCAGAAGCAGATCGCCGCGCATCGGGTGGTGGACCTGCCGCAGCGGCCGATGATCATGCGCCTGGCCTCGCCGGCCGAATCGGCCAGGACGCCGGCGCCGCACTTCCTGCCCGCGCCGCTGATCGGCAACACCGGCCAGCAGGGCCAGTTCGTGCTGCCGCTCGGCAATCCGGCATCGGCCGGCAAGGACGGCAAGGGCGCGAACTACGACGACTTCACCTACCAGGCCGGCGCCTGGACGCTGGCCGCGCACGAAGGCCGCCCCGGCCACGAGCTGCAGTTCACCGCGATGGTCGAGCGCGGCATCTCGCTGGCGCGCAGCCTGTTCGCGTTCAACAGCGTCAACGTCGAAGGCTGGGCGCTGTACGCGGAAGCGGAGATGGTGCCGTACGAGCCGCTCGACGGCCAGCTGATCGCGCTGCAGGCGCGCCTGCTGCGCGCCGCGCGCGCGATGCTCGATCCGATGCTGAACCTCGGCCTGATCGACCGCGAGCGCGCGGGCCAGGTGCTCGCCGACGACGTCGTGCTGTCCGAGCCGATGGTGCGCCAGGAGCTCGACCGCTACACGTTCAACATGCCCGGGCAGGCGGGTGCGTACTTCTACGGCTACAGCCGCATCCTGGAGCTGCGCATGGAAACCGAGCTCGCGCTCGGCCGCACGTTCGATCGCCTCGCGTTCAACAACTTCCTGCTCGACCAGGGCCTGCTGCCGCCGGACCTGCTGGCGAAGGCGGTGCGCGAGCAGTTCGTCCCGGCACGGCGCGCGCGCAAGGACTAGCGGCGGAGGCGCGGCGGCGCGGCGTGCGCCGCCGCAGCCGGATGCGCTATTCCGGCGTCTGCTGCGGCGGTTGCTGCGGCGCCTGCTCCGGCGCCGGCGCCGCAGCGGCGTCCTCGAGCCCGAGCACGACGACCTTCGCGTCGACCTTCGGCGTCGGCCAGATCGGCGAGGTCATGCCGGCGGCGACGGCGATGCGCTGGCCGGCGCCGGCGTCGTAGCTGATGACGCCGCCGGCGATCGCGCCGCCGAGGTCGGTCGACCACAGCTTCTTGCCGTTCGCGCTGTCGAACGCGTAGAACGTGCCGCCCATGTCGCCGAAGAACAGCAGGCCGCCGGACGTCGGCGTGATGCCGCCCATCAGCGGGAACGGCGCCTTGAACTGCCAGCGGCGCCGGCCGCTGTCGGCGTCGCTGGCGGTCATCCAGCCGGCCCAGAGCTTGGGATCGTCCATCTTGCCGAAGCCGTCCGGCGAGCCGCTCCAGGGCTTGCCGAGCGGCGCCGCGGCGGTGGCCTCCGCCGGTTCGGAGCGCACCGTCGTGCACCAGTCGACCTCGCCGGTGAAGATCAGGTTCTCCGACGGGTCGTAGGCCGGGCCGTTCCATTCCGCGCCGCCCTGCGAGCCCGGGCAGAAGCGCGTGCCCTCGGGCGTCATCGGCGCGTCCACGTTGAACACGCGCGTCATCGGCTTGCGGTAGAGCGCCTTGCCGGCCTCCAGGTCGACGACGTGCAGGTAGCCGTCCTTCGGCGCGACCGCCATCAGCGGGCGCTTGGCCTTGCTGGTGAACAGCGCCGGCGCGGTGGACACGTCCCAGTCGTGGAAATCGCGCTTGACCAGCTGGAAATGGCGGCGGTACGCGCCGGTCTTCGCGTCGAGCACGACGACCGAGCCGGTGTAGAGGTTCGCGCCGCCGCGCTGGGCGTTGGTGAAGTCCGGCGCGGGATTGCCGCCGGGCACGTAGAGCAGCCCGCTGGCCGGATCGAGCGAGTACGACGCCCACGTGGCGCCGCCGGTGACCGGGAAGCCGGGCGAGGTCTTCCAGGAGTCCGCCGCCTCGGGATTCGCCTCCGGCGGATTCGGGCCGCGCGCGAAGTCGCCTTCGCCCTTGGGCACCAGGTAGAACTCCCAGACGATGCGGCCGTCCTTCGCGTCGAGCGCGTACATGCGCCCCTTGACGCCCTTGTTGTCGCCGCCGGCGTTGCCGACGAACACCAGGCCGTTCCAGGCGATCGGCGCCGCCGGCACCGACTCGCCCTTGGCCGGATCGGCGATCGTCGTCGCCCACAGCCGCTTGCCGGTCCTGGCCTCGTAGCTCAGCACGCGCCCGTCGGCGGTGCCGCGGAACACGCGCCCGTCGGCCCAGGCCAGGCCGCGGTTGACCTTGAGCATGCCGGAGGCGAACTCCTCGTGCGCGCGCCAGTTCTCCTTGCAGGTGTTCGGATCGATCGAGAAGACGTCCTGCTCGGTGGTGCCGAACAGCGCGCCGTCGACCTGGATCAGCCCGGTCTGGAAGCCGGTCTGCTGGCCGGTGTCGTACGTGCACAGCACCTTGAGGCCGGCGACGTTCTTCCGGTTGATCGCGTCGAGCGGCACGAAGCGCTCCGACGTCAGCGTGCGGTTGTAGCTCGGCCAGTCGACGGTTCCGTCGGCGTGCGCCGGCAGGCTCAGCAGGGCGATCGCGAGGGCGGACACGGCATGTCGCAGCATGATCATCTCCGTTGAGGGCGTGACGGCCCGCGGGACGCCGCCGCGCGGGCCGGACCGATGGTATACCGCGAAGAATGAACCGATGCGGCGCGCACGCGGCCTGGATTGGCGTGGCGCGCCTCACGCCTCGCGGCGCACGCGGCCGGACCTGCGCGCGGCGGCGGTCGCCGCGGCGGTTTCGGCGAGGCGGAACGCTTCCGCTTCCGCCGTGATCCAGGCGCGGAACGCGTTGAAGCCGGCGTGCTCGAGCGAGCGGTTCGGGTAGACCAGGTAATGCGCGTAGCGCGCCTTCATGCGCTCGGGGAACAGCGCGACGAGCAGCCCGCTCTCGATCAGCGGGCGGATCAGCGTGGCGCGGCCGAGCGACACGCCCATGCCGGCGAGCGTGGCGCGCTGCAGCGTCTCCGAATCGCTGAACGTGGCCACGTAGCGCGCCGGCGCGCGGCCGCCGTGGAGCTCGAACCAGCGCGGCCACGGGTCGTCCGGGCAGAGCAGCGGCCAGTCGCCGAGCTCGTCCAGGCGCGGCGGCCGGCGTCCGGCCAGCAGCGACGGGCTCGCCACCGGCGTCAGCCATTCCTCGAACAGCAGCTCGGCCTCGACGCCCGGCCAGTGGCCGGGGCCGTAGCGCAGCGCGCCGTCGAAGCGGCCGTCGGCGAAGTCGACGCGCTCGATCGAGGAATCGAGGTTGAGCTCCACGTCCGGATGCTGCGCGACGAAGCGCGGCAGGCGCGGCACCAGCCAGCTCGAGGCCAGCGACGGCAGCGCGCTCAGCGACAGCGCGCTGTCGCGGCGCGCGCACAGCGGCTTGAGCGCGCGCTCGATGGCGTCGAGATGCGGCGCGACGCGCTCGAGCAGCAGGCTGCCTTCGGCGGTGAGCTTGAGCCCGCGCGGACCGCGCACGAACAGCCGGCAGCCGATGCGTTCCTCGAGCAGTCGCACCTGGTGGCTGAGCGCGCTGACCGTCAGGTGCAGGCGTTCGGCGGCGCGCGTCATGTTCTGCGCGCGGGCGGCCGTGACGAACACCAGCAGGGCATTCAGCGGGATGCGTTCCACGTTCGAATTTACTCAAGTCAGGCTTTCAAACATGTCGCTACCGGACGTGCGCCGGCGCGCCTAATCTTGCGGTCGTGACTTCCCTTTCGCAACACGAAGGAGCGATCGCCATGTTGAAGGAATTGAACAGCATCGCACGCAGCCTGCTCGGCCTGCACGGCTATCCGACGCCGCCGGCGCCGGGCGCCGGGTTCGAGCCGACCAGCGCGCCGCCGCGGCGGCGCGCGCACGCCGCGGGCCGCACCGGCGCGCGCGTGCCGGCCGCGACCGGGCGGCGCGTCCCCGGCGCCGCCGTGAAGGCCTGAGCCGCCATGACGTCCGCATGGCGCTCGGCCGCGCCGCTCGCGGCCGCGGCCGCGACGACGCTGGTGTGGTCGTCGGCGTTCGCCGCGCTGGCGTTCGGCCTGCGTGCGTTCTCGCCGGCCGAGCTCGCCTTGCTGCGCTTCGCCGTCGCCTCGCTGTGCCTGGCCGTGCCGGTCGCGTTCGGCCTGATCGCACTGCCGCCGCGGCGCGACTGGCCGGCGATCGCCGCGCTCGGCCTGATCGGCATGACCGCCTACCAGCTCTCGCTCGGCTACGCGATGACGCGCGTGCCGGCCGGCGCGGCGGCGGTCATCGTCGCGCTGGCGCCAGGCGTCACCTCGGCACTGGCGGCGCTCAGGCTCGGCGAGACGCTCGGCGTGCGCATGGCCGTGGGGCTCGGCGTCGCCTTCGCCGGCGCGGCCCTGGTCACGCTCGGCAGCGGCCACGGCGTGCGCTTCGAGCCGCTCGCGCTGCTCGTGCTGGTGTCGGTGCTCGCGACCAGCATCTACTTCGTCTGGCAGAAGCCGCTGCTCGCGCGCACCACGCCGCTCGGCTTCACCACCCTCAGCATCTTCGCCGGCACGCTCGGCCTGCTGCCGTTCGGCCTGCACCTGCCGGAAAAGCTCGCGCAGGCCTCGGGCGGGCAGATCGCCTCGGCGGCGTACCTGGGCGTGTTCCCGACCGTGCTCGGCTATCTGGCCTGGAACTGGGCGCTGTCGCGCGCGCCGGCCTCGACGGTGTCGAGCTTCCTCTACCTGCAGCCGCTGCTCGCCGGCCTGATCGCCTGGGTCTGGCTCGGGCAGACGCTCGGCGCGCTGGCGATCGCCGGCGGCGTGCTGGCCGTCGGCGGCGTGATCCTGACGATCCGCGGCGCGCGCGCGCCGGCGCCGCGGCCGGCCGCTCCGGCCTGCGCGCGCGCCGCGGCCACCGCCGCGAAGTGCTGATGAGCGCAGCCGGGCCGCTTCGGTCGCGAAGCCTGCGGCACCTCGATCGCCGCCCCGGGAAAAGGGCTCGGCGGTCGGGCCGCCGAGCCGGACCGGTTCGTGCGGGGCTAGTTGCCGACGAGCTGCACGTTGCTGAAGTTGAGCGTCCAGGCCTTGTTGACGTAGTTGGCCCCGGCGGTGGCGATCATCCAGCCGCCGGTGTAGCGGCTCGTCGTGTTCGAAGCGACGTCGGGGACCGTGAAGTTCGCCACCGTGGCATTGTTCGTCGCATCGACGATCTTGTACGTGATCGAAGGCGTACCGCCGGAGCCGGGAATGCCGCCCGTGTTGAAGGTGACGGTCACGTGATACGTCCTTCCGTCGACCAGGATCGCACTGCACGTGTTGTACGGGCTGCTGGTCGGCCCGAAGATGTAGTTGCCGCCGACCCAGGCCGACTCGATCACCGCGGTGCCGGCGGGGCAGCCGCCGTACACCGAACCGATGGCGACGCCCCGGCCCGCGGCGTAGCCGTTGGTCGTGCCCGGCGTCGACTTCTCCCAGCTTCCCGATACGAGCACCGCGATGTGGGCGCCCGGTTCCTGCGAGAAGAAACCGTTGGACAGCAGGTCGAACGTCAGCGTCTGCGAATTGTTCGTGCCTCCGCGATTGGGCACGCCGAAGATGTCGGCGCCGTCGAAGGCGGCGAAGTTGTTCGTGACGTCTCCACCCGATGCGCCGATCGTAACTCCGTTGGGATCCACGACCGACAGGATGCCGTTGTCCTTGGTGATCTTCCAGTTGCCGTACAGCACCGTGACCGCCTGCGCAGCGCCCGCCGTGGCCGCCAATGAAAACGCCAGGACCGCGCGGGTGATTGCCCGTGTGTTCATCTGCATCTCCTGATTGCTGGCTGCATGGTTCGAGGAGCCGTTCCCGGCGAGCGGCGCGGGATGCACCGGCCCTCGGGTTCACGGCCGCCGCGAGCATGCGCCTGCGGCGGCGCGGCGGCCGAGAGCCGCGTCACGCAAGCGAGGACGCATGCCGTTCGCTCAATCGAACAAGCTCGATTGGCGTTCGTGTTCGCCCGGGTCGTGAAAATTGGTGAGGCCGACGCCCACCAGGCGATAGAGCGTGCTCGCGGGCAGGTCGACGCGCTCGCGCAGTCCGGCGGCAATGTCCGCCAGTTCCCGTTCGGACTGCGGCGGCGCGATCGGCGTGTGGCTGCGGGTCAGGATGCGGAAATCGGCGGTCTTGAGCTTGAGCACCACGGTGCGGCCGATGCGATCGGTCTTGCGGCTGGCCGCCCAGGTCTTCGCGGCCAGTGCGCGGACCATCGGCTCGATCGCGCGCAGCGGCTTGTCGTCTTCGAACGTGTCCTCGGCGGAGATCGATTGCACCGGCTGCTCGGGGCTGACGGCACGTTCGTCGACGCCGACGGCGAGCTGGGCCAGCCGCCGCCCGAACCGGCCGAAGCGGCGTTCCAGTTCGCGCACGTCGCAGGCGCGCAGGTCGGCGCAGGTACGGATTCCCAGCGCCGCCAGCTTCGCGTCCATGGCCTTGCCCACGCCCGGGATGCGCGCCACCGGCAGCGGCGCGAGGAACGCGTCGACGTCCTGCGGGCGGATCACGAACAGCCCGTTCGGCTTGCGCCAGTCCGACGCGATCTTGGCCAGGAACTTGTTCGGCGCCACGCCGGCCGATGCGGTGAGCGCGGTTTCCTCGAAGATCTCCTGGCGGATGCGCCTGGCGATCGCGGTGGCCGAAGATGCCGGCAGCTTCGGCGCGGTGACGTCGAGATAGGCCTCGTCGAGGGAAAGCGGCTCGACCAGGTCGGTGTAGCGCAGCAGGACTTCGCGCACGCGCCGGGACGCTGCGCGGTAGCGGGCGAAGTCCGGCGGCACGAACACCGCCTGCGGGCACAGCCGCTCCGCCCGGGCCGCCGGCATCGCCGAGCGGATGCCGAAGACGCGTGCCTCGTAGGAGGCGGCGCACACCACGGAGCGCTTGCTTCGCCATGCGACCACGACCGGCCGGCCCCGCAAGGCGGGATCGTCGCGCTGTTCGACCGAAGCGTAGAAGGCGTCCAGGTCGACGTGGATGATCTTGCGCATTCCGGCTCGGCTCGGGAGACGGAGGCGATGCTACTACCCGCGCGGCATTCGCCGCGCGGGCCGATCGGTGCTAGAACGCGCGCATGAGCCGCGCCTTCGTCAAGGAATCCGACCGCGAGGACGAGCTGCCGGAGATTCCGCTCAGCGAGCACCCGAACCACGTGACGCCGCGCGGGCTGGCGCTGCTGCGCGCGCGCCTGGACGCGGCGCTCGCCGAGCGCGCGGACCTGCGCGAGGACGACGGCGACGTCGCCGCCGCCGCACGGCGGCGCTCGCTCGAGCGCGAGATCCGCTGGCTGGAGGCGCGCGTGGCCGGCGCCCACGTCGTCGATCCGGCGCGCCAGCCGCGCGACCGCGTCGCGTTCGGCGCCACGGTGGACGTCGCCGATGCCGACGGCGTCGAGGCGACCTACCGCATCGTCGGCGAGGACGAGGCAGCCGCGGAGCGCGGCGACGTGAGCTGGGTGTCGCCGCTGGCGCAGGCGCTGCTCGGCGCGCGCGTCGGCGACGAAGTGCTCTGGCGGCGTCCGCGCGGCGACCTGCGCATCGAGGTGCTGGCGATCCGCTACGACGACTGACCGGCGACGCCCGCGCGCCGCGGAGGCTGGCCCGATCTTCGCGGGCGATCGCGCCGCCTGTCCGCCAATGCCGCGCGCCGCCGCGCGGCGGATTCCTACACTCCGTTGCGGCATGCGCCGGTCGCGGGGACGGCGGGCGGCGAGGAACCATGCGGCATCTTCGCTACGGAGCACGCCATGGACGCCTTCACCGGCCGAACGCGCGCGGCGCGCCTCGCCGCGCTGCTGGCCCTGGGCCTGGCGCCGGTCGCCGCCGCGGACGCGGTGTACAAGTGCGTCGGCGCCGACGGGCACGTCGCCTACCAGGATCGCGCCTGCGCCGCGGCGGAGCGGCAGACGCGCGTCGAGCTGCCGCCCGCGCCGGCGTTCGCGCCGGCCGAGGCGCCCGCCCGGCGCGATGCGGCCGTCCGGCCGGCGAAGCGGGGCTCCGCGGCGTCGCGCCCGCGCCGCCGCGGCGCGCCGGGCGGCATGGCCGGCGGCGATCCGGTGTCGTACGAGTGCCGCGCCGACAACGGCGAGGTGTTCTACCGGCACGGCGCCTGCCCCAGGACGATCGCCACCGCGGGCGCCGCGTCGCGGCATGGCGCGCGCGCCGGCGAGGCGCGCACGGCCGCGGTCACCGCGGTGCCGCTGCCGCGGGGCGAAGCCTGCCGGCGCATCGCCGCGGCCGGATCGATCGGCCGCGCCGGCCGCGCGCGCGACGAGCGCGTGTCCACCTACGAGCGCAACGCCGGCCGCGACCCGTGCCGGCGCTTCTGAGGCGCGGCGCTTGCGCCGGACGGCCTGCCGGTTAGGATGCACGGATGACGAACGGAAGGCCGATGCGCATGCGTCCACGGATCCGCTGGATTTTCCCGCTGCTGGCCGCCGCGGTGCTGGCGGCGGCCTGCTCGAAGAACGAGGCGCCGGCCCCGGCCGCCGCGCCGGCCGCCCCTGCGGCCGACCCGCGCCTGACCAAGGCGCTGGAGCTGTACCGCCAGCTGCAGCAGGAGAAGAACTGGGAGCTGGCCGCGCCGATCGGCCGCGAGATCGTCGAGAAGTATCCCGGCACGCCGGCCGCGAAGGAGGTCCAGGAGACGCTCACCGACACCAGCGCCAAGGCCGACGCGATCGTCACGCGGCGGCGCCTGGAGCGGCTGTGGATCTACCAGTCCGGCAAGGAATCGGGCGGCGAGCAGAACACCGCGTCGATCTACAGCAGCGACGCGTCCGACCGCGACCGCGTGCGCCTGATCCTGCGCCGGCATTCGGCCTGGGGGCAGAGCGCGTACCTGTTCGGCAGCGGCAAGGGCTTCGAGTGCCGCGGCACCTGCACGCTGTCCGCGCGCTTCGACGACCAGCCGCAGAAGCTCAAGGCGTACCTGCCGCCGACTGGCGAGCCGGCGCTGTTCATCGAGGACGACAAGGCGTTCATCGCCAAGCTGACCAAGGCGCAGAAGATCACCGTCGACGTGACCGAGAAGGGCAAGGCGCCGCGCACGCTGACGTTCGAGGTCGGCGGCTTCGATCCGGCGAAGTTCCCGCCGCTCGCCAAGGGCAGGAAGTAGCCGCGCGCCGCACGGCCGCGGGACCGATTCCCGCGCGTCGACGGCGGCGGTGACGCATCGCTCGCGGCGAGCTCCGTTCGCGCTCGGCCGACCGCATCGTGCGCCGATGCTTCATCGCGCCGCGCACGAACGCCTCCACGGCGGCCGGTCCACGGCGGCCGGGTCCGGCCCGCGTCAGATCGCCTCGGCGTCGCTCGTCTCCAGCTTCACGCCGGTGGCGACGACCTCGTAGTGCCGCTTCGACAGCACGCGCAGCTCGCTGCCGTCGGCCAGGCAGATCTTCGCCAGCCGCTCGATGTGCGCGTTCTCGTGGCTGGCCGGCTCCACGTAGACGTGGATTTCGTAGTCCTTTCCGTCGCTGCCGCGCGCGTGATACAGATGCTTGAGCACCATGGCTTGGTTCCGGTCCCCGTCGGCTGCGCTGCCGCGGCAAGCATGCCCGCCGGCGCCTGAACGATTTCGCCGTCCCGGCCGGTCATGAGCCTGCGCGCTAGACTTCGAGGTCGCGCGCGCCGCACCCCATCGCAAGGAGATCCCCATGAAACGTTTCGTCTTCCTGCTCGCCGCGCTGCTCGCCGCGGCGGCGTTGCCGCTCGCGGCCGCGGATCCGGCCGCCGAGGCCGGGCCCGCGGTCGGCCAGCCCGCTCCGGACTTCCGCCTGCAGGACCAGAAGGGCGATTGGCACACGCTCGCCGAAGAGCGCGGCAAGTGGATCGTGCTGTATTTCTATCCGAAGGATTTCACGCCCGGCTGCACCACCCAGGTCTGCACGTTCCGCGACGACATCGTCGCGCTGCGCAAGGCCGGCGCCGACGTGTACGGCGTCAGCCTCGACGACGTGAAGTCGCATGCGGAGTTCGCCGAGAAGTACCACGTGCCGTTCCGCCTGCTGTCCGACGCGGACCAGTCGGTGGCCAAGCGCTACGGCGTGCTGACGAGCAAGCTCGGCATGGCCTATGCGCGCCGCGAGACGTTCCTGATCGACCCTGCGGGCGTCGTCGCCAAGCGCTACAAGGACGTCGATCCGAAGGAGAACTCCAAGCAGGTACTGGCGGACCTGGCCGAGCTGAAGAAGGGCAGGTCGTGAGCCGGGACCGGCGCGAATCGGCGCGGCGGGCGCCGCGCGCGGGACGTCCATGGCGCGCGCGGTGAGGGGCGGGCCGCCGGCGCCGGCCGTGCCGCCGACGGTGGCCAGCTTTCCGCCGCAGGTCGGCCCGGGATGCCGCCTGCTCGTGCTCGGCACCGTGCCGAGCCTGCGCTCGCTCGCCATGCGCCAGTCGTATGCGCATCCGCACAACCTGTTCTGGCCGTTCATGGGCGTGCTCTACGGCGCCGGGCCGGAGCTCGCGTACGCCGAGCGCATCGCGCGCCTGCACGCCGCCGGCGTGGGCATCTGGGACGTGCTGGAGCGCTGCGAGCGCCCCGGCAGCCTCGACAGCAGCATCGTTGCCGCCAGCGAGGTCCCCAACGACATCCCGCGCCTGCTCGACGAGCACCCGACGATCGCCGCCGTCGCGCTCAACGGCGCCAAGGCGCACGAGGTGTTCCGGCGCCGCATCGCGCCGGCGATCGACCCGCAGCGGCGCGCGGCGCTCGAGGTGCTGGCGCTGCCGTCGACCAGCCCGGCCAACGCGTCGATTCCGCGCGCCGAGAAGCTCGAGCGGTGGCGGCAGGTGCTGCGCTGGGCGCCGGCGCACGGCGCGGGCGGCGGCGCATAGCGCGCGCCGCGGGCAGTTCCGGTCCGTTCAGGAATGTTCCTGAAGACTTCCGCCCACACACCAGCAGAGGAGTGTCGACGATGAAGCAGGGTCTCGTTCCGGTTCTGGGTGCCGCCGTCGCGATCGCGCTGGCCGCGGCCGCGCCGCGTCCGGCCGCTGCCGCCGAAGCGGATCTCGACTGCAAGCTCAAGTTCTCGCTGACCGGCTGGTCGATCATCTACAAGCACGCCGAAGGCCACGGCGTGGTGACGTGCGCCAACGGCCAGTCGATGCGCGTGAAGATCCAGTCCAAGGGCGGCGGCCTGACCGCCGGCAAGTCGCACATCGACAACGGCACCGGCCGCTTCACCGACGTGCACAGGATCGAGGACGTGCTCGGCACCTACGCGCAGGGCGACGCCAGCGCCGGCGCGCTGAAGTCCGGCACCGCGCAGGTGCTGACCAAGGGCACGGTATCGCTCGCGCTCGCCGGCGCCGGCGAGGGCATCGAGCTCGGCGTCAGCATCGGCGGCTTCACGATCAGCAAGGCCGACGAGGTCTCGCGCAAGCACAAGTAGCGAGCCGACGCCGGCGCAGGCCGCATCGATCCGCAGCAGGGCCGCCGAGAGGCGGCCCTGTTCTTTTTGCGCGTCGCGCCGCCGCGCGCGCCGGCGCGCGCCGCGTCGCTGCGTGCGCCGGCGCATTCGCGCGTGCATGCCGCCGCCGCATGCGTATGATGCGGACCCAGTGGGCGAGCGCCCGGAGCGGAGTCAACGAGATGGTACGTGTCGTCCTGGCCGCGATCCTCGGCGGCCTGCTGATGTTCGCCTGGGGTGCCGTCGCGCACACCGCGCTGCCGTTCGCGCGCACGGCGTTCAAGCCGGTGCCGAACGAAGCCGCCTGGCTGCCGACGCTCGGCGGCGTGACCGAACCGGGCATGTACGCCTTTCCCTGGATCGACATGGGCAGCGCCACGGCCGAGCAGCAGGAGGCCTGGCGGCAGAAGATCGCCAGCGGCCCGTCCGGGCTCCTCGTCTACAAGCCCAACGGCGGCGAGGCGATGTCGCCGCGCCAGCTCGTGACCGAATTCTTCTCGAACGTGCTCGCCGCGCTGTTCGGCGCGCTGCTGCTGGTGCAGCTTCCGGGCAGCTACGGCCGGCGCGTGCTGTCGATGACGGCAGTCGGCATCGCCGCCTGGCTGTCGATCTCGGTGTCGCAGTGGACCTGGTACGGCTTCTCGACGCCGTTCCTGGTCGGCGACCTCGTCGACCAGGCCGGCGGCTGGCTGCTCGCCGGCGCCGGCATGGCGCTGCTGATCCGGCGGCGGCGCGTGCGCTCGTTCTGAAAACGCGCGCGCGTCACGGAAAATTTCAGTTGCGGCGGCGTGGACGCCGCTTCGCGTCGCTACGATTCGCTTGCCGGAACGCTCCCGCCGCGGAACGGGACGTTCCAGGTCTCATCAGGGCCAACGAGGGAGGTGAATCATGTCCATGGGTAAACGTCTGGGGGCCGAGTTCTTCGGCACGTTCTGGCTCGTGCTCGGCGGCTGCGGCAGCGCCGTGCTGGCGGCGGCGGTGCCCGAGCTCGGCATCGGCTTCGCCGGCGTCGCGCTCGCGTTCGGCCTGACCGTGCTGACGATGGCGTATGCGGTCGGGCACGTCTCCGGCGGCCATTTCAATCCGGCGGTGTCGGTCGGCCTCGTCGCCGGCGGGCGCTTCCCGGCGCGCGACCTCGTCCCGTACGTCGTCGCCCAGGTGATCGGCGCGCTGGCCGCGGGCGCCGTGCTCTACCTGATCGCCAGCGGCAAGGCGGGCTTCGACGCCGCAGGCGGCTTCGCCTCGAACGGCTACGGCGAGCACTCGCCGGGCGGCTATTCGCTGCAGGCGGCGCTGGTCTGCGAGATCGTCATGACGTTCTTCTTCGTCATGATCATCATGGGCGCCACCGACGGCCGCGCGCCGGCCGGCTTCGCCCCGATCGCGATCGGCCTGGCGCTGACGCTGATCCACCTGATCAGCATCCCGGTGACCAACACCTCGGTCAATCCCGCGCGCTCCACCGGCGTGGCGTTCTTCGCCGGCGGCCTGGCGGTCTCGCAGCTGTGGCTGTTCTGGGTCGCGCCGATCATCGGCGGCGCGCTCGGCGGCGTGGTCTACCGCGCGCTGTTCGATTCGCCCGAGCGGCGCTAGCGTCCGTGCGGAGCGCGCGCCGCGGGCGCGCGCTCCGCGGTTCCACCGCGCGCCGACGACCGGCGCATCGCCCGAGCCGCGGCGCGATCGTGCGCACCGGACGCGACCGTATTCGCAAGGCCGCCGCACGGCCGGCCCGTCGACCGCTGGCGCACGAGACACGGGCGTGCGTCCGCTACGGCGCGCCGTTCGCCGCCGGCTGCCGCGCGCTGCGCCAGGCCGCTTCGCGCTCCGGCTTCCTCCACGCCGCGTAGAGCTCGACGTAGGCATCGGCGACTTCCTGCCGGCGCGGATGGTCCGGACCGTAGTCCGCCGCCTCGACGATGCGCCACGCGCGGTCGAGCTCGCGCTCCGCCTCGGCGTAGCGGTGCCGGCGGACCAGGATCGTCGCCAGCTCCTTGTACTGGATCGCGCGGATCGGGTTGTCGCCGAACGCCGCCTCGGCGTTCGCGGCCGCGGCGCGCGCGTGGCGCTCGGCGGCGTCGAGTTCGCCCGCGTCGCGCAGCAGCGCGGCCAGGTTGCCTTCGGCGACGACCGCGTTCGGGCTCTGCGGCCCGAACAGGCGCAGCGACAGCGCCTGGGCGCGCTCGTAGTACGGCCGCGCCTCGTCGTTGCGGCCCTGCTGGCGGATCGCGCCGCCGAGATTGCTGACCGTGGTCAGCGTGCGCGGATGGTCCGGACCGAACACGCGCTCGCTGACGGCGAGCTGCGGCACGAGCAGCTTCTCGGCCTCGGCGAAGCGCCGCTGCTCCAGCTCGAGCACGGCCAGGCCGTTGATCGCGCCCAGCGTCCGGGAATGCTCGGCGCCGTAGCGCGCGGTGCGATGCGCGATCAGCGTCTGGTAGAGCGGCTGCGCCTCGTCGAAGCGGGCCAGCATCGAATTGGTGATCGCCAGGCCCTCGATGCTCTCCAGCGTGTCCTCGTCGGCCTCGCCGAACAGCCGGCGCTGGCGCTCGAGCACGCGCAGGTAGCGCGTGCGGCTGGCGTCGAACCGGCCGGCGTCGCATTCCAGGCCGGCCAGGTGGCTTTCGACGTACAGGCGGTCGCGCTCCTCGGCCGGCGCCGCGGCGAGCATCGCCAGCGCCTGCTCGCCGAGGGCGCGCGCCTCCTGCACCTTGCCCTGGTTGTCGAGGTTCTCCGCCAGGCGCATCGTCAGCCGCGCGATCTCGGCGGCGGGGCGGCCGCCGGCGCGGGCGGCGTCAATCGCCGCCTGGTAGTGCGTTCCGGCCAGGGCGGGCTCGCCGAGCGAGGCGTAGCTGGCGGCGATCGTGCGCTCGATCTCGCTGCGCACCGCCGGCTGGCCGCCGAGCTCGCGCCCGGCGCGCTCCGCGGCCGCATCGAGGACCAGGCGCATCAGCCCGCGGTCCATGCTGCGCGCGCGGTCCGGATCGATGCTGGCGAGCATGTCGCGCACGAACGCGGCGACGCGCTCGGCCTTGGCTGCCTCGACGTGCGCGACGGCGGCGGACCTTCGCGCCTCGGCCAGCCCGTGCAGGGCCAGGCCGATGCCGGCCAGGAGCGCCAGCGCGACGAAGCCGGACGCAGCGAGGCCGAGGCGGTGGCGCGCGGCGAACGCGCGCGCGAAGTACAGGCGCGTCTGCGGCATCGCCTTGAGCGGCCGCCTGTCGCGATAGCGTTCCAGGTCGTCGGCCAGCGCCGCGGCCGAGTCGTAGCGCCGCTCGCGGTCGGCGGCGAGCGCCTTGCGCAGCACCGCGCGCAGCTCCGCCGGCAGGCGCCGCGCCGCTTCGAGCAGCGCGCCCGACGCCGGCGTGGCGCCGGCGCGCTCGGGGCCGTCGCCGATCGCCGCGAGCAGCGTCTCGTGCGGCGCGCGCGCCGAGCGGTGGGCGGCCGTGGCCAGCGCGGCGGCGTCGCTGCCGGTCAGCACCTCGTAGAGCATCACGCCGAGCGAGTAGACGTCGCTGCGCGTGTCCAGGCCGTGGCGCTGCGGCCCGGCCTGCTCGGGGCTCATGTAGACCGCCGTGCCGGCGCGGTCCGCGTCCGCGCCGGCGGCGGTGCCGATGGCGATGCCGAAATCGATGATCTTCGGCGAGGCCTCGCCGTCGATGCGCCGCACCAGCACGTTGGCCGGCTTGAGGTCGCGATGGATGATGCCTTTCTGGTGCGCGTGCTGGACGCCGCGGCACACGCGCGAGAACAGCGCCAGGCGCTCGTCGAAGCCGAGCGCCTCCTCGCGGCAGAAGCGCGTGATCGGGCGGCCCTCGACCACCTCCATCGCCAGGTACGGATGGCCGTCGGCGGTCGTGCCGGCGTCGAACACCTGCGCGATGGCCGGGTGCTGCATCTGCGCCAGCGCCTGGCGCTCGACGTCGAAATAGGCGCGCGCGAGCGGGCCTGCCACCTGCTCGCGCACGAGCTTGAGCGCGACCTCGCGGCGCACCGGATGGAGCTGCTCGGCCAGGTAGACCCGGCCCATGCCGCCCTCGCCGAGCAGGCGCCGGATGACGTACGCGCCGGTCCGCGTCCCGGGCTCGAGCGCGGCGCCGTGCACCGGCGCGGACGGCGTCAGGAGCTCGGTCGCCTCGGTCGGCGGCGGATCGGCGGAATGCATGGCGGCGCCCCCTGCCCGGGCGGAATCCGGGTGCGCCTATCATAGATCGGCCCGAAGAACCGTGTTCGTTCTCGCGTAAACTGCACGCCTGCCGCAGGACGTCCGCCCGTCCATGAATCCGCCCAGCCGCGACTCGAGCACCACGCAGCGCCGCACGATGCGGCCGGCGCACGACCTCGCCGGCGCGGCCTGCCTGATCGTGCTGCAGGGCCAGCGCCTCGGCCAGCGCATCGAGATCGGCGAGCACCCGCTGGTGATCGGGCGCTCGGCCGAGTGCGACTTCCAGATCACCGAGCGCAGCGTCTCGCGCCGGCACGCGTGCATCTGGAAGGAGCCTTCGGGCTTCCGCCTGAAGGACCTGGACTCGACCAACAAGACGCTGCTCAACGAGCAGCCGGTCATCGAGGCCGAGCTCAAGGACGGCGACCACATCGCGATCGGCGGCTGCGTGCTGAAGTTCATGGAGCGCGCCTCGGTGGAGGCGCGCTACCACGAGGAGATCTACCAGCTGGCGACGATCGACCCGCTGACCGGCCTGTACAACCGGCGGCAGTTCCTCGAGCTCCTGGAACGGGAGATGGCGCGCGCGGCCAGCCGGCGCCGCCCGCTCGCGCTGCTGATCATCGACCTGGACCATTTCAAGGCGATCAACGACCGCCACGGCCACCTCGCCGGCGACGCCGTGCTCAAGCAGGTGGCGGCGATCCTCGGCGCGGACGCGCGCACGGAGTTCATCGTCGCGCGCATCGGCGGCGAGGAGTTCGCCGCCGTGCTGCCCGAGCAGGAGCTGGCCGGCGCGGCGGCGTTCGCCGAGCGCCTGCGCGCGCGCATCGCCGCCGCCGACCTCGGCGAGCAGGCCGGAACGCGGCGCGTCACCGTCAGCATCGGCGTCGCCGCCTGGACGGCCGGCATGGGCGTGGTCGGCGACCTGCTGCGCGCCGCCGACGAGCAGCTCTACCGCGCCAAGCAGTCCGGCCGCGACCGCGTCTGCGCCGCGCCGGACGCCGCCGTCGCGCCGCGCGCGGTCACGCCCATTCGCTGAGGCCCTCGACCGCGTAGAGCCGCCGCCAGGACGGGCGCGCCTTCACGCGCGCCGCGAGTGCCTCCAGCGCCGGCCACGCGGTCGCCGGGCGCGGCATGTTGCGCGACCAGCGCATCAGCATCGTCGCGTAGAGGTCGGCGACGCTGAAGCGCTCGCCGAGCACGTGCGGCCCGTGCGCGGCCAGGTGCGCGTCGAGCCGCTGCCAGGCGTCCTCGATGCGCCGGCGCGCGTACGCCTTGGATTCCTTCTCGTGCTCGGCCGGCGCGAAGTCCTGCGGATAGAACCACTGCCGGAACGCCGGCTGCAGCGTGTTGGCCAGGTGCACCATCCATTGCAGGAACGCCGGCCGCCGCGCGTCGCCCGGCGTCGGCGCCAGCGCGGATTCCGGATGGCGTTCCGCCAGCAGCAGCATCAGCGCGGCGCACTCGTAGTACGGCGCGCCGTCGACGATCAGCGTGGGCACCAGGCCGTTCGGGTTCAGGCGCAGGTACTCGGCGCTCTTCTGTTCCTGCGCGTCGATGTCCACCTTGCGCAGCTCGTAGGGCACGCCGAGCTCGAGCAGCGCGAGATGCACGGCCATGCTGGCGGTGCCGGGCGAGTAGTAGAGGACGTACATGCGCGAATGCTCCGTCGTTCGGGGATGGCCGCGTGCGTACGCGGCGGCGGGCTTGGTAGCCTATGCGGACCGGATGGGAAGGGGACGCCGATGGGCGATCGGCTGCGCGAATTCTACGCATCGCTGGACACCCGTGCGCTGACCGAGGCCGCGCTCGCCTGGAGCGGGCGGTTGCTGGTCGCGCTGCTGATCCTGCTCGTCGGCTGGTGGCTGGCGCGGCGCGTCGCCGCCGCCGTGCAGCGGCTGCTGGCGCGCGCCGGCGCCGATCCGCTGCTCGGCAGCTTCCTGCGCAATCTCGTGCTGGTGCTGCTGCTCGCCGTGGTCTTCATCGGCGCGCTCGACCGCGCCGGCGTGCCGACCGCCTCATTGCTGGCCGCGCTGGGCGCCGCCGGCCTCGCGATCGGCCTCGCGCTGCAGGGCTCGCTGTCGAACCTCGCCGCCGGCGTGCTGCTGATCGCGTTCCGGCCGTTCCGCGTCGGCGACTCGATCGAGGTCGGCGGCGTGGCCGGCGTCGTGCAGAGCGTCAGCCTGATGCAGACGTTCCTGCTCACCGCGGACAACCGCGAGGTGATCCTGCCGAACGCGAAGGTGGCCGGCGAGGTGATCGTCAACGTCAGCGCGCGCGGCACGCGCCGCGTCGACCTCGCCATTGCCGTCGCCCTCGAGGCCGACGTCGGCCGGGCGCTCGACCTGCTGCGCGCGCTCGCCGCCGCCGAGCCGCGCGTGCTGGCGCAGCCGGCCGCCGAGACGGCCGTCGTGCAGCTCGCCGAATCCGGCGTCCAGCTCGCGCTGCGCGTCTGGACGCGCGCGGCCGACTACGGCGGCGTGCAGTCGGACCTGCTGCGCGCGATCAAGCAGCGCTTCGACGCCGAGGGCGTGAGCCTGGCGCGGCCGCGGCGCGAGGTCGTCCTGCGCGAGGTGGTGCCGGCCGAACCGGGCTGACGGCCCGGCGCGGCGGCGCGCGTCAGTCGAAGCCGTCGCGGAAGATGCGCTCGCGCGCGTCGCCGCCGCCGAACGCCGGGTCGCTGGTGCTCGGCGCGCCGTTCTCGACGTGCCCGGCCAGGCGGCGGCGCCAGAGCGCGTCGTGGTCGGATTCGACGTCGAGGTCGTACCAGTTCGCCTGCGCGGCGATCGGCCAGCTCACGTCGACCGTCTGGCCGGCGGCGACCGGCACGCTGCGCGGCGTGCCGTCGGCGTAGTGGTTCGCGCGCAGCGTCAGCACGCAGTCGGCGCTGCCGCGGTTGAAGAGGTGCAGCACCAGCGCGCCGGCGCCGGCGTCGTAGCTCGAGGCCACGTCCGGGTTCGCGCGGCCAGCCGTGCCCGCGTCGTGCACGTTGCCTTCGAATTCGCGCAGGAAGCCGTTCGGCCCGAACACCGACAGCGCGTAGACGCCGCGCGTGACCGCGGCGGCGCTCCAGTAGTCGGACACGGCGGTTCCGGCCGCGGTCGTGTAGGCCCACGGGCCGTCGCTGCGGTTGCCGGCGTAGACGTGGAACGCCGCGCCGGCCGCGCCGGTGTTGACGAAGTCGAGCCAGTAGCGGCCGTCGCCGTCGCCGATGCGGCCGGTCACGTCGAACGCATACGGCAGCGCGCGCGCCGGGCGCACGCCGGGCTCCTGCCGCGGCATGGCCTGGTCGGCCGGCGGCAGCGGGCTGAAGTCGTCGTGGCGGTCCTGATCGGGCGGCACGTAGCCGCCGGTCGGCGGCAGGGCCGGCAGGGCCGCGTTCGGATCGGTGAAATTGAACGCCGAGGTCAGGTCGCCGCAGACCGCGCGCCGCCACGGCGTGATGTTCGTCTCGACCAGGCCCGGGTACTCGTCGCCGAAGCGCGCCTCGATGAAGCGGATCAGCGAGGTGTGGTCGAACGTCTGCGAGCAGACCCAGCCGCCGCGCGTCCACGGCGACACGACGATCATCGGCACGCGGTTGCCCAGGCCGTACGGGCCGGCGCCGTAGCTGCCGGCGCCGGCGAAGAACTCGTCGCGCGTGTCGGCCGTGGACTGGCCGATGCTGCTCGACCACGGCGCGTACGGCGGCGGCACGTGGTCGAAGAAGCCGTCGTTCTCGTCGTAGGTGACGAACAGCGCCGTCTTGCTCCACAGCGCCGGGTTCGAGGTCAGGATGTCGATCACCTGGGCGACGTACCAGGCGCCGTAGTTCGCCGGCCAGTTGGAATGCTCCGAGAACGCCTCGGGCGCGGCGATCCACGCCACCTGCGGCAGCGTGCCGTTCTCGACGTCCTCGCGCAGGATGCGGAAGTAGTCGTCGCCGGCGCGCGCCTCGGTGCCGGTGCGCGCCTTCTCGTACAGCGGCGAGCCGGGCTGCGCGTTGCGGTACTGGTCGAAGTAGAGCAGCGAGTTGTCGCCGTAGTTGCCGATGAACGGATCGTCGGTCCAGCCCCAGGAGCCGGCCGCGTCGAGCCCGTTGCCGACGTCCTGGTAGATCTTCCACGACACGCCGGCCGCTTCCAGGCGCTCGGGATACGTGCTCCAGCCGTAGCCCAGCTCGGCGTTGTCCACGACCGGGCCGCCGCCGCTGCCGTCGTTGCCGACCCAGCCGGTCCACATGTGGTAGCGGTTCGGGTCGGTCGCGCCCATCAGCGAGCAGTGGTAGGCGTCGCAGACGGTGAACGCGTCGGCCAGCGCGTAGTGGAACGGGATGTCCTCGCGCGTGAAGTAGGCCATCGTGGTCGTGCCCTTGTGCTCGATCCACTGGTCGTAGCGGCCGCGGTTCCACGCGCCGTGCGAGTCGGGCCAGTTGTGCGGCGTGCCTTCCATGTACTGCATGCCGAGGTCGCCGGCGACCGGACGGAACGGCAGCACGTAGCCGATGCCGTTCGGCTGCTGCCAGACCGGGTTGCCTCCGGGCAGGCGGATCGTGCGCGGATCGCCGAAGCCGCGCACGCCGCGCAGGCAGCCGAAGTAGTGGTCGAACGAGCGGTTCTCCTGCATCAGGATCACGATGTGCTCGACGTCGCGGATCGTGCCGGTGGCGTCGTTCGCCGGCAGCGCGAGCGCCTTGCGGATCACGCCGGGCAGCAGGCTGGAGGCTGCGGCGGCGCCGAACGAACCGGCGGCCAGGCGCAGGAAGTCACGACGGCTTTGCGAGGGCATGGGCGCGCTCCGGACGATCCGGCGAAGGGCGGATCGGCGCGCGCAGGGTGGAGAGCGGCGATGACGCCGGCGCGAACCGGGCGTGACCGTTCGCGTGCAGCGCAGTAACAGTCCGATGACGCGTTGCCGCGCTCCGTTGCAGCCGCACCGGCGTTGCCCGGCATTGCGCCGGCACGATCGGAGCCGCGGCGGCTCGGGTTCGCAGCGGCTCGGAGCCGCTGCGGTGCCGATCGGAGCTCGCTTCCCCCTCTCCCGCTCGCGGGAGAGGGCGGGGTGAGGGCCTTCGGAGCGCTGCGCCGGCTTCCCTCATCCGCGCCTGCGGCGCGACTGCTCCCGCAGGCCTTCGCTCTCGCGCAAGCGCGGGAATCGACGTGGCGCAGCGGGCGCTGCGCCGGCGTGCGGCAAGAGCGCTACTTGCGCGCGATGTCGTTCCTGACCACCGCGCCGCCCTTCATGACGAAGCCGACGTGCTCGAGCGCGGCCACGTCGGCGAGCGGATCGCCGTCGACGGCGACGAGGTCGGCGTAGTAGCCGGGCTTGACCGCGCCGACGCGGTCGGACCAGCCGATCAGGTCGGCCGCGTTCGTCGTCGCCGCCTGGATCGCCTGCATCGGCGTCATGCCCCATTCGACCATCTTGGCGAACTGCTTGGCGTTCCAGCCGTGCGGGTAGACGCCCGCGTCGGTGCCGAAGGCGAGCTTCTCGCCGGCCTTGACCGCGCGGCGGAAGCTCTCGCGCTGCAGGCGGCCGACCTTCTTTTCCTTCTCGGTCATGCTCGCGGGAAAGCCCAGGCGCGCGTACTCGGCCAGGATGTAGTCGTCGTTGTACACGTCGAAGACCAGGTACGTGCCGTGCTGCTTGGCGAGCTTCAGGCCCTCGTCGTCGATCAGGCTCGCGTGCTCGACCGAATCGACGCCGGCCCGGATCGCCATCTTGATCGCCTCGGCGCCGTGCGCGTGCGCGGCGACCTTGCGGCCCCAGCGGTGCGCCTCGTCGACGATCGCGTCCATCTCCGCCTGCGAATACTGCGGCGCGCCGACCGATTCCTCGGCGCTGAGCACGCCGGCGCTGGCCATGAACTTGACGACGTCGGCGCCGCGCTTGACGTCCTCGCGCACGCGCCGGCGCACCGCGTCGACGCCGTCGGCGACGCCGCTCTCGCCGTGGAACTGGATGTACGGCGAGAAGCCGGTGGTGTCGTCGGCGTGGCCGCCGGTCGCGCCGAGCGGCAGCGTGGCGGCGAGAATGCGCGGCCCGGCGACGTCGCCGCGGTCGATCGCGTTGCGCAGCGCGACGTCGATGTACTCGGCCGAGCCGAGGTTGCGCACCGTGGTGAAGCCGGCCTCGAGCGTGCGCCGCGCGAACACGTGGGCGACGACCGCCGCGTCGATCGCGCTGGTCTGCAGCACGTCCTTGTAGTAGTTGCCCGACGACTGCGTCGGGTCGCCGGCCAGGTGCACGTGGCAGTCGATCAGGCCGGGCAGCAGCGTCGCCGCGCCGAGGTCGACGTGCACGTAGCCGGCCGGCACCTGGTCGTCGGTGCGCACCTCGCGGATGCGCTCGCCTTCGATCAGCACGAGCGGGCGGTCGATCGCCTTGCCCTGGTCCGGCGCGATCAGGCGCGCGGCGCTGACGGCGACGCGCGGCGGCTCGGCCGCGGCCGCGGCGCCGGCGAGGACGAGGAGCAGTGCACAGAGCGTCTGGCGCATGGTCGATTCCCGGATGCGGAAAGCCGCGCACTCTAGCAGCCCTTCCCGCGCCGCGGCGCCCGGCGCGGCGGCGCGGTCCGGCCGGAGCATGACGGGCCTGCCCAAATCGGCGAAACTTGCCGCTTCGACGCCGTCCCCGCGATTTCGGAGCAAGCATGACCGTCCAGGAAGCCAAGGTGCCGGACATCGGCAACTACACGAACGTGCCCGTGATCGAGGTGCTGGTCAAAGCCGGCGACACGGTCGCCAAGGATCAGGGCCTGGTCACGCTCGAATCGGACAAGGCGACGATGGAAGTGCCGGCGCCGTTCGACGGCGTGGTCAAGGAGGTCAAGGTCAAGGTCGGCGACGAGGTGTCCGAAGGCGCCGTCGTCGCGCTGATCGAGGCGGTCGCGGCGGCGCAGGCGCAGACACCGGCGCCGGCGGCCGCCGCATCCGCGCCGGCCGCCGCGCCGGCCAGGTCCGCCGAACCGGCGAAGCCCGCACCGGCACCGGCACCGGCGGCGGTTCCTGCAGCCGCGCCCGCGCCTGCACCCGCGCAGACGCAGGCGCCGGTCGCCGATGCGCGTCCCGGCGTCGATCCGGAAGCCGCCGGCCCGCGCACGCCGCCGGTGCCGTTCGACGCCAGCACGGTCATGCCGGAAAAGGTGCCGTACGCGAGTCCCGCCGTGCGCGTGTTCGCGCGCGAGCTCGGCGTCGACCTGGCCGACGTGACCGGCACCGAGCGCAAGGGCCGTATCTCGAAGCAGGACGTGCAGAACTTCGTCAAGCGCGCGCTCGCCGCGGGCGCCGCGCCGCGCGCCACGGCCGTCGCCGCGGGCGGCGGGCTCAACCTGCTGCCGTGGCCGAACGTCGACTTCGCCAAGTTCGGCGAGGTCGAGACCAGGCCGCTGTCGCGCATCAAGAAGATTTCCGGCGCGAACCTCGCGCGCAACTGGGCGATGGTCCCGCACGTCACCCAGCACGACGACGCCGACGTGACCGAGCTCGAGGCGCTGCGCGTCGCGCTGAACAAGGAGAACGAGAAGGCCGGCATCAAGCTCACGCTGCTCGCGTTCCTGATCAAGGCCGTGGTCGCGGCGCTGAAGAAGTTCCCCGAGTTCAACGCCTCGCTCGACGCGAGCGGCGAGAACCTGACGCTGAAGAAGTACTTCCACATCGGCTTCGCCGCCGACACGCCCAACGGCCTGGTCGTGCCGGTGCTGCGCGACGCCGACCGCAAGGGCGTCATCGAGATCGCGCAGGAAACCGCGGAGCTGGCCAGGAAGGCGCGCGACGGCAAGCTCGGGCCGGCCGAGATGCAGGGCGGCTGCTTCTCGATCTCCTCGCTCGGCGGCATCGGCGGCACGGCGTTCACGCCGATCGTCAATGCGCCGGAGGTGGCGATCCTCGGCGTGTCCAAGTCGGCGATCAAGCCGGTCTGGGACGGACAGGCGTTCCAGCCGCGGCTGGTCCTGCCGCTCAGCTTGAGCTACGACCACCGCGTGATCGACGGCGCCGCCGCGGCGCGCTTCACCGCCTATCTCGCGCAGGTGCTGGCCGACATGCGGCGCGTGCTGCTCTGAGGATGCGCACGCTCGGCCTGCTGGGCGGCATGAGCTGGGAATCGACGGTCCCGTACTACCGCCGCATCAACGAATGCGTGCGCGAGCGGCTCGGCGGGCTGCATTCGGCCCGCCTGGTGCTCTACAGCGTCGACTTCGCCGAGGTCGAGGCGCTGCAGCATCGCGGCGAATGGGACGCGGCCGGACGGCTGCTGGGCGACGCGGCGCAGGCGCTGCAGCGCGCCGGCGCCGACGGCCTGGTGATCTGCACGAACACGATGCATCGCGTGCTGGCGCAGATCGAGCCCGTGCTGGACATCCCGGTGCTGCACATCGCCGACGCGACCGCCGCGCGCATCCGCACGGCCGGATTGGCGCGGGTCGGCCTGCTCGGCACGCGCTTCACGATGGAGCAGGCGTTCTACCGCGGACGGTTGGAGCGGCACGGCCTCGAGGTGCTGGTCCCGCCGGCCGCACAGCGCGAGACCGTGCACCGCGTGATCTACGACGAGCTGTGCCAGGGGCGCTGCCTGGCCGAATCGCGCGCGGCGTTCCGCGCAGTCATCGCCGACCTCGCGGCCGGCGGCGCGCAGGCGGTGATCCTCGGCTGCACCGAGATCGGCCTGCTGGTCGGCGCGGCGGACAGCCCCGTGCCGCTGTTCGACACCACCGCGATCCATGCCGAACATGCCGCCGAGTGGGCGCTCGCGGCATAGCGCAAGCCGCCGCGTGGCCGCCGCCGTTGCGGCCGCTTCGTGGGACCTTCTCCGGCGCGGCGCCTGCCGAAAAAAGCCCGCCGCGCCGATCGGCGCGGCGGGCGCCGCTCCCCGAGCGTCAATCCATTCCGTCGGCGAAGATCCGGTCGCGCAGCAGCCCTGCCGCGGAAAAGTCCAGGTTCGCCGGCGGGCCCGCCGAGGTCAGCGAGGCGCCGGCGACGACGATGCGCGCGCTCTGCAGCGCCATCGCGTTGAGGGTGTCGTTGCTGCCGGCGATGTCGATCAGGCTGAAGCCGCTCGGCGGATTGAACGCATCGTGGTCGGTCGAGCCGTCCGCGCGCAAGCGCGTCACGTAGTAGTCCGTCGTGGTCGCCGGGTTCGCGTTGGCGCGGATCGTGCCGGCCGCGAGAATGCTGCCGTTCGGCTCCAGCGCGAGATCGGCGAACGCGAGGTCGTTGCCGGTGGCGTCGATCCGGAAGCCGGTGGCGCCGGTGCCGAAGCCGGTCGTCGGCGTGCCGTCCGGATCGATGCGCGCGACCAGGCCGTCGTGGAGGCCGCTGCCGATGCCGGTCTCGATCGAGCCGACCGCGACGATCGGCTGATCGGGCTGGCCCGGCCCCAGCGCGATCTTGCGGATCGTCTGGTCGCGCGCCGCCTCGACCGGCGCGAGCACGGCGATGCCGTCCGTGGCGAATTCCGTGTCGAGGTGGCCGTCGGACTCCATCCGGACCAGCAGCAGGTCGGTGTCCGTGCGGCCCTGCAGGCGGACGTCGCCGGCGGCGACGATCTTGCCGTTGCTCGCGATCGCCACCGAATGCAGGCGGCTGACCAGGCTGTTCGGCGGCGTGTACGAGGTCATGCCCAGGCCCGAATTGAACTCGGCGTCGAGGTCGCCGTTCGTGTCGAGGCGGGCCACGGCCAGGCGGGTGATGGTGGAATTGAAGTTGGCGCTGCCGACCAGGACGATCTTGCCGTCCGGCTGCACGGCGATGTCGCGCAGCACGTCGGATTTCGTGCCCTGCTGGCCGGTGAGGTCGAACGCGACCTTCACGCACTGGAAGCCGTTCGGGAACGCCGCCAGCGAACCGTCGACGTCGAACCGGCAGACGGCGAAGTCGTCGTTGCCGGCGGTCGTCACCGTGCCGCCGACGAGCAGGTAGCCCTGCGCGTCGATCGCCGCGCTCACGCCGGTCAGCGAGAAGCCGGCCTGCTCGGGCGCGACGACGAGGCCGACGTCGTCCGGGCCGTAGTTCGTGTCCAGCGTGCCGTTGCGGCGCAGGCGCGTGATGCCGATGCGCTGGCCGAGGTCGGTGTTGACGACGCCGACCAGGTAGATGCGGCCGAAGCTGTCGGTGACCGCATCCAGCGCCAGGTCCAGCGGGCTGGAGGCGGCGATGTCGAAGCCGATCGTGGCCTTGCCTTCGTCGGCGAAGGTCGGGTCGAGCACGCCGTCGGCCGGAGCGGCGGCGGCGCTGGCGGCGGCGAGGCCGAGCACGGCGGCGACGGCGCTGCGGTACGGGGGGTTGCGACGAGGAGTCATGGGCGTATCTCCGGATCAGAAGCCGCGCTGCGGCGGGACGAGCGTCCGCGCGAACGGATCGGCGCGCGGCATTCATCGCCACATACGAAGAGCGCAGGCTCCAGGGATCATCGCGGCGCGCATCGCCGGTCCGGCGCGGCTTCCTCGCCGATGGCGCGCCCGCGCCGGTAGAATCCGGGACTCCGTCCAGCAGCGGCGCGCATCATGGCCAATACGATCGAAGTCAAGGTTCCCGATATCGGCAACTACAAAGGGGTTCCGGTCATCGAGATACTGGTCAAGGCCGGCGACGTCGTCGCCAAGGACCAGGGGCTGGTCACGCTCGAGTCCGACAAGGCGACGATGGAAGTGCCGTCGAGCGCCGCCGGCGTGGTCAAGGAGATCCGCGTCAAGCTCAACGACGAGGTGTCCGAAGGCACGATCGTCGCCGTCATCGAAACCTCCGCGGCGGCCGCGCCTCCGCCTGCGCCGCCGGCGGCAGAGCCCGCGGCGCGCGGCGCGGCGGGCGAGGGGAATCGCCCAGCGGGCTCGCAGCAGGCGCCCTCGCCCCAGCCCTCGCCCACGGGCGGGAGCCCGCGCGAAGCGGCGCCGCAGGCCGCGGCCGCCACCGGTCGCAAGGCCGACGTCGAGTGCCAGGTCGTCGTGCTCGGCTCCGGCCCCGGCGGCTACACGGCCGCGTTCCGCGCCGCCGACCTCGGCCAGGACACCGTGCTGATCGAGCGCTACGCCGCGCTCGGCGGCGTCTGTCTCAACGTCGGCTGCATTCCGTCGAAGGCGCTGCTGCACGCCGCGCGCGTCATCGACGAGGCCGCGCATGCGGCCGATTTCGGCGTCACGTTCGGCGCGCCGTCGATCGACCTCGGCAAGCTGCGCACGTACAAGGACAAGGTCGTCGCGCAGATGAACGGCGGGCTGGCCGGCATGGCCAAGCAGCGCAAGGTCCGCGTCGTGCAGGGCACGGGGCAGTTCGTCTCGCCGCACGAGATCGAGGTGGAGACGGCCGCGGGCCGCACGCTCGTGCGCTTCGAGAAGGCGATCATCGCCGCCGGCTCGCAGGCCGTGAAGCTGCCCGGTTTCCCCTGGGACGATCCGCGCATGATGGACTCGACCGACGCGCTCGCGCTCGCCGACGTGCCGAAGAAGCTGCTCGTCGTCGGCGGCGGCATCATCGGCCTGGAGATGGCCTGCGTGTTCGACGCGCTCGGCAGCGAGGTCACCGTGGTCGAGCTCATGGACCAGCTGATGCCGGGCGCCGACGCCGACCTGGTGCGCCCGCTGCAGCAGCGCCTGGCCAAGCGCTACGCGGGCATCCACCTCAAGGTGAAGGTGGCGAAGATCGAGGCGCAGAAGGACGGCCTGAAGGCGACGTTCGAGGGCGAGAAGGCGCCCGAGCCGCAGCTCTACGACCGCGTGCTGGTGGCGATCGGCCGCACGCCGAACGGCGCCAGGATCGGCGCCGACAAGGCCGGCGTGACCGTGACCGAGCGCGGCTTCATTCCGGTCGACCGGCAGATGCGCACGAACGTGCCGCACATCTTCGCGATCGGCGACCTGGTCGGCCAGCCGATGCTCGCGCACAAGGCCACGCACGAGGGCAAGGTCGCCGCCGAAGTCGCCGCCGGCCAGAAGAGCGAGTTCGTCGCGCGCGTGGTGCCGTCGGTGGCCTACACCGATCCGGAGATCGCCTGGGTCGGCCTGACCGAGACCGAGGCGAAGAAGCAGGGCATCGCCTACGGCGTCGGCAAGTTCCCGCATGCGGCGTCCGGCCGCGCGGTCGGCATCGGCCGCACCGAGGGCTTCACCAAGCTGATCTTCGACGAGGCCACGCACCGCATCGTCGGCGCCGGCATCGTCGCGCCGAACGCCGGCGACCTGATCGCCGAGCTCGCGCTGGCGATCGAGATGGGCTGCGAGGCCGCCGACATCGGCCTCACGATCCACCCGCATCCGACGCTGTCCGAATCGGTGGGCATGGCGGCGGAGGTGTACGAGGGCACGGTCACGGATCTGTACGTGCCCAAGCGCAAGTGATCTGACCGGCAGCGGCGCGCGGCATCGCGCGCCTGCGCGTCCGTCCGGCCGCATCCGGCCGAAGCCGCGAACGGGCGTCGCTCGGCGGGCCTGCGCCGGCGCCGCCCCGCCGCCTGCGCGGCGCCGCGATGTGCGCCCGCTGCGGCCTGGATGCGCACCGCCTGCGCGAATGCATCCGGCCTGCCTGGTTGTGAACGCGCTCACGGCGCCGTTCCGGAGCCGGGCTCATGCTGCCGCCGGCCTGCGCAAAAAGCGCAAAGGCGATTTTGGGAAACGTGGAAAACGAACCGTTGCGGAGGCGCGATCCGTGGCCATTCGCCGCCAGAGTCTGCTCACCGGCGTCCTGTGCGCCTGCGCGGCGCTGATCGTCGCGCTCGGCTGGCAGAACCACGCGCTGCGCGAGGCGCTGGACGAGGCCGCGCCGAAGCCGCGCGTCGGCCAGTGGGTTCCGTCGCATCCGGCCAGGACGTACGACGGGCGGACGCTCGTGCTCGGCCGCCCGGCATCGGCGCTGCAGCTCGTCTACGTGTTCACGCCGGACTGCCCGCATTGCAAGGCTTCGGAAGAGGCGATCGCGCTGGTCGAGCGGCGCGCGGCGCAGGCGCGCATGCCGGTCGAGCTCGTCGGGCTTTCCGCTGCGCCGGACGATCGCCTCGCCGCCTATGCGCAGGCGCGCAGGACCGCGTTTCCCGTAGTCCGGCTCGACGCGGCGAAGCTCTTCTCGCTGTTCCAACTGAACATCGTTCCGGCGCTGGTCGCCGTCGATCGCGACGGCTATGTCCGCCATGTCCAGATCGGCGAGATCGTCGGCGAGGACGGTGCATCCCGGGTGCTGCAGGCGATCGACGCGGCGCTCGGGAAAGGCAAGTTGAAGGCGAATTGACCTTACCAGGAGGAGATTACGATGAAGAACTGGCGTGCTTTGTTGATCGGCTGCTTCGTCGCCTGCTCGATGGGCTTCGGGCTGGCACAGGCGGTCGCGCCGGCCGTGCCCGGCGCCAAGACGATCTGCCCGGCGTGCGGCAACTGCACGTCCGGCGGCCATCGCCAGGCGGCCGGCTTCTGCCTGTGCTGCAACGATCCTTGAGCCGTACGTGACCGGCGCATCTGCGCGGCGGCATGCCGCGCGGATGCGTTCGCCGTCCGGGCGGTCGCCTGTAGCGTGCGCGACCGGTCCTCGTCCGCGACGGCCGTTCAGCGGCGCCGCGCCGCTCCGCCGCGAAGCTCGAAACCGTCGGCGAACACCACATCGTCCACGTCCGGCGTGTAGATTTCGCCGTACGTCACCGGCTCGGCGGTCTCGCTGCGCAGGTCGATGCCGGCCGCGATCAGCACGCGGCCGTCGGCGAGCAGGGCCGTGCGCGCGCCGTCGCGTTCGGTCGAAGGTCCGGGCGAGATCTGGCTGAACGCGTCGGCGGCCGGATCGTACAGCTCGGCGGTGCCGGCCTCGATGCCCCACTGGTTGCTGCCGAGCGCGAACACCTTGCCGTCCGGCAGCGCGACCAGGTTGAAGTCGACGCGCGCGACGGCCAGCACCGCGGCGGACGCGGAGAACGTGCCCGTGGCGGGATCGAACCGTTCGCTGCTGGCGAGCCGTTCGCCGGGCCCGTAGCCGCCGGAAATCAGCACGCGGCCGTCGGCCAGCCGCGCCGCCGCGTGGCGTTCGCGCGGCGTCGACATCGTGGAGGCGAGCAGCGTGAAGCGGCCCGTGCCCGGATCGTAGGTTTCCGCGCTGTCGAGCAGGCCGCCGGTCGAGCTGGTGCCGCCGGCGACCAGCACGCGGCCGTCGGCGAGCAGGGTCGCCGTGTGCACGATGCGCGCGAAATGCGGCGCGCCGGTTTCGCTGAAGGTATCGCTGGCCGGATCGAACAGCTGCGCGCGCGCGACCGTGCCCTGGCCCTGGATCCAGCCGCCGACGACCAGCACGCGGCCGTCGGCCAGCGTCGTCGCCGTCGCGCGCTCGCCGCCGATCTCGATGTCGCTGGATACCGCGCTGAACGTGCCGAGCAGCGGATCGTAGAGCTCGCCGTTCGCCTGCGTGAAGCTGATGCCGTCGTCGTCGGCGCCGGAGCTGCCGCCGACGATCAGCACGCGGCCGTCGTGCAGCAGGGCCGCGGCATGGTCCCAGCGCGGCACGGTCATCGCGCCGGTGGCGGCGAACGCGCCGCTGGCCGGATCGAACAGCTCGGCGCCGGCCGAGGCCGCGCGGCGGACCGTGCGCACGTTGCCGCCGGTGATCAGCACGCGGCCGTCGAGCAGCGTGGTCGCGGTCGGACTCGAACGCGGCGTGACCATCGTGCCGGTGACGGCGAACCCGGCCGAGGCGCCGAGCGGCGCGAGCGCCAGCAGGCCCGGCAGGACGAAGCGGCGCAGGAAGGCGGCCGCGGCCGACGAAAGGGAATCTTGCATGAGGCCTCCGCACGGTGACTTGCGCCCGATTCTGCGGCGCGGCCGCGCCGCGACGCATTCGGGTTTGCGCTGACAAGGGTGAGATTGCGATTGATCCTCGCCGGATCGGGGCGTTGCCGCCGCCGCGGCACGATAGGCTCGCCGCCGGTGCAGCGGCGCGCGCGTCGCCGGGGCGAGCCGGACATCGCCGAAACGGTACATGCGGCATTGTCGGCGCGGCCGTGCGCGCGGCGCAAACGCGCCCCGGCGCCGCGCACGTCAGGCCGGCGCTATCCGGTCCACGACCTCGTAGTGCCGCACCAGCGGCTCCATCTCGAGCAGGTAGTCCTTGTCCTCCGGGTAGTACACCGAGCGCTCGGGATTCTCGCCGGCGAACGCGCGCACCGCGGCCATCGAATCCCACAGCGAGATCAGCACGATCTCGCTGTGCTCGCCCTGCAGCCGGCGCAGCACGGTGACGCCGCGGTTGCCGGGCGTCTTCGCATAGTCCTTGAGGCCGGTCTCCTGCAGGTAGGCGACGTAGGCGTCCGCCTTCTCCGCGAGCGTAATGCCACGCCAGATGCGCGCGATCATGGGCGGTCTCCCGGTCAGCGACGGCGGCATCTTCGCACGGGACGCGTTTGCGGCGGGTTATGCGGCCGCTCAAGGGGCGGAACGCGCCGGCGCGGCGGCGGCCGCGTCCAGCACGACGATGCGCACGTCGCCGCGCGCGCTCGGCAGGTCGCGTGCGATGCCGCGCTCGTGCACGACGCCGGTTTCCGCGAGCGCCGAGGCCAGCGTGCGCTCGAACGCGCGATGCGGCGCGCGGGCGAGCTGCAGGCCGGCGCCGAGCGCCAGCGCGGCGGCCGCCGCGCCGGCGAGCGCGCGGCCCGTGCGTCGGCGCGGCGGCCGCGCGCGGCGCCGTCCGACGCTTTCCTTCAGGCGCGCCAGCCCGCCCGGCGGCGGGTCGAGCGTGCAGGTTCCGAGCGGCGAATCAGTCATCGGCGTCCTCCAGCGCGGCGCGCAGCCGCGCCAGCGCATGATGCCGGCGCGAGCCGACCGTGCCCACGGGAATGCCGAGCACCGCGGCGATCTCGGCCTGGCCGAGGCCGCCGTATTCGCTGAGCAGCAGGACCTCGCGCGCGGCGCGGGGCAGGGCATCGAGCGCGCGCCGCAGGCGGCGCTGGTCGGCGTCGCGCTGCGCCTCGGCCAGCGGATCGTCCTCGGCGGCGGCGGCGGGATCGGGCTCGCCGGTGCGCCACAGCGCGCGCCAGCGCAGGCGGTTGCGCGCCAGGTTCAGCGCCGTCGTCCACACCAGCGCGTCGAGCCGGTCGGCATCCACGCGCGCGCGCCGGTCCCAGATGCGCAGGAACGCGTCGTGGATCAGGTCCTGGCAGTCCTGCGCCTGCCACAGCCAGCGCCAGAGCACGTTGTAGAGCGGCTTCTCCAGCCGCCGGTAGCAGGCGTAGAGCGCTTCCTCGTCGAGCGTGCGCGGCCGCGTCCGGCGCGCCGCGCGGTCCGGCCGAACCGCGCCGCGCGGCGGCGCGGCGGCGGCCGGCGGCTCGACCGCGGCGCGCAGCAGCGCGCCCCCGGAGTCGTCGATCGCCAGCTCGCGCATCGGCATCCCGCGGTCGCGGCGCGGCGTTCAGGCCGCCGGCAGCTCGTCGACGCGCACCAGGTACAGGCGCGTGGTGCGGTTCGACACCGTCGGCTCGCCGGTGCTGACCGCGTCCTTCGGGATCGGATTGCGCGTGATCACCAGCGTCTGCCCGGGGCGGATCGCGGTGGTGGTGTCGGCGCCGATGTCGAGGTACTCCACCACGTTCTGCCCGTCCCGCGCGATCATCACCGGCACCTGCTCGACGACGTGCAGGTTCAGCATCAGCCCGCCGCCGCGGTCCTCGAGCGTGTAGGCGAGCTGCCGCTGCGGGCGCCCGCTCTCGTTGGTCAGCTTGGCGCCGAGCCAGCGGCGCTCGACCTGCTGGCCGGGGCTGGACACCGCGCCGATCTCGTCGCGGAGCACGAACCGCACCGGGCCGAGCTGCTTGCGCGCCTCCTCGAGCGCGCCCTGCAGCGAGTCGAGCTCGAGGTCGTCGCGCCCGTTCTCCGGAATCGCGTCGACGCTCCAGAACGCCAGGCGCATCTGCCGCCCGGGCGCCTTTTCCGCCGCCGGCGGGCGGTTCGCGGTCAGCGAGCGGATGCTCGCCTCGATGCTGCCCTGCAGGTTCGCCGGGGCGAGCACCAGGAGCTGGCCCGGCGCCGGGCTGGACGCCTTGCCGATCGCCGCGTTTTCGCTGGTGGAGAACACCTTGTTGAACGTCTCGCGCAGCGCGTCGGTCTGCTCCGGCGGCACCGCGTACACGCGCACCTCCATCTTCGGCGCGGCCGCCGCGCCGGGCGCGCCGCCGTTGCATCCGCCGAGCAGGACGGCCGCCAGCGCCGCGGCGGCGGCAAGGAAACGGTTCATGGCTGCTGCACTCCTCAAGGTCGTCCGCGAGGGACCGTCGATACCGGTACACGCCGGCGCCGGAATCCTTCAATCCGCGCCGCCGCCCGCGTCCCGGGCAGGCGGGACGCCCGGCGCGCGCCGGCCCGGGCGCGTAGCTTGCGCGGTCCGCGCGGCCGTGCCATCCCCTGGATTGCCCTAGCAGGCGCGCCGGCGGCGGCCTGCTATGCTGCAGCGGTTCACGGGTGGGCGACGGTCGCGCGTGCGTGCCGCGCTCCGGGAGGTCGCGATGGAATGGATCGGATGGGCGCTGGCGGCGGCCGCGATCGCGGTCGCGGTCGTGCTGTGGCGTCGGCTCGCCGCCGAGCGGGCGCATGCCGGCGAGCTGTTGTACGCGAAGCTCGACGCGGAGAACGCGCTGGACGCGCTGCGCACGAAGCAGGCCGAGCGCGACGTGCTGGCGCGCGAGGCCGCGCTGAACGGCCCGCTGGCCGCGGCGACGCCGCACCTGCGCGAGTCGCTGGAGACGCTGCGCGCGGCGATCGACCGCGCCGACGCCGATCTCGCCGGCTACCGCGAGCGCGTCGCCCGCTTCGACGCCGCCGTGCAGTACTGCCTGCAGCCGGTGGAGCTGATCTTCGGCGCCGACAAGGCGACGCTGGACCAGCTCGTGGCGCACGTGGAAGGCGCTCGCCGCAAGCTGTTCGAGGCGCGCTCGGCGCTGGAGAAGCATCCCGTGCACCGCGACAGCGCCGACGTGCTCGCCGGCGGCCGCGTGCACCTGCGCGCGCTGATCGACTACGCGCGCGGGCTGGACGCGTTCTCGGTGCACGACGGCGACGCCGAGGGGCCGGCCGACGTCAACGCCTGCCTCGACGACGCCCTGCGCGTGCTCGCGCCGCGCCTCAACGGGCGCGTCCGCATCGGCCGCGCCTACGCCGAGCTGCCGCCGGTGCACGTGCCGGCGGGACGCATCCGGCAGGCCTGCCTGCATCTGCTGGACCACGCGGTGCACGGCATCGACGCGCACGGCACGCTGACCGCGTCGACGCGGCGCAGCGGCGCCGACGCGATCGAGATCGCGATCGCCGAGGCCGGCGACGGCGGGCGCGTGGCCTCGGACGCGGAGGTGCTGTTCGACGAGAGTCCGGCCGGCGAGGCCGGCGCGGGCCTGAGCTTCGCCCAGCAGCTGGTCGAGGAGCTCGGCGGAACGATCAGCGTGCGCACGACGCGCGGGCTCGGCTCGACGTTCACGCTGAGCCTGCCGCTCGCGCCCGCCGCGTCCTGAGGCGATGCCGCTTTCGCTGGTCGCCGGCGCCAGCGGCGCGATCGGGCGCTTCCTGCTGCCGCGCCTGCTGGCCGGCGGGCACGAGGTGATCGCGCTCAGCCGCAGCCCGCGCGCGAGCGCCGATCCGCGCCTGCGCTGGATCGTCGGCGACCTCGACCGCGGCGTGCCCGCCCTGCCGCCGCTCGACGCGGTGTTCAGCGCAGGCCCGCTCGATGCGTTCGCGCGCTGGCTTGACGCCGCGCCGGTCGACGGGCGGCCGCGCGTGGTCGCGTTCGGCTCGATGAGCGTCGAGACCAAGCGCGAGTCGGCCGATCCCGGCGAGCGCGCGCTCGCCGCGCGGCTGGACGCGGCCGAGCGCAGGCTGCGCGCCGCGGCCGAGGCGCGCGGCGGCGCCTGCACGATCCTGCGGCCGACGCTGATCTACGGCGCCGGCGTCGATCGCAGCCTGAGCCCGATCGCGCGCTTCGCCTGGCGCTGGCGCGTGTTCCCGCGCGTTCCCGCGGCCACCGGGCTGCGCCAGCCGGTGCATGCCGACGACCTCGCCGCCGCGTGCCTGGCCGCGTTCGCCAGCCCGCGCGCCGCCGGCCGCACCTATGCGCTCGGCGGCGGCGAGCGGCTCGCGTTCGATGCGATGCTGGCGCGCGTGCAGGCCTCGCTGCCGGTGCGCACGCTGGCGCTGCCGGTTCCGCTCGCCCCGGCGCGCGCGGCGCTTCGCCTGGCCCGTGCGGCCGGCCTGCACCCGCCGGGCGCGGCGGCGCTGGAGCGGCTGCGGCGCGATCTGGTCGCCGACGACGCCGCGGCGGCGGCCGACCTCGGCTGGGCGCCGCGCGCGTTCCGCCCCGCGGCGGCGGCCTGGCGGCCGGCGCCGGACGGCGGATGGCGCTGACCTGCCGGTCGCGGTTCAGCGCCGATTGGCCGGCGCTGCGCTATCGCTCCGATCCCGCCTGTCGAAGAGAAGCGCCGATGCGAACGACCCTGCTCCTAGCCGCCGCCTGCGCCGCCGCGGCGTGCGCGCCGGCGCGGTCCGCGCGCGCGCAGGACCTGGCCGCGACCTGCGGCGCGACCAGCCGCTACGACCTCACCGTCGCCCCCGACCGGCTGCAGTTCGACCGCGCCGCGCCGGCGCCGCGCCACGTCGAGCTCGGCGCGGGACGGCTCGTCGTCGACGGCGCCGAGGTGCGCGCGGGCGCCGAACAGCGCGACCGCCTGCTGCTGTTCGAGCGCGAGCTGCGCGCGCTGGTGCCCGAGGTGAAGCGCGTCGCGCGCCACGGCGTCGACCTCGCCGCGGCGGCGGCGCGCGAGGAAGGCGCGCGCCTGGGCCTCGGCGCGGACACGCGCACCGAGCTCGAGCGCCGGCTGGCCGTGCACGCGGCCGAGCTCAAGCGCCGCATCGACGCCAGCACCAGCACGCGCGACTGGCAGGGCGACGCGCTGGGCCGCTACGCCGACGGCATCGCCGCCGACGTCGCGCCGCTGGTCGCGGCCGATCTCGGCCAGCAGGCGGTGTCCGCGGCGGTCGGCGGCGACCTCGACGCGGCGGCCTCGCTGCGCGATCGCGCGACGGGGCTGACCGGCAGCGGCCTGCGCCAGCGGCTCGAACGCCGGCTGCAGGCGCTGCGCCCCGAGATCCTTGCGCTGTGCCCGTCGGTACGGCGCCTGGCCGAGCTGCAGCGCGGCGTGCGCGGCGCGGACGGCCGCGCGCTGGAGCTGGTCGAGATCGAGCCGGCCGTGCCGGCGCCACCGCCGCGGCGCAGCCGCCCGCATTGACGCATTCGCCGCCCGCGGCGATGCGGCCAGGCCGCGCCCGGCAGCGCGACGGGCGTGCGCTCGCGCGCGCTACCGCACTGCAGCGTTGCCAACGCCCGTTTGAACGCTAAGATGCCGCGACTTTCGAAGTCGTCATCCAGAGGGACAAACCCATGCAGGTTCGATTGCTTACGAGTGCGATTGCCGTCGCGTCGACGTTCGCGGCACTCGTCGCGCACGATGCGCAGGCTTACGACTACACCGCGCCGGTGCCGTTCCACACGGTAGCGAGCTTCGATCCGACCCGGAGCATCGTGCCGTTCCCGACGAACCTGCTGCTGAGCGGCACGAAGGACCTGACCCTCAACATCCCGGTCGATCCGCAGGCGCCCGACGCCGGGCCGAAGCTGGCGATGAACGCGCTCGACGGCTTCAGCACGACCGCGCCGTGGTCGACGTCGTTCTCGGCGCCGATCGACGCGGCCTCGCTCGTCCCCGGCAGCACCGTGCGCATGTTCCAGGTCGAGCTGACCGGCGTCGGCGGCGGCGTGAAGAAGATCGTGCGCGAGCTCGCCTCGCCGCAGGAGTTCGTCGTCGCGCTGGCGCCGTCGGACGCGACCGGCAGCACGATCGCGATCGTGCCGACGCGCCCGCTGCAGCAGATGACCTCGTACATGGCCGTGCTGACCAGCGGCATCAAGAACGCGAGCGGCGAGAACGTGCGCCAGTCGCTGATCTACCGCCTGGCGCAGAACACCGACGCGATCTGCTCGAACAACCAGTCGACCGTGCCGGCCCTGCCGGCCGCCAGCGCCTGCGCGCTGGAGCCGCTGCGCCAGCTGGTCAACTCGCAGGAGGCCGCCGCGGCCGCCGCCGGCGTCGCGCCGGGCTCGATCGTGCTGTCGTGGGTGGCGACGACGCAGAGCATCACGCCGACGTTCCTCGCGCTCGAGAGCGTCATCCAGCAGTCGCCGGCGGCGACGACGCACATCGCCCCGACCGGCAAGACGCTCGCCGACCTCGGCCTGGGCCTGCCGCCGGTGGCCGACATCTACGTCGGCACGATCGACCTGCCGTACTACCTGACCGCGCCGACCGCGGTCGCCGACGCGCCGGACTGCACCGTCACGCCGGAAGGGCCGACGCCGTGCCCGCCGCTGACCGACCACTGGCACGCGGCGGCCGGCGCCTACGTGCCGCCGTTCGACCAGGCCGGCCTCGATCCGACCTCGACGAACCTGACCGTCGCCAACCCGCTGCCGGTCGCCACCTCGACGCAGACCGTGCCGCTGCTGCTGACGCTGCCGAACGCCGCATCCGGCAAGACCAAGCCGGCCGCCGGCTGGCCGCTGGTGATCTTCCAGCACGGCATCACGCGCAACCGCACCGACATGTTCGCCGTCGCCGGCACGCTCGCCGCGCAGGGCTTCGCCGTGGTGGCGATCGACCTGCCGCTGCACGGCATCACCGACAAGGCCAATCCGTTCTACGTCGGCAACACGCCGTTCGCCGCGCTCGGCGCGCACGAGCGCACGTTCGACATCGACCTGCAGGACAACGCGACCGGCGCCGCCGGCCCCGACGGCGTGATCGACCCGTCCGGCAGCTGGTTCACCAACCTGACGAGCCTGCTGACCTCGCGCGACAACCTGCGCCAGGGCGTGGCCGACCTGCTCACGCTGTCGCACGCGGTCTCGGGCATGCATGTCTCGAACGGCACGGATTTCGATGCGTCGAACGTCAGCTTCGTCGGCCAGTCGCTCGGCAGCATCGTCGGCACGCCGTTCCTGGCCATCGACCCGAACGTGAAGACCGGCGTGCTCAGCGTGCCGGGCGGCGGCATCGCGCGCCTGCTCGAGGGCTCGCCGACGTTCGGCCCGCGCATCCGCGCGGGACTGGCCGCGGCCGGCCTGCAGCAGGGCACGCCGGCGTACGACGCGTTCTTCGCCGCCGCGCAGACGGCCATCGATTCGGGCGATCCGATCAATTACGGCGGCAACAACACGCTGCTCGACGGCTCGAGCGAAACGCCGGTCAAGCGCATCCTGGTGCACGAAGTCGTCGGCGGCGGCGACGTGCCGCCCGACCAGGTGATCCCGAACCGCGTGCCCGGCGCGCCGCTCTCCGGCACCGAACCGCTGATCGCCGCGCTCGGCCTGTCCGACATCACGGGCCCGGTGCAGTCGCCCGACGGCATCCGCGGCGTCGTGCGTTTCCTGCAGGGCGAACACGGCTCGCTGCTCGATCCGACCGACTTCCCGGCCGCGACGGCCGAGATGCAGGGCGAGATGGCGAGCATGCTGGTCACGCAGGGCACGGCCGTCCAGGTGCAGAACACCTCGATCATCCAGGGCCCGCAGCCGTAGTACGGCACGTTCGCAGCGCGTCGCCCGTTCGGGGCGGCGCGCTTTTTTTTTCGAGCGGCGGGTGAGGCGGTCGAGCTCCCGCGAAGGAGCCGGCGGCGCCGCGCCGGCGTCCGTCCTGGCCCGTCGCGGCCGGCGATCAGTAGGCGATGCCGATGCGCCGCATGATCTTGCCGGTCAGCCAGGCCGGCCCGATCAGCAGGTAGGCGAGGTCGGTCAGGAACGAGGGCCTGCGGCCTTCGATCAGATGGCCGACGAACTGGCCGATCCAGGCGAGCACGAAGACGCCGACGGCCAGCCAGAGCAGGTCGGCCGGGCCCAGCGTGCGGTACAGCGCCTCGGTGACGAGGCCGAGCGCGACGAACACGAGCAGCATCGCCACCCCGAGCGGGCGCGAAAGCCGCCAGTAGAACGCCAGCGCGGCGACCATGACCAGCCCGCACCAGAAGCCCGGTCGGCCGATCGAGGGCGACACCGGAACCAGCCACAGCGCCGCGATCACGGCCCAGAGGATCGCCGGCACGCAGATCCAGTGGATCAGCCGGTTGGTCGGATGGCGGTGGTCGTTGCCGTAGCTCCCGAACCAGTCTTCGACGCTGCGCATGAGCCGATCCTCCAATGGGGCCGGCGCGAATCTAAACCGGCGCGCGGCGCGAGGAAAGGCGGGCCGCAGCACGGGCCGGCGCCGGGAATCAGTGCGCCGCGCTGCGCGAGAAGACCTGGATTACGACGACGCCGGCGACGATCAGCGCGATGCCGGCGATCGCGCCGGCATCCAGCGTCTGCCGGTACACCGCCCAGCCGATCACCGCGATCAGCGCCACGCCCACGCCCGACCAGATCGCGTAGGCGACGCCGACCGGAATCGTGCGCAGCACCAGCGACAGGAAGTAGAACGCCGTGCCGTAGCCGGCCACGACCAGCAGCGAAGGCAGCGGACGGGTGAAGCCCTCGGCGGCCTTCAGCGCCGAGGTGCCGACGACTTCGGCGAGGATCGCGACGGCGAGGTACACGTAGCCCATCGCCGCGCCGCGCTCAGTCGAGCGTGAGGCCGGCCAGGCGCTGCAGCGCCTCGGCGTACTTCGCCGCGGTGCCGTCGACGATCGCGGGCGGGATGCGCGGCCCGGGCGCGGTCTTGTTCCAGTCCAGCGTCTCCAGGTAGTCGCGCACGAACTGCTTGTCGTAGCTCGGCGGGCTCGAGCCGACGCGGTACTGGTCGGCCGGCCAGAAGCGCGAGGAGTCCGGCGTCAGCATCTCGTCCATCACGTACAGCTTGCCGGCGGCGTCGGTGCCGAACTCGAACTTCGTGTCGGCGATCAGGATGCCGCGCTGCGCGGCGTAGTCCGCGGCGAATCGGTAGATCGCCAGCGTGGCCGTGCGCACCTGCTCGGCGAGCTCGCCGCCGATCAGCGCGACGACCTGGTCGAAGCCGACGTTCTCGTCGTGCGCGCCGACCGCCGCCTTGGTCGACGGCGTGAAGATCGGCTCGGGCAGGCGCTCGGCCTGGCGCAGGCCCGGCGGCAGCGCGATGCCGCAGACCGCGCCGCTCGCCTGGTAGTCCTTCCAGCCGGAGCCGATCAGGTAGCCGCGCGCGATCGCCTCGACCGGCAGCGCCTTGAGCCGCCGCGCGACGACGCTGCGCCGCTCGTACGGCGCGGCGTCGACGCCGGCCGGCAGCACCTCGGCGACGGCGCGGCCGGTGAGGTGGTTCGGCATCAGGTGCGCGGTCTTGGCGAACCAGAAATTCGACATCTGCGTGAGCATCTCGCCCTTGCCGGGAATCGGGTCGGGCAGCACGACGTCGAACGCGCTCAGCCGGTCGCTGGCCACGATCAGGAGCTCGTCGGCGCCCAGCGCGTAGACGTCGCGTACCTTGCCGCGATGGACGAGCTCGAGCCCGGGGAGGTCGGATTGCGAAAGGACGGTCGGCACGGCGGCTTCCGGAATGAGGCGCAGGCGCGGATTGTAGCCGGCGTTCCGCGCCGGCGGCCCGGGGCCGGCCTGAACGGCGCTTCAGATGCGTCTTGCTAGAATCCGCGCCCTTTGCAGCGGAGCTTCCATGCGACCCGTTCCACGTCCGACCGCGGCGGCGCTCCGGCCGGAGGCCGCGGACCTGCCGTCCGCGCCGCCGGCTGGCGCGGCTGCGGCGTGCCGGCGGCCGGCCGCGGAGGGCCGCCGATGAGCATCGTCGGCAAGCTGGTCGGCGCGATCGCCGGGCTGATCCTGTTCCACAACCCGCTCGGCCTGATCATCGGCGCCGTGCTCGGCCATTTCTACGACAGCGCCGTCGCGCGGCTGCGGCCGCCGTCGATGGGCGTGGGCTTCATCGAACCGCTGTTCGCGTTCGCCGGGGCGCTGTCGAAGTCCGACGGGCGCGTGTCCGAGCCGGAGATCGCCGCGACCGAGGCGCTGATGGCGCGCCTGCGCCTGGACGCCGCGCAGCGGCAGACGGCGATCGCACGCTTCACCGCCGGCAAGCAGCCGGGCTTCGACGTCGGCCCGGCCGTCGCCGACCTCAAGGCCTGGTGCGGCGGCCGGCGCGACCTGGCCTTCATCGTGCTCGACCTGCTGCTCGATCTGGTCTACGCCGAAGGCCGGCTGGCGGAGGCCAAGCTCGCGCTCGTGCGCAAGCTGTGCTGGGCGCTCGGCGTCAGCGACCACGAGCTCGCCGCGCTGTCGGCGATGAAAGGCTACGCGGCGGCCGCTCCCGGCGCGCGCGGCCCGGGACCGCGGCCGCCGCCGTCGCGGCCGTCGGACGTCGATCCGTACGCCGTGCTCGGCATCGCGCGCGACGCCAACGAGCGCGAGATCAAGCGCGCCTATCGCAAGCTCATGAGCCAGCACCATCCGGACAAGCTCGGCGACGTGCCCGACGAGCTCAAGCGCCGCGCCGAGGAGCGCGCCCGGGAGATCAACGCGGCCTACGAACGCATCAAGAGCGAACGAGGCCTGAAATAGCCGGCGCGCGCGCCGGCCGCCGCCGACGCCGCGCACGAACCTGCGGAGCTCCAAGCATGAAGCAGTCCCCCGTCATCGCCCCGTCGATCCTGTCCGCGGACTTCGCGCGCCTGGGCGCGGAGGTCGACGCCGTCGTCGCCGCCGGCGCCGAGTGGATCCATTTCGACGTCATGGACAACCACTACGTGCCGAACCTGACGATCGGGCCGCTGGTGTGCGAGGCGCTGCGCCGGCACGGCGTGCAGGCGCCGATCGACGTGCACCTGATGGTCAAGCCGGTCGACCGCATCGTGCCGGACTTCGCCGCCGCCGGCGCCAGCCTGATCAGCTTCCATCCGGAAGCGACCGAGCACGTCGACCGCACGATCCAGCTGATCCGCGACCACGGCTGCAAGGCCGGGCTGGTGTTCAATCCGGCCACGCCGCTGGACTGGCTCGACTACGTGCTGGACAAGCTCGACCTCGTGCTGATCATGTCGGTGAACCCGGGCTTCGGCGGCCAGCGCTTCATTCCGGCCGCGCTGGAGAAGCTGCGCCGCGCGCGCGAGCGCATCGACGCCAGCGGCCGCGAGATCCGCCTGGAGATCGACGGCGGCGTGAAGCCGGACAACATCGCCGAGATCGCGCGCGCCGGCGCCGACACCTTCGTCGCCGGGTCGGCGATCTTCGGCGAGAAGGACTATGCCGCGGTCATCGCGCGCATGAAGGCCGCGATCGCCGGCGCCTGAGCCTCGGCACGTGCCGCGGCCGTCGGCGCGAGGCGAAAAAAGACCGTGCCGGACCGGAGGGGCGGCGCCCGGCACGGGTATCGCGAAAGCGTTCAGAGCGTGCGCCAGGCCGGATCGTCCCAGCCGGGCTCGTCGGCCGCGGCGTCCGCGCCGGCCCAGGCCGGCACGACCAGCGCCTCGCCGCCGAGCCAGTAGGCGTCCTCGCCGGCGCTGCGCGCCTGCGCGGTGCGCGCGGAGCGGCGTTCGGTTTCCTGCGCGTTCCTCGTCGACATGGCCGCGCGCCTCAGCCGTGCGCCGCGGCGAGCAGGCCGAGCAGCAGCGCGGCCAGCGCGAACACGATGCGCAGCGGCTCGCGCACGTGCAGCTCGGCGTTCGGGTCGGGGCGGTCGGCTTGCTTGGGCGCGCTCATCGGCGTTCTCCTCGGGGACGGCAGGGCCATTGCAGCCTGCGCCCGGGGATGCGCGCGGCGCGGCGGCGGCCGTCCTGCGGACGAGTTCTGGCAATTCGCTGGCGCGCGCGCCGCGGCCGTTGCGCGCGCTCCGCGGCGCTGCGTAAGCTGGCCGCACCTTCCCGGAGCCTTCCCATGCCGCGCAGCATCGCCATCGTCGAAGACGAACCGCTGATCCGCGCCAACTACAGCGAGGCGCTGACCCGGCTCGGCTACGAGGTGCGCGGCTATGCGTCGCGCACCGAAGCGGAGACCGCGTTCGCGCACCGCCTGCCGGAGCTGGTGATCATCGACGTCGGCCTCGGCGACGAGCCCGAGGGCGGCTTCGAGCTCTGCCGCAGCCTGCGCACGAAGTCGCCGACGCTGCCGATCCTGTTCCTGACCGCGCGCGACTCGGATTTCGACGTGATCTCGGGCCTGCGCCTGGGCGCCGACGACTACCTGGCCAAGGACATCTCGCTGCACCAGCTCGCCGCGCGCATCAACGCGCTGTTCCGGCGCATGGACGCGCTGCGCAAGCCGGTCGCGGCCGACAGCGTGATCGCGCAGGGTCCGCTCAAGCTCGAGACCGAGCGCATGCGCGTGACCTGGAACGGCGCCGACGTGCCGCTGACGGTCACCGAGTTCTGGATGGTGCACACGCTGGTGCGCTTCCCGGGGCACGTCAAGAGCCGCGACCAGCTGATGCGCGACGCGCAGGTCGTCGTCGACGACGCGACGATCACCTCGCACATCAAGCGCATCCGCAAGAAGTTCCTCGCCATCGACCCGGCGTTCGACGCGATCGACACCGTGCACGGCGCCGGCTATCGCTGGCGCGCCTGAGTCGGCGCGCGTGCCGCGGCGATGATCCGCGGCGGCGCCGTTTCGCGTAGGCCGGAAGACGCGGCCGCTCCGGCCGGCGGTTCGTGCGCCCGCCGCCGCGCCGGCGGCCGCGCCTGTGGCGCGTGCCGGCCGGCACGCCGGGCGCGCCCGGGGTGTGCGGGCGTCGTATCGTTCCGCGCAGGGGAAGAGGTTCCAATCCGCGGACGAGGACGGCCGTACCGATGTCGCTGCGTTTCAAGCTGATGCTGGTGGCGCTTTCCACGCTGGCCCTGCCGTGGGCCGGCTGGCAGTTCGTGCGCCAGGCCGAGGCGCTGCTGCGGCAGGGCCAGGAACAGGCGCTGCTCGCCTCCGCCGGCATGCTGGCCAAGGCGCTCGACGCGCGTCCGGTCGCCTGGCCGGCGGCCGGGCCCGTGCTGTACGTGCACCGCCTGGCCGAGCCCGTCGCCGTGGACGGCTACGCCGACGACTGGAGCGCGCTGCGCCCGTTCGCGCAGGCGCTGGGACCGGCGCAGGACGCGCAGAAGCTGCGCGTCCTGCTCGCCCAGGACCGGCAGGGGCTGTACCTGCTGGCCGAGGTGCGCGACGCGACGCGCACGCGCGTCGATCCGGCCGATCCGCGCGCGGCCACCAGCGACCACGTCACGCTCGTGCTGGAGCGTGGCGGCGAGTCGCGCCGCTACCGGCTGTCGGGCGCGGCGCCCGGTCCGTTCCTCGCCGCCGCGGTCGCGGACGGCACGGCCGCCGCGACCTCGCTGCCGGCGCAGGTCGCCGGCGCGCTGCAGGAGGACGGCTCCGGCTACCGCATCGAGCTGCGCCTGCCGCACGCGCCGCCGATCGAGCGCATCGGCGTCGGCGTCTACGACGCCGCGCAGCCGGGCGCGGACCGGCCCGAGCCGCGCCGCCTGCTCGCCTACGACGGCGCGATCGCCGAGGCGCTCGCGCCGCTGGTGCCCGACCATGCGCGCGCGCGCCTGGTCACCGCCGAGGGCTGGCGCATCGCCGGCGCCGGGCGGCTGGACGCCGACCCGGGCAGCGCCGCCCGCACCGGCTGGCTGGCGGATCTGGTCTATCGCGTCGCCATCGCGCCCGGGTTCACCGGCTCGGCGGCGCTCGCCGGCGATCCGCCGCGCATCGACGCGCCCGAGGTCTGGCAGGCGCTGTCCGGCATCCCAGCGACCAGCTGGCGCAGCGGCGAGCAGGACGGCGTGGTCGTGCTGACCGCCGCCGTGCCGCTGCAGCACGCCGGCGACGTGCGCGGTGCGCTGGTGCTGGAGCAGGCCAGCCGCGCGCTGCCGCTCCTGGCCAACCGCGCGCTGGTAGGCCTGGCCGTGGCCACGCTGGCGGCGCTGGCGATCGCCGGCGCGGTGCTGCTCGTGTTCGGCGCGTCGCTGTCGTTCCGCATCCGGCGCCTGCGCAACGCCGCCGAGCGCGCGGTGCGGACGTCAGGACGTCTGGACGGCCCGCTGCCGCTGGCCGACGCGCCGGACGAGCTCGGCGACCTCGCGCGCAGCTTCGGCAAGCTGATCGACGAGGTCGCCGCGTACACCGACTACCTGCGCACGCTGGCGTCGAAGCTCTCGCACGAGCTGAACACGCCGCTGGCGATCGTCAAGTCCTCGCTCGACAACCTCGACCACCATGCGCTGGAGCCGGCGGCGCGGCCGTACCTCGCGCGCGCGCGCGACGGCGCCGAGCGCATCGGCGCGATCGTGCGCGCGATGAGCGAGGCGAGCCGCATCGAGCGCGCGATCGCCTCGGCCGACGCCGAGGACTTCGACCTGCGCGCACTGATCGCCGGCTGCGCGGAGAGCTACCGCGCGCTGGCCGGTACGCGCGCGCTCCAGGTCGAGCTGCCGCCGGCCGCGGTGCCGCTGCACGGCGCGCCCGAGCTGATCGCGCAGGCGCTGGACAAGCTGTTCGACAACGCCTGCTCGTTCACGCCTGCGGACGGCTGGATCGCGCTGTCGCTCGGCCGGCGCGCCGACGGCCTGGCCGAGGTGCGCGTGGCCAACGCCGGCCCGCTGCTGCCGGCCGCGATGCACGAGCGCCTGTTCGACTCGCTGGTCAGCCTGCGCGAGCGCGGCGCGCGCAGCGGCGAGGCGCCGCATCTCGGGCTCGGGCTGTACGTCGTGCGCCTGGTCGCCGAGCTGCACGGCGGCGCCGCCTCGGCGCAGAACCTGCCCGACGGCAGCGGCGTGGCATTCACGATCACCCTGGCCGGCACGCCGCGCCGGCGCCTGGCCGAAGGAGAGCGCGCATGACCCGAACGAACCTGGCCCTGTCGCTGGCCCTGCTGGCGCCGTGCCCGGCGATCGCGGCCGACGCGGTCACCGCGGGCGAGGCGCTCGACTACCAGGCCTCCGTGCTGCGCTCGCAGGACGACGGCGCGCGCATCGTCGTCTTCGAGCGGCTCGATCCGTCCACGCTCGCCGGCGACCTGTGGGTCACGCGCTCGGGCGACGGCGGCGCGAGCTGGACGCCGCCGGTGCCGGCGGTGGCGACCGCGGCGAACGAGCGGCATCCGGCGCTGGTGCAGCTCGGGCCGTCCCGCTACGTGCTGTTCTACCTGCGCGGCAGCGGCGGCACGGCGGGATTCCGCATCGGCCGCGCCACCAGCGCCGACGGCATCGCCTTCGCCGAGCAGGCGCCGCTCGACCTCGGCTGGGCGAGCGGCGGCGAGGTCAATCCGCACGTGATCCGCCACGCGGACGGGCGGCTGACGATGAGCTACCAGCGCCTGGGCAGCGGCAGCTACGTCGCCGAATCGACCGACGGCGGCGCGACCTGGGACACGGACAGGACGCTGATCGCCGCCGGCAGCCAGCTGCCGCGCATCGCCTATCGCGAGCGCGACGGCCTGTACCTGGCGAGCTACCAGGTCGGCAGCGCCGCGCTGGCGATGTACGTGAAGACGACCACCGACCTGCGCGACTGGAGCGCGCCGGCGCAGGCCTTCGCGACCGGCGGCAACAACCACGACTCGCTGCCCGTGGTCATGCCCGACGGCGCGTTCGCGCTGTTCTGGATCCGCCAGAACGGCGGGTATTTCGACCTGGCCGTGCGCCGTTCGGCTGACGGCGCGAACTGGGAGCCGCCGATCGCGCTGACCGACACGCCGGACGAGGACGACATCGAGCCGCATCCGCTGGTCGGCGCCTCGGCGACGACGGTCGAGCTGTACTGGAGCCGCGACGCGCCCGGCGGCAGCTTCACGCACGACATCGTGCGCGAGGCCGCGGCGCCGGTGGTCGCCGACGCGCTGTTCGCCGACGGCTTCGACGGCGCCGGGCGCTTCGGCGGCGCGTCTATAATCCGGCGATGATCGAGTTCCAGGGCGTCTACAAGGACTACGCCGGCGTGCGCGCGCTGCAGCCGATCGACCTGTCGATCGGGCGCGGCGAGGTGTTCGGCGTGATCGGCCATTCCGGCGCCGGCAAGTCGACGCTGCTGCGCACGATCAACCTGATCGAGCGGCCGAGCGGCGGGCGGCTGCTGCTGGAAGGGCGCGACGTGACCGGCGTCGACGGCGAGGCGCTGCGCGCCTTGCGCCGGCGCATCGGCATGATCTTCCAGCACTTCAACCTGCTGTCGTCGAAGACGGTGGCGCAGAACGTCGCCTTTCCGCTGCGGCTGGCCGGCCGCGCGCGCGCCGACGTCGAGCGCCGCGTGCGCGAGCTGCTCAGCCGCGTCGGCCTGGAGGCGCATGCGGACAAGTACCCGGCGCAGCTGTCCGGCGGCCAGAAGCAGCGCGTCGGCATCGCGCGCGCGCTGGCGAACGGGCCGGACGTGCTGCTCTGCGACGAGGCGACCAGCGCGCTCGACCCGGAGACGACCGCGTCGGTGCTCGAGCTGCTCGGCGGGCTCAACCGCGAGCTCGGCCTCACGATCGTGCTGATCACGCACGAGATGGACGTGATCCGCCGCGTCTGCGACCGCGTCGCCGTGCTCGACGCCGGCCGGCTCGTCGAGAGCGGCAGCGTGGCCGACGTGTTCCTGCATCCCGTCCATCCGACGACGCGGCGCTTCGTGCTCGAGGCCGAGCGCATCGACGAACGCGAGCGGCGCGAGGACCTGGCGCACGCGCGCGGCCGCATCGTGCGCCTGACGTTCCGCGGCGAGGCCACGTACGCGCCGCTGCTCGGCCGCGTGGCGCGCGAGAGCGGCGTGGACTACAGCATCCTCGGCGGACGCATCGACCGCATCCGCGACACGCCGTACGGGCAGCTCACGCTGGCGCTGGTCGGCGGCGACGTCGAGCGCGCGCTCGGCGCGTTCGCCGAGGCCGGCGTGCGCGTGGAGGAGGTGGCGTGATGGACGAGGGCTGGTTCGCCAACGTCGACTGGGCCGAGATCGGCCAGGCCAGCCTCGACACGCTGGTCATGCTCTTGGGCTCGCTGCTCGCCAGCATCGCGCTCGGCCTGCCGCTCGGCGTGCTGCTGTTCCTCACTGGGCGGCGCCAGCTGCTGGAGCAGCCGGCGGTGTACGCGGTCGTCTCGTTCGTCGTGAACGTGCTGCGCTCGGTGCCGTTCATCATCCTGCTGATCGTGATGATTCCGTTCACCGTGCTGCTGGTCGGCACCTCGCTGGGCGTGGCCGGCGCGATTCCGCCGCTGGTGATCGGCACCGCGCCGTTCTTCGCGCGCCTGGTCGAGAGCGCGCTGCGCGAGGTCGACCGCGGCATCATCGAGGCCTGCCAGGCGATGGGCGCGACGACGCGCCAGATCGTCTTCGGCGCGCTGCTGCCGGAGGCGCTGCCGGGCCTGATCGCCGGCGCCACGGTCACCGCGATCGCGCTGGTCTCGTACACGGCGATGGCCGGCGTCATCGGCGCCGGCGGCCTGGGCGACCTCGCCGTGCGCTTCGGCTACCAGCGCTTCCAGACCGACGTGATGATCGTCACCGTGGTCCTGCTGCTGGTGCTCGTGCAACTGCTGCAGATGCTCGGCGACCGCCTCGTCGCGCGCGTCAGCCGGCGCTGAGGCGCGCGGCGGCCGCCGCGTCGCCTCTCATGCCGGATCGGCATAAGCTTCTGCGCGCGCACCGGCGCGTCCGCGCGGACGCGCGTGCACAATCGCAGGTTTCCGCACGAGGAACGCCGCCATGAAACGCCATCTCCTGATCGCCGCGCTCGCCGCGCTCGCCGCGTTCGCGGCCTTCTCCGCCAGGGCCGCCGAGACGCTCACCGTCGCCGCGACCGCCGTGCCGCACGCCGAGATCCTCGAGGCGGTCAAGCCGGCGCTCGCCGCCGAGGGCGTGGACCTCAAGGTCAAGGTGTTCGCCGACTACGTGCAGCCGAACCTGCAGGTCGTGGAGAAGCGCATCGACCTCAACTTCTTCCAGACCAAGCCGTATCTCGACGAGTTCAACCGCGCCAAGGGCACGCACCTGGTGCCGGTGGTCGGCGTGCACATCGAGCCGTTCGGCCTGTACTCGAAGAAGTACAAGGCGCTCGACCAGGTGCCCGAGGGCGCGAGCGTCGCGCTGCCGAACGACGCCAGCAACGGCGGCCGCGCGCTGCTGCTGCTCGCCAAGACCGGCCTGATCACGCTGAAGGACCCGGCCAACCCGGTTTCGACGCCGAAGGACGTCGTCGCCAATCCGAAGAAGCTCAAGTTCCGCGAGCTCGAGGCGGCGACGCTGCCGCGCGTGCTCGGCCAGGTCGACCTCGCGCTGATCAACACGAACTACGCGCTCGACGCCAAGCTCGATCCGACGCGCGACGCGCTGGCGATCGAGGACGGCCGCTCGCCGTACGTGAACTTCCTCGTCGGCCGCGAGGACAACAAGGACGCGCCGGCGGTGAAGAAGCTCGCCGCGGCGCTGACCGGCCCGGACGTCAAGGCGTTCATCGAGAGGAAATACCACGGCGCGGTGCTGCCGGCGTTCTGAGCGCGGCGCGTTTTCCTCTCCGCCGTCGGCGGGGCTCGATGGTCCCTGCCTGCGGCAGGAGCGCGTGTGGCAAGAGGGGCGGCGTCGACTGGCCGGGCCTTTCCCCTGCTCCCGCGTGCGGAGAGGGCCGGTGAGGGCCCGCCGGACGCCACGCTCGCCCCGGCGCCGGCAGAAAGCGCCGGCGAGCGCGCGACGGCCTCTGCCTGCTATCGTCGGCGGCCCGTTCCGAGAGATCCATGCAGACGCCGTGATCACCCGAGAAGAGTTCGCCGCGCTCGCCGCCGAAGGCTACAACCGCATTCCCGTCGTGCGCGAGGTCCTGTCCGACCTCGACACGCCGCTGTCGGTCTACCTGAAGCTCGCCGACGGCCCGTATTCGTACCTGTTCGAGTCGGTCGAGGGCGGCGAGACCTGGGGCCGGCATTCGATCATCGGCCTGCCGTGCCGGCGCGTATACGTGCTGCGCGGGCACGTGCTCAGCGTCGAGGAGCTCGGCGAGGTCGTGGAGACGCGCGAGCTCGCCGATCCGCTGGCCGAGATCGAGGCGATCCGCGCGACCTATCGCGTGCCGCAGCTGCCGGGCCTGCCGGCGTTCAGCGGCGGCCTGGTCGGCCATTTCGGCTTCGAGACCGTCGGCTGGATCGAGCCGCGGCTCGCGCGCGCCGACAAGCCCGACCTGCTCGGCACGCCCGACGCGCTGCTGATGCTCTCCGAGGAGGTCGCGGTCTTCGACAACCTCAAGGGCCGGCTGTACCTGATCGTGCACGCCGACCCGGCGCAGCCGCAGGCCTACGCGCGCGCCGTGCGCCGGCTCGACGAGCTGGCGTTCCGGCTGCGCCGCTCCGGCTCGGGCTATCCGGACGTGCTCGACCCGAAGGCGCTGGAGGAGACCGACTTCAAGTCGAGCTTCACGCGCGAGCAGTACGAGGCCATGGTCGAGAAGGCCAAGGAATACATCCGCGCCGGCGACATCTTCCAGGTGGTGCCCTCGCAGCGGCTGTCGGTGCCGTTCCGCGCACGGCCGGTCGACGTCTACCGCGCGCTGCGCGCGCTCAATCCGTCGCCGTACATGTACTTCCTCGACCTCGGCGGCACGCAGATCGTCGGCTCCTCGCCGGAGATCCTCGTGCGCCTGAAGCAGGGCCGCGTCGTGGTGCGCCCGATCGCCGGCACGCGGCCGCGCGGCCGCACGCCGGACGAGGACGCCGCGCTCGAACGCGAGCTGCTCGCCGACGAGAAGGAACGCGCCGAGCACCTGATGCTGATCGACCTCGGCCGCAACGACGTCGGCCGCGTCAGCAAGACCGGCAGCGTGCGGCTCGCCGAGAGCTTCGTCGTCGAGCGCTATTCGCACGTCATGCACATCGTCAGCCAGGTCGAAGGCGAGTTGCGCGACGGGCTTTCCTACATGGACGTGCTGAAGGCCACGTTCCCCGCCGGCACGGTGAGCGGCGCGCCGAAGATCCGCGCGATCGAGATCATCCAGGAGCTCGAGCCGCACCGGCGCAACCTCTACGCCGGCGCGATCGGCTACGTCGGCTGGTGGGGCGACGCCGACACCGCGATCGCGATCCGCACCGCCGTGATCCAGGACGGCCGGCTGTACGTGCAGGCCGGCGGCGGCGTCGTGTTCGACTCCGATCCCGCCAAGGAATGGGAGGAGACGATGAACAAGGGCCGCGCGCTGTTCCGCGCGGTGGCGCAGGCCGCCGGCGGCCTGTGAAACGCCGCTTTCGCGCCGGGTTCGCGCGATTTGCACGAAGATGGTTGATATTCATGCAGCGGGCATGATCTTTTGAGGCCCTTTTCGTCGAAGCGCGCCGAGCTTCGCGCGGCCAACAGCGAGGAACGCCGATGACCCATCACACGCCGCTGATCGCCACGCTCGTCGGAGGCATCTGCCTCGCCTTCGTGTTCGGCATGCTGGCGCAGCGCATCCGCCTGTCGCCGCTGTTCGGCTACCTGGTCGCGGGCATCGTCGTCGGGCCGTTCACGCCGGGCTTCGTCGCCGACGGCGGCCTCGCCCACGAGCTGTCGGAAATCGGCGTGATCCTGCTGATGTTCGGCGTCGGCCTGCACTTCTCGCTCGGCGACCTGCTCTCGGTGCGCCGGATCGCGATCCCCGGCGCGCTGGCGCAGATCCTGATCGCGACCGGCCTTGGCCTGCTGCTCGCGCTGGCGCTCGGCTGGACCTGGGGCGCCGGGCTGGTGTTCGGCATCTGCCTCTCGGTCGCGAGCACGGTGGTGCTCCTGCGCGCGCTCGAGGAGCGGCGCCTGCTCGAGACGCAGCGCGGCCGCATCGCGATCGGCTGGCTGATCGTCGAGGACCTGGTCACCGTGCTCGTGCTGGTCATGCTGCCCGCCGTCGCCGGCCTGCTCGGCGGCAAGGGCGCAGGCGCGGAGGCGGCCGGCACCTCGGGCCTGCTCGCGGCGCTCGGCATGACGCTGGTCAAGGTGAGCCTGTTCGTCGTGCTGATGCTCGCGGTCGGCCGCCGCGTGATCCCGTGGCTGCTCGAGCGCACGGCCGGCGTCGGCTCGCGCGAGCTGTTCACGCTGGCGGTGCTGGCGATCGCGCTCGGCGTCGCGTTCATGTCGGCGGCGCTGTTCGACGTGTCGTTCGCGCTCGGCGCGTTCCTCGCCGGCGTCGTCCTCAACGAATCGAAGCTCAGCCACGAGGCGGCGAACGATTCGCTGCCGATGCGCGACGCGTTCGCGGTGCTGTTCTTCGTCTCGGTGGGCATGCTGTTCGATCCGAAGATCCTCCTCGAGCAGCCGCTGGCCGTGCTCGGCGCGTTCCTGATCATCACGGTCGGCAAGTCGCTCGGCGCACTGCTGATCGTGCGCGCGTTCGGCCATCCGCTGCAGACCAGCCTGACGATCGCCACGGCGCTGGCCCAGGTCGGCGAGTTCTCGTTCATCCTCGCCTCGCTCGGCGTCGACCTCGGCCTGCTCAGCGAGTCGGCGCGCAGCCTGATCCTGGCCAGCGCGCTGCTGTCGATCATCGTCAACCCGATGCTGTTCGTCGCGCTCGACCGCTGGAACGCGCGGCGCGAGGCGCAGGCCGCGTCCGCCAGGGACGAGGCCGCGGCCGGCGACGACATGCTGCCGGACCGCGCCGCGATTCCCGCGGCCGACCACATCGTCCTGGTCGGGTTCGGCCGCGTCGGCTCGCGCGTCGGCCGCGCGCTGCACGAGCGGGGCATCCCGCAGGTGCTGATCGAGTCCGACCGCGACGGCTGCATCGAGGCGCGCAAGCTCGGCATTCCCTGCGTGCTCGGCAACGCGGCCGCGCCGGAAGTGCTGGCCGACGCGAACCTGCCGAAGGCGCGCGCGCTGCTCGTGGCCATCCCGCAGACGCTGGAGGCCGGCTCGATCATCAAGAACGCGCGCGAGGCGAATCCGGGCGTGGCCATCCTCGCGCGCGCGCACTCCGACGCCGAGGTGGCCTACCTGCACAAGACCGGCGCGGACGCGACGATCATGGGCGAGAGCGAGATCGCGCGCAGCATGTGCGATTCGGTCGAATCGCTGATGCGCCTGGTGCCGCGGCTGGAGGAGGCCAGGCGGCAGGACGGGCCCGCCGACCCGGACGCCGGCAGCCCGCAGGCGGCCTGAGCCGCGCGGCGAAGCCGGCCGGCTTTCGCTACCATGCGCAGCCCTGCCGGCGCGTGCCGGCGTGCGCACGACGCTGGGACGGTTCGGCCATGCTGCTGATGATCGACAACTACGACAGCTTCACCTGGAACATCGTGCAGTACCTGGGCGAGCTCGGCGAGGACGTGCGCGTCGTGCGCAACGACGAGCTGACGCTCGAGGAGCTGCGCGAGCTCGGGCCGTCGGCGATCGTCATCTCGCCGGGGCCGGGCACGCCGGACGACGCCGGCATCTCGCTCGCGGTGCTCGAGCGGCTCGGCGGCGAGGTGCCGATCCTCGGCGTGTGCCTGGGCCACCAGTCGATCGGCCAGGCGTTCGGCGGCAAGGTGGTGCGCGCGCGAGAGATCATGCACGGCAAGACCTCGCCGATCCATCACGACGGCAAGGGCGTGTTCCGCGGTCTGCCGAATCCGTTCGAGGCCACGCGCTACCACTCGCTGGTCGTGGAAAAGGCCTCGCTGCCGCCGAGCCTGGAGGTGTCGGCCTGGACCGTGCGCGAGGACGGCTCGATCGACGAGATCATGGGCCTGCGCCACGCCTCGCTGCCGATCGAGGGCGTGCAGTTCCACCCCGAATCGATCCTGACGCAGCACGGCCACGACCTGCTGCGCAATTTCCTCGCGGCCTGAGCGGAGCCCGGCCGCCGTGTGCGCGATCGCCAGGCGGACGACGAAGACGGCGGCCGCGCTGCTCGGCCTGGCGCTGGCCGCGAGCGGCGGCTCGGCTGCCGGCGGCACGGGCGATGCGTTCGCGCCGGTCGGCACGGCGCAGCCGTTCCTGCCCGGCGTGGTGTCGACGGCGTATTCCGAGGTCCGCGTCGCGATCGGCCCGGACGGCCGCACGGTGCTCTGGGGCAGCACCGACCGCCCCGGCGGACCGGGCGGCTGGGACATCTGGATGGTCCGCCGCGCCGACGACGGCGCGTGGAGCGCGCCGCAGCCGGTTCCGTTCGACACCCCGCACAAGGAATTCGACCCTTCGTTCGCGCCGGACGGGCGCTCGGTGTGGTTCTTCTCGAACCGTCCGGGCGGCTTCGGCGGCGACGACGTCTGGCACGTCGCGTTCGACGCGCGAAGCGGCCGGTTCGGCGCCGCCGAGAACGCCGGCGCCGGCGTGAACTCGGCCGGCGACGAATGGGCGCCGGCGATCGGCGACGACGGCCGGCTGCTGTTCGCCAGCGACGGCCGCGGCGGGCGCGGCCGCCACGACCTCTTCGTCAGCACGTTCCACGACGGCGCCTGGCAGCCCGCGCAGCCGCTGCCGGGCGAGGTGAACTCGGCCGACGACGAATTCGACGCCGTGCTGCTCGAGCACGGGCGCGTCCTCGTGTACGCGCATTCGGTGGACGTGGAGAACGCGACGATCGAGCTGTGGTCGTCGCTGCGCGACGCGGACGGCGCCTATCGCCGCCCGGCGAAGCTCGACGCGCGGATCAACGCGCAGGACGGGTTCGCGCTCGGGCCCTCGCCGGATCCTGCGCGCGCCGGCGTGCTGCTGTTCTCCGGCAGGCGGCCGGAAGCGAACCTCGGCAAGTCCGACATCTACGCGATCCGCTACCGCCGCCCGTCGCGCTGACGCGGATCGGCGCCGGGCCGGCGATTCCTCCTTCTTGTGCGTTGCGGCACAATCGGCGGCCCTGCAGCCGCCCGCGCCGGCGCGGGCGCGGCGGCCGGCGCGGCCAGCCGCCGCCGGCGGACCTGCAGCACAACCCGAGGACGCCACGTGCCGATCACGCCCCAGGAAGCGCTCCAGCGCACGATCGAACATCGCGAGATCTTCCACGACGAGATGGTCGACCTGATGCGCCAGATCATGCGCGGCGGGGTCTCGCCGACGCTGGTCGCGGCGATCGTCACGGGCCTGCGCGTCAAGAAGGAGACGATCGGCGAGATCACCGGCGCGGCGCGCGTCATGCGCGAGCTGGCGACGAAGGTGGACGTCGGCGCGCCGGCGCATTTCGTCGACATCGTCGGCACCGGCGGCGACGGCGCGCACAGCTTCAACATTTCCACCGCGTCGATGTTCGTCGCGGCCGCCGCGGGCGCGAAGGTGGCCAAGCACGGCAACCGCAGCGTGTCGTCGAAGTCCGGCAGCGCCGACGTGCTCGAGGCGCTCGGCGCGGCGATCGACCTCGACGCGGCTGGCGTCGCGCGCTGCTTCGAGCGCACCGGCATCGGCTTCATGTTCGCGCCGAACCATCACCCGGCGATGAAGGTGGTCGCGCCGGTACGCAGCGAGATGGGCGTGCGCACGCTGTTCAACATCCTCGGGCCGCTGACCAATCCGGCCGGCGCGCCGAACGTCCTGATGGGCGTGTTCCATCCCGACCTGGTCGGCATCCAGGTGCGCGCGCTGCAGCAGCTCGGCGCGCGCCACGCCCTGGTGGTCTGGGGCCGCGACGGCATGGACGAGATCTCGCTCGGCGCGGCGACGATGGTCGGCGAGCTGCGCGACGGCGCGGTGCGCGAGTACGAGATCGAGCCGGAGGATTTCGGCCTGGTCATGGCCTCCAGCCGCAACCTGCGCGTCGCCGACGTGGCCGAGTCGAAGCGGCTGCTGCTCGAGGCGCTGGACGGCGTGCCCGGCATCGCCCGCGACATCGTGCTGCTGAACGCCGGCGCCGCGCTGTACGCGGCCGACGCGGCGGCATCGATCCACGAGGGCATTGCGCGGGCGCGCGAGGCGGTGGAGAGCGGCGCGGCCCGCGCGAAGCTCGACGCGTTCGTCGAGACCACGCGCTCGCTGGCCGCCGCCGGAGCGCACCGATGAGCGACATCCTCGAACGCATCCTCGCGCGCAAGGCCGAGGAAGTCGCTGCGCGCCGCACCGCCGTGCCGGCCGAGGCGCTGGCCGAGCGCATCGCCGACCTGCCGCCGACGCGCGGCTTCGCCGCCGCGCTGGAGGCGAAGGCGGCGGACGGGCTGCCTGGCGTGATCGCCGAGATCAAGAAGGCCAGCCCCTCGAAGGGCGTGATCCGCGCCGACTTCGATCCGGCGGCGATCGCGCGCAGCTACGCGCAGGCCGGCGCCGCCTGCCTGTCCGTGCTGACCGACCGCGACTTCTTCCAGGGCGCGGAGGAGTACCTCGCCGCCGCGCGCGCGAGCTGCCCGCTGCCGGTGCTGCGCAAGGACTTCACGATCGATCCTTACCAGGTCTACGAGGCGCGCGCGATCGGTGCCGACGCGATCCTGCTGATCGTCGCCGCGCTCGGCGACGCCGAGCTGCTGGAGCTCACGCTGCTCGCGGCCGAGCTCGATCTGGACGTGCTGGTCGAGGTGCACGACGAGGCCGAGCTGGAACGCGCGCTGGCGTTGCCCGCGCCGCTGATCGGCGTGAACAACCGCAACCTGCGCACGTTCGAGACCTCGCTGGAGACGACGCTGCGGCTGCGCGAGCGCACGGATGCCGGACGCCTGCTCGTCGCCGAGAGCGGCATCCACACGCCCGAGGACGTCGCGCGCCTGCGCGATGCCGGGATCGAGGCGTTCCTGGTCGGCGAGGCGTTCATGCGCGCGCCGGATCCCGGGGCCGAGCTGGCCCGGCTGTTCTTCCCCGGCTGACGTGGACGCTGCGACGACGGTGTCCGCGCCGGGCGCGGGCGGGCAGGAGCGCGCGCGGCACGTCGTGCTGTTCGACTTCGACGGCGTGCTGGTGCGCGGCGATGCGTTCGCCCGCTTCGTGCGCCGGCGCCTGCTGCGCGCCTGGTGGCGCCTGCCGTTGCTGCTGCCGTATCTGCCGCTGGCGGCGACGCGCCGCGGACGCCGCGCGGCCGCGCGGGCCGCGGTCCGGCTCGCCTGGGCGGGGGTGGACGAGCGCGCCTACCGCGCGCAGGCCGACGCGTTCGGCCGGGCGCTGGCGCGCGACGCGCGCCATTTCTCGCGGGCCGCGTTCGCCGCGCTCAATCGCCATCGCCATGCGGGCGACCGCGTGATCGTCGTGACCGGCTGCGAGCACACGCTGGCGCGCGCGATCCTCGACGAGCTCGGCCTGGGCGCGCTGGAGCTGGTCGCGTCGCGCCTGGCGAAAGGGCGCCTGGGCATGCGCACGGTGCTGCACAACGTCGGGCGCGAGAAGCTGCGCCAGCTCGAGGCGATGGGCGTGCACCCGCCGTGGGCCGCGGCCTACAGCGATTCGCTGCTCGACCTGCCTCTGCTGGGTGGCGCCGAACGCGCCGTGCTCGTCAACGGCGATTCGAAGCGGGTCAAGCGCGCGCAGGCCGAGCTCGGCGAGCGGGTTTCCTGCATCGACTGGCGCTGACGGCCGGCGGCGCGAGGACGTTCGGGGAAGCGGCGAGGGCGCGTCCGCAGGTCCGCGGCGCGGCACGTGCGCGCCGGGCCCGGAGGGCCCGAAGCCATGCGGCCGCCGCGGACGGCCGCGCCCGGAAAGGACCAGGCGCGCACCGGCGGCGCCGGAGCGCAGGAGACGCCGGCGCGCCGCCGGTCGGGCGGCGCGAGCGGCTCAGTGCGAGCCGAGCACCACGATCGTCTTACCCGACACCGTGATCATGCCCTGTTCTTCGAGCTGCTTGAGCACGCGTCCGACCATCTCGCGCGAGCAGCCGACGATGCGGCTGATCTCCTGGCGCGAGATGCGGATCTGCTTGCCGTTCGGGTGCGTCATCGCGTCCGGCTCGTCGATCAGGTCGAGCAGGGTCTTGGCGACGCGGCCGGTCACGTCCATGAACGCGAGGCGGCTGACCTTGCGCGAGGTGTGCAGCAGACGGTTGGTCAGCTGCGAGCCGATCGCGAACAGGATCTTCGGGCACTCGTCGCGCAGCGGCCCCTCGAACAGGTTGAACATGCGCTCGTAGCCGATCTCGGCCAGCTCGCACGGCGTGCGCGTGCGGACCATGACCTCGCGGCGCGGCGTTTCGACGAACAGCCCCATCTCGCCGATGAACTCGCCCCGGTTCAGGTAGGCGAGGATCAGCTCGCGGCCTTCCTCGTCCTCGGACGAGACCGTCAGCGAGCCTTCGATGACGTAGTAGAGGATGTTCGCCGAGTCGCCGGGCCGGATGATCGCGGTCTTGCTGGCGTATCGGCGGCGGTGACAAGCGGCCAGGAACCGCTCCATCGCGGCGCGGTCAGGCGTCAGCATCGGAGGCGCCTGTACCCGGTTCACCTCGCGCTGCAGGTTGTAACGAAAATCAGCGATCTTGCCGTGCGCTTCCACTCAGGCCCCTTCGACGTCCGATCGTGGCGACGTGCCGCGTCACGGCGGAACGCATGGACTTCCACGCGTTTGCGAGCCCGCCGTGAGTGGACGTCGTAACAGTTTATTGCATATTGCGCCAGGCGGCGCGAGTTTGCGAGCGGGAACGGCCGATTTTGCGGTCGGTTTCATCGTATGAACGCTTGCCCCATAATCCGCGCCCCGGCGGCGGTCGCGGACGCACCGCCGGGTTCCGCCGCCGCGTCCGCATCGAGGTAGATCGCCGTGGTCAAACCGATTCCGCGCCTGCAGCTCCAGGGTTTCAACAACCTGACCAAGGCGCTCAGCTTCAACATCTACGACATCTGCTATGCGGTGTCGGAGGACCAGCGTCAGCGCTACATCGAGTACATCGACGAGCAGTACGACGCCGACCGCCTGACGCAGATCCTTTCGGACGTCGCCGAGATCATCGGCGCGAACATCCTGAACATCGCGCGCCAGGACTACGATCCGCAGGGCGCCTCGGTGACGATCCTGATCTCCGAGCACCCGATCGTGGAGAAGCTCGGCCGCGACATGATCTCCGACGCCGTCGTCGCGCACCTGGACAAGAGCCACATCACGGTGCACACGTATCCGGAGACGCATCCGCACAACGGCATCGCGACGTTCCGCGCCGACATCGACGTGGCGACCTGCGGCGTGATCTCGCCGCTGAAGGCGCTGAATTTCCTGATCGACAGCTTCGAGTCCGACATCGTCACGATGGACTACCGCGTGCGCGGCTTCACGCGCGACGTGAAGGGCCGCAAGCACTACATCGACCACAAGATCAACTCGATCCAGGACTACCTGGCCAAGCACATCCGCCAGAAGTACGAGATGTTCGACGTCAACGTCTACCAGGAGAACATCTTCCACACGAAGATGCACATCAAGGACTTCGACCTCGACACGTACCTGTTCGAGGCGAACGCGGACGACCTCTCGTTCAAGGACCGCCAGCGCATCGAGCAGCTCCTGAAGCGCGAGATCGAGGAGCTGTTCCACGGGCGCAATCTGATGTGAAGCTGGGAATCGGGAATGGAGAGTCGGGAATCGGAAGAGCCTACGGGCACCTAGGCCCGCCTCTCTCCGAATCCCTAATCCCGATTCCCCATTCCCGCCGCTGGTGAGCGCAGCTCACCAGCGGTACGCCACCGCCTTCATCACGTTCGAGGCGAAGCGCATCAGCGACGGGATCGGCGCCGGCAGCGTGCGGGCGCCGGCGGCGAGCGCGCGTTCGGCGTGGCGCGCCTCGTCGTCCTTCATGCGGCGCACGATCGCGCGGCTGCGCTCGTCGCCGGGCGGCAGCCTCTCCAGGTGCTCGCCCAGGTGCGCCTCGACCTGGCGCTCGGTCTCGACGACGAAGCCCAGGCTCAGCCGGTCGCCGATCAGGCCGGCCGTCGCGCCGATCGCGTAGGCGCCGGCGTACCAGAGCGGATTGAGCAGGCTCGGCCGGCTGCCGAGCTCCTCGAGCCTCTGCCCGCACCAGGCCAGGTGATCGGTCTCCTCGGCCGCCGCGTCCAGCAGCTGCGCGCGCAGCTGCTGCTCGCGCGCCACGGCGGCCTGGCCGAAGTAGAGCGCCTGCGCGCAGACCTCGCCGACGTGGTTCACGCGCATCAGCCCGGCGGCGTGGCGCCGCGCGGCGTCGTCCAGCTCGGCCTCGGGCAGGTCGCCCGCCGGCGAGGGCTGCGCGGCCACCGGCGTGGGCACGAGCACGGTTTCGAGCGCGCGCTCGACTTCGACGAGCAGGCGGTCCAGCGTGGAAAGGCGGCGTTCGGTCATGACGGAGCATTGTCCAGCTGCCGCGCCAGCAGCGCCAGCGGGTGCAGGACCGGCACCGCCGCGGCATCCGCGTGCAGGCCGTTGCCCAGATGGATGCGGCAGCCGACGTTCGTGGTCAGCAGCAGGTCCGGCGCCAGCGTGCGCGCCTGGTCGAGCTTCTGCTCGCGCAGGCGATCGGCGAGGTCCGGGTGCTCGAGGAAATAGCTGCCGGCCGCGCCGCAGCAGCGCGGCTGCTCCGGCAGCGGCAGCACGGTGAGCTCCGGGATGCGCGCGAGCAGGGCGGCGATCGCCGCGGTGGCGCCGGCGACGTTGACTTGCGTGCACGGCAGGTGCAGCGCGGCGCGCTGCGCCAGCGGCCGGAAGCGCAGCGAGGCCAGGGCGGGATCGGCGGCGATGAACGCGTGCACGTCGGCGACGCGCAGCCCGCTGCCGGCGGCGGCTTCGTCGCGCAGGTCGCCGAGGCAGCCGCTGGCGGCCACCAGCACGACCTCGGCGCCGCTCGCGCGCAGCGCCTCGCGCGTCGCCTGTGCCGCGCGGCGCGCCGCGGCGAGGTCGCCGGCGTGGCGCGGCAGCGCGCCGCAGCAGCGCGAGCCGGGCGTCTCGGCCACGTCGTAGCCGAGCGCCTCGAGCAGATGCCGCGCCGCGGCCAGCGTGTCGCGGTCGTAGACGTCGGCGACGCAGCCGCGAAACAGCGCGACCCGGCCGCGCGCCGCGCCGCCGGGCCGGCGGGGAAGGCGCAGCGGCCGCGGCGGCGCCGGCAGGCGCGCGGCGAGCCGGCGCCAGAACGAGGTCTCCGGCAGCAGGCGCGCTAGGCGCGGCAGCCAGCGCTCGGCGCGCAGCGCGGCGCCGAGGCGGGCGAGCAGGGCCAGGCGGCGCGGATCGTGCAGCCAGCGGCGCCGCGGCGCGCCGGCGGGGCGCGATGCGGCCAGGCCGGCGCGCGCGAGCACGAGGATCTCGTCGTAACGCACCTGGGACGGGCAGACCTTCTGGCAGGACAGGCAGCCCAGGCAGTGGTCCAGGTGCGTCGTCCCGGCCCGGTCCGGCGCCAGCGCGCCGGTCGCGAGCGCGCGCGCCAGCGCGATGCGCCCGCGCGGGGATTCGGCTTCGATGGCCTCGAGGCGGTACGTGGGGCAGTGCGGCAGGCACAGGCCGCACATCACGCACTGGTCGGCCAGGGCCGGCAGCCGCGCATCGAAGGCCGGCATGACCGGGGCATTGGCAGGCATGGAATCCATGCTATCATCACCGGCTGCGCCGTAGGCGGACAGTTGCCAGTTCCCGGCGCTTCCGCTATTCTCCCGCGCCCTCATTTACGACGAGCCCGGCTTGCCGGGCCCAGCAGAGTCTTCCGGACATGAAAACGATCAGCGCCAAAGCAGAAGGCGTCAAACGCGATTGGTACGTGGTCGACGCGACCAACAAGACGCTCGGCCGCCTGTGCACCGAGCTCGCGCACCGTCTGCGCGGCAAGCACAAGCCGATCTACACGCCGCACGTGGACACGGGCGACTACCTCGTCGTGATCAACGCCGAGAAGATCGCGGTCACCGGCAACAAGCTGGAAGACAAGAACTACCACCGCTTCACCGGCCACGTCGGCAACCTGAAGACGACCTCGCTCAAGGACATGCTCGCCAAGCACCCGGAGCGCGTCATCGAGATCGGCGTCAAGGGCATGCTGCCGAAGAACCCGCTGGGCCGCGCGATGTACCGCAAGCTCAAGGTCTATGCCGGCGCGAACCATCCGCACGCCGCGCAGCAGCCGCAGGTTCTGGACATCTGACACGAGCCCGCTCCCGCGGACTTCCCAAACGAAAAGCATTCGGACCATGGCTATCCAACAGAACTACGGCACCGGCCGCCGCAAGTCCTCCGCCGCTCGCGTGTTCCTGCGCAAGGGCAGCGGCAGCATCGTCGTCAACGGCAAGCCGCTCGACGATTTCTTCGGCCGCGAGACCTCGCGTATGATCGTGCGCCAGCCGCTGGAGCTGACGCAGAACCAGGACAAGTTCGACGTGCTGGTCACGGTCGAGGGCGGCGGCATGACCGGCCAGGCCGGCGCGATCCGTCTCGGCATCGCCCGCGCGCTGGTCGAGTACGACGAGGCGCTGAAGTCGCCGCTGCGCAAGGCCGGTTTCATGACGCGCGACGCGCGCGAGGTCGAGCGCAAGAAGGTCGGCCTGCACAAGGCCCGTCGTGCGACGCAGTACTCGAAGCGCTAAACTAGCTGCATAGCCCCGTCGCCAAGCGGTAAGGCACCTGACTCTGACTCAGGCATTCGGTGGTTCGAATCCATCCGGGGCTGCCAAACCGAGGTCCGCTGCGCGCCTCGCGCAGCAGGACGAAAAAAAAAGCCCGCCTTCCGGCGGGCTTTTTTTTTCGTCCGGGGGAGCGGCCTTTCAGGATCCGCGCCGGCCGGCCGTGCGCTGCAGGCGGGGCGCGGCGACGAGCGCGGCGAGCGCGAGCAGCAGCCCGAGCCCTGCCGCCGTCCAGCGCGACAGCGCCGGCACCGGCGTCTGCTCGGCCGGCGGGGCGAGCGCCTGCTGCTCGTACGCGCCGATGTCGGGCGCGGCGCCGTAGACGCGCACGAACGGCGCGCCGCGCTGATCGTAGGCGAGCGCCTGCGGATTGGTGCCGGCGTCGACGGCCGGGCTGCCGCGCAGCAGCGCATGCGTGCGCGTCGGCCCGCCGCCGTAGGCGAGCGGTCCGAGCAGCGGGTCGGCCTGCAGCGTATCGGCGGGCAGCGTCACGTCCGGGCCGGCGGTGCCGACCAGGTCGTGGCTGCCGCTCACGATCAGCGCGGTCGAGGCCCTGGCCTGGAGGTCGGCGAACCCGCCCGCGCCGGCGCTGTTGCCGTAGACGATGCTGCTCTGCAGGCTCGATTCGGTCGCCGCCAGATACAGGCCTCCGCCGCCCGCCCCGGCATGGTTCGCGGTGATCGTACTGCTCGCGATCTCGACCGCCGCCGGCCGGCGAACGAACAGGCCGCCGCCCATCTCCTCGGCGGCGACGTTGCCGGAGATCGTGCTGCTCGAGACCACGAGCGGGCTGAACGAGGCGATGCCGCCGCCGCGGCCCTGGCTGTAGTTGGAATCGATCGTCGAGTTGTAGACCGTGCCGCCGCGCACCAGGCTGATGCCGCCGCCGATGTCGTAGTGCGAAGATCCCGGATTGGCGACGTGGCCGGTGCGGTTGCCGCTGACGGTGCTGTCGACCAGCTGGGCCACGTAGACGAATGCCGCGCCGCCGAACGCCGCCGTGTCGCCGCCGGTGTGCACGGCGCGTGCGGCATTGCCCGACAGCGTGCTGTTCGCCATCGTCAGCCCATAGGCGTAGATCGCGCCGCCGTAGGCGCCGCGACCGCCGACGTAGCAGTTGCGCACGGTCGTGTCCTGCAGCGTGACGTAGGCGCGCGCGGCGATGCAGCCGCCGCCGACGATGTCCGCGTCCTCGCCGCGATCGCGTCCGTTCTGCACGGTCAGGCCGCGCAGCGCGAGCTCGCCGCGGCCGGAATCGAAGAACACGCGGTCGACGCCGCCGCCGTCGATGGCGAGCTTGTCGCGCCCCGGGCCGGCCAGGATCAGGCTGTCCTGGGTCACGGCGATCGCGCCGGTCTGCAGCGTGATCGTGCTGCAGGCGAGCGAAGCCAGATCGATCGTGTCGCCGTCGGCCGCCGCGGCCACCGCGGCGCGCAGGCTGCCCGGGCCGTCGTCGCCGCAGTGCGTCACCTGCAGCGTCGCTCCGGGCGCGGTCGGCCGGCGTGCCGGACGCGCCGGGAAATCCGCGAAGATGCGCTGCTCGGGGCTCGCGCGCAGCGGCGTGCGTCCCTCCGCAGCGCTCGCCTGCGCCCGCGCGGAATCCGGCGACGCGCAGACCAGGGCGCAGGCGGCGAGCGCGGCGAACAGCGGCCGGCGGCGCAGGCCGGCGGAACGCAACGGACAGATCGGTGCAGTCATGCAGGCTCCCCTTCCGCACGGGTCGTGAGTCGATCGAGAGCCCGATCGGATCACGCAGGCGCGACCCGGTCAACCGGCGGTCGTCACGCGTCGGCCATCTCGCGGTCGCCGATCAGCACGACGTCGGCCGGGCGCTGCGCGAACAGGCCGACGGCGACCACGCCGGCGACCTGGTTCAGGTCGCGCTCGAGGCCTACGGGGTCGGCGATGCGCAGCCCGTGGACGTCGAGGATCCAGTTGCCGTTGTCGGTGACGACGCCGTCGCGCCACACCGGCTGGCCGCCCCGCCGCACGATCTCGCGCGCGACGTAGCTGCGCGCCATCGGGATCACCTCGACCGGCAGCGGAAAGCGGCCGAGCACGTCCACGCGCTTGCCTTCGTCGATGATGCAGACGAAGCGCCTCGACGCCGCGGCGATGATCTTCTCGCGCGTCAGCGCGCCGCCGCCGCCCTTGATCAGGCGGCGCTGCGGATCGCATTCGTCCGCGCCGTCGACGTACAGCGCGAGCTCGCCGGTCGCGTTGAGGTCGAGCACGGGGATGCCGCGTTCCTTCAGGAGCCGCGTCGACTGCTCGGAGCTGGAGACCGCGCCCTCGATCGCGTGCCGGCGCTCGGCCAGCGCGTCGATGAAATGCGCGACGGTCGAGCCGGTGCCGACGCCGACGATCATGCCGTCCTCGACGTAGCGCATCGCCGCGCGCCCCGCGATGCGTTTCTGCTCGTCCCTGCCCATGGCCTGCCTCCGCTTTGGGAAAACCGCGATCGTACGCGCCGGAGTCACTCCAGCGCGAGGATGCAGTTCCATTGCGCGCGGGTGACCGGCAGCACCGAGAGGCGGTTGCCGCGCCGCAGGAGCGCGAAATCCTCCAGCTTCGGCTCCGCCTTGAGCTCGGCGAGCGTGATCGTGCGCTTCAGCTTGCGCCGGAACGCGACGTCGACGAGCATCCAGCGCGGGTTCTCCGGCGTGCTCGCCGGATCGTGGTAGTCGCTGCGGCGGTCGAACTGCGTGGGATCCGGATACGCCTCGCTGGCGACCTCGGCGAGGCCGACCACGCCGGGCTCGTCGCAGCTGGAGTGGTAGAACAGCACGCCGTCGCCCGGCTTCATGCCGTCGCGCATGAAGTTGCGCGCCTGGTAGTTGCGCACGCCCGTCCACGGTTCGGTGCCGACGCGCGCGAGATCGTCGATCGAGAAGGCGTCGGGTTCCGACTTCATCAGCCAGTAGTGCACGTCGCGGCTCCTGCGGGAAACGGTCCGGATGCGCCGCGGCCGGGCCGTTCCGGATCGGCGGCGACTGTAGCAGCGCGGCGGATCGCGATCACGCCACCGGCGGCGTCAGGTCGATCAGCTCGCGTTCGGTGGCGACGTAGTCCAGGCGCACGTCCCACGGCGCCGGCTCGATCGCGGGCAGCTCCTGCAGCGCGTAGCCGACGCCGACGAGCACCGGCCGGCCGACGCCTTCGCGCTCGCGCAGGAACGCGAAGCTGCGGTCGTAGTAGCCGCCGCCGAAGCCGAGGCGGAATCCGCGCCGGTCGAAGCCGAGCAGCGGCAGCAGCACGACGTCGAGCCGCCCGGGCGCGATCGCCTCGTCGCGGCTCGCGGGCTCGGGAATGCCGTAGCGGTTCGTCGTCGTCGCCTCGCCCGGCCGCCACGGCGCGAACGTCAGCTGGCGGCCCGGGCCGGCGACCGGCAGGTACCAGACCTGGCCGCGCTGGCGCAGGCCCGGCATCAGCGCCGCCAGCGGCAGCTCGCCGCCGGTGGCCCAGTAGCCGGCGATGCGGCGGTCGGTCAGGAACTCGGGAATGCGCTCGAGCTGGGCGACGACGGCACGCGCGGCGGCGACGCGCTCGGCGGCCGGCACCGCGGCACGCCGCGCGCGCAGCTCCGCGCGCAGGGCCGAACGGTCGTGCATGTCCGTCATCGGGCCGGTCACCGTCCGCGGAACCTGGGCGCAGGTGCGGCGCATGCCTGCAGGCGGCCTGGCGCGGAACGCGGCCGTCGCGGGCGCCGAACGCGCCGCGGCGGCATCGCGTGGAAAAAGGGAGCGGCGTCCTCCGCCATGTCGGTGCGCATCGAACGACCTTGATCCCTGGGATCAGGTGGGAGGGCTGGATCGGAACCGAAGGCTTTCCGCCGGAGGCGGACTTGCACACGGGTTGCCGCTTCGCCGTCCCGGGGTCGTCTATAGGAACAAGGCAATATGTAAGAGTGCGCTGCCGGGCACTGCAGAGGACACCTGGCGCCTATTGTAGTGATCCGGCGAACGCCCGTTCAAGCTTCGCGTTCAGCGCCTGCAGCCTCTCGTTCAGCCGCGCCGCGTCGGCCGATCCGCGCTCGCGCTCGGCGAGCAGCTCGTGGCTGATGTTCAGCGCGGCCATGATCGCGATGCGGTCGAGGCTGGCCGTGCGCGCGCTGGCGCGCATCTCGCGCATCTTGCCGTCGAGGTAGCGCGCGGCGTCGAGCAGCCCGGCGCGCTCCTCCGGCGTGCACGCGATCAGGAACTCGCGATCGAGGATGCTGACCTTGACCGGTTCGCCGGCGCTCATCGCCACCTTCCCGCTGGATCAACCGTGGTTCTGCTCGAGCGACTTGAGCCTGAGGATCATCGCCTCGACCCGCGAACGCGCCTGCTCGTTGCGCGCGATCAGCTGCGCGCGCTCGTTGGCGAGCTGTTCCTGGCTGTGGCGCAGGCTGCGGTTTTCCTCCTGCAGCGTGCGGCACAGCTCGAGGAGACGATCGACGCGCGCATCGATCGCCTGCAGACTCTGCTCATGCGCGGACATGCGCCGGACTATAGCATCGCCGCCGTGCCGTTTGTCATCCCGCCGGAGGCCCCTCCGGCACCCCGCCGCCGGCGTCCCCGAGGGCCGCTGCGGGCCTTCAGCGATGCGGCTCGCCGAGCGCGATGCGGCGCTGGCGCGCGCGCTCCTGCAGGAACGCCAGGCACTGGTCCGGCGACAGCGGGAACGCCAGCCAATGGCCCTGCACCTCGTCGCAGTCCTGCTCGCGCAGGTACTCCACCTGCTCGGCGCTCTCGACGCCTTCGGCGACGACGTTGAGGCCGAGCGAGTGCGCCATCGCGATCACCGTCGCGGTGATCGCCTCGTCGTCCGGATCGGTGGTGATGTCGCCGACGAACTCCTTGTCGATCTTGAGCGTGTCGATCGGCAGGCGCTTGAGGTAGCTCAGCGACGAGTAGCCGGTGCCGAAATCGTCGATCGCCAGCGTCACGCCGATCGCCTTGAGCCGGCGCAGCGTCGTGATCGACTGTTCGGCGTTCGCCATGACCATGCTCTCGGTCAGCTCCAGCTCGATCTGGTTCGGCGCGATGTCGTACTCGGCCAGCACGTCGCACAGGCGGCGGATCAGGTCGCCGCGCAGCAGCTGCGCGACCGACACGTTGATCGACATCGTGACGTCGCGGACGCCGGCGTCGCGCCAGCGCGCGAGCTGCGCGCAGGCCTGCTCGACCACCCAGTCGCCGATCTCGATGATCATGCCGGTCTCCTCGGCGATCGGGATGAACACGCCGGGCGAGACGTTGCCGAGGTCGCCGCTGCGCCAGCGCAGCAGCGCCTCGACGCCGGTGATGCGCTCGTCCAGCAGCGAGAGCTTGGGCTGGTAGACCAGCGAGAGCTCGTTGCGCTCCAGCGCCTTGCGCAGCGCGGCCACGGTGGTCGCGCGCAGGCGCGCGGCCGCGTCCATCGCCTCGGTGTACACCATCCACGTCTTGCGGCCGTGCTCCTTGGCCTGGTACATCGCCGTGTCGGCGAACTTCAGCAGGTCGGTCGGCACCTGGCCGTGGTCCGGATACAGGCTGATGCCGATCGACGGCGAGATCACCACCTCCTGCCCGTTGTCGAGCTCCAGCGGCTGCTCGAACGCGGCGATGATCTTCTCCGCGACGCGCTCGGCCTCGGCGCGGCTGGCGACGTCCTCGAGCACGACGGTGAACTCGTCGCCGCCCAGGCGCGCGACCGAATCGCCTTCGCGCACCACCTGGCGCAGCCGGCTGCCGGCGGCCTTCAGCATGCGGTCGCCGGCGGCGTGGCCCATCGAGTCGTTGACGTGCTTGAAGCGGTCCAGGTCGAGGAACAGCACCGCCACGCGGTGGCCGCCGCGGCGCGCGCGGATGATCGCGTGGCCGATGCGCTCGCTCACCATCGTGCGGTTCGGCAGCCCCGTCAGCGCGTCGTAGTTGGCGAGGTAGCGCAGCTCCTGCTCGGTGCGCTTGCGGTCGGTGATGTCCGAGATCACGCTGACGAAGTGCGTGCGCACGCCGTCGGCGTCGCGCACCTCGGAGATCTCGGCCCAGCTCAGGAACTCGTCGCCGTCCTTGCGCCGCTGCCAGAGCTCGCCGCGCCAGTGGCCGGTGCGCACGAGCTGCTCGCGGATCGCCAGGTAGTGCTCGGCCGAATGCTGCGAGCAGTTCAGCAGCGCGGTCGAGCGCGCGGCCACCTCGTCCTCGCGCCAGCCGGCGATGCGCGTGAACGCCGGGTTGACGGTGAGGAAGCGGAACTCGAGGTCGCACACCGCCACCGCCTCGTTCATGCTGCGGATGACCTCCTGCGCGATGCGCCGGTCGCGCTCGGCCGCGCGCGAGGCGGTGACGTCGCGCGCGGTGCCGCACATGCGCAGCGGCTGGCCGTCGGCGTCGCGCTCGACGATGCGGCCGCGCGCCATCGCCCAGCGCCATTCGCCGCGGCTGTTGCGCAGGCGGTGCTCCGACTCGAACGTGTCGCTGGACTGGCTGATGTGCTGCTCCAGGCGCCGCTCGACCGCCGGCAGGTCGTCCGGATGGATGTTCTCGCGGAACCAGGCGTAGCTCAGCACGCGCGGCGCGCGGATCGCGCGGCTGGCCGGGTCGCCGGCGCCGATCACCGTGATCAGCCCGCGCGGGACGTCCCAGTCCCAGAACGCGTCGCCCGAGCCCCACAGCGCCAGGCGCAGGCGGTCCTCGCGCTCCTGCAGGTCGCGGTGGTAGGCCTGCGCCTCGCCGCGGCGCCGGCGCAGCGCGCGCCACCACAGCAGCGCGCCGACGCCCGCCGCCAGCAGGTACGCGGCGCGCGCCGCGGCGCCGTCCCACCACGGCGGCAGCACGCGCAGCTCGACGCGCGCCGCGCGCTCGTTCCAGTAGCCGTCGTGGTTGCTGGCGCGCACCTCGAACGCGTAGCGGCCGGGGGCGAGGTTCGTGTACGTGGCCTCGTGGCGCGTGCCGGCGTCGATCCAGCGGTCGTCGAAGCCGTCCAGGCGGTAGGCGAAGCGGTTGAGCTCCGGCGCGGCGAAATCGAGCGCGGCGAAGTTGAAGTTCACCACGCGCTCGCCGGCCGGCACGCTCAATTCGCCGCCGGCGGCGGGCACGCGCGCGCTGCGGCCGCCGACGCGCACGTCGGTGAACACCACCGGCGCGGCGAACCGGCTGCCGGCCACCGTGCGCGGCGAGAACAGGTTCAGGCCGTTCACGCCGCCGAAGGCCAGGCCGCCGCCGCGCAGCGCGGCGAACGCGCCGCCGTTGAACTCCATGCCCTGCAGGCCGTCGGCGGCGGTGAACGCGCGGAACGTCGCCGTCTTGCGGTCGAACGCGGCGATGCCGCGGTTCGTGCTCAGCCACAGCCGGCCGAGCCGGTCGTCGGCGATCGCGTACACGGTTGCGCTGGGCAGGCCGTCGCGCGGCAGCCAGCGGGTGAAGTGGGCACGGGCGCCGTCCAGCTTGTCGAGCCGGCAGAACCCCGCCTGCGTGCCGATCCACAGCGTGCCGTCGTCGGTCTGCTGCAGCGAGCGCACGTAGTTGGCCACCAGCGAGTGCGGGTCGGACGGATCGTGGCTGAAGACGCGCACGCTGCGCGCGGCCGGATCGACCAGGTTCAGCCCGTTGCGGCCGCCGGCCCAGATGCGCCCGTCGCGGTCCTCGAGCAGCGCGACGACGCGGTCGTCGGCGAACCCGCCGGCGGCCGTCGCCGACGCTTCGTGGCGATAGGCGCTCCAGGCGCGCTGCGCCGGATCGTAGCGCGACAGTCCGCCGAACGCCGTGCCGATCCACAGCGCGCCGTCGCGCGCGCGCAGCAGCGCGCGCGCGTCGACGTCGGCCAGACCGCGCGCGCCGCCGGGGTCGACCGGCAGGAACTCGGCGGTGCGGTGCGCCGGGTCGAGCAGGGCCACGCCGCGATTCGTCGCCACCCACAGCCGGCCGCCGCCGGCGTCGGCGACGGCGTTGACGAAGAGCCGCGCCGCGCTCTCGCCGAGCGTCTGCACCAGGACGTCGGTGTAGTACTCGAAGCGGTTCGCGGCCGGATCGTAGCGCTTGAGGCCGTCGCCCTGGGTGCCGATCCACAGCGCGCCGTCCGGCGCCTCGGCGATCGCGCGCACGTAGTTCGACGCGGTCCGCTCGCGCGCGGGGTTGCGGTCGACGACGTAGCGGAACAGCGTGCCCTGCGGATCGACCTTGGCGACGCCGCGCTCGAGCGTGCCCACCCAGAGCAGGCCGGAGCGGTCGACCTCGAAGCCGGTGATGCTCGCTTCGGGCAGGCTGCCGGCGACGTCGCCGCCCGGGCGCAGCCACTGCGTCGAGCCGGCCTGCGCGTCGAACAGCGCGATGCCCTCGTGCGGAACGGCGAGCCAGAAGCGGCCGCGCGCGTCCTTGGCCAGCGCGGTGACCGCCTGCCGGCCCTCGGCGGGCCAGAGGCGCTCGGCGCGCCCGTCCGCGGCGACGGCGTAGAGGCCGCTGCCGGCCGCGACCTCGACGCGCCCGTCCGGCTCGACCAGCAGCGCGCGCGCGGTCTCGATGCGCTCGGCGGCGACGCGCTCGACGGCTTCGGCGTCCGGCGCGAGCCGGAACAGCCCGGCCGAGCTCGCGATCCACAGCGTGCCGCCGCCGTCCAGGCGCAGCTGGTGCAGGTACGGCGGATGCGGCGCGCCGGGCGGCGCCAGCGCGAACGCCCGGCCGGCGCGGCCGTCGGCGTCGACCAGCGCGACGCCGGCGTCGCTGCCCACCCACAGCCCGCGCTGCGGGTCGAACAGCAGCGCGTGCACGCCGGTCGCGGTCGGCGCGGCGTCCGCGGCCAGGCTCATGCGCCGGAAGCGGCCGTCCGCGGCGCCGCGCCGCACCAGCCCGGCGGCCGCGGTGCCGATCCACAGGTTGCCGTCGGCGTCCTCGGCCAGCGCCGAGACCGGCCCCTCCGGCGGGCCGGCGGGGTCGTCGCCGGAATGCTCGTAGGTGGTGAAGCCGTAGCCGTCGTACTTCTGCAGGCCGCTGGCCGTGCCGATCCAGACGAAGCCGACGCGGTCCTGCAGGATCGCCGAGACCGAGTTCTGCGCCAGCCCCTGCTCGGCGCCGATCGTCTGGAAGAAGAAGTCGCGCCGGAACGCCTCGGCGTGCGCCCACGCCGACCACCCCGCGCAGACCGCCAGCAGGCAGAAACGCCAGCGCGAACGCAGCCGCGTTCGTAGCGATGGCGACGCCGAAGCTCTCATGGGCGCGAATGTTCAGCTGTCAGGCGTCCCAGTGTAGGCAAATGGCGCCGGCTCTGCCATGCGCGCGCGGGCGCGGGTAGACTGCAGCCGATTCCGCACCGGCCGACCGCGATGAGCTCCAGCGCCGACTTCTCCGCGATCGCGAACGCGCTGCGGCCGCTCGGCCTCGGCAGCAGCGCGAGCGACCTGCACGGCTCGCTGACCGGCTACCTGTGCGGCGGCGCCGAGGCCGGCGCCGACGACTGGACGGACGCGCTGCAGCTGGACTTCGACGTGCCTGCCGGCGCCGGCGCCGACGCGCTCGAGCGGCTGTACCGCCTGTGCCGCGCGCAGTTCGAAGGGCCGCGCACGAAGGTCGATCCGCTGCTGCCGCCGCGCAGCGCGCCGCTGCCCGAGCGCGCCGACGCGCTGGTGGAATGGTGCCGCGGCTTCCTCGGCGGCTTCGGCCTCGCCGGCGCGAGCGCGCGCGCAGCGCTGCCGGCCGATGCGAGCGAGATCCTGGCCGATCTCGGCACGATCGCCGCGTCCCGCTTCGAATGCGGCGACGGCGACGAGGACGAGCAGGCGCTGGCCGACGTGCTCGAGTTCGTGCGCATCGGCGCGGCGCTGCTGCACCGCGAGGTGCACGAGAGCATCCGCGCCGCCACCCGGATGCTGCATTGACGCCTCGCCGCCGCCGTTTCCGCCGTGGCGCGCGCCCCCGTAGAATGCCCGTGCGCCGCGCACCGAACCGCCCATGATCGAGCCGAAGGAATACGCCCGCCGCCGCCGTCAGCTGATGCGCATGGCCGGACCGGATGCGATCGTCGTCGTCGCCGCGGCGCCCGAGCGCGTGCGCAACAACGACGCGCACTATCCGTACCGCCAGGACAGCGACTTCCACTACCTGACCGGCTTCGGCGAGCCCGACGCGGTGCTCGTGCTGGTGCCCGGGCGCCAGCCCAGCGAGACGATCCTGTTCTGCCGCGAGCGCGACCCGGAGCGCGAGCGCTGGGACGGGCCGCGCGCCGGCACCGAGGGTGCGGTCGACGCGTTCGGCATGGACGACGCGTTCCCGATCGACGACATCGACGACATCCTGCCGGGCCTGATCGAAGGCCGGCGGCGCGTCTACTACCACTTCGGCCGCGACACCGAGTTCGACCTCAAGCTGATCGGCTGGGTCAACCGCGTGCGCGCGCTGGTGCGCCAGGGCGCCAGGCCGCCGCACGAGTTCGTCGCGCTGTCGCACCTGCTGCACGACCTGCGCCTGTACAAGTCGCGCGCCGAGCTGCGCCTGATGCGCAAGTCGGCGCGGATCGCCGCCGAGGCGCACGTGCGCGCGATGCGCGCCACGCGGCCGGGCATGAACGAGCACGAGATCGAGGCCGAGCTGCTGCACGCGTTCCGCCGGCACGGCGCGGTGCCGAGCTACGAGCCGATCGTCGGCGGCGGCGCGAACGGCTGCGTGCTGCACTACCGCGCCAACAACGCCCCGCTCGGCGACGGCGACCTGCTGCTGATCGACGCCGGCGCCGAGTACGCCTGCTACGCCTCGGACATCACGCGCACGTTCCCGGTCAACGGGCGCTTCTCGCCCGAGCAGCGCGCGCTCTACGAGATCGTGCTCGCCGCGCAGCTCGACGCGATCGACGAGGTGCGCGCCGGCCGCTCGTTCGACGCCTATCACCAGGCCGCGGTGCGCACGATCACGCGCGGCCTGATCCGGCTCGGCCTGCTGCAGGGCGGCCTGGAGCGGAATCTGCGCGAACAGGCCTACCGGCGGTTCTACATGCACAAGACCGGCCACTGGCTGGGCCTGGACGTGCACGACGTCGGCGACTACCGCGTCGACGGCGAATTTCGCGTGCTCGAGCCCGGCATGGTCGTCACCGTCGAGCCGGGCCTCTACATCGCGCCGGACCAGAAGGGCGTGCCGGCGAAGTTCCGCGGCATCGGCATCCGCATCGAGGACGACGTGGTCGTGACCGCCGCCGGCCCCGAGGTCATCTCCGCCGACGCGCCGAAGGATCCGGACGCGATCGAGGCGCTGATGGCGGAGGGCACATGAGCGGACCGCTCGCGCTCCTGCTCGGCGTGCTCGCCGCGGCCGCGCCGGCGCCGGAGACGCTGGACTACGGCCTGTTCGGCACGCTGCACCTCAGCCGCCCGGCGGGCGAGGCCGCGCACGCGGTGCTGCTGGTCTCCGACCGCGACGGCTGGGGCGAGCGCCAGGCCGCGCTCGCCTCGGCGCTGGCCGGCGAGGGCGCGCTGGTGGTCGGCATCGACCTGCCGGCGTATCTCAAGCGCATGGAGGCGATCAAGGACGCGTGCTCGTATCCGGCCGGCCACGTCGAGGAGGTCGCGCATTGGGTCGAGCGGCACGTCGGCATGGCCGGCTACGCCGTGCCGCTGGTGGTCGGCGACGGCGCCGGCGCGACGTTCGCCTATGCGCTCGCCGCGCAGGCGCCGGCCGGCACGTTCGACGGCCTGGTGACGCTGGGCTGGGACGCCTCGCTGCGGTTCCCGAAGGCGTTCTGCCCGGGCGACGCGGGCGCGATGACCGCTGCGGCCAGCGGCGGCGGCTTCCGCGTCGTGCCGGTGGCGAAGCTGCCGTCGCCGTGGCGGCCGCAGCCGTTCGCGGCCGGCGCGCGCATCGACGGCCTCGGCGCGCCGCTCGCCGCCGCCTGGCACGCGCTCGGCGCGCTGCTGCCGCCGCTCGCCGCGCGCGCGCCGGCGCAGGATCTTGGCCGCACGTACGCGCAGTGGCGCCGCCGCGAGGACGCCGTGCGCACTGCGCTGCCCGACGACGTCGCCGACCTGCCGCTGACCGACATCGCCGCGACCGGCCCTGCCGCCGATCCGGCCAATGCGCATCGCATCGCCGTCATCGTCACCGGCGACGGCGGCTGGGCCGGACTCGACCGCGGCGTCGCCGACGCGCTGACCGCGCAGGGCGTGCACGTGGTCGGCTTCTCGACGCTGAAGTTCTTCTGGCACCGGCAGACGCCGGACGCCGCCGCGCAGGCGATCGCGCGCGTGATCGCGCACTACGGCGCCGCCGACCCGGCCGCGCGCTTCGTGCTGATCGGCTACTCGTTCGGCGCCAGCCTGATCCCGGTCGTGGTCAACCGCCTGCCGGACGAGGCGCGCCGCCGCGTCGACGGCGGCGTGATGATCTCGCCGGACGACGTCGCGGTGTTCGAGATCCACGTCGGCGACTGGTTCGGCTCGACGCACCACGACGAGGCGATGCCGATCGGGCCGGAGATCGCCGCGAGCAAGGTGCCGCTGGTGTGCGTGCACGGCGCCGACGAGGACGACAGCTTCTGCCTGAAGCCGCAGCCGGCGCACGTGCGCGTCGTCGACCTGCCCGGCGGCCACCACTACGACGGCGACTACGCGGCGCTCGGCGCGCTGATCGTGCGCAGCCTGCCGGCGCCGAAATAGCCGCGCCGAGCCTTCGCGCCGCGGCGAAGGTGATCTGCGTAACTGATTGCGGCGCCGACTTGTGCTCCCATTGCGCCGGCGCCGCCTCGCACCGGCGCCGGCGAGGAAATCCGATGAACGACAAGCCGAGCGGATGGGGGCTGGCGCTGGGGCTGCTGCTGGCGTGGCCCGCGTGCGCAGCGACGCTGGAAGAAGACGAGGCGCGCATCGATGCGATGCTCAGGGCCGAACGCGCCGCGGCCGCGGCGCGCTCCGCGCCGGCGCCGGTCCTGGCCACGGCGAAGCCGGCGCCGGTCGTCGCCTCGGTCGTCGCGCCGCCGGCCGCGCGGGCGCCGGCCGACGACTGGCTGGCGCCGCCGCCCGCGCAGGACTCGGGTCTCGCGTTCGCCGACCTCGCCCGGCACGTCGGCGCCCGGGTGGCGATCGTCACCGCGGGCGAGCGCGTGCATCGCGGCACCGTCGTCGACGCCGATGCGCGCCACGTGGTGCTGCAGGTGCGCCGGCCGGGCGGCAACGCGACCTATTCGCTGCGCCGTGAGCAGGTGGTGCGCGTCGACCTGCGCTGAGCGGCGCGCTCAGCGCCCGAACAGGAAGCGCCGGTAGCCGCCGGCGACCAGCGCGGCGATGTCGACGAGCAGCCCGGGCACCCACAGCCCGCGCGGATAGGCCAGGTACGAGCCGGTCCATTCGGGCACGAACTTCTCCTTGTAGCGGCGCAGGCCCTGGTAGTTGTAGAAGCGCCCGCCGTAGCGGAACGCGAGCGCGGCCAGGCGCTCGTTGATGCGCGCGTACGGGTTGTCGCCGACCGACGACAGCGGCGCCATGCCCAGGCTGAAGGTCTCGTGGCCGCTGTCCTTCGCCCACTGCATGACGCGGGCGAACAGGAAATCCATCGTGCCGCGCGGCGCGCCCTGCACGTGGCGCATCAGGTCGACGCTGGCCGTGCCGTTCGGGCCGTACGGCGGCAGCACGTTGGCGAACGCGATCAGCTCGCCGTCGCGCCGCACGAGGGCGAGCGGGCTCCAGGCGAGATAGTCCGGGTCGAAATGGCCGAGCGAGAAGCTCTTCTCGTGCGCGCCCTTGTCGGCGAGCCATTCGTCGGAGACGCGCTCCACGTCGGTCATCAGCACGGTGTCGAACGGCGGCTCGACGATCTCGAACGCGAGGCGTTCCTTCGCCGAGCGGTTGACCGCCTGGCGCAGGTCCTCCCAGCGCTTGCCGGCGAGCGTGAACTCCTCGAGCCGGATCGTGGCCAGCTCGCCGAGCTTGAACAGGTCGAAGCCGAGGTCGTGGTACAGCGAGAGGTCGGGCTCCAGTACCTCGTAGAACAGCGGAACGCGGTCCTGCGCGTCGGCGAAGTGGCGGAAGTCGAGCACCGCGCGGCGGATCGCCGCGGCCGGTCCGCAGGGCGAGCCGAGCGCGACCAGGCGGTCGCGCACGGCGCCGTAGGCGACCACGGCGTGGTTGTCCGCCGACCAGAACAGATGCTTGTCGGCCATGAACGTGAGGTGCGCGAACTCGCCGCCGCCGTGCTGCTCGTACACGGCGCGCGCGCGCTCGAGCTCGGTGCGCTCGGGCAGCTTCAGCGGCGGGCGGCGCACGGCGAACGACTGCCAGATCAGGTAGATCAGCACGCCCAGCGCGGCGGCGAACAGGCCGCGCGCGATCTTCGAGGAATGCTCGCCGATGCCGAAGTACCACAGGTCGAAGCTGTCGTCGCCGAGCACGGCGAAGATGCCCACGGCGAAGAACGCCAGCACGACGGCGATCAGGCCGGCCAGCCAGGCGAACGTGGTCAGCGAGGTCAGGCTCATCGCGCGCTGCGTGAATTCGCGCTTGCGCATGCGCAGCAGCAGCGCGACCGCCAGCAGCAGCAGCGCCTCGCCGAAATGCAGGCCCTTGGTCACCGCGAGCACGGCGCTCAGGATCAGCAGCGGCTGCGCCAGGCCGTAGGCGACGCGCAGGCGGCCGTCGATGCCGCGGCTCAGGCCCAGCAGCAGCACGCCGGTCAGGATCGACAGCCAGTACGAGCTCTCGACCGCCGCCAGCGGCAGATGCTCGCGCACGACCACGATGTGCTCGTGCACGGCCGGGATCGCCGCCGAGCCGAGCAGGACCAGGCCGGCGCCGAACGTCAGCACGGCGAGCACGCGGATGCCGAAGCCGGCGAGCAGGCTGGCCGGCAGGCCGAGCAGGCCGAACAGCGGATGGGTCTGCAGGCGCTGGGCCGCGCGCGTGAACACCGGCAGGCGGCCGGCCAGCATGCCCGAGCCGAGGTACAGCCCGGTCAGCAGCGGCAGCAGGTAGTAGGCGATGCGGAACAGGAACAGGCCCGACAGGATCGCCGCGTTGTCGTAGCCGGCGTCGGTCAGGGCCAGCAGCATCAGGCCGTCGAACACGCCGAAGCCGCCCGGAATCAGGCTGAGCAGGCCGAGCGTCTGCGCGGCGGCGAAGCTGCCGAGCATCGCGCCGGGCTTCACGTGCGCGCCGGAGATGTACAGGCAGCCGTAGAGCACGGCCGCGCTCAGCACCCAGTCGACGAACGACAGCGCGGCCAGCGCGAGCTTGAGCCGCAGCGGCGGCAGGTCGACGTGGCGCGGCAGCCAGCGCATCAGCCGCCGCCGCGCGGTCAGCACGAAGAACGCCGGCAGGTACAGCGCCGCGCCGATCAGCACGGCGATCGCGATCCAGCGCGTGGACGCGTTCGGCGTGACCGGCAGCGAGCCGAGCAGCAGCATGGCGATGATCAGCACCGACAGGCCGAGCGGCAGCGACAGCACCTGCAGCCCGATCAGCGCGGCGCCGGTCGGCAGCTCGATGCGCCGCGCCGAGAAGCCGAGCAGGCGCACGCCCGAGCCTACCGCGCCGGACAGGTTCAGCACGTTCGCCAGCGCGTTGGCGACGAAGGCCAGGCGCAGCACCTCGCGCGTCGGCATCGCCAGGCCCAGCCAGCGGGCGATCGCCACGTCGATCAGGCCGGTGAACGCCACCGCGAGCAGCGCCAGCACGCCGAGCCCGAGCGCCGGCAGCGTCGGCACCGCCAGCAGCGTGCGCTGCATCTCCGGCAGGTCGAACTCGGCCGCGGTGCGCACGAGCAGCCAGCCGACCAGGGCCAGGAACGCGATCGGCACCAGCCAGCGCAGGCGGGCGATCCAGCCGCGCGCGGGCGACGGCGAGGGCGGGGCGGTCGTTTCGGTGCTCATGCGCGGGGCCTTCCCTGAGACGGGCGCGATTCTAGCGGCGTCGGCCGCGCCACCGGGCGGTCAGCGCGCCTGCGCGCCGGCCAGCTCCTGCACGCTGCGGACGTACTGCGGCATCCAGTTCTTCGGCACGCCGAAGCCGTGGCCGACCTTCGGCAGCATGATCGCCGCGGCGTCCCGCTGCCCGGCGGCGAATTGCGGCGCGAACGCCGGGTCGCAGACCTGGTCGGCCTCGCCCTGCAGGATGCGCCAGGGCGCCTCGACCGTCGCGCGCTTGTCGAAGATCCAGGTCGGCGGCCGCTTCTGCCAATGCGCGGTGAGGCCGCCGCGGCCGGGGCAGAACGCCTTGCGGATCGGCAGGTCGGGGCAGAAGCCGAGGCTGATGCCGCCGCCGAAGCGGCGCCCGGCATCCGCGGCGAGCGCGGCGTAGACCAGCGTCGCACCGGACGAATAGCCGATCAGCACCGGGCGCGTATCCGCCGGCAGGCGCAGCTCGCGGACCAGATCGGCGCCGAGCCGGGCGAGCAAGCCGTCGACGTCGCTGCAGGCGCCCTCGACGTCGGCCAGCGCCTCGAGGAACAGCGGCGTGCTGAAGCCGGCGACCCAGAAGCCCTGCGCCGCGGCCTGGTGCGCCATCTCGGTGACGCCCCGGGCCCAGCCGCCGTCGCCGGAGGCGAACAATGCCAGGCCGCGGCTTTCGCCGGCGGGCTTGTACACGGCGACCTCGCCGAATGCGGCCACGTGCAGCCAGCGCTCCACCTGCGCATCGCGCGGCGGCGGCGTTTTCGGCCTGGCGGGGTGGGCCGCCGGCGCACGGCGGGGCGGATTCGCAGCGCGCGTCGAGTCCACGGCGGCATGGGAAGACGGGATCAGGCACAGCGCCAGCAGGGCGGCGAGGAGGCGCGGCACGCGGACGATTCCTGCAAGAAACGGCGGCGCCCACGCTAGCCCAAGCCCGCGCGGGTGTCACGCGCGCTGCCTGCAAGGCGGCGTGCCCGCGCGTCCCGGCGCGGCCGCGCGCGCCGATCCGCCGCCGCGCCGGCTCCGTCCGCTGCCGGCGCGCCCGCGCTCGCCGGGCGGGCTCGTGGTAGGTTCCCGGCGCCGGCCGAGCCGCTCCGGGTCCGAAGACCTCGCGCGTGGAGCCCGAACGCCGGTCCTCCTCACTTCCACGAATGTGCATCGATGAACGCTTCGTCCCGCCCCAGCCAGACCCGCTCGTTCTCCACGATCTTCCTCATCGAGCTGTGGGAGCGCTTCGGCTACTACGGCATGGCCGCGATCTTCATCCTGTTCATGGTCGAGAAGATCGGCTTCGCGGACGTCAAGGCGAACCTCGTCTGGGGCGCGTTCGCCGGCCTGATCTACGCGGCGCCGGCGATCGGCGGCTGGGTCGGCGACCACGTGCTCGGCACGCGCCGCACGCTGCCGATCGGCGCGGCGATCCTCGCGCTCGGCTATCTCCTGCTCGGCATCCCGAGCGAAGGCCTCGGGCTGTTCTACCTGGCGATGGGCGTGATCGTCGTCGGCAACGGCCTGTTCAAGGCCAACGCGGCGAACATGGTCCGCCGCATCTACGAAGGCGACGAGGCGAAGATCGACAGCGCGTTCACGCTCTACTACATGGCGGTCAACGTCGGCTCGACGGTCTCGATGCTGCTGACGCCGTGGATCAAGGACCGCTGGGGCTGGCATGCCGGCTTCGCCGTGTGCTGCGCCGGCCTCGTGCTCGGCCTGGTCAACTACGCGCTGATGATCCGCTCGCTCCGCGGCATCGGCTCGCCGGTCGACGAGAAGCCGGTGCGCTGGGACCGCCTCGCGATCGTGCTCGGCGTCGGCGTGGCTTCCGTGTTCGTGGTCGCCTTCCTCGTGCAGCACCAGGAGATCTCCGACTACACGATGTGGGTCGCCGGCCTGGTCGTGCTCGGCATCTTCGTCTACATGACGATCGCCGGCTCCCGCGGCGAGCGCGCCGGCCTGATCGCGGCGCTCGTGCTGATGGTCGAGACGCTGCTGTTCTTCATCTTCTACGGCCAGATGTCGACCTCGCTGACGCTGTTCGCGCTGCGCAACGTCGACCTCGACCATCGCCTGTTCGGCGCGACGCTGTGGACGTGGTCGCCGGGCCAGTACCAGGCGCTGAACCCGATCTGGATCATGCTGCTTTCGCCGCTTCTCGCCTGGGCCTACGCGCATTACGGCAGGCAGGGCCGCGACCTGCACATCGCGACGAAGTTCGCGCTCGGCTTCGTCGTCGTCGCGCTCGGCTTCTTCATCTTCGGCATCAGCGGCGGCACCGCGGTCGCCGGCAAGGTGTCGTCGTGGTACATGGTCTGGGGCTACGGCTTCTACTCGCTCGGCGAGCTGCTGGTCAGCGGCCTCGGCCTCGCCGTGATGGCGCGCTACGTGCCGGCGCGCATGGGCGGCTTCATGATGGGCGCGTACTTCGTCGCCACCGGCATCTCGCAGTACGCGGCGAGCAAGGTCGCCAACCTCGCCAGCATCCCCGAGAACCTGACCGACCCGCAGCAGAGCCTGGCGATCTACACCAGCCTGTTCACCCGGCTCGGCTTCGTCGCCGTCGGCGGCGCCGTGCTCGCGTTCCTGCTGCTGCCGCTGATGAAGAAGCTGTCGGCCACGCACGGCGCGCAGGGTGCCGTCGAGACCGGCGCCGCGGGCGGGCTGCGCACGGTGGTGCACGAGGAGTGAGCCGCGCCGGCGCTCCGCCGCGCCGGCAGCGCGCGTGCTCCTGGAAAGAAAAAGCCCCGGCACGAGCCGGGGCCTGGAAGGCGCGCCGGGCACGGCGGCCCGGCGCGCAAGCGGCAGCGAGCGGTGCGATCAGGGAATCGTGATCGCCGCGCCGCTGCTGTCGTAGGCCCAGTCCAGCACCTGCGCCGGGAAGCCTTGCGGCGCGGTCGTGACGAGGTGGATGTAGCCGTAGTTCAGCATGCCGGTCGTCTCGTTGTAGAACACGACGCCGACGTAGCCGTCGACTCCGCCGAGCCAGTTCGTCATGATCGCCGAGCCGCCGATCGGCGAGTCCGGACCGATCATGTCGCCCGAATGCAGCACCTTCGTGTTTCCTTTCGCGTCGGCGACGCCGCCGGCCCGGAACGGCGCCGGCACCGCGTCGCCGTACCAGTACGCGGCGAGGCTGCCGTCGCCGTAGTCGTACAGGTTCACGTCGTCGGAGAGGATCGAGCTGTCGTACGGATGGTAGCTGCCGGTCGTGAAGCCGAACGCGCTGCCGTCGGTGCTTTCGATGACCGCCTGGTCGATCGATCCCGACACGATCGAGCCGGCGGTGTTCCGGTCGAACCCGTCGCAGAAGATCTCGTCGCCGCTGCTGCACGGCGGCGGCGGCGAGTTGCCGACGGTGACGCTGACCGGCACGACGATCAGCAGGTGCGACGGATCGTTGGTCGTGATGCACAGCTCCGCGTCGTGGCGGCCCTCGCCGAGGCCGCCGGCGGCGGCATCGACCGTGACCGCGACGATCGCGCTTTCGCCGCCGTTGACCGTCGTCCCGGTCGGCGCGGCGGTGAGCCAGCCGGCGATCGGGCCGGAGCACGGCGCGCCGCTGCCGCCGCCGGTCGCGGTCGCGCGGATCATCAGGTTCGCGTCGTTGAAGAAGTCGGTGTACGTGTTGTTGGCGAGGTTGACGACGTCCACCGGCGGCGTGTCCACCGACGAGAAGTACGACATGCCGCTCGGCGGCGACGAGGTGTCGATCGCGGCTGGGTACAGGCGGGGCGAGAAGCCGCCGGCGAGCGCCCAGTGGTCGACGAAGCCGATGTAGACGTCGCCCGCGGCGGGCACGCTGAACTCGGTCGGGTACGACTCGAAATTGCCGGTCGTCGAGATGGTGACGAAGCGGTCCGTGCCGACGCGCACCGCGTTGCGCGGATCGCCGTCGCCGTCGGCGTCGTAGTAGACGACGAGGTTCGCCTGCAGGCCGAGCAGGTCGCCGCCGGCCATGCTCGGCTCCGGCCAGAACACCGAGATCGAGTGGATCGTCAGCGCGTCGCTGGCGTGGAAGCGGTTGATCCACACGGCCGCCTGCTCGGTGAACGGCACCGGCGGGTCGAAGCCGCCGGCGCCGGTGCCGAGCGCGCTCTCGGCCGAGCCGTCGTCGAGGGCGAGCATGAGCGAGCCCTGCGGAACCCACGGCAGCGAGCGCGCCTGGCGCGACGCGCCGGTGCCGTGCGAGGACAGCGTCGCGAGCGGACGCGGCACGAGCGGCTTGTCCGTGGCGGCGGTCTTCTTCGACTTCGCGAACGTCGCGTAGGGAATCAGCTGCGGACGGTTCGACGCGGCGCGCGATTCGATCGCGAACGTCAGCGGATCGCTGCCGCTCGCGTTCGACAGCGTCAGCGGCAGCGTCGCGCTGCCGTTCGCGTCGACGCTGAAGTCGAGCGACGCCGGGGCGACCGACGCGCTCGGCGCCTGCGTGGCGACGCCGAGCGTGATCGAGTCGATCCACCAGCCGCGGATCTCGCCGGTGTTGAGGTTGCCCGCGTCGTCCGCGGTGCGGAAGCGCAGCCGCGTCGAATGCCCGGCCGCCGCCGCCGGCAGCATCGCGGTGGTGGTCACGAAGCCGGCGCTGTCGCCGGTCCAGGCCGGACGGCCGCCGATCGGGTTGCCGGTGAACTCGGAGATCGTGACGCCGGCGTAGCCGCCGGTGAGGAAATGCCCGCCGGCGGAGACGATGTCGGAAAACTCGCCGCCGTCGATCGAGATCTCGAGCACGGCGCCGTCGAACGTGCGCTCCAGGTTGTAGGCGTGGCGGAACGTGACCGTCTGGTTCGCCGCCGGCGTGAACGCGGGCGAGTCCAGCGTCATGTCGCTGACCTCGCCGCGATCCGGGGCGGACGCCGCGTTCGGCGCGCTCTCGGCGATCGCGGTCTGCGTCGCCCAGTCGTTCGCGCCTTGCGTCGTCGAGCTGGTCCAGCCCTCCGGCAGCGCCGGCGCGAACACGCCGTCGAAGTCCTCGCTCGGCGGGAACGTGCCGGTGGCGCCGGTGGAGACCGTCAGCGTCGCGCTGGCGGCGTCCTCGCTGTCGCCGAGGTCGGTGTGCAGGGCGCCGGCCGCGATCGTGTTCGTGTACAGGCCGGCCTGCGTCGCGGTGACGTCGACCGTGACCGTGCAGATGCCGTGGCCCGGGATCTGCGCGCCGGCCGAGAGCGTGATCGTCGATCCGCCGGCGGCGGCGTCCAGCGAGGCGCCGGCGCAGTCGACCGTCGCATTCGGCGCCGCCGCGATCACCAGGCCGGCCGGCAGCGCATCGACGAGCGGCGCGGTCAGCGTGGCGGTGTCCGGCTGCGCCTGGTTGCCCAGCGTGATCGTCAGCGTGCTGGTGGCGCCGGCCGGGACCTGCGTCGGCGAGAACGCCAGCGCGAGCCCGGGCGGGGCGAGATCGGCGGAACGGAACCTCAGGTTGTCGACGAGCTCGCCGCCGCCGTTCTGGCCGTCGAAGACGATGCGGCCGATCGGCGTCGGGCTGGTGACGCCGAGGAACACGAAGTCGCCCCGCGTGGGGCCGGCGGTGACCGTGGTCGTGCCGAGCAGGCCGCCGGCTTCGTCGTACACCGAGACGTCGACGGCGTAGGTGTCGGTGTTGATGCCGCCGTAGACGTCCGCGGCCGCGGCGTTCACCGCCGGAGCGAACGAGGCGATCGTCGCGTCGGCGAACGTCGACGCGCCGACGATGCGCGTCGGCTGGGCGAAGAAGCCGGCCGGCATGACGACCAGGCCGCCGGTCGCCGAGCTCGCGTTCAGCTCGAAGCCTGGCGCGAGCTGGCCGGGCGTGAAGCAGGCGTTGTTCGTCGTGCTCGAGAACGGCCCCGGGCAGGTCGCCGGGAACGGCCCGACCGGCTGGCCGTTGTCGAACGTCTCGACGGTGAGATGACTCGGCACGCCGAGCGCCGCGGTGAACGCGGCCTCGTCGGAGAAGAACTGCAGGCTGCCCTGCGGCTGGGCGCGCGCGCTGACGCCGGAAGGGGCCGTGCCCGCGTGGGCGGACGCGGCGAGCAGGCCGAGTCCGGCGAGCATCGAGCCGAGCAGGCCGCGCGATACGGATGGCTTCCCGCGGCGGCGGGCGTGGATGGCGGTTGCGGCCGCGGCGGCGGCTGCGCTGTCAGGGTGTCTCATCGGTGCCCCACATGAAACTAGCAAGCGCCCGCCTGCGGCGATGCAGGGCCGCGCGGCCTCGCCGCGAATTCGCGAGGCAGGGGCCGGATCGTCCCGATCGATGATCGCCGTGTGCCGCGCCGTGCGCGGCGCGGGCCGTCGGGACGCGGATGCGGATTTCCCCCGGCCGGCCGAGGTTAGGCAGGACGGCTTCGCGGAAACAAGGTCTTTTGTGGCAAGTTTGTGACAATGGCACAAACTTGCCGGACGGCGCCGCCCCTAGCCGCCGCGCGGCCGCGCCGAGCGCTGCGCGGCGAGCCAGCCGAGCTGGCAGCGCGTGGTCGCGCCGAATTCCTTCATCAGCTCGCTGATGCGCCGCGCGAGCGTGCGGTGCGACATGCCGAGCTCGAGCTCGATCGCCTTGTCGTTGAGCCCCGAGGTCAGCAGCGACAGCAGCGAGGCGCTGGCCTGCCGTCCGCTGGCGGCCTGGTCGGAGTCGTCGAGCGGGAACGGCGTGGCGTTGCGCCAGAGCAGCTCGAACACCGCGCACAGGGCTTCGAGCAGCGAGGAGGAGCGCACCAGCAGCACGGGGCCGTCCGGGCGCGCCAGATCGAGTGGAATGATCGCGATCTTGCGGTCGGCGACGATCAGCTTGAACGGCAGCGACGGCGCGATGCGGCATTCCTCGCCGCGCGAGGTGTTGTCGCGCATGTGGTCGAGCCAGCCGGGCATCGACAGCAGGTCGCTGTCGACCAGCGCGCGGCAGCTGACGCCGCGCGCGAGGCATTCGAACAGCAGGTGGTCGGGCTCGTTGATGTTGGAGATCAGCATCGGCGGCCGCGTCAGGCTCAGCATCTCCGACTGCGCGGTGCGATGCATCAGCACGAACATCTGCGCGGTCGCCTCGGCGCTGAGGATCTCGACCAGGCGCTCGTCGGCGACGCCGCCGCCGCGCGCGGCGGAGGACGCGCTCAGGCGCGCGGCGGCCGCGCGCGCCTGGCGCTGGCGCGCTTCCTCGCTGCGCTGGCTGCTGGCGATCAGCGCCTCGACGGCGATGTCCGGCGGAATCGCGAAATAGCGCGGCGCGCGATCCAGCGAATGCGTCGCCATGCCCTTCTCGATCAGCGAGCGCAGCGGCTGGGCCAGGGCGCGGGCCTGCCGGCCGAGGCGCTTGGACAGGTCGGCAAGCCGCAGGCCGTCGTGCCGCAGCAGCGCGCAGTAGATTTCGTCCTCGAGCGGGCTGACGCCCATGCACTGGAACGGGTGCGTCGCGTTCGTCGGCGGAGCCGTCCGGGCGGTTCCGCTGCGCTTGGGCGCTTTCTTCACGGTTCGAGTCGGCGGCTGCTGCGATCGGCCGCGAGTGTAATGCGTCGCACGCGCCGGTCGGGACGGCAGGCAGCCGAGGCTGCGGACCGGCGGACCTCGACGGGCGGTCGGCGCACCGCTGGACGATGCGGCCGCGCGTTGCCGCAAAAAAGGCATACGCAGCGGGCCTGTGCGGACGGCGGCGCGCCACCCGCGCGGCGTATCGTCGGTGCACGGGCGCTGGCGGCGCGATGCGGCGCAATCGATGTTTTCCGCGGCGGGCGTGTGCTAGCGTCGGCGGCGTTGCAGTGCGTCCCGGACCGCGGCACGGCCGCAAGACAGGAGCTGCGATGATGGCGCGAGATGCCGCTGCGGCCGCATTCGCCGAAGACCCGCTGTCGTTCCTCGACCGCAGCCTCGCGCAAGGCGCCGACGGCGTCTGGTCCGGCCGCCGCGAGTTCTGCCTGGGCAACGCCGATGCCGCGCGTGCCGTGCTGGCGAACGCCCGCGGCCTCTATCGCGAGCACTCCGACTTCTTCCAGGCCGGGCGGGAGCAGTTCGGACCGCGTTCGGCGCAGGTCGAGATCGGCCGGCGTGCGCGCCTGCTGCTGCAGGAGGTCGTACGGGCGCGAGCCGCGCGGCTGGCGGCGGACGTGCGCGCCGCGCTGGCGACGGACAGCGAATGGCCGGACGCCGGCAACTGGCTGGCCTACCGGCACCTGGCCGATGCGCTCGCCGCGCCCGGCGAGACCCGCCTGCGCCGGCTCGTCGAGGAGATCGTCCGGCGCGCCGTGCTCGCCGGCGCGCGCGAGCGTCAGCCGGCCTGGCGAAGGCTGCTGTTCCGCCGCCGCGCGATGCGCGAGCTCGGGCGCGCGATCGCGGCGCGGCGCCGCCGCGGCTCGGCCGAACCGGCCGACCTGCTCGACGTGGTCGTGCTCGGCGGCCGCTGCGGCCAGCCCGACGACCTGCTCGCCGAGGTGTACCTGTCGTTCGTGTTCGCGGTGGCAGGTTCCGTCGGCTTCGCGCTCGGCTGGTCGGTCTACCTGCTCGGCACGCACCCCGGCACGCAGGCCGAGCCCGGCTGGATCGTGCGCGAGGCGCTGCGGCTTTGGCCGGTGGCCTGGCAGCTGGCGCGCCGGCCCGTGCAGGCGCACGAGATCGCCGGCACCGCGGTATCGCCGCACGACACCGTGGTCGTATGCCCCTATCTGGTGCATCGCGATCCGCGGCGCTGGCACGAGCCGACGCGTTTCCGGCCGGAACGCTGGGCCGCGGTTTCGGCGCGCCAGGGCGGCGCCTTCATTCCGTTCGGCTACGGCCCGCATCGCTGCGTCGCCGCCTCGCTGAGCCTGCGCCTGGCCGCCGACCTGCTGCGCGCGATGCTCGAGGCCGGCGAGCCGCAGGTGAGCATGCACGACGGCACGCCGTGCATCGGGCCGGCGCTGGCGCCGCCGAGGTTCACCTTGCGTCTGGTGCCGCGGCACGCGTCCGCCGCGGCCTGAAGGAAAGCAGGCCGGCCGGAGCGCCGGCCTCGTGCGGCATCGCGCGCCCGGGACGGCGCCGCGGAGCCGGGATCTCGTTCACCGACCCGATGGAGCAGCGCTCATGACGACGTTCGCCGCCGCGGTGCTGAAGATCGTCGGCCTGCCGCCTAGGCCGCCGTGCAGCAGGTACTGGATGCTCTAGCACCGGCTCTGAGCCGTCCGGCGCGGCCGGATTCGGATCGCCGGTCCGGGAAGGCCGGCGGCGGCGGCGCGAAAGGCCCGCCGCGCGGGCCGGCGGCGTCCGGCCCGGCCCGGGAACGGCCGCCACGGACGCGCGGCCGGTCCCGATTCGCAACGGGGTCACTACGAGGAGACAGTCCGATGAAGACGATTGCGCGTGCGGTGCTGACGATGATGGGCATCAAGCAGCGGCCTCCCTGCGTGCCGATGCACTGGATGATCTATCACCGTCTCTGAAGCGCTCCGCCCGGGGAGCGCCGTGCGCTCCCCGGGTTTCGACGCGAGCGTACCCATGGACGCGACAGTGCAGGCGAACCGCTTCGTCGAGGACGTGCGCCGCCGCTGCTACGGCGGCGAACGCGTGTTCTGGCTGGGAGAAGGCGAGCTCGGCGTCTTCGACGTCGACGCCGCCGAGACGGTCAACGCCGCCAACTACGCCGATCTGACCCTGCCCGACAGGCTGGGCGACCTGCTGCGCGGCCGCGCCGGCGCGCCGCTGTCGTGGCAGCGCATGCGCAGCGCCTGGGCCGTGCGGCTGCGCGAGCTGTCGAGCGCGCCGGCGACCCGGCGGCTGGCCGGCGACATGGCCGGCGTGCTCGATCGCGACCTCGACCGCCCGTGCGATCTGGTGCACCGGGTGCAGGACGCCTGCATCGAAAGCCTGCTCGCGTTCGTCATCGACGGCATGACGCCCGCCGCGCGCCGGCACGTGCTGTCCGACCAGCATTTCAAGCTCGGCCGCCTGCTCGGCGAGGGGCCTGCGGCGCGCACGCTGCGCAACGGCCTGCGCTCGGTGCTCACGCAGCTGCGGGCACGTCGTGCGCGGCGAGCTGCGCGGCCGCGCGCGCGGGCGGCGCGCACGCCGCACGGACCTGCTCGACGCGGTGGTCGACCTGCTGCCGGAGCTCGGCCTCGACCGCGCGGTCGACGCCGTGACCACGCTGCTGACGGCGATCGCCGGTCCGCCCGGCGCGGCGGCGACCTGCCTGCTCTACGAGTGGACGCGCAGGCCCGCATGGGCCGCGCGGGTCGAGGCGGAGCTGCAGGCGGTGCCCGAGGACGCGTTCCATGTCGCGCCGCTGCGCACGGCGCCGGTCGCGCATCGCTTCGTCAAGGAAGTGCTGCGCCTGTGGGCCTCGCCGATGTTCCTCAAGCGTCCGGTGCGCACCGCGATCCGCCACGGCGGCGTGGAGCTGAAGCCCGGCCAGCATTACGTGCTGAGCCCGTACCTCGCGCATCGCGATCCGCGCCACTGGCCCGATGCCGACGGCTTCGATCCGGAGCGCTGGCGGCCGGAGGCGAAGCGGGCCGGCTGTCCCGCCGCGTCGGACTACCTGCCGTTCGGCTGGGCGCCGCTGGCCTGCATCGGCGCGCATCTCGGGCTGACGCAGATGGTCGTGCTCTGCCGCCTTCTGGCCACGCGCTACCGCGTCGAGCTCGCCGATCCGGCCGGCGTCTCGATGGCCTACCGCGCGGTGATCGTCCCGACCGGCTTCGTCGGCAGCGTGCGCCGGCGCTAGCGCCGCCCGGCGCTCGACCCGAACCGCAGACGGGTTCTTCCGGAGGCCTGGAAACGGGTCGACTTCACCGGGTCTTCCGCACGAGCGGAGAATGGGCCACCTGGTTTCCAGGCGCGGATTTCGGCCGAGATTCGAGAAAGTGAGCCTGACCGTTCGGGCGGCACGAAAACGGGCACGCCAGGTTTCCCGGCCGATTTCGGCCGATGTTCGAAAAGTGAACCCGACCCCGTTTGCGGGGGCGGCGCTCACTCCTCTTCGGCGTAGTACTCGAAGATCAGGTGGATGCGCGGCGTGGGCCCGAGGTTGGCCACGGCGTGCGTGACGAGGTTGTTGACCTCGTAGGCCTGGCCGACCTCGAAGTGGTACGGCGTCTGCTCGATGTAGAACGCGACCTGCTCGTTGGTCAGGATCGGAATGTGGATCTTGTGCGGCCAGCGCGCCGCGGCGTTCGCGTCCACGTGCGGAAGGATGCGCCCGCCCGGCGGCATCTTCGCCAGCAGCACGCGCGAGAACGCGCCGTTGCGATAGCCGTAGGGGCGCGTCGCCTGGCGCATCAGCGGCTCGAGCCGGTCGCGCCACTGCGCCCACAGCGGGCGGTCGTAGTGCTGGCGCCAGTCGTCGACGCTGGAGATGAAGCGGAACACGATGTGCTGGGTCTGGTCCAGCACGCCGTAGCGGTTCGGCTTGGTCGCGTTCTCGCTGTCCCAGACCGACTGCGGGATCGCCAGGATGTCCTCGCCGACGCGGCCGAGGTCGACCGGCCCGAGGAACCTAACCGACGTGGTCTTCAGCGGGTTGGCGTGCATGGTCTTCGAAGCGGTAGTTGAACAGTTCCAGATCGTAGCGGTAGATGCCGCTGACCAGCGACACGAGCTCGTCGTCGTAGTAGGTCCAGTACGGGCGGTGGCGCGAGGCGTTCACGCGCTCGAGCGGCTGGCCGGGCAGGCCCAGGCGCGCGCAGATCGCGTCGTACGAGCCCTGCATGTCCTCGGTGCGCGCGACGAAGTCGAGCGCGAGCTGGCCCTGCTCGTCGACGAGGAACAGGTACTGCGGCACGAACAGCACGTGGTCGACCGGGCGGAGGTTGTAGATCACGTGCTTCATGAACGCCGTCGGCGCGCGCTCGAATTCGCCGCTCTCGCGGCTCATGAACGCGCAGTACGAGACGAAGCGGTCGAACGGATTGCGCACGAAGGCGAACTTGAAATAGCTCGCGAACGTCTCCGCGCCGATCAGCGGCTTGATCTGCCGTACGCTGAGGTGCCCGTGCGAGATGCCGTCGAGCTCGCGGTACGGCAGGCGCTTCTTCACGAACAGCCCGACCTGCTCCATGTCCTCCGGGCCCAGATGCGCGCGCAGCGCCTGGCGCACGGAATGCGTGCCGGTCTTGGGAATGGCGAAGAACAGGAAGCGGTGCCGGTGCGAGATGATCACGGTCTGCGGGCGCGGCCCGGAAGCGGGCCGCCGGTTGCGGGCGAGAAGGCCATCATAGCAGCCGGCCCGGCGGCGGCGCTTCAGGCCGCGGCGGCGAACGCGTCGCGCGTGAGGTTCTCCGGCGCGTCCTCGGTGCACACCACGTCGTCCTCGATGCGCACGCCGCCGTACTTGCGGAACGCGTCCACGCGCGCCCAGTCGACGTCCTTCGCCGCCGGCTTGTTCCTGAGCTCGGCGAGCAGCAGGTCGATGAAGTACAGCCCCGGCTCGATCGTGACCACCATGCCCGGCTCGAGCGCGCGCGTCATGCGCAGGTACGGATGCCCCGGCGGGCGCGGGATCGTGCCGCCGCTGTCGCTGGCCTGGAAGCCGGCCACGTCGTGCACCTGCAGGCCGATCGGATGGCCCAGGCCGTGCGGGAAGAACGCGCTCGACACGCCGCTCTCCACCGCGCTCTCGGCGCTCATGCGGATGAAGCCGTGCTCCCTGAGCACGCCGGCGAGCACGTGGTGCGCGTGGACGTGCAGCTCCGGATAGCTCTGCCCGGCGCGCACCTTCGCGCAGAAGCCGCGCTGCGCCGCGTCGACCGCGTCGATCAGCGCCTGGAACTCGCCGGCGTCCGCCGCCGCGTAGGTGCGCGTGATGTCGCAGGCGTAGCCGTGGAAGCTCGCGCCGGCGTCGATCAGGAACGCGTGCGCCTGCGCCGGCGGCACGTGCGCCGGCTCCATGTAGTGCAGCACCGCGGCGTGCTCGTTCAGCGCGACGATGTTGCCGTACGGCAGCTCGTCCTCGCGCTGCCTGGCCGCGGCGAGGTAGGCCACGTGGATGCCGAATTCCGACTCCCCGGCGCGGAACGCGCGCTCCGCCGCGCGGTGTGCGCGCGCGCCGATCTTGCTGGCCACGCGCATCATCGCCAGCTCGTAGGGCGTCTTGTAGCTGCGCTGGTAGTGCAGGTAGTCGAGCACGACCGGCGGGTTGTTCGGCGCGAACCCGTCCAGCGCGGCGTTCGCCTCGCCGATGATCGCGCAGCGCGCCGCGTCGGCCGGCAGGTGCGCGCGCGCGTCCTTCGCCTCGCGCACGACGACGATGTCGAACTCGTCGACCCAGTAGCCGGCCGGCGCCTCCGGCACCACGTGCCAGTAGTCGTGCGGCTGCAGGTAGACCAGCTTCGGCTTGCGTCCCGGCGTGTACGCCAGCCACGAGCCCGGCGCGCGCGTCACCGGCAGCCAGTGCTTGAAATGCGGATTCACCGCGAACGGGTACGGACGGTCGTCCAGGAACTGCACGGACGGCTGCCCCGCGGCGATCACCAGATGGTCGAAGCCGCCGCGCTCCAGCGCGACGTCGGCGCGCGCGGCCAGCGCGGCGCGGTGCGGCGGATAGAGCTGGTGCAGGTCGGGGTGATGGATGTCCATGGACGTTCCCTGGCGGCGAACGCGCATTGTGCCGCGCCGGCATGATGGCGGGTAGCCGCCATGCGCGTCGCGCCGAGCGCCCGGCGTGCGTCCGGTCGCGCGCCGCGTCAGCGCCGCCGCGCGGCGAACTCGCGCCGCAGCCAGTCGTCGAGCAGGCGCTTCTCGTAGCGCAGCGGGTCGTCGGGCATCGGCACGTCGCGGCTCATGAACGCGACGTCGCGCAGCGTGCGCTCGCCGCCGGCGATCTCCGCCCCGTTCGCATCGGTCAGCGTGAAGCGCAGGTCGATGCGCGGCGGGTACAGGTCCTTGACGATGCGGACGTCGTCCCAGAGCGGCCCGCGCCAGGGCTCGTAGGTGCCGGCGCGCTTGACGTCGGTGAACGTCACCGACAGCTGCTCGCCGGGCGGGAGCACGCGGTCGGCGCGGCGCTGCAGGTACTGCGCGAGCTGGCTGAGCCAGAGTTCCGGCCGGTCGCGGTGGAAGCCGGGATATTCGCGCGCCTCGGCGAAGTCGGCCGGGTTCGTCCAGGTCACGGTGACGCGCCGGGCGGGATCGGGCGCCGCGGCCTTGGCCAGGGCGGGACCGGCCGCGGCCGAGGCGGCGCAGGCCAGCAGCGCGAGCGCAAGGGAGAGGAAACGGAAGCGTTGCATGATGCACCTCGCTGAAGGCGGCCGCGTGAGCCGCGGCCGCTCGTTGGACAAGACGGACGGCAGGCCGCCGTCGTCGCCTCCCTGCAGGAAGATGCGGCTTCGCCGGCCGCTTTCCAGCGCCGCCCGTGGGGAGCCGGGCCGGTGCCGCGCTGGCCGCGCCCGCCCGAACGTGCTTCAATGCGTCCCGAAGCGGGGGTGCCGGTCCAGGCCGGCTGAGAGAGTCCCTTCGAACCTGATCCGGTTAGCACCGGTGTAGGGAGCTTCGCGGGCGGCGCCTCGGCCGCGCCCGCGCATCCCGCTTCGTCCAGCGCCCGCGCCGCGGGCCGGCAACGACAGGACGAATGCCATGAATGCCGTACCTTCCGAACTCCTGCGCCAGACCGCGGAGCTTTCCGAATCCGTGACGCGGCCGATTCCCGGCTCGCGCAAGATCCACGTGACCGGCTCGCGCGCGGACCTGCGCGTGCCGATGCGCGAGATCGCGCTGGCCGACACGCCGCTCCTGTTCGGCGCGGAGAAGAACGCGCCGTTCACCGTCTACGACACCTCCGGCCCGTACACCGATCCGGACCATCGCGTCGACCTGGCCGCCGGCCTGCCGGCGCTGCGCGCCGGCTGGATCGCCGAGCGCGGCGACAGCGAGCCGCTCGCCGACTTCTCCTCGCCGTTCACGCGCCGCCATGCGGGCGCCGCGCAGCTCGACGCGGTGCGCTTCCCGAACGTGCCCAAGCCGCGCCGCGCCAGGGCCGGCATGAACGTCACGCAGATGCACTACGCGCGGCGCGGCATCGTCACGCCGGAGATGGAGTACGTCGCGATCCGCGAGAACCAGCGCCTGGAGGCGATCCGCGAGGCGCACCTGCTGCGCCAGCATCCGGGCCAGGCGTTCGGCGCGGCGATCGCGAAGGTCATCACGCCGGAGTTCGTGCGCGACGAGGTCGCGCGCGGCCGCGCGATCATCCCGGCCAACATCAACCATCCGGAAAGCGAGCCGATGATCATCGGCCGCAACTTCCTGGTGAAGATCAACGCCAACATCGGCAACTCCGCGGTGACCAGCTCGATCGCCGAGGAGGTCGAGAAGATGGTCTGGGCGATCCGCTGGGGCGCCGACACGGTGATGGACCTCTCCACCGGCCGGCACATCCACGAGACGCGCGAATGGATCCTGCGCAATTCCCCGGTACCCATCGGAACGGTGCCGATCTACCAGGCGCTGGAGAAGGTCGGCGGCGTCGCCGAGGACCTCACCTGGGAGCTGTTCCGCGACACGCTGATCGAGCAGGCCGAGCAGGGCGTGGACTACTTCACGATCCACGCCGGCGTGCGCCTGCCGTTCGTGCCGCTGACCGCCGGGCGCGTCACCGGCATCGTCAGCCGCGGCGGCTCGATCATGGCCAAGTGGTGCCTGGCGCACCATCGGGAGAACTTCCTCTACGAGCGCTTCGAGGAGATCTGCGAGATCATGAAGGCCTACGACGTGGCCTTCTCGCTCGGCGACGGCCTCAGGCCCGGCTCGATCGCCGACGCGAACGACGCGGCGCAGTTCGCCGAGCTCGACACGCTCGGCGAGCTGACGCAGATCGCCTGGAAGCACGACGTGCAGGTCATGATCGAGGGCCCCGGCCACGTGCCGATGCACCTGGTCAAGGAGAACATGGAGCGCCAGCTCGAGAAGTGCGGCGAGGCGCCGTTCTACACGCTCGGGCCCCTGACCACCGACGTCGCGCCCGGCTACGACCACATCACCAGCGCGATCGGCGCGGCGATGATCGGCTGGTTCGGCACGGCGATGCTCTGCTACGTGACGCCGAAGGAGCACCTCGGCCTGCCGGACAAGCAGGACGTGCGCGACGGCATCATCGCCTACAAGATCGCCGCGCACGCGGCCGATCTGGCCAAGGGCCATCCCGGCGCGCAGGCGCGCGACAACGCGCTCAGCAAGGCGCGCTTCGAGTTCCGCTGGGAGGACCAGTTCAACCTGGGCCTGGATCCGGAGAAGGCCAAGGCGTTTCACGACGAGACGCTGCCCAAGGACGCGCACAAGACCGCGCACTTCTGTTCGATGTGCGGGCCGAAGTTCTGCTCGATGAAGATCACGCAGGACGTGCGCGAGTACGCCCGCGAGCATGGCGTCGGCGAAGCCGAGGCGCTGGCCGAAGGCATGGCCGGCAAGGCGGCCGAGTTCCGTGCGCAGGGCGACGTGTACACGCGCGTCTGACCCTGCCGCGCGGTCGCCGCGGCCGCGCGCGTTCGCGCAACGCCGCGGCGGGCGGCTATCATCAGCCGTTCGGCCGCGCGCCGGCGCGCGCGCCCTACCGGAAATCCGCCCATGAAGCTGCCCGTCCCGTTCATCCAACTGCCGCTGCTGTTCGACGCCGAGGCGCTGGCGGCCGAGATCGCGCATTTCGACGAGCGCGACTGGCTGCCGCATCCGAACGGCACGCCGGGCAACACGGCGCTGCCGATCGCCGCGGTCGACGGCGATCCGGCGCGCGGCAACGAGCTGGAAGGGCCGATGCGGCCGACTCCGGCCCTGCTGCAGAGCCCGTACATGCAGCAGGTGCTGGCCAGCCTGGAGGCCGTGCTCGGGCGCATCCGGCTGATGCGCCTGTCGGGGCGCGCCGAGGTCGAGCTGCACGTCGACTCGGACTACTACTGGAACGAGCGCGTGCGCGTGCACATCCCGATCCTGACCCAGCCGACCGTGCGCTTCACCTGCGGTGACGCGCAGATCAACATGGCGGCCGGCGAGTGCTGGATCTTCGACACCTGGCGCATGCACCACGTGCTCAACGACGCCTCGCTGCCGCGCATCCACCTCGTCGTCGACACGGTCGGCGGCGCGGCATTCTGGGACCTGGTCAACGCCGGCCGCCCGCACACCGCGCCGCGCGAAGGCTGGCGGACGCGCTTCGTCGCGCCGCAGCCGGGCCTGCCGCCGCCGGAGCTGGCGTTCGAGACGGTCAACAGCCAGTCGCCGATGAGCTACTGGGAGCTGCGCGGGCACGTCACGTTCCTGCTCGGCGAGGCCGCGCCCGATCCGCGCCTGAACGCGGTGTCGCAGATCGCCGGCCAGTTCGTGCGGCGCTGGCAGACGCTGTGGTTCCGCTTCGGCGCGGACGAATCGGCGCTGCCGCAGTACCGCGGCGTGCTCGACGACTTCCTGGCCCAGATCGGCCGCGCCGCGCAGGGACTCACGCTGCGCAACGGCGCGGACTTCGTCTTCGCCACGCACGGGCTGTTCCGGCGCGCGGTCAAGCGCGCTGCCGCGGGCTGATCGCGGCGGCCGGCGCGCAGGCCGCGCGCGTCCCGCGGACCGGGAACATTCAGCCCCGCCTCGGCCTCGGGCGCTAGAATCGCCCGGGTGCGTCCGACGCGCCGACGCCGCGCGTCGCACGACCGGCTCCCAACCCGTAAGGAGGCAGGCATGGCCGCGACACCCGGTTCCGACAGACCCTTCCTTTCCGACATCCAGACGATCCGCCGGCGCGCGCGCGAGCACATCGAACGCGGCGCGGTGACCGACAGCTACTCGCTGGACCGCGAAACCGTGCTCAAGCTGCTCAACGAGGCGCTGGCGACCGAGCTGGTCTGCGTGCTGCGCTACAAGGCGCACTACTACCTGGCCTCGGGCATCAACGCCAAGAGCGTCGCGGCCGAGTTCCTCGAGCACGCCAACGAGGAGCAGGAGCACGCCGACCGCATCGCCGAGCGCATCACCCAGCTCGACGGCACGCCGAACTTCGAGCCGGACGGCCTGTCCGGACGCAGCCATTCCGAGTTCGTCGTGCCCGAGGACCTCGCCGCGATGATCGAGGAGAACCTCGTCGCCGAGCGCATCGCGATCGACAGCTACCGCGAGATCATCAACTACGTCGGCGACCGCGACACCACGACCAAGCGCCTGCTCGAGGAGATCCTCGCGGTCGAGGAGGAGCACGCCGAGGACATGAAGACGCTGATGGAGCACTTCGGCCAGAAGGGCGAGCCGGCCAAGCCGGCCGAACGCGCATAGGCGCCGGGCCGAAGCGGCGCTGACGGGCAGGCTAGGGGAGGGCAGGCGATGGACGCATCGGGCAGGGGTTCGTGGCTGTGGCGCGGCATCGCGCTGGTCGTCGCCGTCTACGTCGTCGGCGTGCTGGCGCTGATGGCGTGGTGGGACCACGAGCCGGACCACTTCGACGTCGCCGCCGTCGCGCAGGCGCGCGCGGCGGCGCACGGCCACAAGCCGGTGACCGGCTCGGCGACGACCGCGGCACTCGCCGAGTCCGCGCGCACGCTGCTGGACAAGCGCGGCGGCTACCTCAGCAACGACCGCCTGCCGCCGGGCGTGCTGATGGACAACGTGCCGAACTGGGAATTCGGCGTGCTGACGGCCACGCGCGACCTCGCCCGCGAGCTGCGCAACCGCTTCGCCCGCTCGCAGTCGCAGTCGGAGGAGGACCCGGACCTCAAGGAAGCCGACCCGCTGTTCTCCAGCCCGAACGACCGCTGGCTGCTGCCGAGCTCCGAAGGCCAGTACCGCAAGGCGATCGCGCACGTCGAAGGCTACCTGGAGCGGCTCGGCCGCGGCGATCCGAACGGCGCGCAGTTCTACGCCCGCGCGGACAACCTCGCCGACTATCTCGACCTGGTCTCCAGCCGGCTCGGCAGCCTGTCGCAGCGGCTGTCGGCCAGCGTCGGCCAGCTCCGCCTCGAGGGCGACGCGCCGGTGGACGCCGCGGCCACGCCCGCGCCTGCGCCCGCGCACGGCGCCCAGGTCGTGCGCACGCCGTGGACGAAGATCGACGACGTCTTCTACGAGTCGCGCGGCTACACCTGGGCGCTGCTGGAGCAGCTGCAGGCGTTCGAGATCGACTTCGCGCCGACGCTCGAGCGCAAGAACGCCGTGGTCAGCCTGAAGCAGATCATCCGCGAGCTGGAGGAGGCGCAGAAGCCGCTGCGCAGCCCGATCGTGCTCAACGGCAGCCCGTTCGGCTTCTTCGCCAACCATTCGCTGGTCATGGCCAACTACATCTCGCGCGCGAACGCGGCGGTGATCGACCTGCGCGAGCTGCTCAAGCGCGGCTGACGCGCCGCGCGGCGGGCCGCCCGCGCCGCGGCGCCGCGCCGCGCGACAGCGCGGGCGCGGCATGCCAAGATTCCGCCTTTCCGGCTGGCTCCTGCGCTTTCGTGACGACGACTTCCGCGTTTTCCGCGCCCGGCGCGCGCCCGTCCTGGCGCGCGCTGCTGGCGCACCCGTTCTTTCCGGGCCTGCTGCTGCTGGCGCCGATCGTGTTTCTGCTCGCGCCGGTGCCGATCGACGAGACGCGCTACCTGGCCGTCGCCTGGGAGATGCGCCAGACCGGCGAATTCCTCGTGCCGCACCTGAACGGCGCGACCTACGCGCACAAGCCGCCGCTGCTGTTCTGGCTGATCAACCTGGGCTGGCTGTTCACCGGCGTGCACGCCTGGACCGCGCGCGCGATGACGCTGCTCTGCTCGGCGCTGAGCCTGCTGCTGATGCACCGCCTGACGCTGCGGCTGACCGGCTCGGCCGCGGCCGCGCGGCAGTCGATGTGGCTGCTGCTCGGCGCGGTGTACTTCGCCGCGTTCGCCAACGCGATCATGTTCGACGTGCCACTGACCACCTGCGTCCTGCTGGCCGTGCACGGCATCTGCGACCTCGCCGACGGGCGCAGGCGCCGCGGCATCCTGGTCACGGGACTGGCGATCGGGCTCGGCATCCTGGTCAAGGGGCCGGTCATGCTGCTCGACGTGGCGTTCGTCGCGCTGGCCGCGCCGTGGTGGCACGCCGACCGCCTGCGCGGCCGGCGCGCCGGCTACTTCGGCGCGCTGGGGCTTTCCGTACTGTTCGGCGCGGCGATCGCGCTGGCCTGGGCGATTCCGGCCGCGCTGCACGGCGGCCCGGAGTACGCGCGCGCGATCTTCCTGAACCAGACGCTGGACCGCATCGAAGGCGTCAAGGGCGCGAGCACGCACGGCCGCCCGTGGTGGTGGTACTGCGCAGTGTTCCCGCTGATGCTGCTGCCGTGGCCGCTGGTCGTCCGCTTCGCGCGGGCGAAGCTCGCGGCGCTGGCCGGCGACCCGGCGGCGCGCATGGCCCTGGCCTGGGTCGTGCCGACGTTCGTCGCATTCTCGTTCGTCGGCGGCAAGCAGCCGCACTACCTGCTGCCCAGCGTGCCGGGCGTGGCGCTGCTGATCGCGGTGGCGCTCGAGCGCGGCGCGGCGCGCCTACGCGTCGGCCTGTTCGCCGCGGTGCTGATCGCGCTCGGCGTCGCGCTGGTGGCGATCCCGCACTACGTCGGCCTGCGCTCGCCGTACGCGTACACGGCCGACCTGTCGCCGTTCTGGGGCGTGGTCGTCGCGCTGGCCGGCGCGACGCTGCTGTTCGGGCTGCGCCGCATCGTCCATCCGGCCTGGCCGGCCGTGGTCATGCTGGCGGTCGGGCTGATCGTCAAGATCGCCGTGATCGAGGGGCCGGGCGAGCGCTACGACATGGAGCCGGTCGCCGCCGAGATCCGCGCCGCGCAGGAGCGCGGCCAGCCGATCGTGCACCTGGGCTGGCACCACGGCGTGTACGAGTTCGCCGGGCGGCTCACCCAGTCGCTGCCGGCGCTGGAGGAGAAGGCGCAGTTCGAGACCTGGGCGCGCGCGCATCCGGACGGGCTGGTGGTCAGCTTCTACCGCCAGTTCCGCTTCCGCGCCGAGCCGCGCTACACGCAGCCGTTCCGCGGCGGCGAGGTGTCGATCTGGAACGTGCGCGAGGCGCTCGCCTCGGGCTTCGACCCGCACGTGGCGCACACGCGCGACGACGAGCCCGCCTCGGACGAATGACGCCCGAGGCGCGCCGGGACGGAGTTCAGAAGCCGGGCTTGTGCTCGGCGCTGCGGTAGCGCTCGGCGCCGGCGGCGATCTCCGCCTTGGCCGCGGCCGCGTCGGACCAGCCGTCGACCTTCACCCACTTGCCCTTCTCGAGGTCCTTGTAGTGCTCGAAGAAGTGGCCGATGCGCTCGAGCCAGTGGCCGGAGACCTGGGCGATGTCGGCGATGTGCGCGTAGCCGGCGAAGATCTTCGCGTGCGGCACGACCACGAGCTTCTCGTCGGCGCCGGCTTCGTCGGTCATGCGCAGCATGCCGACCGGGCGGCAGCGGATCACCGAGCCGGGCACCAGCGGCAGCGGCAGGATGACCAGCGCGTCGAGCGGGTCGCCGTCGCCGCCGAGCGTCTGCGGCACGTAGCCGTAGTTGCACGGATAGCGCATCGGCGTGGACAGCACGCGGTCGACGAAGATCGCGCCGCTGGCCTTGTCCACCTCGTACTTGACCGGCTCGGCGTCCTTCGGAATCTCGATGATGACGTTGATCTCGTCCGGCACGTCGGCGCCGGCGGGAACGCGTTCCAAACCCATTGACTGCTCCTTTTGCGCCCGTCCGGCCCAGGCCGGCGCGAGGCGATGTCGGCCGCGCGGCGGCGCCGCGCGCTGGCGGGCGGGCGCCCGCGGGGCGCGAAGAATACGGCAAAAGGATGCGGCAGCGCAGCAATCGGGCGGCCGGCGCGGCCGCCCGCGACCGGCTCAGGCGCCGAGCGCCGCCTTGAGCTTGGCGACCTCGTCGGGGAACCAGTTTCCGTTCTGCTCGAGCGCCTCGGAGACGACCTTCTCGGCCTCGGCCGGGCGGTGCAGCGCCTTCAGCGCCTTGACGCGCAAGGTCGCCACGGCCAGGCGGTTCTCGCCGTAGGCCTTGTCGGCAGCCTGCTCGAGCAGCGGCAGCGCCGCCGCGGCTTGCCCGCGCTCGAGCAGGCTGCGGCCGTAGCGGTAGGCGTAGACGTAGTCGTCCGGGTAGGCCGCGATCAGCTTCGGATACAGCGCGTCGAGCTCGTCGGTGCGCCGGGCGCGCGCGAGATAGACGCGCAGGTTGTCGGCGAGGTTGCGGTCGCGGCCGAGCTCGCCGCCGAGCCCGGCCTTGGCCGCCTCGATCGCGCGGTCCAGCACCGCCTTCTCCGCGGCCGCGTCGCCGAGCGCCGCGTCGAGGTCGGCCGCGGCCAGTACGCTGCTGCGCTGGTCGGCGCAGTCGGGGCGGGCGACGAAGACGTGCTCGTCGAGCAGCTTCGCCAGCGGCGCCTTCTGCGGCGCGAGCAGCGCCGCGCGGCGCGGCGGCGGCAGCCTGGCGCTGGCCTCCAGCAGCTGGTCGACGACGTACGGGCGATCGCAGCCGACGTTGCCGGCGAGCACGCGCCCGGCGGCGGCGACCGCCGCGGCATCGTCCTTGGCCTGCACGGCGCGCGCGAGCGCCAGGCGGTCGAGCAGCAGCGCCGTCGCGCGTTCGGCGCCGGCGCGGTCGCGCACGGCCTTCGGCAGGTGGCGATACCAGTCGAGCCCGGCGCGGCCTTCGCCGCGCGCCTGGTACGAGCCGAGCACGGTCGCCACGGCCTCGAGCGATCCGGCCGCCGCCTCGCGCTTGTAGCCGTCGAGCGTGTTTGCGCCGGCGAGGATCTTCTCCAGCTTCGGATAGAACGCCTCGCGTGGCTGCTCGGCGAGGATGCGGCCGAGCTCCTCGCCGTTCTCGTTCAGCACGACGTACGCCGGCAGCGCCTTGACCTCGAGCTTCTTCATCCATGCCGCGCCGTCCGGCGAGTCGGCGTCGAGCTCGGCCACGACCACCTTCGCCTCGACCGCCTTCCACTCGGGGCCGTTCAGCACGTGCGTCGCCATGAAGTAGCACGAGTAGCACCAGGGCGCGCGGAAGTCGAGCAGCACCGGCTGGTGCGCCTTGCGCGCCTGCGCGAGCGCGTCGGCCGCGCTCGCGGCCGGCTCGGCCGCGCCGAGCGGCGCCGTGCAGGCCAGCGCCAGCAGCAGGAGGGCGCGCCTCATCGCGCGGCCTCGGGCGCCGGCGAGATCGCGCGGCCGCGGAGCTGCTCCCAGAGGAACGTGTACGCCAGCGCGTGCATGAACGCCGACTGCCGGTTGTCCGCGGCGGCACCGTGCCCGCCCTCGGTGTTCTCGTAGAACCATACGTTCGGATGTCCCATGTCCTGCATCTTCGCCGCCATCTTGCGCGCCTGCACCGGGCCGACGCGGTCGTCGCTGGTCGCGGTATAGAACAGGACCGGCGGGTAGTCCACGTCCTTGCGCACATTTCGATAGGGCGAGATGTTCTGAATGAACGCCCATTCGCCGGGGTCGTCCGGATCGCCGTATTCGGCGATCCACGACGCGCCGGCCGACAGCTTCGTGTAGCGGCGCATGTCCAGCAGCGGCACCTCGCAGACGATCGCGCCGAACAGCCCGGGATGAAGCGTGAGCATGTTGCCGACGAGCAGGCCGCCGTTGCTGCCGCCTTCGGCGCCGAGACGCTCGCGCGAGGCGATGCCGCGGCGGACGAGGTCCTCGGCCACCGCGGCGAAATCCTCGTAGGCGCGCATGCGGTTCTGCTTCAGCGCGGCCTGGTGCCAGCGCGGACCGTATTCGCCGCCGCCGCGGATGTTCGCCACGACGTAGACGCCGCCGCGCTCGAGCCAGGCGCGGCCCATGCTGCCGCTGTAGGCGGGCTGCAGCGAGACCTCGAAGCCGCCGTAGCCGTAGAGCAGCGTCGGACGCGCGCCGCCGGCGCCGAGATCCTTCGGCCCGACGACGAAGTACGGCACGCGCGTGCCGTCCGTGGAGCGGGCGAAGAACCGCTGCACCTCGCATGCCGAGGCATCGAAGAACGCCGGCGAGCGCTTGATCGGCTGCGCCTCGCCGCGGCCCAGCGTGCCGTGGTACAGCGTCGTCGGCGTGAGATAGCCGCTGACGGTGAGGAAATAGTCGTCGCTCGCGTCCGCGTCCACGCCGCCGGCCTCGATCGTCGTCAGCGGCGGCGCGCCGCCGAGCTCCTCGCGCGCCCATTCGCCGCTCCGTGGCGTGAGCACCTCGAGACGGCTGACGACGTCGTCGAGCACGTTCAGCACGAGCCGGTGGCGCGTCCACGAATGGCCGGCCAGCGAGGTCGTGTCGCCCGGCGTGAACAGCGCGACGAGCTCGCGCCGACCGGCCATGTAGTCGTCGAACCGCGCGGCCAGCAGCGCGCCGGACGGATGGGTGACGCCGCCCACGGTCCAGGCGGTGCGCAGGTGGACGAGCAGCCATTCGCGATGCACGTCGAGGCTCGCGTCCGATGGCACGTCGATCTTCGCCAGCGTGCCGTCGCTGCCACGCAGGAACGTCTCGCTGGCGTAGAAGTCGATCGTGCGCGTGACGAAGTCGCGCTCGAAGCCCGGCGTCAGGTCGCGCGTCGCGCCGACGGCGAGATCGTCGTCCCGGCCCTCGTACACCAGCGTCGCCTCGGCCAGCGGCGTGCCGCGCTTCCATTCCTTGACGATGCGCGGATAGCTCGATCGCGTCATCGAACCGGGGCCGAAATCGGTGCCGACGTAGAGCCGGTCGCGATCGATCCAGGCCACCTGCGACTTCGCTTCCGGCAGGCGGAAGCCGTCGGCGACGAACGCCTTGTCGACCAGGTCGAACTCGCGCACCACGTCGGCGTCGCCGCCGCCCGGCGACAGGAACACCAGGCAGCGCCGGTAGTCCGGCTTCAGGCAGCGCGCGCCGTGCCAGACCCAGGGCTGCTTCTCGCGCGCGGCCAGCGCGTCGAGATCGAGCACGGTCTCCCAGGCCGGATCGTCCTTGCGGTATTCGGCCAACGTCGTGCGCCGCCAGAGCCCGCGCGGGTGGTTCCGGTCCTTCCACAGGTTGTAGCAGTGCGCACCGAGCTTCTGCACGAACGGGATCTTCGCGTCCGAATCGAGCACCTCGAGGATGCGCCGGCGCGTCGTCTCGAACTCCTGCGTGGCGGCAAAGGCCGCCCTCGTCCGCGCGTTCTGCGCTTCGACCCAGGCGAGCGGCTTCTCGCCGTGGACGTCTTCGAGCCAGAGATAGGGATCGTCGCTGGAGTCGGGCGTGATCACGGCTGACGTCCGCATCGGTGACGAACGGCGGCTCAGCTATCCCGCTCGTCCGCCGATCCCGAGTCGCCGAGCACGCCGAGCCGCAGCAGGATCACCGTGGCGACCGTGCCGAGCAGCGCGATGCCGAGGCAGCCGAGGCCGATCGCGACGCCGATCGCGGCGGTCATCCAGATGCCGGCGGCCGTCGTCAGGCCGCGCACTTGGCGCTCGCTGTCGGACTTCAGGATCGCGCCGGCGCCGATGAAGCCGAGGCCGGTGACGATGCCCTGGATCACGCGCGACAGGCCTTCGGTCGACAGGCCCGCGCCGGCGCAGGCGATGATGAACACGGCCGTGCCCAGGCAGACCAGGATGTGCGTGCGCAGGCCGGCCGGCTTGCGCGCCTTTTCGCGCTCCCAGCCGATCGCCGCGCCGAGCACGATCGCGCCGACGATGCGGACCACCACCTGGCCGACGTGGCGGATGTCCGGCAGGCCGACCGAGAGTTCTTGCCAGAGCAGGTCCATCGCGTCGTCCTCGCAGCGGCCGCACGACGGGCCGCGGATCGCCACGGTATAGACGATCCCGGGCGGCCGGTCCAGATCGCGGCGCGCATGCGGGGACGCTCCGAGCTCGCCTCGTCGATACGCGGCAAAAAAGAAGCCCCGCGCGAGGCGGGGCTTCGAAGTCGGGCCTGTGCGGTGCGGCTCAGAGCAGCGGCACCAGCAGCAGCGCGACGATGTTGATGATCTTGATCAGCGGGTTCACCGCCGGACCGGCGGTGTCCTTGTACGGATCGCCCACGGTGTCGCCGGTCACGGCGGCCTTGTGCGCATCCGAGCCCTTGCCGCCGAAGTGGCCGTCTTCGATGTACTTCTTGGCGTTGTCCCAGGCGCCGCCGCCGGTGGTCATCGAGATCGCGACGAACAGGCCGGTGACGATCGTGCCGATCAGCAGGCCGCCGAGCGCCTTCGCGCCGAGCAGGAAGCCGACCAGGATCGGCACCGCGACCGGCAGCAGCGAAGGAATCATCATCTCCTTGATCGCCGCCTTGGTCAGCAGGTCGACCGCGCGCGAGTAGTCCGGCTTGGTCGTGCCTTCCATGATGCCGCGGATCTCGCGGAACTGCCGGCGCACCTCCTCGACGACGCTGCCGGCCGCGCGGCCGACCGCCTCCATCGCCATCGCGCCGAACAGGTACGGGATCAGGCCGCCGATCAGCAGGCCGATGATGACCATGTGGTCGGAGATGTCGAACGTGAAGATCTTGTCCGGATGCTGCGCGCCGAGCTTGTGCGTGTAGTCGGCGAACAGCACCAGCGCGGCCAGGCCGGCCGAGCCGATCGCATAGCCCTTGGTGACCGCCTTGGTCGTGTTGCCGACCGCGTCGAGCGGGTCGGTGACCGCGCGCACGTCCGGCGGCAGCTCGCTCATCTCGGCGATGCCGCCGGCGTTGTCGGTGATCGGGCCGTAGGCGTCGAGCGCGACGATCATGCCGGTCATCGACAGCATCGCGGTCGCGGCGATCGCGATGCCGTACAGGCCGGCCAGCCAGTATGCGCCCCAGATCGCGGCGCAGACCGCGAGCACCGGCCAGGCGGTGGCCTTCATCGACACGCCGATGCCGGCGATGATGTTGGTCGCGTGGCCGGTGGTCGAGGCCTGCGCGACGTGGCGCACCGGCGCGTACTCGGTCGCCGTGTAGTACTCGGTGATGACCACCATCGCGCCGGTCAGCACCAGGCCGATGACCGCGCAGCCGAACACGTTCCACACGCCGTAGGTGCTCGTCGCCATCAGCTGCTGCGTGACCGGGATGAAGCCGATCAGCGCGAGCACGCCGGAGACGATCACGCCCTTGTACAGCGCGTTCATGATCTTGCCGCCGCTGGAGGACTTCACGAAGAACGTGCCGATGATCGAGGCGATGATCGACACGCCGCCGATGACCAGCGGGTAGAGCGCGCCGTTCGCGCCGGCCTCGCTGGCCATGACGCCGCCGAGCAGCATCGTGGCGATCAGCGTGACCGCGTAGGTCTCGAACAGGTCGGCGGCCATGCCGGCGCAGTCGCCGACGTTGTCGCCGACGTTGTCGGCGATCACCGCGGGATTGCGCGGGTCGTCTTCCGGAATGCCGGCCTCGACCTTGCCGACGAGGTCGGCGCCGACGTCCGCGCCCTTGGTGAAGATGCCGCCGCCCAGGCGCGCGAAGATCGAGATCAGCGAGGAGCCGAACGCCAGGCCCACCAGCGCGTGCAGCGCCTGGTCCTGCGTATGGCCGGACTTGAGCAGGGCGACGAAGTAGCCGGCCACGCCGAGCAGCGCGAGGCCGACGACCAGCATGCCGGTGATCGCGCCGCCGCGGAACGCGACGGCGAGCGCGCTGGGGATGCCGCCGCGCGCCGCCTCGGCGGTGCGCACGTTCGCGCGCACGGAGATGTTCATGCCGATGTAGCCGGCCAGCCCCGACAGCACCGCGCCGATCGCGAAGCCCGCCGCCGTCCCCCAGTCCAGCGCGAAGCCGATGACCACGAAGAGCACGACGCCGACGATCGCGATCGTGCGGTACTGGCGGTTCAGGTAGGCGCGGGCGCCTTCCTGGATCGCGGCGGCGATCTCCTGCATGCGCGCATTGCCCGCCGGCTTGGCCAGCACCCAGCGAATCGACCAGACGCCGTAGAGAATCGCCAGCACCGCGCAGACCAGCGCGATCGATAACCCGTGTTGTTGCAACAGCATCGAACCCTCCCTTCACGCAGGATTGAGACGGAACAACGGGAAACAGCGGGAACTTGGGCCGAGTATAGCCACGGGTTCCGTGCAGCGCGCATTGGCGCGGCGCAGCATGCGAACGCGGCGGATCGCAGGCCCGGGACGGCCTCGGCGCCCCGCATCCGCACCGGCAGGGAGCGCCTGGGCTCCACGGCTCGCGTCAAGGCGACCAACCCGGTCGGACCGCGGCACGTCGCGTGGCCGCGCCGAGGCGCGGATCGCGGCCGAGGCGCCGATGCGGGCACGCCGCCCCCGCGGCTCCCGGCGGCGACCGTCAGTCGGCGATCGCGTAGTCCGGCAGCTTCTTGGCGACGAGCTGCCGGCGCAGGCGCACGTAGGCGGGCAGGCCGTCCCTGGCGTACGCCGGCGCATCCTCGCCGCGGATCAGCGGCTCGAGGTAGCGCCGCGCGGCGGCGGTGATGCCGTAGCCGTCGCGGTCGATGAAGCCCTTCGGCAGCTTCTTCTCGCGGTTGGCGATCTTCGCGAGCGGCGCGGGCTCGACCTTCCAGCGGTACGGCGAATCGGAGGTGCGCACGATCACCGGCATGACCGCGTTCATTCCGGCCAGGGCGTACCGGACCGCGGCCTTGCCGACGGCGTAGGCCTGGTCGGCGTCGGTCTTCGAGGCGAGGTGCCGCGCCGAGCGCTGCAGGTAGTCCGGCAGCGCCCAATGGTACTTGTAGCCGAGCTTGCGCTTGACCAGATCGGCCAGCACCGGCGCGACGCCGCCGAGCTGCGCGTGGCCGAACGAATCGCGCGTGCCGGCTTCGGCGAGGAACGCGCCGTCCGCGTCGCGCAGGCCTTCGGAGGCGACCACGGTGCAGTAGCCGACGCGCTCGACCGTGGCCTTGACGCGTGCGAGGAACGCCGCTTCGTCGAACGGGATTTCCGGAAACAGGATCAGGTGCGGCGGATCGCCCGGCGCGCGCGCGGCGAGCCCGCCCGCGGCGGCGATCCAGCCGGCGTGGCGGCCCATGACCTCGATGATGAACACCTTGGTCGACGACTCGCACATCGATTCGACGTCGAGGCTGGCCTCGGCGACCGACACCGCGGTGTACTTGGCCACCGAGCCGAAGCCGGGGCAGCAGTCGGTGACGGCGAGGTCGTTGTCGACGGTCTTGGGCACGCCGATCACCTGGATCGGGTAGCCGAGCGCCTTGCCGATCGCGGAGATCTTCAGCGCCGTGTCGGCCGAGTCGTTGCCGCCGTTGTAGAGGAACCAGCGGATGTCGTGCGCGCGGAACACCTCGATCAGGCGCTCGTACTGCGCGCGGTCCTGCTCGATCGACTTCAGCTTGTAGCGGCACGAGCCGAACGCGCCGCCGGGGGTGCGGCGTAGTGCCGCAATCGCCGCGCGCGACTCCTTGCCGGTGTCGATGAGCTCCTCGCGCAGCGCACCGATGATGCCGTTGCGCGCGGCGAGCACGGGCACGCGCGCCGCGCGCGCGGTCTCGATGACGGCGCAGGCGGTCGCGTTGATGACCGCGGTGACGCCGCCGGATTGTGCGTACAGCAGCTTGCCCTGACTCATGCGTCCTCCTGGAACATGCGAACGGCGCCGGGCGGCGCGCTGCGGCGGCGTTCCGGCGGCGACCGCCGCGGCGGCCGGTCCGGCGCGCCGCGCGCCGCTCGCGCGGACCACGGTTTGACACTGCTACGGCCAGCCGCTAGCGTTGTCGCCATTCTAGATCGGTTCGAAACGTGCGTTCGGAAAACAGGCTCCGGCGCGCAGTCGAAGGGCGCAGGAGTCTGCGGACGGGCGCGGCGTGACCGCGCGTATCGGACGGCGGCCGCGGCGTTCGCGAGCATTCCGCCATCCAGTTCACTTTCGCGAATGCATCGCCGTCGTGGCGGCATCGGAGCAACATGCGACTCGTTCTACTCGGCGCGCCCGGCTCGGGCAAGGGCACGCAGGCGGAGATCCTGAAGACCGAACTCGGCGTGCCGCACATCTCCACGGGCGACCTGCTGCGCGCGGCCGTGAAGGCCGGTTCGCCGCTGGGCCTGAAGGCCAAGGCGGTGATGGACGCCGGCCAGCTCGTGTCCGACGACATCGTGCTCGGCATGCTCGAGGAGCGCCTGGCGCAGCCGGACACCGCGACCGGCTTCATTCTCGACGGCTATCCGCGCAACCTCGCCCAGTGCGCCGCGCTGGAGAAGCTGCTGGCGCGCATCGGTCAGCCGCTCGACGTCGCGGTGAAGCTCGAGGTGCCCGCCGAGCTCATCGTCGAGCGCATCGCCGGCCGCGCCGCGGAGCAGGGCCGCAAGGACGACACGCCGGAAACCGTGCGCGAGCGCCTGCGCGTCTACGCGGAGCAGACCGAGCCGGTCGCCGCGCATTTCGCCCAGCTCGGCAAGCTCAAGGTCGTGGACGGCGTCGGCGAGCTCGCCGAGGTCTCGCAGCGCATCCTGGGCGCGCTGCCGGCGCAGGACGCGGCTTGACGCCGCCCGGAACGGGGTCGGTTCACGTTCCGTTCGAGGGCCTGCGCGGCCTGCCGGCGTCGGGAAGGCGCACCTGACCCCCTTTCCCTGCCCATGAGCCCGTCTCTGACATCGCTTCCGCCCGGGCTGCCGTCCCGGGTGTTCGACTTGTGCCTGCTGCGCGGCGGGCCGCAGGATCTGCCCTACTCGCCGCGCCTGCTCGTCGCGCTGATCGTCGCCAGCACGGCGGTGGACGCGTTCGCCGGCCACCTGATCGGCGACGTGGACGGCGCGCTTGCGCGCTCGCTGCTGTCGACGCTGGTCGTGCTGGGGCTGTGCCGCCTCGCGTTGACCGTGCGCAGCCTGCAGAACCGCTTCGTGCAGACCGCGATCGCGCTGGTCGCCTGCGGCATCGCGTTCTCGCTGGTGCAGCTGCCGTTCGTGCTGATGGCCGGGCCGGTGCCCGCGCCGGGAACGGCGCTGACCGGCGCGCAGATCCTGGCCGGCTGGGCCACGCTCGCGCTGCTGGTCTGGCAGCTCGCGGTGTCCGCCCACGTCATGCGCCACGCGATCGAGTCCTCGTTCGGGCTCGCGTTCGCGCTGGTGGTGTCCTGGCTCGTCGCCTACTGGGCGCTGCTGCGCCTTCTGTCGGCCCCGGCGCCGTAGGCCCGCCATGCACCTGCACATACTCGGCATCTGCGGCACGTTCATGGGCGGGATCGCCGCGCTCGCGCGCGAGCTCGGCCACACCGTGGAGGGATCGGACGCGAACGTCTATCCGCCGATGAGCACGCAGCTCGAGCGCCTCGGCATCGCGCTGAAGCAAGGCTTCAAGGCCGAGCATCTCGAGCACGCGCCGGATCTCGTCGTCGTCGGCAATGCGCTGTCGCGCGGCAATCCCGCGGTCGAGCACGTGCTCGACGCGCGCCTGCGCTACGTCTCCGGGCCGCAATGGCTCGGCGAGACGCTGCTCGCCGGGCGGCCGACGCTCGCGGTGGCCGGCACGCACGGCAAGACCACGACCACCTCGCTGCTCGCCTGGCTGCTCCAGGCGCAGGGATTCGAGCCCGGCTTCCTGGTCGGCGGCGTGCCGGCCAACTTCGGCGTCTCCGCCCGGCTCGGCGGAAGAAAACGGGGTCAGGTTCACTTATCCGGCGGGCGCGACGCAATCGGCCCGCAAGGCGCGGAAAGCGAACCTGACCCGGTTTTCGTCGTCGAGGCGGACGAGTACGACACCGCCTTCTTCGACAAGCGCTCGAAGTTCGTGCACTACCGGCCGACGGTCGCGATCCTCAACAACCTCGAATACGACCACGCGGACATCTTCCCGGACGTCGCCGCGATCCAGCGCCAGTTCCATCACCTCGTGCGCACCGTGCCCGGCAACGGCCGGCTGATCGTCAACGCCGAGGACGCGCGCCTGGCCGAGGTGCTGGCGATGGGCTGCTGGACGCCGGTGGAGACGTTCGGCATCGAACGGGGCGACTGGCGCGCGCGCCTGCTCGCCGCGGATGGCTCGGCGTTCGTCGTCTCCCGCTATGGGCGCGAGCTCGGCGAGGCGCGCTGGACGCTGACCGGCCGGCACAACGTGATGAACGCGCTCGCCGCGCTCGCCGCCGCGCAGGCGGCCGGCGCCGACGCCGCGCAGGCGCTGGCGGCGCTGGCCGACTTCCGCGGCGTGGCGCGGCGCATGGAGCAGGTCGCCGAGGCCGGCGGCGTGCGCGTCTACGACGACTTCGCGCATCATCCGACCGCCATCGCCACCACGCTCGCCGGCCTGCGCGCGAAGGTCGGCGGCGCGCGCATCCTGGTCGGCATGGAGCCGCGCTCGAACTCGATGCGCATGGGCGCGCACGCGGACGAGCTCGCGCCTTCGCTGCGCGACGCCGACCTGATCGTGTTCCTGCAGCGGCCGAACCTGCCCTGGGACGCGGCCCGCGTCGTCGACGCGCTCGGCGGGCGCGGCCGCATCGCCGCCGACGTCGGCGCGCTCGTCGCCGCGCTGGCCGAGGCCGCGCGCCCCGGCGACCACGTCGTGTTCATGTCCAACGGCGGGTTCGAGGACGCGCCGCGGCGCTTCGCCGCTGCGCTGTCCGCGCGAAAGCAATAGACTGCGGCAGGTGGAGTCGGCCGACATTCCGCTGTTCCCGCTGTCCGCGGTGCTGTTTCCCGGCGGCCCGCTCCGCCTGCGCATCTTCGAGCCGCGCTATCTCGACCTGGTGCGCGAATGCTCGCGCGGCGGGCTGGGCTTCGGCGTCTGCCTGATCCTGGCCGGGCGCGAGGTCGGCGAGCCGGCGGTGCCCGCGGCCGTCGGCACGCTGGCGCGCATCACCGATTTCTACACGCTGCCCGACGGCCTGCTCGGCATCGACGCCGAAGGCGGCGCACGCTTCGACGTCGCCACGACGCGCGTGCGCGACAACGGCCTGGTGCACGGGAAGGTGCGCTTCTGGCCCGACGAGCCGGTCGTGCCGGTGCCGCCGGAGCACGGGCTGCTGACGTCGATCCTGGAGCGCCTGTGCGAGCGCATCGGCGGCGCCTACGCCCGCGCCGACCGCGCGCGCTTCGACGACGCCAGCTGGGTCGGCTTCCGGCTCGCCGAGACGCTGCCGCTGGCGCAGCCGGAGAAGCAGCACCTGCTGCAGATGACCGACCCGCTGCAGCGGCTGGCGCAGCTCGCCTGCTACATTCCGCGCTTTCAGCGCGGCTGAGGCGGCGCGGACGGAACGGAGAACGACGATGAAATACCTGCACACGATGATCCGCGTGCGCGACCTCGACGCGGCGCTGCGCTTCTTCTGCGAGGGCCTGGGCCTGCGCGAGGTGCGCCGCAAGGACAACGAGGCCGGCCGGTTCACGCTGGTGTTCCTGTGCGCGCCGGAAAGCCCGGAGGCCGAGATCGAGCTCACCTACAACTGGAGCTCGACCGAGGACTACGGCTCGGCGCGCAACTTCGGCCACCTCGCGTTCCGCGTCGACGACATCTACGCCACCTGCGCGCGCCTGCAGGCGATGGGCGTCACGATCAACCGGCCGCCGCGCGACGGCCACATGGCCTTCGTGCGCTCGCCGGACCTGATCTCGATCGAGCTGCTGCAGAAAGGCGACCCGCTGCCCCCGGCCGAGCCCTGGGCGTCGATGCCGAACACCGGAACCTGGTGAATGGGGTTGGTGCCGGTAAAGGCGGAACCTGAACCACGAAGCACACGAAGGAAAACCTGAATCCGCTCTTCTCCGTGCGCTCGGTGTGCTGCGTGGGCCATGCTTTTCGCCGCCGATGATGCGTTGAAGGCAAGAGCGCGAACCACGAAGCACACGAAGGGAAAAACTGAAATCCGCTCTGCTCCGGGTACTCGGTGTGCTGCGTGGTCCATGCTTTTCCGCGTTCGATCGCAGAAGCTCGAGCCCACGAAGCCCGCGAACCTCCATGGTGTTTTCCTGATCTCCCCTTCGTGTCCTTCGTGCGCTTCGTGTTTCAATCTTCTTTCCGCTTCGACAGAGACAACCGATGAACACGCCCGATCTGCTCGCTCTCGGCCGGCGCTACTGGCTGCCGGTCTACAAGCCGCGCGACGTGGTCCTGGAGCGCGGCGAGGGCGCGCGCGTGTGGGACCGCGACGGCCGCGACTACGTGGATTTCGGCGCCGGCATCGCCGTGAACGCGCTCGGCCATTGCGACCCGGACCTCGTCGCCGCGCTGACCGCGCAGGCCAACAAGCTCTGGCACACCAGCAACGTGTTCTACAGCGAGCCGCCGCTGCGCCTGGCCGAGGAACTCGTCACCGCCTCCGGCTTCGCCGAGCGCGCGTTCCTCTGCAACTCCGGCGCCGAAGCGAACGAGGCGGCGATCAAGCTGGTGCGGCGCTGGGCCGCGGCGCAGGAGCGCGCGCCGGAGCGCCGCGTCATCGTCACGTTCCACGGTTCGTTCCACGGCCGCACGCTGGCGACGGTGACCGCGACCGCGCAGCCCAAGTACCAGCAAGGCTACGAGCCGCTGCCGGCCGGTTTCCGCCACGTGGCGTTCAACGATGCCGACGCGCTCGCCGAGGCGCTCGCGCCGGGCGACGTGGCCGCGGTGATGCTCGAGCCGGTGCAGGGCGAAGGCGGCGTGCTGCCGGCGGCGCCGGGCTTCCTGCGCCGCGTGCGCGAGCTGTGCGACCGGCACGGCGCGCTGCTCGTGCTCGACGAGATCCAGTGCGGCATGGGCCGCAGCGGCACGCTGTTCGCGCACGTCCAGGACGGCGTCACGCCGGACATCGTCACGCTGGCCAAGGCGCTCGGCTGCGGCTTTCCGATCGGTGCGATGCTCGCCGGGCCCAGGGTCGCGCAGGTCATGCAGTACGGCGCGCACGGCTCGACGTTCGGCGGCAACCCGCTCGCCGCCGCGGTGGCCCGCGTCGCGCTGCGCAAGCTCGCCTCGCCGCAGCTGCTGGCGAACGTCGCGCGCCAGGCGCAGGCGCTGCGCGACGGCCTTGCCGCGATCGACGCCGGGCTCGGCCTGTTCGCCGAAGTGCGCGGGCGCGGCCTGATGCTCGGCGCGGCGCTCGCCCCGGCGCATGCGGGCAAGGCCGCCGCGATCCTCGACCAGGCGGCGGCGCACGGTCTGCTGCTGCTGCAGGCCGGCCCGGACGTGCTGCGCTTCGTGCCGCCGCTGAACATCGCCGATGCCGACGTGGCCGAGGGCCTGCGCCGCCTGCGCGCGGCGCTCGCGGCGTTCCTCGCCGGGTAGCGCGCCGCGCGCGCTCAGCCGGCTTGCGCCGCGCCGGCGGTCGCGGCCGCCGGGCCGATGCGGAAGCGGCAGGCGTGGCCGCCGCGCAGCAGGCATTCCAGGTGCTGGATCGGGCGCCCGGTCGCTGCTTCCATGAATGCGAGGTCGAAGCGGCAGACGTCCGGATGCGCATGCGCCAGCGCGTGGAACACGCAGTTGTAGGCCTCGACCTGCGTCTCGCCGTCGCGGCGCACGGCCATCGCCTCGTAGCCGAGCGCGTCGAGCTGCGCGGCCAGCGCGGCGGCGGTCTCGTCCGCGTCGGCGGTCTCGTCCGCGTCGGCGGCGCCCAGGGTGGCGGCGGCGGACGCGCCGAGGCGGCGGCCGATGTCGAGCAGCATCGCCTGCACGCCGGCCGTGCCGGCATGCGCGTACACGTGCTCCAGCATGCTCGTCGCGATCAGGCCGTAGTTGCGCGGGAACAGCTCGCGGCCGGCGGGCAGCAGCAGGTAGCAGGCCCGCGGGCGGCCGCCGGTCGGACGCGTGCTGCCGCGTCCGACCAGGCCGGCCGTGATCAGCGCGGTCAGATGCTGCCGGACCGCATTGTGGGTGACGCCGAGCGCCGCGCACAGCATCTCCACCGTCGCCCCCTGCGGCGAGTGCAGCAGCGCACGCAGCAGCTTCTGCTGCGTCGGCCCAAGCTGGCGGAGCGCGCTGGCCGGCTTCATGCGGCCTTGCCGGGGAACTGCTTGGCGATGCCGTCCGCGAGCGCGTCGGCGATCGTGTCCATGTGCGCCTTCATCGCGCTCCAGGTCGCCGCTTCGGCGCGCGCGTCGCCGCGCATGATCGCGTCGATCTGCTCGGAATGATGCGCGACGTGCGCGAGCAGCAGGCTGCGCACCGCGTCGTCGGGCAGGTTCGGATTGGCGCCGGACAGGAACTTCGCGATCTCGCCCGCGTTCGCGGTGAGCTGGTTCATCGCCTTGTCGGCGGCGGCGGCGTCGCCGGCGTGGCGCGCGTCGGTCAGCGCCTTGACGCCGCCCCAGTGCCCGGCCAGCAAGGTCAGCATCTGCTGGCCGGCCGCGGCGCCGTAGAACCCGCCGACCGCGTCGGCGATCTGCCGGGCGTTGGCGACCACCGCCTCGGCCGCCTTGCCGGCCGCGGCCGCATCGCCGGCCTTGACCGCCGTCGCGTACGCGCGCGCGTGCTCGACGTGGCCGAGCCAGAGCTCGCGCATGGCCGCGTGCAGCTTGGGTGCGGTGGTCGATGCGGCGGCGTGACCGGCCTGCCCGGCGGCGTGGGTCGGCGCGATGCCGGCGGCGAGCGAAATGCCCAGCACCAGCGCACAGGCCAGTGAGATCGGTTGCATGGGAGGTCTCCGTTGCGCCGTCCCGGTGACGGCAGGGCCATCCTGCCGCGCCTGCAACGATAGTAAACCTCGATATGTGTAAAGCGCGAAAACACGGCATCCCGCGCTCTGCCCGGGCGTTCGGCGCTAGCCGCGCTCGCGCCAGCGCACCTGGTAGAGGTCGTGGCGGCGGTCCTTGAGGTTCTGCACGGTGCCGCCGTTGCGCGCGCGGGCGAGGTCCTCCAGGCGCAGGTCCGCCCACAGCACCATTTCGGTGTTCGGCGTCGAATCGGCGGCGATGCCGTCGCGCGCGAACGGGAAGTCGCACGGCGTCAGGATGCAGCTCTGCGCGTACTGGACGTCGAAGTTGTTGACGCCCGGCAGGTTGCCGACGTTGCCGGACAGCACCACGTAGCACTGGTTCTCGACCGCGCGCGCCTGGCTGCAGTAGCGCACGCGCAGGTAGCTCTGGCGCTCGTCGGTGCAGAACGGCACGAACAGCAGCAGCGCGCCCTGGTCGGTCAGGTGGCGGGCGAGCTCGGGGAACTCGGCGTCGTAGCAGATCATGATGCCGATCGGCCCGCAGTCGGTCGGGATCGCCGCCGCCTGGCTGCCGCCGCGGATGCCCCACCAGGCGCGCTCGTTCGGCGTCGGGTGGAGCTTCTCGCGCGCGTGCACCGAACCGTCGCGCAGGCAGACGTAGCAGACGTTGCGCATCTCGCCGTCCTCGACCAGCGTCGGATGCGAGCCGGCGACGACGTTGATGTTGTAGCGCACGGCCAGGTCGCTGAAGAGCGCCTTCACGCGGTCGGTGTAATCGGTGAGGCGGCGGATCGCCTCGACCGAGGGCAGCGGCGCGTTCTCGATCGACAGCAGCTGCAGCGTGATCATTTCCGGGAACAGCACGAAATCCGACTCGTAGCCGGCGGCGATCTCGACGAAGTACTCCACCTGCGTGGCGAAATCCTCGAAGCGCGCGATGCGCCGCTGCTGGTACTGGATCGTGGCCACGCGGATCAGGTTCTGCGCGCGCCCGGCGCCCTTCGCCACCGGCACCTTCGGCTGATCGAGCCGGTGCGGATCGCGCCAGACCAGCAGCGCGGCGTAGCCCATCGAGTCGCGGTCGCCGGGCAGGTAGCCCGGCAGCACGCCGACCAGCTCGAAGCCGTTGCGCAGCTGGAAGCTCAGCGTGGGATCGCGCACGCGCCCGTCGCGCACGGCCTGCGCGTACGCCTCGGCCGAGCCGTACGCGGCCAGGCGCCGGCGCAGGCCCGGCATGCGTCCGCCGAAGACGATGCCGCGCAGGCCCAGGCGGTGGCACAGCCGCTTGCGCGCGGCGTACAGCCGGCGGCCGATGCGCAGGCCGCGGTAGCCCGGATCGACGCACACGTCCATGCCGTACAGCCAGTCGCCGCGCTCGTCGTGGCGCGACGCATAGCCGCCGCCGGTGATCTCGTGCCAGCTGTGCGCGCGCATCGCGCTGGCCTCGTCGATGCGGAACGTCGCGCAGAAGCCGACGACGCGGCCCTCGTACTCGGCGACGAACTGCCCTTCGGGAAAGCGCGCCTGCTGGCCGCGCAGCATGTCGGCCGAATGGCCCCATTCGCTGCCGTAGACGCGCGCGGTCAGCTCGACCAGGGCCGGGATGTCGGCCGCGCGCGCGGTGCGCACGATCAGCTTCGCCTTGTGTTCGCCGTCCACGGTTCGCCTCCCGGCACCGGCCTCAGCGCGCCGCCGCGGCGCGCGTGCGGCGGCAGACCAGCAGTACGGTATCGATGCGCGCGTCGTCGATCCAGCCGCGCTGCAGCGCGAGCGGCTTCTGCGCGTGCACGCCGAGCGGCATGAACACGCGGTTGTACCACCACATCGCGCGCCGCCGCTGGTGCACCAGGAACCACAGGCCGAGGTCGAGCAGGCGCGAGGAGGCCGGCTGCATGCCGTACGCGGCGCTGCGCTCGACGGCGAAGCCGTGGCGCGCCAGCTTGGCCTCGAGGTCGGCGCGTTCGTAGCGGCGGCGATGCCCGACGAACGCGTCGAACGCGGTCCAGGCGTCCTCGTGCAGCGGCACCGAGAGCAGCAGCGCCGCGCCGTCGGCGCTGACGCGGGCGAGTTCGGCCAGCGCGCCCTCGTCGTCGTCGACGTGCTCGAGGATGTCGAACGCGCAGACGCAGCCGAACGCGGCGTCGGCGAACGGCAGCGCATTGATCAGGCCGACGCTGGCGCGGGCCGCGCGCGCGCGCAGGCGTCTGGCCGCCTGCAGGCTGATGTCGACGAAGACGGTGCCCTGCAGCGGCAGGCGCGGGCGCAGGCCGGGCGCGACCTCCAGGCGCGGCGTGCCGGCCGCGGCGAGCTCGGCGACCAGCGGCCAGGTGTTGAAGCGCTGCGGCTCGATCAGCCGCGCCTCGCCCCACAGCGCGTCGTAGAAGCGGCGATTGAGCGCCTCGAGTCCGGCGCCGTCGCGCGCCGGCTGCGCAGCCTTCGGCATGCCCGTGCCCCCTCGCGAGGGCGCGCGATGCCCCCGCCGCGCTAGCCTGCCGCGGCTTCCCTGAATGCGTCCCGTGCGGCGTCCAGCGTGTCGGCGATGACCTGGTCGTCGTGCGCCGTCGAGACGAAGCCTGCCTCGAACGCGGACGGCGCCAGGTACACGCCGCGCGCCAGCATGCCGTGGAAGAAGCGGTTGAACAGGGCGGTGTCGCAGGCCACCGCCTGCGCGTAGGTCTCCACCTTCTCGCGGCTGAAGAACAGGCCGAACATGCCGCACACGCGGTTCACGCTGAACGGCACGCCGGCTTCGGCGGCGGCGGCGGCGAGCGTGTCGGTGAGCAGGCGCGTGCGCCGGTCGAGCTCGTCGTGGAAGCCGGGCGTGCGCACGAGCTCGAGCATGGCCAGGCCGGCGGCCATCGCGACCGGATTGCCGCTCAGCGTGCCGGCCTGGTAGACCGGGCCGACCGGCGCGACCTGCTGCATGATCTCGCGGCGGCCGCCGTAGGCGCCGACCGGCATGCCGCCGCCGATGATCTTGCCGAACGTGGTCAGGTCCGGCGTCACGCCGTACAGCGCCTGGGCACCGCCGAGGGCGACGCGGAAGCCCGTCATCACCTCGTCGAAGATCAGCAGCGCGCCGTGGCGCGTGCACAGCTCGCGCAGCGCGGCGAGGTAGCCCTCGCGCGGCGGGATGCAGTTCATGTTGCCGGCCACCGGCTCGATGATCAGCGCGGCGATCTCGTCGCCGGACTCGGCGAACAGCCGCTCGGCGGCGGCCACGTCGTTGTAGGGCAGGGTCAGCGTGAGGTCGGCCAGCGCCTTGGGCACGCCGGGCGAGGTCGGCACGCCGAAGGTCAGCGCGCCCGAGCCGGCCTTGACCAGGAACGCGTCGCCGTGGCCGTGGTAGCAGCCCTCGAACTTGACGATGCGCGAGCGGCCGGTGAAGCCGCGCGCCAGGCGGATCGCCGACATCGTCGCCTCGGTGCCGGAGTTGACCATGCGCACCACCTCGACCGACGGCACCAGTGCGGCGATCGTCTCGGCCATCTCGACCTCGGCCGGGCAGGGCGTGCCGAACGAGAGGCCGTCGCGCACCGCGCGCTCGACCGCGGCGCGCACGTGCGGATGGTTGTGGCCGGCCACCATCGGGCCCCACGAGCCGACGTAGTCGATGTAGCGCCGGCCGTCCACGTCCCACAGGTACGGGCCGTCCGCGCGGCGCGTGAAGAACGGCTCGCCGCCGACGGAGCGGAACGCGCGCACCGGCGAGTTCACGCCGCCGGGGATGCGCGCCTGCGCGCGCTGGAAGAGTTCGTGGCTGGTGGTCATGGCGAGATTCCGGATGCGGAGTCGAAAAGGGCGGCGAAGCGGCGCGCCGCGGCGCGCACGTCGGCGGCGCCGAACAGCGCCGAGATCACGGCGACGGCGTCGGCGCCGGCGGCGATCAGGCCGGGCGCATTGTCCGCGGTGATGCCGCCGATCGCCACCAGCGGCAGGCCCAGGGCCCTGGCCTCGGCGAGCAGATGCGGCGTGGCGCGGCGCGCCTGGGGCTTGGTCGGCGAGGGGAAGAACGCGCCGAAGGCGAGATAGTCCGCGCCGGCCGCGGCGAAATGCCGCGCGCGCTCGAGCGAGTCGTAGCAGGACACGCCGATGATCGCGCGCGCGCCGAGCCGCGCGCGCGCTTCCGCGAGGCCGGGGTCGTGCTCGCCGAGGTGCACGCCGGCGGCGCCGGCGGCGAGCGCCAGCTCGACGTCGTCGTTGACGATCAGCGGCACGCCGCGGCCGGCGCACAGCGCGGCGAGCGCGCGCGCCTCGGCGAGGCGGCGCGCCGCATCGGCCGTCTTGTCGCGGTACTGCAGGACCGCCGCGCCGCCGTCCAGCGCCGCCGCGCAGGCGTCGAGCAGGTCGGGCCGCGGGCCGTCGCTGATCGCGTAGAGGCCGCGCAGCGGCGGGGGCGGGGTCTGCTTCATCGGTCCGGTGGCGCAGCGGCGCGCTTTCGCGGCCCTGCGCAAGCTGAGAGAATACGCCGCCTTCCGTTCACACGTTCCCCAGCATGTCCGATTCGACCGCCGCGCAGGCCGGTACGCCGTTCAGAACCTTCATGTGCGTCGTCTGCGGCTTCATCTACAACGAGGCCGAGGGCTGGCCCGACGACGGCATCGCGCCCGGCACGCGCTGGGAGGACATCCCCGAGACCTGGACCTGCCCCGACTGCGGCGTGACGAAGTCGGACTTCGAGATGGTGCAGATCTGAGCGGCGGCGCCGCGCCGCCCGCATCCGGCCATCGCCTGTCTCGATCCGGTCATGCCCGCGTCGCGCGGCCGGCATCCGCGCCTGCTTGACTGGCACAGCCGGCACGGACCGGCGGACCTGGACTGCCATCGGACGAGCGGAGTCTTCCATGCGTGTTTTCGTGCCGGTCGAGGACGCCAGCCTCGACGCCGACGGCGAGATGCTGGTGCCCTATCGCTACGGCCTGGCCTGCGTGCGCGGCCTGCGCGCGCAGCCGGCCGCGAACGATCCCGACGCCGCGCGGCCGGCGCCGCTCAGCGACGGATCTTCAGCTCCTCGCCCGTCGTCAGCCCCAGCTTGCGCGCCTGGCCGGCATTGAGCTCCAGGACGTAGCGCGCCGGCGCGCCGCTCGAGTACGCCGGGCACGGGTCGGCCGTGCACGGCGGCACGTCGTGCTGCACGCTGACCAGCCGGCGCTCGGCGTCGAAGAACAGCATGTCGAGCGGGATCTTCGTATTCTTCATCCAGAACGCGCGCGGCGCGTCGTCCTGGAACACGAACAGCATGCCGTGGTCGGCGTCCATGTGCGTGCGGTCCATCAGGCCGTGCGCGCGCGAGGCGTCGTCCTCGGCGATCTCGATCGTGTAGGTCTTGCCCTTGAGCTCGACGGTCGGCTCCTTCGCCGTGCAGGCCTGGACCAGGACGCCGAGCGCGAGGGCGGCGGCGAAGCGCGCGGGCAGGGACGGGATGGGCATCGGCGAACTCCTCAGGTGCGGACGGCTGCGCGGGCTCAGAGCGCGTAGCCGAACTGCTGCTTGAACTGGTCGGCGAACTCGGCGTAGGTGAAGCGCTGGTTCTGCGTGCCGGGATGCTCGATCTTCAGCGTGCCCATCAGCGAGGCGATGCGGCCGATGGTGGGCCAGTCCATGCCGCGCATCAGGCCGAAGATCATGCCGGCGCGGTAGGCGTCGCCGCAGCCGGTCGGGTCGACGATGCGCCGCTCCTGCGCCGGCGGGATCGCGTGCGTCCTGGTGCCCTCGTACACGGTCGAGCCCTTCGGGCCCTGCGTGACGACGTAGGCCTTCACGCGCGCGGCGATCTCGGCGGCGCTCCAGCCGGTGCGCTGCTGCAGCAGCTGCGACTCGTAGTCGTTGACGATCGCGTAGTCGGCCTGCTCGATCATCGTGCGGAACTCCTCGCCCGTGAACAGCGGCATCGCCTGGCCCGGGTCGAACACGAACGGGATGCCGCGCTCGGCGAACTCGCGCGCGTGCTGCAGCATGCCTTCGCGGCTGTCCGGCGCGACGATGCCGAAGGTGACGCCCTCGACGTCGCGCACGTGGTGCTCGTGCGAGTTCAGCATCGCGCCCGGGTGGAACGCGGTGATCTGGTTGTTGTCCAGGTCCGTCGTGATGAAGCACTGCGGCGTGAACAGGTCCTCGAACACGCTGACGTGCTCCAGGCGGATGCCGCACTGCTTCATGTGCTCGCGATACGGCCCGAAGTCCTGGCCGACCGCGGCGAACGGGATCGGGTCGTCGCCGAGCAGCTTGAGGTTGTAGGCGATGTTGCCGGCGCAGCCGCCGAACTCGCGCCGCATGCGCGGGACGAGGAACGACACGTTCAGGATGTGCACCTGGTCGGGCAGGATGTGCTTCTTGAACTGGTCGGGGAACACCATGATGGTGTCGTAGGCGAGCGAACCGCAGATCAGTGCTGACATCGTCCAGTCCGGAAAGGGGGCGGCGGCGCGGATTCCGCCGCGCAAACCGGCGAAGCTTACCCGACGCGCGCCGGCTGCCAAGCCCCGGCGTGCGCGCCGCGGCCGTCCGCGAGCGCGCCGATCGCCCGGAAACCTGCGCCGGACAAGGGTTTTTTAACGTTGCGATCCTTGCTCGCGCGCGCCCAGCTGTCTACACTCGCGCGCTTTTCCCGGCAGGCGATCGGCAAGGGACGCTCGCCGGGGAACAGGCCGCCGCCGCGCCGGGATGCCCGGGCGCCGGGCGGCGGAAAACGACGCAGCGGCGCGGCCGGACCGCGCCGACCCGCTTGCGGACGCCGGCAGGAGGCCGGGGCCGCAACCCACCCGAAAAACGACAAGGCTCGCGCCGCGCATGTTCAAAGGTCTACGCGGACTCTTCTCCAACGATCTCTCCATCGACCTCGGCACCGCCAACACGCTGATCTACGTGCGCGGCCAGGGCATCGTCCTCAACGAACCCTCGGTCGTGGCGATCCGCCAGGACCGCGGCCCCGGCGGCCCGCGCTCGGTCGCGGCGGTCGGCGGCGACGCCAAGCGCATGCTCGGCCGCACGCCGGCGGCGATCGTCACGATCCGGCCGATGAAGGACGGCGTCATCGCCGACTTCACGATGACCGAGGAGATGCTCAAGCAGTTCATCAAGAAGGTGCACCGCGCGCGCATGTTCCGGCCGAGCCCGCGCGTGCTGGTCTGCGTGCCGTGCGGCTCGACGCAGGTCGAGCGCCGCGCGATCAAGGAGTCGGCCGAATCGGCCGGCGCGCGCGACGTCTACCTGATCGAGGAACCCATGGCCGCGGCGATCGGCGCCGGCATCCCGGTGCACGAGGCGCGCGGCTCGATGGTGCTGGACATCGGCGGCGGCACCTCCGAGGTCGCCGTGATCTCGCTGAACGGCATCGTCTATTCGCAGTCGGTGCGCATCGGCGGCGACCGCTTCGACGAGGCGATCATCAACTACGTGCGCCGCAACCACGGCACGCTGATCGGCGAGTCCACCGCGGAGAAGATCAAGGTCGAGATCGGCTGCGCGTTCCCGCAGTCCGACGTGCGCGAGATCGAGGTCTCCGGCCGCAACCTCGCCGAGGGCGTGCCGCGCATGTTCACGGTCAACTCGAACGAGATCCTCGAGGCGCTGCACGAGCCCCTGTCCGGCATCGTGAGCTCGGTGCGCAGCGCGCTCGAGCAGACCCCGCCGGAGCTGTGCTCCGACGTCGCCGAGCGCGGCATCGTGCTGACCGGCGGCGGCGCGCTGCTGCGCGACATCGACCGGCTGATCTCCGAGGAGACGGGCCTGCACGTGCACGTCGCCGACGACCCGCTGACCTGCGTCGCCCGCGGCGGCGGCCGCGCGCTGGAGCTGATCGACCAGCACGGCGGCGATTTCTTTGCACCTGAATAGCCGGGATTAGGGAATCGGGAATCGGCAAAGCCGGCCATTCGGCCACCGAGCCGGCTTTCTGCCCTGCCGAGCTGCCAAATTCGCTGGCAGCCATCACGTTCCGCTCTTACGATTCCCCATTCCCGATTCCCCATTCCCGCCTTAAATGGCCATCGCCCGCACCGACAATGCGACGCTGTTCGCCGGGGACGCGGTCAGCACGCTGCGGCTGATCGTCTATCTGGCGCTGGCGGTCGCACTGATGGTGCTGGACCACCGCGGCGGCTACCTGGAAATCCTGCGGCGCGCCGGCAGCGCGATGGTCGAGCCGGTCTACCGGCTCGCCGCGTTCCCGGCCGACGTCGCGCGGGCGACGCGCACGGCGGTCGCCACGCAGGACCGCCTGGCCAGCGAGAACCGCCAGCTGCGCGAGCAGCTGCTGCTGGCGCAGGCGCGCCTCAACCGCCTCGACACGCTGGTCGCGCAGAACGCCCGGCTCAAGGCGCTGCTCGAGGCGCAGAAGAACCTCGGCCTGTCGGTGCAGTTCGCGCGCCTGATCGACGTCGACCTGGACCCGTTCCGGCACCGCATCGTGCTCGACGTCGGCGCCAACCAGGGCATCGCGGTCGGCCAGCCGGTGATCGACGCGCACGGCATCATGGGCCAGATCGTCGAGGTGCTGCCCAACAGCGCGATCGCGATGCTGATCACCGACCCGACCCATGCGATCCCGGTGGTGGTCGAGCGCAGCGGCGTGCGCACGATCGCCTACGGCAGCGGCGCGATCGACCGCCTGGAGCTGCCCAACATCCCGCTCAGCGCGGACGTCAAGATCGGCGACCGGCTGCTCACGTCCGGCCTCGGCGGGCGCTTCCCGGCCGGCTTCCCGGTCGGCGAGGTCCGCGAGGTCAATGCGGACAAGAGCGGCATGTTCGCCGCCGCCTCGGCGCGCCCGGCCGCCGCGCTCGACCGCAGCGGGGAAGTGCTGCTGCTGCGCGACCAGCCGCAGCCGTACGGCCCGCCGGCGCTGCAGGAGGACATGGGTCCGCCGGCGGAGCTGGCCGGCCCCGCGCCCGAGGCGCAGGCAGGTTCGCCGTGAACCGCCTGCGCATGCAGGCCTGGCTGTTCGGCGGCAGCCTGGCGATCGCCTTCATGCTGCAGCTGATGCCGCTGCCGCAGCCGCTGCTGCCGTTCAAGCCGTACTGGGTCGGCCTGGTGCTGATCTACTGGGCGATCGAGGCGCCCGAGCGCGTCGGCCTGGGCTTCGCGTTCCTGTTCGGCCTGGGCAGCGACGTGCTCACCGGCGAGCTGCTCGGCGAGCAGGCGCTGCGCCTGGTCGTGCTCGCGTTCATCGTGCTGCGCTTCCGCGCGCGGCTGCGCTTCTTTCCGGTCTGGCAGCAGGCGCTGGCGGTGCTGGCGCTGCTGCTCAACGACCGCATCGTGATGCTGATGGTGCGCGGCTTCGCCGGCGAGGCGATGCCGTCGGCGGCGTTCTGGATCGCGCCGCTGATCGGCATGCTGGCCTGGCCGCTGCTGTTCCTGGTGTTCGACGACCTGCGCGCGCGCCTGCGCGCGAGCGAATGATCATGACGCCGCCGACGCTCCGCCGCGGCGGGAACGACCGATGCCTGCCGCATTCAAGCCGCTGAAGGAATCGCGCCACGAGGCGGCGATGTTCCGCCGCCGCGCGCTGGCGGGCTTCGCCATCATCGTGCTGTGCCTGGCCGCGCTCGGCGTGCGCTTCGCGTTCCTGCAGGTGGAGCAGCACGACGAGTTCAGCGCGCGTTCGGAGGCCAACCGCGTGCTGACGCGCCCGCTCGCGCCGGCGCGCGGGCTGATCTACGACCGCAACGGCGTGCTGCTGGCCGAGAACGTGGCCGCGTTCCGGCTCGAGGTCACGCCCGAGCAGGTGCCGGACATGAAGGCGATGCTCGAGCGGCTCGGCCAGATCGTGCCGATCGGCGAGGACGACCTGGCGCGCTTCAACTCGCTGCGCAAGGGCAAGCGCTCGTACCAGGGCGTGCCGCTGCGGCTGAAGCTGTCGGAAGAGGAGATCGCGCGCTTCTCGATCAACCGCTGGGCGTTCCCCGGCGTCGAGGTGGTGCCGTACCTGACGCGCGCCTATCCGCTCGGCGCGGAGTTCGCCCACACCGTGGGCTACGTCGGGCGCATCGACGCCGACGACCTGGCAAAGCTGGACAAGGGCGACTACGCCGGCACCACGCACGTGGGCAAGACCGGCATCGAGCGCTACTACGAGGACCGCCTGCACGGCGAGGTCGGCTACGAGAAGGTCGAGGTCAACGCGGACCACCGGCCGCTGCGCGTGCTGCCGGACCGGCTCGCGCCCAAGCCGGGCCAGAACCTCTACCTGACGATCGACGCGCACCTGCAGGAAGCCGCCGAGGCGGCGTTCGAGGGCCGCGCCGGCGCCGCCGTGGCGATCGACCCGCGCAACGGCGAGGTGCTGGCGATGGTCAGCGTGCCGAGCTTCGACCCGAACCCGTTCGTGAACGGCATCGCCCATGCGGACTACGCCGCGCTGCTCGAGGCGCCGGACAAGCCGCTGCTGAACCGCCTGATCCGCGGGCACTACGCGCCCGGCTCGACGATGAAGCCGTTCGTCGGCCTGGCCGGCCTCGAGCTCGGCCTGCGCAGGCCGCAGGACACGGTGCTGTCGACCGGCGAGTTCTTCATTCCCGGGCAGTCGCGTGGCTACCGCGACGACAAGCGCGGCGGGCACGGCCGCGTCGACCTGGTGCAGGCGATCGCGCAGTCGGTGAACACGTACTTCTATTCGCTGGCGTTCGACATGGGCATCGACCGCTTCACGGCCTACATGGACAAGTTCGGCTTCGGTCGCCCGACCGGCATCGACCTCACCGGCGAGGGCAGCGGCGTGCTGCCCTCGCGCGACTGGAAGCGCGGCCGCTTCGGCAAGCCCTGGTACCCGGGCGAAACCGTGATCGCCGGCATCGGCCAGGGCTACTGGGTGGTCACGCCGCTGCAGCTGGCCAACGCGCTGGCCACGCTGGCCAACCGCGGCGTGCCCAACACGCCGCACCTGCTGCTGGCCGCGCAGGACGGCCTCGACGCCCGCCCCGAGCCGGTCGCGCCGCCGCCATCCGGGGCGAGCGTCATCAAGAAGCCCGACGACTGGTTCGCCGTCGCCCAGGGCATGATCGAGGTGGTCAAGAGCGGCACCGCGCGCGGCCTGAACGACGGCTTCCCCTACGTCATCGCCGGCAAGACCGGCACCGCCGAGCGCTACTCGCGCACCGACGAGACCTGGACCAGCATCAGCTCCAGCCCGATCGAGCGCCACCAGGTGCTGTTCGAGTGCTTCACGCCGGCCGACGCGCCGCGCATCGCCGTCGTCGTCGCGCTGGAGGCCGGGCGCAGCGGCGCGCACGACGCCGCGCCGATCGCGCGCAAGATCCTCGACGCCTGGCTGCCCGGCGACATCGAGCGCCAGGGCAGCGACCCGCGCACGAAGATCGCGGCGCAGGACGCGCCGCCATGATGATCGACGAGCTGTTCGCGCTGCTGCGCTACCGCGTGCGCTCGATGTGGCGCAAGCCGCGCATCGACCTGCCGCTGTTCGGCGCGCTGCTGCTGCTGATGGCGGTGGGGCTGACCACGCTGTACAGCGCCAGCGACCTCGACCGCGGCCAGGTGCTCTCGCAGGCGCTGCGCTTCGCGCTCGGCCTGGCGCTGATGTTCACGATCGCGCGCGTGCCGCCGCTGACGCTGCGCAACTGGACGCCGTGGCTGTACGCCGGCAGCGTGGCGCTGCTGGTCGTGGTGGCGGTGCTCGGCGAGGGGCGCGGCGCGCATCGCTGGCTGGACCTCGGCTTCGTGCGCTTCCAGCCCTCGGAGCTGCTCAAGCTGACGATGCCGATGATGGCCGCCTGGTACCTCAACGGCCGGCCGCTGCCGCCGAGCTGGACGACGCTCGGCGTGGTCGGCGTGCTGATCGCGATCCCGGCCGGGCTGGTCGCCGAGCAGCCGGACCTCGGCACCGCGCTGCTGATCGCCGCCAGCGGCGCGTTCGGCGTGTTCCTGTCGGGCCTGGCCTGGTGGCGCATCGGCCTGCTCGCCGGCGCGTTCGCCGGCGTGGTGCCGATCGCCTGGCATTTCCTGCACGACTACCAGCGCAACCGCGTGCTCACGCTGCTCGATCCCGAGGCCGATCCGCTCGGCAACGGCTGGCACATCATCCAGTCGAAGATCGCGGTCGGCTCCGGCGGGCTGTGGGGCAAGGGCTGGCACCACGGCACGCAGTCGCGACTGGAGTTCCTGCCCGAGCACACCACCGACTTCATCTTCTCGGTGTTCGCCGAGGAATGGGGCCTGGTCGGCGTGCTGCTGCTGCTCGCGCTGTACGTGTTCATCATCGCGCGCTGCCTGTGGATCGCCGCCGAGGCCAAGGACACCTACGCGCGCCTGCTGGCCGGCTCGATCAGCATGGCGCTGTTCGTCTACGTCATGGTCAACGGCGGCATGATCACCGGCATGCTGCCGGTGGTCGGCGTGCCGCTGCCTCTGGTCAGCTACGGCGGCACCTCGGCGGTCTCGCTGCTGGCCGGCTTCGGCGTGCTGATGTCGATCCACGCGCATCGCAAGACGGTCGCGCCCTGACGGTCCGTCCGCAGCGGCAGCGCCGGCAACGCAGGGGCAGCGTCGGCAATGGAGCGTCGCCGCGCGCATCCGGCGCGCGGCACCGGCGACGGTCCGCGATCGCAGGTCCGGCGTCCTGGCGCGGGGACGGCCGCGGCGCCGGCGAGCCGGCAGCAGTGCGACCAGGCGGCCGGCGCGCTCGCGCGGCCGGCCGGCGGGGCGCTTCAGAGGCAGTCGGTCAGCCCGTCGTAGATCGACGTCGCCGTGCCCGGCAGCGCGGCATGGAGCGGCGAGGGCACCGACAGTGCCGTGAGGAACGCGTCCATCGTCGTGCGCGGCGCCAGCGGCAGGCGGCAGCGCCAGACGTGCGCCTGCACGACGATGCGCCCGGTGTCCGGGTCGACGTCCTCGTTGCTGCCGGCGAACACCCACAGGCAGCGGCCGATGCGGCCGGTCGCCAGTTCCACCGAGCAGCGCAGGCGCAGCGATTCGATGTTGCTGTAGTCGCCCTCGCAGAACGTGTCGCCGCAGATGGCGTCGAAGTCGCGGCGCAGCTGCGTGGTCAGCCGGTACCAGGCCTCGTACTGCTCGTCGCGGGTGAAATAGCCGTAGACGTCGACGTAGCGCGGCGGCGCGTCGGCGGCGGACGGGACGCCGGCCGGCGCGGCGGCGGGCGCGGCGAGGCCGGCGGCGCCGGCGAGCAGAAGCGGGGCGATCGCGGGAAACGGCATGGCTCCTCCTGGAATCGGACGTCGCGTCGGTGCGACGCCGATCAGGATCGCGCTCCGCGCGCGCGGGCTCGAATGGGCGCGCGCCGCGGCCTCGCGTAGGCGATCGGCGGCGCGGCGCGTAGGACGATGCCGCACGCGCGTGGAAATGCCGTTTGCGATGCTAAAGTAGCCGCGTGCTTGCCCGAATCCGCTTCCGTCTCCGCTCCCGCCTGCTCTGCGCGCTCGCCGTCGGCGCGGCGTCGGCGGCCTCCGCCACCCCCGCCAAGTACGAGATCGGTCCCGCCGAGCGCAGCTTCGCGGCCGAGGTCGCCCGCGAAGGCGGGCCTTCGCAGGCCGACGTGCTGTCCACGCTGGCCGGCGCCCGCGTGCAGCAGTCGATCCTGGACGCGATCGCGCGGCCGGCCGAGGCCACCAAGCCGTGGCGGGACTACCGGCCGATCTTCGTCACCGACAAGCGCATCGCCGACGGCGTGGCGTTCTACCGCGAGCACCGCGCGCTGCTCGAGCGCATCGGCGCCGAGTACGGCGTACCGCCGGAGGTCATCGTCGCGATCATCGGCGTGGAGACCAGCTACGGGCGCATCACCGGCAAGTACCGCGTGCTCGACGCGCTGGCGACGCTGGCGTTCCACTACCCGCCGCGCGCGCCGTTCTTCCGCGGCGAGCTCAAGCAGCTGTTCCTGCTCGGCGACCGGCACCTGGCCTATCCGATCGACCAGCTCAAGGGCTCGTACGCCGGCGCGATGGGCTGGGGCCAGTTCATGCCGACCAGCATCGCCAAGTGGGCGCGCGACGAGGACGGCGACGGCCGCATCGACCTGTGGAACTCGCTGCCCGACATCACCGCCAGCGTGGCCAACTACTTCGCCGAGCACGGCTGGCAGCGCGGCGCGCCGGTCACCGTGCGCGCGCAACCGGCCACCGACGCGCGCGAGATCCAGGTGCGCAATTCCGAGCCGGTCTACCCGCTGCAGCAGATGGAGGCCTGGGGCTACGCGCCGCTCGAGCGCATCGAGGCGCAGACGCCGTCGACCCTGCTCAAGCTCGAAGGCGAGCGCGGTCCGGAGTACTGGCTGACGTTCGGCAACTTCTACGTGATCACGCGCTACAACAAGAGCCCGATGTATTCGATGGCGGTCTGGCAGCTCGCCCAGGCGATCGCCGACGGTGCGGCCGCGCCGTGAGCGCCTGGCGCGCGACGGCCTGCCTCGGGCTGGCGCTGCTGCTGGCGGCCTGCGCCAGCCACAAGCCGCGGCCCGGCGGCGCGGCGGCCCCGCGCGGCGGCGAGCGCGCGGAGACCGAACGGCCGCAGTCCGAGCGCTACCGGCAGAACCGCGACGGCGGCCCGGACGCGCCGCCGATCGACGTCAGCAAGATCCCCGAGCCGGTGCCGCGCGTCGAGCCGCGCTCGCGCTACGGCAACAAGGAAACCTACACGGTGCTGGGGCGCACCTACACGCTGTTGCCGAGCGCCAGCGGCTACGTCGAGCGCGGCATCGCCTCGTGGTACGGCAACAAGTTCCACGGCTACATGACCTCGTCGTTCGAGCCCTACGACATGTACGCGTTCAGCGCCGCGCACAAGACGCTGCCGCTGCCGAGCTACGCGCGCGTGACGAACCTGGAGAACGGCAAGAGCGTGGTCGTGCGCGTCAACGACCGCGGGCCGTTCCACGAGAACCGCCTGATCGACCTTTCCTACGCGGCCGCGGTGAAGATCGGCGTCTGGCCGAAGGGCACCGGCCTGGTCGAGGTGCGCGCGATCGACCCGGAGCACCCGAACGCGCTGCCGCCCTCGACCGTGGCCGCCGCGCCGCCGCGGCGCACGCCCGACGGCCCGGTCGTGGCCAGGCCGGCGCCGGCCGCCGGCGAGGCCGGCGGCCCGCCGCGCATCTACCTGCAGCTCGGCGCGTTCGGCGAGCGCGACAACGCCGAACGCGCGGCGGCGAGCGCGGCCCGGGCCGGGCTCGGCCGCGTCGACATCCAGTCGGTCGCGGTGGCCGGGCGCACCGTGCATCGCGTGCGCGTCGGGCCGCTGGCCGACGTCGACGCCGCCGACGCGTTGACCGAGCGCATCGAGCGGCTGGGCCTGGGCGCCCCGCGCGTGGCGATCGAGCGCTGATCCGGCGATGAACGCGCGCGGCGCGCGGGGTGTCATCGCCGGTACGCTCTGCGACAATCGTTGTTTTGAACCTTGCCGGATCGAAGTCCCGAAATGAAGCTGCCGTCCCTCGCCCTCGCCGCCCTCGTGTTCGCCTGCGTCCATGCCCCGATGCGCGCCGCGCAAGCGGAGCCGCAACCGGCGCCGCAGGCGCAGCAGCCCGCGGCGGCCCCTGTGGCGGCGAACCCGAACCTGCCCGCGCCGCAGCCGGTGCCCAAGCCGGCGCCGGCGCCGACCCCGGGCGCGCCGGGCGCCGGCCCGACGCCGCCGCCGCCGGCGATCGACGCGAAGAGCTGGGTGCTGATGGACTATGCCAGCGGCCAGGTGCTGGCCGAAAGCAACATGGACGCGCGCGTGGCGCCGGCCTCGATCACCAAGGTGATGACCTCGTACGTGGTCTCGGCCGAGCTCGCCAACGGCAAGATCCACATGGACGACCAGGTCTTCATCAGCGAGCGCGCCTGGCGCTCCGGCGGCGCCGGCACCGACGGTTCGACCAGCTTCCTTCAGCTCAACAGCAAGGTCGCGCTGAAGGACCTCCTGTACGGGATGATCATCCAGTCCGGCAACGACGCGGCGATCGCGCTGGCCGAGCACGTCGCCGGCTCCGAGGAGACGTTCGCGCAGCTGATGAACCAGTACGCCGCCAAGCTGGGCATGACCGGCACGAACTACGTCGACGCCAGCGGCCTGCCGAACCCGAACCACTACACCACCGCGCGCGACGTCGCGCTGCTCTCGCGCGCGCTGATCCACGACTTCCCCGAGGAGTACAAGATCTACGCGATCAAGGACTTCGAGTGGAACGGCATCAAGCAGCACAACCGCAACACGCTGCTGTGGCGCGATTCCACGGTCGACGGCATCAAGACCGGCCACACCTCCGAGGCCGGCTTCTGCCTGGCCACCTCGGCGCTGCGCGGCGACCAGCGCCTGATCGCCGTCGTCATGGGCGCGCCGAGCGAGAAGCAGCGCGCCGACGACAACCAGGCGCTGCTGAACTACGGCTTCCGCTTCTTCGAGACGCACAAGCTCTACGCGGCGAACAAGCCGCTGGCGACGCCGGAGCTGTGGAAGGGCGCGATCGCGAACCTGCCGCTCGGCGTGTCCGAGGACGTGCTGGTGACGTTCCCGCGCGGCCGCTACGGCGACCTCAAGGCCAGCCTGGAGATGCCCACGCGCCTGGTCGCGCCGATCGCCAAGGGCAAGCAGGTGGGCACCTTGAAAGTGCAGCTCGACGACAAGACCTTGCTGGAACGACCCCTGATCGCGCTCGACGAGGGCGCCGAGGGTGGCTTCCTCAAGCGCCTCTCCGACGGCGCGTGGATGTGGTTCAAGGGCGACGCCGGCCCCAGCGTCTCCTCGGCCGCGCCCAAGGGCAATTGAGCAACCCAGCGCCTCGCCGCCGGCCGGCGGCGAGGCCCGTTTCGTTTTCCAGCGGACAGGCGATGAAAGATCTCGACGACATCCAGGCGCAGAACCCGCAGCAGGGCTTCCAGTTCCCCGGCCTGTTCGAGATCACCGCGATGGGCCGCGCCGACGCCGCGCTGGAAGATCGCGTGCCGCAGATCCTCGAGGGCATCGGCCTGGGCGTGCTGACCGGCTCGGTGCGCGTGCGCCCGTCGCGCGAGGGTCACTACGTGTCGGTCTCGGTCAGCTTCACCTGCCCGACGCGCGAGAAGTACGACGAGGCGCACACGGCGCTGCGCGCCGATCCGGGGATCCGCTGGACGCTGTAACGACGCGCGCCGGCCGCGGTTCGCGCCTGAAGTCCGTCGCCTAGTTCTTCTTCGCCGCGCGTTTTTCGTTCGGCGACAGCCACCCCGCCGGCGGTTCGCCCTTGCCAGCCCGCGATGCGTTGAGGCGCAGCGCCTCGATTTCGTTGCCGGTCGCCAGGTAGTCCGCGAAATAGGCTTCGATCGCCGCGTCGCCGCTGCGAAACGCCTCCGATTGCACCGAGTGCCACCAGGCGAGCTGCCGCGCGCGCGCCTGTTCGTCGGCGCCCAGCGCATCGGCATTGCGCAGCAGGCTTTCGCCGATACCCGCCGAGACCACGCTGCGGCTCGAATTCAGCAGGAGGCGACCGATCGCGATGCAGGTGTCCTTGCGCTGCGCATCATCGAGTTCGGATCCACGGCAGGCCTTCGCCAGGCTTCCGAACGGCGACGCCGAGATCGAATTCATCATCGCCAGCGCCAGCGCCGTGCTCTTGCCGGCCGCTTCGGCGGAAATCGCCTCGTCGATCGGAAGAGACATGACGGCCGCAGGGATCGGGCGTTTCTGGATCGCGGCGAACCACAGTCCGAGCATCTCGCCGACATGCTCGTCATGGCGGCTGGCCGCCGCCATGCGCTGCAGAACCGGCTGCACGTCCGCTCCGGCCGACGGCAGGGACATCGCCCACGCGGCGGCGTTGTCGGCATCGAGGCGCTGCACGTTGGCGACCGCGCGCGCCGTCGCGTCGGTGGCCATCCGGTCAAAGGACGTGGCCGCGATCCACTGCAGGACGAGATCATCCGCGTTCGCCGCGGCAAGCTCGGCGAGCGGGTCGGACTTGGCCTCGGTGGCGGGCGCTTTCTTTTCGTCGGCGGACGCCGCGTCGAACATCCTCACGATCTGGTCGCCGGACGTCAGCGCCAGCGCCTGGGCGCGCACGTCGCTGCTGCCGCGCATGTCTTCGATCAGCGCGCGCATGTAGGTCTGCCAGGCGGCGGCCTGCTGCTGCGTGTCGTCCTTGTGCGACTTGGCTGCGGCCTTGACCCAGCCCGCCGGCGCGGTGCGCGGCTGGCCGGTGCGGTCGAGCCGGCGCTCCGCAGCGACGATTTCGTTCGAGGCACCCTGCCAGTCCGCGACCAGACCCGCCGCCTGGTCCTCGGCGGAGTCGCCGAATGCGGCCATCGGACCGGCCGCATGCGCCTGCAGCCAGTCGAACTGGCGGCGCAGTTCGGCGATTTCGTCGCTTTGGGCGCCGCTGGCTTCGAGCAGGTCCAGGCCGAGCGCGCGCAGCGCGAAGCTGTTGCCCCTGCCGGCCAGCAGCCGCCCCGCGTCGGTACACCAGCCGAGACGCTGCCAGGTGCGCTCGGACTGCGCGTCCGGCGAGCAGGCTTCTTTCAGTCCCGGGGCCGCCGATGAGGTGTGATACGAGGTCCGCACCAGCGCGCGATACAGCGCCGCGGTCTGCGGGGTCATGCCGGCGTCCTTCTGCCAATCCTCCATGGGCCGCGTCGCGTAGATCTTGCGCCAGGCGGCGGTTTCCTCGCCCAGGTGGTCGTCGGCGCGCGACGCGGCCGCCATGCGCGCCAGCGCGTCGTCGAGCGCGGCCTGGTCGCCCTTGGCATGGGCCAGTGCAGCGGCGAACTGCAGCGCGCCGGCATTGTCCGGTTCGAGCCGGACGAGGCGGGCGACCTCGGCTTCCGGCCAGCGCGTCGGGCCGCATTGGCTGCCGGCGAAGCTGCCTTGGTGGGCGACGGCCCACTGCACGAACGCATCGTCCGGCGCGAGCTGGGCGGCCCGCTCGGCGACGTCCTCGGGTTTGGGACGCAGCCCGCCGGAAAGATCGTCTTCGTCGAGATAGATCCGGCCGGCCAGCACCTGCACGCGCGGTGAAGCATCGCCGCTCAGCGTATCGAAGAGATCGCGCTGCGCCCGGCGGTACGCTTCCGCCTCGCCATCGGGGTCGTGGTTGCCGGCGATGCCGGACGACTCACGCGGTACGGGCGGCGGAGAATCCGCCGCTGCGGACGCCGCGCCGAGCGCCAGAACGAGTACGATGCACGACCCCGCTGCCTGTCGAATCATGACGCAGATCCCCTGGGCGACACGGCGGCGAGTCTAGCAGGGCGATGATGACGCCAGACCGGCGTTTTAGGGCCTCTGCCGTGGTTGTGAAACGATCCCTCGGACCCATTTCGCGAAAATGTCCCTGCCTCTCCTCGTGCGCCGGCTCGGCCGGCAACCCTACGAACCGGTCTGGCGTGCGATGCAGGCCTTCACCGACGCCCGCGGACCGGGTACGCCCGACGAGCTGTGGGTGCTCGAGCACGACCCGGTGTTCACGCTGGGGCAGGCCGGCAAGTGGGAGCACGTGCTGCTGCCCGGCGAGATCCCGGTCGTGCCGGTCGACCGCGGCGGCCAGGTCACCTACCACGGCCCGGGCCAGATCGTCGCCTATCCGCTGTTCGACCTGCGCCGGCTGAAGGTCGGCGTGCGCGAGCTGGTCCACCGCATCGAGCAGGCCCTGATCGACACGCTGGACACCTGGAACATCGTCGCCGTGCGCCGCGAGGGCGCGCCCGGCGTCTACGTGGGCGACGCCAAGGTCGCGGCGCTCGGCCTGCGCGTGCGCCGCGGCTGCTCGTTCCACGGGCTGGCCTTCAACGTGTCGATGGACCTCGAGCCGTTCCACCGGATCAACCCCTGCGGCTACCAGGGCCTGGCGGTCACCCAGGTGCTAGACTTGGGCGGACCGAGCTCGCTGGCCGAGGTCGAAACGGTCCTGATCGGCGAGCTGGCGCGGCAGTTCGGCCTCGAGCCGCGCGTCGCCGAGCCGCACATCCCCCTACCTGCCACGGGCGAGGCCGAGCCCCTCGCCGAATCCGCATGACCGACATCAAGACCATTCCCCTCGCCGTCGTCGACGCGGCCCCGGACAAGCAGCTCGGCGAGGACAAGATCGCGCGCAACCGCGCCGGCTTCGCCGACGCCCCGGTGCTGCGCAAGCCGGGCTGGATCCGCGTGCGCATCCCGCCGGGCAACGCGGTGGCCAGGCTCAAGGCCAAGCTGCGCGAGAACCGCCTGGTCACGGTCTGCGAAGAGGCGTCCTGCCCGAACATCCACGAATGCTTCGGCAAGGGCACGGCCACGTTCATGATCCTCGGCGAGGTCTGCACGCGGCGCTGCTCGTTCTGCGACGTCGCCCACGGCCGGCCGAAGGCGCCCGATCCGCTCGAGCCGGCGCACCTGGCCGGCACGATCCGCGACATGGGCCTCAAGTACGTCGTCATCACCTCGGTCGACCGCGACGACCTGCGCGACGGCGGCGCGGCCCATTTCGCCGCCTGCATCCGCGCGGTCCGCTTCGAGAACCCCGGCATCCGCATCGAGATCCTGACCCCGGACTTCCGCGGCAAGGGCCGCATGGAACGGGCGCTCGAGGCGCTCGCCGGCGACCCGCCGGACGTGTTCAACCACAACCTTGAGACGCCGCGCGCGCTGTACCGCGAGGTCCGCCCCGGCGCCGACTACGACTGGTCGCTGGACCTCCTGAAGCGCTTCAAGGCCCAGCATCCGGACGTGCCCACCAAGTCCGGCATCATGCTCGGACTCGGCGAGACGTTCGAACAGGTCGAGCAGACGTTGAACGATCTGCGCGCGCACGATGTCGATATGGTTACGATCGGCCAGTACCTGCAGCCGACCGCGCACCACCACCCGGTACTGCGCTACTGGACGCCGGACGAGTTCAAGGCGTTCGAGGAGCTCGGCTACCGCATCGGCTTCCAGCACGTGGCCTCCGGACCGCTGGTGCGGTCGTCCTACCACGCGGACGAGATGGCGCATGCTGCAGGCTACGTACAGGTTGCCTAGAACATCTTGGGCGAGGCGAACGCCCCGCCGCAATCGCTCGGAGACTCCAATGCGGAAGTTCCTGCTCACCGTCGCTCTCACGGCCCTGGCCGGCTCGGCGTTCGCCAAGCCCGAGCCGAACGCCGCGGCGCCGCTGCTGAAAGCGACGCCGTCGCAGGCCGAAGCGGCGGTCTGGGCGACGCGCTTCCTCACCCGCTTCCACTACAAGCCGACGCCGCTCGACGACGCGATGAGCGAGCAGATCTTCAAGCGCTACCTCGACGCGCTCGACGGCGACAAGCTGTTCTTCACCCAGGCCGACGTCGACCGCTTCGGCCGCTACAAGGACAAGCTCGACGACGCGATCTACGACAAGGACCTCTCCGCGCCGTTCGCGATCTTCAACATCTACGAGCAGCGCGTCGGCGAGCGCGTGGCCTACGCGCGCTCGCTGCTGCCCAAGGGCTTCGACTTCTCCAAGGACGAAAGCTACCAGTACGACCGCGAGAAGGCCGCCTGGGCCAAGGACGACGCCGAGGTCAACGACCTCTGGCGCAAGCGCATCAAGAACGACTGGCTGCGCCTCAAGCTCGCCGGCAAGGCCGACAAGGACATCCGCGAGACGCTCGACAAGCGCTACGCGAACTACCTCGACCGCGTGCGCCAGCTCAACAGCGAGGACGTGTTCCAGACGTTCATGAACGCCTACGCCTCGTCGATCGAGCCGCACACGAACTACCTCGGCCCGCGTGCCTCGGAGAACTTCGACATCGCCATGAAGCTCTCGCTCGAGGGCATCGGCGCGGTGCTGCAGCGCGACGACGACTACACGGCGATCCGCGAGATCGTGCCGGGCGGCCCGGCCGCGCTGTCAGGCAAGGTCAAGGTCGGCGACCGCATCGTCGGCGTCGGCCAGGGCGAGAGCGGGCCGATCGTCGACGTGGTCGGCTGGCGCCTGGACGACGTCGTCGAGAAGATCCGCGGCGCCAAGGACACCGTCGTGCGCCTGGAGGTGCTGCCGGCCGACGCCGGCCCCGACGGCAAGCACTTCACGCTGTCCCTGGTGCGCAAGAAGGTCAGCATCGAAGAACAGGCGGCGAAGAAGTCGGTCATCGAGGTCAAGGACGACAAGCACACGCGCCACATCGGCGTGATCTCGCTGCCGACGTTCTACCAGGACTTCGAGGCGCGCCGCCGCGGCGACCGCGACTACAAGAGCGCCACGCGCGACGTCGAGAGGCTGCTCGGCGAGCTCAAGCAGGAGAAGGTCGACGGCGTGATCGTCGACCTGCGCAACAACGGCGGCGGCTCGCTCGCCGAGGCCACCGACCTCACCGGCCTGTTCATCGACAAGGGCCCGGTGGTGCAGGTGCGCAACGCCGGCGGCCAGGTCGAGGCCGAGGAGGACGCGAACCCCGGCATGGCCTGGGACGGCCCGCTCGCCGTGCTGGTCAACCGCGCCTCGGCGTCCGCCTCGGAGATCTTCGCCGCGGCGATCCAGGACTACGGCCGCGGCGTCATCATCGGCGAGCCGACGTTCGGCAAGGGCACGGTGCAGAACCTCGTCGACCTCGACGACGTCGCGCACAACGAGAAGCCGACGTTCGGCGAGGTCAAGATGACCATCGCGCAGTTCTTCCGCATCGACGGCGGCTCGACCCAGCTGCGCGGCGTCACGCCGGACATCAGCTTCCCGCTGACCGTCGACGCCAAGGACTTCGGCGAGTCGAGCTACGACAACGCGCTGCCGTGGACCTCGATCGCGCCGGCCGACTACCGCCCGGTCGCCGACCTCAAGCCGATCGTGCCGATGCTGCAGGAACGCCACGCCTCGCGCGTCGCCAAGAACGTCGAATGGCAGAACTTCGAGGCCGACCTCGCCGACATGCGCAAGCTGCGCAGCGAGAAGACCGTCTCGCTGAACGAGCAGGTGCGGCGCAAGGAGCGCGACGAGCAGGAGGCCAAGCGCAAGGCGCGCGATCTCGCCGCCGGCAACGCGCCGGCGAGCGATCCCGCCAAGCCGCAGAAGCCTGGCGATACCGCCGGCCAGCGCAAGGACGACGCCCGCGACGTCGCCGCGGCCAAGGGCGCGGAAGGCGCGGCCAAGAAGCGCGACGGCGCCGCCGCGCCGGCCGGCACCGACGACTTCGCCCGCGACGACGGCCTGCAGCCGGACGAGCGCAGCATCACCAGCGACATCGAGCGCGAGAAGAACGCCAAGGAGAAGCGCGACGTCGTGCTCGACGAGGCCGCGCACATCCTCGCCGACGAGATCGGCCTGATCCGCACCGACGCCAAGCTGGCGGCGCGCATCCTGCCCTACGCGACGCTCTCGCCGCAGGCCGACTGACCGGCCCGGCCGGTCGACGGCGGACCGCCAGCGGTCCGCCGTCCGCTGCCGCTAGCCGCCCGCGCGGCGCGCCGTGACGATCCACGCGCGCGCGTCGAACAGCACGCCCTCGGCGCTCGCGTGCGCCTCCAGAAGAGCGCGCAGCCGCCGCGCCGCCTCGCCAGGCGGCGCGCTCGTGCCGGCGAAGGCGTCCTTCACGAACGCGAAACCGGCAAGCGCGTCGAACGCCGCATCGGCGGTCGGTCCGTAATAGACCGGCTCGCGCACCTCGGCGAAGTCGACCGACACGAAGCCGGCCGCGCGCAGGAGCGCGGCCGTGGCCGCCGCGTCGCCGAGCGAGAACGGCGCCAGCGCGTCCCGGGTGGGCGCCGCGTCCGCCGCCAGCGCGCGGCGCACCGCCACCGACCATTCGTTGCGCTCCTGCGCCTGCCACACCATCCAGGCCAGGCGCGCGCCCGGGCGCAGCGCGCGGCCGAGATGGGCGAACGCCGCCGCCGGGTCGGCGAAGAACATCACGCCGAACCGGCTGATGCAGACGTCGTAGCGCGCGGCGGGGAACGGGTGCACCTGCGCGTCCCCGTGTTCGAACGCCGCGTTGTGCAGCCCTTCCTCCGCGCAGCGTCGCCGCGCGACCTCGAGCATCGGCGCGGACGTATCCACGCCGACCGCCGCGCCGTCCACGGCGGCGCGCGCGGCCTGGCGCGTGGTCTGTCCCGCGCCGCAGCCGACGTCGAGCACGCGCTCGCGCGGGCCGATGCCGGCGGCGGCCGCGAGGTGCCGGTTGTGGCGGGCCAGCTCCGCATCGTAGAAGTCGGCGCAGTTCGGCGTCATCGCGCTCCTCCGTCCGCCGTTGCGTACCCTGCACGCGGCGCGGCGTCCGCCCGCGGCGCGCGCGGTCACCCGCGCCCGTAGCGTCGCTGCAGGAATCGGAAGTACGCGCGCAGGCCCTGCGCCTCGCCGCCGCGCGGATGGCCCGGCTTGTCCGAGTCGTTCCAGGAATACACGTCCAGGTGCGCCCAGGCCTGCGCCTCGGGCACGAAGCGCTCCAGGTACAGCGCCGCGGTGATCGCCCCGGCGTGGCGCGACGCGCCGGCGTTGGCGAGGTCGGCCACGTGCGAGTCCAGCATCGTCAGGTACGGCCGCCACAGCGGCAGGCGCCACAGCGGGTCGCGCAGCGCCTGCGCCGCCTCGAGCAGCGCGGCGGCGACGTCCTCGCGGTTGGCGAACAGCGCCGGCAGCTCCGGGCCGAGCGCGACGCGCGCGGCGCCGGTCAGCGTGGCGAAGTCCAGGATCAGGTCCGGCTTCTGCTCGGCCGCATAGGCCAGCGCGTCGCAGAGCACCAGGCGGCCCTCGGCGTCGGTGTTGTCGACCTCCACGCTGATGCCCGCGCGCGTCGCCACCACCTCGCCCGGCCGGTACGCGTTGCCGGCGATGGCGTTCTCCACGGCCGGCACCAGCAGGCTCAGCCGCACCGGCAGCTTCGCCTGCAGCACCAGGCCGGCCAGCGCGATCGCGTGCGCGGCGCCGCCCATGTCCTTCTTCATCCAGCGCATGCCGTCGGCCGGCTTGATGTCCAGGCCGCCGGTGTCGAAGCACACGCCCTTGCCGACCAGCACCAGGTGCGGCGCATCGGCCGGGCCGTGCGTCAGCTCGGCCAGGCGCGGCGCGCGGTGGCTCGCGCGGCCGACCGCGTGGATCGTGGGGAAGTTCGCCGCGAGCAGCTCGTCGCCGACCCATTCGCGGTAGCTCGCGCCGTGGCGCTCGGCCAGCGCGCGCACCGCGCCGGCGAGCTCGGCCGGTCCCATGTGCTCGGTCGGCGTGTTGACGAGGTCGCGCACGCGGTAGACCGCCTCGGCCAGCGGCGCCACGCGCGCGGCGCTGGCCGCGTCGACGACCAGCTGCGCCGGCTTGCGCGCCGGCTTGCGGTAGCGCGTGAACTGGTACGCGCCGAGCGCCCAGCCGAGCGCGACGTCGCCGGCGTCCAGCGCCAGGCCGCGCGCATCGAGCGCGTAGCGCCCCTCGGGCAGGCGCACCGGCAGCGCGGCCAGGCCGAACAGCGCGTCGCGGCGGTCGCAGCCGGCGAGCACCGCGCGCACGCCGCCGTCGTCGTCCGGGATCGCCAGGTGGCGCCCCGGCTCGCCGGCGAACGCGTTCGCCGCGCACCAGCGCACGGCCGCCTCGCCGAGCGCGGCGGCCGCGGCGGCGAAGCCTTCGCGGTCGACCGCCAGCAGCGGCGTCGCGCCGGCGGCGTCGTCGGAAATCACCCATGCATCCATCGCAAGCTCCTTCAGGGTTCTGCGCGCCGGCCGGCCGGCGGCGCGGCGTCGTGGCGGGCGAGCCAGTCGGCGAGCTCGCCGAGGTCGGCGAACTCGAGATCGGGCGCGACCTCGGCCGGCGCGGCATGCGCGGCGACGCGCTCGGCCCAGGGCGCCGCATGGCGGTTCAGCCAGGCCGTGCGCAGGCCGGCGCGCTGCGCGCCGACCACGTCGAGCAGCGGGTCGTCGCCCACGTGCAGCACGTTCTCCGGCGCCAGGCCGAGCCGCGCGCAGGCCTCGTGGAAGATCGCGGCGGCCGGCTTGGCCATGCCGAACTCGCGCGCCGACACGCAGTGCGCGAACAGGCCGCGCAGGCCGATGCGGCCGAGGTCGGCGTTGCCGTTGGAGATGCTGACCAGCGGCAGGCGCGCGGCCAGCGCCTCGAGCGCCGGCCGCGCGTCGGCGTAACACTCCACGCAGTTGCGCGCCGCGTAGTAGGCCTCGAACGCCTGCTCGACGTGCGCGCCGCCGGCCAGGCCGCAGGCGGCGAACGCGCGCTCCAGCGTCAGCAGGCGCTGCGCGGTGAAATCATGCGCGAGGTCGGGGCGCTCCGAGGCGACCTGCTCGCGCAGCGCGCGCATCGCCTCGACCGGCCAGGCGGCGGCGACCGCCGCGTGATGGCGCCTGAGCCAGGCGTCGAGCGCCTGCTCGGCCGCGAGGATCGCCGGCTCGACCGGCCACAGCGTGTCGTCGAGATCCAGCGAAATCGCCAGGATGCGCACCGCCTTCGCGACGCCGGGCTCAGCCGCCGCTGGCGCCGCCGCTGACGTTGCCGAACGACACCGGCTTGGGCGCGGCCGGCTCCTTCGCCTTCTTCGCCGCCGGCTTGGCGTCGTTCTTGGCCAGCTTGGCCGTCTTCGCCGGCGCGGCCGCAGGCTTCTTCGGCGCGGCGGCGACGGCCTTCTTCGGCGTCTCCTTCTTCTCCGCGGCGGCAGCCGGCTTCTTCGGCGCGTCCTGCTTCGGCGCGGCGGCGACGGCGGTCTTCTTCGCCGCGGCCTCGGCCTTCTTCTCCTCGGCGCGGGCGAGGTTCGCGCGCGCTTCCTGCGTCGACTCGGCGGTCGGCGCGATGCGCGCCTTCGCCTCCAGGGTCGCGCGCGGCGCGGCCACCGGCGCCGGTGCCGGCGCCGTGGCGGCGGCGACCACGGCCGCGCTGGCCGCGGCGCTGCGGCCGACCTGCGCGTCGATGTAGGCCTGGCGCTGTTCGTTCTTGGCGAGCACCGCGCCGGCGTCGGAGTACGGCGTCAGCTGGTGGCGGCGCAGGATGTCCTTGGCCGTCGGCGTCTCCAGGAACGAAAGGAAGCGATCGATCGCCTCGTGCTTCGGCGATTCGTTGCGCTCGGCGAGGTAGAGCGTGATGTAGAGCGGATAGCTGCCGTCGCCGACGCTCGCCGTGGTCGGCGCCACGCCCTCGACGCTCAGCATCTTCACGCTCTTGTTCGCGTAGACGCTCGCCATCGTCGACAGGCCCAGGCCCGCCGGGTCGAGCGTGATGCCCTCCTCGAGCTTGGCGGTGTTGATGTACAGGCGCGGCGCGGCGACGCGCTGGTCGCCGTTGCGGAACACCAGCTCGCGCAAGCTGTACTCCACGCCGTCCAGCGGCGAGGCGATCGCGTAGAGGTTGATCTCCTTGTCCGGCCCGCCGAGGTCCTTCCAGTTCTTGATGCGGCCGTAGTAGATGTCGTGGATCTGCTTGAGCGTGATGTTGGAGACCGGGTTCTTCGGGTGCGTGATCAGCACCGCGCCGTCGAGCGCCACCGGGATGAAGTTCAGCGCGGCTTCCTCGGCGCGGCGCGAGTACTTCGGCCGCGCGCTGCCGGCGAAGTCGGCGCTGCCGGCGGCCACCGCGTCCAGGCCCGAGAGCGTGCTGAACGGCTGCAGCGAGATCTTGCCCTTCCTGTCCTTCGCGTACTGCTTGGCCAGGTCCTCCATCAGCGCGCGGCCGGTGGCGTGGTCGCCGCGCCAGACGAGTTCGTCGGCCGCCGGCGCGGGGGGCGCCGCCTTCTTCGGCGCCGCGAGCGCGGGGCCGGCCGAGAGCAGGGAAAGGGCGAGAACGAGCGGGGTGCAGAAGCGGCGTAGCGACATGGGTCGAAAGGCTCGGAAAGAGCGGGCTGGAGACGGGAAGTGGCTACCTTAGCACGCACGCGCGCGCGCCGCCGCAGGGGGGCTGCGGCGGCGCGAAAGCGGCCCGGCGCGGGCCTATTGCAGCAGCAGGTAGTACGCCTCCTCGCCGCGCAGCAGGGTCAGCATCAGCTGGCGCGGCCGCGCGCCGACCAGGCGCGAGAAGTCGCTGGTGCCGGCGAGGTCGCGCCGGTTCACCGCCACGATCACGTCGCCGCTGCGCAGGCCGCTGGCGTAGGCGCGGCTGCTCTCGGCCACGCGCGTCACGCTGACGCCGCCCACGCCCTGGCGGCGCAGGCTGTCGGGCACCTCGCCGAACTGCACGCCGGCCAGGCGCGGGTCGAGCGTCTCGCCCTTGAGCGTGACCACCTCGGGCACCTTCAGCGCGGTGCTCACCGTGAGCGCCTTGCCGTCGCGCACGATGCCGACGTCGACCGCCGCGCCGGGCGCGGTCAGGCCCTCGATGTTGTGCAGGTCCTGCTCGCCGGCGACGCTCTTGCCGTTCAGCGAGACGATCACGTCGCCCGGCTTCAGGCCCGCCGCCTCGGCCGGCGAGCGCGCGCGCACGCGCGTGACCACCGCGCCCTTGCTGTCCTCGATGCCGAGCATCTGCGCGATCTCCGGCGTGACGTCCTGCGCCTCCACGCCGAGCGCGCCGCGCTTGACCTCGCCGGTCGTGACCAGCTGGCGCATCACGTCCATCGCCAGGTTCGACGGGATCGCGAAGCCGATGCCGACGTTGCCGCCGGAGGGCGAGATGATCTGCGAGTTGATGCCGACCAGCTCGCCGCGCAGGTTGACCAGCGCGCCGCCGGAATTGCCCGGGTTGATCGAGGCGTCGGTCTGGATGAAGTTCTGGTAGCCCGAGCCGCGCAGGCCCGAGCGGCCGAGCGCCGAGACGATGCCCGAGGTCACCGACTGGCCCAGGCCGAACGGGTCGCCCACCGCGACCACGAAGTCGCCCACGCGCACCTTCGACGAATCGGCCACCGGCAGCGCGGTCAGCTTCTCGGCCGGGATCTGCAGCACGGCCAGGTCGGTGTCCGGGTCGGTGCCGAGGATCCTCGCCTTGACCGTGCGCCCGCTCGCGATCGTCACCGAGATGTCGTCGGCGCCCTCGACCACGTGGTTGTTGGTCAGCACGTAACCTTTGTTTGCATCCACGATCACGCCGGAGCCGAGCGACTGCTGCACCCGCTCGCGCGGCATCGCCGGCACGCCGAAGAAGCGGCGGAACATCGGGTCGTCGAAGAACGGGTTGCGCACGGCGATGCGCGTCTTCGAGGCGATGTTGACCACCGCCGGCGTCACCCGCTCCAGCATCGGCGCCAGCGAGGGCAGGGCCTGGCCGTCGACCGCCGGCGGCAGCGCCGCGTCGGCGCGCCCGCCGCCGCCGGCGAAATGCGTGGCGGCGATCGCGAACGCAGCGGCCAGCGGAGCGGCCGCGAGCAGGCCCTGGCGGCGGAAACGGCGAAGGAATCGAGGCATCGTGAGCGTCCCTGTTGCTGGAGGATGGCAAGCATCGGCGGATCGGTCAGACCGCGCAAATCCGCGCCGGTTTCCTCGCTTTCAAGCATGCGCGGGCGCGTCCGCGCGGCGCCGTTCAGCTGACGTGCCGAAGGCTGCGCGCGGCGGCGCAAACCCTCTTTACTTCGCCGCCACGTGAGCGTAGGTTATCCCACGGGCATCACAACATCTTGTGGTCGCCCTTATAAGGCAATCCCATACGTTGGGTCTGGTCGCGAGCCCGCGCCGATGCGGGCGGCAGCGTTCCGGAGGGAAAGCGGGGATGACATAGCCGAACCGGTGACCGCCCGACGACACGCCGACCGCAGCCGGACATCGCGCGGGCTTCGCCTCGAACCACCAACCAGCAACGGATGCGCGCGCGCGAGCGCCGCATGAAGGACCATTGGCCGGTCGCACGACCGCGCGGCGTTCCGTGCAATTCGGCGGAAACGAGTAGGGAGAAAGAACAACGATGAGCACGGTGCGCCTGGAACAGCTTGCACGCGGCGCGGTGGAGATTCCGCTGCAGCCGGCCTCCTACGACATCTGGGACAAGAAGTACCGCCTGAAGTCCAAGCAGGGCGAGCCGGTCGACGCGACGATCGACCACACCTACCAGCGCGTCGCGCGCGCGCTGTCGGAGGTGGAAGCCACGCCGGAGAAGCGCGCCTACTGGTACGACCGCTTCCTCTGGGCGCTGCGCCGCGGCGCGATCCCGGCCGGGCGCATCACCTCGAACGCCGGCGCGCAGGAGCACAAGCCCAAGACCTCGACGATCAACTGCACCGTCTCCGGCACGATCCAGGACTCGATGGACGACATCCTCGAGAAGGTGCACGAGGCCGGCCTCACGCTGAAGGCCGGCTGCGGCATCGGCTACGAGTTCTCCACGCTGCGCCCGCGCGGCGCCTACGTCTCCGGCGCCGGCGCGTACACCTCCGGGCCGCTGTCGTTCATGGACATCTACGACAAGATGTGCTTCACCGTGTCGTCCGCCGGCGGCCGCCGCGGCGCGCAGATGGGCACGTTCGACGTCAGCCATCCGGACGTGCGCGAGTTCATCCGCTCCAAGCGCGAGGACGGCCGCCTGCGCCAGTTCAACCTGAGCCTTTTGATCACCGACGGCTTCATGGAGGCGGTCGAGCAGGACGCCGACTGGCCGCTGGTGTTCCCGGTGCACGTCAAGGAGCAGGGCGAGATCGACCTGCGCGACCCGGCCAAGGTCGTCTGGCGCGAATGGCCCACGCACCACAACTACGTGACCCGCGACGACGGCCTGGTCGCCTGCAAGATCTACGGCCACCTGCGCGCGCGCCACCTGTGGGACATGATCATGGTCTCGACGTACGACTACGCCGAGCCCGGCTTCATCCTGATCGACCGCGTCAACGAGATGAACAACAACTGGTGGTGCGAGAACATCCGCGCCACCAACCCGTGCGGCGAACAGCCCCTGCCGCCGTACGGCTCGTGCCTGCTCGGCTCGGTCAACCTGACCGCGTTCGTGCGCGACCCGTTCGGGCCGAAGGCGCGCTTCGACTGGGAGGAATACCGCGAGGTCGTGCGCGTGTTCACGCGCATGCTCGACAACGTGGTCGAGATCAACGGCCTGCCGCTGGCGCAGCAGCGCGCCGAGATCGAGAGCAAGCGCCGCCACGGCATGGGCTTCCTCGGCCTGGGCTCCACGCTGGCGATGCTCAAGATGCGCTACGGCGCCAAGGACGCCTGCGCGTTCACCGAGGACGTGGCCCGCGAGATGGCCCTGGCCGGCTGGGAGGTGGCGCTGTCGCTGGCCAGGGAGAAGGGCCCGGCGCCGCTCCTGGTGCAGGACTTCGAGGTCACCGGCGAGATGCTGCGCAAGCGCCCGGAGATGGCCGCCGACGGCTGGAAGGTCGGCGACGCGATCCCCGGCCGCGTGCTGCACGCGCGCTACTCGCGCTACATGCAGCGCATCGCCTCGGTCGCGCCCGAACTCGTGGCCGAGCTGGCCGAGGTCGGCGCGCGCTTCACCCACCACAGCTCGATCGCCCCCACCGGCACGATCTCGCTGTCCCTGGCCAACAACGCCAGCAACGGCATCGAGCCCAGCTTCGCCCACCACTACTCGCGCAACGTGCTGCGCGAGGGGCGCAAGTCCAAGGAGAAGGTGGAGGTCTACAGCTACGAGCTGCTCGCCTACCGCGAGCTGATCAACGCCAAGGCGATGCCCGGCTCGCGCGAGGCCGACGAGAAGCTGCCGGACTACTTCGTCGCCGCCGACGACATCACCCCCAAGGAGCACGTCGACATCCAGGCCGCCGCCCAGCGCTGGGTCGACTCGTCCATCTCCAAGACCGCCAACGTCCCCACCGACTACCCCTACGAGGACTTCAAGGACATCTACCGCTACGCCTACCACCAGGGCCTGAAGGGCTGCACCACGTTCCGCTTCAATCCGGCGGCCTTCCAAGGAGTGCTGGTGAAGGAGCATGATTTGGCCAACACCACCTATCGCTTCGAGCTCGAAGACGGGTCGGTGGTGGAGGTCAAGGGCAACGAAGAGATCGAGTACGATGGCGAAACGCACACCGCGGCCAATCTGTTCGATGCGCTCAAGGAAGGCTATTACGGCAAGTTCTGAGCGCCGCATGTGCCGCTCGTAGCTCGCGACGTTGGTTCGTCCAAGTCAGGTCACACACTGGAGAGGGGAACACCCATGCACACCGAAGGCGGCAGTTCCGGCAGTTCGTTCGATACGTTCAAGGAAGGCGCTTCGCAGATCGGCAGCGCCATCAGCGACGCGGCCGGCGCCGTGGTCACGTCGGTCGGCAGCGCCGCATCCGACGCCCGGCAGGCGGTCGAGAACACCGCGAAGAAGGTCGCGAAGAAGGCCGTGAAGGCGCGCAAGCAGGCCGCGCGCAAGGTCAAGGCCGTGGTCGCCAAGGCCAAGCAGGTCGTGGCCAAGAAGCCGGCCGCGAAGAAGTCGGCCGCCAAGAAGCCGGCGCCGGCCAAGAAGGCCGCCGCCAAGGCCGCCAAGAAGGCGGCGACGAAGAAGTCCGCCGCGAAGAAGCCCGCGCCCGCGCGGAAGGCCGCCGCCAAGAAGGCGACGAAGAAGGCCGCCGGCCGCAGCGCGATGAAGAAGTCCGCCGCGAAGAAGCCGATGCGCCAGGCCGCCGGCCGGGGCGCGGCGAAGAAGGCCGCCCAGAAGACCGCCGCCCGCAAGGCGCCGGCCAAGAAAGCGCCGGCCAAGAAGGCTCCGGCCAGGAAGGCGGCCAAGAAGGCCGCGCGCCGCCGCTGACCGGCCCCAGGGTTCCGTCGGCCGGCCGCCGCGCCGGCCGATGGACCTTCCGGCGGCACCCGTGCCGCCACGCATTCCGGGCCGGCGCCGCCGGCCGTTCCAGGCAAGGCAGTCCGTCCCATGATGAAGATCAGCAAGAAGATCAAGGCTTACAGCGTCGTCGCCCCCGCCAGCACGGCCAAGGTCGTGCCCGCCGCCGAGGCCCCCGAAAGCGCCCCCGCGGTGCCGATGGCCGAGGTCGTGCAGATGCACGAGAAGGTGGAGCGCCCGGAGATGCTCATCGGCGCCACCTACAAGATCAAGTCGCCCCTGGTCGAGCACGCCATGTACGTGACGATCAACGACATCGTGCTGAACCCCGGCACCGAGCACGAGCTGCGCCGCCCGTTCGAGATCTTCATCAACTCGAAGAACATGGACCACTTCCAGTGGATCGTGGCCCTGACGCGCATCATGAGCGCGGTGTTCCGCAAGGGCGGCGACGTGACCTTCCTGGTCGAAGAGCTGAAGGCCGTGTTCGACCCCCGCGGCGGCTACTTCAAGGCCGGCGGCGTCTACATGCCCAGCATCGTCGCCGAGCTCGGCGCCGTGATCGAGCAGCACCTCAAGATGATCGGCCTGCTGCACGACCCCGAGCTCGACGACGCGCAGAAGCAGCTGATCGCCGAGAAGCGCGCCGCCTACGAGGCCCGCGCAAAAAAAAAGCCTGACGCCTCCGTAGACGCCGCCCCCGGCGGCGTTCCCTCCGACCTCGCCGGCGCCGGCGGCGAAGCCGCGCGCAAGGCCGACGCCCCCTCGTCATCCGACAATTCCGGCGCATTCCCCGCCGGCGCCACGCTGTGCCACAAGTGCAACACGAACGCCGTCATCATCATGGATGGGTGTGCGACGTGTTTGAACTGTGGGTATAGCAAGTGCGGGTGAGAGGCCTATGGCAGAGATCATGAGAACTTCGCTTCGCCCGATGTCATCATTTGGCGATGTTGCGGCTGAGGAAGATTCGGTCCTCGACTACTTTCTTACCACGGATGCGGCGAAACGCCTTGCCAGAAACGAAGCATTTCTCGTTCTCGGGCGGAAAGGTTCAGGTAAGACGGCATTGGTTCGTCATTTTTCTGAAGGGGCTGCTGTCGGGCTCGCTAAGCCGTTAGGCCTACGCGGATACCCTTGGACAGTGCACGCGACAAGAATCGATTTAGGTGCTTCGCCTATTGAGGCTTATGTTAGCTCGTGGCGTTATCTAATAGCCGTTCAGATGGCTTCATTGGTTCTCGCGGCGGGCTACGGATCGGCTAGTGCCGAAGGTGCTGCTCTTGCGAGATTTTTGGAAGAGAACTATGGGGGCATTACTCCTGAAATCGCGGTCATTCTCAGGCCAAGTGCTCTCAAATTATCGAAGCTATCTTTTGAGCCGACAGTTCTGGGCAACAAGCTAGGTGGTATCGCTCTTGAGCGGCCAAATAATAGTATGGGCCTTGAGCTGGATGCGCTGTCGCAGAGCATTCTAAAGGCCACTTTATCCTTGGCGACTAAAGCAGGAATTGAGGCACTTACGCTTCACTTCGATGAGCTGGATCAAGGCTTATCTCAGCTGGATGACAACAGAAAGATCATGCTAATCGGCCTCATTTTGGCTGCGCGCAGTATTCGGCTGGATGCCAGGAATGAAGCGACTAGAGTCAATGCGGTGGTTTACCTGCGCTCCGATATTTGGGGGCAATTGGAGTTTTCGGACAAAAACAAGATCTCGCAGTCGCTGGCCATCAATCTTGAATGGAGCTCTCAGTCGCTTTTGGAACTCATCAATAATCGTATATCGGCCAAGCTTGGTGATGGCGTATCATGGGATAACGTTATCGACGAGGGATTGATCCGCGGCTCTCAGTCAAAGTGGAGTCATGTCTTGGCTCGAACTTTCCTGCGTCCCAGGGATGTTATTAAATTCCTAAATGCTGCTTTGGCTGAGGCAAAGAAGCGAGCCGATGAGCCTTTGGTTTTTGAAAATAGAGATATTGTTGGAGCTAGGGATCCATTTTCAATTTATCTGAAACAAGAGTTGGACGACGAAATTCTTCCGCATTGGAGCAGATGGGAGGAGGCATTGCAGGCTTGCGCGGCGATTAGCACCCTTACCTTTGAGCGAGAAAATTTCAAGGCGGAGTACGAAAAGAGAAAGTCATCGGATAATTCGGTAGACAGTGATAACGCTCTTCGGCTTCTCTACCAATTTTCAGTGATAGGTTACGAGCGACGCAGCGGTTATGGTGGCAGCTATTGGTCCTTTCAATATGAAGATCAGCAGTCTGGCTGGGATAGCTCTGCGACGCGGTTTAAGGTTCACCTAGGATTAAAGGAATTTGCTCGATTAAGAGAAGAGCGACAGAGGTAGAGGCGGGAGCATCTTTGAGAGCATTGCGCCTTGGCGCATTTCTTATCACCTTACTGCCAATGTTCACCGGCAGCCACGTCCAATAATTTCGGACGATGATGGTGCGGTAGTGCGAAGCGCTTAAGCAGCTCGCAAGTGATTACGGCAGGCGGGGGATATGCGATTTACAGCATAAATTTTCATGCCTGCGCAATATATTTGCCCCTATATGAGCCGCAATGTTGTCTCCCATCGCTTACGATTTCGTGCTTACTCCGGCAAGAGACTTGAAATACCTACTCGTGAATATGTCTTTGAAGTGGATGGTCGCGAAGTAATATTGACGGGGCAGGATTCAGAGAGGATTCGGGATAGCGATTGGCTCATCTTCAATATCAAGGGGTTCGCTCGTAGCGACGAGGCATGGTCTTTCGGTGCCAGATTCAAGCACGCCTTAGAGTTTTCGTCGGCGTCTATGCGGGTAGGTATAAACACCGGTATTGGGCAGTCAACGTTGTCTCTAAGCCCTAACGTACGGAGCGAATTACTTGCTCAGTCCGGGATGCTTGTGCGTGACAATATACATGGGCTCGATGTGTTTGAAGATGCGCCAAATATCGGATTCATAACCGGCGGCGCACGAGGGGGAAATACATACATCAATCCTGCGGCTTTTCTGCAGCTCACGGCTGACTTATTTAAAGAAATTAATAGTTTGTCGGATAGCGCTCAAAATATACTGTTGCTTCTAAATTTCGCTCTGCTGCAGCGGGATTCTGTCTCGCAAATTGTTTTCGCATTCTCTGCTGTGGAAATGCTAGGTCAGAACTTATCTTGGTCCGAGAATCAGAAGCGATTAATAGAGCGGTTGACGACTATAGCAAAGGAGTCGTCAGATTATGAAGAGGGTGAGCGAAAGGAAGTCGCGGATGCTATATCCCGATCTTTACATCGCTTATCTCTGCGTCAAGGGGTCTTTCGATTGCTTGATGCTCTTAATTTGACCCATCTCAAGATAGTGTGGGACCGCACGTATAACGAGAGAAGTCGCTTAATTCATGGGCTGGCGCCAAAGGCTGGGGTTGACTATTCGAATCTGGCGAATAAAGCTGTAACCTTGTGTGGATACATATTATTGCGGGCTTTGGCAGAAGAGGCTTCGGTGCGTCATGTGGTCGATGAGTATGCTGAGAAGTTTTTTAAAATGCACCAGGACTTACTTGATTAGGTCTTGATTTGATAATAGTAGATGCTAGGCATCCGACGCTTCTTTGTGCCCCTCGCGCAATGGGTGATGGCAGGACTCGCTGCGGTCGTCCCAGCCTAGCGCCGTGCTCGGCGCGTCAAGGCCAGGCCCTTCGGGCGCGCTGCGCGCGGCCTTGACGCACCTGCGCGCGGCGCTGTGGGGAGTCGCCCACAGCGACCCCTCCCGGGCCGCGGGCGAACCGGAGAACGGCCATGCTCGAAGACGACCAACTCATCCTGCTGATCGAAAAGCTGCGCTATGCGCTGGCGTGTCACATCCCGGCGATGAAACGCCGGGTCACCATCCAGACCGGCTACGGCTTGCTGGACTTCCACGGTCCGCAGGCGCGCAAGATCACCGCGTTGTGCGAAGACCTGCTGCGGCGGCAGCTGCAGCGCCTCGAACGCAAAGGCGGGTCGCGACGCTAACGCGCCACGCTGGGCGGCTCCGACGCCGCCCAGCGTTCCCTCCGCTCAGGAAGGTGGCGGAGTCGCCTAGCGCAACAGAGCAGACTGCCCTCGTGCGAGTTCGTGAGGAGCGCAGCTCGCCAATATCGCCGACACGCTGCCCTCGATTAGTGGGACGGTCCCTTCCGCCTCCATGAGGCGATCTCCACAGCAAGTTGCGGATCCCAGGCCAGCTCTTCGATGGCACGTTTGGCCTGGGGGGCCCGGGAGCGACGAAGTCCGCGTAGGAGTAGTAAGCGACTACTGCCATGCGAAGGGTCTTTGGCTAGACCAATCAAGGTATCGATCGTTTCGCTGGTCACGGTAGCAGCTAAAGCATTGGCAAGCCCGTCTTTCAGCCCCATGCCGTCACCGGGGCTGCCGGGCGCCGGTGATTCTGCCCGCTTATAGGCAGCCACCAAAAGCGGCCAGGCCGATCGTGCTTCGGGCACAGCCAAGCTATTGGCAATGACCCAAAGCACTTTGTGAGGGTAAGGCTTTTCGATATGGTCCAAGAGGACGGGCAACGCTTTGGGGTAGGCGTGCAATGCTTGAAGTTGGCTTGCTCTCACGTCATCAACCGCAATTCCAACATCATGCAATGCCTTCACAACGGGAGCGATGTCGTGCCGATATTTGGCCAATGCTGCAATTCTGACCTTTTCCCGTTCTTCGCGGCGTGCCCTATGAGCCGGGTCTTTCGCCAGGCTGGCAGCCAGCTCTTTTGCAGTAATTGGAGGCGTTCGCTTGCTCATTATGGAATTATCCAAAGGCACACATCGCCACAGTTGATGGCATCTCTTAGCGGCCCCGATAATGTCGTGTCCGATCTCAAATACAAATTAAATTGATAATCGCGATCCTTGGCAATTTGCACATAGTCACGCAGCTGCGAAGTGTATCCCTGGTAACCGACATTCTTAACTTCGTTTACCGTTCCAGTCGCCTCATTGATTCCATCGGGAATTCTCGTTCTATCTCCTACTTTAACGGCAATCTTCTCACCAATGTCGTATGCGCTGCGGACTGCCTCCTCGCCCTCGCGACCTAGCTGTCGAGCAGCATCCGCGGTCCTGACAATATTCGTGACGGTCTTCACCGTCTCCAGCTCGGGGGCCGCGATATCCATCACGGCGGAAGCTGCACCTTCGCCGGCGAGCTTACTATCACCGGTCGCCAATCCCTTGACCAGGTCCGCCGCGCCGGCGAGTGGCGCGAAGGCCAACCCCACCAGCGTCCGCGCATCCTGGGCAACCACCTCGTCGGCCGCCTTGAACCGCGCATCGCAGTCTTCCTTCGTCTCGCATGGATCGCGGCCGTCGGGATCGATGTAGGCGAACGGACTGTTCAGCGCGTACGCATAGCGATTGAAGTTGATGCCCGTAGCCGTGTCGACGCCGGCTGGATCGGCGCTGATGAACCGGTGCAGGGCAGGGTCGTAGTACCGGGCCCGCATGTAGATGAAACCAGTTGCATCGTCGTAGTGGCTGGCGTATCCAGGCCCTGGATCGCTGCCGACACCGGCGCTCGCATAGCGGCCGCCGTACGGCAAGTACGTAGCCGTGCCGACGACCGAGCGGCTGGCATCCGTTTGGGCAACTGGTGAGCCGAGCCCGTCGGTGTGCACGTACAACGTCTGTGTGGTCGTGTCGTTCTTGAACGCCTTGGCGACCAGGTGGGATCCGAGGTAGACGTACTTCGCCGTCGTGGTAGGCGGCGCCAGCACCTCGAAGCCATCTTGGAAGATGCGATCGGACGACGGGGCGTCTGTTACCGTCTCGTACATCAGGCGCCCCGAGCGATCGTAGACGCTCACGACATTCGCGCCACTTCCAGATGCCGTCGCTCGATAGCCGAGTGCGTCATAGCTGTAGGACCAGCGCTCTGTGCCTCGGCTGACCTGCACGAGAAGGTTGGCCGCATTGAAAGTAGTCTGGGTGGCGCCAGGTCCGCTGCCCTTCTGGGTCATGCGCCCGCGCGAATCCCAGATCGCGCCCGACAGACGGTTGGCCGCGTCGAGCGTGGCGGAAAACCCTGTCCCGGTATCACTCGTCAGATTGTCCAGCTCATCGTAGGTGAGCGTTGCCGTACCCCAGGGACCGGCCGCGGTTTTCAGGCGATCTGCGTCGTCGTATGTCAGCGTACGGGAGTTCGCCGTGTTCAGGCCGTCCGAAATGCTGGTGGGATTGCCCTTGTAGTCGTAGCCATACGTCACATTGAGTACACCGATATCCTGCGTGACGTGCGGGCGGCCGTTCGTGTACTGCGTCAGGCTGTGAACGATGCCGTTTCCGTAGGTGAATCCCTTGAGCGCGTCGTTCGGGTAGTAGCTTGCGCCCGTCGCGAAGCTGCCCGCGCCATCCGGACGACCGAAAGCGTCGGGCGACAGGCTGACCGTCGAATTGTCGGGGTAGGTCAGGGTCTTCAGATGGCGATTGCCATCGTAGGCATAGCCCAGCGCGTAGGCACTGCCGTTGATCGTGATCGTTTCGCCTTTCAGCAGGCCGCCCGTGTCATAGATGTAGTCTCGTTTGACGCTGCCCCTCGAAGCATCGTCAGGCTGGCCATCACCGCGCCAATTCCACGTGACACTGGGTGATCCATCGGAATAGCTGATGGTCTTCAGCCGATTGCGTTTGTCGTAGGTGCGCGTCTCGGTCGCCGCCCCTGCGTAATTGACGGTAGTGACGTTGCCTGCATCGTCATAGGTGAACGTCGTAACGCCGGTTTCCGGCTCGGTGACGGACTTCAGCAGCTGGTTGCCGTAATAATCGTACGTGCGCCAGGTGCTGCCGCGGTTGACGGACTTAGGCTTTCCCCACGTATCCCGGACGATGTTGGTCCATCCGATGTCGGGTCGATGAATTGCAGTCACCCAGGCGGTACTGGGCTCGTCGTAGGTGAGGTAGGTAAAATTCGTCGAGTTCCCGTTGCGATCCGTAACCGAGAGGCTGTTCGCGCCCCACGAGTACGTGATCGAGCGGCCCTGGTCGTCGACTTCCGAGTACAGCCGCCCGATGGCGTCGTAATGAGTCGTGATGCCGAACGTGCTGGATGGATAGGAGACGAAGGTCAGCCGACCATCTGCGTCGTATTCCCGATCGATACGCCGGCCGGTTGAATCGGTGGTCTTGATGGCATGGAGGAACGCATCATATTCGTCGGTCGTCGTCGCACCTCCCGTGACCTCTTTACGCGTCCATCCGCTGCTGCTCGTCGTCCAGGTGATGTTCGTCGGGTTGTATCCGCCTGGCGGCGTAATCGTCTTTACCCAGCCAAGCGTGTTGTAGTCGTATCCGGTGGTCAGGCCCGCTGGATTGGTATGAGAGGTGATCAGTCCCAGGTCCGATACCACCGCACTTTCGCTGCTGCCGTCGGCATAGCTGATGCTGCGGGGAATGCCGAGTTTGTAGCTGCTGAAGCTGGTGGTATTCCCTTCGCCATCTCGAACCCAGCGCACCGGACCGTCGGTGTAATAGTCCAAATTCTGATCGGTGTGTCCGAACCGCTTGATCTGTGTCGGCTGGCTGTGGCTGTTCAGCGTCAGCTCGAATTCGGTGCGGCTGTCACTGACGACGCTGATGACGGTACCGAGCACCCAATCATTCGTATTGTGCGAGTAGGTGAGTACTTCAGTCTTGGTCTTGGAGCCTGCGCGCGTGATCGTGCGCGAGAAGCCGTAGCTGTCTAGATCACTCAGCGTCCGGGTGTATGTGGTGCCGTCGACCGTAAGGGTGCGCTTCTGCACCGGCCGCAAACTGCTGAGTTCCGACACGTCCCCACGCACCTGCGCTGGCGTGCCGATGATTGCCGGATAAGGGTTTCCGCTGGCGCTGTGATAGTCGTACTTCTCGTCGAGCTGGCCGCTGCCACTCTGCTTGCGCAGCAGCATTCCTTCATTGCCGGATCCATTCGTGCCGTACTGGGAACCGAAGGTGTAGATGGTGGTGTAGTTGCGCGGATCGGTGACCGTCGTGGTCGTGCTGCTGCACGAGCTGGACGAGCAACCCGCATAGCTGAGCGTCCACGTCTGGGTGGACACATGCGGGCCGATAATCTGCTTCTTTGTCAGTGAAAGAACGTCGTACACCGGCGGCTCGACCGGCGCGAACGCCACGTTCGCAGTGTTGCTGAGGCAGGTATTCGGTGCGCCCGAGCGGCCGTGCCGCGTGGGGGTGAAGGTGAACGTGCCCGATGCCCCGGAAGGATGGCGGATCGTGCCGCTGACCGAGCCCGATGGTGAGGGAGATGGCAGTGAATTGCAGGTCTGTGACGCATACGTCCATTGCGCTGCGTTCAAATTGCCGAATTCGATACTCCAACTGCCGACGCCATCCGGCCATGTCACCTGCTTCAGGACCCGTCCTGCAGTGTCGTAGCCGTAATTCCAGGTCCGCCTCCCATCCGTCACGCTTCGGACCACGCCGCCGGTGTAGGTGACCGTGAGACGCCGTCCATCGCTGGCCTCGATACTCTTTAAGGCAATTCCGGCAATGCCGTCGTATTCGTAGGTGTAGATGACCGTATTGCCGAAGCGATCCTCGATCTTGGTCGGCAGGAGCCAGATCAACTGCCGCTCGACCGTCGCGGCCACACCTGTCGTGGACGTATCTGCGGGACGCGTCAGCGACGAATACGGGCGAACCCAGCCCTGACGGAACGTGTAAGTGATGCCATCCGGCGTAGTGATGGCGAATCCTTCGTCAGGCGCGCCCGGCACGGGCGTGTTGTTCCGCTCCACGCAGCTGACGGCCCAGAGGTCCTTCGTCGTCACCGGATGCGGGCCGCTCGGGGCCGGTGTCCCGGATTCCCGCAACAGCAGCTCGTGGCGTCCGTACCCCGGAATGAAGGCTGTGAAGCCGAGGTTGTATTCCTTTGCAGGAATGGACGTGGTGACGTTTCCGCCGCCCGATATGGGCGTCGTGACAGTCGCGGGCGGTGGCGCGCCGAAGTACGTGCAGCGCGCGTCGACTTGCTGGACCGGGACGGTCCAGCCCACACCTTTTGCAACGACGCCTTCGACGTGAGGCAGGTCCAGATCCCAGTCGCCGAAAGCGCCGAGCACGGCGCCGCCAGCATGGTTGGTCACGTGATAACGACGACCGAAGGCCACGCGGAGAGCGTTGTTGCCCGGAAGGTCCACGTCGGTCGCGACGAAATCGGTCTCGCCGGTGTAATAGTCGACCGACTCCCCGAGCAAGCCGCTATCCAGCGGACCGACGTCTCTGCGCGCGCGGATGAGCCGGCCATACTCGATGGCTTCCGGAATCGCAGGAAGCGTGTTTTCCACAGCGGCCGAACCATCCAGCATGACCGGGATGGGATCGGGTTCCGTCAGGGGAACGGGCGTCGAGGAGGCGGCCGGTTCCTCGGGATCGACGCCGGCATGAATCAGCTGAACACTGCCATGCGCAGCCGGCGTCAGGAGGCCCATGCCAATGCAGACCATCGCACACAGCGCGGATACTGCTCCGAATCGGGGCGGCCTCGCCCACCACCCATGCCAATGGGCGGTCTTCGCTTGCCTTTTCATATCCCCTCCACCGCCACCGATGCGGAACGCTGCGGATGCCGCTGCACGGCTTAGGCAGCGCAGACGCCGCGGACGCTAGCACCGGCTTCATAGGCGAGATATAGGAAGTCCCTGGCTCGTGATGTAAGAAATTTCGTACACGGCTTTCCGGCTGCTGCCTAAACTTTCGCGCGGGGACAAATCAAAAGCGGGGTCAAATAATGAGGCCACGTTCACTTATGGAGAGGTCCTCTGGGAGAGGTCCTCAGAAGTGAATCTGACTCCGTTTTGTTCATCCCTGCCTCGACGCGCGCCCCGGCAAACGATGGTCAGCGGGCCGACGCAGCCTGATCGCTGGACCGCTGCATCCGCCCAGGCGGAGCGCCGCTCCACGACAACAGGCGGCTAACAAACCGGACACCATACTGAGCTCCCCGGGCATCGCGATGTCCGCGCCGTCCCACCCTCGGCGGAGAGAGCCATGGCAGCGACCCAGCGCATCCTGATCATCGTCACCAACGCCGACGAGTTCGAGAAGGTCGGTTACCGCACCGGGCTCTGGCTGGCCGAACTCACCCACTTCTGGGATGTCGTCGAGCAAGCGGGCTACCGGATGGACATCGCCAGCCCCTCGGGCGGCTGGGTGCCGATAGATCCCGAAAGCCTGATCACGACCGAAATGGGCGCGGCGATCGGTTTCAAGGGCAGCCTTCACAAGCGCTACCAGGACCGCGCCTTCATGGATCGGCTGAAGGCCACGCTGAATGTCGCGGACCTCGATCCGATGCCTTACGACGCGCTCTACATGACCGGCGGCCACGGCGTGATGTTCGACTTTCCCGACAGCGACGCGCTGGCGCGTCTTACCGCCGGTTTCCACGATTCCGGAAAGATCGTTTCCGCCGTCTGCCACGAGCCGTGCGGATTGCTGAATGTGAAGCTCGGCAACGGGCGCTACTTGATCGAGGGCAGGAAACTGACCGGCTTTTCATGGAAGGAGGAAGTCGCGGTCAAGCGCGACGAGGCCGTGCCCTTCAGCCTCGAGGACGAACTGCGCAAGCGCGGCGCCACGTACAGTGCGGCGACGATCCCCTTCGCGTCGCACGTCGTCGAGGATGGCCGCCTGATCACCGGCCAGAACCCGATGAGCGCACGCGCCGTCGGCAAGGCCGTCGTGAGCAAGCTGCAGGGCGATCGTCCATAGAGGGCCAACACGAACAGAACGTGGTGCCCAGCAACCAGAAAGGGGGTCAGGTTCACCTATGGAGAGGCCCTCGGAAGCGGACCTGACCACGTCCATGGCCGAACCACTCAGGCGACGGCGTTCCAGCTAACGCGCGGCCAAGGGTGCGACGGAATCCTTGTAGGCCTTCCCCACGTTCAATGCACACAAGCGGTAGTTCGGCTTCGGCTTCTCGAACTCGGCCACGAGGCAGCTGCGTGCCACCTTTGCCGCAGCGCCTCGTGGGCTTCCGGCGTCGGCCATGACCAATGGGTTCGCATCGAGTTCCTTCAGCAGCTTCACCGCCTCCGGCAGGCTCTCCGGGAGGCGAGCATCACCCGCCACACTTCCCAGCGCGGTCGTGGTGATATCCGCCTCTCGCACCAGAGACTGCGCAGTCGGGCTCCTTTCCAGGGTCAATCCTTCATCCTGCGCGGATCGTAGCAACATGGCGTCGATGCGAAGCTTGCCGACAAGCCGGTCGGCTGCTGTCCCGAACATCAGTTGATACTGCCCCATGAAGTAGGCACCCAGAAAAGCTCCGACAGCCAGGCAGACCACGCCCGTCAGAGCGAACCACCCTACCGCTTTCGAAGGACTGCGCACAGCACGACCTCCTGCTCTCATTCAGCCACCCATTCCACGCGGCAAGACACCTTCACGCCGCCAACGTACGTACACATCAACCACCAGCTACCGGATGGGAACTGGTAACCCGTTACATACGGATTATTGGAAATATGATTTACATTGATACCGGAACCGCCGCCGAGGCCTCCGCTCTCGGGCAGCGGCCTTCCTTCAGCGTCCTTGGCGGTCCCGGTGACATAACGCGCGGCGTTCTCGTCTGCGAGATTGAGTTGAAAGCACGCCACGTCGCCGTTGACGAACACCTGGCAGGCGGTCGGCCCTTTCCCCCTGAGCATGTTGAGCGCGTTCTGAAGCGCTTTCAACGGATTGCCGGCAATTTGTCCCTGCTGCCATCCCGGATAATGGATGCTCATCGTTTGCCATAGATCCCGCGAGACAATGGCCATATCTCTTCCATAGAACGAATCGTAGCCGGGTGTGCCGGGATTGGGAGGAGGAACCAGAATGGGCTCCATCTTCACCATCGCGACAATCTTGCCGAACTGCGTATTGGTCTGCGAAGCTTCGGGAATCGAATAGTTGACGACGGCATAATGAGCCCCAGGAGAAGCCGTCGTCTCGTCGGCGCCCGTCGCATATTCCGTATACACCAAGTTGACGACCGGAGCGCCTGCTCCCTCATTGACTCGTTGAGCATCATTTGGCGTGATGGGAACGTTCGAGCCCGTCACCGAAACCTGGTAGACGGTGCTCGAAGCGGTATTGCCCACTTCAACGACATAAGTACCGGTGTTGTTGCCAAGCCAGGCCAGGGCCGCCGACTCAAACTGCCGCTTCGTCGTGCACGAATCGCAGAATGTCCAGTTCTCGGAAATTTCTGCCCGAGCATTTGTGGAAATCTGCGCGGCGAAGCCGGCGCATAATGCAATCACGATCCTTGCAAAGGCGTTCATTAGCGTCCCTCCTGTTGGCAGGCTCATGAGCGATGTCTGGGCGCCTAGGCAGGCTCAGGATGCTGTCCTAGCCCATCAGGGTAGGCAACCGTGATTTGCGAAATACATCACATTATTTTCGCAAGTTTGCAATGCCAATCTTCCGACTGGAACGGCGGGAGCAACGTCAACGCGCGAGTCTTCCACGACGTACGTATCAGCAGATGTTCATGGCTACTGGCGCGAACGATCAGCTGAGCTACGCTGGTAGACCCACCATTGATCCGTACGCTTCGAAGATACGAGCGCCGTACGAGCCATCGTGACAAAAACGCGTCAGGTTCACTTATGGAGAGGCCCCGGAAGCGAATCTGACCCCGTTTCATGGCTCGCGATGTAAGCCGCCAGCTCCTCCGGCCGCCCCAACGGAAACGCCTCCTTCAAGAACGCCAGGAACGCGGCGACGCGCGCGCTCAGCAGCCGCCGCGACGGGTAGAGGGCCCAGATTTCGATGGGCCGGCCTTTCACGTCGCCCCAGTGCACCAGCGTGCCGGAGCGCAGGTCGCCGGCCACCAGCGACAGCGGAAGCACGGCCGCGCCGATCCCGGTGCGCACCGCGTCGCGGATCATGACCAGCGAGGCCAGGCGCAGGATCGGGTCGATGTGAATCCGTGCCTCGCCCGCGGGCGTCGCCAGGTCCCAGCTCGATTGATGGCTCGACGCGCGCACGACCGCCGGGACCGGCGCATCGCCGGTCGGCCGCGGCCGCTCGGGGCTGGCCACGGCCACCAGGCGGTCGCGCAGCAGCACGCGCCCGATCAACTGGTCGTCCGGATCGGGGTTCACGCGGATCACCAGGTCGTAGCCTTCTTCCACCATGTCGACGGCGCGGTCCTCGGTGGTGATCTCCAGGCGCACCTCGGGGTAGCGCAAGGCGAACGCGGCCGACAGCCGGCCCAGGGCGATCTGTGAGAACAGCAGCGGCGCGCTGACGCGCAGCCGGCCGCGCGGCGTTTCGCCGCCGGCGGCGATCGCGGCGGCGGCTTCGCCCAGCTCGGTGAGCAAGGTGTCGGTGCGCTCGAAGAGGGCGCGTCCCTCCTGGGTCAGCCGGAGCGTATGGGAGCCGCGTTCGAACAGGCGCACGCCCAGGGCTGCTTCCAGGTCCGCCACGCGGCGCGACAGCGTGGCCTTGGGCCGGTCGGCCGCGCGCGCCGCGCGGCCGAACCCGCCGTGGCGCGCCACCAGGGTGAAGTCCGCCAGGGCCAGGAGGTCCATGTGTTCCGCCAGTGAGACAGATGGTCCAAGTATAGGGGCTATCGGACCACCAGCGGATCACCAATGATGGGGCCTCCCCACCCAATCTCGGAGCACTCCCATGACCTTCCTCGTCACTGGCGCCACCGGCACCGTCGGCCGCCACGTCGTCCAGCAGCTTCTGAAGCGCGGCGCCGCGGTGCGCGCGCTGGTGCGCCATCCCGCGTCCGCGCGCCTGCCCGACGGCGTGGAGGTCGTCCAGGGCGACCTGCTCGACGTCGACGCCCTGCGCAGCGCCTTCCAGGGCATCTCCGCGTTCTTCCTGCTCAACGCCGTGGCGGCCGACGAGTTCACGCAGGCGCTGGTCGCGCTCAACGTGGCGCGCGAGGCCGGCGTCGAGCGCGTGGTCTATCTCTCGGTCATCCACAGCGATCGCTACGTGAACGTGCCGCACTTCGCCGGCAAGTTCGGCGTGGAGCGCATGATCGAGCGGATGGGCTTCAACGCCACGATCCTGCGTCCGGCCTATTTCATGGACAACGACCGCACGATCCAGGACGTGGTGCTCGGCCACGGCGTGTATCCGATGCCGATCGGCAGCCGGGGCCTGGCCATGGTCGACGCGCGCGACGTCGGCGAGATCGCCGCCATCGAGCTGCTCGCGCGCGCGCAGGCGCCCGCCGGCAGCGCGCCGACGCGCATCAACCTGGTCGGCCCGGACACGCTGACCGGCGCCGACGTGGCCGGCCTCTGGTCGGACGTGCTCGGCCGCGCGGTCGCCTACGGCGGCGACGACACCGCCGGTTTCGAGCGCAACCTGCGCGCGTTCATGCCGGCGTGGATGGCCTACGACATGCGCCAGATGGCCGAGCGCTTCCTCGCCGACGGCATGCGGCCGGAGACCGGCGACGTCGAGCGGCTGCGCCGCTTGCTCGGCCGTCCGCTGCGCGCCTACCGCGACTTCGCCGCCGAGATCGCGGCAGCCGCCGCCTGATCCGGACCCCCTTCATCCATTCGAGGAATCGACCATGATCCATGCCACCGCCACCGTGCCGGTCAATGCGCCCGGCCAGGCACCGCTCACCCGCGCCCAGGCCTGGGCGGGCCTGGTCCGGAAGGCGCGCGACGCGCGGCGGTTCTTCCCGCCCGGCGAATGCACGCGCTGCGACATCGTCGAGGAAAGCCCCACGCACCTGGTGCGCGAGGCGACCATCCTCGGCGACGACCTCACCGAGATCGTCACCTTCGAGGCGCCGACGAAGATCACCTTCTTCCAGGCCTTGAGTCCGCGCGAAGGCGCGATCGTCAACGAGCTCTTCGAGGATGGGAACGGCGACCTGCAGCTGCGCTTCTACGGCTACCTCGGCCTGCGCGGCAAGGTGGCCGGCGGTCCGGAAGAGCAGGCCGCCCAGGCTTGGCTGGACAGCGACCAGGGCTTCAAGGCCGCCATCCACGCCACGTTGCAGCGCACGCGCGAGCTCCTCGCCCAAGGCAGGCTCTGATCGAAATCAAAAACGGGGTCGGGTTCGCCTATGGAGAGATCCGCGCAAGCGAACCTGACCCCGTTCCTGCTCGGGTTCCGCCGTCCCGCCATCCGACGTCATCCCCGTCCGGCCGGATGCGGCCGGCATAGTGGAAATGATAGATTGTGGTAAAAGACCATTTGTATCCTTGCCAGGGAGACGTTGAAGTCCTCAATGGGAACCTGACCCCGTTCTGCGTTCCCGCGTAGATTTTTTCGCAGGCCACCGCTGGAGGATGGACATGGAAAAGCGTTCCGTCGTACCGCCGTTCGCCACCCCTGCCGTACTGCTCGCCGCCTTGATCGCCCTCGCCGGTTGCGCATCACCGAGGGCACCGTCCCCCGGAAACGCGTCATCCTCTCCCGCCTCCACTCCGGGCATCGCGCGTCTCGTTCTGCTCCACGCCAACGTCGTCACCATGGACGACGCGCAACCGGTCGCGCAGGCGATCGCCATCGATGCCAACGGCAAGATCATCAAGGTCGGCAACACCTTCGAGGTCCTGCGCCTCGCCACGCGCCTGACGCAGCGCATCGACGCCACCGGCTGGACCATCCTGCCCGGCTTCATCGATCCGCATTCGCACATGGCCGGCTACGCGATGTTCACCGACACCGACCACTGGCTCGACGTCTCCAGCATCAACGTCTACTTCAAGCCGGCGCCGGGCACGCCGGCCTGCCTCACGCCGACCGATCCGCAGCACTGCTTCATCCCGGTGAAGAACCAGGGCGAGGTCGTCTCGCGCCTGCGCGCCGCCGTGGCCAAGGCGCGGCTGAACACGCCGCCGACGCCGGTGCTCGCGTTCAACTACGACCCCTCGCGCCTCGGCCACGATCCGAGCTGCCTGACCAAGCCGAAGAGCCTGTCGTTCGAATGCACCACGTTCGAGAACGGCAAGGCGATCGAGCAGCTCGATGCGATCAGCACGGACGTGCCGATCTACGTCACCAGCGAATCGGGGCACATCTCCTACGTCAACACGCCGGCGCTGGCGATCCTCAACATCTGCCAGACCCCGGGCTCGGCCAACGACGGCAGCTGCCACAAGCCGGCCATGAACGCCAACGTCGAGATCGCGCTGGCGAACATGGGCCAGCTCGACGAGGACCTTTCGCTGTACGCGACCGGCGTGTTCCAGGGACAGGTGCTGAAGGCCAATCCCGGCCTCGGCGCCAAGCTCCTGCAGAAGGGCGCGGAAATCTACGCGCAGCACGGCTACACGCTGGCACAGGAAGGCGCGGCGGGCCTGGGTGAAATGGGGCTCTACCTGGAGGCGACGCGGAACTGCAAGCGGCCGTCCTGCCCGTTCCCGCTGTCGGCGGCGATGATCGCCTACGACAACAACAGTCCCGACTTCGCCAAGACCATCGCCATGGGCGAGGCCGGCAAGGCGATGTTCCGCGACAACCCGCTGGTCTCGGTGCCGGCGCTGAAGACGTTCGCCGACGGGTCGCTGCAGGGCTACACCGGCTACCTGAAGTCGCCGTACTCGAACGTGTTTCCGCCGTTCACCTTCGGCGGCCTGTTCCCGCAACCCTACGTCGGACTGCCCGACGTGCCGCAGCCGGAACTGGCGCTGCGCCTGCGCGCGGCGCACGCGGCCGGCTACCCGATGATCATCCATCAGATCGGCGACGCGGCGATCAGCGGCGCCGTCGACGCCGTGGTGGCGACGCAGGACGCGCCGCCGCCGCCGGGCAAGCGCGACACGATGCTGCACGTGGCGATGATCTCGGGCCGCGATCTCGACCGGCTCAAGGCGGTCGGCACCACCGCGGTCAGCGTGATGTCGAGCAACGTGTACTTCTACGGCCTGCCCGAATGCCAGATGGTGCTCGACCCGCAGCGCATCATCAACGTCTATCCGGCGCGTTCGGTGGTGGAGCGCGGCCTGCCGATGACGCTGCACAGCGACAGCCCGGTGGAACCGCCGTATCCGCTGTTCGAGATCTGGGTCGCGGCAACGCGCAACGTGCAGCAGCCGTCGTGGTATCCGAACCGCAACGCGTCCAACTGCCCGGCGAGGTTCTACGGCGACCCGAACGTGCCGGGCGACGAGCGCATCAGCATCCTCGACGGCATCAAGGCCTTCACCACCAATGCCGCGATCCAGTACGGCTTCACCGACCGCGGCGCGATCAAGGAGGGCTACATCGGCGACCTGGTGCTGCTGTCGGACAACCCGCTCGACCCCAGGATGGCCGCCGATCCCGACCTGCTCAAGACGATCCGCACGATGGGCACGGTCAGCTACGGACAGTACTTCCCCAATCCGACCGCCAGCCAGCCGCCGGTGTGGCCGGCTGATTGAGGCCGCCGGGAATCGAAGCCTTTCGCCGTCATGCCCGCGTTCGCGGGCATGACGCCGAGGCAGCGATGCAATGGGCTGCGAGCGTCGATGCGACGCGGGCCGCCAGGCGAAGCGACGGCTGACCGATGCGGACCAGCCCCGGTCGCTACCGTACCGACGACATCCACGCTGCGACGCGCGCCGGCGGCCCGGCCCGCGGCAGGCCGAGACCGCCGCGGGGGCTGCCGGACGCGCCGTCGAGGGCCGGCGGCACGTAAAGCCGAAAACGGGATCAGGTTCACTTGCGGGAGGCTGCGCAAACGTGAACCTGACCCCGTTCCTGTCGTCTGCAAGTTTCTGCAGGCGTACGCGGCATCGGGCGAACGGGCATCGCGCGCGCCGGCGGCCAGGCGAAATCCGGCTCCGCGTACCGCGCGGAAGCCGGGTACGCTATCGCGTCGCGCGATCGTGCCGTCGCTGGAGGAGATCCATGCGTTCCATCTGTCTTTCGCGGCTGCGTCCGCGCGGCGTCGGCCGGCTTGCGTTCCTTGCGCTGGTCGCGCTCGTCGCGCCGCTGCGCGACGCCGCCGCGCACACGTTCTGCGTCTCCACGGCCGAGGAGCTGCGCCAGGCGCTGGCCGAGGTTTCCGACGGCGGCGCCTACGTCGACGAAGCGAACCGGATCCATCTCACGGCCGGCACCTATCTCACCGGCGGCACCGCGTTCCGCAGCGAAGCGCTCGCCAGCACGGCGTCGCTGGACATCCAGGGAGGCTGGCGCGCGAACTGCGGTTCCGTGCTGCGCCCGCCGACCGGCACCGTGCTCGACGCGCAGGGCACGAGCGGGGTGCTGGCCATCGTGCGTCCGCAGGCGGTGGTATCGATCAGCCGCCTGGTGCTGCAGAACGGCCATGCCGAGGTCGGCGCCGGCCTGCAGGTGAACCACGGCGTGACGCCGGCGGCCGTCGTCGGGCTGTACCAGCTCCTGGTCCGCAACAACCACGCCAGCGGCAGCGGCGGCGGGATGTACGTCGCCGGCGCGGCGCCGGTGAACTACGCGCCGATCCAGATCAATTCGTCGCTGATCGCGGACAACACCAGCGGCGGCGACGGCGGCGGCGCGTACCTGGCGATCACCGGCGGCGGTACCGCGCGGTTCGGTTCGCTGACGGTCGCCTCGAATGTCGCCGCCGCCGCGGGCAGCGGCGGCCTCGTCGCGTCGGGCGACCAGGGCGGGTATTTCCTGCGCGCGGTGATCGCCTGGGGCAATACGCCGGCCAGCCTCCAGTTCGGCCTGCCTTCGGCGCTGGACTGGTCCGACGTGGACGTGATCGCGCCGGGCGCCCCGCTGACGACGGACCAGGTCGTGGACGTCGACCCGCGGTTCGCCGACCCGGCCGCCGGCGACTATCACCTCGGCAGCGGCACGCCGCTGGTCCGCACGGGCCCGCCGATCCTCTTCGTTCCTGCGGATCTGGACGGCAACGCGTTTCCACCGGCCTATGGGCGTTTCAATGCCGACATCGGCGCCTACCAGGACACGATTTTCCTGGACGGCAACGAGGGCTGACGCGGAGCGAGGCCGGATGCCGCAGGCGGCGGTCTCGAAGGCGCCGCTCCGCATCGCCGACGCGGCGCTGCAGGTGCCCGCGCGCATCGAGCGCCGGCGATGCCTGATCGCCGCGGCGGCCGACCTGGACGTCGCGACGGCACGGGAGCGAACGAATGAACGACACCGAAGCCCGCTTCGACCTGGTGCTGTCCTATCCGCAATGGCAGGGATCGGGCCGTCCCGAGCATCTCCGTCGCGGCGCACTCGCCGCGGCGCAGGTCTGCGGCCGGTACGGGCCGCTGGCGCGGGTGCCGGACGCGGGCGACGGCGAGGCGAAGGAGGGCATCAACCGCTGGACCGCGATCCTCGCGCAGTTCCGCGCCGCGCAGGCGATCCTGGCGCAGCGGCGGCCGCGGCGCGTGCTGACGGCGGGCGGCGACTGCGCCTGCGACGTCGCCGTCGTCGACTACCTGCACCGCGAATATCCGGACCTGACGGTCCTGTGGGTGGACGCGCACCTGGACGCGAACACGCCGGCGTCCACGCCGAGCGGCAACTTCCACGGCATGCCGGTGGCCGCGATCCTCGGCGCGGCGCCGGCCGGGCTGGCGCCGTGGCTCGCCTCGCCGCTGTCGCCGTCGCGCTTCCGCTACGTGTCGGCGCACGTCGGCGACGACGGCGATTGGGCATTCCAGCGGGCGCATGGCCTGTCCTGGCTGGATCCCGCAACACCGCTGTCCGGACCGGTCCACGTGCATTTCGATCTGGACGCGCTGCATCCCGCGCAATTTCCGTACGTGGCCTACCCGGACGGCCGGCTGGCGATCGAGGCCGGCCTGGCCTTGCTGCGCAGCGTGGCCGCCACCGGCACGCTGGTCGGTCTGACGATCACCGAATTCGCGCCCGCCGACGAGCCGGCCGCAGAAGCGGGCAGCCGCGTGCTCGCGCAGCTCTGCCAAGCCGCGCGCTGACCCGAAAAGAACGGCGTCAGGTTCACTTCCGAGGTTTTCTCCGCAAGTGAACCTGAGCCCGCGTTTCGTTCCGCAGTCCGTAATGTGACCTCATGCCCGGTTCGGCCGGGTGCGCTCGGCACAATGACGATGCTCGATTGTGGAAAAAGAGCATTCGCATCGCCGTTCGGCGACGTTGGATTCCTTCATGGGAGATCATCATGCACAAGGCAAGCATTGCGGCGCTCGTCTTCCTGGTTTCGGCGGCGGCCGGCGTGTTTTCCCCGAAGGCCGAGGCCTTCTCGGTATCGCTCAGCTGTGGAACGGGGCTGTGCTCCGTGTCGGTGGACACCAGCGGCGTTGCCACGCCGGTCCACATCAATTGGGACATCTCGGGCAGCGTGAACATCGTCGTTCCGAGGAACTGCAGCGACCGGCAGTTCTGCTCGTTCTATTGCCCGGCGGCGGACGACGATCCGACGCATCCGGTCGCGTTTCCGGTGACGGTGGGCGTCGTCATCAGCGACGCCAACGGTCAGGTCGTCGGCACGGCCACCGCGCTGGCGCACTGCGCCGGACAGGTCGCATAGCCGGTCGCATTCCGTGGTGGCGCCGGCCGCGAGCGCATCGAGGTCGGTGCCGTCGGTCCAAGCGGGAAGATTGGAACGGGGCCAGGTTCACTTCCGGATTTGTTGCGCAAGTGAACCTGATCCCGTTCTCCCGCTCCATCGGCTTCATTCCCGCTCGCGCCGCGGAGCGCCGCCGCGCACGCGGCCGAGCATGGCGTCCAGCACGCCGTCGCGGCGGATCAGCCCGTGGTACAGCGCCGCGCCCAGGTGCGCCAGGATCGTGAGGGACAGCAGGTAGGCGAGCACGCCGTGCGCGGCGCGCAGCCAGGCGAAGACGAACGCGTTCTCCGGCACGATCGCGGGCAGGCGCAGGTCGCTGCCGAGCATGACCGGGTAGCCGCCGGCGGAGAGCATCGCCCAGCCGATCAGCGGCATCGCGATCATCAGCGCGTACAGCAGCCAGTGCGAGGCCAGTGCGGCGGCGCGCTGCAGGCGCGGAAGATCGGCCGGCAGCGGCGGCGGCGGATGGCGCAGGCGCACGGCCAGGCGCACGATCGCCAGCGCAAGGATCGCGATGCCGAGCGGCTTGTGCAGCGCCAGCAGCCACTGGTGCCGTTCGGCGACGCTGGCGACCATGCCGACGCCGACGAACAGCATCGCCAGGATCAGCGCGGCCATCGTCCAGTGCAGCACGCGCGCCGGCCAGGCGAAGATCGCGGGTGTCTCGCTTGCGGGCGTCTGGCTCATGGGTGCCTGGGTGACCGCCGTCTCTTTCATGGCCGTTTCCGTCATGGCCGCTTCTCCTGTCCGGGCTTCGCATAGCCGGGAACGCCGGCCTCCTCGCTGGTGCGCCGGCGATACGAATCGGCGTAGGCCGCCGAGCGCGCCGCCAGCAGCGGATCGTCGGACGGCGCGATGCCCGCGGGCAGCACGGTCGGGTCGTAGTTGACGTCGCGGCAGGCGCCGTCGTCCTGCGGCTGCTCGCGTTCGAGAACGAGCGTGCCGGCGTCGATCTCGGGCCGGTCCGGCGGCCAGGCCCGGGTCGCGTCGTTCGTCGGATCGCCCGGCTGCGCCAGCGTGACCCACAGATGCCAGCGCTGCGGCCCGGCGGCGAGGCGCTGCTGCAGGTCGCGAACGAGATAGTCCTCGTCCCCTGCCGCGGCGGGCACGGCGTCCGCGGCGTCCGGCACCACCCGCCAGCGCACCGCGTGGCGGCCGCCGCGCGCGTCGACGAAGCGGAACGCGTTCAGGCCGTAATAGGTTTCGGTGACGAAGCTCGCCGACGGCTTGGCGGTCTTCGCCCAGGCGCGGAACGGGCCGGTTTCCGGATGGGCGTCGAAGAACGCGGCCAGCTTCGCCGGGTCGGGCTTGCCGGTGGCCGGGTCGCGTTCGTTGGCGACCATCTGCGCGTAGAACGCGTCCGGCGTGGCGACCGGAAACACCGGCATGCTGTTCATGCCGGTGCGCCACTGCTGGCCGTCGGGCAGGTCGAAGCGCAAGGCCAGGCTGCGGATCGGCACGCTGCTGTCCGGCGCGTACGGGTTGCCGCCCGGAACCGCGAAGCGGCCGATGACCGGGGTGCGCCCCGGCGCGAACACCGACGCGATCGAATAGGCGCTGGCCTTGCCGCTGCCCTCGAAGTAGCCGGCCACGCACACGCCCTTGGCGTGGTTGCGGCGGTACCCCGGATGCAGCCCGCCGTTGCGCTGCAGCTCGTCGACCAGGCGCCCGGCGGTGAGCCGGCCGGGCGTGAGCCAGCCGCCGACGTAGGCGAATGCGGTGCCGAGCACCGCCACGGCGGCGGCGATCGCGGCCCAGCGCCAGCCGATCTCGGCCGGGCGAAGCGAAGCGGGGGAATCGGGCATGAGCGGCTCCGTGGAGGGTGGACTTGCTGCCAGACGCCGCAGCGGCGAGCCTATTCCCCGTTCGCGGAATAAATTCCCGGCTGCGGCGTCCTGCCAGCATGAGCGATCCGGCCTTCGACGATGCCTTGAGCGAGCTGCTGCCGCGGCTGCGGCGGTTCGCGCTGTGGCTGACGCGCGACCTGCCGAACGCGGACGACCTCGTGCAATCGGCGCTCGAGCGCGCGTTGGCGCGCCGCGCGTCCAAGCGCGACGACGGCGATCTGCGCACCTGGCTGTTCCGCATCGTCTACCGGCAGTTCCTCGACGGCCGCCGCCGCTCGCAGCGCTACGCGCGCTTCCTCGAACGCTTCCGGGGTGACGAGGCGCCGGAAAGCGCGTCGGCCGAACGCGAAGCGCTCGCGCGTTCGGCGCTGGCCGCGTTCGAGCGCCTGCCGGTCGAGCAGCGCAGCCTGCTGCTGTGGGTCAGCGTCGAGGGCTTGAGCTACCAGCAGGTGGCCGACATCCTCGACGTGCCGATCGGCACCGTGATGTCGCGCCTGTCGCGCGCGCGCCAGTCGATGCGCCGATTCGGCGACGGCGAAATCCACACGCCCGCGTTGCGGCTGCTCAAGTGAACCGACCGAACCGTTTCCGCCTGCCATGAACACGCCTCCCAGCGAACACGACCTGCACGCCTACGTCGACGGCCTTCTCGATGACGGACGCCGCGAGGCGGTGGAGCGCTTCCTCGCCGGCCATCCCGAGCGCGCCGCCGAGGTCGCCGCCTGGCAGCGCGACGCGCAGCAGCTGCGCGCGGCGTTCGGCTCGACGGACGGCCTGCCCGACAACCCCGCGCTGCAGCCGCGCGCGTTGCGGACCCGCCTCTGGCGGCGCCGGCGCGCGCGCCTGGCGCTGGCGGCCGCCGCGGTCGTCTGCCTGTTCGTCGGCGGGCTCGGCGGCTGGCACCTGCGCGGCATCCGCGCGGAAACGGCGAACGCGCCGATGAGCGACGCGATCGAGGCATATCGGCTGGTGGTCACGGACGGCAGCGCGCTCCCGGACATCGTCTCGCGCAGCGAGAGCGACATCCAGGCCTGGCTGGACCGCCACTTCGCGCAGGCCACGCGCGTGCCGGACCTGAGCGGCGCCGGCTTCCATCCCGTCGGCGGCCGCCTGTTCGCCACCGACCAGGGCGCGGCCGCGATGGTGCTGTACCGCGACGCGGACGGCCATGCGATCAGCTTCTACGTGCGCCCGCCCGGCCCGCGCCGTCGCCTGCTGCCGGAAGGACAGCGCAGCGACCGCGGCCTGCTCGCGCAGTACTGGTCCGGCCAGGGCTACAACTACGCCATGGTCAGCCGCGACGAAGGCGCCGATCCGCAGGTGGTCGCGATGGCGCGCCGGCGCGCCATCTAGCGCGGCCGACGCGTTCCGCGCATCGTCGCAGTGCGGCGCCGCGGCGGGCGAGGACCGGAACGGGGTCCAGGTTCACTTCCGGGATTGCTCCGCGAGTGAACCCGACCCCGTTTTCGCGCCTTCAATCGAAGCCGTTCGCGAACAGCAGGTCGTTGCGCAGTCCGGCCATGGCCTGCATCGTCCAGCCGCCGGGGCCGGCGCAGGCGTTCATCGCGGCGACGATGCGTCCCGGGCGCACGCGCACGTCGGCCGCGCTGATGCAATTGGCGCCGCCGGCGCCGATCTCCGGGGCGATGCGCCGCTTGCCGCCGTCGCCGAAGTTCGGGTCCGGCTCCAGCGTGCGCGTCAGGCGCAGCAGGCTGAGGCCGCTGCGGTGGTCGGCGGCGCGGCTGGTGCCGACGATCACGTACTTGCCGTCGCTCTGGCGCGCGATCGCCTGCGCGATGTCGGAATTTTCGCTGGCCTCGTCCGGCGCGGGGCCGGCGAAGTCCAGGCCGTAGCGACGCAGGCCGAACGCGCCGATGCCGGTGTCGAGCTGGCCGTCGGGGCGCCACTTGAGCAGCGCGAAGTCCTGGCCGGCCAGCGGGTCGCCGTACGCGGCCGAGCCGACCTGCAGGATCGAGCCGTCCGCCTCGAGCAGCGAGCCGAACGTGTTCAGCGGGTTGTTCGCATGCCCGGTCAGCGCGGCGATGTCGACGTGGCCGATGCCGGGCGCATAGTTGCCGAAGCCGAAGTCCGGCGTGCCGTTGGCCTGCAGGCGCACGACGGTCTGCCGCACCACGGCCGGGTTCGGCGTGAACTTGCCGGTGACGACGATGCGCCCGTCGGCCATCACGTGCAGGCCCTGCCAGTAGTTGAACAGGCCGTCGGCAGGAAGATCGGCCTTGCCGTCGCTGCCGAAGCCCGGCGCCGGCGCGCCGTCGGCGGTGTAGCGGGCGACGCCGAGATGGCGCACGGGCGAAGCCGCCACCGGGCCGGCGAGCACGACGTCGCCGTTCGGCGCGAAGGCGATGCGGCGCGAATCGTCCACGTCGTCGCCGCCGAGATCGAACGCGACCGTCAGCACGCCCGTGCCGAGCAGCCCGGTGTCGAGCTCGCCGGCCGGCGTCAGGCGGTAGGCCGTGAAGTCCGCGCAGCGGCCGAACGCGATCCACAGGCGCCCCTGGCGGTCGACGGCGGCGTCGGCGGCGAACGCGTCCGCGCACGGCGGCGGAAACGTGCGCAGGCCGGCGTCGCCGAACGCGAAGTCCGGGTAGCCGTCCGCATCCGTGCGCATCACGCCGATGCGGTAGCTGTCCGGGCCGTCCTCCACCGTGCCGACGAGGTAGAGATGCCCGTCCGGCGCCGGCGCCAGCGCCAGCACGCGGCTCGACAGCGGCGCGCCGTAGGGGCTCGGATAGAAGCCGAGGCCGGGGAACTCGGCGTCGGTGCCGAAGTCGGCGTCGAGGTCGCCGTCGGCCGCGTGCGCGGCGCCGGCGAGGGCGAGGATCAGCGAGGCGAAGAGGGCGAGGCGTGTGCGCATGGCGAGGCTCCTGCGGGTACCTCCAGCCATACGGCGAAGCGGCCGCGCAGGGATCATCGGCCGCGGTGCTCGCCAGCGCCGGCCGGCTGCATCGCGGCCGCGCATGCGCTAGCGTCGGCGCCCGGGTTCCTCCGGAGATGTTCGATGAACGAGCACGACGATCCGTTCCGCCAGGCGCTGCGCGCCTATGCCGCCGCCGCACGCGCCGGGGACGTGGAGGCCTTCGTCGCGCTCTATGCCGACGACGTGCATCTGTTCGATCTCTGGGGCGCATGGTCGCTGCGCGGCCTCGCGGCCTGGCGCGCCGCGGTCACCGGGTGGTTCGCCTCGCTGGGCGACGAACGGCTCGTCGTCACGGCCGACGAGGTCGAGTCGACGCGCTGCGGCGACCTCGCCGTCGGCCATGCGATCCTCACCTACACGGCGTTCTCCGCCGCCGGGCAGGCGCTGCGCTCGCTGGACAACCGCATCACGATGACGCTGCGCCGCATCGACGGCGCCTGGAAGATCGTGCACGAGCACACCTCGGCGCCGGTCGATCACGCCACGGCGAAGGCGATGCTGAAGCGCGCCGCGGGCTGACCGCCGAAGAGAACGGCGTCAGGTTCACGTCCGCGGATCTCCGCGTAAGTGAACCTGGCCCCGTTTCGCGACCCCGTTTCGCGACCCCGTTTCGCGGCGCGGTCAGGCCGCCGCGGAAGCCGTGCTCGCGGCAGGGTAGGGGTCCGGCAGGACGATGGACCCGGTCTCCAGCAGGGACTTCAGGTTCGAAACGATCTTCGGCCAGCCGCCCGACACCGCCGTGATGAACGTCGAGGCGTCCCGCTCGATCGCGTGCGTGATCGACAGCTTGACCGCCGGTCCCTGGGGCTCCAGCTCCAGGGTGCACAGCGATTCTCCTTCGGCCTTCAGCTCGGGCTTCCACTGGTTCTGCCAGCGGATCACCAGGCGCCGCGGCGGATCGGCCTCGACGATTTCGCCGGCGTCGTAGATCTCGCCGTCGGGGGCGACCAGCGTCCACGGCGATCCCGCGGTCCATTCGCTTTCGCAATGCATGCCGAACCAGTACTGCTGCATGAACTCGGCGTCGGTCAGTGCCGACCACAGCGCTTCGGGCGTGGTGCGGATGTAGGTGACGTAGACGAAGATCGATCTAGCCATGGCCTTTCTCCAGGCGTCGCTTCAGGTCCGCCAGCGCCTTCAGTCGCGGTTTTTCGAACTTGGCGATCCAGCGCTCGTAGATGGCCTGCAGCGGTACGGGGTTGAGGAAGTGCAGCTTTTCGCGGCCGCGCCGCACGGTGGCGACCAGGTTCGCGGCCTCCAGCAGGTCCAGGTGCTGCGTGACGCCCTGCCGTGTCATGTCCAGGTATTCGCACAGCTCGCTGAGCGTGCGGCCATCGTGCGCATGCAACAGGTCCAGCAGCTTGCGCCGGCTGGGATCGGCCAGTGCCTTGAACAGCAGGTCGGCATCGTGGTGCTCGGCCATCGCGAAAAGGCAAGTAAATGCTTGCCTGAAAGATACGCAAGCTTTTGCTTGCCTGTCAAGCGCGAATGCATGGGGTGCGTTCCCCGGACGCGCCGGAGCCTCGGCCTGGAACGCCGAAGCGCTCAGGCCGGAAGGTGATGGACGAGCAGGGCGGCCGGAGCCGCGGCAGGCCGGGATCGCGGTTCCGGCCCGCCGGGGGGCGCGTCAGCGCGCCGACGGCACGTCGAAGCCGTCGGCGAAGAGCACGTCTGCCGACGGCAGGTACTCGGCCGCGCCGACGTCGCAGGGCTGCATCGCGCCGCGCGCGACGCCGTTCGCATCGACCGGCGCGCATTCCGTGTTGCCGCCGCTGCCCGGATGGCCGGTGTCGCGCAGCGGGCTGTCCGCGGCCGGCACCAGGGTGGTGATGCCGACCGTGCTCCACGGCGCGATCGAGGGCGGCAGCAGGCCGAGATACGCCGGCGCCGGGCGGTCCGTCGCGTCCAGCGTCACGATGTTGTTCGCCGGGTCGTAGTCGATCGTGCCGAGGACGTTGTGGCCGCTGGACAGCACGTTGCTGCCGCCGTCGAGCCGGATGTCCGCCGCCGCGTCGTTGCCGGCGATGACGCTGTTGGCCGGGTAGATCACTCCGCCGAGCACGATCGCGCTCTGCGTCGCGCCGCCGAGGCCGCCGTTGCCGGTGATCGTCGCGTTGTTCAGCGTCACCCACGACGGGAACACGACCTGCGAAGCGAGCGCCGCGCCGTCCGGCGCGCCGTTGCCGTGGAACGTGGCGTTGGTCAGGTTCGCCGTGCTGTTGCCGGCGATGTAGAACGCGCCGCCCCTTTCGTCGGCGCGGTTGTCGATGAAGCTGACCGTGTCCGCCATCAGTGGACCGTTGGAGCTCGAGTTGAACGAGATCGCGCCGCCGATGCGCGCATGGTTGCCGACGAATTCGCAGCGCGTCAGGCTGACCGCGGCATTGGCCCAGATCGCGCCGCCGCTGTCGGCGCCGCTGCCCTGGATGCGCACGTCGACCAGATCCATGTAGCCATAGCCACCGGCGAGCGCGCCGCCGTTCTCGTTGTCCGCGCCGTCGAGCACGGCGCGGCGCAGGATCAGCTTGTTCCAGCCTTCGACGCGGATCAGCCGGTCGTTGAAGCCGTCGTCGGCGCGGATCGTCGGCCGCGCGCCCAGCACCGGCCCCTGGATCGTCAGCGTGGCGACCTGGATGTCGAGGTCGCCGCCCCAGGCGTCCGGTTCGGCGGCGAAGCGTGGCCGGGTCAGCGTGTAGGTGGCGCCGGCGGCGAGCTGGACCACGTCGCCGGCGGCGGCCTGCATGACCGCGGCGCGCAGCGTGCAGACCACCTGGCCGCCGACCTCGGCGTCGCATACGCCGTTGGCCGTGTCGCGGTCGGGCGCGTCGGCGGTGGAGTTCACGATCCACCAGGTGGCGGCCTGCAGCGGCGCGGCGGAAAGGCCCAGGGCGAGCAGGGCGGCGGCGCGGAACGCCGGCAGGGAAGGAAACGAAGGCATCGGTCAGGCTCCTCTCGAGTGAAGGTGCCCTCCGATACGCGCCGGCGCGCCGGATCCCGCCACGGCCGCCGCTTTTCCTTCGTCCCGGCTACCATGCGCGCATGCTCGCAGGGGAGTTCACCGCTTTGATGGAGCGCTCGCGCGACGGCGACGCCGCGGCGCACGAGCGCCTGTTCCGGCTGATCTACGCGGAGCTGAGGCGCATCGCGCGGCGCCAGCTCGGCAGCCGGCGGCGCGGGCACACGCTCGATACCACCGGCCTGGTGCACGAGTCCTACATCCGCCTGGTCGGCCCGGCCGCCGGCCACGTGCAGACCCGCGCGCATTTCCTCAACCTGGCCGCGCGGGCGATGCGCCAGATCCTGTGCGACCACGCGCGCAAGCGGCTGGCCGAATGGAACGCGCGCGACCCGCGCGATCCGGTCGATCTCGACGAAGGCGAGCGCGTGCAGGCCGACCAGTGGGTGCGCCTGGACGAGGCGCTGCACGCGCTGGCCGGCGAGAATCCGCGCGCCGCGCGCGTGGTCGAGTGCCGCTTCTTCGCCGGCCTCAGCGAGGAGGAGACCTCCGCGGCGCTGGACGCCTCGCTGCGCACCGTGCAGCGCGAATGGAACCGCGCGCGCGAATGGCTGCGCGCGAACATGAGCGAGGCGTGATGGCCGACATCTCCTTCCTCGTGCCCGGCGGCGCGCTCACCGGCCCGCTGATCGGCCGCCTGCTCGGCGGCGACGGCGACGACGCGCCGCTGCCGCCGGGCACGCGCGTGGGGCCGTTCGTGCTCGGCGCGCCGCTCGGCCGCGGCGGCTCGGGCTACGTCTACCGCGCCGAGCGCGAGGGCGAGGCGTTCCGCCAGAGCGTGGCGCTGAAGATCGTGCGCGCCGACCCGCGCCAGCGCGCCGCGGCCGAGCGCGAGCGGCGCGTGCTCGCCGGCCTGCGCCATCCGAACGTGGCCATGCTGATCGACGGCGGCGAGACCGCCGCCGGCGAGCTCTGGTTCGCCATGGAGCTGGTCGAGGGCGAGCGCATCGACGACTACGCCGCCGCGCAGCGCCTGGCCTGGCCGGCCCGGCTGCGCCTGTTCGTCAAGGTCTGCGCCGCGGTGGAGTTCGCGCACCAGCACCTGGTCGTGCACCGCGACCTCAAGCCGGCCAACGTGCTGGTCGACGCGCGCGGCGAGCCCAAGCTGCTCGACTTCGGCATCGCCGGGCTGATCGGCGACGACGACGGCCACGTCGGCCAGGCCTGCACGCCGGAATACGCCAGCCCCGAGCAGCTGCGCGGCGAGCCGGCCAGCGTGGCCTCGGACGTCTACCAGCTCGGCCGCATGCTCGGCGACCTGCTCGCCGGGCCCGTGCCGCGCCGCGTGCGCGCGGCCGGCGCGGCGATCGTCGCGCGCGCCTGCGCCGAGGCGCCGTCCGCGCGCTACGGCGGCGTCGCCGCGCTGCGCGAGGACGCCGCCCGCGTGCTGGCCGGCCGCGTGCCGGCGGCGCAGGGCCGCGCGCCGGCGTTGCGCCTGCTGCTGTGGAGCCGGCGCCATGCCGCCGCGGCCACGGTCGCGGCGCTCGCCCTGGCCGCGCTGCTGGCGTCGGCCTGGCACTGGACGCGCGCGGTGCGTGCCGAGCGCGACCGCGCGCGCGGCGAGGCGCTGCAGAGCCGCGTCGCCAACGAGGTGCTCGCGCAGATGTTCCTCCTGCGCGGCGTGGCCGACGCCGCCACGCGCGCGAGCCTCGAAGGCCGCGCCGAGCGCCTGCTGGCGCGCTTCGAGGACGCGCCGGCGCAGCGTGCGCTGGCGGTGCGCGCGGTCGCCGAGTCGTATCTCGAGCTGCAGCTGGACGCGCCGGCGCTGCGCCTGCTCGACCGCTTCCTCGAGCGGCACGGCGACGCGCGTGGCCGCGAGCGCGCGATGCTGGAGCTGCTGCGCGCCCGCGCGCAGCGCCGGCTCGGCCGCCTCGACGACGCGGCGCGTTCGCTCGCCGCCGCGCGCCAGGGACTGGCGCAGGCGCCGGACGAGGCGCTGGCCGTCGCCGCGCTGGTCGAGGACGTCGAGCTCGCCGAGCGCCAGGGCGACAGCGCGCGTGCCGACGTCGCGCGCGAGAAGGCGCTGGCGCGGCTGGTCGAGCCGGACGCGCTGGACGCCTCCACGCTCGCCCGGCTGCTCGAATGGCGCGCCTCGGCGCGCTTCCAGGCCGGCGCGGCGGCCGAGGCGATCGCCGACCAGCGCCGCGCGCTGGACGCCTGGAGCCGCGGCCACGGCCCGTCGACGCGTCCTGCGCTGGCCGCGCAGCGCAAGCTCGCCTGGTACCAGCTGCAGACGGGCGACCTGGGCGGCGCGGGCGCGACGCTCGACGCGCAGCGCGAGCTGATCCTGGCCGACCTCGGCGAAGCCGATCCGGAGTACGAGCACCTGCTGGTCATGGACGCGCAGCTCGCCGGCGCCGCCGGCCGCCTCGACGAGGCGATCGCGATCGAGCGGCGCATCGTCGCGCGCGTCGCCGCCACCGAGCCGGGCAGCTATCGCTATTCGGTGGTGCTGAACAACCTCGCCGGCAGCTTCGAAGCGGCCGGGCGGCTGGACGAGGCGCTCGCGGCCTACCGCGAATCGCTGGCCGTGCAGCAGCGCTATCTCGGCGACGATCACCTGAACCTGCTCGCCGCGCGGCTCAACATCGGCGACGTCGCCTGCCGCACCGGCGCGCACGACGAGGCGAACCGCCTGTTCGGCGCGCATCTCGCCGCCTACCGCGGCCATCCGCGCGTGCGCGCCGGCGACCGCGCGATGGCCGGCGTGCTCTGGGCCGACTGCCTGGCGCGCCAGCGGCGCTTCGCCGAGGCGGGCGAGGCGCTGCGCGGTTCGGGCATCGAGGCGGCCGAGCCCGAGCTCGACGACGCCAGCCGCCGCCGCCTCGCCGCATTGCGCGCGCAGCTCGCCGCCGCGCCGCGCGGCTGAGCGCTCCGAACGGGGTCGGGTTCATTGCCCGGAACGTCACGCGCTGCCGTCGCGCCGCGGCAGAAGCATCGACCACGGAGCGCACGGAGAAAAAACCAATAGAACGGCAACAGAACGGGGCCAGGTTCACTTTTCGGAATAGGGAGATCCGGAAAGCGGCTGTTCGTTGGACATGCCAGCACCGACGGGCGCCGCGTGATCCGCCGCCGCCGTCGCGGCGAGCGCATCGACCGCGAAGCACGCGGATGCGGAACAGGTCAGGTCCGGTTTTCCGGGCAGACCGCCGAAACGGGCCGGGTTCGCTTCCTGAAGGGCGGCAGCGCGAGCGCTTCCTGCCGCGGCAGCACGGCGGCGGCGTGCAGCGGGCACGCCATGCCAGCGGGGCGGACGCATCGCATCCGGTCGTCCCGGGTGTTCATCTTCGATAAATCGCCTGCGGACAGACTGGTTCGCGTCGCCGCACTGCGGCTTTGACGGGGAGTCGTCCATGAGTCGTACACCGATGTGGATCTGCCTGACGGCGGCCGCCGCGCTTTCGCTGGGGGCCTGCCAGAAATCGCCCGACCAGGTGCAGCAGGACATCGACAAGGCGCAGCAGAAGGCCGCGGCCGACGTCGACGCGGCGCGCGCGAAGGCGGCCGACGAGGCGGCGGCCGCGCGCCAGAAGCTCGAGGCGGCGCAGGCCGAGGCGAATGCGAAGGTCGAGAAGGCCAACGCGGAAGCCGGCGAGAAGATCAACGCGGCCACCGCGGACGCGACCGACGCGGAGCGCGATGCGAACAAGGACCTCGCGTCGGTGCAGTCGGACGTGTACCAGAAGGATGCGAAGGCGCGCCGCGACTTCGCGATCGCCAAGGCCGAAGCCGATCACAAGGTCGCGATCGAGAAGTGCAATGCGCTGCCGAGCGAGCAGCGCGGCAGCTGCAAGGACGCGGCGGATGCCGATCTCGCCGCGGCGAAGGCGAAGGCCGACAAGGACAAGGACGACGCCGAGACCGCGGCGGAGCAGTTGAAGCAGCACTGACCGGCGAAACGCGCAACGAGCGGAACCGGGCGGCGGGCAACGCGGCCCGGTTCCGTTCCGGCTCCGCACGAAGCGCCGCACCGCGGCGCGTGGCACGCTCCATCACGCTCCATTGCCGCGCGGATCGACGCGGTCGCGGCGCGCACGCGCCGGCGGATGCCTTGGCCTAGCCCCGGCCGTCGAAGCCGTCGCGCAGGATGACGTCGCCGCTCCACTCGTAGGCGCCGATGTCGACCGCGCCGACGACGGGCCGGTCCGCGCCGCCGGCCGGGTGCACGTACACGCGCGTGGGCTGCAGCGAGCGGCCGGCGCCGCTGCCGGGCGCGGCGCCGGCGTCGATGACGGCGGTCGCGGTCGGCTGCAGGCGATAGTCGTAGTGCGCCGCGTCGACGAACAGCGGATCGCTGCCGACGTAGTCGTGGTCGAATACCGTGCTTGCCTGCGAGCTCGGCGTGCCGCCGCCGTGGAAGATGTTGTTGCGCGCGACCACCGGCGTGGTCGCCGCCGCGCCGATCTGCAGGAACGTGCCGCTGCCGCGGTCGTTGACGAACGTGTTGTTGACGACGAACAGGCGATCGTCCGTGTTCAGCCCGAAGCCCTCGCTGAGGTAGTCGAGCATGGCGCCGTTCTGCGTGGTCGCCGGCTGCTCGATCAGGTTGCCGACGACGAACGACAGCCCGCCGTTGGGCAGGTTGATCTCGTAGCTCTCGCTGCCGCCGGCCTCGCCGGTGAGGCGGTTGTACTCGATGACGTTTTCCGCCGCGCGCGATTTCAGCAGGTGGCCGACGACGGCGCCGTGCGACCAGTTGTGGCGGAACACCAGCCGGTCGACGTGGCCGATGTAGAGATTGTGCGACTGGCCGTCGCCGGCGCCGTTGTGGGCGAACTCGCTGTATTCGATCGTGATCGTGCTGCCGGCGTGGTCGCCGGCGAGGATGCCGTTCTCGTTGTCGTGGAAGTACGCGTTGCGCACGGTCAGGTTGGCGCCCTGCTGGCGGATGCCGGCGCCGTTCGCATCGGGCACGCGGCAGCCGGACAGCTCGATGCCGTCGATCGTGGTGTCGTCGCCGCTGACGACCCAGATCGCCTTGCCTTGCGCGGCGTTGCCGGCCGCGTCGATGTGCGGCCGGCCGTTGACGCCGCGCAGGGTCAGGCCGTCGGTCGACCAGGCGCAGACGTCGCCGTCGTAGCGGCCGGCGGCGTCGATCAGGATCGTGTCGCCGGTGCCGGCCGCGGTGATGGCGGCGCAGGGGGTCGCGTAGGTCCGGCCGGGGCCGACCTCCAGCGTGGCGGCCGTCGCGGCGAGCGGAAGCAGGCCGCACGCGGCGGCGATGGCGGCGCGGCCGGTTCGAGTGGCCATGATCGGGCTCCGAAGGGACGGGCGCGATCATCGCATTCCGGCCCGCGCCGCGTCTCGCGCCGCTGCGCGGGCCCGGACCGGCCCGTGCCTCCGCGGGGCAGCCGAGGCGGAGGCGCCCGCCGGTCAGTCCTCGAATCCGTCCTCGAAGATCACGTCCGCGCCCGCGTCCTGCTGCTCGTAGGCGCCGATGTCGGCGGCCGCGCCGACCTCGCGCGCGAAGCCCTTGCCGCGCTGGTCGAACGCCAGGCCGATCGCGTTGTTGCCGGCGTCGATCGCCGGGCTGCCGTCGCCGAGCGCATGCGTCGGCGTCGGACCGCCGTTGTCGGCCAGCGGCAGCAGCAGCGGATCGCCGGCCAGCGTGTCGGGCGGCATCTGCGCCGGCAGCCCGGGCGCGTTCGGCACGAGATTGTTCGCGCCGGATACCGCGTCGGGAAACGCCCAGACGTTGTTCGCCGCGTCGCCGGTCAGGTTGGCGGCGACGATCGTGCTCTGGAGTTCGATCTGGTAGGCGTATTCGCTGGCGCTCACGCCCGCGCCGCGCGACGACGCCGTGTTGAACGCGATCGTGGCGTTGCTGATCTGCGCGTTGCCGCCGTCGAGCATCAGGCCGCCGCCTTCGTAGCCGGTGTTGCCGGAGATCGTGCTGCCGACGATCCGGGTCGGCGAGGGCGCGTACTCGCCGTAGCGCACGGCGATGCCGCCGCCGGCGGCCTCGGCGACGTTGCCGCTCACCGTGCTGGCGGTCAGCTCCACCGCGCAGCCGAAGCAGAGCACGCCGCCGCCGCCTTCGTTGGTGCCGCCCTGGTTGCCGGCGAAGTTGCCGGAGACGAGCGTCGTCTCGATCACCACCACGCCCTGCTCGGGGCCGATCAGGCCGCCGCCGGCGGAGTCGGCGTGGTTGCCGCTGATCGTGCTGTCGGCGATCTCCAGGGTGGCCGCGTCGAACGCGCGCAGGCCGCCGGCGCCGCCGTAGTGGTTCGCCGAGCCGACGCGGTTGCCGGTGAGCCGCGTCCAGCGCAGCCGCGCCTCGCCGACGGCGACGATGCCGCCGCCCTGCGGCGCGCACACGCCGCAGGACGACTCGACCGTGTTGCCGCTGACGTCGCTGCGCTGCACGTCGAGCGAGGCGGCGACGTCGTCGGCATGGGAGCCGGCCGAGAGGCCGCCGCCGAACGCCTCGTAGGTGTCCGACTGCGCGGTGTTGCCGCTCACCGTGCTGTCGGCGAGCGCGAGCGCGCCGAGCGAGAGGATCGCGCCGCCTTCGGCGACGTTCTCCGCGAAGTTGCCGCCGCCGTCGTGGCTCCAGGCGCGGTTGTTCGTGAAGTGGCTGCCGCTGGCCGAGACCGCGCCGCCGGCGAACACCGCGCCGCCGCGCACGCGCGCGGTGCCGTCGGCCGTGTTGCCGTCGAACGTGCTGTCCGCGATCGTCGCGTCGCCCTGCACGGCGACGGCGCCGCCGGACACGTCGGCGGTGGCCGCATCGCCGGCGGCGCAGGCGGCGACGGTCACCGCCGTCAGGGCCAGCTGCCCGGCGCTGCGGATGCAGCCGCCGTCGCCGGCGGCGCGCCCGTGCGTCAGCGTCAGGCCGGACAGGCTGAGCGTGCCGCTGCCCGGGTGGTCGAAGACGCGGTCGGCGTCGCCGCCGCTGAGGGTCAATGCGCCGGCGCCCGGCCCGCGCACGGTCAGGTTGGCCGCGGCGACGACGAGCGCGCCGCTGGCGAGCGTGATCTGGCCGCAGCCGAGCCCGGTGAGATCGACGACGGCGCCGTCGGCGGCGCCGGCGATCGCCTCGCGCAGGCTGCCCGGGCCGGCGTCGTCGCAGTTCTGCACCGTGACCGCGCCGGCCGGCGCGGCGGGCGGCGCGCCGGCGCAGAGCACGCCGGCCTGCAGCGCCAGCGCCGCGGCCAGGCAGGCGGCCAGCGGATCGGGGCGCAGCGGGGCGCGGCGGGACGGCAGGGGCGGGGCGGAACGGCGGGATGCGGTCATGCGGGAAGCTCCAGGTCGAGGCGATTCGGCACGGACGGTCGTGCCCTGCGGACGCGACAGCCTCGCATCGGCGCCATCGCCGCGCCATGCCGCGTTCTTTCCGTTTCCGTTCGGCGCCTGTTCGCGCCGCCGCCGCAGGCGGCTCAGGGGGGCAGCGGCGCCGCGGCCGGGGCCGGTTCGGGCAGGGGCACGGCGCGCTCGCCGGCCAGCCGGCGCACGCGCTCGAGCGCACCGCGTTCGGCCTCGGCCTGGTCGAGCGCATGGTAGAGGCGCGCCTCGGCCAGCGCCGAGGCGTAGTCGCGTTCGGCGTAGCGGCCGAGCGCGCCGATCAGCGTGGCCGCCTCGTCGAGCCGGTGCGCGGCGAGCAGGTGGCCGGCGCAGGCGGTCGTGGTCTGTGCGATCGCATCGGCGGTGCCGCGCCGCGCTGCGGCCTGCATCGCCGCCGCGCAGGCGGCCTGCGCCGCGTCGCCGCGGCCGACCGCGGCCGCCTGGTCGGCGCGCGCCAGCGCCGCGCGCAGGCGCACGCGCTCGTCGTCGGACGGCTGCGCCCAGGCGGCGAACGCGGCGGCGGCCGCATCGGCCTCGTCGGTGCGCCCGAGCGCCAGCAGCGCGCGCACGTAGGCGAGCCAGGCGCGGGCGCGCTCGGGCGCGCGCTCGGGCGCGTCCAGCGCCGCCGTCGCCTGCTGCGCCAGCACCCTGGCCGTGCCGGCCGCGCCGGCGTCGAGGTCGAGCTCCGCTTCCAGCGTGCGGGCGAGCGCCGCCTGCGCCGGCTCGGGCGCGGGCGCGGCGTGCAGCAGGCCGTCGAGCAGCGCGCGCGCCTCGCTCGCGCGGCCGTTCGCGGCGAGCGCCTCGGCGCGCGCCTGCTCGAACGCGCCGCGCACCTGCGGGTCGGTGATGCGGCCGCGCTCCGCCCAGGCGGCGTCGCTCGCCTGCAGCGCCTCGACCGGCTGCAGCAGCATCAGATGCGCGTCGATCGCGTTGACCTGCGCGGTGGCGAACTCGTTGATCATGCCGAAGCGGCGGAACGTCGCGCCGGCGCGCTGCAGGATCGGCAGCGCCTCGGCGGGGCGGCCGTGGACCATCTCCACGGTGCTCTCGTTGCCGTCCAGCTGCGCCAGCAGCAGCGGATCGCCGGCCAGCGTGAGCGCGATGCGCGAGCGCGCGAAATCCGCCAGCGCGGTGTCGCGCTGGCCGCTGCGCGCGTGCAGCACGCCGCGGTCGCTGTAGGCGCGGCCGAGCGTCAGCGGGTCGTGGCGCGTCTCCAGCAGCGCGATCGCCTCGTCGCAGGCGGGCCGCGCGGCGTCGAGCTGGCCGAGCCGCAGGCGCGCCACGCACAGGTTCTCGAGCAGGCGCGCGTGCATGACCGGCTCGGTCTCGGCCGGCACCTCGGCGAGCAGCCGCTCGAGCTCGGCGCGCGCCCGGTCGAACGCGCCGGCGCGCAGGTCGATGCGCACGGCGCGCTCGCGCACCTCCGGCCGCGCGCGCAGCGCCGGCGGCGCCGCGGCGATGATCGAGCGGGCGAGGTCGAGGTTCTCGGCCAGCCGCGCCGCGTCGGTGCGCTGCAGCAGCTCGGTCAGGTCCGGCGCCGGGTCGGCCGGCGCGGCGCCGGTCGCGCGGCCGAACAACGCGAGCAGCGCGTGCGCCGCGGCGTCCGTGGCCGCGACCGGCGTGGCTGCGCGGGCCTGCACCGCGCGCGGCGCGCCGCCGTCGTCGAGCTCGATGCGCATCAGCCAGTCCGCGCCGTTCCGGCGCAGCGCCGGCAGCAGCAGCGCGCGCGCGTCGATCGCGCCGCGCACGGCGGCCACCGCCGGCGCGCCGCTCGCGCCGGCGGGAATCGCGCGCAGCACGCTGTCGCTCGGCACGACGGCGAGGCCGGCCGCGCGCAGGCGCACGGCGACCAGGTCCATCATGCCCAGGCGCAGCCAGTCGTCGCCGGCGCCGGCGAGCACCTCGGCCGGCAGCACGGCGAGCGCGCCGGCGGCGGACGGGCTCGCGGCCGGCGCCGGTACGGCGGCGGGCGCGGCGATGCGCCCGGCGGGGCGCCACGCCACGGCGGCGAGGCCGGCCAGCGCCGCCAGCGCCAACGCCGCCGCGAGCGCGCGCCGCCCCGGCCTTGGCGCGGCCGGCGCCGGCGCGGCCGCGGGCGATGCGCCGGCCGGCGGCGGCGCGGTCGCTGCCGGATCGGCCGGGGCCGCGGGCTCCTCTTCGTGCACCGCGCCGACCCAGTGGTAGCCGAAGCGCGGCACCGTGCGCAGGTAGGCCTGCGCCTCGGCCGAGTCGCCGATCGCGCGGCGCGCGGCGAGGATCGCCTTGCCCAGCATCGTGTCGCTGATGGCCGCCTTGCCCCAGACCGCGGCGACCAGCTCGTCGCGTCCGACCGCGCGGTCGCGCCGCTCGATCAGGTAGGCGATGCAGTCGAACACCGTCGGCGGCAGGTCCACGCGCGCGCCGCCGCGCCACAGCTCGCGCGTGGCGACGTCGAGACGGCAATCGCCGAAGCGGAGCACACGCCGGATCACCCGGGCAGGGTAGCCTCCGCCGCCGGCGCGGAAAAGCGCGTCGCTCAGGCGTCGCCGGCGAGCTGCCGCGTCAGCCGCGCCGCCGGGATCGCGCGGCAGCCGCTCGCGTTCTGCCCGGCCCACAGCGGCGAGAAGTCGCCGCGGCCGTCCGCCTCGGCGCGCGCGCGCAGCGGCGCGAGCGCGGCGGCGGCGAGCGGGAACGACGGCGCCAGGGGGCTGATCGGGCCGAGCTCGCGCATCAGGCGGTTGACGATGCCGCGCGCGACGCCGCCGCTGAACAGGTTCGTGAGCGCGGTGTGCGCGGCGTCGGCGCCCTGCAGGGCGGCGCGGTGCACCGCGGTGGTCGTCGCCTCCGGGCAGAGCAGGTAGGCGGTGCCGACCTGCACGGCGCTGGCGCCGAGTGCGAGCGCCGCGGCGACGCCGCGCGCGTCGGCGATGCCGCCGGCGGCGACGACCGGCACGCCGACCGCGCGCGCCACCTGCGGCAGCAGCGCGAACGTGCCGCTCTGCCGGTCGAGGTCGCCGGACAGGAACTGGCCGCGATGGCCGCCGGCCTCCAGGCCCTGGGCGATGACCGCGTCGGCGCCGTGGCGTTCGAGCCAGCGTGCCTCCTCGACCGTGGTCGCCGAGGCGAGCACCTTCGCGCCGCAGGCCTTGACCTGCGCGACCAGCGCGGGCTCGGGCAGGCCGAAATGGAAGCTGACGAAGGCCGGGCGGAATGCGGCGACGATCTCCGCCGCGGCGGCGTCGAACGGCCGGCGCGCGGCGGCCGGCGCGGCGGCGTCGGCGGCGAGGTCGAGCTCGCGGTAGTACGGCGCCAGCGCCGCGCGCCAGGCGCGCTCGCGTTCCGCGTCGGGCGCCGGCATGCGATGGCAGAAGAAGTTCAGGTTGACCGGCCGCGACGTGCCGGCGCGCAGCGCGGCCAGCTCCTCGCGCAGCGCGTCGGGCGCGAGCATCGCGCACGGCAGCGAGCCCAGGCCGCCGGCGTTCGACACGGCGAGCGCCAGCGCGCTGCCCTGCACGCCGGCCATCGGCGCCTGGACCAGCGGGAACGCGGTGCCGAACGGGCCGCTCATCGGTCGCCCGCCTGCCGCGCAGGCGCGGCCGGGCGGCGGCGCGTCGAGGGAAGGATCGGGAAGCGCATCGGCACGAGAAGGTCGCCAGGTCGGCCCAGAGCATAGACGCAAACCGCCGCGCACGCCCGCGGCGCGCGCCGGATGCGGCCTGCGCATGCCGCGTAAGCACTTCGTAAGGAGTCCGTGATGGCCGCGGCGCGGCGCGCCGTGCTGTGATCCGGGACCGCGACGCGCCGGCCGCGCGCCGCGCACGGGCGCCTCGCGCCGAATCGCAAGCCGACAAAGAGAGAACGCACGACATGCTCATCGCTTCCCCCTTCCTCGCATTCGCGCTCGCCGCCGCGCAGGGCGCGCCGTCCGGCGGCTGGGTCGTCGCCCGCGGCACCGACACCTGCTCGGTCAGCTCGGTGGACTTCGCCGACGGCCCGCACGGCTTCGCCGCCGGCTCGTTCAACTGCGGCCTTTTGACCGACGACGGCGGCTACACCTGGACGCCGGTCCGCGTCGTGCCGGACCAGAGCCAGAGCCTGATGTGGGTGCACGCAGCCGGTCCCGACGACCTGTACGCGGCGCGCCGCGACCTCTACCGCAGCACCGACCGCGGCCAGACCTGGAGCGCGGTCGGCACGCTGGCGACGCAGGGCGGCGGCAACATCTTCGACGTGCACCTGTTCGACGCCGACCACCTCGTGGTGATCAAGGGCGGCCAGATCTGGACCACCGCCGACGCCGGCGCGACCTGGACGCTGGCCTATCCGGGCGAGCAGAACGTCAACTTCCACGAGCTGCACTTCCCCACGGCGCAGACCGGCTACGTCACCGGCGGCATCGTGCGCGATGCGGGCGAGATCGGCGCCGTGCTGCGCAGCGACGACGGCGGCGCGAGCTGGACGCGGCTCGACTTCCCGTACGGCAAGATCACCGCGGCCGACTTCGTCGACGCCGACCATGCGCTGGTGGCGACGCAGAGCCAGGGCCTGTTCGCCACCGCCGACGGCGGGCGGAGTTGGCAGTCGCTGCTGTCGGCGCCGGACGGCCTCGTCAACCAGCTCAGGCACCGCGACGCGCAGGACTGGTACGCGACCACGTACGAGGGCTGCGTCTACCGCAGCCGCGACGGTGGCACGACCTGGCGCCAGGGCTACTGCGATCCGCAGCAGCGCGCGCTGGCCTCGCTCAGCCTGCGCGGCGGCGCCGCGGTCGCGGCCGGCAACGACGGCCTGGTGATCGTCGAGGACACGCTGTTCGGCGACGGCTTCGAGCAGCCCTGAGCGCGCGCGGCGCGCGTCATTCGGCGCGCGCCGGCGCCGGCGCGGCGAAATCCACGCCTTCGAGCGCGGCCAGCGCGTCGCGCCGCTGCGCCGCCTGGCGCGTCTCGGCGCGCTGCCGTGCGGCCGGATCACCGTGCTGCGCGGCCCAGCGCGCGTACAGGCCGAGCACCTCGACGTCGTTGCTGTCGGCGAGCGCAGGATCGCGCAGCGCGACGTCGGCGACCGCGGCCGAGCCGGTGGCCGTGGCAATGTGCAGCGCGACGCGGCGCCGCTCGTTGCCCTGGCCGTCGTCGCGGTCCGGATCGGCCGCCTCTTCCTCGAGCCGCGCGCGCGCCGCGTCGAGGTCGCCGGCGGCGGCCGCGGCCAGCGCGGCGGTCAGGCGCAGGCCGTGGCGCAGGCTGCCGTCGCCGCGCCGCTCGGCCAGCGCCTGGTGGCGGGCGAGGATGCCCGGCAGCGCGGCGCGCTCGACGGCGAACGCCGCCAGCGCTTCGTACTGCAGCACCAGCGCGGCGAGCTGCGGGTCCTCGTCGGGATTGATCAGCGGCAGCGCCGCGCGATAGCTCGCCAGCGCCGCGGCCGGATCGCCGCCGGTGCGCTGGCAGCGCGCGCGGCCGGCGAACGCCACGGCCTTCCAGTACGCGTTCGGCTGGCCGTCGAGCTCGGCGACCAGCGCGTCGGCGACCGCGCAGGCCTCGGCGTAGAGGCCGGTCTCGACCAGCACCCAGATCAGCTCGACGCCGCCGACCGTCTCGACGTCCAGCATCTGCCGCTCGCGCGCGCGCTGCCAGGCGCGCGCGAGCAGCGGCAGCGCGACGAACGGCCGTTCCTGCCAGCCGTGCATGCGCCCGAGCCGGTAGGTCTCGCTGATCGCCGTGTGCTCGTCGCCGATCGCCTCGGCGGCGGCGAGCGCGGCGCGCGCGGCGGCTTCCTGCGCCGGGTAGTCGCGGCGCATCTCGGCGATCTGCTCCTCGGCGTAGTGCAGCAGCGGCTTGCGCTGGCGCAGCGCATGCCGCTCGACCAGCGCGCGCCCGCGGTCGAGCTCCGCGGCGGCCAGATCGGGCCGGCCGAGGATCGCCTGCGCGCGCGCGGCGAGCAGCGCCAGGCGCGCCTGCGCGTCCGGGTCGCCGCCGCGCTCGGCCGGCGCGCGGGCGCGCTGCAGGAGCTCCAGCGCGGCGCTGCGGTCGCCGCGGCGGAACTCGTTCTCGGCCAGGTCGATCAGCGCGGCCGCCTCGATCGCCGGCTGGCTGCTGCGGCGCGCCTCCTCGACCAGCGCGCGGAACGTGCCGTCGCTGGCGGCGAAGTCGTGCGTGTTCGCCTGCGCCTCGCCCAGGCGCAGGCGCGCCGGCAGGAAATCGGGCGCGTTCTGCACGCACAGGGCGAAGTACGGCTTGGCGTTCGGCCAGTCGCCGCGCGTGGCGAGGTCGACGCCGCGGGCGAAGGTCTGCGCGAGGTAGGCGTCGCCGTGCAGGCCCGGCCGCGACGCCGGCGGCGTCGGCGGCTCGAGCTCGAGCAGGCGCAGGATGCGCGGCACCGCGTCCACGCCGAGCGTGGCCGGCTGCGCCGCGGTGACGACGACCTCGCCGCTGCGCGCGTGCTCGCCGCCGTCGACGTGCAGGTCGAGCTCGTACAAATCGCCGCTCAGGCGGCGCAGCCGGCCGGCGACCAGGATCGCCGCGCCGGTGGCGTAGCGCAGGCGCTCGGCCTGCGAGCGCTGCCCGATGACGGCGTAGCCCCAGGCCTTGGCCACCTGCAGCGTGTCGCCGACGTCCAGCGCGCCGCTCTCGCCGAGCAGGCTGCCCATGAGGCCGGGCAGGCCGTGGCGCGTCCAGTCCAGCGCGGCGTCGCCGGTGGCGTTCTCGATCGGCAGCATCGCCAGCCGCGGCAGCGCCGAAGGCGCCGGCGCGCGCGGGCGCAGCAGCGCGACGGCGAGCACGGCCAGCGCCGCGGCGGCGAGGATCGCCAGGCCGGCGGCGAGGCGCCGCCGCTTCGCGCGCGCCGCGCCGGCGGACCCGGACGGCGGCGCCGGTGCATCGGCCGGCCGGTCGGCCGCGGGCGCGGGCGCGGCCGGCAGCGGCGCCGGCGGCGGCACCGGTTCGGTCGGCGCCACCCATTGCAGGCCGCGGCCGTAGACCGTGCGGATCATCGCCTGGCGGTCGCCGTCGTCGTCGAGCGCGCGCCGCGCCTTGTGCACGAGCTGGCTGAGCGCGGTGTCGGTGACCGGCCGCCGCCCCCACAGCGCCGCGGCCAGCGCCGGCTTGTCCAGCGTGCGGTCGCGGTGCTCGAGCAGCAGCAGGATCAGATCGAAGACCTTCGCCTCGAGCTCGAGCGCGTCCGTCCCGCGCAGCAGCCGGCGCTCGGCCGGAATGATCGTGTAGGCGCCGCAACGATAGGCGACCGGTGCTGCGTGCTCGTCCATCCCCGCTCCGGATGCTGAACGGGCAGTGTAACCGCTGCCCGCGGCGCGCCGGCACGGCCGGGGCGGCGGCGCCTTAAACCCTCGCGCGCGCTGGCGCATCGGACCTTGCGCCTTTCCCATCGGAGACTTCCATGCGCAAGCTCGTCCTTCTCGCTTTGCTGATGCCGGCGCTGGCCGTGGCCGACGAATGCCGCTACAGCGCGCCGCACGACTTCGACGCCGACGCGGCGGGACTCGCGCAGGTGGCCTTCGCGCTCGGCGCCAGCGACCTCGTCGTCGAGGGCGTGCGCGGCCTCGGCCGGATCGAGGTGCGCGGCAAGGCCTGCGCCACCGACGAGGCGCGTCTGGCCGGCTTCGACGTGCGCCAGCAGCGCGACGGCGATCGCCTGACGATCAGCGCGGTCGAGCCCGAGCGGCGCGGCTTCGGCCACGAGGGACTGACGCTGCACGTGCGCATGCCCGAGGCGCTGGCGGTGTCCGTCCGCTCCGGCTCGGGCGACGTGCAGGTGCGCCACGTCGCCGCGCTGGACGTCGGCACCGGCTCCGGCGATTTCGAGGCCGAGGACGTCGCCGGCGCGCTCGCGATCGAGCTCGGCTCCGGCGACTTCGAGGGCCGCCGCATCGGCAGCGCCGAGGTGCGCCGCCTCGCCTCCGGCGACGTGCGCCTGCGCGAGGTGCGCGGCGACGTGAAGGTCGGGCATGCCGGTTCGGGCGACCTCGATCTCGACACCGTCGGCGGCCGCGTCGAGATCGGCAGCGTCGGCTCGGGCGACGTGACGATCGCGCACGTCGAGCGCGACGTGGCGGTCGGCTCGGTCGGCTCCGGCGACGTCAGCGTCGACGGCGTCGGCGGCAGCTTCGTCGTGCGCTCCATCGGCTCGGGCGACGTGCGCCACCAGGGCGTGCGCGGCACGGTGTCGGTGCCGCGCGAGGACGACTAGGCGCGCCCGGCCGGCGTCCGCCGCATCGCGCAGCCGCCGGCCCTACAATGCGCGCATGACGACGCAAGGCGGCCGGCGGCCGCCGACGAAACCATCGCCGCGGCACGCGCCGACGCGGCGCGCAGGCCAGGTCCCGGCGGCGATCGCCGGGAACGACCTCGACGGCGTGCTCGCCGCGCTGCGCGCCTGCCGCGTCTGCGCCGCCGAGTTGCCGCTCGGCGCGCGGCCGCTGGTGCAGGCCGGCACGACCGCGCGGCTGCTGATCGTCGGCCAGGCGCCGGGCGCGAAGGCGCATGCGAGCGGCGTGCCCTGGAACGACGCCAGCGGCGAGCGCCTGCGCGACTGGCTCGGCATCGACCGCGCGCTGTTCTACGACGCGAGCCGCGTCGCGATCGTGCCGATGGGCTACTGCTACCCGGGGCGCGGGCGCGGCGGCGACCTGCCGCCGCGACGCGAATGCGCCGCGCTCTGGCTGGACGCGCTGCTCGCGCGCCTGCCGCGCATCGCGCTCACGCTGCTGGTCGGGCGCCATGCGCAGCGGCACTTCCTCGGGCCGGCCTGCGAGGCCAGACTGACCGCGACCGTCGCCGGCTTCGAGCGCCACCTGCCGCGCTACCTGCCGCTGCCGCATCCCTCGCCGCGCAATACCGGCTGGTTCAAGCGGCATGCCTGGTTCGAGCGCGACCTGCTGCCGGTGCTGCGCGAACGCGTGCATGCGCTCGTGCCGCCGGCGGCCGCGCCGGCCCTGCCGTGAGCACCGCGCGCGCCCGCCGTCGCGATCCGCCGCGCCTACGAGGCGCCGGCGCCGGACGACGGCTATCGCGTGCTGGTCGACCGCTTCTGGCCGCGCGGCCGCAGCAAGGCCGCGCTCGCGCTCGACGCCTGGGCGCGCGAGCTCGCGCCGGAGCCCGCGCTGATCCGCTGGTTCGGCCACGATCCGGCGCGCTGGGACGCGTTCCGCGCGCGCTACCGCGAAGCGCTGGCCGCGCCGGCGCAGCGCGAGCGCCTCGCGGCGCTGCTCGCCGAGGCCGGCGCGCGCCGGATCACGCTGGTCTATTCGGCGCGCAGCGAGAGCGAGAACCAGGCCGTGGTCCTGCGCGAGGCGCTCGAAGCGCTGCGGCGCAAGGCATGAGGCGCGCAGCGCGGCGTTTCGGGCATGATGGCGCGGTGTCCGCGATGCCGGGGAGTGCCACGATGGCCATGCTCGAACGTTGCATGCCGGCTGCGCGCCGGCGGCGCTTTCGCGGCCGCTGCCTCGCGCTGGTCGGCGTGCTCGCGCTGGCGGCCTGCGCGCCGTCGCCGCAGCCGCCGCCGCCGCCGTCGCAGCCGCAATCGCCATCGGCCGCATCGCCGCCGGCCGCCGCGCCGGCGCCATCGACGCAGGCATCGGCTGATCGGCGCCCGCGCTTCGTCGACCGCACCTGGCGCGTGGTGGCGTCGAACGCGGTCGCCGTCGGAACGCGCTACCGCTTCGACGCGGACGGCACGCTGCGCATCGAGGCTGACGGTTCCACGCCCAGCCGCGGACGTTGGACGTACGAGAACGGCCGGCTCGTCCTGGTCGAGGAAGGCATCGCCTATCCGGCCGAGATCCTCGCCCTGGACGAGCGCCGCTTCGCGATCCGCAGCCACAATCCGGGCGAGCCGGTCGACATCGAGATGGCGCCCGCCGACGACGCGCGCGATTGAGATCCGCGCGCGGTCAGCGCTCGACCGCTTCCGATTCGACGACCATGTCCAGCACGTAGGCTTCCGCCGGCGCGTCGGCCGGCGGATGCGCGACCGCGTAGCGCTTGACGCGCAGCACGTTGCGCACGCCCGGCTCGTGCGTGTAGCCCTCGATGCTCTGGTACAGCGGCCGCCACGGGCCCGGCGTGCCGACGGCGAGGCCGGCGGCGTCGTAGCGGCGCTCGCGCACCTGGAGGCACTGCATGTCCGGGATCAGCGGATGGCTGCACGGCGCGGTCTGCGCGGCGACCTCGAGGAACACCGTCTCGCCGCGGCTGCCGTAGCGCGTCTCGGCCGTGGGCCGGCCGGCGAAGACCAGCACGTCGCCGCGCCCGGTGGCGAGGCGCAGGCGCGGCGCGTCCGCGGCGGGCTCAATGCCGAACGGCACGTCGCCGCGCAGGCGCTCGCCGACGGCGGCGTCGAGCGCCATCAGCGCCGGGTCGCTGCAGGCCATCATCGTCTGCCCGAGCGGGCCGATGCGCAGCCGCGCGCCGCGCACCTCGTAGCTGCCGCTCATGCGGTTGCAGGTGTTGCCGACGCCGAGCCGGCCGTCGGCGAAGTCGAGCTGCAGCGGCTTGTCCGGCCGCGCGAACAGCGCGTCGATGCGCCGGCCGTCGCGGTCGGTGGCCTGCTCCAGCTGCCAGTGATAGCGCCGGAGCAGGCTCGCGTCGGCCGTCGCCGCCGCCGCATTCGCCGGTGCGGTCGCCGGCGCCTTCGCCGGCGCGGCCTCGACGGCGTGGCGCGGCGCCGGCGCGCAGGCGGCGAGGGCGAGCGGCAGCCAGAGCAGTCGGCATTTCATCGGCGTTTCTCCTCGGTGAAGGCCGGCGCGGCCGGCGCGGCGCCGCGAGCGTGCCGCGGCCGGGCTGACGTCGCGCTGAAGCGCTCAGCGCCTGGCGCGTGCTCGCGGCTTCTTCGGCGCGGCGTCCGGCGCGTCCGGCGCGCACAGCGCGGCGTCGAGCAGGTCGTGCAGCAGGCCCGAGCCCTGCAGCACGTGGCCGTAGTCGGTGGCGGCGGTGTTCGAGAACGCGACCAGGGCGAGGTCGCGGCCGGGCGCGAGGACGTTGACCGCGCGCACGCCGCCGAGCTCGCCGCGCCGCTCGACGATCTCCACCGGCGCCGGGCAGCGCTCGAGGCGCGCGGCGTAGGCGAGCGCGCCGAACGCGACGTTGCCGTAGCGCGGTTCGCCGTGCCACATCGCCGCGGTGGTCGTCGGCGAGACGTAGGTGGACTCGAGCAGCGCGCGGTCGAAGCGCAGCAGGTCGTCGGGCGTGCCGTAGAGCGCGCCGCTGGCGCCGTAGCGGCCGAGGTTGAACGCCGGCTCGCGCAGGCCTTCGCTGGTGTAGCCGACCACGCGCGTGGGCAGCGCCGTGCGCAGCGGCGACTGCAGGCCGAGCGAGCGCAGCTTCGCCGGCTTGGCGATGCGCTGCGCGACGAGCTTGGCGTAGCTCGCGCCGTTCAGCCGCTCGAGCACCGCGGCGAGCACGAGGTAGTCGCAGGTGTTGTCCTCGTAGCGCGCGCCGGGTGCGGACTTCGGCGTGCCGGCGCAGAAGCGCAGCGCGGCCTTGTCCGCGGCTGCGGCGCCTTCCGCGCGGTAGAACGACGGCACGCCGGCGACGTCGGCCTCGCTGTCGTCGGGATTGGCCAGCCCCGAGGTGTGCAGCAGCAGTTGGCGCAGTGTGATGCGCTGCAGGCTGGCGCCGCCGAAGCCGGGCAGGTAGTCGGCGAGCGTGCCGTCCAGGCGCAGGCGGCCGCGTTCGACCTCCTGCATCACGAGCACGGCGGCGACCTGCTGGCTGATGCCGCCCCAGCGCCAGATCTCGCCGCCGGTGTGCATCTGCTGGGTGATGCGGTCGGCGGCTCCGGTCGCGCGGCGGTAGACGGTGCGGCCGCCGCGGTCGACCAGCACGACGCCGTCGAACTGGCCGGCGGCGTGCGCGGCGCGGACGATCTCGTCCAGCGAGGCGGCGCCCGCCGGCGCGGCGGCGAAGGCGGCGAGCGCGGCGAGCAGCACGCGGGCGGCGCCCCGGACCGGATTGGCTTGCGGCATGGCAGTCCCCATCGGCGCGTTCAGGCGCGCCGTGGCGCGAACGCTACTTCAGAAGGCGCGCCGATGCACTTGGGGCAGGCCCCGATTTTGCGCGCGCGGCGGCGCGGAGTACGCTGCACGCTTCGCCTCCGGAGCGCGCGCCATGGCCACGGCCTCGACGAAACTCGCGGTGCTGATCGACGCCGACAACGCGCAGCCCGCGGTGATCGAGGGGCTGCTGGCCGAAGTCGCCAAATACGGCACCGCGACGGTCAAGCGCATCTACGGCGACTGGACCGGGCCGCAGCTCAAGGGCTGGAAGGACGTGCTGCTCAAGCACGCGATCCAGCCGATCCAGCAGTTCCGCTACACCACCGGCAAGAACGCGACCGACTCCGCGTTGATCATCGACGCGATGGACCTGCTCTACGGCGCGCGGCTCGGCGGCTTCTGCATCGTCTCCAGCGACAGCGACTTCACGCGCCTGGCCGCGCGCGTGCGCGAGGCCGGGCTCGTGGTCTACGGCTTCGGCGAGAAGAAGACGCCGAGCGCGTTCGTGTCCGCCTGCGACAAGTTCATCTACACCGAGATCCTGGTCGAGAAGGAGGACGAGGAAGCCGCCGCCGCGGCGCGCTCGGCCGCGCAGCTCAAGCAGGACACGCGCCTGGTCGCGCTGCTGCGCAACGCCGTCGAGGCCGCCTCGGACGACGCCGGCTGGGCGAACCTCGGTCCGGTCGGCAGCACGATCGCCAAGCAGGCGCCGGAGTTCGATCCGCGCAACTACGGCTACCGCAAGCTCGGCGAGCTGGTCGCCGCCAGCGGCCTGTTCGAGATCGAGAAGCGCCGCCTCGGCGACGGCGCGACGACGGCGACGTACCTGCGCCTGCGCCGGCGCCGCGGCCGGCGCGGGCAGGGCGCGGCGGCGGAATGAGGCGTCAGTCGTGCGCGGCGAAGTGCAGGCCGCTGAGGTCGGGCTCGCCGGCGCAGCGGCACCGCAGCCGGTCGGCCGGCGCGCGCCGGGGCGCGGCGGCGCGCGCGCGCTCGGCGAGCAGCGCGCGCACGCGCCCGAGCAGCCCGGCGCCGGGACGCGGGCGCGGCGGGGCGGCGTCGACGCGCGCCGGCACGGCGATCCCGCGGCCGATGCGCTCGGCCCAGCGCTCCACGGCGGCGCGGGCGTCTCCGGCCGAATCGAACAGCTCCAGCCGGCGCGCCGGCAGCGGGCGGTCCCACCAGGTCAGCGCGAACTTTCCCGACCAGGGGCCGGAGATGCCCGCCACGGCCTTGCCGCCGAGCAGCGCGACCGAGACCAGGCCGTCGTAGCGCGCGCGCCATTCGAGCGTGCCCGCGCCGGAAGCCGTGTCCTCGATCGCCTGCGGTGGAGCGCCGTCCGTCATCGTCGTTGCCGAGTCGTGATCCAGTTCGCAGCAAGCAAGCCGCATGCCATTCGCGGCGGCGCGCTGCGCCGCGCCGTGCTGCGCCGCCGGCGCGTGGAAATTGCCGAACTTTGACAGTTTGTGCCGGCAGGCCGGCGGCGGCCTGCGCTACAGTCGCCGCAGCCGTCCGCCGGGGAGACCGCACGTGCCGCTTCGCCCATCCGTCCGCCGCCGCGCCTGGATCGTGCCGGCGCTCGCCTGCCTGCTGCTCGCGGCCTGCCAGAGCGCGTACTACGGCACGATGGAGAAGTTCGGCGTGGCCAAGCGCGACATCCTGGTCGATCGCGTCGAGGCCGCGCGCACCTCGCAGGACCGCGCGCAGCAGGCCTACGTCGACGCGCTGACGCAGTTCCGCAGCGTCGTCGCGTTCGACGGCGGCGACCTCGAGGCCACCTACGACAGGCTCAAGGCGCGCCTGGACGAGGCGAAGGCACGCGCGCAGGCGTTCGGCGAGCGCATCGACGCGGTCGAGTCGGTGGCCGAGGCGCTGTTTCGCGAATGGAACGGCGAGCTCGGCCAGTACCGCGACGCCGCGCTGCGCGCGCAATCGAAGAGCCGGCTCGAGCGCACCCGGGCGCGCTACCAGACCGTGCGCGCGGCGATGCGGCGCGCGCAGGCGAGCTTCGAGCCCGCGCTGGCCGCGCTGAACGACCAGGTGCTGTACCTCAAGCACAACCTCAACGCCGCCGCGGTCGGCGCGATCAAGGCGGAGCTGCCGCGCATGCAGGCCGACGCCGAGCGCCTGCGCCGCGACATCGAGCAGTCCTCGGCCGAGGCCGACCGCTTCCTGCGCGAGTTCCATCCGGCGCAGTGACGGGCGCGGGCGGATGCGCGACGGCCATCACGCAATGCCGAATCGTCATTTCTTGCGCGATGTGACGCTGCGCATGCTTCGCGCCTTCGATCCGATCCCATACTCGCGCGCCGCCCGCCTTAGCAGGCGAACAGGCGGCGCCTTCGTCGCCGAGGAGAGCACCGCATGAGTTCCGGAACGTTGCGTCCGCTGCTGCTTGCCCTGATCGCCGCCGGCCCGCTGCACGCGGCCGCCCAGGAATCGCCGCCGGCCGAGGAGGCCGCGCAGGGCGAGGCCAGCCGGCTCGAGCAGATCACCGTGACCGGCTCGCGCATTCCGCGCGCGCAGGTGGAAGGCCCCGCGCCGGTGACCGTGATCAAGGGCTCGGACATCGACGCCGGCGGCTTCCGCAGCGTGTTCGACGTGCTGACCCAGGTCAGCCAGAACACCGGCCTGGTGCAGGGCGAGGACTACGGCAGCACGTTCACGCCGGCGGCGAACGTGATCAACCTGCGCGGCCTGGGGCCGAACCACACGCTGGTGCTCGTCAACGGCCGCCGCGTGGCCGACTACCCGGTGGCCTACAACGGCTCGGTCAGCGCGGTGGATCTCGCCAACATCCCCAGCGTCATGGTCGACCGCATCGAGATCCTGAGCGGCAGCGCCTCGGCGGTGTACGGCTCCGACGCGATCGCCGGCGTGGTCAACATCGTGCTCAAGAAGCAGCACGAGGGCGTGGACCTCAGCGTGCGCGTCGGCGGCACGCAGCAGGGCGGCGGCGCCAACCAGCGCGTGCAGCTGATCGGCGGCGGCCAGTGGGGCGACCTCAGCGGCGTGTTCGGCGTGGAGCTGACCAACCGCGAGCCGATCTGGTACGGCGACCGCTGGCTCACCGATTCGTACACGCGCTACGCGACGCCGGACAGCCCGGTGCCGCCGGTCGCGATCGGCATCCGCAACCCGGCCGCGCGCGAATACTACCCGCTGTCCTGCGACTCGCTGTCGTACCTGTTCCACGGCAGCCTGCAGGCCTTCGAGCGGCCGCGCTACGACGGCAGCTACTGCAGCACCGACCACTACTACAGCGACCGCACGATCCAGACCAAGAAGAAGATCGCCACCGGCTACGCCAGCCTGGAGTACGCGCTCAACGACACGACGCAGCTGTTCGGCGACTTCCTGCTCGGCTGGAACCAGATCGGCACGGTCGTGCGCAACCCGAACTGGACCTCGCCCACGGCGTTCTGGAACGAGTCGACCGGGCGGCTGGAATCGTGGACGCGCCTGCTCGGGCCGGAGGAGAGCGGCGGCCGCATGTCGAGCGCGCGCACGTTCCTGCAGCGCGCGTTCAACGTGACGATCGGCGTCAAGGGCACGTTCGGCGCCAGCGACTGGCACTACGAGCTGGCCGCGAACCGCTCCGACTACAAGAGCGACCAGGGCGTGTTCCGCTTCCTGTCCGGCATCGACGACTACTTCCTCGGCCCGCAGACCGGCACGCACGAGTACGAAGGCGAGCTGTTCCCTTCGTACAACGCCGATCCCTCGCGCCTGCTGACGCCGATCGATCCGGCGCTGTTCCGCTCGTTGTCCACGCACACGCTCGAGCGCGACAAGGCCTGGACCGAGGACCTGAGCTTCAGCGTCAACGGCGGCCTGTTCACGCTGCCGGCCGGCGAGGTGGGCTTCGCCGCCGTGCTCGAGGCCGGGCGCCAGGGCTACAGCAACCGGCCCGACCCGCGCATCAACGAAGGCCGGATCTGGAACGTGGCCGAGGCGGTCGACGAAGGCGGCAAGCGCAACCGCTACGCGGCCGGCTTCGAATTCAACGTGCCGATCTTCTCGCAGCTGACCGGCACCGCGGCCGCGCGCTACGACCGCTACACCTACGCCGGCGAGGAGATCGGCAAGAGCACCTACAACCTCGGCCTCGAATACCGCCCGTTCGACAGCCTGCTGCTGCGCAGCAGCTACGCGACCTCGTTCCGCGCGCCGGACATGAACTACCTGTTCGCCAAGCGCACGGTCGGCTACTTCCCGAGCGTGACCGACCCGTACCAGTGCCGGCTCGACGGCCAGACCAGCCTGGACAACTGCGACATCTTCTACAACATGAACTTCGTGCAGTCGGGCAACACCAAGCTCAAGCCCGAGCGCGGCAAGTCGTTCACCTACGGCCTGGTCTGGTCGCCGCTCGACGGGCTGGACTTCTCGGCCGACTACTACCGCGTGCGCATCCGCGACGAGGTGACGAACCTCGACATCGACCAGATCCTGCGCACCGAGGCCGACTGCCTGCTCGGCCAGACGGTCGGCGGCACGCCGGTCGACCGCAACTCGTCGATCTGCCTCGACGCGCTCGCGCGCGTCGTGCGCAACCCGCAGAACGCGCCGGTCAACCCGAACCAGGTCACCAACGTGCTGGTCAACCCGATCAACGCGGCCAGCGAGATCACCTCGGGCATCGACGTCACGGCGAACTACCGCTGGACCACCGACCGCTTCGGCGCGTTCCAGGCGCACGCCTCGTACACGCACGTGCTCGGCCACCGCTACCAGCAGTTCCCCGGCGATCCGGTCTACGACTACATCAACGACATCTCCTACCAGTCCGACTGGCCCAACCGCATCAACGCCGCGATCAGCTGGTCGCTGGGGCCGTGGAGCGCGACGCTGGACGGCACGCGCTACGGCCGCGTGCCGCGCAACGACGGCGAGACGTACTTCCATTCCTACACGCTCTACAACGGCAGTGTCGGCTACCAGCTCAACGAGCGCGCCAAGCTGCAGTTCATCGTCAACAACCTGCGCAACTCCTCGCCGGTCGACAAGAGCGGCGGCTGGCCGAACTACGTGAGCGCGTGGTACGACGCCTACGGACGCCAGTGGTGGGTGCAGTTCGACTACCACTTCGGCGCCGGCGCGAAGAAGAGCTGAGCCGACCGGCGCCGCGCCGGCCGACGGCGCGGCGCCGCGGAGGGATTCCGCCGCGTTTTCCGCCGGGCGGTCCGCCGCCGCTTGAGCCGTCCGCGCCGGCCCCCATGTCGGCGCCATGCTCGATTTCGATCCCGTCTCGTCCGAGGCCGACGCGCGCCCTGCGCCGGCGGCCGATCTTCCCGCCGCCGACGCCGCCGAACGCGCGGCGATGGACGCGTACTCGCGCGTGGTCACCGGCGTCGTCGACGCGGCCGCCGCGGCGGTCGTCGCGATCGCCGTGTCCGGCCGCACCGACGAGGCCGGCCGCGCGCTGCCGGGCGGCGGCGGCTCCGGCTTCCTGTTCACGCCGGACGGCCTGATCCTGACCAATTCCCACGTCGTGCATCGCGCGCGCGAGATCGAGGTGACGACGACGGCCGGGCAGCGCTTCGCCGCCGACCTGCTCGGCGAGGACCCACATACCGACGTCGCGCTGCTGCGCGTGGCCGCGGCGCAGCCGCTGCCGGCGCTGCCGCTGGGGTCGGCGCGGACGATCCGCGCCGGCCAGCTCGTCGTCGCGATCGGCAATCCGCTCGGCTTCGCCTGCACGGTCACCGCCGGCGTCGTCAGCGCGCTCGGGCGCAGCCTGCGCTCGACCGGCGGACGCCTGATCGAGGACGTGATCCAGACCGACGCCGCGCTCAATCCGGGCAATTCCGGCGGCCCGCTGCTCGACGCCGGCGGCCGCGTCGTCGGCGTGAACACCGCGATCATCGCCGGCGCGCAGGGCATCTGCTTCGCCACCTCGATCGACACCGCCAACCAGGTCGTCGCCGAGCTGATGCGGCACGGCCGCGTACGCCGCGCCTCGCTCGGCATCGGCGCACAGAACCTGCCGCTGCCGCGCCGCTACGTGCGCTGGTTCGACCTGCCGGCCGGCGCGGCCGTGCGCGTGATGGAGGTCGCGGCGGACGGCCCGGCCGCGCGCGCGGGCCTGGAGAGCGGCGACATCGTCGTCGCGTTCGAGGGCCAGGCGATCGACGGCATCGACGCGCTGCACCGCGCGCTGGACGCCGGTGCGATCGGCCGCGCGTGCGCGATCGAGGTGCTGCGCCGCGACCGCAGGCTGCGCCTCACCGTCGTGCCGGGCGAGCTGGCCGGCTGAGCGTTCCGGCGCTTCAGGCGGCCTCGCCGCCGTCTGCGCCGTGGAACATCACCCAGACCGCGAGCTCGTCGTCGAAGTCCTCGAAGCGGCTGCGATTCCGCTTCGGCCGCGCTGCAATAGACGAATAAGGCAGATTGAAACACGAAGGACGCGAAGTTTCCCGCGCGCGGAGCACACGAAGAACACGGAGAAAGGCCAAAGAGATTTCCGCTTTCCTCTTCGTGTTCTTCGTGTCGTTCGTGTTTCAGGCTTTCAGCTTTCAGGCATCCAGCTTCGAGGCATCCGCGTCACCCCAGGCCCGCCCTTCGAGGTTGCGCCGCGCGTCGCGCGCGGCTGTAATGAACGGCTTCCGCTGCCAATCCTAGGAGTCACGATGTCCGTCGTCCGCATGAGCGATCTCGATCTCGCCGGCCAGCGCGTGCTGATCCGCGAGGACCTGAACGTGCCGATCGAGGACGGCCGCATCACCTCGGAGACGCGCATCCTCGCCGCGCTGCCGACGCTGAAGCTCGCCCTCGAGAAAGGCGCGGCGGTGATGGTGACTTCGCACCTGGGCCGGCCCAAGGAAGGCCAGTGGACCGAGGAGGACTCGCTGGCGCCGGTGGCGCGGCGCCTGGGCGAGCTGCTCGGCCGCGAGGTGCCGCTGATCCGCGACTGGGTCGACGGCGTCGAGGTCCGGCCCGGCGAGCTCGTGCTGCTGGAGAACTGCCGCATGAACATCGGCGAGGGCAAGGACGACGAGGCGCTGGCGAAGAAGTACGCCGCGCTCTGCGACGTCTACGTGATGGACGCGTTCGGCACCGCGCACCGCGCCCAGGCGTCCACGCACGGCGCGATCCGCTTCGCCAAGGTGGCCGCCGGCGGGCCGCTGCTGATGGCCGAGCTCGACGCGCTCGCGCGCGCGCTCGAGCACCCGGCGCGGCCGCTGCTCGCGATCGTCGCCGGCTCCAAGGTCTCGACCAAGCTCGCGCTGCTGGAGACGCTGGTCGGCAAGGTCGACCAGCTGATCGTCGGCGGCGGCATCGCCAACACGTTCATCGCCGCGGCCGGGCACGGCGTCGGCAAGTCGCTGTTCGAGCCCGACCTGATCGACACGGCCAAGAAGATCATCGCCGCGGCGAAGGCGCGCGGCGCCGAGGTGCCGATCCCGAGCGACGTCGTCGTCGCGCCGGAGTTCAAGGCCGACGCGCCGGCGACGGTGAGGCCGGTGGACGCCGTGGGGCCGGACGACATGATCCTCGACATCGGCCCGGACACCGCCAGGCGCTATGCGGGCCTGATCGCCGGCGCCGGCACCGTGGTCTGGAACGGGCCGGTCGGCGTGTTCGAGTTCGACGCGTTCGGCAAGGGCACCGAGGCGCTGGCGCACGCGGTGGCCGAATCGGCGGCGTTCTCGATCGCCGGCGGCGGCGACACGCTGGCGGCGATCGAGAAGTACGGCGTCGCCGACCGCGTGTCCTACATCTCCACCGGCGGCGGCGCGTTCCTCGAGTTCCTCGAAGGCAAGACGCTGCCGGCCGTGGCCGCGCTCGAGGCGCGCGGGTGAAGCTCGCGCTGTTCGACCTGGACGGCACGCTGATCGATTCGGAGTGCGGCATCGTCGCCTCGATCGAGTACGCGCTGGGCGCGCTCGGCGCGGCGATCCCGCCGCGCGAGACGCTGCGCACCTGGATCGGCCCGCCGCTGCGGGCGACGTTCCCGCTGGCGCTCGGCGCCGACGAGGCGCGGGTCGAGCAGGCCGTGGCGCTGTACCGCGAGCGCTATTCGACGATCGGCTGGCGCGAGCACGTGATCTATCCCGGGATCGGCGAAGCCGTCGAGGCGCTCGCCGCCGCCGGCGCGGAGCTCGCCGTGGTGACGAGCAAGGCCGAGATGTACGCCTCGAAGATCATCGAGAGCCTGCCGTTCGGCGCGCGCTTCCGCCGCGTCTATGCGGTCGGGCCGAACAGCAGCCACAGCGAGAAGGCGTCGATGATCGCGCGCGCGCTGGCCGATTTCGGCGTCGCGCCGCAGGCCGCGGCGATGGTCGGCGACCGCCATTTCGACGTCGAAGGCGCGCGGGCGAACGGCGTGCGCGCGGTCGGCGTGCTCTGGGGCTTCGGCAGCCGCGAGGAGCTCGTCGGTGCCGGCGCCGACGCGATCGCCGAAACGCCCGCGGACCTGCCGGACCGGCTGCGGCAGCCCGCCGCGGTGGCCTGACGAACCGCTCTCGTACCCGGCGCCGGCCGTGCCGGCGAAGGCGCGGGTCATGCCGCGCCCGCACGCCGCTGGGCCGCCGGGACAAGACCGGCGGCCGCCCGCGCGGCCGCCGGCGAGGCGGCGCTCAGACCAGGTTGATCTTCACCTCGACGTTGCCGCGCGTGGCGTGCGAGTACGGGCAGATGTCGCGATGCGCGGTGTCGGCCAGCTCCTGCGCGACCGCGCGGTCGATGCCCGGCAGGCTGACGTCCAGCTGCACGGCGATGCCGAAGCCGGTCGGCTCGCGCGGGCCGATGCCGACGTGCGCCGTGACCCCGGCGTCCTTGAGCTCGATCTTGCGCTGGCGCGCGACGAAGCGCACAGCGCCCTCGAAGCAGGCCGCGTAGCCGGCGGCGAACAGCTGCTCCGGGTTGGTGGCGGCGCCGCCGGGACCGCCCATCTCCTTGGGGATGCGCAGGTCGAGGTCGAGCACGCCGTCGCTGCTGCGGATGTGGCCTTCGCGGCCGCCGTGCGCGGTCGCGGTCGCGGTGTAGAGGATCTTGCTGACGCTCATGCCGTACTCCTTGGGGCGGGTGGGAGCGCCGATTCTGCCGCAAACGGCGTCAGCGTCCCGTGAAGCCGGATCGCGAAGCGCGGCGCATGCACGGCAACGGGGCTCGCGTATCATCGGGACGATTCGCCGACGGAGGGCCCCGCACGTGCACGAGCAGCTGCGCCGCACCAAGATCATCGCCACGCTGGGACCGGCCACGGACGCGCCGGGCGCGCTCAAGCGCCTGATCGCCGAGGGCGTGGACGTGGTGCGGCTGAACCTGTCTCACGGCAGTGCCGACGACCACCGCCAGCGCGCCGCGGCGGCGCGCGCGGCGGCGGCGGAGCTCGGCCGCGAGGTCGGCGTGCTCGCCGACCTGCAGGGGCCGAAGATCCGCATCGAGCGCTTCGCCGCAGGTCCCGTGCAGCTCGAGCCGAACCAGCCGTTCACGCTCGACTGCCGCGTCGACGCGCCGGCCGGCGACGCGAGCCGCGTCGGCGTCAGCTACCACGACCTCTGGCGCGACGTGCGGCCGGGCGACGTGCTGCTGCTCGACGACGGCCTGATCTCGCTCGAGGTGATCGACTCGGCCGACCAGCAGATCCATTGCCGCGTGCTCGCCGGCGGACGGCTGTCGGACCGCAAGGGCATCAACCGCCTCGGCGGCGGACTGACCGTGGCGGCGCTGTCGGACAAGGACCGAGCCGACATCCGCCTGGCCGCCGAGCTCGGCGCGGACTTCCTCGCGGTGTCGTTCGTCAAGGTGGCCGCCGACGTCGAGCAGGCGCGCGCGCTGCTGCGCGAGGCCGGCGGCACGGCCGCGCTGGTCGCCAAGATCGAGCGCGCCGAGGCGATCGAGAACCTGTCCGAGATCGTCGAGGTGTCCGACGCGGTCATGGTCGCGCGCGGCGACCTCGGCGTGGAGATCGGCGACGCCGAGCTGCCGGGCCTGCAGAAGAAGATCATCCGCGAGGCGCTGGTGAAGAGCCGCGTGGTCATCACGGCGACGCAGATGATGCAGTCGATGGTCGAGTCGCCGATCCCGACGCGCGCCGAGGTGCTCGACGTCGCCAACGCGGTCATCGACGGCACCGACGCGGTCATGCTGTCGCAGGAGACCGCGGCCGGCCGGCATCCGGACAAGGCGGTGGCGGCGATGCGCCGCGTCTGCCTCGGCGCCGAGCGCCAGTTCGAGCCGACCGAGGATCTCTCGCCCGGCGCGCACCGCCTCGACCGCACCGACCAGGCGATCGCGCTGGCGGCGATGTTCATGGCCGGCCAGGTCGGCGTGCGCGCGATCGTCGCGCTGACCGAGAGCGGCGCGACGGCGCAGTGGCTGTCGCGCTACCGCTCCACGGTGCCGATCTACGCGCTCTCGCGCAACGCCGCGGCGCGCCGGCGCATGCTGCTCTACCGCGACGTGCATCCGGTGGAGTTCGACGCACGCGGCGTCGGCCCGACGCAGGCGGTGCGCGACGCGATCCGCCATCTGTTCGGGCTGGGCCATCTCGCCATGGAAGACCGCGTCATCGTCACCACCGGCGACCATACCGGCCAGCTCGGCGGCACGAACACGCTCAAGCTGCTCAAGGTCGGCCAGGGCGGCCTCGCCGAGGGGCTGGCCGAGCTCTGATCGCCGGCCGCCGCGGTTCTTTCGGCGGAGGGGGGACATGCGCACGTCGCTGGATTCGATTCTCTGCATCGCCGTGCGCCTCGGCGCGGTCTGGCTCGCGGTCCGCGCGGTGGCCCGCCTGTCGGCGGCGGCGCAGATCCTGCAGCAGGGCGACCGCGAGCTGGCGGCTGGGCCGCCGGGGTGGAATGCTTCGCGCTGCTCGCGGCGGCGGCGCCGTGGCTCTATCCAGGCGTGCCGGCGCGCATCGCCGCCGGCCGCTCGAGCCTGCAGGGGTTCGAAAGCCCGATCGATGCGGCGGACCTGCAGGCCGTCGCGCTGGCCGTGCTCGGCGCCGCGTACGCGATGGACGGCCTGGCCGCGCTGGCCGTGCACGGGCTGCACTACCTCCGGATGGCGCACCTGGGCGACGCGTTCGCCTCGGCGGCGGAGCGGGGGCTGTTCTCGACCGTCGCCGATGCGGCGCAGGCGGCGCTCGGCGTCGGGCTGGCGCTCGGCGCGCGAGGCCTGAATGGCGTGCTGCTTCGCGTGCGCAGCCGCGGCCCGGCGGTCGCCGGCGCCGGCGAAGAGCCGTGACGCGCCGGCGGACGAACCCGCCGCTGAACGGAAACGCCCGGCGCCGCGCACGCGCGGCGCCGCCGCCCGTAGAATTTTCCCGACGGACACCGACACAGGAGATCCCGCCATGCGCTGCCGATCGTTCGCTCTTCTGGCGCTGCTCGGCTGCGGCAGCGCACTGGCGCAGTCGACCGACACCACGCCGCGCGTCGTCGCGCCGGAGAAGCTCGCCAGCTACTGGACGATGATCCATTCCTCGATCGAGGCGGACGCGCCGAACTACGGCCGCAACGTCCAGCAGCCCGGCTGCGCGGCGGTGTCGTTCGTCGTCGAGAAGGACGGCCGCACCAGCACGCTCAAGCTGCAGCGCGTCGTGCCCGAGGGCGACCTCGGCCGGATCGCGCTCAGCGCCGCGTCGAACATGCGCTTCGAGCCGACCGTGACCAATGCCGGGCGCGACCGCGTGTTCAGCTGGCTGATCTTCCCGTTCAACCTGCCGGCCGACCCCGCCGCGCGTACCGCGGTCATGCAGAAGTGCGCGATCGACAAGCTGGGCTGGAAGGACCACTGATCCGCCGGGGACGATCGATGGCGCCGCATTCGCGTCGTGTGCGCCGCGCCGGCTGGGTTCTGCCGTTCGCGTTCGCCGCGGCCGCGGCGAATGCCGCGACCGTGGAGGTGCATTCCGGTCTCGATCCCGGCGCGCGCGCCAACCTGGTCGTGCAGGTGCGCGGCGAGATTCGCTGCACGATCCGCATCGCCGGCGCCGCGGCGGAGCTCCGCGGCGCGCCGGCCTGCCGGTTCGAGCTGCCGGCCTCGGCGGCCTCGCTCGACCTGCGCGGCACGTATGCCCCGGCGAACGCGGGCAGGATGCCCGTCGAGCGCAGCTGGCGCCTGGTCGATCTCGCCGGCGTCGCCGGCCTGCTGTCGCAGCCGGACGTCTCCTACGGCGAGCGCATGGCGGCGTTCATCCCGGCCGCGAACGCGTTCGCCGCGCGGCAGCTCGGCGAGGCGTACGCCGGCGCCGTCGAAGCCGGCACGCCGGCGAGCCAGGCCGAGATCGAGGCCGCCGAGAAGCGGCTCGGCTACGCCCTGCCGGCGGATTTCGTCTCGATGCAGCGCCGCGTCGGCGCGCTCGCGCTCGGCGACCACTACCTGACCCCGATCGGCTCGGTGAACGACGCGGACACGCAGATGCGCACGCTCTGGGGCACGCCGGAGGAGGCGATGCGGGAGAGCTATTCCGAGGCGCGGCGCACGGCCCTGCGGGCGAGCACGCTGCTATTCACCGAGGCCGGCGACGGCTTCGGCGGCCTGCGCTATCGGCCCGCGCCGACCAAGGCCTGCGGCAGCCGCGACCTGTACGAATGGGTGTCGCAGGAAGGCGGCGACCGCGTGCTGAGGAACGCCGACGGCAGTTGCATGGACTTCGCCGCCGCGTTCCGCTGGGTGCTCGAAGGGCTCCTGTTCGCGGACTGGAGCGACGCGCTCGGCGGCGAGCAGGCGCTGCTGGTCGATTCGTCCGCCGCCGTGCAGCGGATGAAGCTCGGCGAGGCGCCCGGCGAGCCCGGGATCGGGCTCGAGGCCGCCTGGCGGGGACCGCACGAGCCCGCGCCTTGAGGCGGCGCGGCCGCGGCCGGACGCGCATCGCCGAACTGGCCTATAATCGCCGGCCCTGACCAGTCCGCTCGGCCCGGCGCAAGCCCGCGGCCGCGGCGTGCTTTCGTTTCCACGGAGCTAGTGATGAGTATCGAAGAGCTTGAAAGCATCGCCCAGGCGATGGTGGCGCCGGGCAAGGGCATCATCGCGATCGACGAATCCACCGCCACGATCAAGAAGCGCTTCGATGCGGTCAACGTGCCGAACACCGAAGAGAACCGCCGCGCCTATCGCGAGATGCTGCTGACCACGCCCAAGCTCAGCGAGCACATCTCCGGCGCGATTCTCTACGACGAGACGATCCGCCAGGCCACCAAGGCCGGCGTGCCGTTCACCAAGATCATGCTCGATGCGGGCATCCTGCCCGGCATCAAGGTCGACCTGGGTCCCAAGCCGCTGGCCGGCTTCCCGGGCGAGCTGGTCACCGAGGGCCTCGACGGCCTGCGCGAGCGCCTGGCCGAGTACGTCAAGCTCGGCGCGAAGTTCGCCAAGTGGCGCGCGGTCATCACGATCGGCGAGGACACGCCGAGCGGCACCTGCATCGAGGCGAACTCGCACGCGCTGGCCCGCTACGCGGCGCTGTGCCAGGAAGCCGGCATCGTGCCGATGGTCGAGCCGGAGGTGCTGATGGACGGCGACCACGACCTCGACGTCTCCTACGAGGTCACCGAGGCCACGCTGCGTTCGCTGTTCGGCGCGCTGTACGAGCAGAACGTGCTGCTCGAAGGCACGATCCTGAAGGCCAGCATGGTCATCCCGGGCAAGGACTGCCCCGACCAGGCCAGCGTCGAGGACGTCGCCGAAGCCACCGTGCGCTGCCTCAAGGCGGCCGTGCCGGCCTCGCTGCCGGGCATCGTGTTCCTCTCCGGCGGCCAGACCGACGAGCAGGCCACCGCGCACCTCAACGCGATGAACCAGATGGGCCCGCATCCGTGGCCGCTGTCGTTCTCCTACGGCCGCGCGATGCAGCAGGCCGCGCTCAAGCTCTGGGCCAAGGACATGCAGGCGAACTTCGCCGAGGCGCAGAAGACCGTCGCGCAGCGCGCGAAGGAAAACGGCCTGGCGGCGCTGGGGCAGTGGAAGAAGGTCGCCTGAGGCAGGCGGACACAGCCAAATGAAACGGGCGCTGCGGCGCCCGTTTTCTTTGTGCGCGCGAGTCGTGCATGACGCGGGACTGCGAGCTTCGCGCGCAGGCTGCCGAGTTCAGGCTTTGCGAGTAATGCGCAGCGGCGTCAGACCTGCTTCGCTTGCTTCGACGATCGAGGAGACATGGATGCTGTCGGGTATTGATCGCGCGCACCGCAGTCGTGCGCGCCGTGGCAAACCTTTTCTTGTCGCGTATTTCGTCATCATCGCGGGCATCGCCGCCACCTTGGCTCCCGACATCCTGAGCGCGCGCGCCCTCGATGCCGGTTACGCGCACAGCTGCGCCGTGACCGATCGTGGCGGCGTGAAGTGCTGGGGCGACAATTCCTATTACGGCCTGGGCGATGGTTCGACCGCCGCGAGCATTGCGCCGGTCGATGTGCTCGGTCTGGACGGAAATGTCACGGATGTCGCGGTTGGAAACTATTACAGCTGTGCTTTGACGGTATCCGGGGCCGTCAAATGCTGGGGATACAACGGCGGCGGCCAGGTCGGAAACGGTTCTGGAAGCTTCGAGGTAACGCATCCGGTCACCGTCGCCGGGCTGGGTGCGGGAATGCGCGCCGTCGCGGCAGGATCGCGGCATGCTTGTGCGTTGACCGGCGACGGAGGGGTCCGGTGCTGGGGCAGCAACCAGTTCGGCGGCCTCGGCGACGGCACGCAGATCAATTCGAGTACGCCGGTCGATGTCGTGGGCTTGGCGACTGGAGTGGCAGCCGTCGAATTGGGCGAGTTCTACTCGTGCGCCCTGACCACCGGGGGCGCCGTGAAATGCTGGGGAAGGAACTACGACGGCGAGCTGGGCGATGGAACGACGACGGATCGCTCCACCCCGGTCGATGTCGTCGGGCTGTCGAGTGGCGTAGTGGCGATCGCGACCGGCCTCTCGCATGCCTGTGCTTTGACCGATACAGGGCAGGTGAAGTGCTGGGGAAGCAACGGTTCGGGCCAGTTCGGAAATGATTCCGAAGTCGACAGTCCTACGCCGGTTCCGGCAACGTCGCTCTCCGAAAGAGCGACGGCTATTGCCGCCGGGCCGGGGTATACCTGCGCGCGTACGGAAAGCGGCGCGGTGAAGTGCTGGGGAGGCAACTCCTATGGCCAATTGGGCGACGGAACCACGACGTCGCGCCGCACTGCGACGGATGTGGTCGGCATGGGCTCCGGAGTGGAGGTGCTTGCGGCCGGAGAACAGCACGTATGCGCGAGGCTGCAGACTGGCGAGCTCAAATGCTGGGGCAGCGGAGAGTTCGGCCAGCTCGGTAACGGCATTCCCGCCTAGCGGCTGGCCCCGGCTGACGTGGTCGGCCTGAAGCAGGACGTCGTGGCGATCGGAACGGCCGATCATCACTCCTGCGCCGTGACCGCGACTGGCGATGCAATGTGCTGGGGAGACAACCTCAAAGGCGAACTAGGTGACGGCACAATGGTGCCGCATGCGGTTCCGGCTGGCGTAGAGCTCGCGACCGGCGTTCGAGCCATTGCGACAGGGTACGGCCACTCCTGTGCGGTGACGCTGGGTGACGGAGCGCTTTGCTGGGGATCGAATATCGTCGGCCAGCTCGGTGATGAATCGATATTCTTCGCCAGCGCCACGCCAGTGCCCGTGCCGGGCATGCAGGCGAATGTCGCCGCGCTGGCGCTCGGGAACATGCACACGTGCGCATTGACCTTCGATGGCGGCGTGCATTGCTGGGGCAGCAACCTGTACGGCCAGCTCGGCAACGGCGACACTGCTTACTACAGTCCTGCGCCCGTCCAGGTGACCGGTCTCGCGTCTGGCGCGGTAGCCATCGCGACGGGCGATTCCCATGCGTGCGCCGTCGTCGAAACGGGCGGCGTTAAATGCTGGGGCCGCAATATCTACGGCACGCTGGGAGACGGCACGACGGAAGACCGGTCGGTGCCCGTCGACGTGCTGGATCTCGACGATGCCGTCGCACTAGGCGCAGGTGAGCGCCAGACGTGTGCGCTGACGCGGACAGGCGCCGTCAAGTGCTGGGGAAACGGCCAGTTGGTGCCTGCCTACATCGAGGAGCTGCGAGGCGGGATGGCAGCAGTCGCGGTGGGCGGCCAGCATGCCTGTGCGTTGACGACGGATGGCGGCGTGAAGTGCTGGGGCAGCAACTATTTTGGCCAGCTTGGGGATGGAACCACTACGGACCGAACGGCGCCGGTCGATGTCGCCGGTCTGACTTCCGGCGTTTCCGCGGTCGTCGCGGGTCGGAGCAGCACGTGCGCGCTGACCACGGCGGGCGCGATGAAATGCTGGGGCAGCAATTTGAGCGGACAGCTGGGCAATGGTGAAGCGGGTCGTGCGCTCACGCCGCAGACCGTGGTCGGCACGCCGTTCGGCCTGATCTTCCGCAACGGTTTCGACAGGTCGTGACGAGAGCCGGACCGGCCGCATGATGGTGAGCGGCCGGTCCGACGCGCCGCTCACCCCAGCGACGCCAGCCACTCGTCGTCCGAGCCCTCGTTGACGCCCTCGAGCAGGAACGTGCTCAGGTAGCGCTCGCCGGTGTCCGGCAGCATCGCGAGCAGCACCGAGCCTTCGGGCGCGGTCTGGGCCACCTTCAGCGCGGCGGCCAGCGTGGCGCCGGAGGAGATGCCGACGAAGATGCCCTCTTCGGCCGCGAGGCGGCGCGCGGTGTCGCGCGCGACGACGTCGTCGACCAGTTCCACGTCGTGCGCCACGGTGCGGCTCAGCACGTCCGGCAGGAAGTCCGGCGTCCAGCCCTGGATCTTGTGCGGCTTCCATTCCTGGCCGGAGAGCAGGGCGGCGCCGGCCGGCTCGGCGGCGACGATCTTCACTTCGGGCCGCGCCAGGCGCAGCACCTCGCCGACGCCGGTCAGCGTGCCGCCGGTGCCCCAGCCGGAGACGAAGTAGTCGAGCCGCCGGCCGGCGAAGTCGCGCAGGATCTCGGCCGCGGTGGTGTTGCGGTGATAGGCGGGATTGGCCGGGCTCTGGAACTGCCGGGCGAGGAACCAGCCGTGCTTCTCGGCGAGCTCCTGCGCCTTCCTCACCATGCCCGAGCCGCGCTCGGCGGCCGGCGTCAGGATGACCTTGGCGCCGTAGGCGCGCATCAGCTTGCGGCGCTCCACCGAGAACGTCTCGGTCATGACGGCGACGAACTTGTAGCCGCGCGCCGCGCAGACCATCGCCAGCGCGACGCCGGTGTTGCCGGAGGTCGCCTCGACGACGGTGTCGCCCGGCTTGAGCAGGCCCTTCTGCTCGGCGTCGAGGATGATCGCGATGGCGAGGCGGTCCTTGACCGAGCCGCCCGGGTTGAACGCCTCGATCTTCACGTGCAGCTCGACGTGCGCGGGCGGCAGGCGGTGCAGCTTGACGACGGGCGTGCGGCCGATGGTGTCGAGGATGGAGTCGTAGCTCATGGAGTGCCCCTTCAAGGTTCGCGGAAGAACGCCGGACCGGCGGCCGCAACGGCCCTCGACGCACGGCCTGCGGCGCCATCATAGGCCGAACCGGTCAAGAAATCGGGAACCGCCCGCGTCATGCCGCGCGTGCATCGACGGGCAGGCCGTCGCCGAGCGGCGCCGCGCCGAACCAGTGCAGGCGTCGTGCCAGTGCGGCGACCTCGCCGAGGATCAGCAGCGCCGGCGCCCTCACCGCGTGGCGGCGCGCGGCGTGCGGCAGCGCCGCCAGCGTGCCGGTGACGACGCGCTGGTCGCGCCGCGTGCCGTTCTCGACCAGCGCGAACGGCGTTTCCGGATCGCGGCCGTGCGCGAGCAGGCGGTCGCGCACGGCGTCGAGGCCGGCCACGCCCATGTAGACCGCCAGCGTCTGCCGCTCGGCGGCCAGCGCGCGCCAGTCCAGCGTATCCAGCGAATCCTTGCAGTGCGCGGTCACGAAGCGCACGGACTGCGCGTGGTGGCGATGCGTCAGCGGCACGCCGGCGTACGCGGCGCAGGCCAGCGCCGCGGTGACGCCGGGCACGACCTCGTAGGCGATGCCGTGCGCGCGCAGGAACTCCAGCTCCTCGCCGCCGCGGCCGAACACGAACGGATCGCCGCCCTTCAGGCGCACGACGCGCCGCCCGGCGCGCGCGTGCTCGAGCAGCAGCGCGTGGATGCGCGCCTGCGCCGCGGCGTGGCCCTGCGCCTTGCCGACGTCGATCAGCTCGGCGTCGCGCCGCGCCAGCGCCAGCACCTCGGCGCCGACGAGGCGGTCGTGCAGGATCACGTCGGCGGTGCCGAGCGCGCGCAGCGCCGCCAGCGTGAGCAGGCCCGGATCGCCGGGACCGGCGCCGACCAGGGCGACCGAGCCGCGTGCCGGCGCGCCGCCGGCCGCGTCGAGTCGCCGCGCCAGCAGGGCTTCGGCGTCGTCCAGGCGCTGCCGGCGCACCAGCGCGGCGACCGGGCCGAGCAGCTCGCGCTCGAAGAAGCGCCGCCGCGCGGCCGGATCGGGCAGCCGCTCGCGCAGGCGCGCGCGCCAGCGGCGCGCGAGCGCCGCCAGCGCGCCCAGCGAGGGTTCGAGCAGGCGCTCGATGCGCTCGCGCACCTCGCGCGCCAGCGCCGGCGCCGCGCCGCCGCTGGAGACGGCCACGACCAGCGGCGAGCGGTCGACCACGGCGGGGACGTGGAACGTGGACGACTCGGCGTCATCGACGACGTTGACGAACACCCGGCGCGCCTGCGCGAGCGCGGCGACGCGCCGGTTCGTCGCCGCATCGCCGGTGGCCGCGACGACGAGCCAAGCCTCGTCCAGCCAGTCCGCGGCGAACGCGCCGCGGCGATGGCGGACGGTCGCGAACGCCGGGTCCGCGTCGAGCCAGCCTGGCCGCTCCGGCGCGCCGACCGTGACCGCGGCGCCGGCTTCGAGCAGCGCCCGGGCCTTGCGGCGCGCGACCGCGCCGCCGCCGACGACGAGGACGGCGCGCGCACGCAGATCGGCGAACAGCGGGTACAGGGCCATCGGGTTCCTCGCCGGGAAAAAAGACGCCGCCGGGCGGTCCAGAGCCCGCGGCGGCGGCGAACGGGGATCACACTCGGCGTTGCCCGGCGATGGTCCGCCCGCCGCGCGCCGGCGGCAAATGAGCCGCCGGCAGCAGGACATGCCGGCGCAGCATGAACGCCGCGCGGCCCACGTCGCCGGCAAATAGCCTTCTGGACGTCCAAACGGTTCGGGTCTAGACTCGGCCGCTCGCGGGCGCCCGTTCAGGTTCGGAAACGACCGGACCGGCCGTCCGCTTCGTCGCGTCTGCAGCGAAGAGGTCCGCCGGCGCACAATGCGGTTTCCGCCCGCCCATGGTGGTCCCATGACCCTGACCCAGCTTCGCTACGCCGTCGCGATCGCCGACTCCGGACTCAACATCACGCTCGCCGCCGACCGCGTGCACGCGACGCAGCCGGGCCTGTCCAAGCAGCTCAAGCAGCTGGAGGACGAGCTCGGCTTCCAGCTGTTCTCGCGCCGGGGGCGCAGCCTCGACGCGATCACGCCGCAGGGCGCGCAGGTCATCGAGCGCGCGCGCACGATCCTCGCCGAGGCGGCCAACATCCGCGCGATCGCGGCCAACCTGCGCAGCGACGAGCAGGGCGAGCTCTCCGTCGCCACCACGCACACGCAGGCGCGCTTCGTGCTGCCGGCCGCGGTCGGCGCGCTGAAGCGGCGCTACCCGCAGGTCAGCGTGCACCTCAAGCCGCACGGCGACGCGCAGGTGATGGGGTTGCTCGAGCGCGGCCAGGTCGACCTCGCGATCATGAGCACGGCCGGCGCGCCGCCGGCCGACGGGCTGGCCGTGCCGCTGTTCCGCTGGCAGCGCGCGGTGGTCGCGCCGCGCGAGCACGCGCTGGCCAAGGCCGGCCGCATGCTCAGGCTGGCCGATCTCGCGCAGCATCCGCTGGTCAGCTACGAATCGTCGCTGCGCCCGGATTCGTCGCTGCGCCTGGCGTTCGCCGAAGCCGGCCTGACGCCGGACTTCGCCTGCACCGCGCGCGACGCGGACCTCATCAAGACCTACGTGCGCGCCGGCCTCGGCGTCGGCGTGCTCGCCGAGATGGCGATGACGCCGGAGGACGACGCCGACCTGCGCGTGCTGGCGGCGGACGGCCTGTTTCCCGAGTGCACGACCTGGCTGGTGCTGCGCCGCGACCGCGTGCTGCGCGACTACGCGACCGCGCTGGTCGAGCTGGTCGCGCCGCAAATCGACGGCCGCGAACTGCGCCGCGTGCTCGCCGGCAACGCGCTGCCGCAATGGCCGGAACCACCGAGCTGGCGCGAGCTGCACGAACGGCGCCTTGCGGCTGCTTGAGGTCCGGGGCTGGGCGAAGAAAGCAGAAAAGCCTGAACCACGGAGAGCACGGAGAAGGCGAGGAAATGGCCCTGCTTCGTGCAGGCGCTTCGCGGTGATGCGCGTTGTCGCTTTCCAGGGCGTGCGAAGCGGAAAGCCTGAAACGAAGGGTACGAAGTACACGAAGCAGAAACGGAGAACTCTTGGGTCGTTTTTCCGCGTGCTCCGTGGTTGAAGCGCGTGCTCTTCAGTCCGCTCATCGAAAGCAGAAAGCGTGAACCACGGAGCACACGGAGAAAGGCAAGGGAATGGCCTCTGCTTCGTGTCCTTCGTGTTTCAGTCTTTCGCTCTAAGGCGCAGGTGGAACCTCAAACGTCCAGATGCAGTCCGCATTCGCGCTTCAGGCCGAAGAAGCGCGTGTCCTCCGGGCGCATGCCGTCGGCGAGCGCGCGCGTGGTGTGCACGTCGCCGATCGAGACGTAGCCTTTTTCCCACAGCGGGTGATACGGCAGGTCGTGCGCCTGCGCGTAGTTCCAGACGTCGCGGTCGCTCCAGTCGGCGAGCGGATGCAGCTTCCAGCGGCCCTCGCGCAGCTCCAGCACGCGGATCGCGCGGCGCGATTCGCTCTGCGCGCGGCGCAGGCCGGCGATCCAGGTGCGCGCGCCGAGCTCGGCGAGCGCGCGGCGCATCGGTTCGACCTTGCGCAGGCGGTTGTAGCGCTCGATGCCTTCCAGGCCCTGCTCCCACAGGCGGCCGAACCGCGCTTCCATCCAGGCGATGCCGAGCTGCGGCCGGTAGACCTTGAGGTTCAGCGCGAAGCGCTCGGTCAGCGCGTCGGCGAAGCGGTAGGTTTCGGGGAACAGGTAGCCGGTGTCGATCAGCACGACCGGGATGTCGGGCTTCTGCCGCGTCGCCAGGTGCAGCAGCGCGGCGGACTGCGCGCCGAAGCTCGACGACAGCACGTGCTCGCCGGGCAGGCTGTCCAGCGCCCAGGCGACGCGCTCGGCCGCGTCGCGCGCGTCCAGCCAGGCGTTGAGCTCGTCCAGGGCGCGCTCGTCTTGCGCGGCGCTGACCAGGTCGGGGGGCGTCATGTCGCGATCTCCGTCGGGGTGGTGACGCGGCGGCGCGGCGCGACGACGCCCGCGCGCAGCAGGAAGTCGCCGAAGCCCTCGCCGTCCTCGCGTTCGGCGGCGTAGCGCGAGAACAGCGCGTCGAGCTCGGCCAGGATCGCCGCCTCGTCGACGTTCTCGCGATGGAGCTGGTTGAGGCGCTGGCCGCGCGCGTCGGCGCCGAGCATCAGGTTGTAGCGGCCCGGCGCCTTGCCCACCAGCGCGATCTCGGCGAGGTACGGCCGCGAGCAGCCGTTCGGGCAGCCGGACACGCGCAGCGAGATCGGCGCGTCCTCGAGCCCGTGCGCGGCGAGCAGGGCCTCGGTCTTGGCCAGGAGGTCGGGCAGGTAGCGTTCCGCCTCGGCCATCGCCAGTGCGCACGTCGGCAGCGCAACGCAGGCCAGCGCGTTCAGCCGCAGCGGCGCGGCGCGGCGGAACAGGTCCAGGCCGTGGCGCGCGACCAGCGCGTCGATCGCCTCGCGGCGCGCGGCGGCGACGCCGGCGACGATTAGGTTCTGGTTCGGCGTCAGGCGGAAGTCGCCCTCGTGGACGCGCGCGATCTCGCGCAGGCCGGTCAGCAGCGCGCGTCCGTCGCGGTCGGCGACGCGGCCGGCCTCGATGCGCAGCGTCAGGTGCCAGCGGCCGTCCTCGCCCTCGGTCCAGCCGAAGCGGTCGCCCTGCGAGGCGAACGCGAAGCCGCGCGCCGGCAGCAGGGCGAAGCCGAGGCGCCGCTCGACCTCGCGGCGGAACCAGCCAATGCCGCGTTCGGCGATCGTGTACTTGAGCCGCGCGTGCCTGCGTTCGCTGCGGTCGCCGAAGTCGCGCTGCGTCGCGACCACCGCCTCGGCCACGGCGAGCAACTGCTCGGGGGCGACGAAGCCGAGCACGTCGGCCAGGCGCGGATAGGTGGCGTCGTCGCCGTGCGTCGCGCCCATGCCGCCGCCGACGGTCACGTCGAAGCCGAGCAGGCCGCCGCGCTCGACGACGGCGACGAAGCCGAGGTCGTGCGCGAGCACGTCGACGTCGTTGACCGGCGGCACGGCGAAGGCGACCTTGAACTTGCGCGGCAGGTAGGTCGCGCCGTAGACCGGCTCGTAGGCGCCCTCGCCGCCGGCGACGCGCTCCTCGCCGAGCCAGATCTCGTAATAGGCGCGCATCTTCGGCTTGAGCCGCTCCGACAGGCGCGCGGCCCAGTCGTACACCCGGGCGTGCACGCGCGACTCCAGCGGATTGGCCGCGACCATGACGTTGCGGTTGACGTCGCCGCAGGCGGCGACCGTGTCGATCAGGCTCGCGTTGATCGCCTGCATCGTGCGCCTGAGGTCGCGCTTGACGACGCCGTGGAACTGGAACGCCTGGCGCGTCGTCAGGCGCAGCGTGCCGTTGGCGTACGTCGCGGCGATCGCGTCGAGCTTGAGCCATTGCGCCGGCGTGACGACGCCGCCCGGCAGGCGCGTGCGGATCATGAAGCGGTAGGCCGGTTCCAGCTTCTGCCGGCGGCGCTCCTCGCGCAGGTCGCGGTCGTCCTGCTGGTAGCTGCCGTGGAACTTGATCAGCTGCGTGTCGCTGTCGGCGATCGCGCCGGTCACCGGATCGGCCAGGCTCTCGGCCAGGGTGCCGCGCAGGTAGCGGCTTTCGCGCTTGATCGTCTCGACGGGGGATGGCGGCGCGTTCACCTCAGTACACGTCCCTGGCGTAGCGGCCCTGCTGCTGCAGCGCGTTCACGTACTCCTCGGCCTGCTCGCGGCCGCGGCCGCCGTGCGCGGCGACCACGTCGACCAGCGCCGCGTGCACGTCCCTGGCCATGCGCTTGGCGTCGCCGCAGACGTAGACGTGCGCGCCGTTCTCCAGCCAGTCGTACAGCGCGCGGCCGTGCTCGCGCAGGCGCTGCTGCACGTAGAGCTTCTCCGCCTGGTCGCGCGAGAAGGCGAGATCGAGCCGATGCAGCGCGCCGCTCTTCAGCGCCGCCTGCCACTCCGCCTGATAAAGGAAGTCGCGGTCGAAATGCGGGTTGCCGAAGAACAGCCAGTTGCGCCCGCGCGCGCCGGCGGCGCTGCGCTCCTGCACGAACGCGCGGAACGGCGCGACGCCGGTGCCCGGGCCGATCATCACGACGTCGCGCAGGCCGTCCTTCGGCAGGCGGAAGCGCTCGTTCGGCTCGACGAAGACCGGCACCTGCGCGCCCTCGGCGCGCGCGGCCAGATAGGCCGAGGCGGCGCCCTGGTGCAGGCTGCCGAAGGCCTCGTACTCGACGTTGGCCACGGCGAGGTGCACCTCGTCGCCGACCACGCGCCGGCTCGAGGCGATCGAGTACAGGCGCGGCGTCAGCGGACGCAGCGCGGCGACCAGCTCGTCGCCGTCCCAGTCGGCCGGGAACGCGCGCAGAAGGTCGATCAGCTGGTGCGTATCCAGCAGCGCGGCCAGCTCGCCGGCGCGGTCCGGCGCCAGCAGCCGATTGAGCCGCGCGTCGCGCGCCTGCGCCGCGTGCGCGGCGACGAACGGGCGCGACAGCCGGGTCAGCTCGCGCTTCTCGCCGAGCCAGGCGCGCAGCGGGCGCGTCTCGCCGGCCAGCGCGACCGGCGCCTCGCCGTCGAGCCGCAGCGCCTGCAAGACCGCCTCGACCAGCGCCGGCGGATTCGTCGGCCAGACGCCGAGCGCGTCGCCCGGCTCGTAAAGCAGCCCCGAGCCGTCCAGCGAGAGCTCGAGGTGGCGCACGTCGCGCGTGCCATCGCGCGCGGTGATGCGCTGGTTCGTCAGCAGCTCGGCGGCGTACGGCCGCTCGCGGCTCCATTCGGCCGTGGCGGCGTGCGGCCGCAGCGGCGTGACGGTGGCGCGCGGCGCGGTCGACTTCAGCGCCTCGCGCGCGGCGCCGAGCGCCCGCTCGAGCCAGGGCACGGCCACGGTGTCGACGTCCAGGTCGGCTTCGCCGGCGGCGAACAGCCGGGTCGCGCCGAGCTCGGCCAGTCGCGCGTCGAGGCGCCGGCCGATCGCGCAGAACTGCGGGTAGCTGGAATCGCCCAGGCCCAGCACGGCGTACTTCAGCTCGGCCAGCCGCGGCGCGCGGCGGCCGGCGATGAAGTCCACCAGGCCGCGCGCGTCGTCCGGTGGATCGCCGTCGCCCTGCGTGCTGATGACCACGTAGAGCAGGCGCTCGGCGGCGAGCTCGCGCTGCGGATAGGCGTCGGCGCGCAGCAGGCGGACCGCCAGGCCGGCGTGCTCGGCGTCGCGCGCCAGCTTTTCGGCCAGGCGCCTGGCGTTGCCGGTCTGGCTGCCGTAGACGATCGTCAGCCGTTCCAGCGGCGCGGCCTCGCGCGCCGCGGCGGGCGCCGGCAGGCGCGTGCCGGCGGCGGCATGGCTGGCCAGCGCGGCGGCGTAGCCGGAGAACCACCACAGCGCCGGCGCGTCCAGCCCGTCGAGCAGGCGCACGATCTCGGCGGACCTGTCCTCGGGGAGCGGCACGGAGGCGACGGACGAAGCGGGCAGGGCAGGCACGGGGCGTCTTCTCGTTTGGACGTCCAGACGTCCGAGTGGACCGGCATGCTAGGCCGGCCTCGCGCGCAGCGGAAAGAAGGGCTGGTTATGCGCTTATGTACGCGCGGCCGCGCCGCGGGGACGCCGGCGCTCGTCCCGCGCGGGAGAGAGGAAGGCGGCGGTCGCTTCGGGCAGGCCGTGCGGAGCGCGCCTGCCGAGACGCCGGTCAGGCCACGCGTGCGCGGCGCAACGGCGCGCGAGGCGCCTGCGCCAGGTCGTGCGCGATCGTGCGGGCCAGGCTGCGGATCTCCGGCATGCCGGTGCATTCCCAGGACGTGCCGCGCAGCGGCGTGCCGATCGTGCGCAGGCCGTCCCAGGCGCCGCCGTCCGGCCGCAGCAGCCGGCCGTCGGGCCGTGCGGCGAGGCCCAGGCCGAGCGGGTCGGGAACGGCCAGCCCGTCCGCGACGAGCTGCCGCGTCAGCGCGTGCGAGGTCGCCTGCGCCGCCGAATCGAACCCGGTGGCCTGCACGACGAAATCCGCAGCCACGCGGAGCGGCCGCTCGCCGCCGCGCGGCCGCAGCTGCAGCTGCAGCGGACCGTCGCCGTCGACGGCGAGCACGCGCGCGGCGAGCACCTGCAGCCGGCCGCTCGCGCGCAGGCCCTCGATGGCCGCGGCGGTCTGCGGCGGCAGGCGATGGCGCGCGACGTCCCAGATCGGGCGCAGGTGGCGCAGGAAACGGGCGCGCTCGCGCAGGTCCAGCTGCCGCCACAGGTGCGGCGTGTGCGGGCGCAGCGCGTCGAGGACCGCGCGCCAGTCGTCGCCGGGCGCGCGCAGCGTCTCGCGCAGCGCGCGCAGCCGGGCGCGCAGGCGCGGCTCGGCCTGCAGCCGTTCGACCAGTGCGGCCTGGCCGGCGTAGGCCGGGCCTGGATGCTCGGCATGCGCCTGCGGCAGCCGGCCGTGGCGCGACACCGCGGTCAGCCGCGCCTGCGGCCAGCGCGCGGCGGCGCTCAGCAGCATGTCCACGGCGGTGAGCCCGGTGCCGATCACCAGCACGTGGCCGGGATCGCGCGCGGGCGCCGGCCATTGCCACGGGTCGACGGCATAGGCGCCGCTGCGCAGCGCCGCTGCGGCGACGCCGGGGAGCGGCAACGGCGGCGGCGCGCCGGTGGCGAGCACGGCGGCGTCGGCGATCAGGTCGTCGCCTTCGCGCAGGCGCACGCGCAAGCGCCCGTCGGCCAGCGGCCGGATCGCCACGGCCTCGGTGGAGCGGGCGGCCAGTGCGACGCGGCGGCCGGCGGCGGCGAGCAGGCGCGCCAGCGTCGCCTCCACGTAGTCGCCGTACAGCGCGCGCGGCACGAACCGCGCGCCGTCGGCGTCGATGCCGCGTTCGGCCAGGTAGGCGAGGAAATCGCCGGGACGGTCGGCGAACAGGCCCATGTTGGCGGCGCGGACGTTGAGCAGGTGCCGGTCGTCGTCGCTGGCATAGGCGACGCCGCGTCCGGGCGCGCGGTCGCCGACGATCCAGGTCAGCGCGCAGGCGGGTCGGCGGTCGGACCCGGCCGCCTGGCGCAGCAGCTCGGCGGCGACGGCGGAGCCGGCGGCGCCGCCGCCGATGAGGGCGATGCGTTGCATGGAGTTCCTCCGGATCGGGCGCGGCGTCGTGCGGCCGGCGCTCAGGCCGTCAGCGTCGCCTCGACGTGCGCCTGCCGCGACCGCGCGACGTAGCCGCCGGCCGCATCGGCGTCGAACGCGCGATAGCGCTCCAGCCTGCCGCCGTAGACGTGCAGCGACAGCGCCGGCCGCGTCGAGGACAGGTTGCGGCAGCGATGCGCGTAGCGCGGATCGGCGAACACCGCCGCGTCGCCGATGCCGAGCATCAGCGTGCGCCGGTGCGCGAGCCGCGGCGCGTCGCCGTCGCGCTCGACGGCGAATTCCTCCACCTCGAGCACGCCGTCGAGGACGAGCTCGATGCCCCAGAGGCCGCCGTGGTCGTGCAGCGACGTGCGGTGCGCGGCCGGCCAGGAGATCAGCAGGCAGGAGCCGATCGCGTCGGTGCCGCCGGCGATCAGGCGGCGCCGGTAGCGGTCCGCCGCGAACTGCGCGGCGCGCGGCGCCTCGGCCGCGAGCGCGTGCGCGGCGAGGCGCGCGGCGGCGTCCTCGAGCGCCGGCCGGCCGGGCGCGGCGCCGAGCGTGGCGATCTCGCGGCGCACCGCGTCGATCCAGCGGTAGTGGCCCGGCGGAAGCAGGATGTCCATGCGTGCGGCTCTGACCGTGACGGCGCGTATGCCAGCACGACCGGCGTTAAACGCGAGCTAAACCGGAGGCGAAAAACCGGCGCTCGTCATGGCGCCGGCGACTGTCGACATGCCGCGCGGTGATGGAGCGCTAGGGCGCGGACAGCGCCCGCCGATACGCGGCGGCCACCGGATGGCTGAAGCAGCACAGCAGGATCGAGCGCGGCGCGCGCTGCGCGGCGAGCCAGGCGCGCGTCTCGCGCACCGCGATCGCCGCGGCCGCGTCGAACGGGTAGCCGTAGACGCCGCAGCTGATCGCCGGGAACGCGATCGTGGCGACGCCGTGTGCGTGCGCCAGCTGCAGCGCCTGGCGGTAGCAGCCGGCGAGCCGTTCGGGTTCCCCGTGGCCGCCGCCGCGCCAGACCGGGCCGACGGCATGGATGACGAAGCGCGCCGGCAGGCGGAAGCCCGGCGTGATGCGCGCCTCGCCGGTCGGACAGCGCACGCCGGGGCGCACCGTCGGCAGCGCCCGGCAGGCGGCGAGCAGCTCGGGACCGGCGGCGCGGTGGATCGCGCCGTCGACGCCGCCGCCGCCGAGCAGGCTTTCGTTGGCGGCGTTGACGATCGCGTCGAGCGCGAGCGTGGTGATGTCGGCTTCGATGACGTCCAGGGCGGGCTTCATGGCGGCGGCGGCGTCGAGTCGTCGCTAGGTTCGCGGTCCCTCGCTCACCACGCAACCGGCCTGCGCCGTCCCTGGCTGCGGCGCTCGCCGCAGCGCCCGAGTCCGGCGACTCGCGCCTGCGCTGGGGACTTGCCATCGACGACCGCAGCGGTCGCGGCGCAGTCCGGTCGGTTTCGCGCGGCATCCTTTAGGCGCGTCAAGAATCCGGCATTTTCATGCACTTATGCCAGTTGCCGACGGTCGATCGCCAAAATTTGCACTGACCAGTATTGAAAATAACCTGCCTAGGACATAATATCTGCGGCCATGATGGTCAAGGTCAGCGACAGCACGTTCGCGTATCTGTGCCAGGACGTCACCCGGCAGATGCGCAAGCACTTCGATCGCCGCGCGGTGCGCTTCGGCCTGACGCGCGCGCAGTGGCGCGCGCTGAAGACGATCCGGCGCCGCGAAGGCCTGTCGCAGGCGGAGCTGGCCGACTACCTCGACATGGAGCCGATCCCGGTCGGGCGCGTCATCGACCGCCTGGAGAAGGCCGGCTACGTCGAGCGCCGGCCCGATCCGGGCGATCGCCGCCGCTGGCGCCTGCACCTGGCGCCGAAGGCGCATGCGGTGGTCGACGAGATGGAGGTCATCGCCGCCGGCGTGCGCGACGAGGCGCTGCGCGGCATCGACCCCGGCGAGTTCCAGACGCTGCTCAGCGTGCTGGCGCAGATCAAGGACAACCTGGCCGCGCTGGACGGCGCGGTCGACGAGAACGAGAGAGACGAGTCATGACCGAGAAGCAACCCAAACCCGTCGATGCGGCGGCCGCGCCCAAGCCGCGCCGCAGCTGGGCGCGCCTGGCGGCGTGGATCGCCGGCCCGGCGCTCGTGCTCGGCATCGGCGGCTGGCTCTACCTCACCTCCGGCCGCTACGCCTCCACCGACAACGCCTACGTGCAGGCCGATCGCGTGACGATCGCGCCGCAGGTCGGCGGCCGCGTCGTCGAGGTGAACGTGCGCGAGAACCAGCCGGTGAAGAAGGGCGACGTGCTGTTCCGCATCGATCCCCAGCCGCTGGAGATCGCCGTCGCGCGCGCGACGGCGCAGCTCGAGTCGGTCAGGAGCATGCTCGATGCGGCGCGCAGCGGCTATGCGTCCGCGCAGGCGGATCTGCGCTCGGCGTCGGCGGACCTGGCCTACAAGCAGCAGCAGTACGAACGCATCAAGGAGCTGCGCTCGCGCGGCCTGGTCGCGCAGGCCGCGCTCGACGACGCGGCCAACAACCTCGCTGCGGCGCGCGCCAAGCAGGATGCGGACAACGCCGCCGTCGCCAAGGCGCAGAACCTGCTCGGCGGCCTGCCGCAGACGCCCGACGAGGAACTCGCCGGCTACAAGCTGGCGCAGGCGCAGCTCGCGCAGGCGCGGCTGGATCTCGACCACGCCACCGTGCGCGCGCCGATGGACGGCACGATCGGCAAGACCACGCTGCAGCCCGGCGACTTCCTCGCCGTGGGCCAGGCGGCGATGCCGCTGGTCGCGAACACGCTGTGGGTGGACGCGAACTTCAAGGAGACCGATCTCACCCACGTGCGCGTCGGCCAGCCGGCGACGATCGAGGTGGACACCTACCCCGGCACGAAGTGGAAGGCGCACGTGGCTTCGATCAGCCCGGCCTCCGGCGCCGAGTTCTCGGTGCTGCCGGCGCAGAACGCGACCGGCAACTGGGTCAAGATCGTGCAGCGCATCCCGGTGCGCCTGGCGATCGAGCAGCCGGAGCAGGGCGGCATGATCCTGCGCGCCGGCATGAGCACGATCGTGGAGATCGACACCGGCGCACAGAACTCGATCCTCGGCCGCTGGCGCGGCGAGGACGCCGCCGCGCGCGTGGCGCGCAACCCGTGAGCGAACCGGCGCCGGCGCGTGCCGCGCACGCGCACGCCCAGGAGCGAACCATGTTCAGAGCAGCAGACATCCTCTACCCGATCCTTCATTTCCGGCGCGACCAGGAGCCGGCGCCTGCGCGCGCCGAGGCGCCGCAGGCGGGCTTCGAGACGGACGACGAGATCGGCACGCTGATGCCGGTCTACAGCGAGATCGCGCGCCGCCTCTCGCGCAACGCGTACACGAGCCACACCGCCGCCTGAGCGCGGCACCCCTTCGATGAGCCAGGCCCAGCCCACCCATCGCGAAGTCGCCAACCGCGGCCTGCTGGTCGTGTCGGTGATGCTCGCCACGCTGATGCAGGCGCTCGACACGACGATCGCCAACGTCGCGCTGCCGAACATGCAGGGCACGCTGTCGGCCACGCAGGACCAGATCTCCTGGGTGCTGACCTCGTACATCGTCGCCGCGGCGATCGCCACGCCGGCGACCGGCTGGCTCGCTTCGGTCATGGGCCGGCGCCGCCTGCTGCTGATCGCGATCGCCGGCTTCACGCTCGCCTCGGTGCTCTGCGGCATGGCCACCAGCATCGGCCAGATGGTCGCGTTCCGCCTGCTGCAGGGCCTGTTCGGCGCCTCGCTGGTGCCGCTGTCGCAGTCCACGCTGCTGGACGTCTACCCGCGCGAGAAGCACGGCGCGGCGATGGCGCTGTGGGGCATGGGCGTGATGGTCGGGCCGATCCTCGGGCCGCCGCTCGGCGGCTGGCTGACCGACACCTACAGCTGGCACTGGGTGTTCCTGATCAACGTGCCGATCGGCGCGCTGGCGCTGTTCGGCGTCGCCGCGAGCCTGCCCACCGACGAGACCCGGCAGACCCGCTTCGACTGGCGCGGCTTCGCGTTCCTGGCGATGGGCATCGGCGCGCTGCAGCTGTTCCTCGACCGCGGCGAGCAGCAGGACTGGTTCGGCTCGGTCGAGATCCAGGTCGAGGCCGCGCTCGCGTTCCTCGGCTTCTACCTGTACTTCGTGCACTGGAAGCTCAGCCAGCGGCCGTTCCTCGACCTCGGCCTGTTCGCCGACCGCAACTTCCTCGCCAGCAACGTCTTCATCTTCGTGCTCGGCGTCGTGCTGTTCGCGACGATGGCGCTGCTGCCGCCGTTCCTGCAGAACCTGATGAACTACCCGGTGGTCACCACCGGCCTGCTGCTCGCGCCGCGCGGCATCGGCACGCTGATCGCGATGATGCTGGTCGGGCGCCTGATGGCGCGCGGCGTCGACGCGCGCCTGCTCGCCGGCGTGGGCATGCTGCTGACCGCCTACTCGCTCTGGCAGATGATGCACTTCAGCCTGGACGTGCCGGAGACCGTGCTGGTGACGACCGGCGTGGTGCAGGGCTTGGGCCTCGGCCTGGTGTTCGTGCCGATCTCGACGGTCGCCTATTCGACGCTGCCGCCGTCGGCGCGCACCGAGGCCGCCGGCATCTTCAGCCTGATGCGCAACATCGGCTCGAGCGTGGGCATCTCGATCGTCATGACGCTGCTCTCGCGCAACACGCAGGTCAACCACGCCGAGATCGCCTCGCGGCTGACGCCGTTCGGCGACAACGCGGCGCAGATCGCCTCGATGACGGCGGGCTCGACCCAGGGCCTGGCGATGCTCAACGGCGAGGTCACGCGCCAGGCCTCGGCGATCGCGTTCCTCAACGATTTCTGGCTGATGATGGTGATGACCGTCGCCTCGATCCCGCTGCTGCTGCTGTTGCGGCCGGTGAAGAGCGCCGCGGCGCCGGCGGTCGTGGCCGATCACTGACGCGCCGCGCGGCAGCCGGCGCACGGGCTCGTGTAGCATCCGGGCCATGTCTTCCACGTCTTCGTTGCAACCGCTGGCGCAGCTCGACTGCGGCGTCGCCCTGCTGCGTCCCTGGTGCGCAGCCGACCTCGACAGCCTGGTCGCGAATGCGAACGATGCCGAGGTCTCGCGCGGACTGCGCGACCGCTTCGCGTATCCGTACACGATCGACGACGCGCGCGCCTGGCTCGCGCGCGCGCCCGACGCGGCCGACCGCGCCTGGGCGATCGAGATCGACGGCGCCGCCGCCGGCGGCATCGGCGTGCATCTGGGCGCCGACGTGCACCGCCATTCGGCCGAGCTCGGCTACTGGCTCGGCCGCCGCCACTGGGGGCGCGGCCTGATGACGGCGATCGTGCGCGCGTTCGCCGGCCCTGCGATGGATGCGTTCGCGTTGTACCGGCTGCATGCGACCGTGTACGCGAACAACCCGGCGTCGATGCGCGTGCTGGAGAAGGCCGGTTTCGAGCGCGAAGGCGTGCTGCGCGCGGCCGTGGTCAAGCGCGGCGAGCTGCTCGACGCGGTGGTCTATGCGCGCGTGCGCCGCGCGCTGCAACCGGAGCGCTGAGCGGCCGGCGTCCGCCGGCCGGCTCCTCGTCCGCGACGCGAGCCAGCCCGCGCGCCGCGGCGACCGCGTCGATCGGTGCATGCGCGGTGCCAGTGCGGTCTCGACGCTGCTCGACTGGCGGCACGCACGTGCCGCTCACTGGCCGCCGAAGCCGAACCCGTCGAAGAAGATCGCATCGTTCGCCGCGCCGTTCGGATCCACGGCGCCGCTCGTGCAGCCGACGGCCGGCCGCACGTAGCCGCGCTGGTCGCGGCTGTCGACCGGCGCGCTCCTGCACGCCTCTGGCAGGCCGAAGCCGATCGCGTCGCTGTTCGCGCCGGGCATCATGGTCGGCGTCGGGCCGCCGTTGTCGGCCAACGGACCCAGGGCGAGCGTCGCATTGGACTTGCTGCTGGCGTTCGTGAAGCCGCAGCCGCTGCCCAGCGCCGGTGACGGGATCGCCGGCATGGCCCACGGTGATCGTCGCCGCCGAGGCCGAGGCCGCCAGGGCCAGGCTCGAGAGCATCAGGCCGAGCAGCAGCGCACCGAGGCGCTGCAGGCGTGGAAGGCGCTTGACGGCTGCCGGGCGCGCGCGTGCGCGCGTCCTGCTGAAATAATGCTGCATGATTCGCGGCCCCTGGACATACGCCGAAATGGTCGGCGGATCATTAGTAGACAGCCGCCCATCCGACCGGACAGGTTTACGACATGCCCAATCCCCCGCGTCATCCGCGCAGTGCTCCGCGGCGCGGCGCTTCTCCCAGGCCGGATGCGCGCGGCGAACGCGCGGCGTCGCCGCGTGGTGCGGAGGTGCGCCTGTACGGTCTCAACGCCTGTCTCGCCGCGTTCGCCAAGCGGCCGGACGCGCTGCGCAAGGTCTACCTCGCCGAGGCGCGCATCCCGGCGCTGAAGGCGGTGCTCGCCTGGTGCGTGCGCCACCGGATCGGCTATCGCGTCGTCGAGGACGCCGATCTCGAGCGGCTGGCCGCTTCGCGCCACCACGAAGGCGTCTGCTTCGACCTCGTGCGCGCGCCGCCGCTCGCGCTGGAGGCGTTCCTGCCCACGCTGCCGGCGGCGCCGGCGCGCTCGCTGCTGCTCTGGCTCGACGGCGTCGGCAATCCGCACAACCTGGGCGCCTTGCTGCGCAGCGCGGCGCATTTCGGCGTGCACGGCGTGATCGCGCCGGCCGCGTCCGGGCTCGAGGTGTCCGGCGCCGCGGCGCGCGTGGCCGAAGGCGCCGCCGAGGCGGTGCCGTTCGTGCACGCCGCCTCGGCGGCGGACGCGTTGGCGGCGCTGCGCGCGCACGGCTACGCGATCGCCGCGACGGTGCCGCGCGACGGCGTGTCGCCGTACGAAGCCGAGCTGCCGCCGCGCCTGGTGCTGGCGTTCGGCGCCGAAGGCGAGGGCATGAGCGCGGCGATGATCGCCGACGCCGACTTGCGCCTGACGGTCCCCGGCAGCGGCGCGGTCGAGAGCCTGAACGTTGCCGCCAGCGTGGCCGTGCTGCTCGGCGAGTGCTGGCGCCAGGCGCACTCGGCATCGGCACGCTGAAGCGCTGTCATCGTGCGGTAAGGCGCGTGCGGCAGCCTGCGGCGTCCGGAGGGCGAAGCGGGAAGCGATGTCCGGCGTCATCGTGGTATCACGGCCCGGCCTGCGCAGCGCGGCGCTCGTCGGCTGGCTGCACTCGCTGCGCGTGGCGGCGTTCGCGTACGCGTTCTCGCGCGCGCTGATCTTCGCCGTCTGGGTGCTGGTGGTGCAGCTGCAGGTCGAGCCGCCGCTCGGTCGCGAAGGCCTGGCGCGGCCGAGCGCGGACGTCGTACCCGGCGCGCTGGCGCAGACGCTGCGGCGGCTCGCGCTGTACAACGATGCCGGCTGGTACCTGACGATCGCCGAGCACGGCTACGAGACGCGCCCGTTCGACGCGTCGCGGCAGGCGAACTGGGCGTTCTTCCCGCTGCATCCGCTCACCTGGCGCGCGGCGGCGGCGCTGCTCGGCGATTTTCGGGCCGCCGGCCTGTGGCTGGCGAACCTCGAGTTCCTCGCCGCGCTGGTCGTGCTGCACCGGCTCGCGCTGGCGCTGGGCCGCGACGCGGCGGGCGCCGAACGCGCGGTGTTCGCGCTGGCGCTGTTCCCGGTGAGCTACTTCTGCGCGCTGCCGTGGAGCGAATCGCTGTTCCTGCTGCTCAGCGCAGGCACGTTCCTCGCCGCGGTGCGCGAGCGCTGGGGCTGGATGGCGCTGCTCGGCGCGCTGGCCGGGGCGACGCGCCTGGCCGGCCTGTTCCTGCTGCCCGCGCTCGTGCTGTGGCTGTGGCCGCGCCGGCACGCGCTGCCGCGGCGCGCCTGGTTCGCGCTGGCGGCGCTTCCGCTCGGACTCGCCGCGTTCATGCTCGAGCTGCACGCGGCCACCGGCAACGCGCTCGCGTTCAGCGGCATCCAGGCCGCCTGGGCCCGCCATGCGGCCTTTCCGCTCGATCCGCTCGTCGAGTCGCTGCAGCGGCCGCGCCTGGCGATCGAGGACTGGAACTTCCGCTGGCTGAATCTCGCCGCCGCGGTCGGCGCGGCCGCCGGCGCGTTCGCGTTGTGGCGTCGGCGCGAGGCGGCGCTGGCGGCGTTCGTGCTGCTCGGCCTCGCCGCGCCGCTGGCCAGCGGCACGCTGATGTCGCTGGCGCGCTACGCGCTCGGCCTGTTCCCGCTGGCGCTGGCGATCGCGGACCTCACCGCGCGGCGCGCGGTCGAGCGCGGCTGGTTCGCGCTGTCGACCGCGCTGCTCGCGCTGATGAGCGCCGCATTCGCGCTGACGCTGACGTTCGCCGGCGCCTGAGCGCGGCCGCTAGTGGCCACCGCGGTCGTTCGCGAACGCGCCCGGCGCCGAGCCGAAGTCGCCGTCCGCCTGCGCCGCGAGGTAGGCGGCGACGGCGTAGACGGCCACGTTCTGGCGCAGCTGCTCGGGGTCGATCTTGTCGAGCGTGTCGTTGGCGGTGTGGTGCCAGTCGAAGTAGCGCGTCGCGTCCTGGTGCAGCGACAGCGCGGCCATGCCCACGGCGTGCATCGCCGACAGGTCGGAGCCGCCGTGGCCGGGCGCGGCCGCGTCGTACTCGACGCCGAGCGGCTTGAGCGCCGCGGCGATCTGCGCGACGGCGTCGCGCGCCTCCGGCTTCACGCTGGCGGTGATCTTCCAGATGCGGTCGGCGCCGAGATCCGACTCGCTGCCGAGCACGGCCTTGCGGATGTCCTTCTCGTACGCCGCGGCGAGCGCCTTGCCGCCGTACAGCCCGGCTTCCTCGTTGGCGAAGGCGACGACGCGGATGCTGCGCGCCGGGCGCTCCGGCAGCTGGGCGATCAGGTGCGCGGCGGCCGCGGCGATGGCGATGCCGCTGGCGTCGTCGATCGCGCCGGTGCCCGCGTCCCAGGAATCCAGGTGGCCGCCCATGATGAAGTACTCGTCGGGCCGGCGGCTGCCCTTGAGCTCGGCGATGACGTTGGCGCCGGCGTACTCGCCTTCGATGCCGCAGTCGAGCGCGAGCTTCACGCTGACCGGCTTGCCGCTCTTGAGCACGCGCTCGAGCTGGTCGGCGTCCGGCGCCGACAGCGCCGCGGCCGGAATCGGCGTGACGCCCTCGTCGTAGTGCGTGACGCCGGTATGCGGCAGGCGGTTGTTGTCCGTGCCGGCCGAGCGCAGCAGGAACGCGCGCGCGCCCTTCCGCGCGGCCAGCGACGGGCCCTGCACGCGCACGCCCGAGCCGATGCCGTAGTCGTGCCCGTCGCGGTGCGCCTGCATGCGTGCGCCGACGTAGACGATCTTGCCGCGCAGCGCCGCCGCGTCGGCGGCCTTGAGCGCGTCGAGCGAGGCGAAGCCGACCACCTCGGCCTGGATGCCGCCGGCCGGCGTGCCGGGCGAATGGCCGAGCGCGGCGAGCGCGAGCGGCTGCGGGTAGGGCGCGACGATCTCGGCGTGCTCGCTGCGGCGCACCCACTTGGGATAGCTGACCGGCTCGCTCCAGACCCTGTCGAAGCCCATCGCCTTGAACTTCGCGATGACCCATTCGCGCGCCTTGAGGTCGTTCTCGCTGCCGGCCAGGCGCGGGCCGATCTCGGTGGTCAGGCCCTCGGTGAAGGTCCAGGCGGTGTCGTCGTGCAGCGCGCGTTCGCGCAGCTGCTCCGCCGTCGCCAATGCGGCCTGCGGGATCTTCGTCGGCGCGCCGGCGCTCGCCAGCGAGGCGAAGGCGGCGAGCAGCGCGGGCAGGAGGCGCCGGGCGGGAAGCAGGTTCATGCGGGAGGTCTCCGGGCGGTGTGGACTGCGTACGATGCCGCGAAAAGCGGCAGGTCGTCCGTGCCAATCGTCATGGCCTGGAGAGGGCCAATCGCGCGCCGGCGGCGGCCGCTGCGGCCGGTGCGCGCGATCGCCCGAAGCGGGCCGGCCCGGCAGTCCGCGCCGGCCCGCTGCGGCTATTTCGTCTTCAGCAGGTCGCGGATCTCGGTGAGCAGCACGACGTCGGCCGGCGGCGGCGCCGGCGCGGCCTCTTCCTTCCTGACCAGGCGGTTCATCAGCTTGACCACGAGGAAGATCGCGATGGCGACGATGACGAACTGGATGACGGTGTTGAGGAACGCGCCGAACTGGATCGCCACCTCGCCCTTGCCGTCGGGACCGGCGGCCTTCAGCACCCATTTGTAGGCGGAGAAGTCGATCCCGCCGATCAGCAGGCCGATCGGCGGCATGATGATCTGGTCGACCAGCGAGGTCACGATCTTGCCGAACGCGGCGCCGATGACGACGCCGACCGCGAGATCGATGACGTTGCCGCGCATCGCGAAAGCCTTGAATTCCGACATCATGCTCATGGCGGTCTCCGTGCTGTGGCTGGAATGTGCCGACCGGGCGGCGCGGCTACTCTAGCAGGTGGCGGCCGGCGCTCCTGCGACGTTTCGTTACGGCTGCGCGGCGCGCGGGTTCAGACGATCCTGGTCTCGAGCACGGCGATGCCCTCGAGCTCGGCGCGCACGCGGTCGCCCCGATGCAACGCCGCCACGCCCGCCGGCGTGCCGGTGTAGATCAGGTCGCCCGGCGCGAGCGTCCACAGCCTGGACAGCTCGTGGATGATCGCCGCCACGTCGAAGATCATGTCGGCGACGTCGCCCTGCTGGCGCACCTGGCCGTTGACCTCGAGCACGAGGCGGGCGCTGCGCGGATGGCCGGTCTCGGCGGCCGGGCGCAGCGCCGACACCGGCGCGGACGCGTCGAAGCCTTTCGCCGCGTCCCACGGATGGCCCTTCGCCTTGGCCGCGGCCTGCAGGTCGCGGCGCGTCAGGTCCAGGCCGACGCCGTAGCCGAACACGCAGTCGAGCGCCGCGCCGGGCGGGATCTCGCGCCCGCCGCGCGCCAGCGCGACGACCATCTCCACCTCGTGGTGCAGGTCCTGCGTGGCCGGCGGATACGGCACGTCGGCGCCGCCGGCGACGATCGCGTCGGCCGGCTTCATGAAGAACATCGGCTGCGCGCGATCGACTGCCGCGCCCATTTCCTTGGCGTGCTCGGCGTAGTTGCGGCCGATGCAGAAGACGCGCCGCACGGGAAAGAACGCATCGCTGCCGGCGACGGGAACCCATGGCGTGGCCGGGGCGGGGATCACGTAGTTCATGCACAGCCGTCCTGGAAGGGAAACGCGCAGGATAGCGCTCCCGGCGACGCGCAGGGCGAGGGGCGATCGAATCCGGCGGCAGCGCGGGCCGGCGGCGAGCCGCCCGGGCGTCTGGCGATCCTCGACGCCGCGGCGCCAGCGTGTATCCTACGTGGACCAATGGGGGGAACCGGGGGGCGACATGCGAACGATCGAGCACCGGGTACGCGCGGCATGGCCGAGTTGGCTCGCGCTGGCGGGGTTGCTGCTGATGCTCGCCGGCTGCGGCAGCAGCGGGCCGATGTGGGTGCCCGCTCCGCTGGTGGCGGACACCTCGCGCGACGCGTCCGGCGCTGGGGAAGGCCGGCCGTTCGACGAGACCCTGCTGGTCGGCGAGGACGCCTACGCCGAGCTCAAGTTCTCGCTCGACACGCTGCCGAGCGGCATGCTGTCCAAGCTGATCGTCGAGGACGGCACGGCGACGCTCGGCAGCGAGAATTATGAGCTGACGCCGGAAAAGGTGTTCCGCGCGCGGCTGGTGCTGTTCGTCGACGAGGTGCTGGCGGAAGGCTACATCCGCGTCGACGGCGCCTATGCGCCGGATCGCGACTGCTTCCCCGACGAGGCGACGTTGCCGTCGTGCACGCAGACGGTGCCCGGCGCACAGATCGCCACCGACGCCGATGCGCCGGACCAGGCGCTGCGCATCACGCAGCGCGGCTACTACAGCTTCGACGTCACCGACCTCGTCAAAGACCGTCTGCGCCACGGCTACGCGGGAATCGTGCGCGTGCAGTCGGCGCATGATCCGCAGGCGAACGGCTGGGGCCGCTTCCGGTTCGCCAGCAAGGAAAAGGTGATGGGTCGCCCGTTCGTCCATCACCATCAGCCGCAGCTGCTCGTCACGCTCACGGACGCTGCCGGCATGAGCGCCAGCGCGTCGATCACTTCGAGCGTGCAGAACTCGCAGAGCGATCCGTCGCTCGCCGACCGCGACTTCTCGAGCGATCCGCAGATGCGGATGAACGGCGAACCGACGGAGATCGCCTACGCGCTCGTGCAGCCGCGCAGCATTCCGACCGGCGGCGTCAACATGCGCAGCTTTCTCGACCAGGTCGGCACGCGCGCCTACAAGATGACGATGACGACGTCGGTCGACGCGCCGGTGCCGTTCTCCGCCCAGGACCCCGCGCGCATCGACTGGTACCGCCGCGGCAGGCTCACCAACCCCGCCAACAACAACCGCGTCATCACCTGGAACAACGGCTGGAGCGAGCCGCCGCCGAGCGCGTTGATCGCCAGCAATCTGCCGGCGGGCGACGTGCCGTCGCAGCTCCTGCAGACCGACCTCAGCGGCAGCTACGTCGATGCGCTGCGGGTCGCCTATGCCGCGAACGCGTCCGAGAACTTCGCCGTGGCCGGCAAGACCAACGTGCAGGGCCTGCTGACGCTGGAGTCGCGCTACGGCGCGCTGACGGCGCGCGCGCCGAGCTTCGTCTCGGTCATCGCGCCGGTGCCGGTCAACAGCTTCTACGCCTTCGATGTCAACGACAGCACGCGCGTGCTCCGCTACTGCATCGGCGTGCCCGCCACCGGCGCGCAGTGCGACGCGCCTGCGCTTTCGTTGCGTGCCCGTGCCGGGCAGCCGTATGCCGCCTCCACGATCATCGTCGACATCCGCTCGCAGGACGCGACCAGCAACGTTCCCTATGCCACGCCGATCCACGTCGACGTGCCGTCTGCAGGACCGAGCGTGGACATGGACGTCGATCCCGATCCCGACGACCAGGCGCTGTCGCCCGGCATTGCCGATGCGCCGGGCTACTACCTTCGCGTGCGCCGCGCCAACGACGTCGTCGGCTCCTTCCAGGGCGTCATCAGCATGCCCGGCCACAATCTGCGCGCGGCGATCGACTTCACGAACCTGCCGCTGCCGGTGCCGTCCCTGTCGGGGCCGGCGCGCGTCGTGCTTCCGGCGGGACAGGCATCGGTCAGCGTGCCGGCGGATGCAGCCGAGCCGTTCGTGCTCGACGTCGCCGATGCGGTCGTCAACGCCCACATCGACGACACGACGACGTGGAGGTTCTCCAGCAGCGACGCCTCCGACACGATGCCCGGCGAGATCCAGCAGACCGACGGGCGCGTGAACCTGGCGATGACGTTCGGTTCGACCGGGCCGCGCACGATCACCGTGCGCAGCAAGGGCGACGAGAGGATTGCGGCCACGTTCGACGTGATCGTCGACGGCGGCAGCACGACGACGCTGACGGCGTCCGGACCGGCCGTGTTCGGCCAGCCGGTGACGCTGACCGCGCGGGTCGGCGACCACGCCGGCGCTCCGCTGGAGGGCGGCTCGGTCGAGTTCCGCGACGGCGCGGACGTGCTCGGCAGCGCCGACATCGTCCACGGCGAGGCGACGTTCACCACGTCCGGCCTGGCCGTGGGCGTCCACGCGACCACCGCCCGCTACGCGGGCGATCCCGGCAGCTTCGTCGCCGGGTCGGCATCCACGCCGCTCGACGTCGAGATCGGGCGGGCCGCTACTGCGATCGCGGTCGCTGCGCCCGCGACGAGCCTGATCGGCGAGCCGGTTGCGGTCGGCGTCACTCTCGGCGTGATCGCCCCGGGGGCGGGCACGCCGACCGGCGTCGTCACCGTCGGCGACGGCGAGGTTTCCTGCACCTACGCGCTGGGCGCGGCGGCCGGCTGCAGCCTCACGCCGGGCACGGCAGGTGCGCGAACGCTCGTCGCATCCTATTCGGGCGATGCGAATTTCGGCGAATCGCAAGGATCCGCGCCGATCACCGTGTTCGAACGCCCGTCGCTCGCAGCAAGCCTGACGAACGGGCGCGACTACCTGCCGTACGGGCGTGTCGCCGATTTCGTGGTGACCTTGCGCAACGACGGCCTCGGCCCGGCGACCCAGGTCCCGGTCGACGTGAACCTGTCGCCGGCCTTCGACGCTGCGTTCGCGCGCTGGCAATGCTTCGGTGCCGGTGTGGGCGCGACCTGCGCCGACGCCGGCACCGGCCCGCTGCACGACGTCGTCACGATCCCGGCGGGGCGCAGCCTCACGTTCCTGATCAGCGCGCCGGTGCGGCCGGATGCGCCGGAGCCCGACGCCGTGCTGGTCCTCGACGTCGGCGGCCCCTCGCCGCTGCACGTGGCCCACAGCGAGGTGCTCGTGCTGTCGCGCGACGGTTTCGACGAGGCGTATGCGTCCGGTGCGGCGGCCGCGCAGGATGCCGCGGCCGCCGCCGTTTCCGGCGCCGGCGTCTACGCGCTCGTCCTGCCGCCGGCGGGCGAGCTGCCGTTCGACCGCGTGCTCGCAATGCCGCACGGCGCCGGCATCGTCGAGGTGCAGCGCGCGCGGTTCGGCGACGCCCTCGCGCTGGTACGCCTGTCGCGGCGCGATGCACGCGGCCTCGAGCGGGTCTCGCCGTGGACGCGTGTGGCGCCTGGCGCCGTGCTCGCGCTCTCCTCGGTGCACGCCCCGGATGGTGCCGCGATCCTGCTGCTCGAGGGAGCGCAAGCCCCGATGACGATCGGGGAGTGACGACCCAGGGCCGCCGGCGGCCGCCCGTGCCACGGGTGGGCGCCGGCGGCGTGCGCGTTCAACCCTTCGTCGCGCGTTCGGTCCGCCGCCACACCAGCTTCAGGCCGGACCAGGTCGCGTCGATCGCGCAGACCTTGACGTCGACCAGGCCGAGCGGCAGCGCGAGCGCGCGCACGGTGTCCTCGCTGACGTCGCCGGCGACGCCGGAGGTCTTCTTCGGCCACGACACCCAGACGACGCCGGCCGCAGGCAGCTCCCGCGCCAGCGCGGCCAGCTCGGCCTCGAGCCGCGCGGCGCTGCGCACGAACACGTGCGCGAGGTCGAACGCCGCGCGCGGGCCGGCCAGCGTCAGCGTCCCGGGCTCGGCGCCGACCAGCGCGGCGTAGTCACCCGGCGCGTCGCGCAGCCGCACGCGCAGCTGCGGCGCCAGGCCGAGCTTTTGCCAGGCGGGCTTGCCCGAATACCCCGCGGGACGCGGCTGTGACACCTGTCACCTCCATCGGCTGACCGGCGCGCCTTGCGACGCTGCGGCTTCGGCGGGAGTCTATGGCAGACTTGGCCGCCGCGGCGCGGCCGAGCAGGGAATGGCAGGTGGAAAAGACCGATCTTTTGCGAGAGCTGCGCATCGACCGCAGCGAAACGAACACGGCTGCGCGCCATCCGGCGACGACGATCCTCGCCGTCGCCGGCGTCGTCGTGCTGCTTGCCGCGCTGGCGCTGGGCGGCTGGTGGCTGCTGCGCGGGCGCAGCGTCCAGGTGCAGGTGGCGACCGCCGCCGCGCCGGCGGGCGGCGAGGCCGGTCCCGCGGCCGTGCTGCAGGCGACCGGCTACGTGACCGCGCGGCGCCAGGCCACGGTGTCGGCGCAGATCACCGGCACGCTGGTCGACGTGCTGATCGAGGAAGGCGAGCAGGTCGAGGCCGGCCAGGTGCTCGCGCATCTGGAGGACACCGCGCAGCGCGCCGCGCTGGCGCAGGCGCAGGCCGCGCTGAACGCCGCGCAGGCGCAGCTGGTGCAGTTCCAGGCGCAGCTCGCGCAGAGCCGGCGCGACCTGGCGCGCGCCGAGGAACTGGTCGGCCGCCGGCTGGTCTCGCGCCAGTCGGTCGAGGTGGCGCGCACGCAGGTGGAAGCGCAGGCGGCGCAGGTCGAGTCGCAGCGGCGGCAGGTCGAGGTCGCGCGCGCCGGCGTGGCCGGCGCGCAGGTGCAGCTGGACTACTGCACGGTGCGCGCGCCGTTCGCCGGCGTCGTCATCGCCAAGGCGGCGCAGCCGGGCGAGATCGTCTCGCCGCTGTCGGCCGGCGGCGGCTTCACGCGCACCGGCGTCGGCACGATCGTGGACATGGACTCGCTGGAGATCGAGGTCGACGTCAACGAGGCCTACATCAACCGCGTCGCCGCGAAGCAGCCGGTGGAGGCGATCCTCGACGCGTATCCGGACTGGAAGATCCCCGGCCACGTGATCGCGATCATTCCGACCGCCGACCGCGGCAAGGCGACGGTGAAGGTGCGCGTGGCGCTGGGCCAGCGCGACGCGCGCATCGTGCCGGACATGGGCGTGCGCGTCTCGTTTCTGGAGGACGCCGCCAGGCAGGATGCGCGCACCGCGCCGCCGCCGCCGCGCGGCGCGCTGGTGCCGCCGTCGAGCATCGTGCAGCGCGACGGGCGCAGCGTGGTGTTCGTCGTCGAGGGCGAGCGCGCCCGCGCGCGCGCCGTGACGCCGGGGCAGACGATCGGCGACCAGCGCCTGGCCGAGGGCCTCGCGGCCGGGACGCGCGTCGTGCGCGACCCGCCGGCGGAGCTCGCCGACGGCGCCAGGGTCGAGGTGGTCGCGGCCGAAAAGCAGTGAGGCACCGGCGGCGGGAAGGTCGAAAACGCGCCTTCCCGTTCGTCGCAACCGGAAAGCGGCTTCGGATTCGCGGTTCGGGCAGCCGGACCGGACGCCCCGGCCGCGCAGGACTCTCACCCGGCGCGTGGCGCCGCCTTCCCGCAGTCGGGAAGGAAAAGACAGCCGAGGAGTGATCGATGGGCACGCTGGTCGAAATCCGCAACGTCAGCAAGGTGTACGAACGCGGCAAGCAGAAGGTCGAGGTGCTGCACCACATCAATCTCGACATCGCCGAGGGCGACTTCCTCGCCCTGATGGGGCCGTCGGGCTCCGGCAAGACGACGCTGCTGAACCTCATCGGCGGGCTCGACTCGCCGACCGACGGCACGATCGCGGTCGGCGGCGAGCGCATCGACCGGCTCGGCGAAGGCGCGCTGGCCAAGTGGCGCTCGAACCACGTCGGCTTCATCTTCCAGTTCTACAACCTGCTGCCGATGCTCTCGGCGCAGAAGAACGTGGAAGTGCCGCTGCTGCTGACCAAGCTCTCGGCGGCGCAGCGCCGGAAGAACGCCGCCATCGCGCTGCAGCTCGTCGGGCTCGCCGAACGCGCCGGCCACAAGCCGAACGAGCTGTCCGGCGGCCAGCAGCAGCGCGTGGCGATCGCGCGCGCGATCGTGTCCGATCCGAAGCTGCTGGTCTGCGACGAGCCGACCGGCGATCTCGACCGCCAGTCGGCCGAGGAAGTGCTGGGGCTGCTGCAGGCGCTGAACCGCGACCACGGCAAGACGATCATCATGGTCACGCACGATCCCAAGGCCGCCGAGTACGCGCGCCACACGCTGCATCTGGACAAGGGCACGCTCGTGGAGCAGGGCGCCGTCGCCGCGTAGCGCGCGATACGGACCCTCTCCCGCATGCGGGGGAAGGCCGGGCGAGGCGATCGGAGCATGCGTTGCCGCCGGCGACGGAATCGCCGCCCGGAAGCGCCCGTCCGCCTTCGGCGCCTGTTCCCGCGGGCGGGAGCAGGGAAAAAGCTAGCGAGGTCAAACCATGAAATATCTTCATCTGATCTGGGCGGAACTGTTCCGGCGCAAGACGCGCACGGTGCTGACGCTGGTGTCGATCCTGGCGGCGTTCCTGCTGTTCGGCCTGCTCGACGGCGTGCGCGAGAGCTTCAACCAGGCCGGGCAGAGCGCGAACGGCGCGCAGCGGCTGCAGACCGGCTCGCGCCTGTCGTTCATCCAGACCCTGCCGCAGTCGCTGCAGGCGCAGATCGAGCGCGTCGACGGCGTGCGCGACGTGACGTACGCGAACTGGTTCGGCGGCGCCTACCAGGACCCGCACAACCAGATCTTCAGCTTCGCCGTGGCGCCGAACTACCTCGACCTGTATCCGGAGATCGAGGTCGACCCGGCGCAGCGCGAGACGTTCGCGCGCACCCGCACCGGCGTCCTGGTCGGCGAGACGCTGATGAACCGCTTCCACTGGAAGGTGGGCGACAAGATCCCGCTGCAGTCGACGATCTTCCCCGACCAGTCCGGCAGCAAGAACTGGACGTTCGACATCGTCGGCGTGCTGCACGCCAAGGACAAGAAGAGCGGCGGCTGGTACGACAACATGCTGCTGCTCAACTGGAAGTACTTCGACGAGACCACGCCGTACAACCGCGGCCAGGTCGGCTGGTACGTGACGCGCGTGGCGGACGTGAACCAGGCCGACCGCGTGGCCAAGGCGATCGACGCGCTGTCGGCCAACTCGGACCACGAGACGCGCACGATGACCGAGCAGGCCGCCGCCGCCTCCTGGATGAAGCAGATGGCCGACATCAGCCTGATCGTCGGCTCGATCATGGGCGCGGTGTTCTTCACGCTGCTGCTGCTGACCGGCAACACGATGGCGCAGGCGGTGCGCGAGCGCACCTCGGAGCTGGCCGTGCTGAAGACGCTGGGCTTCCCCAGCGCCAGCGTGCTCGCGATGGTGCTGGCCGAATCGGTGCTGCTGGTGCTGATCGGCGGCGTGATCGGCCTCGGGCTCGCGTCCGCGCTGGGACCGGTGATCACCAAGGGCAGCGGCGGCACGATCAGCCTGCCGTCGGTGGGGCCGCGCAGCTGGCTGACCGGCATCGCGCTGATGGTGGCGATCGGCCTGCTGGTCGGCCTGCTGCCGGCGCTGCGCGCGATGCGCCTGAAGATCGTCGATGCGCTGGCCGGACGCTAGAGGAGACGCGCAATGAAAAGATTCGGATCGTTCCTGCGCGGGCTCGGCGTGCTCGCGATCGTCGTCGTCGGGCTGGTCGCCTGGTCGGTGCTGCCCTGGCCGGCGCTGCTCGGCCTGGCCGTGCTGCTCGCGCTGTGGATGGCGCTGACCCGGCGCGGCCGCCAGGCCGCCTCGGTGACCGGCATCGGCGTGGCCACGCTCACCCAGCGCATCGGCGCCTCGTCGGTCATCGTCGTCGGCATCGCCGGCGTGGTCGCCGTGCTGGTCGCGCTGCTGGCGATGGCGGAGGGCTACCAGAACACGCTGCGCGCGAGCGGCAGCGAGGACACCGCGATCGTCATGCGCGGCAGCTCGGCGGCCGAGGTCGCCTCGGTGCTCGACCGCGAGAGCGTCACCGTGATCGCGCAGGCACCCGGCATCGCGCGCGACGCGGCCGGCAAGCCGATCGTCTCGCCGGAGCTGGTCGTGGCGGCGAACCTGCCGATCAAGGGCGGCGCGCCGGACGAGGACGGCAGCGTGCAGGTGCGCGGCGTCGGCGAGGAGGCGTGGACGGTGCGGCCGAACGTGCACATCGTCGAGGGGCGCAAGTTCCAGGCCGGGCTGCGCGAGCTCGTCGTCGGCCGCGGCGCGCAGCGCCAGTTCGCCGGCCTCGAGCCGGGCCGCCAGGTCAAGCTCGGCAGCCAGGAATGGACCGTCGTCGGCGTGTTCGATTCCGGCGATGCGATGAGCTCGGAGATCTGGGGCGACGCCGACGTGGTCGCCTCCACGTACCGGCGCGGCAGCAGCCGCGCCTCGGTGACGGCGCGCCTGACCGGCAAGGACGCGTTCGAAGGCTTCAAGGCCGCGCTGACCGGCGATCCGCGCCTGCAGGTCGACGTCAGCACGACGCTGGAATACTTCAGCAAGCAGTCCGAGACGATGACCAAGATCCTGCGCGTCATCGGCCTCACGGTCGGCGCGATCATGGCGATCGGCGCGGTGTTCGGCGCGCTCAACACGATGTTCGCCGCCGTCGCCACGCGTGCGCGCGAGATCGCCACGCTGCGCGCGATCGGCTTCCGCGGCCTGCCGGTGGTCGTGGCGGTGATGCTGGAGACGATGCTGCTGGCGGCGATCGGCGGCGTGCTCGGCGGCCTGATCGCCTGGCTCGTCTTCAACGGCTACACCGCCTCGACGATCGCCGGCGGCGTCGGCCAGCTGACGTTCCGCTTCGACGTCTCGCCCGGGCTGCTCTGGAGCGGCCTGAAGTGGGCGCTGGCGATCGGCTTCGTCGGCGGCCTGTTCCCGGCGCTGCGCGCCGCGCGCCTGCCGGTCACGACGGCGCTGCGCGAGCTCTGAGCGGGGCGGCGCTCCCGGCCCGCCGCGCGGCGGGCCGGGCGGAGCCGCCGGCGAAACGCGCTCGCTGCGTTCAGGAGGTCTTGCGCTCGCGCGCGAACGTGATCAGCGCGACGCCGCCGAGGATCACCGCCATCGCCGCGACGTCGAGCGCGTGCACGCGCTCGCCGCCGAGCAGCGCGCCGAACAGCACCGCGACCGGCGGATTGACGTAGGCGTAGCTCGTCGCCAGCGCCGGGCGCACGTTGTTCAGCAGGTACAGGTACGCGCTGAAGCCGATCAGCGAACCGGCCACGGCGAGATAGACCAGGGCCAGGTTCGCCGACGCCGTCGGCGCCGCCGGCCAGCGCTCGCCGACGAGCAGCGCGAACGCGAGCAGCAGCGCGCCGCCGGTCAGCATCTGCGCGGCCGTGTTCATCGCCGCCGGCGGCATGTTGCGGCGCCGGCTCCACACCGAGCCGAACGCCCACGAGCCGGCGGCGACGATCAGCGCGAGCGCGCCGAGCGGCGACCCGGCCATGCCGCCGCCGAGATTGAGCAGGACCACGCCGGCGAAGCCGACGCCGAGGCCGAGCCATTCCATGCGCTGCGGCCACTGGCCGTAGAGGCCGCCGAACACCGCGGCGAACAGCGGCATGCTGGCGACCGCGACCGCGGCGAGCCCGGAGGCGACGCTCTGCTCGGCGTAGCAGACCAGGCCGTTGCCGAGGCCGAGCAGCATCGCGCCGGTCGCCGCCGAGTTCAGCCACTGCGCGCGCGTCGGCGCAGCGAAGCCGCGCCAGCGCAGGAACGCGAACAGCACGGCGCCGGCGCAGAGGAAGCGCACGCCGGCCATCAGGAACGGCGGATAGCTGCCCAGGCCGACGCGGATCGCCAGGTACGTCGACCCCCAGATGAAGTACAGCGAAACCAGCGCCAGCGGCACGAGCAGGCGCGGGCCGAAGCGCGCGGTCGGCGAAGCAGCGGCCGCATCGGCGCCGCGGCTGCGGGAAAGATCGTTCATCGGAGGGGAGGGAGCGGGTTCTGGGGGCCGGGCCGGGCATCGATCCTGCACGGCTCAGCGTAGCGAAGCCAGCGCCGGCGCGTGAGGCGCGGAAAGGGCCATTTGCGGGCGCTCAGCGGCGCGTGGCGACGCGCTCGCCGGAGACGACGGTGAACTCGCCCTCGATGACGCCGGCCGGCGCGGGCTTGGGCGCCGCGGCGTCCGCGCGCGGACGGCGCGCGGCGCGGAACGCGTTGACCAGCATCAGCAGCGCGCCGCCGACGACCAGCGCGGCGAGGACGAACGCGCCCAGCGCGACCAGCGCGAGCACGGCGACCACGCTCAGCACGCCGGCGAGCACGCGCGCGAGCGGATGGCGCGGCCGCGACACTCGAAACAGGCCATGGAACATCGCCGGTACTCCCTATGCCAGAATGCGCGCCCGATCACGGCACGCCGGACCTCCCTATCTAGGGGCATCCGGTCCGGCCGACAAGTGCTGAAAGATGGCATGAACGACACCCCGGCGCTGTGCCGGCTCGACGACATTCCCGACGGCGACGCGATCGCGGTGCGGGTCGACGACGCCACCGGCGGCTTCGAGCTCATCGTGCTGCGTCGCGGCGAGCGCGTGTACGCCTACCACAACGAATGCCCGCACGCCGGGCGCAACCTCGACTACGCGCCGGGGCGCTTCCTGGTGCGCGACAACCGCCTGATCTGCGCGGCGCACGGCGCCACGTTCGCCGTCGACAGCGGCGCCTGCCTGGGCGGGCCGTGCCGCAGCGGCCTGTTCGCGATGCCGGTGACGGTCGCCGACGGCCTGGTGCGGCTCGCGCGCGGCTGAGCGCGTCCGGGCTAGCGCCCGAACACCAGGTTCACCGCGACCAGCAGGACGACCAGCATCAGCAGGGTCAGCGGGATGCCGACGCGCAGGAAGTCGCGCGCGCGGTAGCCGCCCGGGCCGGCGACGATCATGATGACCGGGTTCGCGCTCGGGATCAGGAACGCGTTCGACGTGGACACCGCGACGATCAGCGCGTAGACGGCCGGATTGCCGCCGGAAGCGAGCGCGATGTTGATCGCCATCGGCACCATCATCACCGTCGCGCCGACGTTGGAGACGATCTGCGCGAAGAACAGCGCGAGGATCGCCACCACCGCCTGCAGGCTCCACTGCGGCCAGGCGCCGAGGTAGCGCAGCACCTCCTGCGCGACCCAGGCCGCGGCCCCGGTCGAATCCATCGCCCAGCCGAGCGGGATCAGGCAGGCCAGCGTGAAGATCGTCTTCCAGTTGATCGCGGCGTACGCCTCGTCCATGTTCAGCACGCCGGTGAGCAGCATGCCGACCGCGCCGACCAGCATCGCGATCGACAGCCTGAGGTCGGTGAACAGGCCCAGCCCCATCGCCAGCGCGAAGAACGCGGCGGCGTGCCAGATCTTGCTGGGGCGGTGTTCTTCCTTCGGGTAGTCGGTGACGACGACGAAGTCGCGCGACTCGGCGGTCTGCGCGAGGTCGCGCCAGAAGCCGTGCAGCACCAGCGTGTCGCCGGCGCGCAGCGCGACCTGACGCACGTCCTCGCGGAACACCTGGTCGCCGCGGTTGACCGCCAGCACCGAGATGCCGTGCGTCTTGCGCAGGCGCAGGTCGCCGACCGACTTCTTGATCCAGCGCGAGTTCGGCGGGATCACCGCCTCGGAAATGCCCGCCCGGCTCGGGTTGAACAGGTCGGCGAAGTTGCGCAGGCGCGTGTGCACCTGGCACAGCTGCGTGTTGGCGAACTCGTTGACCGCCTCGCGCTTGCCGAGCACGCCGAGCACGCTGCCGACCCAGATCATCTGGTCGCCGGGCGGCGCCAGACGCGCCTCGTTGCCGGTCTTGAGCGCCAGGATCAGCGGCGCGCCGCGCAGCTGCTCCACCTCGCCGACGCTCATGCCGACCAGCGGGCTGTCGGTGGTGACGACGAGCTCGAGCACGTCGCCGTCGATGCCGTAGGTCTCGGCGAAGTAGGTCTCCGTGCGGCCCGGCGTGACCTTCTGGCGCTCCTCCTCGCTCGGCAGCAGGCGGCGCGTGAACAGCGCGAAGTACGCGAGGCCCGCGATCAGCAGCGGGATGCCGACCGGCGCGATCGCGAACAGGGTGAACGTCTGGATCGTCTGCGCGCCGGGCGGCAGGTTGCGGTTGGCGCTGGCGATCAGGTCGTTGAGCAGGATCAGCGGCGAGTTCGAGATCATCGTCACGTTGGTGCCGCACAGGATCATGCACGCCATCGGCAGCAGCAGCCGCTTGAGCGGCAGGCCGGTGCGCGAGCTGATGCGGCTGACCACGGGCAGGAACAGCGCGGACAGCGCCTGGCTCTGGATCACCGCCGACAGGCTGCCGACCATCGCGTTGATCAGCAGCGAGACGCGCGCCTCGACGCCGCCGGCCAGGCGCAGGATGAACGAGGCGGCCTTGCCGAGCATGCCGGTGCGGTCGAGCCCCGCGCCCATGATCATCACCGCGATCAGCGAGATCACCGCGTTGCCGGCGAAGCCGTCGAACAGCTGCTCGACCGGCAGCAGGCGCGTGATGCCGATGACGACGATGACCAGCAGCGCGACGAGGTCGGCCCGGATCCATTCGAGCACGAGCATCAGCACCGTGAACGCGAGCAGCGCGAACACGAGCGCCATATTCGTCGTGAGGGTCAGGCCGGCGTCCATCGGGGCTGATCGGCTCTCGTCGTCGTCGGGCCCGGCGAACGGTTCGCGGGCCTCTTCTCGTCCGCGGCCGCCGCCGCAAGGCGGCCGCGGTGCGGCCGCGGCGAGCGCGGGCGCGCGGCCGATCCGTCCGTGGATCGCGGTTCCTCAGCCGAAGCGTCCATCCGGCTCCCGGTCCGTCATTGGCGTTCAGACGCGTTCATGCACGAAATCCCAGACCTTGTGGCCGAGACGCAGGCCGCGGCGCTCGAAATGCGTCTCGATGCGCCAGGGCGGCCGCGCATCCGGCGCGGCGTGCCGCGGGTCGGCGCGCCACGCGGGAGCGGCGTCGAGCACGCCCTGCATGTGCTCGGCATAGTCGGCCCAGTCGGTCGCCAAATGCAAGCGGCCGCCGCGTGCGACCTTGGTCGCGAGCAGCGCGAGGAACGCCGGCTGGATCAGGCGGCGCTTCTGGTGCCGCTTCTTGTGCCAGGGATCGGGGAAATAGATGCGCACCTCGGCGAGCGCGTCCGCCGGGATCTCGTTCTCCAGCACCTCGACCGCGTCGTGGTCGTAGAGCCGCACGTTGCCGACGCCGGCGGCGGCGAGCGCGTTCATCAGCCGGCCGACGCCCGGCCGGTGCACCTCGATGCCGATGAAGTCGCGCTCCGGCTCGGCCTGCGCCGAATGCAGCAGCTGCTCGCCGTTGCCGAAGCCGATCTCCAGCACGCGGGGCGCGCGGCGGCCGAACGCGGCGTCGAGGTCGCGCGGCGCGCCGGCGTAGTCGATGCCGTAGCGCGGCCAGTGCGCGTCGAACGCGCGCTGCTGCGCCGGCGTGAAGCGGCCCTGGCGCAGCACGAAGCTGCGGATGCGGCGCGGGGGAGGCGAGGCGCTCGGGTTCGCAGGCTCGCTCATCTCAGCCGATCGTGCCGTCGATCGGGCTGGAGGCGGACGCGTAGCGCTTGCGCGGGATACGGCCGGCGAGCGCGGCGGCGCGGCCGGCCTCGACGGCGAGCTTCATCGCGTGCGCCATCAGCACCGGATGCTTGGCGCCGGCGATCGCGGTGTTCATCAGCACGCCGTCGCAGCCGAGCTCCATCGCGATGGCCGCGTCGGACGCCGTGCCGACGCCGGCGTCGACGATCACCGGCACCTTGGCGTTCTCGACGATCTCGAGCAGGTTGTAGCGGTTCTGGATGCCGAGCCCCGAGCCGATCGGCGCGGCCAGCGGCATCACCGCGACGCAGCCGATCTCCTCCAGACGCCGCGCGAGCAGCGGGTCGTCGGAGGTGTAGACCATGACCTGGAAGCCTTCGCGCACCAGCGTCTCGGCCGCCGCCAGCGTCTGCACGACGTCGGGGAACAGCGTCTTCTGATCGCCCAGCACCTCGAGCTTGACCAGCGTGTGGCCGTCGAGCAGCTCGCGCGCGAGCCGGCAGGTGCGCACGGCGTCCTCGGCGGTGAAGCAGCCGGCGGTGTTCGGCAGGATCGTGTAGCGCGACGGCGGCAGCACGTCGAGCAGGTTCGGCTCGCCGGCGTTCTGGCCGATGTTCGTGCGCCGGATCGCGACGGTGACGATCTCCGCGCCGGCCGCCTCGGTAGCGCGCTGCGTCTCGTCGAGGTCCTTGAACTTGCCGGTGCCGGTGAGCAGGCGCGAGCGGTAGCTGCGCCCGGCGATGACGAGCGGATCGGAGGCGGTATCGAGCGGGGAGGCGGACAGCGTGTTCATGGCGTATCGCGGGCGGATCGGAGGGAGAGGCGCATTATGCGGCATCGCCGCGCGAGCGCCGCTGCGGGGTGCCGGTCCGGAGGCCGGGCCGGCGCGCGGCCGCTCAGCCTCCGCCGATCGCGTGGACGATCTCGACGCGGTCGCCGGCCTCGAGCCTGCGTTCGGCGTAGCGGCTGCGCGGCACGATCTCGCGGTTGATCTCGACGGCGATGCGGCGGCCGGCGTAGCCGGCGTCCTCCAGCAGCTGCGACAGCGAGCACGCCGCGTCGATCTCGCGCTCGGCGCCGTTCAGGACGATCTTCATGCCGCGCATTCTACCTGCCCGCGCCGCGCGAAAAAAAAAACGCCGCGCAGGTGCGCGGCGTCGTTGCACGCGAAGCGGCTCAGCGATGGTCCTTGTCCCGGTCGCGGTCCTGGCCACGCGGCGGCGGGGCGCGGCGCTCCTGCGGCTGGGCGCGCGGCTGCGGCGCCGGACGCGGCTGGTATTGCGGCTGCGGCGCGCTGCGCGGCTGCTGCGGCATGCTGCGCGGCTCGGACCGCGGCTGCGGCATCGCGCGCGGCTCCGGGCGCGGCGCCTGGTACTGCTGCGGGGCGCTGCGCGGCTGGTACTGCGGCTGGGGTGCGCTGCGCGGCTGCGGCGTGTTGCGCGGCTCGGCGCGCGGTGCCTGGTATTGCGGCGCGCTGCGCGGCTGGTACTGCGGCTGCGGCGTGGCGCGCGGCTGCGGAACGTTGCGCGGTTCGTCGTTGCGCGACGGCCCGCGCGCGGGCTGCGGCGCCGCGCGCGGCTGCTCGACGCGCGCAGGCGCGTTGCGCGGCGCGAACTGCGACGACGGCGTGCTGCGCGACGGGGCCGCCGGTGCCGGGCGCTCGGCGGACGGAGTGCTGCGCGTCGCCGGCGCGGTCGGCGCATTGCCGCGCGGAGCGAAGCGTTCCGACGGCAGGTTGCCACGCGACTGCACCGGCGCCTGCGGGTTGCGCTGGGCCGGATTGGCGCCAGGGCTGGCCGGCATCGGCGCACGGCCCTGCTGCGGCGCGGGCGCGCGTCCCGGCTGCGGCGCCGCCGCGGGATTGCCGCGGTTCTGCGGCGCGAAGCGTGACGACGGCAGCGCGGCGCGGTTGGGCGCATTCGCCGCGCCCGGCGCGTTCACCGGCCCGCGCGTGTTCGGCGCATTGGCATTCGGCGCGTTCGGCGCATTCGGCGCCGGCCGCGGCGCGACGGCCGCATTGCCGCGCTGGTTCGCGCCGGCGGCGGGGCCGCGCGCAGGCAGCGGCTGCGGCGCACGCGCGTTCTGGCCGACGACCTGGATGCGCGAAGGCGCGCCCGCACGGCCCGGCTGCGCGGCCGGCGCGGAACGGCTGGCGATCTCGCGCAGCTGGTTCGGCGCCAGCGGCTGCGCGCCGTTGCGCTGGATCGCCTGCAGGCGATCGGCGATCGGTGCCGGCCGCGGCGGCGGCGCGGTGCGCGCGATGACGCTGCGGTTGAGCGCGGCGGCCGCCGCCGGCGGCGCGGCGCGCCCGCGCACCGCGTCGGTCGGCACGAAGCTCGCGCGCGTCGGCGCGATGCCCACGCGGCTGACCACTTCGGCGCTGCGCAGGTTGTTCGGGTTGATCTGCACGCGCGCGGCATTGACCGGGCGGGCGCCGACGAACGCGTCGCGCGGCACGGCGGTGAACGCCTCGGCGTTGGCGCGATAGGCGTAGTTCACGTTCGTGATCGGACGGCCGTTCGAGTAGTTGTTGTACACGTTGGTGATGTAGGTGTTGTTGATCACCGTGGTGTTGCGCACGTTGACGTTCGTGAAGTAGTCGCGCGAGGCGCGGTACCACGGCACGTAGACGTCGCGCGGGCCGAGCGGGAACCAGCCGACCGGGCCGCCGCCGCCGACGTTCAGCGAGACGCCCCAGTTGCGGCCGCCGACGAACGCGACCATCGCCGGCGCATACACCGACACGACGTGGCGCGGGCCCGGGCACCAGCCCCAGCGGTTGCCGACGTAGACCCAGCGCCCGTAGTGGAACGGCGCGAAGCCCCACGGCGCCGAGTCGATCCAGCTCCAGCCCCACGGGTCGATCCACGACCAGTGGCCGTAGCGGTACGGCGCCCAGCCGACGTCGACGCGCGACGGATACCAGACGCTGCCGTACTCGGTGACCGTGCTCCACGAGCCGTAGTCGTCGAGGTCGGCGTAGCCGATGACGTCCTCGGACACGTACTGGCGCGACACGGCGCGCTCGTAGCGCTCGTTGCGCGAGGACACCCAGCGGTCGAAGTCGTCCGGGCGCGGCAGATCGAGCACCTCGTAGTCGCGCAGCGCCGAGTCGTTGAAGCGATAGGAACTGCCCGAGCGCACGCTGTAGCTGGCGCTGTTCTCGCCGTAGACGTCGCCGCTGCCGCGGAACACCGTGACCATCGTCGAGCGACCCTGCGGGTCGATGTCGATGCGGTAGTCGCCCGGCTCGCTGACGACGAACGCCAGCGTCGGCGTGTCGACCTCGTAGGTCTGCCCGCGGGCCATGCGGCGCACGTGCAGGTTCATGACGCCGTCGGTCAGCTCGAGCTGCGCCGTCTGGTCGTCGAGGTTCAGGATGTCGAACGTGCTGCCCTGGTCGAGGCGCACGTCCGCCGCGCCGATCTCCAGCTCGACGCGCGAGTCGCGGTCGGCGAAGACCCGGTCGCCGGTGCTGAGCGGCCGGTTGAGCGACATCTGCGCCCACTGGTCGTCGCCGGCCGGCTGGAAGCTGACGTTGCCGCGCAGATAGCTGACGCGGGCCACCCGACCCGGCGGGTCGGCCAGAGCGGCGCCTGCGAACGTGGCGAGCACGAACGCCAACACGGCGCACCAGGCGCCTGGGTTGGAACGACGTCGTATCGACATGAATGGTCTCCTAGGGCCTACGCCAGCCGCGGCTGCGGTGGGAAATCCCTCCCCCTTCGTGATCGGCCGCCCGGGCTGACAGGCTGCCGACAATATCAGCGCAATCACGCTGAATGCGGACTTTCTGTTTCCGCCCGCGCTCGCCTGGCGCGTCGCGGGCTTATCGCCGATTCAGCCCTTGCCGCGCCGCCCGGCCGCCGCTACGCTTCGGCCGGCACGCGGGTGTAGCTCAATGGTAGAGCTGCGGCTTCCCAAGCCGCTGACGAGGGTTCGATTCCCTTCACCCGCTCCACTTCAACTTTCCAGGGCGTTCCAAGGACGTCCATGGAGTGTTGCAAGTCATTGTCACGGTTCGATTTTTTAAGAATCTTCGATCCAGTGACGTCCAGCGAAATCCACTGACAGCCGGTCAAAACCGGTACATTAGGTGGTACATCGCAATG